>OFTY01000004.1_pt1 | contig 518019 bp, 510 predicted proteins | sample 1775061 | NCBI WGS metagenome assembly OFTY01 (sample SAMN08195773, study PRJEB24354) | sludge metagenome | isolation source: sludge from phenol fed wastewater aerobic bioreactor B | place: India: Nagpur | collected 2016-09-16 | reverse complement strand
AATCAGTAGCTCTACCTCTAAGTAACTATCGATCATCGCTGCACCTAAATGCATTTCGGGGAGTACGAGCTATTTCCGAGTTTGATTGGCCTTTCACCCCTACCCACAGGTCATCCGAAAACTTTTCAGCGTTAAACGGTTCGGTCCTCCATTTAGTGTTACCTAAACTTCAACCTGCCCATGGGTAGATCACACGGTTTCGCGTCTACCACTACTGACTAAAGCGCCCTATTAAGACTCGCTTTCGCTACGGATCCATGGCTTAACCACTTATCCTTGCCAGCAACGGTAACTCGTAGGCTCATTATGCAAAAGGCACGCCGTCACCCAACGAATGGGCTCCGACCGCTTGTAGGCGTATGGTTTCAGGTTCTGTTTCACTCCGTTATTCACGGTTCTTTTCACCTTTCCCTCACGGTACTGGTTCACTATCGGTCTCTCAGGAGTATTTAGCCTTGGCGGATGGTCCCGCCGGATTCAATCAGGGTTTCACGTGCCCCGACCTACTCAGGATACCGCTATCTAATACATCGCTTACCTATACGGGACTGTCACCCTCTGCGGTTTACCTTTCCAGGTTATTCCAGTTCGCTTTGCTTAAAATATCGCGGTCCTACAACCCCAACCTTGCCGTAACAAGGTTGGTTTGGGCTAATGCGCGTTCGCTCGCCACTACTTGCGCAATCACTTTTGTTTTCTTCTCCTCTGCCTACTTAGATGTTTCAGTTCAGCAGGTTCGCCTCCTATCGGATAATATGTCTTCAACATACTGGGTTGCCCCATTCGGATATCTGCGGATCAAATCGTGTGTGCCGATCCCCGCAGCTTTTCGCAGCTTATCACGTCCTTCTTCGCCTCTGAGAGCCTAGGCATTCCCCATACGCCCTTATTTTGCTTATGTGCTTACAATTCTTTCGAATCGTACTTTCTATTTTATTTTTTTGTTTTATAACTTTTGTTATGTCTTTTCAATATGTCAATGAACGATAGGAACTTGTGTCCTGGTGGAGAATATCGGAGTCGAACCGATGACCTCCTGCGTGCAAGGCAGGCGCTCTAGCCAGCTGAGCTAATCCCCCGTTTTTAAGTGGTCTGTATAACCTAAACGGTTAGCGCAACCTCTAGAATTTCCTCAAAATACTTGTAGTCCCGGGCAGACTCGAACTGCCGACCCCTACATTATCAGTGTAGTACTCTAACCAGCTGAGCTACGAGACTCTGTATTTTTATAATGTTTTTGAACAAACAGCGAGAGTAAGTAATAATCCTTTTTGGCGCTCTAGAAAGGAGGTGTTCCAGCCGCACCTTCCGGTACGGCTACCTTGTTACGACTTAGCCCCAGTCACCAGTTTTACCCTAGGCAGCTCCTTGCGGCGACCGACTTCAGGTACCCCCAGCTTCCATGGCTTGACGGGCGGTGTGTACAAGGCCCGGGAACGTATTCACCGGATCATGGCTGATATCCGATTACTAGCGATTCCAGCTTCACGGAGTCGAGTTGCAGACTCCGATCCGAACTGTGACCGGCTTTGAAGATTCGCATCCACTCACGTGGTAGCTGCCCTCTGTACCGGCCATTGTAGCACGTGTGTAGCCCAGGTCGTAAGGGCCGTGATGATTTGACGTCATCCCCACCTTCCTCGCGGTTTGCACCGGCAGTCTTGCTAGAGTTCCCACCATGACGTGCTGGCAACTAACAATAGGGGTTGCGCTCGTTATAGGACTTAACCTGACACCTCACGGCACGAGCTGACGACAACCATGCAGCACCTTGTATCTTGTCCGAAGAAATACCTATTTCTAAGTACGTCAAAATACATTTAAGACCTGGTAAGGTTCCTCGCGTATCATCGAATTAAACCACATGCTCCACCGCTTGTGCGGGCCCCCGTCAATTCCTTTGAGTTTCATTCTTGCGAACGTACTCCCCAGGTGGGATACTTATCACTTTCGCTTAGCCACTCAATCCGAAAATCAAACAGCTAGTATCCATCGTTTACGGCGTGGACTACCAGGGTATCTAATCCTGTTCGCTACCCACGCTTTCGTTCATCAGCGTCAATAAATAATTAGTAACCTGCCTTCGCAATTGGTATTCCATGTAATATCTATGCATTTCACCGCTACACTACATATTCTAGTTACTTCAATATTATTCAAGCCATACAGTATCAAAGGCAAGTTCTCAGTTGAGCTGAGAGATTTCACCCCTGACTTATAAGGCCGCCTACGAACCCTTTAAACCCAATAATTCCGGATAACGCTCGGATCCTCCGTATTACCGCGGCTGCTGGCACGGAGTTAGCCGATCCTTATTCCTACAGTACCGTCAAATATCTACGCGTAGATACATTTCTTCCTGTATAAAAGCAGTTTACAACCCATAGGGCAGTCATCCTGCACGCGGCATGGCTGGTTCAGAGTTGCCTCCATTGACCAATATTCCTCACTGCTGCCTCCCGTAGGAGTCTGGTCCGTGTCTCAGTACCAGTGTGGGGGATCTCCCTCTCAGGACCCCGAATCATCGTTGCCTTGGTATGCCGTTACCACACCAACTAGCTAATGATACGCATGCCCATCTTTCACCGATAAATCTTTATTATTTAAATGATGCCATCCAAATAATCCATGGAGCATTAATCCGGATTTCTCCGGGCTATTCCCCTGTGAAAGGTAGGTTGCATACGCGTTACTCACCCATCCGCCGGTCTCAGGAAACCGAAGTCTCCCTACCCCTCGACTTGCATGTGTTAGGCCTGCCGCTAGCGTTCATCCTGAGCCAGGATCAAACTCTTCATCGTAGTCTTTTTGTTTTGTTAAGCTCGGTATTATACCTTACTCTCTCTTTTTTTGTATGCTGTTGTCCAATATGTCTATGATCGTATCTTTTTCAAACTCTAAAACTCTGTCTTTAACGACAGCGCCTTTGTCTGTGAAAGCGGATGCAAAAGTAGTATTCTTTTTTTAAATTGCAAATCTTTTTTAAAAAAATATTTGCAGACTTTTTTTATCCTGAACCCTCCCACCAAAATGGGAAGCCAAAGTTAAGTCCTTTTTCCTTCTTTAAACAAACTTTTAGCCGGGTTTTTTAAAGGTAATCTTACAAAGAACGTTTTCTTATTTGAGAGGGCAAAACTAATCCCTTTTTTATCCGCATAAAAACTTTTTTAAACCTTTTTTTATTTTATTTTTCAAAACACTGTAATCCAAAATATTAATTCCTGCTAATATTCACGAAAGGTGGAAATCAAACCTCGGATAACCGGATACTGCTCGGGTTTGTGACGCAATAAAGTCCAAACGAAAAGCTGGTAATAATAATCTGTGCCTTCTAAAATAACGTAATTATAATACATATTTACACCTGATATTTTTACAACAAATTCTGCATCTTTCGCATTTAATCCATTTATGACACTATTTTTGACATCAAAATCCTTTAATTCTTCCGTATGATTTTCTAACCTTTCATAACATAGAGAGGAATATTCCTCTAAACTCATGACGTTATTTTCTTTGCTTAAGGAATCCTTATTAAGAGAGTTAAGCAATTTATCTTTTTTTTCTTCAAGGACTACCACATATAATTCTTTAACCGCATTGCTATACTGGAGAATAGCATCTTCGTTCAATCCTTTCGTCTTTTTTAGATAATAGGGAAGTTCTACTGAGAACCTATTTTCAACAGAAACTTTTTCTGTTTCATACTTGTTTTTACAGCTCATCATAGTACAAAAAACGAGTAAAAGAAAAAAGCAAAATCGCATGTTCTTTATTTTTATCAATACCATACATAAAAGTTTAATTATTTACTTTTTGCATTAATCTTGCAAATTTAGCCATACTCTTAACTCTTTGTTCATAATCGTAAACGGGGGTAGTAATCATCAGTTCATCTACTTCTAAAATATCTGAAAAACGCTGCACTTCGTGCAATAGTTCTTCTTCTGTTCCGATAAAAGAACATGCTGTTTTTTGATAAACCATTGCTTCTTCCTGAACAGACCATAATCCGTTCATGGAATGAATTGGTTTTTGCATGGGTTTTCTATCATTTCGGATAATTCCTAAAAACATTCTGTAAAATGACGTCGCCAAATATTCGGCATCATATTGTGTATCTGCCATAATTACATTGATACACGGCATAAAATAGGATTTCTCAAGCTGAACTGAGGGTTTGAAATTATTTTTGTAAATCCGTCCTGCCATTTGAAGTTGCTCTGGAGCAAAGTGACTTGCAAATGCGTAGGGCAATCCTAATTCGGCGGCTAAATAGGCGCTATCTGTGCTGGAGCCTAAAATCCACATTGGCACATTCTGTCCTTCTCCGGGAAAAGCACGTACTTTAGCATTTTTATTCTCTAAGCTAAAAAAAGCTTTTAGCTCTTCTATCTGCTGGGGAAAATAATTAGCAGTTGTCAAATCATTTCTTCTCAAAGCCATTGCTGTCAGCTGGTCTGTTCCGGGCGCTCTACCTAACCCTAAATCAATACGGTTCGGATACAGCGCTTCCAAGGTTCCGAATTGTTCTGCAATAACTAAAGAAGGGTGATTGGGCAGCATGATTCCGCCCGAGCCAACTTTTATTGTTTGTGTGCCTCCTGCTAGATAGCCTATTAAAACGGATGTTGCCGAACTTGCTATATGGGGCATATTATGATGTTCTGCCATCCAATACCTCGTATACCCTTCTTTTTCTGCACATTGGGCTGTATAGAGAACATTTTTCAATGTTTCAGCAGTAGTTTTTTCTTCGCCTATTATAGCAAGATCAAGAAAGGAATAAGGTATATTTTGTTTTTTCATTTCTATTTTTTATTGCATAAATGTAATCAAAACTATTTAAATCCTTTTAATACAATAAACGGACGTACTACATTTTCTCCTAATTTATTGGGCGTATTTTCAATATACTGCCATTGTTCTACACTACTGTATCCTATATTCTTCATAATGCGGATAAGCCAATCTGTACGATGAAAGTGAAATACTTCCGGTTTGGCAAAGGGCTGCTTTAAAACAAAATCTTCTTTAATATACGATAAAGCTAAACTTCCTCCTGTTTGAAGTATGCGGTAAATTTCTTGTAAATACTTATGCGGTTCTTCCCAAAAGTAAACGGTATTCACGGAGAAGCAATGTTTAAAACTATTGTTTTTTAACTGTAAGGTACTACTATTGCCCGATAGTTTTAAACTTATATTTTCACGCTGTATCAAATCTTGATTGAGTCTAGTCGCGACATCAATCATTAAGGGTGATATTTCTAACCCACAATAATGTATATTTTTTGCTTTTTGAAATAAATAAGGAAAGTGTTTTCCACTGCCAAATCCCAATTCCAATATATTGTCGCAATCTTCTATCTGCAAGCGATCAATAGTTTTGAAAATCATTTTGGAGTTGGATTCAAACATAATTTCTGCCACCTGCTCTCCCTTCTCACCTTCAGGACATCTCAACTGACAGGCTAATTCCTCGTAATCATTTTGTTCCATTTTACCTTTTTACCAAAGATACATTATTTAGAACAATTCTAAATATAATTTCATCTTAAAATGCTAAGGGTTATAAAACGAAAAACCCCAAACACAACAAATTTGGGGTTTTTCTAACAAAAATAAACTAACAACTCAATAAACAACAAATACAAAGTACTATTTGCAATTTGATTGAATTTTAATATAGAGCAACAACTTCTATATTTCTTTTAAATATCGTATTATCTCAACAAGCTATATTCAAATTTTGGATGACCGCGTTCTCCGTTTTCACTCATAAGACCCAACATTCTCATTTTATAAAAGTTTCCTTTGGAATCCTGAATCACATAAAAGACATTGGAAAACAAAACCTTATCATTAGCCACATCTCTCCATGTTCCGCCGATAACGCGCAAATCATCTTCTAATAAATTCTGCTGAACATCTTGTTTATTAAATTCTTTATAAGCGCTCTTACTATCCTTATCCCCTACGGTTATGCGATAGGCTTTTACTCCTCCGTAACGATTTATTACTATAAAGTCGGAAAAACCATAAGACCCCATATCCTGACCATTTTGATCTACTGTATTGGTAAAAACCGTAAAATTTAAATCCCATTTTTTTTGAGAAGGTTCTACCTCTACAACTTTATCATTTAAGATACTAAAGAACGTAAAATTAAAACCAGTGCTTTTGGTAATCAAAACTTCTTTATGAGCTGTATCAGAAAGATTAGCATATTGCAGCAAATAATTTTCTCCTCTTTTTAAAATTCTTATTTTTTTCCAACCTCTACTTTGCCCTGTAATGTTTACAGTTCCGGCAGCTGCATTAGGGTTGCCTGGTTCAAAACCTAAATTTAATAAATACACTTTATTATCTGCATCATTCTCGCTAATAGTTCCAATAGCAGTTCTATCTAATTCTCCCGAAGGAAAATCGATATACTGTACGTTTGAGGCTTCAAAAGTCCCTATTTTTACTTTATTTTTTAATTCCTCCACATCACTTTCCTTTACTTTATCAATATCCGTAAAGTCTAGCTTTCCTGCTGCCATATAAACAGCTCCATTAATTTTAACTTTAAAATCGTTGCCCGAATAAAAAGCCAAATCCCATGAATCTCTTTTTACGTTATACGTTGCTTTTCCTCCTAAATCAACATATACTTGGTTAGGCTGAGAAGCCCCTCCTATTTCGGGTGTAATTACTCCTCCTAAGGAAGCATCAAAACTAATCAACATAATGTCATATCCCTGAACATTAGTGGGTTTTGCTTTATAATTTACTTTATTGATAGTAAACTGAACTGTTTTGTCTGTACGATCAAATGGAAAAATAAGGTTTTCAAAAGTGAAATTTATTCCTTTATCCCCTTTTTGAAAAGGCAAAGTCAATACTAAGTTTTCCGATGTCGGCAGTGTTTGATAATCTTCACCGTACTTAGCATTTTTTTCAAATAATTTAATTTCTACACTTCCTTCTTCTACAGCCACTTCAGAAAAAACAAGCTCTATTTTTTTATCATCGGGAATTTGCTCATAACTAACTGACTGTTCTTTAAAAGCTACAATAAAATTCATTTCATCATTATTCCCGTTTTTAGAATCTTTTTCACAGGCAGTAAAAGCGCCTAAAAAAACAAACAAAATCGTTAATTGTACAATCTTTTTCATCTCTATATTATCTTCTAAAAATCTAATTTATATTGCAATTTTAAAAATACACTTCGTCCATAGGCTAATTCGGTTACTGCGCTTGCTCCGTTATGTGCACCTCCGGAATTAATACTGGATTTTATGTCCTTGACATCAAATAAGTTTCTAAATCCAAGAGTAGCCCACAATTTTTTATCTAAAAATGGTTGACGTACTGTTAGATCCATCCACGAATAACTATCTTGTTTTCCTTTGTAATAGTATTCTCCAAACATATCAGTAGCCACTACATATTTATATTCTTCTCCGTTATACTTATAAAATAACGATACGATTGTGTTCCAATTTGGAACTGTATAGCTCACATTGGCATTCACTTCCGGCGTGTACAAAAATTTATCTGTATCGGTTGGTGCACCAAACATTTGTTGCGCATATCCTGAGAAAGTAAAACCTACTCCCGCAGACAAATTTTTCCATGACACCTGATTAAGGAAAGTTACTCCCATATTTCTGTAGCGATCAACGTTTTCATATCTGAATTTAGTTCCGTTATCAATAAGCTGGATAACATCTATTTTGTCTTGTACATTTAAATACCGACCTGTTAAACTATGCGACAACTCCAAATCTTCATTTAGTTCATAACTCTTTTTCAAATTGACAAATATTGTATTTCCTTTTTCAGGACTCAGGTTTGGATTTCCCTGCAAGTCATGGTTAACATCTACAAAATAAGTATACAGCTCATCATAATTAGGTAATCTTGGCGCTGTTCCATAAGTAGCTCTCAATTCAATATTTTCGGGCAAAACATATTTTAGCGTAAGGCTATAGGCATGCTGGTTACTAAAAATATTAGAAGTCATTAATCTATACCCCGGGCGCAACATCATTTTAGGAAATACAGCAATTTCTGATGAAGCATAAAAATCATAACTGCTCAAGGTTTTTTTAATCGGATCTTCGCCAAAGGCTTCTTCCATCATTGAATATCCTTTGTTGGACGTTATTTCATAACCCAGCTGAAATTTTACTTTGTCGCTTTTAACAAAATCGCTGAAAGTACCTCTTGAATATAATATATCTCTACTTTCGTTTTTAAAATTCTCCTCATCAAACTTTTCATCATATTTTATCCTGTAGCGATAGGATTCTTGTTCTCTTTCTTGTTTTTGATAAGAAAAAGACAAATCAAAGCGAAACCAGTCTCTCCAATTTCCGGAGGTATTTAAAACATTTACATAACGTTTTGTGTTGATGATACGATCTTTAGCTGTCGGATTTACAGTTTCGAAAACAGGATCTTCCAACATATCAAAAATGTGGTTATAATTCTTCATCCGTTCGTCAAAATATTCGAACTTATAATATACGCGATATGATCCTTTGTGAAAATTGAGCAATGCTTTAAAGTTATTTTGATTTTTAGGCATCCATTCATGTCCTCTCAAATCTTCGTCCCCATAATAAGTAAAGCCCTTTCTTTCGTTATACCACCCTTTAAAATCATTATGCGTATAACTTACATTTGCATATATATTATCGTTTATATTATGTCCTAATGAAATTCCCTGAATGTGTTTTCCTTTATTTTTTAAATCATATTCTGATCCTGCTGACTCTTCCTGAACAAATACATTCATATTCCAATCATGCATATTGTTCTTCTTAGTAATGATATTGATAATCCCCGAAACTGCATTGGCACCATAATCTACTCCCATAGCTCCTTCTACAATCTCGATTTGGGCAATATCGTCTAAGTTAATTTGGGTTAAATCAGTATTATTTCCAAAGCCTTCATCACTAATCATCGGTACGTTATCTATTAAAATAGTAAAGTACTGCGCATCAAGTCCAAACATTTTCACTCCTGATTTACCGGTTTTTGTATTAGGCATAATAGTGATATTCAACACTTGATTGAGTGCATCAGCTAACGTAATTGCTCCAAGATTTTCAATCTTAGCCCGATTAATCACTGTTACATTATGAACAGCTTTATCTATAGCTTGCGGATTATATTGTCCTGAAATTACAATTTCTTCTAACTTTTGATTTGAAGATGCAATTGTATCTTGAACCTGAGCTTTGGCTGCGATTGATCCTAAAACACAAAGCCCAAGAGCAAATATTTTATTACGTTGCATGTATATTGTTTTTCTGTTTTTTTATTTAGACAAATTCTTAATTGCAAAGATATAAATATTTATTATTTAAAATCAATTTAAATAACTTTTTTGAAATAAAAAAAACGAAGCTATTTGCTTCGTTTTTTTAGTTCTCTGATTTTTATTTTATTCTCCTTTAGGCAAGAAAACTTCTGCCATCATACAGCGTGCGCTTCCACCTCCGCAAGCTTCAATTGTGTCTAAACTACTATGCAATATTTTACAGTGTTTTTCAATGCTTTGCAGTTGTTTATCAGTAAGACTATTGTATGCCTGAGTAGACATCACCAGAAATCTTTCATCATCTTTACCTCTAACCTGCAACATATTACCGGCAAAATTATTGACCTGTTCTTCTGTAATTGTAATTATTTCTTTTCCTGATTCTTTTAGGTGATTCAAGACAATTTTTCTCTCTTGTTTATCGTCTATACAGTCGGCGCAAATCACCGCAAACGTTTCTGCCAGGCACATCATCACATTCGTGTGATAAATATTTTTTCGCTCTCCATCTACGGTCTGAAATGCTTCAAAAATAACCGGGGTCATTTCAAACTCTTCACAAAACTCTATCACCAAACCTTCGTCGGCTCTGGGAGAAAGAGCACAATACGCCTTTTCATTGGTCCTGTCCAAAAGCAAATTCCCTGTTCCCTCTAAAAATAAATTATCTTCTTCTGCGGAAGTATAGTCCCATATATCTGTTATTTCAAAACCTTTTTCTTCCAACAAATCCAAGATATCTTCTCTTCTCTCCAACCTTCTGTTTTCGGCAAACATTGGATATAAAACCACTTCTCCGCTTTCGTGAAAAGAAATCCAGTTGTTTGGAAAAATACTATCCGGTGTGTCCGGATCCAAAGTATCGTCAATTACGATAACATTTACACCTATTGAAATTAATTTTTCAACAAAAGCATCAAATTCTTCCTGAGCTTTGGCATTTACTGTACTCGGTGTCAGGTTATCCAGCACTTTTTGGTAATAGTTATTTACTGCTGTTTGTTCATTCATCCGAAATGCTACCGGACGAATCATCAATATATTATTTGTAGTTTGTTTCATTTTTATAGCAAATATTTATTAATCGCGTATTAATGGCAAAGTAGAACATCTCAACAACCCCTCCTGTTTTGCTATTTCTGCATACGGAATCTCTTCTACTGTAAAGCTGTTATCTCTAAGCCAGTTATTTAATCGGGTAAAATTTTTCTCAGACACTACTACATCCGGTGCAATCGAAAAAACATTTGAAAACATATGATACATTTCCTCACGCTCTATATGAAACAAATTTTCTGCACCAAATAAATCTACCAGATATTGGTATTCGCTTTCGTCATAAAACCCTCCTTTATATATAATCGCTTTGTCGATTCCTATCGGCTGGAAACAGCAATCCAAATGCAACGCATTGTCTCTTGGCTCTGTTTTAGATTTTACCAAGTCAAAGCTTTTTACGATTTTGTTGGGAAACAGCTCTTTGATAAAGTCAACGCCTAGCTGATTAGTACGGGCTGTAATATAATTTGAGTAGTCTGCTCTTTTATAGGTTCCTATAAAAATGTAATCATTCCAAAGCATTACATCTCCTCCTTCAAAATGGATTTCATCAGGAGCAGATACAATATCTAGAGGATTAATCTGATCTAATACATATTTTATGGCATCTAATTCCCGATCTCTGTCAGGTAAAATATTGGCTTTTATAAATTTGTCTTCAATCACAAAGCCTATATCACGAGTAAAAATTTGATTGTAGTCTTCAATAACTTCAGGTCTGAAAACCTGAACATCGTATTTTTTAAAAACATTGTTAAAGGCTTCCATTTCATTAACCATATCTTTCTCAATCGGATAAGTTCCTGCAATAATGTGTTCTAATGATTTGGGATCATAAGCCTCTTCTTTCGTTGGTGTGGGTCCGTTACTTTGGGCTGTGCCAAGAACCACTGTCCGCAGACGCGATGTTTCATTTTTTACGTTTAACTTCAACATAAATAATCATTTTGCACAAATATAGCAAAAAGCCCCTCATAAATCAGTAAGAATAGTCAGTAAAAAAGGCATTCTGTACAGAATGCCTTTTTTAAAATTTATTTTCTTTTGTCCATCGGAACAAAATCTCTCAATGGTTCTCCTATATATAACTGGCGCGGTCTTCCAATAGGTTCCTTGTTTATTCTCATTTCTTTCCATTGGGCAATCCATCCCGGCAATCTTCCAATTGCAAACATTACTGTGAACATTTCAGTCGGAATTCCCAATGCGCGATAAATAATTCCCGAATAAAAATCTACATTCGGATACAAGTGTCTGTCTACAAAATAAGGATCTTTCAATGCTGCAGCTTCTACTTTTTTAGCGATATCCAAAACCGGATCATCTACACCAAGCTTTTCAAGTACTTCATCTGCGGCTTTTTTAATTATACGGGCTCTCGGATCAAAATTTTTGTAAACTCTATGTCCGAATCCCATCAAACGGAAAGGATCATTTCTGTCTTTTGCTTTAGCAATAAACTTATCTACATCACCTCCGTCGTTTTGAATTTCTTCTAACATTTCTAATACGGCCTGATTGGCTCCGCCATGTAACGGTCCCCAAAGTGCCGAAACACCAGCAGATATCGAAGCAAATAACCCTGCATGAGACGACCCTACCATTCTTACGGTAGAGGTAGAACAATTTTGCTCATGGTCAGCATGTAAAATAAACAACTTGTCAATTGCATTTTTCACAACCGGATCAATTTCATAAGGCTCCGTAGGCAAAGCAAACATCAGACGCAAAAAGTTATCTACGTAGCTTTGTGTGTTATCGTAATAATTTAATGGATAGCCTTTCGCTTTTCGGTAGGTCCATGTAGCAATTACCAAGAACTTACTCATAGTTTTGCAAACTGCATCATATAGCGATTTCGGGCATTCGGCATTTACCACTTTCGGATTAAATGCTGTAAGTGCACTAGTCAAAGAAGCTAAAACTCCCATCGGGTGAGCCATTTTTGGAAAACCATCAATGATGTTTTTCATTTCTTCATTAACCAAAGAGTGTTTTCGGATATCTTTTTCAAATTGTGCTAATTGTTCTTCTGTAGGAAGTTCTCCAAAAATTATGAGATAAGATACTTCCAAAAAATTAGAATGAGAAGCTAAATCTTCAATAGCATAACCTCTATATCTTAAAATCCCCTGTTCTCCATCCAAAAAAGTAATAGCACTTTTGCATGAACCTGAATTTTTATATCCCGGATCTAAAGTAATTGCTCCGGTAAGTGCTCTTAGATTTAAAATATCAATTGCAACTTCATTTTCTGAGCCAACCAACACGGGCAGTTCGTGTCTCTGACCATCAATTTCTATATAAGCTGTTTTATCAGACATATTTATATTATTTATTTCTGTGTGTTTGTAATTATTTTTTAAAAAAGCGCATAAAAAACGATGTAGGAAAGGTAAGAATTATTATATATACCTACAAGTTAAATTCATCTCAAAATACAGAAATTTCACTTGATTTCACCGATTGCAGATTGGCAAATTTTTATTTTCAGAAGTTGATATCTAAAATCAAGCCGCTCATGAAAATTTAATCCTCCTACAGACAAAAATTATACAAAAACAAAAAGCCTAATTATCAAAATTAAGCTTTTTATTTTTATATAATATCTATTGAATTTTAAATGCTTTTTCCTGAGGATAGTAAGCTATTTCTCCCAGCTCTTCTTCAATTCTAAGCAATTGATTGTATTTTGCCATACGGTCTGAACGAGATGCTGATCCAGTTTTGATCTGCCCGCAGTTTAACGCCACTGCCAAATCAGCAATGGTACTGTCTTCTGTTTCCCCTGAACGATGTGACATTACAGAAGTATATCCGGCATTTTTTGCCATATTAACGGCAGCGATTGTTTCTGTCAGGGTACCTATCTGATTTACTTTAATTAAAATTGAATTGGCAGTATCTTCATTAATTCCTCTTTCCAGACGTTTTACATTGGTTACAAATAAATCATCACCCACCAACTGTACTTTATCACCTATTTTCTCTGTCAGATACTTCCATCCTTCCCAATCATCTTCATACATGCCGTCTTCAATAGAAATAATCGGATATTTTGAAGTTAATTCTGCCAAATAATCTGCTTGTTCCTGAGATGTTCTTATTTTTCCCTGTGAACCTTCAAATTTAGTATAATCGTATTTTCCATCCACATAAAATTCAGAAGCTGCACAATCTAAAGCTATCATAATTTCATCTCCAAATCGGTATCCGGCATTCTCAACTGCTTGTTTAATTGAATCCAAAGCATCTTCAGTTCCTTTAAGTGTTGGCGCAAAGCCACCTTCATCCCCCACAGCTGTACTCAGTCCTCTTTCGTGTAATACTTTTTTAAGGTGATGAAAAATTTCGGTTCCCATCTGCATAGCATGCGTAAACGTGATTGCTTTTACCGGCATAATCATAAACTCCTGAAAGGCAATCGGAGCATCGGAATGTGAACCTCCGTTGATGATGTTCATCATAGGTACAGGCAAAGTATTTGCCGATACCCCTCCTACATATCTATACAAAGGTATTCCCAACTCGTTTGCTGCTGCTTTTGCTACTGCCAGAGAAACTCCCAAGATAGCATTTGCTCCTAAATTAGCTTTATTTGGGGTACCGTCCAATTCAACCATCAACTGATCAATTGCATTTTGTTCAAAAACGCTTAGCCCTACAATGTTTTCTGCCAAAACTGTGTTTACATTATCCACAGCTCTCAAAACACCTTTTCCCATAAAGGCTTTTCCACCATCTCTTAATTCAACAGCTTCATGTTCGCCGGTTGATGCTCCTGAAGGAACAGCTGCCCGTCCTAAGATACCGCTATCTGTTGTTACATCAACTTCTACGGTAGGATTTCCTCTTGAATCTAAAATCTGGCGTGCGTGAACGCTAACAATTGTACTCATAATTTTTTATTGTGTCGTTAAAATTTAGTATAACGCAAAAATATTAAATATAATGTATTTCTTTCTTTTAATTTTAAAATATTCATCCTTCTTCCTGTGATTCCTTTTAAAACACAAAAAAAGAGCTTTAAGCTCTTTTGTATTTTTGTATGTTTGCCACAAAGTCATCGAATAAGTATCTTGAATCGTGTGGTCCGGGGCTGGATTCGGGGTGATACTGAACGGAAAATACATCTTTATTTTTCATTTTCATACCGGCAACCGTTCCGTCGTTCAAGTGAACGTGCGATAACTCCAGTGTTAAATGATTGTCAAGCTCTTCTTTAATAATAGCAAATCCGTGATTTTGTGAAGTTATTTCTCCTTTTCCGCTATTTAAATTCATTACCGGATGATTTACTCCTCTGTGTCCGCTAAACATTTTATAAGTATGTACTCCCTGAGACAATCCGATTAATTGATGTCCTAAGCAGATTCCAAATACCGGTTTTCCCGAATCCAACACTTGTTGCACTACTCCTAAAACACCTAACTCCGCTAAAGCTTGTGGGTCTCCGGGACCGTTGGATAAGAATATTCCATCGGGATTAAAACTCATCAAATCTTCAAAAGAAGCATTATAAGGGAATACTTTTACATAACAGTCTCTCTCTTCCAAACAGCGAAGTATATTTGTTTTTATACCTAAATCCAGTGCTGAAACCTTATGGGTTGCATTTTCATTTCCAAAATAATAAACTTCCTTGGTCGATACTTTTGAAGATAGTTCCAACCCCTCCATTGACGGAACGGTTTTTAATTTTTCTTTTAGATTTTCTACAGACGTACCATCTGTTGAAATAATTGCATTCATTGCTCCATTATCTCTGATATAAGCGGTTAAGGCACGCGTATCAACATCTGAAATAGCAATTAGGTTTTGCTTTTCAAAATATTCCAGCAAATTCGAGGATGAATTAGGTCTTGAGTGATAAAAACTAAAATTTTTACATACCAATCCGGCTATTTTTATTCCGTCAGAGTCAACTTCTTCCTCATTAACTCCGTAGTTACCTATATGAGCAGTAGTAGACAGCATAATCTGTCCAAAGTAAGACGGGTCTGTAAAAACCTCTTGGTATCCCGTCATTCCTGTATTGAAGCAGATTTCTCCATAAGCTGTTCCTCTTACGCCAACAGACTTACCATAAAAAACGGTACCATCATTAAGTACCAAAACGGCTTGCTCTCTTTTATTATATTCCATTTTTAGTTGTATTGTAATGCAAAAGTAATTCAAAAAAAACATAAAAAAAGGACATTCTCAAAAAAGAATGTCCTTTTATTATCAGATATCAACAAAGATAACGCTGCAAATACTATTCATTAGTTTCAGCTTCGTTAGATGTTGTTTCAGTTGTTTCAGCTGTATTAGCAACTTCTTCTGTAGTAGTGGCTTTTTTTCTACCTCTACGAGTAGTTGCTTTTTTACTGTCTTTTTTAGCAACGTTATAAATTTCATTGAAATCTACAAATTCAATCATTGCCATATCAGCATTATCTCCCAAACGGTTACCCAATTTTATAATACGAGTATATCCTCCCGGGCGATCTCCTACTTTTTGAGATACTTCTCTAAATAATTCAGTAACAGCCTCTTTTTGTCTTAAATAAGAAAAAACAACACGACGATTGTGTGTATCGTCTGTTTTAGATTTTGTCACCAACGGCTCTATATATTGTTTCAAAGCTTTTGCTTTGGCAACAGTAGTATTTATGCGCTTGTGCTCTATTAAAGAACAAGCCATATTTGCCAACATAGAATCTCTATGTCCTTTTTTTCTGCCTAAGTGGTTTATTTTTTTTCCGTGTCTCATGACCTTTTATTTAGCTTCATCTTGCTTCAATCCTCTTTGGAGAGCAAATTATGAAGTCATTATTCTTTATCTAATTTGTATTTTGATAGATCCATACCGAAGTTTAATCCTTTAACAGCCACGAGTTCTTCCAACTCTGAAAGTGATTTTTTACCGAAGTTTCTAAACTTCATCAAATCATTTTTGTTAAACGTAACTAAATCTCCCAATGTTTCTACTTCAGCCGCTTTCAAACAATTTAATGCTCGAACTGAAAGATCTAAATCTACCAATTTAGTTTTAAGAAGCTGTCTCATATGCAATGATTCCTCATCATATGATTCAGTTTGAGCTATTTCATCAGCCTCCAAAGTAATTCTCTCATCAGAAAACAGCATAAAATGATGAATCAATGTTTTTGCTGCTTCAGTTAGAGCATCTTTAGGATGAATAGAGCCATCTGTAATGATATCAAACACCAGCTTTTCATAGTCGGTTTTTTGTTCAACACGATAGTTCTCTATAGCATACTTAACGTTCTTAACTGGAGTATAAATTGAATCTGTAAAGATAGTACCTATTGGTGCATTGGGTTTTCTATTTTCTTCTGCAGCTACATATCCTCTTCCTTTTTCAATGGTTAAGTCTATATTGATAGACACTTTACTGTCTAAATTACAGATTACCAATTCTGGGTTTAAAACTTGGAAACTTGTGATGGATTTTTGAAAATCACCAGCAAGCATCTGTTCTTTTCCAGAGAAAGAGATACTTACAGTTTCGCTGTCCACGTCATCAATCTGACGTTTAAAACGAACTTGTTTTAGGTTTAGGATGATTTCAGTTACATCCTCCACTACACCTGCGATAGTAGAAAATTCATGATCCACACCTTCGATACGAACTGAAGTAATAGCATATCCTTCTAATGAAGAAAGAAGAACTCTTCTTAATGCATTACCAATAGTCAATCCATATCCCGGTTCTAAAGGTCTGAATTCGAACTTACCTTTAAAATCGGTCGAATCAATCATGATAACTTTATCGGGCTTTTGAAAATTAAATATTGCCATATTTGTTTCGACTGAATGTCAGTTATTATTTGTTGTACAACTCTACGATTAACTGTTCTTTGATGTTTTCTGGAACTTGTAGTCTTTGAGGCACAGCTACAAACGTACCTTCCATTGTTTCAGGATTCCAGGTAATCCACTCATAAACAGCGCTGGAATTAGATAGCGAACGTTCAATAGTTTCTAGAGTTTTAGATTTTTCACGAACTGCAACTTTATCACCAGATTTCAATTGGTAAGAAGGAATGTTTACTAACTCTCCGTTTACAGTAATATGTCTGTGAGAAACGATTTGACGAGCAGCTCTACGAGAAGGAGCAATTCCCATTCTATACACTACGTTATCTAATCTAGACTCACATAATTGAATCAATACTTCACCTGTAACCCCGCGTGCAGCAGAAGCTTTTTTATACAGGTTTCTGAATTGTTTTTCAAGAATTCCGTACGTGTATTTCGCTTTTTGTTTCTCCATCAACTGAACAGCATACTCAGATTTTTTACCTCTCTTTTTAGCTAATCCGTGTTGCCCCGGAGGGTAATTTCTTTTTTCAAAAGACTTGTCATCTCCGAAAATTGGCTCGCCGAATTTACGTGCGATTTTTGTTTGTGGACCAGTATATCTTGCCATTTTAAAAAATTAAAAAAGGTAGGGATTATGAATTCAGGTCACTTTCCTCCGATAATCTCTTCCTACCTTTGGTTATACTATAAATTAAACTCTTCTTCTTTTTGGAGGACGACATCCATTGTGCGGCATTGGAGTAATGTCAATAATTTCAGTTACTTCGATTCCGCCGTTATGTAAAGACCTGATAGCAGATTCTCTTCCGTTTCCGGGTCCTTTTACATAAACTTTTACTTTTTTAAGTCCTGCCTCAAGTGCAACTTTACCGCAATCTTCTGCAGCCATTTGAGCAGCATACGGGGTGTTCTTTTTAGAACCTCTGAATCCCATTTTACCTGCAGATGACCAAGAAATCACTTCACCTTTTTTGTTAGTTAATGAAATGATGATGTTGTTAAACGTCGCATTAATATGAGCCTCACCTGTTGCTTCAACAAGTACTTTACGTTTTTTTGTATTCGCTTTAGCCATATTACTACTTTATTATTTAGTTGCTTTTTTCTTGTTAGCAACAGTTTTTCTTTTACCTTTTCTTGTTCTGGAGTTATTTTTGGTTCTTTGACCTCTTAACGGAAGACCAGATCTGTGACGGATTCCTCTGTAACATCCGATGTCCATTAAACGTTTGATGTTTAAAGAAACTTCTGAACGCAATTCTCCTTCTATTTTGTAATGACCTACAGCTTCACGGATTGCTCCGATCTCATCGTCATTCCAATCTTGAACTTTTTTATCTTCGCTAACATTAGCTTTTTCAAGAATTTCTTTAGCTCTGCTTGCTCCTACTCCGAAGATGTAAGTTAAAGCAATAACTCCTCTTTTGTGTTTAGGTATGTCTACCCCTGCGATTCTTGCCATAATTATCCTTGTCTTTGTTTAAATCTAGGATTCTTTTTATTAATAACGTAAAGTCTACCTTTTCTACGTACTATAATGCACTCGGCACTTCTTTTTTTAACTGATGCTCTTACTTTCATTTTAATAGCCTCTTTAATATCTATAAGTAATTCTTGCTTTAGTCAGGTCGTATGGACTCATTTCCAATTTTACTCTGTCTCCAGGTAATAATTTTATGTAATGCATTCGCATTTTTCCAGAAATATGAGCGATAACGACATGTCCATTTTCTAATTCCACACGGAACATCGCATTTGACAATGCTTCAATAATTGATCCGTCTTGTTCTATTGCTGATTGTTTTGCCATAAAAATTAAGCTGTTGCTCTTCTATTTTTACCACTTGTCATCATACCGTCGTACTGTTTATTTAACAAATACGCATTGATTTGCTGAATAGTGTCAATCACTACACTCACCATAATCAACAGGGATGTTCCGCCATAAAACATAGCCCAACCTTGCTGAACTCCTAACAAACTTACAATTATTGCCGGGAACACAGCGATAAGAGCAAGGTAAAGAGACCCAGGGAAAGTTATCAATGACATAATTTTATCCAAGTAATCTGCGGTATCTGACCCCGGTTTAATTCCAGGAATAAATCCACCGCTTCTCTTCAAATCGTCTGCCATTTTATTTGTAGGTACTGTAATTGCGGTGTAAAAGTACGTAAAAATTATGATTAATGCAGCAAAAAGTAAATTATACTCCCATCCGAATACATTGTGAAACGTTGAACTAATGCTTTGTGCGGTATCAGAAGTTGATAATCCTGCCACTGCTGCCGGCACAAACATGATTGCCTGTGCAAAAATAATCGGCATAACACCAGATGCGTTCAATTTTAATGGAATCCACTGGCGATTACCGCCTAACATAGATTGATCATAAGATCCGGATGCGCTTCTTCTAGCATACTGAACCGGAATTTTTCTAACTGCAAGAGTCAGATAAATACAAGCCACAATAATCAGTAACCATATGATTACTTCTATCACAATCAACATCGGACCTCCGTTGTTTTCTGTAATTCTGGATTGGAATTCTTGAATAAAAGACATTGGAAATCTTGCTATAATACCAACCATAATTAACAGTGATATTCCATTTCCTATTCCTTTATCAGTGATCTTTTCACCCAACCACATTGCAAAAACAGTTCCGGTAACTAATATAATTACTGAAGAAAACAAGAATGAGAAAGAATTGAAACCTAGCAAAAATGCATCTGAAGGCAGTTGCACATACAAGTTGTAAATATAACTTGGTCCCTGTAACAAGGTAATTCCGATAGTTAACCATCTTGTAATCTGGTTCATTTTCTTTCTACCACTTTCTCCATCATTTTGCAGTTTCTGAAGATAAGGAACCGCAATTCCCATCAACTGAACCACAATGGAAGCAGAAATATAAGGCATAATACCTAATGCAAATACAGACGCCTGTGCAAATGCACCCCCTGTAAAAACATTAATCAACCAACCAATACCTTGGTCAGTCTGCTCTGTTAACGCTTGCAATTTTGTTGCATCAATACCCGGTAGGGTTACTTGTGTACCAAAACGATACACAAGTAATAATCCTAAAGTGATTAAAATTTTATTTTTTAATTCTTCTATTCTCCAAATATTGGCTAATGTCTCAAAAAACTTCTTCATCTTGTTCACTAAGATTTTATAACGTTACAACTTCTCCTCCAGCTGCCTCGATAGCCGATTTAGCGGATGCTGAAAATTTGTGTGCAGAAACTTTTAATTTTGCTTTAAGTTCTCCACGTCCTAAAATCTTTACCAAACTATTTTTAGAAGCTAATCCAAGATCAACTAAAAGAGCAAAATCTACTGTATCCTGAACTACTCCGTTATCTACCAAAGTTTGTAAGTGATCTAAGTTGATAACATCGTACTCTACTCTATTGATATTTTTGAAACCAAATTTAGGAACACGTCTTTGAAGCGGCATTTGACCCCCTTCAAATCCAATCTTTTTAGAATATCCAGAACGTGATTTAGCACCTTTATGTCCTCTTGTAGAAGTTCCTCCTTTTCCAGAACCTTCACCACGACCAACACGTTTGTTTTGGTTGTGTACTGAACCGTTTGCTGGTTGTAAATTACTTAAATTCATTCTTTACAATATTATTTAATTTCTTCTACAGAAACTAAGTGTTGAACTTTATTTATCATTCCTAAAATAGATTCAGACGTTTCGTGTTCAACTACCTGCCCTATTTTACGAAGTCCTAAAGCCTCTAATGTTCTCTTTTGTGTTTGAGGACATTTGATTTGGCTTTTTACTTGTTTTACTCTAATTTTTGACATAACTCTTTCAAATTAACCTTTAAATACTTTTTCTAAAGAAATCCCTCTTTGTTTTGCAACTGTAGAAGCACTTCTCATTTGTAATAAAGCATCGAAAGTCGCTTTCACCACGTTGTGCGGATTAGAAGAACCTTGAGATTTAGACAATAAATCTGTAATTCCAACCGACTCAACAACTGCTCTGACAGAACCTCCTGCAATTACTCCGGTACCCAAAGATGCAGGCATCAACAGTACTCTTGCTCCGGCAAATTTTCCTTTTTGTTCATGAGGAATTGTATGTCCGTTTAATGGAATTCTTACCAGATTTTTCTTTGCATCTTCAACAGCTTTCGCTATTGCTTCAGAAACATCTTTAGATTTACCCAAACCATGACCCACTACACCATTTTCGTCACCTACAACAACTACGGCAGAAAAACCAAATGCTCTTCCTCCTTTAGTTACTTTAGTAACACGGTTTACACTAACCAAACGGTCTTTTAATTCAAGACCACTTGGTTTTACAAATTCTACGTTTTTATAATTTTGATACATAACTAATTAGAATTTTAATCCAGCTTCTCTAGCACCGTCTGCTAATGATTTAACACGTCCGTGATATAAATACCCACCTCTGTCGAAAGATACAGTATCTATACCTGCTTTTAAAGCCTTCTCTGCAATTAGTTTCCCAACCGATGCAGCAGTTTCAATATTGGTTCCTCTTGTTATCCCAGCTTCTCTTGAAGATACAGCTGCCAGAGTTACTCCATTTACGTCATCTATGATTTGTGCATAGATTTCTTTATTACTTCTAAATACAGAAAGTCGAGGTCTAGCAGCAGTTCCGCTTACTGTTTTTCTGACTCTGAATTTAATACGTTGTCTTCTTTCAGATTTTGTTAATGACATAGTCTTAATTTTTAAGCTGATTTACCTGCTTTTCTTCTTAACTCTTCACCTACAAACTTGATACCTTTTCCTTTGTAAGGTTCAGGTTTACGGAAAGAACGGATTTTAGCCGCTACTTGTCCTACAAGTTGTTTATCATGTGAAGTTAACTTCACAAGAGGGTTTTTTCCTTTTTCTGACACAGTTTCAACTTTCACTTCAGGTGCAATTTCCATCACAATGTTATGAGAAAAACCTAATGCTAAGTCTAACTTTTGTCCTTGATTTGAAGCGCGGTATCCCACTCCTACCAATTCCAAAGTAACTGTAAATCCTTCAGAAACTCCGATTATCATATTGTTGATCAAACTGCGATATAAACCGTGTTTTGATCTTACATCTTTATCTTCGTTAGGACGTTCCACAACAACATGCCCTTCTTCAACTTTAACAGAAACACTGTCAACTTGTTGAGCAAGTTCGCCTAATTTTCCTTTAACAACAACTTCTCCTTCTTTAACGTCAACCGTTACGCCCGCAGGAATTGCTATTGGACTTTTTCCTATTCTTGACATTTCTAAGTCTTTTTAAATTAGTATACGTAACAAACTACTTCTCCACCTACGTTTAATTGTTTTGCTTTTTTTCCAGTCATCAATCCTTTTGATGTAGAAACTATAGCAATTCCCAAACCGTTTAAGATTCTAGGAAGATCGGCTGCAGAAGCGTATTTACGCAAACCTGGTTTACTAATTCTTTGGATATCTCTAATAACAGACTCTTTAGTGTCTTTATCGTATTTTAAAGCTATTTTGATAGTACCTTGTATAGTACTGTCATCAAATTTATAGCTTAAGATATATCCTTGATCGAATAAAATTTTTGTGATTTCTTTTTTAAAGTTAGACGCTGGTATCTCAACCACTTTGTGGTTTGCTCTTACCGCATTTCTAATTCTTGTAAGATAATCTGCTATTGGATCTGTATACATGTTTTTACCTTTAAATCTTAATTACCAACTTGCCTTTTTAACTCCAGGTATCAATCCTTGGTTAGCCATCTCACGGAAAGTAACACGGGAAATACCGAACTGACGCATATACCCTCTTGGTCTTCCTGTCAATTTACATCTGTTGTGCAAACGAACTGGAGAAGCATTTTTAGGTAATTTTTGTAACCCCTCGTAGTCACCAGCTTCTAAAAGAGCTTTTCTTTTAGTTGCATATTTTTCTACTAATGCTTGTCTTTTTACCTCACGGGCTTTCATTGATTCTTTAGCCATACTTAATTCTTTTTAAAAGGTAATCCTAATTCCGCCAATAAAGATTTCGCTTCTTTGTCTGTCTTTGCAGATGTTACAAAAGTGATATCGAAACCAGCAATTTTGTTTACTTTATCAATATTGATTTCAGGGAAAATAATTTGCTCAGTTACACCCAAGTTATAATTTCCTCTTCCGTCAAAACCGTCAGATTTAATTCCCGAGAAATCTCTTACACGTGGTAAAGCTGAAGTCACTAAACGGTCTAAGAACTCATACATTCTTTCTCCGCGCAAAGTTACTTTCGCTCCGATTGGCATTCCTTTTCTCAATTTAAAAGACGCAACGTCTTTTTTAGAAATAGTAGCAACTGCCTTTTGTCCTGTAATTTTTGTCAATTCCTCTACTGCGTAATCAACTAATTTTTTATCAGAAACAGCGGCACCTACACCACGGCTCACCACAATTTTCTCAAGTTTTGGAACCTGCATAACATTTTTGTACGCAAATTCTTCTTTAAGAGCAGAAACTACTCTGCTTTTATACTCTTCTTTAAGTCTTGGTATATAAGCCATAACTACAATACTTGATTTGATTTTTTAGAAACTCTTACTTTTTTTCCATTTTCAATTCTGTACCCCACCTTTGTAGTTTCTTTTGTTTTAGAATCAATAAGGGCTAAATTTGAAATGTGGATTGGAGCTTCTTTCTTAACAATTCCACCTTGAGGGTTAGAAGCACTTGGCTTCACGTGTTTTGAAATAATGTTCACCCCTTCAACAATAGCTTTGTTTTTTTCACGTAATACACGTACTACTTTCCCTTCTGATCCTTTGTGATCTCCGGCAATTACTCGTACAATGTCTCCTGTTTTTATCTTTAGCTTAATCATGTTTTGAAAGAATTACAACACCTCTGGTGCTAATGATACAATTTTCATGAACTGTTTTTCACGAAGCTCTCTTGCTACCGGTCCAAAAACACGAGTTCCTCTCATTTCACCTGCAGCGTTCAACAATACACAAGCGTTATCGTCGAAACGGATGTAAGATCCATCAGCTCTTCTCACTTCTTTTTTGGTACGAACAACAACTGCGGTTGAAACAGTTCCTTTTTTAACACTTCCGTTTGGAGTTGCTTCTTTAATAGAAACTACAATTTTATCTCCTACAGAGGCATAACGACGCTTCGTTCCTCCTAAAACACGGATTGTCAAAACTTCTTTTGCTCCCGTGTTATCTGCTACTTTAAGTCTAGATTCCTGTTGTACCATAATTATTTCGCTCTTTCAATGATTTCAACTAATCTCCAACACTTTGATTTAGACAATGGACGTGTTTCCATTATTCTAACTTTATCTCCGATGTTGCAGTCGTTTGTTTCGTCGTGTGCAACATATTTTTTAGTTTTCAACACGAACTTTCCGTATAATGGGTGTTTTATTTTTTTTACTTCTGACACAACAATAGATTTCTCCATTTTATTGCTAGTAACTACACCTATTCTCTCTTTTCTTAATTTTCTATTTTCCATCTTTGGCAGAATACAATTATTGTAAGTCTCTCTTGCTTAGTTCAGTTTTTACTCTTGCAATTGTTCTTCTCACTTTTCTGATTTGAATTGGATTCTCAATTGGAGAAATTGCATGAGTTCCTTTTAAACTTGCATATGTGTCTGTCAACTGTTTTAGCTGATCTTGTAATTCGGCTACAGATAGTTTTACTATTTCTGATTGTTTCATGATAAAATTTAGATTATGCTTCGAAATCTCTAGCAATTACAAACTTAGTTCTTACCGGAAGCTTTTGAGCTGCTAGGCGCAAAGCTTCTTTCGCTACAGAAATTGGCACTCCACCAACTTCAAACATAATTCTTCCTGGTTTTACCACAGCAACCCAGTACTCTACTGCTCCTTTTCCTTTACCCATACGCACTTCGAGAGGCTTTTTAGTTATTGGTTTGTCTGGAAAAATTTTAATCCACAATTGTCCTTCACGTTTCATAAAACGAGTAGCTGCAATACGTGCAGCCTCGATTTGACGTGAAGTAATAAATGCAGAATCCATCGATTTAATTCCAAACATACCATTTGAAAGTTCATGCCCTCTTTGGGAAATCCCTTTCATTTTACCTTTCTGTACCTTACGGTATTTTGTTCTTTTAGGCTGTAACATTTTTTCTTCTGTTTAAAAAATTACTTTCTTTTGCGAGGATTCGGTTTACCTTGCGGTCTAGACCCTGATGATTTGGATTGTTTTTTATCCATACCAGCTAACGGAGAAAGGTCTCTTTTCCCGTAAACTTCACCTTTCATGATCCACACTTTGATTCCCATTCTACCATAAGTAGTATGCGCTTCAGCAAGTGCATAATCAATATCAGCTCTGAAAGTTGACAAAGGAATTCTTCCTTCTTTGAAAGTTTCTGAACGCGCCATTTCAGCACCGTTCAAACGACCAGAAATCATCACTTTAATTCCTTCCGCATTCATTCTCATAGCAGCTGCGATAGCCATACGGATTGCTCTACGGTAAGAAATTCTGCTTTCAATTTGACGCGCAATACTTGCAGCCACTAAAAACGCATCAAGTTCCGGACGCTTAATTTCAAAGATATTGATTTGAATTTCCTTATCAGTAATCTTTTTCAATTCCTCCTTCAACTTGTCTACCTCTTGTCCGCCTTTCCCGATAATAATACCCGGTCTGGCAGTAGTGATAGTAACGGTTACAAGTTTCAAAGTTCTTTCAATGATTACCTTTGATACACTAGCTTTTGATAAACGAGCATGGATATACTTTCTGATTTTAAAATCCTCTGCGATTTTATCACCGTAGTCATTTCCACCATACCAGTTTGAGTCCCATCCTCTGATAATACCAAGACGATTCCCGATTGGATTAGTTTTTTGTCCCATACTGCTTATTAATTGCTTTGTGTGTTATTATTAGATCCTAACACGATTGTTACGTGATTAGAACGTTTTCTTATTCTGTGTGCTCTTCCTTGAGGAGCTGGACGAAGTCTTTTCAACATCATTCCACCATCTACACGGATCTCTTTCACAATTAGCTCAGCTTCTTCCAAATTAGCTTCGCTGTTTTTTGCTTGCCAGTTTGCAATTGCAGACAAAAGCAATTTCTCAAGGTTACGAGAAGCTTCTTTTGTACTGAATTTTAATATATTTAGAGCTTTTTCTACTTTCTGTCCTCTTACTAAATCCGCTACCAAGCGCATTTTTCTTGGAGAAGTAGGGCAATTGTTTAGCTTAGCAAAAGCAATGTGCTTGTTTGCTTCTTTAATTTGCTCAGCTCTTTCTCTTTTACGAACTCCCATAGCTTCTTATTATTTTTTACCTTTATTCTTTGCACCCGCGTGACCTCTAAAAGATCTTGTTGGTGAAAATTCCCCTAATTTATGTCCTACCATGTTCTCTGTTACATATACAGGAACAAACTGACGACCATTATGAACTGCAATAGTTTGTCCAACAAAATCCGGAGTAATCATTGAAGCTCTTGACCAAGTTTTGATAACAGCTTTATTTCCAGATTCTACATTTGCTTGAACTTTTTTCTCTAATTTATAGTGAACATAAGGTCCTTTTTTTAACGAACGTGCCATGTCTTACTCTTTTATTTCTTTCTACGTTCAACGATATACTTATTACTAGCCTTAACCTTAGAACGAGTTCTGTAACCTTTAGCAGGCAACCCTTTTCTTGAACGTGGGTGTCCTCCTGAAGCGCGTCCTTCTCCACCTCCCATCGGGTGATCTACAGGGTTCATCGCTACCGGTCTTGTTCTAGGTCTTCTTCCTAACCATCTAGATCTACCTGCTTTACCAGAAACGATTAACTGGTGATCGTGATTAGATACTGCTCCGATAGTAGCCATACATGTCAACAAAATCAAACGCACTTCTCCAGAAGGCATCTTGATAGTAGCATATTTACCATCTCTCGCAACTAACTGAGCAAAAGTTCCTGCCGAACGTGCAATCACAGCTCCTTGACCTGGACGCAATTCAATACAAGAAATAACAGTTCCTAAAGGAATTTTACTTAAAGGCATTGCATTACCAATTTCCGGCGATGCATCTGGTCCTGAAGTTACAGTTTGCCCAACTTTCATTCCTGCTTGAGCGATAACGTATGTTTTTGCTCCATCCGCATAAGCAAGCAAAGAAATAAATGCCGAACGGTTCGGATCATACTCGATTGTTTTAACCACAGCAGGAACACCTGCTTTAGTTCTTTTAAAATCGACAATACGATATCTTTGTTTATGACCACCACCCATATAGCGCATGGTCATTTTTCCTTGACTATTTCTACCTCCAGATTTTTTTTTCGGTGCCAATAAACTGCGCTCCGGCTTATCAGTTGTAATAGCGTCAAAACTATTCACAACTCTAAAACGCTGACCTGGGGTAATAGGTTTTAATTTTCTAACTGACATTATTTATTAGATATTTGAATAAAAGTCTATATTATCTCCTTCTTTCAATTGAACTATTGCTTTTTTATAAGCATTAGTTTTAGCGTTAATCATTCCGCTTTTTGTATACTTAACAGAACGTTTTGCCGCACAGTTCATAGTATTTACACTAACAACACTCACACCATAAGCTGCCTCAACAGCATTTTTAATCTGAATTTTGTTTGCTTTTCCATCAACTACGAAACCAAAACGACCTAAAGATTCACTATCTTTAGTTATTTTTTCTGTAATTATAGGCTTAATTAAAACACTCATCTTCCTATTATTTACTTAAATTTTCTACAATTCCGGCTACAGACCCCTCTGTTAAGACTAAACTTGATGCATTTAAAATCGAATAAGTGCTTAATTCAGAATTAGTTATAACAGAAGCCTTCCCTAAATTGCGTGATGACAAATATACATTTTTATTTAATTCACCAAACACAAATAGAGATTTTTTATTTTCCAACCCTAAAGAATTCAAAACGTTAATGAATTTTTTAGTACTTGGCGCTTCAAAATTAAAATCTTCAACTATGATTAAATTTGACTCTTTTGCTTTAATTGAGAAAGCAGATTTTCTCGCCAAACGTTTCAAACTTTTATTTAGTTTAAGAGAATAAGTTCTTGGTCTTGGTCCGAAAACTGTTCCTCCACCTCTAAACAAAGGATTTTTAATACTTCCTGCGCGAGCAGTACCAGTTCCCTTTTGTTTTTTAATTTTCCGAGTACTTCCTGCAATTTCTGCTCTTTCTTTAGTCTTGTGTGTACCCTGTCTTTGGTTTGCCAAATATTGCTTAACATCAAGATATACTGCATGATTATTTGGTTCTATACCGAATACTGCGTCAGAAAGTTCAACTTTTCTACCAGTATCTTTACCTGTGATATCTAAAACTTTTACTTCCATTACTTCTGAATGATTACATAAGAGTTTTTGTGTCCTGGAATAGCTCCCTTAACAACAAGTAGATTTTTATCAGCAACTACTTTTAAAACTCTAAGGTTTTGTACTGTTACATTTTCTCCTCCGGTTCTTCCGGCCATACGCATTCCTTTGAATACTCTTGACGGATAAGAAGAAGCTCCGACAGATCCTGGCGCTCTTAAACGATTTTTTTGACCGTGAGTAACTTGTCCTACACCACCAAAACCATGACGTTTAACAACCCCCTGGAATCCTTTTCCTTTAGATACACCTTGTACATCCACAAACTCACCTTCTTCAAAAAGATCCACAGTGATCACATCACCTAATTTATATTCTTGCTCCCACTCTTTGATCTCAATGACTTTTTTCTTTGCAGATGTTCCCGCTTTTTTAAAGTGACCTACCTCAGCTTTAATAGCGTGTTTCTCTGTTTTGTCATCGAAACCAAGTTGTAACGCTTCATACCCGTCAACCTCATTGGTTCTGACTTGGGTAACGACACACGGACCAACTTCGATTACTGTACAAGGAATATTTTTCCCGTTTTCGTCGAAAATGCTTGTCATGCCGATTTTTTTACCAATTAACCCAGACATAAATATTTAATTATTAATTATTGTTTTATTTCAATTCAAAAAACAACTAAGTATTAAGGAAAACCTTAATACTTAACTGCTATATTCTATATAAAGTTTATCACACTTTGATTTCAACTTCAACACCGCTTGGCAACTCCAATTTCATAAGAGCGTCAATTGTTTTTGAAGAAGAAGAATAAATATCCAATAATCTTTTGTATGAACTCAACTCAAACTGCTCTCTTGCTTTTTTATTCACGTGCGGTGAACGAAGAACAGTGAATATTTTTTTATGCGTTGGCAACGGAATCGGACCAGTTACCACAGCTCCTGTACTTTTTACAGTTTTTACGATTTTCTCTGCTGATTTATCAACCAACATATGATCGTAAGATTTTAATTTTATTCTGATTTTTTGACTCATTTTTCTCTAAGATTAAGCGTTTCCTTTTGCTTTTGCAATTACTTCTTCTGAAATATTTGAAGGTGTTTCTGCGTAGTGAGAAAACTCCATTGTTGAAGTAGCACGTCCTGAAGATAAAGTACGCAATGTTGTTACGTAACCAAACATTTCAGAAAGCGGTACAGAAGCTTTTACTACTTTTGATCCGGCTCTGTCGTCCATTGCATTGATTTGTCCGCGGCGACGGTTCAAATCCCCTACAATATCTCCCATGTTTTCTTCCGGAGTCAATACTTCTAATTTCATGATCGGCTCTAAGATTACAGCTCCCGCAGCTTTAGCCGCTGCTTTATAACCCATTTTTGCAGCCAATTCAAAAGACAACGCATCAGAATCCACTGCGTGGTAAGATCCGTCAATCAATGTAATCTTCATTGAATCCATCTCAAAACCAGCCAAAGGACCTTGTTTCATTGCTTCTCTAAATCCTTTTTCAACTGCAGGGATATATTCTTTAGGAACGTTACCACCTTTAACTTCGTTAACAAACTGAAGTCCTACGAATGGTTTTCCGTCAACCTCATCAGCCGGTGCAATTTTGAAAACAATATCAGCAAATTTACCGCGACCTCCGGATTGTTTTTTATAAACTTCTCTGTGATCTGCTGCACGAGTTAAAGCTTCTTTGTATTCAACTTGCGGTTCACCTTGGTTAACCTCAACTTTAAACTCACGACGCATACGGTCAACAATTACATCTAAGTGTAACTCACCCATTCCCGAAATAATTGTTTGTCCGGTAGCGTGATCTGTTTTCACTGTAAATGTTGGATCTTCTTCAGACAATTTAGCCAAAGCCATACCCATTTTATCAACGTCAGCTTTTGTTTTAGGTTCAATAGCCACCCCGATAACCGGATCCGGGAAAACCATACTTTCCAATACAATTGGATTTTTCTCATCACAAAGAGTATCTCCTGTTTTGATATCTTTAAATCCAACAGCTGCACCAATATCTCCAGCTTCAATATATTCTACCGGATTTTGCTTATTAGCGTGCATTTGGTAAATACGAGAGATACGCTCTTTGTTTCCTGAACGAGTATTCAACACATAAGAACCAGCGTCTAAATGTCCTGAATATGTTCTAAAGAAAGCCAAACGCCCTACATACGGGTCAGTAGCAATTTTAAATGCTAAAGCTGAGAACGGATCACTTACTGATGGTTTACGAGAGGTTGGCTCTTCTGTATCAGGATTCGTCCCTTCAATAGCTTCTTTATCCATTGGAGAAGGTAAATAACGACAAACCGCATCCAACATAAACTGAACTCCTTTGTTTTTGAAAGACGATCCACAAGTCATCGGAATAATACTCATATCCAAAGTAGCTTTACGCAAAGCAACATGGATTTCGTCTTCCGTGATAGAATTTTCATCTTCCATATATTTTTCTAACAACTCCTCATCATAAGCCGCGATTTCCTCGATCAACTGACCTCTGTATTGTTTTACATCATCCGTCATTTCTTCGGGGATATCAACAATATCAAAAGTAGAACCGTGGTTTTCATCATGCCATACGATGGCGCGGTTTTTCACCAAGTCTACAATACCTTTAAAATCTGCTTCATCACCGATCGGTAATACGATAGGCACAGCGTTTGATTTTAACATATCTTTCACCTGTTGACAAACTGCTAAAAAGTTAGCTCCCTGACGATCCATTTTATTAACGAATCCCATACGAGGAACTTTATAATTATCTGCTAATCTCCAGTTAGTTTCAGACTGAGGCTCAACACCATCAACTGCACTAAATAAAAACACCAATCCATCCAACACACGTAAAGAACGGTTCACCTCAACTGTAAAGTCAACGTGTCCCGGAGTATCAATAATATTAAAGTGGTACTCCATAGACTCAGCTATCTTCTCACCTTGCTTTGTTGGGAAATTCCAAGTACAAGTAGTTGCTGCTGACTGAATAGTAATACCTCTCTCCGCTTCTTGTTCCATCCAGTCCATCGTAGAAGATCCTTCGTGAGTTTCTCCCATTTTGTGGTTTTTACCTGTATAGAACAAAATACGCTCTGTAGTAGTTGTCTTACCAGCATCGATGTGAGCAGCGATACCAATGTTTCTTGTATATTTTAAATCTCTTGCCATTGTATATGTTTTCTGTATGGATTAAAATCTAAAGTGAGAGAATGCTTTATTAGCTTCAGCCATCTTATGAGTATCCATTCTCTTTTTCACTGCAGCTCCTTCTTCTTTAGCAGCAGCCAAGATTTCAGCAGCCAATTTAGCAGCCATAGATTTCTCATTTCTTCTTCTCGCATACAAAATCATCCATTTCATCGCCATAGAAATCTTTCTATCCGGACGAATTTGCATAGGAATCTGGAAGGTAGCTCCTCCTACACGACGAGATCTTACTTCAACGTGCGGCATAACATTTGTTAACGCATCTTTCCAAACCTCTAATGAAGATTTCTCTTCATCTTGTTTCTTTTCTTCTACAATTTCTAAAGCATCATAGAATACTCTAAAAGCCGTTGACTTCTTACCATCCCACATTAAGTTATTAACAAAACGAGTTACTAACTGATCATTAAATTTCGGATCTGGTAAAAGAGGTCTCTTTTTAGCCTGTCTTTTTCTCATGTCTTTTTCTTAAAAGTTTTTTAAACTATTACTTTTTTGCGTCTTTAGGTCGTTTTGCTCCGTATTTCGATCTTCTTTGAGCTCTACCGTTAACTCCGGCAGTATCCAAAGCTCCACGAACAATGTGATATCTCACACCAGGCAAATCTTTTACCCTTCCACCTCTAACTAATACTATCGAGTGTTCTTGTAGATTATGTCCTTCTCCGGGGATGTAAGCGTTTACCTCGTTACCATTTGTCAAACGTACCCTTGCAACTTTACGCATTGCAGAGTTAGGTTTTTTAGGTGTAGTAGTATAAACACGCGTACAAACTCCTCTTCGTTGAGGACAAGAATCTAAAGCAACCGATTTACTCTTCTTAGTCAATTGGGTTCTCCCTGTTCTTACTAATTGTTGAATTGTTGGCATAATGTTTATTAATAATTTCTTAATATATTTTCCGCACTATATACGGGGTTGCAAATGTAGAAAGTTTTTTTTATTTTACAAAATGCAAAACACTAATTTTCAATCTGATTATATTTTTTTTCAATCTCCTCTTCTAACTCATGCTTTTTCTTTTATTTTTACTATCAATTTGATAATTAAGCTTTGAAAAACATTTTAGCCCTGATTTGCTTTTTGTGCATTACCTGCAATTTTTTTGCACAGGAAATAGTCCTTACTTTGGAAATAAAATCTGACAACGCAAAAGAAAATGAGATTTTAGCCGGACTTGATTATCAAAAAGATCACGAAAACATAAACTCTATCACAGAAACTATTCATAAAATAGATCAAGAACTCTACCATGGCGGCTATCTCAATCTAAACCGGACAGAACAGAAAAACAAAACGCATTATACCTATATATATAACTTAAATACGCCAATAGCTGCTGCCGTCTTTAAAACATCCGCTTTAAATCAGAACATAAAAAAGATATTGCAAATTACCAACAATGAACTTACTCTTCCCTTTGCACAAACGCAATCAACCCTTCATCATTTTACGCAACTGCTAGAACGAGAAGGCTTAGGCACAAGTACCATACTAATGCAAAATCACACCATAGTAAATGACACCTTAATATGCAGCCTGGTTATACATACCGAAAAGAAAAGAACTTTAGACAAAATAGAAATTGTTTCCCAAAATAAAATACCCGTTTCCATTATAAAAAAAATTACACAAAAAAATATTGGAAAAGACTACAACGAAAATTTGATAAGCAAGATATCCTCAGAAGTACTTCAATTAGATTTTATAAAAGAAGCAAAACCTGCCGAAACCCTTTTTACAGAAGATACTACTGCTCTGTTTTTGTTTTTAAACAAAAAAAACACCAATCAATTTGACGGATATGTCGGTTTTAACAACGACGAAGACGGAAAGGTTATTTTAAACGGGTATCTTGACCTTCAGCTCAACAACATTTTAAACAGAGGAGAATCTCTTAATCTATATTGGAAAAATGACGGCAACAAGCAGACGGACTTTCACTTTAATGCAGAAATACCTTACATTTTTAACACGCCCTTAGCTGTAAGGGGAGCCTTGGATATCCAAAAACAAGACAGTACTTATCAAAACACCAAGCTCGAACTTCAACTAGGCTATTACTTTTCATACAACAATAAAGTATTTATCGGCTATCAAACCAATACTTCTGCTACAAATAGCACTTCGTTAGATATGCAGGGATATGACAGTAAATTCTACACCCTTGCCTATCACTATAAAAAAAACAGACCTTATGTCTTACTATTCCCTGTAAACTTAGCCGCATATATTAAAATAGGAACTGGAAAAAGAACTTCTGAAGATTTAAACGACAACCAATCCTTTGCGGAAGTTGATCTCAAAAAAAATATCCAAATCAATTCCAAAAATTATTTATATCTGCGTTGGCAAAATTACGCTCTGTTCAGTGATTCTTTTTTTATCAACGAATTGCAGCGCTTTGGCGGAAATAATTCACTCCGCGGTTTTCAAGAAAACAGTTTATACGCAAGCAAGTTCAGTTTAATTAATACCGAATACCGTTTTTTGCTTTCTCAAAATCTATACATTCATTCTATTATAGATTATGCTTATCAGGAAAATGAGAAGCACAATCAAAAAAATCATTTGTATAGTCTAGGCTTTGGAATCGGGATGCTCACTTCCTCAGGCAAATTCAACTTGTCCTTTGCCAATGGCAAACAACCCAATGATAATTTTAAATTCGACAATACAACCATTCATATCAGTTTTTCAACCATTTTCTAAGCTTGCTTTTTATATATTTGCATCATGGAGCAAGACAATCAAATTTTTGGCATTCGCGCAATCCTCGAAGCCATAGAAGCAGGTAAAGATTTAGACAAAGTGTTTATTCAAAAAGAAGCTCAGGGAGAACTGATGAATGAGCTGATTAAAAATCTAAAAAAAAACAACATAAATTTTTCATACGTACCCATTGAAAAATTAAACCGATTGACTAAAAAAAATCATCAGGGAGCCGTTGCCAATATCTCCCCCGTTTCTTTTCTTGCCTTGGAAGAATTGATTGAATCTGTAATGGAGAAAAAAGAAAAGCCTCTTTTCCTTATTTTAGACCAAGTTTCAGATGCCCGGAATTTTGGTGCCATCATCCGTACTGCAGTCTGCTGCGGAGCAGACGGCATTATTATTTCTAAAAACGGAGCTGCTCCCGTAAACGGCGATACGGTAAAAACCTCTGCCGGTGCGGTTTTCAATATCCCTATCTGTAAGGTTGACCACATTAAAGACGCTGTATTTTACCTTCAATCGTCCGGTGTTGTTACTTTAGGAGCAACAGAAAAAGCCGAAAAAGAAATTTACGATATGGATTTAAATCTCCCGCTTGCACTTATTATGGGCAGTGAAGACAGGGGCATCAATCCCTCTGTTTTAAAAATTATTGACGAAAAAGCAAAACTACCAATGTTCAGTACGATTGATTCCCTTAACGTTTCGGTTGCCTGTGGAGCATTTTTATACGAAGCTATAAGACAAAGAAGGTAAAAGTAGAATTAAAACAATAACTTTTGATTTAAAATTAAAAAATTATATCCATCCCTTTTCTAATCCTAATTTAGTAAGATGCAGTACAGAATTGGTTTTTGTTTTTCTTAAAATATTTTTACGATGAGAACTGACAGTATGTAAGCTAATATTTAAAATCTCAGCTATTTCAGCAGATTGACATCCCTCAACCAATAAACGAAAAACCTGTATTTCTCTTTTTGTAAGAATACTCTTATAAGGCACTAGCTCCTTTACTGGATGGATATCTATGTAGCAGGGCTCTCCATCCAACCCTATAATAGACAACACCATTTTATTAGTTTCTTTAAGTTCAGAAATATCAGTAAAAACAACAAATGTACGCAGCACAGCCCCTTCTTCATCACTTTGGATTACAGCTACCTGCTGTAACAATCTCTTCGTTTGTCCATTTTTACAGCGAATTCTAAAATCATAGCGAGTTTTATATTTAAACACTTTATCTGGCGGTAGATTTTTCCAAAACTCAGTAATAGTTGCTTCAAAATTCAGATAGGTTTGTAAATCATCAGGATGGATAATATCCAAAAAAATTTCTAACGTAAACTCCTCTGGGGTATAGCCTAATAACTTATAAATAGAGTCGTTAGTATACTCCATCTGCATTTCAGGCGGACTAAAAATAAAATAGCAATAATCTCCTACCTGAAATAAATCAAGCATTTTTTTATATATTTCTATTTCTACATGCAATTCTTCGGGTTTTTTGTAATGCCCTATTTCTTTCCATATGGCACCTGCTTTTTTGAGTGTCAATTTATCCATTTGTAAAGTGATTAACGAAGTTAGAGAGTCACAAAGTACAAAAAATCAAAAAAAACTCACAAAATTTAACTAAAATATCCCCTCCACAGGGGATTGTCTGCTTTTATATCAATAACTACTTTTGGAAAATGAAATCTTAAAAACGTTAATCATGAAACGATTTACACTCATTTTAATAGCCTTCATAATTGGATTGGGAATATATTCCTGCTCATCAGATGACGGTGGAAACAATCCCGATCCGTCAAAACCACAGGCTTCCGACTGGACTGTTTTTAAAAACCAGACCGGAAATCCAAACGCCAATGCCCTGCAAGCGCAATATCACAACCCAAGCGGAACGTTGAATATTTACGGAACGTTTGACCAAAACAACAATCCTTACCGGATTCACTCCCTCACTTACCAGAAAACAAACAACGACACATTGGTAAACATGGTTGTCGATCCGCTTTACAACCGGATTAAGGCTGTTTTCTTTACTGTAAACGGAACAAAACAGCCTGCAGTGGTTAAGTTTGACTATACCGACAGTAATACGGCAGGTGTTTCGTATTACAACTATGACTGGAGTGCAAAAACAGCCGAAATGCTGTATTCCTGCAATGTTGAAATACCTCCAGTGCAAGGTTTTGCCGCTTTTGCACCAAACAAAACCACTCTGAGCATCAACTGGGAAGCTTTGGGTGTGCTGGGTGCAAGCGTTGCCATAACCGAGGGGCTTATTCTGGCAACGGGAGGCGAAACAGTTATTATTGCTGCGTTGGGAACAGTTGCCGCTGCTCCGATTGTTGGCACCATAGCAACGGTAGGAATTACAGTAGGCGTAGTGGCAGCAGCACTGGCAGTGATAACGGGTGATGCCAACGCAGCAGAACCTGCAGATATACCCTATCCTGACGGAACACCTGCCCAAAACCCTGTGGGTGAAGAAGAAAACCCGGACAATAACCTGCCGGTTTCAGACTGTGTGGAAAACGCGTTGGTTTACAATGTTTTTATAGATATGGAAGGTACTATTGTGATAGAAACACCAAGCGGCGGCGGAACACCGCCGTACAGTTATTTTCTGGAAGGACAAGCAGGATTTACGGATATTGGTATTTATGCCAATGATTATCCCAACGGCGAATATACTGTAGCGGTAAAAGACAACGACGGATGCATAACAATAAAAAGTGTTGAACTCTCCAGAGATTGTGCAGGTTCTGATTTAGCCGTAACCGCAACGGCAACCGGCGATAGCGCCACAGCGGCAGCAACCGGAGGTGTACCACCGTACAGTTATGCGTGGAGCAACGGCACAACAGGTGCAACAGCAACCGGACTGGCAGACGGCGAATATACCGTAACCGTAACCGATGACAACGGATGTAATGCCACCGCAAGTGTGACGGTTGGAGAAGAAACGGTAACTGACATAGAAGGGAATGTTTATAAAGTAGTTACAATAGGTGATCAAAAATGGATGCAAAGCAACCTTAAAGTTAATTTCTACCGAAACGGAGATGCTATTCCGTATTTTAGTGATATGGCATCTTGGGTTCAAACTACTACAGGTGCTTGCTGCAATTATTCTTTTAGTTATTCTTATGACAACCTGTATGGCAAACTTTATAATATTTATGCTGTACAAGACCCTCGAGGGCTAGCGCCGGAAGGATGGCATATTCCTACTTACGAGGACTGGTATGAATTATTTACAACTTTAGGTGGTCTTGAAGTAGCCGGAGGTAAATTAAAAAGCACAACAGATGATTGGATAAGTGAAAATACAGACGCAACTAACGAAAGTGGTTTTACAGCTTTACCAAGTGGATGCCAGTTAACTTCAACTTTTGCGTTTCTTGGACAACATGCCTGTTTTGGATTCAATCAAGATATTTACAACGAAGGAACAGAGTTTGCAACGATAGGAATTCTCGAATTATTAAACTACCCCATTAACAATCAAACTAGTAGCACCATATCTACAAGATACGAATATCCTACGGCAGGCTTTTCAATTCGTTGCGTAAAAGATAAAAAATAAATATCCAAAAATATTTTTCATAAACTCATGATTAGTTAAAAATACCCTTTCGGGGATATTTTTATCCTGTCATTAAATCTTAAAAAATTAAACCACCTTTAAAAACGTTAATCATGAAACGATTTACACTCATTTTAATAGCCTTCATAATTGGGTTGGGAATATATTCCTGCTCATCAGATGACGGTGGAAACAATCCTGACCCGTCAAAACCACAGGCTTCCGACTGGACTGTTTTTAAAAACCAGACCGGAAATCCAAGCGCCAATGCCCTGCAAGCGCAATATCACAACCCAAGCGGAACGTTGAATATTTACGGAACGTTTGACCAAAACAACAATCCTTACCGGATTCACTCCCTCACTTACCAGAAAACAAACAACGACACATTGGTAAACATGGTTGTCGATCCGCTTTACAACCGGATTAAGGCTGTTTTCTTTACTGTAAACGGAACAAAACAGCCTGCAGTGGTTAAGTTTGACTATACCGACAGTAATACGGCAGGTGTTTCGTATTACAACTATGACTGGAGTGCAAAAACAGCCGAAATGCTGTATTCCTGCAATGTTGAAATACCTCCAGTGCAAGGTTTTGCCGCTTTTGCACCAAACAAAACCACTCTGAGCATCAACTGGGAAGCTTTGGGTGTGCTGGGTGCAAGCGTTGCCATAACCGAGGGGCTTATTCTGGCAACGGGAGGCGAAACAGTTATTATTGCTGCGTTGGGAACAGTTGCCGCTGCTCCGATTGTTGGCACCATAGCAACGGTAGGAATTACAGTAGGCGTAGTGGCAGCAGCACTGGCAGTGATAACGGGTGATGCCAACGCAGCAGAACCTGCAGATATACCCTATCCTGACGGAACACCTGCCCAAAACCCTGTGGGTGAAGAAGAAAACCCGGACAATAACCTGCCGGTTTCAGACTGTGTGGAAAACGCGTTGGTTTACAATGTTTTTATAGATATGGAAGGTACTATTGTGATAGAAACACCAAGCGGCGGCGGAACACCGCCGTACAGTTATTTTCTGGAAGGACAAGCAGGATTTACGGATATTGGTATTTATGCCAATGATTATCCCAACGGCGAATATACTGTAGCGGTAAAAGACAACGACGGATGCATAACAATAAAAAGTGTTGAGCTCTCCAGAGATTGTGCAGGTTCTGATTTGGCCGTAACCGCAACAGTAAGCGGTGACAACGCCACGGCAACAGCCACCGGAGGTGTACCACCGTACAGTTATGCGTGGAGCAACGGCGCAACAGGTGCAACAGCAACCGGACTGGCAGACGGCGAATATACCGTAACCGTAACCGATGATAACGGATGTAATGCTACGGCAAGTGTAACGGTTGGAGAAGATCAAGAAAATTCTGGTAAAATTCAATTTACGTTAAGTGGTACAGGTTGGACATTTCCTAATAATGGACAATCAAGTATTTATATCTACTCAGAACTACATACATACCATACTAATGAGGAGGTTTATTGTAGTGCTTTGTTGTATAGGAGTGACACTGAAGTTGATTTTGTTGGCGATCCTTGTTTCATTATTTTTGGCGGAGACATGGAAGTATTATCGAATAGCTCAATCGGCACTGAATTTCAGTTTGGAGATTATTCTTCAGATTGTCAAGGTTATATAGAAATAGCGCTAAGCTTACCTGTAGGTTCTCTTTATAATGGAGAGCCCGCGGGATGTTCAGCTTTACATTCTCTTAAGACAACCGGCACAATTACAAAAACAGGAGATAACAATTTTGACTTTTCTGGGAAGCTTTTCGATAATTGTGCAAGTTATTACGTTTCAATTATAGGATCAGGCACTTTTGCATCCTTAAATAATTAGCTATATTTTTTTCATAAACCCGTGATTAGTTGAAAAATACCCTTTCGGGGGTATTTTTCAACTATCATTAAGCTTTAAAATTAAACAACTTTAAAAATTAAATTCTTTAATATTATGCATAAATTTTATTTTATGGTGGTTCGGCTTATTCTGTTATGCCTTCCACTCTTGGTCTTGCAGGTAACAACCAGTAGCTGTTCGGGTGATGATGCTGTATCAGTCCAGATGTCTGATGATGACGGAAACAATGACGGTGGGGATGATAATGACGACGGCAATGGGGGTGATAATAATGATAACGATGATGATGGGGATAATGATGATTCTCACGTAGAATATCCTTATATCAGCGAAGTCGGATTGTTTATATTTGACGGAGATGACCCTTTAACTGATAGTGAGCCGGTTTTTTCATTTTCTAATGATTTGAGTGTTATTCTAAATCCGGCAACGGCTTGCTATCTGACAATTGGAAAGGACGAAAAACATGAAGGGAAAGCATGGATGCTGCATCTGAGTTCTAATAATGTTGATATTGTAACTGACAATTCCTGTTTTAATGACCCGTTGGAGATTACAGCAGATGATTTTGAAACGTCTTGGTGGTTTAACCAGTGGAAAGTTGAACTCACAGCTCCCGGGGCGACTCTCCCTGATTATAGTACAGAAAAATGGGAATATAGTCAAGGTTCTGTCAGTGTAAATCCTTCTAAAGACTTTTATACAGATCCACATTATGGAGTACTCCCTAAAAAGGTTTCATTCACCTTTAATAATGTAAGAATAGGATATAAAGATGAAAACGGTGTAAAAAAAGCACTTCGCGTTCACGGAATAGTAGAAGTAACAAAACATGATTAACAACAATGTAACCACTCCTTCTACTTTACAATTGCACGATAAGTTTTAAAAGCACGATACTTTAATTTCAACACGGAATAGAATATTCTCAAAATGTTTAGTGATTAGTTCAAGATGCTGCCTGATTTTAGGCAACATCTTTGTATAGGGAGCGCTTTAAAACTTATACCATATCAAAACCACAGGTATTTTTTGTATAAATTACCGGCAGCGTAATGCGATAGGGATTTCTAACATCTCTTTTCCAGCGTTCTTCCAGTGTTTCTTTAGGGATAATAATATAGTTTCCGTTTTCGTCAAAACACTTGATAAAAGGATCTTGCTGCGGGTCAAAATCAGGATGCTGCCAGTCGTACTTATATGTTTTTTGGGCAAATTCAGGTGCTTTTAAAAACAGTGTCAGCAACAATCCAGTAGCAAAACCGCTTAAATGCCCTTCCCACGAAATACCGTCTTCCGTATCGGGAAACATATACCAAACCATACTTCCATACAGCACAACAATCACCAGTGAAAGAGCTACTAACCGAAAATGCCTGCTTTGTATTCCCTTAAAAAACATAAAGCTCACTAAAACATAAATCAATCCGCTGGCGCCAATGTGGTAACTCGGACGAGCAATCAGCCACGTCCCCAGTCCCGAAAGCAAAATTCCCCATCCAATTACTTGCCAAACCTGCTTTTTATAAAAATATTGGAGCATCAGCAACAAAACAAAAATAGCAATAGAATTATTATAAAGGTGTCGCAGCCCTCCATGAATAAAAGGACTAAAAACAACGCCCCGCAAACCACTCAGCGTTCTCGGATAAACGCCATATTGATATAACTGCAAATAATCGCGCCAGTCCAGCCAATACACCAACCAGATAGCCATTAAAAAGAGTATTGGCAAAATCACGATATTAAATGAAACAGGCGCCGTTTTATTCTCCATATTTTTTCCTCTCCGTTTTTTAATCTGAAAATATAAAGATAAAAAACAGATTAAGAAAAGAGAAATTATATCCAAGAATCTGCTGTCTTATTATTTTAAAAATATATACCTATATTTAAACTTTTAAAGTTTGACCATCCGATGAACCACAACCAAATTTTATTTAGTTTAAGTATTCTATTTGTAGCGGCTTGTTTAATTGGCACAGGGATGCTCTTTAAAAGAAACTTGCCTAAACACATCAACTATATTTATGGTTATCGTACTAAGAATGCGATGAAAAGTCAAGAGCACTGGGATTTTGCTCAAAAAAAAGCAGCTAAAGAACTCATTCGTTCCGGATTGTGGTTATGTGTAAGTTTACCCTTATTGTTTATTATTCCGGACGGAGATATTTATACACCCTATATTTTAGGAGCGATTATAGCTTTTAGCCTTTTTGTTCCTTGTATTTCCATTTTCAAAACCGAAAAAGCATTAAAAAACAGATTTAAATAAACTCAAAAAAAACGCTTTATGAACCCCGAAGATAGTATCTCAGTCATCTTATTTTTTATCGCTTTTATTACTTTAATTTCAGGATATTGGTTTCGGTTTAAACCTCCCAAAACAATAAATTTTATTTATGGTTATAGAACCAAAAGATCAATGAGCAGTCAGGAGCATTGGGATTTTGTACATCTTTATTCGGGTAAATTAATGTTGGTTTTGGGCGTGGTTTTATTCTTTTTAGCCCTTCTTTCCTTGTTTGTTAAAATTCAATTAGAAGAGCCTTTTTTGGGTTTATTAGCTGTAGGTATATTTGTCATCGGAATGGCTATTGTTATTTATAAAACCGAAAAAAACCTCAAAAAAACATTTGATAACAAGAAAGCTTAATGAGATTTGAGCTCGGGTTTTAAAAATCCAATTAATAGCTTCTGCTCTCCGATTGCAAATTTTAATTTTTAATTCGTTGCCAGAGATTGTATTTTTGTAACTCATACATCGGATCATGGAAGCACCCTTAGCAGAAAGAGTAAGACCTCAGGCTTTATCGGATTATATCAGTCAATCGCATCTGGCAGGCGAAAATGGCATTTTGACCCGTCAGTTAAAAACAGGATTTATTCCTTCACTCATTTTTTGGGGACCTCCCGGAACGGGAAAAACCACCTTGGCAGAAATCATTGCCAAAGAAAGTGAAAGACCTTTTTATGCGTTAAGTGCTATTAACTCGGGCGTAAAAGACGTGAGGGAAGTCATTGAAAAAGCCAAAACCAATTCTGGATTATTCACTGCCCGCAACCCTATTTTGTTTATTGACGAAATTCATCGCTTTAGCAAATCTCAACAAGATTCTCTGCTGGCAGCAGTAGAACGGGGTTGGATTACGCTGATTGGTGCAACTACCGAAAATCCAAGTTTTGAGGTTATTCCTGCCCTGCTTTCACGATGTCAGGTTTACACGCTTAATCCTTTTACCAAAGACGATTTACAGGCACTTTTGGAAAGAGCAATGGAGAAAGACGATAAAATAAAGCGTAAAAAAATTACACTTACAGAAACCGAAGCCCTGTTTAGGGTTTCTGGCGGCGATGGAAGAAAACTGCTCAACACATTTGAACTTATTGTCAATTCTATACCGGAAGAAAGCATTGAAATAACTAACGATGCCGTGATGAAAATTGTGCAAAAAAATACGGTCTTATACGACAAAACCGGTGAACAGCATTATGACATCGTTTCGGCATTTATCAAGTCTATTCGCGGGAGTGATCCTAACGGTGCTGTATATTGGCTGGCACGTATGATTGAAGGAGGAGAAGATGTAAAATTCATTGCCCGGAGATTGCTTATCGCCGCTTCAGAAGACATCGGCAATGCCAACCCTACTGCTTTGATCATGGCAAACAATACGTTTCAGGCGGTGTCTGTCATCGGTTATCCCGAAAGCAGAATATTGCTGAGCCAATGCACCGTATATCTGGCAACATCTCCCAAAAGCAATTCATCCTATATGGCTATCGGCAAGGCACAACAAGTGATAAAACAAACCGGAGATTTATCTGTTCCCATTCACTTGCGCAACGCTCCTACCAAGCTGATGAAAGAACTGGGCTACGGAGAAGATTACAAATACTCGCACGACTACGCCAACAATTTTGTAAACCAAGAGTTTTTACCGCAAGAAATCAGTGGTACAGTATTTTATGAACCCGGACAAAACGCACGGGAAAACGCTACACGAGAATTTTTAAAAAATAGATGGAAATTAAAATATAACTATTAGCTATAAAAGGTTGTATTTGGTTATAAATATAAAAACTATAACAACCCCTTAATATCAATGAGTTTGTTTACCTGTACTAAATCTGATGTTATATTTTTATTGTGCTCGTTGTAGTAAATAACATCCATGCCTACATTTTGCGCACCTTTAATATCTGCCAATAAATTGTCACCTATCATTACCGAATTGCCAACGGAAACCTTAGCCCGATTTAACGCATAAGTAAAAATTCCGGCATCCGGTTTTTTAACTCCTGCAAGCTCCGAATTGGTAACGGTTATAAAATAATGGCTAATCCCTGAATTAATCAGTTTTCGGCGTTGTACTTCGTCAAATCCATTAGTAATAATATGCAGTCTGTATTTATCCTGCAGGTAATCTAAAAGCTCTAAAGCGTCATCAAATAAATAGTTGTAGTCAGGAAGATATTTTAAATAACTCTCCCCTATCTGAAGTATTTCTTCTGTATTGCCCTTGTATTTTAAATATTGAAAAGTATCTCTGATCCGTCCGACGCGCAGTTCATCGTGCGAAATAAGATTCAGGCTGTATTTATGCCAATATTCTTCATTGATTACAACATAATGGCTCAAAAAATCAGTAACAGAAAAGGGCATTTTCATCTCGTCGATTACGCGCTCAAATGCCAAAGCTGAATTTTTTTCAAAATCCCATAAAGTGTGGTCTAAATCAAAAAAAATATCGGTTTTGTTGTCAAAGGGTTTAAATATCATAGTCGTTTTCATTAAACGACAAAGATACTTTTTTTAAATCAGTCCGTTATCGGCAAAACTAAAATAGTCAAATTCGGTAATGATAAAATGATCCAAAATCATGATATCCATAATCTTACCTGCTTCGACTACCTTTTTAGTCAGCTGAATATCGGCATGGCTCGGTTTGAGCTTGCCTGAGGGATGATTGTGCACGAGAATTACTGCAGTTGCCTGATATTCTAATGCCAACTTAAAAAGAATGCGCAAATCTAAAACTGTTCCCGTCATTCCTCCTTTGCTTATATTTAAAGTGTCTATTACTTTTTGGCTGGTAAACCGCTCTTCAATCAGCATATCTCTGCTTTTTACAATTTTTCTGACCCGATTGGCATTGCTCAGCAAAATAACCCAAAACTCTTCATGACTGAGTTCTCCCACTCTAGGCTGCATCATTTCAAAAACATCTTTACTGCAGGTTATTTTCTGAGAAACTGTCACTTCGCGCATCCGCCTTCGCTGTCCAAGCTCCAGTGCAGCCACGATAGATAAAGCTTTTGCTTCACCTATTCCTTTATAAGTCATCAATTGTTTTTCACTCAGTCGTGCAAGTTCGGGTAAACTATTCGCGTTATCCTGCAAAATTCTTCGGCATAAATCTACTGCCGATTCGTTCCTGTTGCCCGAATTGATTAAAATTGCCAGTAATTCAGCATCTGTTAAAGCAGTTTTTCCTTTTGTCAGCAGTTTTTCTCTTGGGCGATCGTCTTCTGACCAAAAGTTTATCGGTATCTTCTGATTTTCCATAAGCATCTATTTCATTTCTACTCATTCATTGAAAATCATACCTCAAAAACCGAGCCTTAAAAACAATTTTACATGCTTTCGGCAACGTATTGATTTAAATCCAGACCGCCGTAATCTCCTGAACTCATAAACAGCAGTACTGCGTTATCCAGATTCAAAGTCTGCAAAAACAGTTTAAACTCTGCAGCATTTGTAAATGTTTTCAATCCCTCCCTTTGAAACGCGCCCTGCATCTGTTCCGCGCTTATTTCGGGCATTCTCTTTATTTTAAGAGCTTCCAGCGAATAGAAAACTGCTGCTGTATCTGCTTTATCTAATGCTCCATGGTATTGAGATAAAAATTCAACATTCAGACTGCTGTAAGTGTGCAATTCTAAAAGAGCGATCAACTTTTTGTCAGGATATTGATTTTTTACTGCCTCTGTGGTTGCTTTAACCTTACTGGGCGAATGTGCAAAATCTTTGAAAACAACGGTTGATTTATTTTCAGCAATTTTTTCTAGCCGTTTCGATGCTCCCTTAAAGGTAGCTATGGCTTCATAAAAATCTGCCTCGTCAATTCCCATATTCTGGCAAATCCACTTTGCACCATTAAGATTATTGAGATTATGTGCTCCAAAAATCTCCAAAGGCATATCTCCGTCAGAAGTCTCCAGATAAGTAATTCCGTTACTGATAGTGTAAAGAGGGGTAGAATAAGGCAATCTGCGAATTGTATTTTCAGACTGTTCAACAATTTCTTTTACAACAGAATCTTCTTCATTGTAAACCAAAATACCACCATTGATAATTTTGTCAATAAAAATTTTGAATTGCTCTACATAATTTTCAAACGTTGGAAAAACATTAATATGATCCCATGCAATACCGCTTAACAAAGCAATATTGGGCTGATATAAATGAAATTTAGGTCTTAAATCTGCAGGAGATGATAAATATTCGTCTCCTTCTATCACCATAAAGTCATTTTCCTGAGTAAGGTGTACCATATTGTCAAAACCCTCCAACTGTGCGCCTACCAAAAAATCAACGGCTACGTTGTGATAATTCATCACGTGTAAAATCATGGAAGTAATAGTTGTTTTTCCATGCGAACCCCCAATAACCACGCGGGTTTTATTTTTGGAATGCTCGTAGATAAACTCAGGATAAGAGTAAATTTTTAATCCGAGCTCCTGTGCTTTCAGCAATTCGGGATTATCTTTTTTGGCGTGCATTCCCAAAATAACCACATCAATATCCTTGGTGATTTTTTCAGGAAACCATCCCATTTGTTCGGGTAGCAATCCTTTTGCCAGCAAACGCGATCGGGAAGGTTCAAAAACAGCATCATCGCTTCCGGTTACTATGTCTCCTTTATCGTGTAAAGCCATGGCGAGATTGTGCATTGCACTGCCTCCAATGGCTATAAAATGTATGCGCATTGTCTTATTTTTTCAGTATTCAAAGCTACATTTTTTTTGATAGAATAGAAAGCAGAACAAAGAGAATTGACCAGAGAAAGATGATAAAAAAAATGCCTTAGAAAAATATCTAAGGCATTTTTTATAGTTTTAGCTGATAATTATTTCACTACTGTCATTTCCTCAACAATGTGTTTTGCATCTGCAAATTTATCAATGATAAATAACACATAACGGATATCTACATTGATTGTTCTCTGCAATTCCGGATCGTAAATTACGTCTCCCGCCATAGCTTCAATATTTCCGTCAAACGCTAAACCGATCAACTCTCCTTTTCCGTTCAATACCGGTGAACCTGAGTTCCCTCCTGTAATATCGTGGTTAGTCAAAAAGTTAACAGGCAAGTATCCTTCTTTAGCGGCATATTGTCCGTAATCTTTGGTTTTGTATAAATCAATCAGTCTTTGAGGAACGTCGAATTCATCATCCCCGGGAATATGTTTATCAATGGTACCTTTTAGGGTTGTATACCAATTTTCTTTGGCATCGTTAACTTTGTTTCCGCGCGGCAAATCTTTTACTGTTCCGTAAGTCAATCTCAAAGTTGAATTAGCATCCGGATAATATTTTCCTTCCGGATTGCTTTTTCTCACGCCATCAACAAATAATCGATATGCTTTTTGATATTTATCTTCCAGCTTAGCTATATGTTCAGGTGTTTCTCTGTATTTATCTAATAAAGCTGTTGAAACTTTAAGTAATAAGTCTTCTGAAATATCTTCTTGATCCGGATTGTTTAAAAAGGCTTCCATTTTTTCTTTATTTCCAAAAACGCTTTTGTCAAAAGCTTCATTGACGAATTTGTGGAAATCTCCTTTATACTCTTCTTTAATTTGAGCTATATAAGGAGCAATTTCGTATCCTTCAGATTTAGTTGCATAAAGCTTTAGCTGTTCTGCCAACATTTCTCTTTCTAATGATTCGTCAAACCCCGTATACATATCTTCGATATACGCTTTAAAGTCCGGCAACATTTCTGTACGCTTTTCTTCATCTCCGGCAATATACGCCTGCATTCCACCTGATAATCTATATGGAGCGGCAGCGATAGAAGAAGTTCTCAGAATAGTCATCAGATAGTTGTCATGACGAGCTTTTTCATTTGTAGCCGCATAATAAATATTAATATCTTCAATAACATTCCCGTATTTAGCTTTGTTTTCTTTTTGGTTTGCCCATTGGCTAAACTCTTTTTCTGCCTTTGTTTTAGCCGCTACTGTTTGATGTTCGGTCAGGGCATCAATCATTCCCTGACGATTTTTCCAGTAGTTAGCAACACCCGCATATTTGCTGGCATACGCTAAGCGAACTTCGTCACTTTCATTCATGTGCTTTTTAAGGACATCCATTCCTAAACGTGAACCCTCTACCCAAGCCGGATAAGCAAACTTAATATTTTGCTCCACTCCCTGTGCCGGCATCCAACGGTTAGTTCTTCCCGGATAGCCCAAAATCATCGAAAAATCTCCTTCTCTGATTCCGGCAATTGAAACCGGTAAATGATGTTTCGGTTTCATCGGAACATTTTCAGAAGAGTATTCTGCCGGATTTCCTACTTTATCTGTATAAACACGGAAAATAGAAAAGTCTCCTGTGTGACGAGGCCACTCCCAGTTATCGGTATCTCCCCCAAACTTTCCAATGCTGTTAGGCGGTGTTCCCACCAATCTTACATCGTTAAAGTCTTGATAAACGAAATAATAATATTCATTTCCCTGAAAAAAAGATTTGACAGAAACAGTATATTTTCCGTCTTCTCCATTTTCTTTCTGAATTTTAGCAATTTCCTGATTAATTGCTTTTTCTCTTTCTAACTCTGTCATGCCATCGTTGACAACACCTAAAATCCGCTTAGTTACATCGTCCATACGAACAAAGAAGCGAACAGAAAGATTCTTAGCAGGACGCTCAGAAGCATTGTCTTTTGCCCAGAAACCATTTGTTAAAATATCATCTTCCGGCGTAGATAAATCTGCAATTTTATCGTATCCACAATGGTGGTTCGTCAATACAAGTCCTTGGTCAGATACGATTTCGGCAGTACATCCGCCGTCAAACTGTACAATAGCATCTTTTAGCGAATGATTGTTGATACTGTAAATCTCTTCGGCTGTAAGCTGTAAGCCCATTTTTTCCATATCGCGCTGATTTAACCGCTCTATGAACATCAAAAACCACATTCCTTCATCTGCCTTTACTTTTACCGGCAATGCCAATAAAAAAGCAGTAATAAATAAAACAATTTTTTTCATAATTATATTTAAGTGTATTCTAATATGCGAAGATAGCTTTTTAAACAATTTTTTTGTTTTTAAATGTAATTTATATTGCGTTAATTTCAATTTTTTTCCGAATCCTTATTTTTTCCCGCTTCTTCTTTGTATTTATCTTTTAGTTCATCTATAACGGTTTTATCCCAAAGCTTTATTCCGGTATGATAAGCAGTACGGGCAATTAAAAAAGCCGCTACCGGAGAGGTTATAAACAAAAAGAAAACAATGGCTATTGCCTTGGTTGTAATTGAAAACTCGGAAAAGTGAATTGCGGCTGCGCCTAAAATACAGCCTATACCTAAAGTGGCCGCTTTTATAGTTACAGAAAGCCGGGTATAAAAATCGGGCAGCCTAAAAACGCCAATCGACGCAATTAAAATAAATATTGCGCCCAAAGTACTCAATGCCATTATTAAAATATCAATCATCCTTGTTTCGTTTTTCTAAATAAAAGGAAAAAGCAACCGTACTCAAAAAAGCAATCAGAGCCAAAATAACCGCAACATCCAAAAAAATAGGATTATCAGCTATCAGGCTAAACAAACCAATAAAACCTACACCTACTGTAATCAGCAAGTCAAGTGCCACTACTCTGTCTACCACTGCCGGTCCTTTGAGAAACCGTAAAAAAATAAAAATCAACGACAAACAAATGATAGGCATTACGATATATATTAAATACGTTTCTACCGTCATCGCAATATTTCTAATAATTTCTTTTCAGTTCTTTCCTTCATTCGGTATATAAATTTTTCTTTGTCCTTCAAATACATGGTGTGAATATAAATATGCGTTTTATCTTCTGCAATCTCTACCACCATGGTTCCGGGGGTAAGTGCTATAATATTGGTCAGCATGGTTATTTCAAAATCCGTTTTGGCATCTATATCATATTTAATCATTCCGGGAGTAGTATGGTAATTAGGTGTAATTACATCCATAGCAACCTGAAAATTGGCATACAGCATATCATATAAAAAATACAGAATAAATAAAATGATTTTAGGTACTCTATAAAAATACTCTTTTTCGGATTTGTTCGAATTTTTGGTTAACAGCCACAAAATAAAAAAGCCGGCAACCGCACCAAATACAAAGTTTGGATAATTCAACTGTCCGGTTAACGCCACCCAAACAAAAATTAAAAGTATATTGAGTAGAAAATATTTTAACATCTGCTTTTATTTTAGATTTTTCATTACTGCATCAATATAGATAGACGGGTTTTTCATTTCGTATGCTACTCTTTCCGAAACTTCAATAATGACCGGTGCATTTAATCCGATATAAAGAGAGACACCAGCCAAAGCTGTTATCGGCAATATAAGGGCTATTTTTCCGCTTTTTGAAAACGGAGCAAAATGGTCTATTTCTTCGCTGTTTGGCTTGAGCAAATCTTTCCAGAAAACCTCTGACCAGATTCGAGCCACTATAAACAAAGTGATAAAACTTGCAAAAATTAAGGTTCCGAGCAGCACATATTGCTTTTGTACAAAAGCTTCCTGAAATAGCATTATTTTTGGCCAAAATCCTGATAAAGGCGGAATCCCTACTAATGAAAAAAGGATTACAGCAAAAATTAACGACAGTTTAGGGTAATCTTTATAGAGTCCTCCTAAACGAGTAATATCCTGTGTTTCTCTGATTTTTTGAATAAGACCGCTCATCATAAACAGATTGCTTTTTACAATCACATCGTGAATTAAATAAAATATTACTCCTACAAAAGCAAGTTCGGTATAAAGTCCTATTCCGGCAATCAGATAACCAATATGGCAAACGATAAAATACGACAGGATTCTTCTGATATTTCTCTTGTTAATTACACCGAAAGCCCCGCTGATCATGGTCAAAATTGCAATTACAATAAATACCTGCAGAATAAATTCATCCGGCTTAAAAATAATTGTAAAAACCCTAAATAAAGAATACACTCCCATCTTAGTCAATAATCCTCCAAAAATCGCTCCAATTGCCGAAGGTGGTGTGTGATAAGAAGAAGGCAGCCAAAAATAAAGCGGAAACACAGCAGATTTAATACCAAACCCGACAAAAAACAGCAGTGCTGTTACAGTCACTAAACCTCTGTTCTCAATAATAGCAACCTGATTTGCCAAATCAGCAATATTTAAACTCCCTGTAATTCCGTATAAAATTCCGATAGCTGTCAAAAATATAACGGAAGCCAGCATATTCATTGTTACATACTTTACAGCACCTTCCATCTGTCTTTTCTTACCTCCTAAAGTAAGCAATACAAAAGAAGAGATGATAACCACTTCAAACCAAACGTATAAATTAAAAATATCTCCGGTTAAAAAGGCGCCCATAAGCCCCATAATCAAAAAGTGATATATAAAGAAATAACCATATTTTATACGACTTATATTAATCGCTGAAGTAGAATATATGCCAACCGACAACGATACGATTGCCGTCAGCAAAACCATAACGGCACTGAGCGTATCCGATACAAAAGTGATTCCAAAAGGAGCTTCCCATCCCCCTAATTGCAGTGTTATATTTCCGTGTTTCCACGTGGCAGAAAATAATCGCCAGCACATTATAAATGCAATACTGTTGCCGATGATGCTGATAATTTTTTGAGCTTGTACCCTCTTCCAAAAAAACATCAGCAAAACTGCCGTAAACATATGCGCAAATATGGGTGCCAATATGAAGTTTGAAATCATATATCTAAATCTTGAATATTAAGTGAATCTAAATCATCAGATCCCGTTGTACTGTAAACTTTGTTTAATAAAACAATAGCAAAAGCCGTCAAGCCAAAACTGATTACAATTGCTGTTAATATCAATGCCTGCGGAACCGGATCGGCATACGCATCTACAAAATGAGTTTCTTCCGCATCAATAATAGGAGCTTTTCCTTTAGTTAGTTCTCCCATCAAAAAAATAAGAATATTAGCTCCGTTTCCTAAAATTATAAAGCCCAGCAGAAGCTTCACCATACTCCTTCTGAACATAAGGTAAATTCCTGCGGAATAAAGAATCCCTACCAAAGCGACTAATAATAATTCCATTTCTTTTCTACAATTTAAACATTTTCAGCTATGGTAAATAAAATAGTGAGCACTACGCCTATCACCACCAAATAAACTCCAACATCAAAAAACAAAGCAGTTCCTACCGATCCTATTACAGCTACTGAATCTGCAAACCAAACCCCGGTCATAAAAGGCAATCCCAACAAAACCGGTAAAAGTCCGCTAAGAATAGAAAGCGCCAATCCCGCCGGGATCAAAGCCATAGGCGAAAATTGAAATAACGACAGCGTTTGCTTGGTACTGTAAGCAAAGGAATGAAGTACAAATGCGATAGAAGCTATTAGCCCTCCAACAAATCCTCCACCCGACAAATAATGCCCTCGCAATAAAACAAATACAGAAAACAACAACAATACCGGTAACAAATAATTAGTTGCGGTTCTTAAGATGGTTTGATCCTGTTCTTTTTTACTCCGATATCTCTTCATCACTTGCTCTATATTTTAATAAACTAAATACTCCTATAGCCGCAATAGACAACACAATAGTTTCTATTAGCGTATCAAATCCTCTAAAATCTACCAGAATCACATTCACTACATTTTTTCCTTTTGCCAGTTCATAAGCATTTTCAGCATAAAAACGGCTAATTTCTTTATCTGCCGGAGAAACTAATGCCTGCAAGGTAATCAAGGATATCAAAACGCCAAAAGCAATAGATATAACAGCGTCTCTAAACTGAATAGCGCGATTGCTTAAATTTAAAAATGCCGGCAATTTAAACAATACAAATACAAAAAGCACAACAGTTAAAGTATCTATTGCAAACTGAGTCATCGCTAAATCCGGGGCTCCGTAAAACACAAAAATCAAACAAATACAATATCCGATTACACCCGTTGCCGCAATTGCTGTAAGCCTTGACGAAGTACGGATAGTAAACAATATAGCTACTACCATAATCAGAAAAACGACTAACTCATAGGCTCGGAATTCTGAAAGCCCGGTTGTATTTACGTGCAAAGGAACATCTTCAAACAATTTATATCCCACTAATCCGATCACGAAAATTACAATAACCATTAAATAGACTCTCAGATATCCATTTTGAAAGAAACGGGTATAGATAAAAGCAAAAACCCTGAATTTATCTACAAATAACGTAAATATATTTTGCGGAGAAATTGCATTAAAACGCTCCGTCAGTCGCATAGGATTTCTAAATTTCTTAAAAACAAAATACAACAATATTCCGAAACCAATGGTCATTCCACTTAAAATCAGTGCCCGATTAACTCCGTGCCATATTTGTAAATGCTGATCTATCTTTTTTCCGTTGATGGCATGTGCCAAGGCTGTCACAAAACCGTCATCTGCCAAAATAGGTAAAACGCCAAACAGAACGCTAAAAAATGCCAGTATTAATGGAGGAAGCCACAAAACAGCTTCTGGTTTTTCAATCTCTGCACAGCGTACGGTTAATTTTCCAAAAAAAGGTTTTAGACCTACTAAAAATCCTGAACACGTCAAAAAAACATTTGTCACTACTGCCGTCACTGTTAATATCATAGCTATCGTATGCAACGGATAATGTAAAGTGGCTTCATATATAAGCTCTTTTCCTATAAACCCAAAAGTCAATGGAATTCCCGCACAAGACAAAGCACTAATCAGTCCTGCAACGGCAATCCAGGGCATCTTATGCCTGATTCCCCCTAGTTCGTTTATGTTTCGCGTATGCGTACTGTGATCGACAACCCCTGTAATTAAAAAAAGAGAAGCTTTATACAGTGCGTGAACCACAATAAAAGCACTAGCAGCATACAAAGCTTTTTCTGTACCTACACCCAGCAAAAAAACCAGCATTCCCAATGCAGAAACAGTAGAATATGCCAAAATCGACTTCATATCTTTCCTAAAAACAGAATGCAGAGCCCCATAAAGCATAGTTACTCCTCCCGCAATCTGTAACGTAGTATTCCATTCGTATTCACCGCCTAAAACGGGAGTAAATCTCGCCAGCAAATAAATACCTGCCTTTACCATTGTTGCAGAGTGCAAATAGGCAGATACCGGTGTTGGTGCTTTCATTGCTCCGGGTAACCAAAAATGGAAGGGAAATTGTGCTGATTTTGTAAAAGCCGCGGCAAACAAAAATGAAATTAGCAATATATAGGCACTGTGATTTTTAAGAATCTCTGATTGTCCTAATAGCTCCTGAATAGAATATGTTCCGGTAATACTTCCCATCATTACTCCGAATGACAGCAGGAAAAAGCCTCCTAATCCGGTAATAGACAACGCCCAAAGTGCGCTTTTCCGGGACTCTTCATTTTCATTGTTAAAGCCTATTAAAAAAAATGATGTTATACTAGTCAGTTCCCAAAAAATAAATAGCGAAATCAGATTATCCGATAAAACCAAACCCAGCATCGCTCCCATAAAAAGTCCTAAATAGCAAAAAAAGCGATGTAGATAAACATGTCCTCTCATATATGAGGAGGCATACAGATAAATTAATGTTCCTATTCCTGTTATCAGCAAGCTGAAAAGCAATGAAAGTCCATCAATTTTTAAATCCAGAGAAATCCCCAAGGAAGGAATCCATTCGTTTTTAAAGAACACATTTGTTCCTTCCCTAACCGTAGGAATATACGACAAAAAAGTAATAAAAAGAGTAAAAGGCACTAAGGCTATCAGCCCTACATATTTTGAATGCACAAACCTTTTCATCAAAAGAGTGATGAAAGCCAGTGCAAAAGTGAGTACAATTAATGTCAACATAAATGAGATTTATTTCTCTTTTTTCTTCTTTTTTTCGAACGTTTGTAAATATACTCAAAAAATCAAAAACGGGAAATTACAGCTATCTTATGCAGCTTTTTTTAACAGTAAATTAGTATGTACATCTAAAAAAATACATTTTTTGTTTGTACATCATTAGTTTTATAACACAAATACTTACACTCATTGATAAAACTCCTATTGGCAGTATTTTAGAGAGATATTAAGAAATCATTTTTTAGCAGAAATAATTTTTAACTCTAACATAATAGTAGTTTTTGATTGTTAATATTTTATTAATCCTTCCCTCCATATAAAAATAGAAGTTTGTGCTACAAAAACAATCTATAAATAATGAAACAAAAATTAGTATTCTTAAACTTCTTCTTTTTACTGAGTGTTACTTCTCTGTATGCACAAAGTACACGAAAGATTACAGGAACAGTAAAAGACGAAACAGGTATTGCGCTACCCGGAGCTACTGTCCAGATTAAAGCAACCCAAAAAGGAACCAGCACAGACCTCATCGGTTTTTTTGAAATTGAAGTTGAAAACAGCGATATTCTGATTTTCTCCTTTATCGGGTATAATACATTGGAGCGAATGGTTGGAAGCAATTCAACTATTGAGGTCTCTCTCACACCCGAAACGTCTTCTTTGGAAGAAGTTGTGATTACAGCACTTGGAATTACAAAAGCTGAAAAGAAAATCGGATATGCCACCCAAAGTATTGACGCAAATAAAGTTCAGGAAGTGGCCGCTCCCAACGTAGGAAGCCTTTTAACAGGACAGGTTTCAGGTTTACAGGTTTCCAATCCAACCGGACTGATGCAGGCTCCCAGCTTTTCGCTGAGAGGAAAAACGCCGCTCATCGTGATTGACGGTATTCCGGTTTCAACCGATTTCTTTGATATTTCCGCCGAAGATATTGCCGATATCAACGTACTAAAAGGAACAAGTGCATCTGTTCTGTATGGTTCGAGAGGAAGAAACGGAGCAGTATTGATAACAACAAAAAATGCTAAAAAAGAAGGTATAGAAGTTTCTGTTTCACAAAACACAATGTTCAGCGCCGGATTCACCATATATCCCAAAACACAGACAGAATATGGCAACGGCTCAAACGGTCAATACGAATTTTGGGACGGAAAAGACGGAGGAATAAGCGATGGCGATATGATATGGGGTCCTAAATTTACTCCCGGCTTAAAAATACCTCAATGGAACAGTCCGATTCGGGATAAACAAACCGGAGAAACAATCGCATGGTACGGAAGCGTGGAAGGAACGCAATACGACGACAAATCTCGTTATGAAAGAGTTCCTATTGCCTGGAAAAATCACGATAATCTTAAAAACTTTTTAGAAACGGGAGTTATTTCTAAAACCAATTTTTCCGTAACCAGCAAAAGCGAAAAAAGTTCTTACCGCCTTGCAGGTGAATTTACAGCTAACAAAGACAGAATTCCTAATTCCAAATTATTTAGAGGAAACTTAAGTTTTAAATCTACTACAAATATTACTGACAAGCTGGTGTTAGATTCTAAAATATCCTATAACAGATTGCACGCGCCTAATATACCCAACTACGATTATAATCCGAGCGGACATATGTACACTATTTTGATTTGGATGGGAAATGACGTGAATGGCAAAGATTTAAAAAACAATCTATGGGTTCCGGGAATGGAAGGATACCGTCAGGCTAATTACAATTACGCTTGGTACAATAACCCTTGGTTTGGTGCAGAATATTTTAAAAGAATATGGGATAGAGATGTTGTAAACGGTCAGCTGAGTCTAAGCTATCAGGCAACAGAAGATCTGGTGTTACAAGGGAGGGCATCCGGCATCGTTACGAACAATAAAACAGAACTGCAAAGCCCTAAATCTTATTTTAACTACAGTGCTTCTAGAGAAGGCGGATATAGCATTACCAGCAACAACAGATTGGATATAGAATACGATTTTCTTGCCATGTATACTAAAGAATTGACAGATCATTTTGACATTAATATTAATGCCGGCGCTGCCTCACGTTATTATCAGCTTAACGATGAATACGCTGCCGCAGACGGTCTTACCGTACCCGGAGTATATAATTTAGGAAACTCTACCGGTCCGGTTACCGCTCAAAATACTTTGACCAAAAAAGCAGTCAACAGTGTTTACGGTACAGTAGAACTTGATTTATACAACGCTTTTTTTCTTTCATTTGCTGCCCGGAATGACTGGTCTTCTTCACTTTCAAAAGCAAACCGTTCTTATTTTTACCCTTCTGCTTCGTTAAGTGTGGTATTGTCAAACCTAATAGAAATGCCCCGGCAAATTGATTATCTGAAGCTATACACTTCGTGGGCACAGGTTTCCAGCGACCTTGATCCTTATCTGCTACAGGCAGCTTATTCACCAATTACTCCTTCCTTTAATGGAAATCAAATGGTAGAATACCCTAATTCTATCTTGAATCCTGATTTGTTACCCGAAAAATCAAAATCATTTGAATTAGGGCTATCCTCCGCTTTTTTCAAAAAACGTTTAAATCTTGATCTTACTTATTATCGCGTACTTGATTCCAACTTTTTGATTGATTTTCCGGTGTCCGAAGCTTCTGGTTTTGACAATATGCGCGTTAACGGAAACGAATACACGACGAATGGATTAGAAATCAACCTGTCAGGCGCAATAATTAAAAACGACGAATTTTTATGGAACTCTGGGTTAAACTGGAGCACCCGTGTAAAAAAACTGACAAAGATTTACAATGACGCCGAAAGGTACAACGATCTAAAGCTCAATGACAGAGCAGATGCCTATTATGGAACAGAATGGATGAAGTCGCCTGACGGCAAGGTAATTCTGGATGAAAAAACCGGTATGCCTACCGCAAACAGACACACTACTTATCTCGGTCATTTTGATCCAAAATGGACTTTAGGATGGAACAATACCTTAAAATATAATGACTGGACTTTAAACCTTGGTATTGACGGAATCTGGGGAGGCGTAATGCGCTCAGAAGTAGTTGAGAAAATGTGGTGGGGCGGAAAACACCCGGAATCTACAATGTACAGAGATGAAGAATACCAAAAAGGGCAGCCCGTATATATCCCTGAAGGAGTAAATGTGGTATCCGGTGAACTCATCACGGATGTAAACGGCGATGTTGTATCCGATACCCGCATTTTCAAACCTCATACCGGTACGGTAAGCTGGCAGAGCTGGGCACAAAACTACCCTTATAGAGCTCGTGTTACTGAAAAAGAAAATAAACTTTTTGCTAACGTATTTGACCGTACTTATTTTAAATTGAGAACAGTAGCTCTTTCATATGATTTTACTAAAATAATAAAATCCGAAAAAATCTCTCATTTATCAGCTACACTAACAGGTTATAATCTTTTTATCTGGAAAAAATCCAAAGGGTTGTACTCAGATCCCGATTATGATACAGAAGGAAAAAATGATATTCAAGATCCTTCAACTCGATGGATTGGTTTAGGAATTAATATAAAATTTTAATTAAGCACAACAATGAAACGATATTCAACATTTGCTGCCTTAGCTGCTATAATTTTCCTGATGGCAAGCTGTCAGGATATGGATAAACTCAACGAAGATCCAAACCGCGTAAAAGAAGCCGACCCTTCTTTACTATTGACTCCCGTAGCCAAAAACGTATTTTCGATGAAGGGAATTGACAAAGAATACGCTTCTCGCATGATTATACAAACCGACGGAGAAAGTTCCTACCAATATTTTAAATGGAACAGCAGTAATTTTGATCGGTATAACGATCTCATGCAAATACAAAAAATGATGGATGAAGCTGAGAGGACTAATCAGGAAGAATATCTTGCACTCGGACATTTTTTAAAGGCACAGCTGTTCTATGAGCTTACCATGACTTTTGGCGACATTCCTTTTTCGGAAGCATTACAGGGAGAAGGCGAAATCAGGTTTCCAAAATACGACAGTCAGGAACAAGTATTTGAGGGCATCATAAAAGAACTGGATTTAGCAGCCTCTCTTGTAAAAACAGAGGCTACCGTAAAAGGAGATATAATCTATAACGGCGATTTGACCAAATGGAAAAAACTTATCAACTCCTATCAGTTAAAAGTATTAATGTCTTTATCCAAAAAATCAAAAGCAGGAGACTTCTCTGTTGCCGACAAATTTAACAGTGTGTACAATGCCGGTAATTTGATCGAAAATAATGCTGAAAACGGTGAAATCACATTTTATGATCAAGCAGGAAGCAGATATCCTCGTTTTAATGAAAGTGCCTATGGTTCTGGTATGTATATGTCCGGAACTTTTATCGACTTGCTTAAAGAACTAAAAGATCCGCGTCTTTTCGTTTTTGCACAGCAAACAGCAACAGCCCTTGAAAAAGGGTTAGACGAAAGTGATTTTGAAGGGTACAACGGTGGCGATCCCATTGTTCCGTATGCTGAAAACGAAAAACTAGTGCAGGGCAAAAACATTTCAAAAATTAAAAGTAGATATTACATGGACCCTACTGCAGAACCTAACTTTATTTTAAGCTATTCAGAACTGCAGTTTATTTTAGCTGAAGCTGTTACAAGAGGATGGATAAACGGCGATGCAGAAGCGTTTTACAACAATGCCATTAAAGCCAGTTTTGATTTTTACGCGACGTATGCCAAAGGAATGGCAAATTATTTTACCGTTGAGTCATTTGAAAATTACATAGCGCAAAATACTGTGAAATTTTCCGACGGAGATACACAGGCAAAACTAAAACAGATTCTTACTCAAAAATACATTACCATGTTCCATCAGGGCGGATGGACAATATATTACGACCATCTGCGTACCGGATTTCCCGAATTTAAAACCCAAAGTGGCGTTACTCCTCCTACAAGATGGATTTATCCGACTTCGGAGTACAACCGCAATCAGGAAAATTTACAAAATGCACTAAACAGTCAGTTTGGAGGCGAAGACAATATCAGAAGTGTTGCCTGGTGGCTAAAATAATTTTTTAAAGATCATGAACAGTACAAGAAGAGAGTTTATACGAAATATCAGTTTATTTGCCGGTGGTTTATCTTTTTCAGGAGCTCTCCCCACTTCTATACAAAAAGCACTGAGCATTGATGCTGAAAGCAATACCACTTTTCTGGATGCAGAACACATTGTTTTTCTGATGCAGGAAAATCGTTCTTTTGACCATTGTTTCGGTTCATTAAGCGGAGTAAGGGGCTTTAACGATCCAAGAGCACTTATTATGCACAATCAGCTACCCGTATGGTTTCAGACAGATAAAAATAAGAATACCTATGGTCCTTTCAGACTGGATATAGAAAACACAAAAATTACCTGGATGGGCGGACTTCCTCATAGCTGGAAAGATATGGTAGAAGCTCGAAACGACGGCAAAATGGATAATTGGTTAACAGCCAAACAATCTAGCAATAAAGAATATAAAGATATGCCGCTTACAATGGGTTATTACACCCGTGACGACATTCCGTTTTATTACGCGCTTGCAGATGCATTCACCGTTTGCGACCAGCATTTTTGTTCTTCACTTACCGGAACCAGTGCAAACCGATCCTTTTTTTGGGCGGGGGCTATCAGAGAAAATCCAAGAAACCCGGAATCTGTAGCACATGTAGATAACGGACAAATCAATTACAAAGACGTCAATTGGACAACTTATCCGGAGCGATTGGAAAAAGCCGGAATTTCGTGGAAAGTTTACCAAAATGAACTAAGCCTTCCGGTAGGTTTTGATTCTCAGCAAGAAAACTGGCTGGCAAACTTTACAGATAACAACTTAGAATTCTATAAGCAATACAACGTTCGCTTTCACAAAACGCATGTCAGCTATCTGGAGTTAGAACTCAACCGTGTAAACAGCAAACTGAAAAACAACAACCTAAGTACAGAAAAACAATCTAAGTTAAAAACACAAAAAGACCAGCTAACTGCCGATTTAAAAAAATATTCTTCAGAAAACTTTGAAAAACTAAGTGATTTTGAAAAAACAATCCATCAGAAAGCCTTTATAACCAACACACAGGATCCGAATTATCACGAATTAGAAGAAATTGAATATGATGAAAATGGTAAAACCAACAAAGTAAAAGTTCCTAAAGGAGATATTCTTTATCAGTTCAGAAAAGAAGTCAATGAAAATAAATTGCCTACTGTAAGCTGGCTGGTTGCTCCGTGCAATTTTTCAGATCATCCGGGTGCACCGTGGTTTGGGGCGTGGTATGTTTCAGAAGTAATAGATATTCTCACTAAAAACCCTGAAGTTTGGAAAAAAACTATTTTTATCCTCACTTACGATGAAAACGACGGTTATTTTGATCATATTGCCCCGTTTGTTCCGCCACTTACTACCGAAAAAGAACAGGGAAAAGTACCAGTCGGCATGGATACACAAGATGAATGGGTTACAAAACTGCAAGAACAAAAACGTACGGGCAGTAACAACAGTCAATTAGCCAGTCCTATCGGATTAGGTTATCGTGTTCCTATGGTTATTGCCTCTCCATGGACAAAAGGAGGCTGGGTAAATTCAGAAGTTTGTGATTTAACCTCAACCTTGCAATTTTTAGAATATTTTATTGAGCAAAAAACCGGAAAACAGGTTATCGAAGAAAATATCTCAAATTGGAGAAGAGAAGTATGCGGGAATCTGACTTCAGTTTTTCAAACTGCCAATGACTTAAAAAATTTAAACCTCGATTTTGTTAACCGCAACAAATATATTGCCCGCATTTTAAATGCCAGAGAAAAAGACAAACCCGGAAATTTCAACTCCTTTACAAGAGAAAATATTCTCAGCACGAAGGTGTGGAATAAACTGGAAGGGTTTCCAAAACAAGAAAAAGGAATCAAAAAAGCTTGCGCTCTGCCTTACAATATGGAGGTTAACCTCAGTTTAGCGGGAAGCAAATCACAACTGCAAATGGACTTTCTGGTTACTTCCAATCAGTTAAAAAATAAATTATATTCTGCTCCCTTTCAGGTGCATTCCGGAGTTACATTTGAGCATACTTCTGGACGCAATTGGAATTTTGCATCAAGAGACAGCGAATTGTTGAATTACTATTGGAAAATAAACGATTTTGAAGGAGATTATTACGATCTCAGAGTACATGGATCAAATGGTTTTTTCAGACATTTTAAAGGAAATAAAAATGCTCCGGATATCTGCGTAAAAGTAAAACCTCTGTCTGATCTAAGCTTAACGATTACTTTAAGAAACAATACAGATAAAGCCGTTGAATTTGATATTTCGGACAGCATTTACCTAAAAAAGCAAGATAAAATCACTGTCAGCAGTCATGAAGAAAAAACACTGCAATACGATTATTCTTCCTTTGAAGGCTGGTATGACGCTGTTATAAAAACCTCCGCAGACAATGATTTTATGCATCAGTTTGCAGGTCACATTGAAAACGGGAAAGCAAGTATTACAGATCCGTATATGGCAAGTTTATCGAACGATGATAAAAAGTAACACAGAAAAATTACTAATTACTGATTTTAAACTAACACTAAAAAAGGCGGCTAAAATATCAAATAATATATTAAGCTGCCTTTTCATTTTATTCTTCTTTCAAGTATTCAAGCGCTGCTTCCAACAGTAAATCCTTGCCTTCTCTAACCAATTGAATGGTTGGTTTTACAGTTTCATCTATTCTAATTCCAACTTACTGTGTTTCGGTCCCGTCAGGATAATAAACACCAATTCCGGTCACAAAAGTTTTAAATCCTCCGGGTAAGATAATTTCAGAAACGTTACCATCTGTTCCTGCCGTTTGGCTGCCAAATACTCTGGCTTTTGGTGCTACCTGAAAAGCCTTAGCCGTATATTCGGCATTGCTCTGCGTTTCTTCATTCACTAAAATAGCAATTTTGCCTTTGTAATAATCGGGGAAATCAATCCCGACCTCCAAAGGATCGGTCATATAAAAACCTTCTAACTCTTTTTGATTGTGATTTTTAAATTTGACAAAGGCGATTGGTTTCAGCATTAAAAAATTACTCATGCTAAACACAATAAAATCTGATAAATAACATCTCAAATCCACTACAATTCCTTTTTTGTTCTTAAATGAAGTCATTATGTCCTGAATTTCTCCCGCTTGTAAACTTTCGGGATAGATATAGCCAATGTTGTCTTCCAATTCTTTATGAGAAAGTACTTCTTCGAAAAAAAACAACTTCATAGCCTCCTTCATCGAAACTGAACGTTATCTTCTGTTTCAGTTTTCTTCACGGAGATTCATCCGCACCTTTAAATTTTCCATATTTCTATTTTCCCTTTTTATAACGATTAATGTACTTTTTGATAATTGCAATTTCAGGTAAAACAGACAATCTAGGATTAAATAATAGTTGTTTCGCTTTAAGTTTATTTACCAACATAACATAATCCTGATATCCTATCATAGAAAATTTAACTTTATCTTTTTAAGTGAGATATTTATTTGTCTTTATCAGAAAAGCTTCATCTTCTTTTGAAATCGTTCTTATAGATTTATTTATAACACCAATACTCATATAGGCAAGGTTAATATGGTTTTCTACATTTTTTTACCGTTCCGGTCGATTGATTTTCTTGACTAAATCTCATACTTATCAATAAAAAAAGTATGATATTCAATATTATTTTTATGATAGTATATTGATATCTAAATTATTACTTTAAAATCCAGTTGATCATACAAGCACCCGCGTTTTCATCAATATCATACATCTCTTTCCCCAATATCAGTTCTGGTTCGGTTGTGAGGTAATGATCTAATCCTTCCAACACTTTTATTTCTATGTTATTATTGCCTAACGATTTTAATTTCTCTACTCCTGCCACGGGATCTACAATAATATCTTTGCTTCCAATGACATAAAGTGTTGGTATTTCTAACGTAGCATACATTTGTTCAAAATCCTTTTTTATAAGAGATCGTTGAGTATAAAAAGTTGCATAACGAAAACGAGCAAAACGTCTAGAAGTATAACCCTGTTTCCTTGCCATTTTTTTTATTTTTTGGAGTAATTCTACATCTTGTTCTAACGTAGTTGCATCTTGGGTTGCTGCAAAAGCCTTATTGTAGAGATCCATAATATGGTAGGCCTCTTCTAAATTGTCGTATCTTAACTGTAGTGGTAATTCTCCTATTCCGTTTTTTAATTGATATTTAAACCATTCACCAAAACTTTCGACAGGCGCTGCCCATTGTACCAAAAAGTCCGGATTAATCTTCTTTTTATTCACCACGTCAATAGCAATTAGCCCGCCCAAACTATGACCGATTATTCCAACTTTTTTATCCTTTACAGCGGGAACTTCTTTTAAGGCTTGAAATAAGCTAGCCATATCCTCTCCTAACTCATTGATTCCAATTGTAACATCGTTAACCTCTCCTTCTGATTGAGAGGTTCCACGTTCATCATATCGAAAAACCGCTATATTGTGCAATAACAACGCTTCCGCAAGTTTAAAGTGATTTTCTCGCGTATCTGGTCCTGATCCCGGAATAATCATTACGACTTTGTCAAAGGGCATTTTTGGCAGTAACAAAGTACCATAGAGTTGTATTTTTTCAGCTTCATTACGAGCTGTTAGCTCTATTATATCAAAGCGTTCTTGATTGGGTATCACACCTTCATATTTAAAATAAAATCTTTCGTTTTGAGCAATTGCAAAAGCTGAAAATAAAAAAATAACAGCAGTCAGTAAGGTTCTTATCATATTAAATTATTGATTTATTTTTTAATAAAATATTAGTATCACTTTTTTTATTTCAAAAAATATTTGATAAAACTATCTGATTGATCAAATAAAAACAAAGCATATAACTATTAATTAACAAATAAATTCAGGCTGATATAAAAAAGCATCGATGATTACTCATCGATGCTTTTTTAAACTTTTATTATTACTCAGTTTTAAGTTCTATTACTCATTCAACATCAGCCAAAGCTTATCTTTAAGTTCGGTAAGTCCTTGTTGAGAAACGGCAGAAATAAATATATAATTTAAGCCTTTAAAATCAATGTCTAACTGCTGTTTTAACTCAGCTTTTAACTCCTCGTCCAGCATATCAGATTTGGTAATGGCAATTAATCTGTTTTTATCCAGCATTTCAGGATTATATCTCCGCAATTCGTCCACTAAAATTTCATATTCTTTTTTGATATCGTCTGCATCAGCAGGAACCATAAAAAGCAATGTTGAATTTCGCTCTATGTGGCGTAAAAAGTAATGTCCAAGACCTCTCCCTTCTGCTGCGCCTTCAATAATACCGGGAATGTCAGCAATTACAAACGACTTAAAATCCCTATAAGATACAATTCCTAAATTTGGTTTTAAAGTTGTAAACGGATAATCTGCAATTTTGGGTTTTGCCGAAGTCAGCACAGACAATAAAGTTGATTTTCCGGCATTTGGAAAACCTACCAACCCCACATCTGCCAAAACTTTTAATTCGAGAATAACGTCAAGCTCTTTCCCCGCCAATCCCGGTTGAGCATAACGAGGCGTTTGATTAGTTGAACTTCTGAAGTGCCAGTTACCCAAACCGCCTTTACCGCCCTTAGCTACAATCTTTTTCTCGCCGTGTTCTGTAATTTCAAACAGAATCTCTCCGGTTTCTTTATCTTTAATCACTGTTCCTAACGGAACTTCTATAATTTGATCTTCACCATCTGCTCCAGTACTTCTGGAACTCCCTCCATCTCCTCCATGCCCTGCTTTTATATGACGGGCAAACTTTAGATGGTATAACGTCCACAAACCTTCGTTTCCTACAATATATACATGACCGCCTCTTCCGCCATCTCCACCGTCCGGTCCGCCTTTTTCTATAAATTTTTCGCGGTGTAAATGCGTAGATCCTCTACCTCCTTTTCCGGAAGCTACATATATTTTAACGTAATCAACAAAATTTCCTTCGGTCATTTTTTTTATTTTTCGCGGAACAAATTTAAAACAATTTAAGTTTTCTATACTAAAACATCTATTGCATTGCTCAATCGCTGTGTAATTTCTTCAATAGTTCCCATGCCGTTAACTGATGTATACTTGCCTTTTTGCTCGTAATAAGCAATTAACGGAGCTGTTTTTTCATTGTATTCAATATAGCGGTTTCGAATTTTTTCTTCATCCTGATCATCAGAACGGCCACTTGTTTTGCCTCTTTCCAATATACGGGCAACCAAAACATCATCATCGGCATCTAATCCGATTGTACCTACGAAAGCAATCTTTTTCTCTGCCAATAATTTTTCCAGCGCTTCAGCTTGCATTATAGTACGCGGAAAACCATCAAATAAAAATCCCGCTTTATCCATATTTTTCTCTACTTCGTTGCCTAGCATATCAATCGTAATTTCATCCGGAACCAATTCTCCTTTATCGATATAAACCTTGGCTTGCTTTCCTAAATCTGTACCATTTTTTAAATTATATCGGAACACATCTCCTGTAGAAATATGTGTTAAATTATATTTCTCTTTAAGAAATTGTGCCTGAGTTCCTTTTCCGGCACCTGGTTTCCCAAATAAGATTATTGCAATCATTATTTATTTTTATATTAATTATTATTCTTTTATCTGATATATTTCAGGTATATTCCGTCCTCTTTTGTCATAATCCATGCCGTAGCCCACAATAAATTTATTTTCTATTTCAAAAGCCACATAATCCAACGGAATATCTTTTTTATAAGCATCAGGCTTTAAACAAAGCGTACAGATTCTAAGTTCTTTTGGTCGCTGCTGATCAAATAATTTTTTAAGAGCTACCAAAGTATTACCTGTATCTACAATATCTTCTACTAAAACCAATCTTCTGTCTGAAACATCAATATCCAATCCCAATAACTGATTAACCTGATTAGTTGATTGGGTACCGATATAAGATGCCATTTTAACAAAACTGAGTTCGCATTCTCCTTTGTAATGCTTTACCAAATCTGATATTACCATAAAAGATCCGTTCAGTACTCCGATAAAAACGGGAACTTCTCCATTCATATCTCGCAGAATCTGTTCGGCGATTTCCTTTAATCTTGTTTGAATTTGCTGCTCAGAAATAAAAGGAATAAAGGTTTTATCAAAAACTTGTATATCCATAATATTACGCTATTTTCGTCGTAATTCGCAAATATACAAAAAGAAAGCAATTTTTTATTCAATTTCAAACACACTAGCTTCCTTTTGTCTATTTATCTGTATTTTTATATTAAAAAAATAAAAACCATTTTTATTTTTTTAATTTTAGTCATTTTACTTATTTTTCAACGCAGAAAATTATTGATTCGTTTTTAAGCATAAAAAAAACGTAGCGTTTTTCAACGCTACGTTTAAAACAAACTAATTCAATCCAACTCTAAAACCAAAGTTATTAAGTTTTATCGTTCAGATTATTTTTCAAATACATATCAAACACAAAAACCTTTTGCTTAATCAACTCTAAAAACAAATATAAGTTAATTTTATTAACTAAAAAAAATTATTTTAATTTTTATTTAATATTTAAAATTATCGTTCAAATAAAAATAAATTCCTTTTCAATCAATATTAAAACACAATTTCTTAAATAAAAACAAGAAATCAATTCGCTTCATGAATTAGAATACTCTTCCAATCCAACTGTAAATACAGTCATCCGATTTGTTTTTATTATAAAAACGGCAATTCAATATTCTATTTTTAAATTATCTTTGTCGAAACAATACAATTACAATGAATTATTTTTCTTCAGATTTTAAATTAGGAATTTTAGGAGGCGGACAATTGGGCAAGATGATGCTGACTGAAACTCGTAAATTTGACATACAGACTTATGTAGTTGATCCAAGCGCAGAAGCCCCGTGCAGGTTTGGAGCTACAAAGTTTTTTCAGGGTGCTCTGACCGATTATCAAACCGTTCTGGATTTGGGAAGTCAAGTAGATATTCTGACTATTGAAATCGAAAATGTTAATCTGGAGGCTTTAGAAGCCTTAGAAGAACAAGGCAAAAAAGTATATCCTTCGCCTAAAACGCTTCGACTGATCAAAAACAAAGGCAATCAGAAAGATTTTTATATCCAAAATAACATTCCGACAGCGCCTTACAAGCGCTTTGCTACTTTAGAAGCGTTAAAATCAGAAGTAGAAAATGGTTCTGTTAATCTTCCTTTTGTGTGGAAAGCCACAGAAGGCGGATATGACGGAAACGGTGTAAAAGTAGTTCGCAAAGCTGAAGTTTTAAATACATTACCCCAAACAGAATGTATTGCAGAAATGATGATTCCGTTTAAAAACGAATTAGCTGTAATTGTCGCTCGTTCGGCATCGGGCGAAATCAAATCCTATCCGGTGGTAGAAATGGAATTTCACCCCGAAGCGAATCAGGTAGAATATGTAATTTGTCCGGCGCGTATTGATGAAAACATTTCTCAAAAAGCCCGCCAAATTGCTTTACAAGTTTCTGAAGCTTATAACCATGTAGGGCTTTTGGCAGTGGAAATGTTCCAAACTCAAGATGATGAAATCCTTATCAATGAAGTAGCTCCGCGTCCGCACAATTCAGGACATTATTCGATCGAAGCCAGTTATACTTCTCAATTTGAACAACATATCCGCGCAATTTTGGATTTACCTTTAGGAAATACTGACAGTAAAGTTGCCGGAATCATGGTAAACTTAGTTGGTGAAGAAGGTTATTCAGGACAAGTCATTTATGAAAATATTGAAAAAATTATGGCAGTTGACGGAGTTACACCACATATTTACGGAAAAAGAGAAACCCGTCCGTTTCGCAAAATGGGACACGTAACCATTGTAAACGAAGATATGACAGAAGCACGAAAAGTAGCACAACAAGTGAAAGAAACGATTCGGGTTATTAGTAAATAACTTTTAGTTATTAATAATAAGCTAGCTATTATTCAGTACAAATTATAAAGACATATAAACCTAACCGCTAATAGCTAAAGGCTAACAGCTAAAAAACATTAACAATGAAAGTAGCAGTAGTAATGGGAAGCATCTCGGATATGCCGGTAATGCAACAAGCAATTGATATATTACACGAATTTGGTGTAGAAACACACATAGATATCGTATCTGCACACAGAACTCCGGAAAAATTAGTGAATTTTTCGACTAATGCACATACAAACGGTATCAATGTTATTATTGCCGGAGCAGGCGGTGCAGCGCACTTACCCGGAATGGTAGCGTCTATGAGTCCGCTTCCTGTAATTGGCGTTCCTGTAAAATCAAGTAATTCTATTGATGGCTGGGATTCAGTTTTGTCCATTTTACAAATGCCGGGGGGTGTTCCTGTGGCAACCGTTGCTTTAAACGGAGCAAAAAATGCAGGCTTATTAGCCGTTCAAATATTGGCGAGTCAAAATGCTGAATTATTAGTAAAAATGATTGCTTACAAACAAAGACTCAAAGAAACAGTTTTAAAAGCAGCAGAAAATTTAAAGAGGTAAAAAAAAGAGGAAAAATCCTCTTTTTTTACTTTATACTTAGTCCGATTTTACTGTTTTAGCATTTCCTGTTTATCCTTTAATACTTGCTTAACGGAATAATCCTTATTTTTAGAGGATATAAATACAAACAATCTTTATGAAAAATATATTATTGACGGCTTTTGATACTGCGCCGTTCTCAAAAATCAACGTATCGGATTATGAACCGGCTTTTGACCAAGCGATTGCCGATGCAAAAGAAGAAATTCAAAAAATTATCAGCAATCCGCAAAATCCCGATTTCGCCAATACAATTGAAGCGATGGCTTTTTCAGGAATGCAGTTAGACCGGATTTCTAACATTTTTTTCAATCTTAATTCAGCTGAAACCAACGAGGAGCTTCAAAAAATTGCACAATCCGTAGCTCCAAAACTATCAGCTTTCGGAAATGATATTTCACTGAATCCCGAATTATTTGCACGAGTAAAATACGTTTTTGAAAATACCAATCTCAACAACCTGACTACCGAACAAAAAACCCTTTTAGAAAAAACATATAAAGGTTTTGTGCGCAACGGAGCTTTATTAAATGAAGAACAAAAAGCAAAATTACGCGAAATAGATACGCAATTATCCTTGCTTTCTCTGAAATTCAATGAAAATATTTTGGCCGAAACCAATGCCTATCAACTGCATATTACGAATGAAAATGATTTGGAAGGACTGCCCGAAGGTGCAAAAGAAGCAGCAAAGCATTTGGCGGAGCAACACGAAAAAAAAGGCTGGATTTTTACGTTGGATTTCCCCAGTTATCTACCTTTTATCACCTATATCAAAAATCGGGAGCTGCGAAAAGAAATCGCGATTGCCAACGGAAAAAAAGGCTTTCAAAACAACAAATTCAACAATGAGCAAATTGTTTTAGACCTTGTAAAACTGCGCAATCAACGCGCGCAATTGTTGGGTTATAAAAGTCACGCTGCTTTTGTTTTGGAAGAACGCATGGCGCAAAATCCCGAAAAAGTTTTTGAGTTTTTGAATAATTTATTGTCAAAAGCAAAACCTGCCGCTGACAAAGAATTTTCCGAACTTGCTAACTACGCCAAACAATTGGACGGAATTGAACAATTGCAAAAATGGGACGGAAATTATTACGCCGAAAAGCTGAAACAAGAACGTTTTAATCTGGACGATGAAGTCCTAAAGCCTTATTTTAAATTAGAAAACGTTTTGCACGGGGCATTCGAGGTCGCCAATAAATTATACGGATTAACTTTTACGAAAGTTCATACTATCGATAAATATCACAAAGACGTTCAAACCTTTGAGGTTATGGACAACGATAACAATCTGACTGCTATTTTTTATGCTGATTTTTTTCCTCGAAAAGGAAAAAGAAACGGTGCGTGGATGACGTCTTTTAAATCTCAATGGATAAAAGATAAGGTAAACGAAAGACCGCATGTTTCTATCGTTTGCAATTTTACTCCCCCTACTCCATCCAAACCTTCGCTACTTACATTTAACGAAGTAACTACTTTATTTCACGAATTCGGACACGCTTTGCACGGAATGCTTGCCAATACTACCTATCCTACTTTATCGGGAACATCAGTTTACTGGGATTTTGTAGAATTGCCGAGCCAGATTATGGAGAACTGGGTATATGAACCTGAAACACTTGCTTTATTCGCCAAACACTATCAGACCGGTGAAACGATTCCGCAAGAATACATAGACAAAATCAAGGAAAGCTCTAATTTCCTAGAAGGATTGGCAACCGTTCGGCAGTTGAGTTTTGGCTTGCTGGATATGGGCTGGCACCACGAAAATCCAGAAAACATCAAAAACATAAAATCATTTGAAAACAAAAAATTTGCCTCCACGCAATTGTATCCCGACGTGACGGAAAATGCGATGAGCACTTCCTTTTCACATATTTTTGCAGGGGGATATTCTGCCGGATATTATTCCTATAAATGGGCGGAAGTTTTGGATGCCGACGCTTTTGACTACTTCAAACAAAACGGTATTTTTAACAAAAGAATCGCTACCCAATTTAAAGATAATATTTTATCGCAAGGCGGAACAGACCACCCGATGACTTTATACAAAAAGTTCAGAGGACAAGAACCTTCGTCGGATGCTTTGTTAAAACGAGCGGGATTATTAGAATAAAAGTAAAACGGACTGCAGTTTGCAGTCCGTTTTACTTTTATTGTAAATTGTTATTAAATCATTTGACCAAACTTGCCTGAATTAAAATCATTAACGGCATCTACTAATTCTTGTTCCGTATTCATCACAAATGGTCCGTAATGAGCAATAGGCTCATTTAAAGGTTCTCCGGATAAAATCAAAACTACTGCATTTTTTGTAACCTCAATTGTCACCTCTTCTCCTTCTTTTTCCATCAAAACCAAGTGGTCAACAGTAACGCTTTTGTCGTCGTTCACTTTTACTTCTCCTTCCAACACCAGCAAAAGTGTTGTATATCCTGACGGAAAGCTAAAAGTTTCTTTTGCTCCTTGTTTGGCTTTTAAGTTCAACAAATGAACGGGTGAAAATGTAGAAGCCGTACCTTTTGTTCCTTTATGTTCACCGGCAATAACTTCAATAAAACCCATCTTATCCGCTAATGGGTATTTAGCTATTTGAGCATTTTGGATGGATTGATATTTAGCCGGAGTTTTTTTGTCTTTACTTTTTAAATTAATCCAAAGCTGAACCATTTGAAACTCGCCTCCCGTTTTGCTCCATTCTGTTTCGTGAAATTCTTTGTGTAAAACTCCCGAAGCCGCCGTCATCCACTGCACATCTCCTTCACCTATTACACCGCCGCCACCGCTGTTATCTGTGTGTTCAACTCTTCCTTTATAAGCAATGGTTACCGTTTCAAATCCTTTATGCGGATGTGTTCCTACACCTTTGGGTATTTGTGAAGGCGGGAACACAAATTTGGAATTATAATCAAACATAATAAACGGATCCATCTGCTGCATATCCATATCGGGCATGCTCGGAATAAAATTATGAACTCTAAATCCATCGCCGACAAAATGTGCCGGACGAGGAGAAACTACTCTTTTTATCTTTCTTGTTTTCATTGCTTTTCCTTTTTATATTTACTCAAAGTTACTGCTGTTTTACCGATTAATCACTTAATCTACATCAAGAAAAACGCACAAAAAAAGAGGATGCATTTGTCATCTGCATCCTCTTTTCTCTGTTTGGCTTATGGTTTTATCTCCACTTTTATTCCTTCGCTATGTGCACTCATTTCCGGTGCGTACATATTTTGCATGGTTGTAATGCCATTAGAGAATGTACCGGCATTATTAGCTATTAAATCATATTCGAAAACATATGTTCCTTTGCTCAGCTTGGCAATAAAAAAGTTTGTAGCGGCATCTCGGGTTTCTTCATAATAACCAAACTCGCCTTTCCAGCGATATCCCGAAAAAACATTGACAGGTTCAAAACCACTGGCTCTCATATCCTTGATATGCACATAGTCCATATCTTGATTAGCCGTAATTTCTACACGAACGGTAATCCGATCTCCCACTTTAATTGGTGTTTGCGCTGTAATTTCTCTCAGTTTCTGACCTTGATCCGTATTGGCTTTCAAATACAGTTTTTTGTTAAACTGTATTTCTGATTTTGCCGAAGTTATTTTATCCAAATCTTCAAAATACTGCCAATACATTGCGCCGTACGAAACTCCCGGAGATTCTTTCGTCACTTCTACAATTCCCATTTTAGGTTTAAGTTCTTCTTTTGTCCATGACTGTTTAAAATATCCGCTTCCCATTTGAGCCTCTTGATTCAGATCTATCGGATAGCCTCCAACTTTAACTTCAATTCCTTTTTCTGAATCCATCCACGATTTGCCGATATTAAGCAAAGCATATACAGCACGTGTAGTGGCTTTGGTTGAAGTCCATGCAGTAGTTTGTTTGTTTTTTAACAACCATACCTTCATATCTTCAATAGCATCGGCATATTTTTCTCTGTCGGTTTCATGTGCCGCTTCCATAATCATAACCTGAGTTTCAACCGGAGCCTGATACCACAACCAACCCGCACTATTTTCTTTCCAATACGTTCCCATATTTTCAGAAGACACCGCATTTTCCATCATGCTTCTGACTAGCGAATTGGCTGTTTTTGACAAGCCGAAACGCTGTGCAGTTACAGCTTTCATCGCAGTTGTATACAAACTTCCTGTTGGGTCAGTATCTTCCAAACCTTTACGATATGCACTTATCATTGAGGTATATTTTTCGCTGATTTTTAAATCCTCTAAAAAGAAGCTTCTCACATACAGATAATGGATTGCTAAATTATCAGCACTGATCTTATTGTCTTTAATTTGACGCTGATAAACAGCATTCTGCTGCTGATCCATATAATTAACAGCGTTTTTTATCATGTTTTCAAAATCAATCCCTAAATCATCAAACCAGTCTGCATCTAAAACACCCATCTTTTTCAGATTTCCAAATCCTTCAACAATAGTCTGGGTAATGTAAAGATTGGACGAATCTCCGGCAAACCAAGGGAATCCTCCATCGTTATTTTGTTGTTCTTCCAATTTTGAAAAAGCTGTTTTCAACTGCATTCTCATAGTGTTCAAATCAAACAATACCGCCAAACGCTTCATCTGTTCCTCCTGACTTTCTGCCTCTCTTACCCAAGGAGTTTCCTCTATCAAAATCTGCTTTAACTCTTCATTTTGTTCCAGTTTGGATTTCAGTTGCTCTTTGTGGTTCCAATCGTCAAACACTCTTTTAATACGAGGATTGCTGTTTAACAGTTGTGTTGCCATAGCATTGGCAAATACTTTGCTAAATATTTGTTCTGAGCAGTCATACGGATATTCCATTACGTAAGGCAACGCAAAAATGGCATTCCACACCGGATTAGTCGTCATTTCCAGCGTCAGTTTAAAGTTTTCCAACGTGGACTCATTTTGGGTTTCATACTTATCAAACTTAAACAGCTTATTTTGCCCTTCTTTAACAGAAATCGGCATAGTTTCTGTCACCAGCATTCTGTTTGATAAAACTGGTAATACAGCTTCTTCTCCATCGCTGTAATCCCCTGCTTTTGCCACTACTCTATACACTACCGCGTCTATATTCTTAGGAACCTGAACCGTCCAGCTGATATTAGCTGAACTTCCTTTTGCCATTTCAAAAGACTTTGGCTCAGCCGTATTTTGAAACAAATCGTCTATTGGTTCCATTGTAAACGCGTCAAATAGTTGTAAACTGATGTTTCCTGACAAATCATTTTCAGACAAATTCACAATTTTAGACGATAATTCCAATACATCTCCCTGACGTAAAAACCGAGGTGCATTTGGCACAACCATCAACTCTTTTTGAGTGCGAATTAATTTTTCGGTTTTTCCAAAAGACAAATCCTCTGTATGGGCAAAAGCCATAAACTTCCACTGCGTCAGTGCTTCCGGCATAGTAAACTCAACTTTTACATTTCCTTCTTCATCTGTGCGTAAAACCGGATAAAAGAAAGCTGTTTCCTGCAAATTTTTACGGACAGCAACCCGACCTAAATCCGCTTTAGCTTCATCTTCTTTTGCTCCATAACCAGTTTGAGATAATTCATCACTTTCATTAAAAGCAGATGGTGGTGACGGTGGATTAATATCCTGTCTTCCATCAGCAGACTCGATTTGAGCACTGTTCGCTACTTCTTCAACAACCCTATCTGCAGCAACACCTCTTACGCTCTGTTTCATCAATGTATATCTGTTTCCGCCAAAGCTAAGATTGTACATATTTAAATTAACCGGATTGCTAAAACTACTTCTTACTCCCACAAAAGGGATATTGGAAACAATATAAGAGTAAGTTTTCTTTTCCGTACTGCTAAAAGATGAATATCCAAACTCCGGCTCGTTGGCATAATATCTTCTTTTCCCTTCTCCTAAAGAACTGTGATAATTATGTGGTGTAAACTGGTCGAGTGAGGCATCATACATATTTGCCAATACTTCTGCAAGCACCTTATCTTTTCCCTCTCCCGAAATCTTTAATGTCCATTTTTCCTGTTTTCCCGGTTGAACTTTATCTCTAAAAGACTCTACTTCTATTTTTAACGTATTATTATTGTTTTCCGGTAAAACAATAGCTTCTTCTTTAAATAAAGCCATATTGTGTTTTACGACAGCCACCTGAACTGCTACTTCTCCCTCATATTCTTTTTTGATAGGTATTTCTACAAAGGATGCTTGTTTTCCGATTTGTTGTGTTTTTTTGATTACAATTTTGTCATTCGCCATTACAGTCACTACTGCGTAGGTATCGTCTTCCGCACTTTGCAGCTTGATCTTTGCTATATCTCCTGCTTTATACGTTTTTTTATCTGCCGATAACTCTACCAGCTGATTCGGATTTTCAGTTTTATTTGAGTTTTGAATCATAAATCGATTTTCAAACTCTGTTTTTTCACCGTTTTCCCATATAAAAGCTTTAACGATATAGGCTCCTGACTTGAGCTGATTGGCATTTTTAAAATGAAGCGTGGTATTTTTACTGGTATCAAAATCAGTTTTAAACACTTCTTTTCCTTCTTTCCAATTGCTCATATCCCACTCATTGTCATACGAAGTATACGGAAACAGTTTAACAAATTCATCATACGAAAATAGCTGACTATCTGTTTTTTCGTTAAAACTTTTATCTAGTAAGCGAACAGGATAGGGAGGCGCTAATTCATATAAAACAAATTCTCCTTTAACACCATAATCTACGTGGTTAAGCGTTTGCGTCTTGATTTCAATATCGGATAATTGTTCTGCGTCTACCGTTCCGTAAAGTTTATGCGTTAATTCGATAACTTTATCTCCCACCACAATCTCAGACCTGCTGCTGTGTGTTTCTCCGTTAATATCTGTTACGTCCACATATACTGTATAAATATAGGTACGTGGTTTTTCCTTGTCAAATGCTGACTTTGCAACTGCGTTAAAGTTAAAATCAAATTGTCCTTCAGGGTTTGTTTTAACTTCTCCGTTGGCAATAGGTTCTTCCACATGGTTATAAGTAGGATATCTGTTTTTCCATATCCAGTATGGCCATACTTCTCGTCTGGTTACTCTGTATTTTACAACAGCATTATCCAAGTTTGCACCGGAAAATGCCAAAGCATTTCCATTTACCTTGACATCTTCATTAAATCGGTATATGGCTTTAGGTTTCTCAAGCTTAACTTCAAATTTTGGTCGTTTGTATTCTTCCACGCTAATAGAGGCATACCCTATTTGCTCCTCTTTGCGGTTAATTGTTATTTCAAAATTGCCCAAACGCCCACCGGAAGGCAAAACGAATTCTCCATTTACGGAACCATATTCGTTGGTTTTTAATTGCAGTGAGGATACTTTTTCCCCATTTACATCCGATAATTCAACAGTAAATTCTTCAGTTACAGCTAATTTTTCTGTTTTTCCTTTGGTTCTTGACACAATAGACTTAAAATATACTACTTGTCCCGGTCTGTAAATTGCTCTGTCCGTAAAAATGGATGCGTTATAAACTGTTGTCTCTTCTTCCGTAGTTTGTTCTGCGTTTCTCCACGTATAATACGGGAAAACTTCATACACCTCATCTTCTTTTACGTTTAAATACAACCTTGTATTTTCCTTTAAAAAATCCAGATTTATTTCTCCTCTTTCATCTGTTTTCAAAATTGTTTCCCAATACGCTTTGGAATTATTGCGGACTGCACCATTTGCCAGTACAACTGAAACGTCTGACAATGGTTTTCCGCTATCTCTGTGATAAACTCTTGCTTTTTTATGTCCGTTTACAATTAAATACGGGGTTACATTGAGGTTGGCAATACTCAAAGCTGCATTGTTTTCTTCCAGCTCTTTAAAAGGATGGCTGCTCATAATCACAACATACCTTCCGTTTGCTAACGGCTTGAGCTCTGCAACCGTATTGTGGCTGGCATAATCTTCAAAGGGATTAAGTGCAATTTCATATTGGTCTGCAACCGGATATTTAGCAATCAGCTTTTTATAATCTGACAGATTATAGGCTTGCTGATTATTTCTGTTTTGACTTCCATCTGTATTTTTTAAAACCTGAACATACACCCGATTTAAATTGCTATACGAAATCAGCAGAGGATTACTTTGATCTCCCATAATATATTCTTTCAGCCTAAAGGACAATTGTGGTTTCTCAGTATCTTTTTTCAGATTTTCTAATTTTTTAGCAGTTTCGCTACCCGGGAACAGCTTGTTTACCTGATTTGCCAAATCCACCAGTGCTTTTCCGTTTAAATAATTGGCATACCCTAAGTACAATATATCTTCTTTCGGATACTTTTGCAAAAGCTGTTGGTATTGTTCCTTTACCTCATCTGCATTAGTTTTGACAGAGAGCTGATACATTTTGGTGTACAAAAAGTGTTTAATATCTTTTTTGCTTTGAAGTTCTTTGAGCACTTCCTCCAAAAGTTCTTCTGACTTCTTCTTTGCTTCCTCTCTTTCCGATTCTCCTAAACGCCAATCGTAATCTGCCAAATAACCAGCATAATCCAACCGAAGGGCATCGTAAACCGAAAATTTACTAAAATCAATATCAAGTGTGTTTTCACTTATAAACAAATCGTTCCACTGTCCTACTTCAGCACTTTTATTGTCTTTTGCCAAGGACAATCCGGTTTGATAATGTTTGTTTATCTCTTTCGTAAATTCAGCTGCACTCCAAAAACGGATATCGTTGCTTTGAGGATTTTCTACCTCTGTTCTTCTTCCGACTTGATAACTGTTTTCCTGATAATACAGATGATATAACTTAGCAATATAAACCTCTGTAACAGCTTTAGAAATACCGCTGACAGCTAAAGACTCGGCTTTAAACTGATCAATTACCTGGTTAATATTGTATTCGCTGTCTTCTTGGGTAACAATATTTATCTTGGCTTCGTAAAACATTGCTTTTAGCAAACTCGGATAATCTTTGAACTGTTTTGACAATTCTTTGACTTCGTTTATCGTCGGAATCAAACTCTTTACTTCGTGTTCGGCTTCTTTTTGATGAATTGTATTCCACAGTTCCTGAATCTGTTTTTCAGGCTGCTGCCCAAATCCTACAATCGGGGCAAGTATCATTAACAACATACTTATTTTTTTCATCCTTATTATCTTTTAAACGCTTAAATATACTCTATTTGCTCAATTTATACATTAAAATTACGAAATAAAAAAAGGAAAAACTTTTTTGTATTTTCCTCTCTTGTTTTTTTAATCAAGTTATGGTTTTGACCGTTGCGGTTGTTTGGCTTGAGGCCAGCTTTCTCTTTCTCCATCTGCATTTAACGGCATTATTCTCTTTTCTCTTGGCATTAATTCGGCTTCTTCGCTTGCTTTATAGGCTAAAATAGCAATTAGAATAGCGTTGTTTTGCACATCGTCAAAAACAATTTTATCATATGTATCTTTGGTGGTATGCCACGTGTATTGTCCGTAACCCCAGCTTAGTGATCCCAGCATAAACGCCGGGATATCTTTACTGACAAAAGAAGAATGGTCGGAACCTCCGGCAGAGGGCAACCCGGGAAAATAGGTTTTGAGTTCTTTTTTATAAACCTCAGGTACAGCGTGGAGCCAATCGCCAAGATATTGATAAGCACTTGTAAAACCTTGCCCCGAAATATTGACAATACGCCCTGTTCCGTTATCCTGATTAAACACTACCTGTATTTTTTCCAACAATTCCGGATGATCAGCCACAAAGGCTCTTGACCCGTTAAGTCCTTGTTCTTCACTCCCCCAATTTCCTATTAAAATGGTTCGTTTGGGGTGTGGCAAAACTGCTTTTAAAATTCGGGCAGCTTCCATCATAGTTATAATCCCGGTACCATTGTCTGTTGCTCCGCCGGCACCATCCCAACTGTCTAAATGGGCGGATAGGATGACGTATTCGTCTGCTTTTTCTCCTCCCTTTAGCTCTGCAATAGTATTATACGTTTTAGCAACTCCCAGATCTTTGGATTGTACATCAACATTTATTCGCGGTTTTTTTCCGTTTTCTGCCAAACGGAAAAGCAATCCATAATCTTCTAAGGATAAGTCAACTGTAGGAATTTTTTGGGTTTCTGCTCCAAAAATCCGATTCGCTCCCATTACTCCCGTCCAATAAGACATAACAAGACCTGCTGCACCTGCTTTTTCCAATATTTTAGGCAGTTCTGTTGTATTATATCCCGTTTTTAAAATGCGTGTGTTCCATTCTTTTTCTATCCTTTCCCTCTCCTCTTTCATCTTTTCATAAGATTCGGGAGTAGCAAATTCTTTCCACTGATAGTCTGGTCTGCCCGTTGGCGGAAGAGCAGAGATCATCACATATTTTCCTTCTACAGTTGGCAGCCAGGCTTCAAATTCCGCTTTATTTGCCGCATTTGTCAACACAACTGCTTCTGCTTCAACCCCGCCTTTTTTTGTAGCCGGACTCCATGCCAGTTGCATTCCGTCTAAAGAGCGCAAACGCGGATAAGTCAGCACAATCTCACTTGTTCCTCTTTCCCATCCTTTCCACGTGCCGTATTCTTCGTTTCGGGCTTCGAGCCCCATATTCTGATATTGATCCACTACCCAGTCATGTGCCTGCTTCATCTGAGGTGTTCCCACCAAACGCGGACCGATTACATCTATCAATTCAAAGGCGTAATTTTTTAATTGTGAGTGTTCTGTTCCTTCTTTTTCAATGGCACTGATAACGGCATCTTGAGTTTGTGCAAAAGAAAAACCTGCTACAAATACAGTAAGCGCCAGTGTGGCTTTTTTTAAATAATTCATATTTTTTGGTTATGCATTTTCACGTCCTAAAAGCAAATATAATGAAAAACAAAAAGGACTCCTGCGCAATTGCAAAAGTCCTTTTTTATGAAAATATATCAACTTACTACTTATCCTTATTTTGTTCGCCGTGAGCTCCTCTTCTATGTTCCATAATTTCAAGGTTTTCATCAACGAAATAGGCACTTCCAAAACCATTTACATAAGATCCTTTTATTGGCTTTAAATCAAACAGTACAAAATCGTTTAAATCGCTCAGCACTTCTACTACTTTTCCGTGTCGGTCTTTTAAATCCTGAATTGCTTTTTCGTATAAAGCTTCTGATTTGTCTACTAAAACAGCGTTAGCTTCAACCGTTAAACGATCTCTGGCATAGATTTGTTTTACATTGCTCTCATCTTCAATAAACATCAAAGACACTGTTTTTCTGTCTTTTAAATTTTTGGTATGTTTGGCAATAAACGAAACTAATATCTGAAAACTATTATCTACTTTAGCGTAAGGCGCATAACTCACCAACGGAGATCCGTCTTCGTTTAATGTCGCCATAATAATTGATTTACAGCCTTCTATCAATTCTTTTACTTTTGGTGCTTTGGGTTTAACCTTGGTTTGGTCAAGCGCTGGTTTTATAGTTTGTGTATCCATTTTAAAATATTTATTACGATGCTAAAGTAACAATAATTTAAACTAAATAAAAATAAACTTGTTTAAAATAGGTTTATTTGTGCACTATTATTTTTACTCTGATGCTTTTTCTTCATTCTGATCAAAATTTCGAAGAGAATTGAGTGTCAAAAGAGTAGAAGACAAATGTCTGGTTAAACTAAAACTCAGTAATAGAGCGATAAGCAAAAATAAGCTTATTAAAATTAAAACAACCGCAAATGCCAAAGTATAATCAACTGTATTTACGATGCCAAAAAATACGCTTCCTATTGCTGCCACACCAAAGGCAGAGCCTATTTGCAAGCCACAGTTTACCACACCTGATGCTAAACCGGCAAACTGAACCGGAATATTACTCAAGCTCAATCTAACCACAGAAGCTAATGTCAATCCCATTCCACATCCTATTACAAATAAATTAAATTTAAAAAAGAATAAGCTAAAGTTATAAAGTGTGTACAGCAATAATAAAAAACCTAAACCATATAGTATCAAACCAAAGGATAAAACAGCCTGTTTAAAAAAGGCACTCATCATAGAAGAACACAACGACATAACAATAAAACCTATTCCAAATGGGATTATAGCTTTACCAGCTTCCATACTTGTCCAATGTAAATTTTCTTGCAGATAAATTCCCAGTACGAGATAGAATACTCCGCTTGCATAATACAGAAAGCTCACTATCACTCCCAGCTTTAAATTTTTAAACTTGAAAATATCAAAGTTGACTAATACGCTCTTATCTTGTTTTTTTCTCTTGTTTTCCACTCGAAAAAACAAATACAGAGATAGAGCAGAAACAAATAAATACAACACAGTTCGGATCTGTACTCCCTGCTCGACAATTGTTGTCAGCGGATAAATAAAACTTATTAAACCAAAACTTAAGAGCAATGTACCTCTATAATCCACTTGCTCTGACGATTTCGTTTCTTGTTTGGGCAATGCAATAACAGCCATGATTAAGGCGAACAATCCCACAGGTAAATTTACTAAAAAGATAACACGCCAGCCTAAGTTAAACACATTCCACTCTATCAACAATGCCCCAAGATATTGCCCCAAAGCGGCGGCTATACCAAAAGTAAAGCTATACAATGCCATCACTAATCGCTTCTCTCTTTCGTCAAATAACGCGTGTAAAATAGCTAATACCTGAGGAATCATCACTGCGCCTGAAACACCTTGCAATACTCTACCCAAAATCATGATAACCGACGATTGAGAAATTCCGCACAATACAGAAGAGCAGATAAATCCTGTTAATCCAATTACAAATATTTTCTTTCTTCCGTAAATATCCCCAAAACGACCTCCGGATATTTGAAATACGGCATAAGCACAAGTATAAAAAGAAACAATCATTTGCAATTCACTATTACTTGATTTTAACGAGTGCTGTATGGAGGGCAAAGCTAAATTAACAATATAAAAATCCAACGGAGAAAGTACAGTTGCCAACAAAAGAAAAAGCAATATGTACCATTTATTTTTAAACATCATAAAACATATTTTAAAATGTTAACGAAGCTAGAGTTCAGTTAAGCATATTTATTATTTTACAAAACTCTAAAACAAAGTACATGGATATATAACGCTTTCAGGTCAAAAAACCACGCAAAAAGAAATATTATAACCGTCTAAAAACCATTTTACTTCCTTACTATTTAAAATAAATATAAATAACTACTTTTGGGTTATCAAATCAAAAGAAGTATGCTAAAGACAAATTCCCGAACAAACTTAAACATCAATAAATACACGATAGAAGGTCAAAACTATACTATGAAAATTACTACTATTGATACTTCTGTTGCAAAAATTAAACACGGTGTTTATAGGGCTGAAGCAAATTTTCATCACACCGTACTCCCCACTCAAGAATCCATCTTAACCTGCAACTGTATACAGGGAAGCAGTATTACATTGAATCACGAGAATTTAGACATACACGAACAGGGCACTTTGCTTTTTAAAGAAAATACTGTTCCTTACGAGCACATTATGAAAACAAATAAAAACAACAGAGGAGAATTTATAGAAATTGCCGTAAGCAAAAGTTTTATCAAAAATCTGTTTGAAGAAGAAAAAGACTACTTAGATGAACTGTTGGAAAACAACTCACCAAAACTAACTTTTGATCTAAATATCAATACAGTACAAGTATTAAAACAACTAGTTTCAAATCCTTATCAAGGCAAATTAGCAGAACATTATATAAACAGCAAAGTTGAAGAAGCTCATCTATTACAATATCACAACTGGAATTACAACAAAGCACCTAAAGAACTACATCTATACAGCAGAGATGAAGAAGCACTCCGCGAAATCAAAACATATATTGCAAACAACTACAATCAGGATTTCACTATACAAGAGTTAGCCCTGAGAGTAGGTATCAACCAAACTAAATTAAAAAAAGGTTTTAAAACACTCTTTGGCACTACTACTTTAAAATACATGCACGATTTACGAATGCAAAAGGCACTTGAAATGATTTATAGCAATCAATATAAAATTTATGAAATAGCAGAATTTGTAGGATACAAACACAGCCATCACTTTTCTTCTGCTTTCAAAAAGTATTACGGACAATTACCTGCTAAGGTAAAAATGTAAGACGTTTAAAGTTCACTTCAACTCAGGTATATTTATATAGTAAAATAACAGAACATCTCTTTTTTTAATATATTTACAGCAACTGGCTCTGCCATTTTATTTCTGAATTTTCCTGCTGATCGGCAAAAGAAAAATCAAATAAAAAAACCGAGAAGCTTATTCCCGGTTTTATAAAACTTTTTCACGGATTCCACGGTATAAAATCTCCTAAACAACGTCCTAATTTAGTTACTTCTACCTTTACCGATTGCGGATTTGGATCAGACAAAACATACATTTCTTTTAATATAAACAATGTTCTACCCAGGTTTTCTTCGGTATAACAACTGGTATTTTCATATAATACTATTGTCGAAGGCAGATAAGCATTTCCATGATTATCTTCTAAATATAGATCACCAGGAGATGGATTAATAGGAGTCAAATCCATTTTATAAATTTTGATATGATATTTATACTCAAACTCAATCGGTGTAACCGGAATCTGGTCTTTAATATAATGTGCTTTTTGCTGACTATTATCTGCATAAGCAGAAAAAGACAAACCTGTGGCTAATAAAGCCAATAATAATAACTTTTTCATAATTAAAAATTTAAAGTTTCATAAGTTAAAGCAATCACAAATATTATACCAAATCTTAAAAATAACTTAAACCATCAACTTTTAAAATCTTATTTTAGTTCATCCTATTTACTGTCCAGCTTCATTAAGGAAGGAGTAAAAAACGAAACAACACCGACCAGAGAAATAAGCAACCCCAGAATTACAAAAGTTTGGCTGATTCCTATAAAATCAGCAATAAATCCTGTACAAAGCAAGCCCACTACAGAAGGAATCACTATTAAACTATAATATAACGAAAAAACGCGTCCCAGCATATTGGGTTTTATTTCCTCCTGAATCAATGTTGTAAAGCTTGCATTGTATAAAGAGGCGGCTACACCTCCGACAGCGGTAAGAATAGCAAAAAAGATAAATTGCGTTGCCGTTAACCAACCCGACCCGCTAAAGGTAATACCAATAATAATATTCATTAAATTAATCATTACCACCTTATTGATGTTTGGTTTCCAAATTCCCAAAACACTTCCTCCCAACAACATACCCACACCCCATATAATCTCGATTAAACTCATTTCAAACTTATCTCCTCCAAAATGATTAATCGTCATCAAAGGAAATAAAACGGCCACCGGCATAATACAAAACATGGCTATAATGGAGTATAAAAACAAATACAATAGTCCTTTGTTGAGGTAGATTTCCTGAAAGCCAATCTTCATATCTTTCCATACCTGATTAAAACTTGCCTTTGCTTGTTCCGCAATCTCCGGGTTGGGAATATGAATAAACAGCAAAGCTGTAATAGCTACCAATGCTCCGACAATATCAAGCAACAAAACATTGCCGATAGACAAAAAACCGATTGCCAAAGCACCTAAAGCAGGTCCTGCAATACTGGATACGGATTGAATAATTTGATTGATGCCTGCAATACGCAATAATTCCGACTGAGGTGCCAGCATCGGAATTGCCGCCTGCATTGCCGGCATGTGAAAAGCGGAACCAACAGAACGCAAACCAAGCATAGTGTAAATAAGCCATAAGCTCTCATGTCCGAGATAAAAACTTACCGACATAATTAACGTACAAAAAGCGACAAAACCATCTGCAAAAATCATTGTTTTTTTTCTATCCCAACGATCGATATAGACTCCCGCAAAAGGTCCGATAACAGCCTGTGGCAGGAGTCCTGCTATGGCAGCAAAGGCTAAAACCTCAGCGGATCCTGTTTCAAGACTAAGCCATATAATAATAGCAAAATTAACAGCAGAACTGCTGATTAATGAGATAAACTGCCCAATCCAAAGAATGGTAAACTTCTTTTTCCAAGTATCTTGCATATTGTACAGAATACATTTTCAGTACCAAAAATAATAAAAACAGAAACATTCTTGAAGACTAAAACCAGCAATCAAAGATAAAAAGTAGGTTTTGCGGTAACTTAGCCTTACGTTGCCCAGATGATCTCTGTGCTGATATACATAATTGTTGGTTTCCACATCAAAAAATCCCTCTGCCGTGCTCAAAAAACTCAAAGAACCGTTTATATACTGACTCGAGCGAAGCGAACAGACGAAGTAAAACCATCCAGATAATCTGTTGTTACTGTATTAGTACCTTGTATTACCTTTTTCTGTACCTTAACTCCTTCTGGATCGTAGAGATAAGTTATTTTGTTGGTCCCAAAAACAATCTATTAAAAACAGAGTTTTTATCATATTTAATCAAAAGATTCAAACTATGTTCCTTTTTATTTATTTAAGTTAAAGTTTTTCAGACACTTGATATTTCAACCTAATTTGTACGTTCTCCTGCTTATCCAATGGATCAAATACTGTATCTTTTCTTCCAAAATAATCCAATAATATAAAGCATCATTCCCCTTACCATATTCATAATTTTTATAATACAAAGGATCTTATGGCAACTTTGGTTTTTATTTTACAATTATAAACCTTTTATCATAAGCATAATCTAAAACAGTAGCTGGGACTTCCTTACCATTAGAGTTTTTATTAAGGATATCCTTTATACTACCTGTTTCACTTCTATAAAAACAGCTCCTAGATTCTTTGTATAATCTGAAGTACGATTTTGAATAATCAAAATGTAAAAAAATAATTTCTTTCAATTTTCACAACCATATCATTTAATCTACAATATCAAATACATCTATTATTAAAACAGCAGAAGTTAATATCATAAAAACAATTTTCCTATATCAAGACTTATTTGAATTAGTATTTGAAAGAGGAAATAGATCATATTAGAACTACCTGTAAGTTTTAGACAGGTATAAATAAAAAAGCAGACAAAATTTAAGTTTTGTCTGCTTTTTTTATATTCTATTTTGTTGATTTATTCTCTGTAATGTTCCAAAAAGTCAACCAACGTACGGATTCCGGTTCCGGTTCCTCCGTTGCCTTTATAGTCCCTTGGAGCGTCCATCCATGCCGGACCGGCAATATCTATATGCACATAAGGAGCTTTGGCAAAGTGTTCTAAAAATTTACCAGCAGTAATGGTTCCGGCAAAGCGTCCGCCAATGTTTTTCATATCTGCGACACTAGATTTCAGCAAGTCTTTATAATCATCCCAAAATGGCAACTGTGCTAAACGCTCATGTACTTTATATCCCGAAACAACAAGTTCTTTAATAACTTCTTCGCTATTTCCCATAATGCAAGAGGCAATATCTCCTGCCGCTACCAAAGCTGCTCCCGTTAAGGTAGCTGCATCAATAATAACCTCGGGTTCATATTGATTGGCATACGCAATGGCATCTGCCAGAATCATACGTCCTTCTGCATCTGTATTGAGCACCTCAACCGTTGTTCCATCATACATCGTAATAATATCTCCCGGTGTATACGCATCACCGCCCGGACGGTTGTCCGTTGCCGGAATCAAACCGATAATATGCACGTTTATCTGATTAAGTGCCGCCGCATAAATCGTTCCTGCCATACAAGCAGCACCGCCCATATCGCTTTTCATCGCATCCATCGAACCTTGTGTCGGTTTTAAGCTCAATCCTCCTGTATCGTAAACTACTCCTTTTCCTACCAGCACAACCGGTTTTTTATTGATCGGATTTTTGGGTTTATATTCCATAATGGTAAAAGTAGGCTGCTCTACAGAACCTCTGTTTACAGCCAGTAGTCCTCCCATTTTTAAATCTTCAATTTCTTTGCGTTCCAATACTTTAACAGAGAAACCGGCCTCTTTGCCTAATTTTTCTATTTCACGAGCCAGCCGGGTAGCATTTAAAAAATTAACCGGCTCGTTAACCATCGTTCGCGCCCAGTAAACCGCTTTGATCGTATGGTTTAAATCTCCTATTTGTTTTGCTGTGAAATCTCCTTTAATAGCAATAGCTTCCAAAGCATATTTCATGTCTTCGGCTTCTTTAAAGTATTTTAAAAACTGGTAGTTGGACAACATTATTCCTTCTGCCAGTGCCAGCGTAGCTTCTCCATCTCCTATAACCGTTAAATTGTCACTTTGTCTATCCAACTGTTTGCGAATATTAAATCCTGCCAAGCGCATTTTTTCCAAGTCTGTATTTTCTTTTACAAAAAAGAAAAACTGATTGGCTGTCTTTACAAAATCTTCTTTCTTTTTACTCTCTTTAAACGAAATGACAAACTCGTTTAAAAACGCAGGTACTTCCGCACTGTGATTATTTTCTTCGCTTAAAACAAAAACTACATTGCTGCTTGCCTGAACGGCATCTATTAATTTTATCATACTTACTTATCCTTTTAACAAAGTACAAAGATACAATTTTTAGATTCAACTAAAAAAAGCAGCTATTTTTCAAAAACAATGAGCAGCCACCAAATAATCGGAACGCTTTCGACCCAAAACAGCGTATAAAATTTAGTTCGTGAAGGCGAAGCGCAGCAGATAAAAAACAACGTTAATAAAACAATAACCAAATTGTTCCAAACCTGAATGGGCTGAAAACCATCTTTAAAGAATTCAATAACGTAAAAGGGAAGCAACAGCACGGACAGCAACCATTTGGTTTTTACAATTCCCAAAGTTTGCGGAATTGTTTTCAGGTTGTCGTCATCATATTGCAAATCGACAATCTCAAAAATGCCGATCAGCACAAAAACCAGTATAAAGCGCTGAAAAAACTTGATACCTATATCCCAATTCAATGCCATATCAGCATTGACAACCGGAACCAACAGCGTAACTGTTGCCCAGCAAAAACATACAATATAAACTTTGATGCCTGCCCAATTGCGCAAATTGGGAATTTTGCGGTGAATGGGAATCGCATATAAAACCGATAAAATCAACAAACCAAAAGTCACTAACTGTGCTTTTAAATTAAGCATCAAAAAGCTAATAATCCCAATACCCAATGCCAAAAAGCTGACCGTACAGATCCATTTCAACCTCAACGAGAGATTTTTTCGCTGGTGGTAAACGAGTGCAGCATATTTGATAAAATTATACGAAAACAGCGTTCCGGTAAATGCCATTGCTGAAACAACAGCATCAAAGGGCAGCTGACAAAAATAAAAAGTCATCTGAACCAACGCAAAAACAGCAAACGAAACGTGAATGCTTCCGTTCAGGTAAAAATCGATTACTTTGTTTTTTAACAAATCCATAGTTTTTTACAGAGATCTTTTCACAAGGATTAAATAGTTCTCAAAATTAGCAGTAATAAACGAAAAATATCAGAATATTAATTATTTTTGTAGGCTTAAACACAACAACTTTTTATTTATTGTTCGTAATGAAAAAAAATACATTTGCCTTAAGGCACGTTGGTCCGAGACCGGAAGATTTGGGTCATATGTTTAAAACAATCAAAGTGGACAACATTGATCAACTGATAGATGAAACTTTTCCGGGGACTATCCGCTTAAAAAACGATTTAAATCTTGCTCCTGCTATGACTGAATATGAGTATTTAACTCATATCCAGACGCTGGGAAATAAAAATAAAATATTCCGCACATTTATCGGATTAGGATATCACGAAGCTGTTTGCCCTGCTCCAATCATCCGCAACGTATTTGAAAATCCGGGATGGTATACTGCCTACACCCCTTATCAGGCAGAAATTGCTCAAGGGCGTTTAGAAGCTTTGCTTAACTTCCAGACTACTGTTATTGAACTTACAGGAATGGAAATTGCCAATGCTTCTTTACTGGACGAAGGTACTGCTGCGGCAGAAGCCATGATTTTACTGTTTGATGTAAGAACAAGAGATCAAAAAAAGAGCAATACGGTTAAGTTTTTTGTTTCAGGAGAAATTTTACCTCAAACACTTTCTGTGTTAGAAACCCGTGCTGTTCCTTTCGGAATTGAATTAGTTGTTGGAGATCATCAGCAATTTGATTTTTCCGAAGAGTACTTCGGGGCTATTTTACAATATCCGGGCAAATACGGACAAGTGTACGATTACGCCGATTTTATTCATACAGCAAAATCAAAAGACATTAAAGTAGCTGTAGCTGCTGATATTTTATCTTTAGTATCCTTAACTTCTCCGGGAGAAATGGGAGCTGATGTTGTTGTAGGTACTACACAGCGCTTTGGTATTCCGTTAGGTTTTGGAGGTCCTCACGCAGGATTTTTTGCTACCAAAGAAGAATACAAACGCAGTATGCCGGGACGCATCATAGGCGTTTCAAAAGATGCGGATGGCAACAGAGCTTTGCGCATGGCTTTGCAAACGCGCGAACAACACATTAAACGCGAAAAAGCTACGTCCAATATCTGTACGGCACAGGTTTTATTGGCAGTAATGGCAAGTTTTTACGCGGTATATCACGGTCCTGACGGCTTGAGATTTATCGCCAATCAGGTACATGCTAAAGCCAATACTCTGGCAGAAAGTTTAGCAAAATTGGGAGTAGAGCAAATTAACTCTGCTTACTTTGATACCATTACGGTAAAAGCAGATGCTGCTAAAGTTAAACCAATTGCGGAAGCTAATTTGGTAAACTTTTATTACGTTGATGCCAATACTATTTCTATTTCGTTAAACGAAACAGCAGAATTAAAAGACATTAATACAATTGTGGCAATTTTTGCAGAGGCTTTAGGCAAAGATGCTTTTGAAGTAACTGTTCTTAACGAAAACACAATTAGCTATCCTGCAAAATTGCAGCGTATATCTAAATTTTTAGAACACGATGTTTTTAACAGCTATCATTCCGAAACAGAACTGATGCGTTACATCAAACGTTTGGAAAGAAAAGATTTAGCTTTAAATCACTCTATGATTTCTTTGGGTTCTTGTACCATGAAATTAAATGCTGCGGCGGAAATGCTTCCATTGAGCAACCCGCAGTGGAATAATATTCACCCATTTGTTCCTGCTGATCAGGCACAGGGCTATCTGGAAATGCTAACCGATCTAGAACATAAGTTAAATGTTATTACAGGCTTTGCCGGTACAACATTACAACCTAACTCGGGAGCACAAGGAGAGTATGCGGGTTTACTTGCAATCCGCGCTTATCACCACTCCAAAGGGGATTACCAGAGAGATATAGCGCTTATTCCTGCTTCTGCACACGGAACAAATCCTGCTTCTGCTGCTATGGCAGGTATGAAAGTAGTTGTGACTAAAACAACACCCGAAGGAAATATAGACGTTGAAGATTTAAGAGCTAAAGCAGAATTGCATAAAGACAACCTTTCTTGTTTAATGGTTACTTATCCGTCCACTCACGGTGTGTATGAATCTGCTATTATGGAAATTACAAAAATAATTCACGATAACGGCGGACAGGTTTATATGGATGGTGCTAATATGAACGCACAAGTTGGATTTACTAATCCGGCAGCTATTGGTGCTGACGTTTGCCACTTAAACCTTCACAAAACATTTGCCATTCCTCACGGTGGCGGCGGACCGGGTGTGGGACCCATTTGTGTTGCAGAACACCTGGTTCAGTTTTTACCTTCTAACCCGCTGGTAAAAGTTGGCGGAGAAAATGCTATTACCTCTATTTCGTCTGCTCCTTATGGTTCGGCATTGGTTTGTCTGATTTCTTACGGATATATTGCTATGCTGGGAACAGAAGGTCTAAAAAATGTTACGCAATCTGCTATCCTCAACGCCAACTATATGAAAGCAAGATTAGAGGAGCACTACGCTATTCTTTATACCGGAGAAAACGGACGTGCAGCTCACGAAATGATTGTTGACGTTCGCGAATTTAAAGAAAAAGGAATTGAAGTAACGGATATTGCCAAGCGCTTAATTGACTATGGATTCCACGCACCAACCGTATCTTTTCCGGTTGCAGGAACACTGATGATTGAGCCGACTGAAAGTGAAAGTCTGCAAGAACTTGATCGTTTTTGTGATGCCATGATTTCTATCCGTCAGGAAATAGAAAATGCTTCTGCCGACAATCCGGTAAACGAGCTTAAAAATGCTCCGCATACACTGGCACAATTAACAGCTGATAATTGGGATTTGCCGTATTCCAGACAAAAAGCTGCATACCCGCTGGATTATGTTGCTGAAAACAAATTCTGGGCATCTGTACGTCGTGTAGATGACGCATACGGAGACAGAAATCTGGTTTGCTCTTGTGCACCTATTGAAGCTTATATAGAGAGTTAAAAATCTCAATTTATTATAAAAAAAGAGTGATTTTTTAAATCACTCTTTTTTTTATCTTATTTTTTTATACTACCTGACTTCTCTCTCTTTTTACTTCGTCCAAGCAGAAAAAAAAAGACCAATGCTATACTTAACAGAATGTAACAAGCAGTACTGATATATTTCCATCTAAAAAAATCAAACAAATCTAATATCAACACAAAAGTTGTCATCGCTATCACTCCTTTGAGTATATTGCTTAACTTTTTGTTTGGAAATTCCATTTGCTTTAATCAATTGCATTTACCAGATAAACATATCAAAATATATGCCTAAATTAATATGCAACATATTAAATAAAATATTATATAAATATTATGTTAATTAAAAATTTCGAAGTAAATTGCGATTAATTTACTGCTTATACATATTAAAATTAGTACAACAGCATTATTCAATTTCAGCTTATAACATGATAAACAAAACGTTTTTTTTACCATACTTTTTAATATTTTGCCAAATCGTTTTTTCCCAAAACACAGATTACAATTCAAATCAATTAGAGCTATCTCAATATAATTTTAACGAAAAAAACTTTTGGGATAAAGAATCTGTACAAATTGCATTTGTGCCAACTTTATTTTTCGGTGCATCGGCTATAACCTGGCATAGTAGAGAGAACGTACGCGAAATCCGCAATAGATACACCCCTTCTTTTAAAAATCATTATGATGATTATTTACAATATGCACCAGCAGCAGCTACTTTTGGATTAAAATTAAGTGGAGTAAAAGGACGAAATGATTTAAAAAGATCAGCTATCTCTTATGCAACAAGTATAGCTATTATGGCTGCCTTGGTTAACGGAATAAAATATACAGCAAAAGTAGAAAGACCTGATCATTCGACTAGAAATTCTTTCCCTTCAGGACATACTTCAATGGCATTTACTAATGCAACTTTTTTACACAAGGAATACGGATTAGTTAATCCATCTTACTCTATTGCGGCCTATGGCGCTTCAACCATGACAGGTATCGGCAGAAGCCTTAACAATAGGCATTGGGTTTCTGATGTACTGGCAGGCGCAGGAATAGGAATTTTATCAACGCAATTAGCATATTTTTTTATTGACAGAATATACGGAAATAAGGGAGACAACCTTAGTATTCTTCCAAGTTATACCGCTAGCGAAAAACCTTCCTTTTTATCTGCAAAGATAGGATATGCTTTTTCAAATCAAAACCTCATCAAAGAAGAAGATTTTAATCCTACGATCCAGAGAGGATGGGAAGCAGGTTTAGAAGGAGCCTATTTTTTCAATAAAAGTTGGGGATTAGGAGGGCAATTCTCTATCACCAGTTTTTCTATAAACAGACAGTCCGTGTTAGATGAGGCAGAAGAAGACGAATCATTAAAAGAACTTGATCCTAATTTTATTACAGAATCTTTAGGAACAATGAATTTTTTAATAGGTCCCTATTATTCTTTAGATTTATCTAAAAATTGGAATTTAATGTTTAAAGGCCTTATTGGATACAGTATTGGAGCAAAAGGAAATATAGACGTAAGATTTAATTCGGCAATCTTACAAGAAATGGATCCAGATTTTAATATAGAAGAAGACGAAATCACTATAAAACTTGCAAGCTATAAACCTCTAAATACTTTTAAATTAACAGGCGGTATGTCGCTGACTTACAATATTAATGAACAGATTGGCATATCTCTTTATTCTGATTTCCATCATAGCAAGCCCATAATGGCATACTCCTTTGATGAAGATCTTTTTGACGGAGTAGATGCTGAAGAAGTTAAATCAAGACATCAGTTAAACTATTTTTCTATAGGGTTAAATCTTAAAGCATATTTTTAATGATTATAAATTAATATACAAAACAGTTTCTTTTCTACAGTAAAAAGAATAAAATCAATACTTTTTTTAAAAATATAACTTTAGCTATCTCAAAGCATAATCTTGCGTTGAATTCCGATTTCTTTTAAAAAGGTCTCGTCATGTGAAACCACTAATAAGGTTCCTTTATATCCATTGACAGCTTTCGCAAGTATTTCCAGACTTTGGATATCGAGATTGTTTGTTGGCTCGTCTAATATGATGAGATCCGGCGATTGAGCAGAAAGAGTCAAACAACACAGTGACAAACGCATTCGTTCTCCTCCGCTTAACTTTAGACACTTTTTATCCCACTCCTCTTTACCGAACAGAAACCTGTTTAAATTCATTTTTACTTCATGTTCCTGTAAAGCCGAGGTATTAAAATACTGAGCTTGTTCATAAACAGACCGATTATTGTCAAGTAAGGAATAATCCTGATCGATATAAACCGATTTATTTTCTGCTGTAAAAACTTTTCCTTCTTGTGGTATAAGATTGCCTAAAATTATATTAATCAATGTTGTTTTGCCCGAACCATTTTTTCCTTGTACAGCTACTCGCTCTCCGCTGACCAGCTGAAAACTAAATGGCTTTTTCCACAAATATTTTTTGCTTTTGAAACTAATGTTGATTTCAGTGGCAGTAAACAATATCTTTCCGGTGTGCAAGCGGGAATTATCAAATCCGAACTTCATAACATCCATATCTAATTGCTCCGAACGGAGTGCACGAAGTTCCTTCACTATATGATCCGTTTTCTCGGCATGAACACTTTTAATTTTTGAAGCGCTCATTTCTGCACTGTTTTTCCACGTGTTGGCAACAATTTTCGGCAGTCCTGCTTTTCCCAAGCTCTTTTTTGCCCTGTTATCCTGTTTTTGTTTGCGCTCCAAAGCTTCTCTCTCTTTTGACTGGGCTTTTTTTAAAGCTTTTTCTTTACTTTGAATATCCTGTATCAAAGCATTACTTTCTATTTCCTTTTGTCTGCAATAAAAGTCATAATTCCCTCCATATACAGTAATCCCGAACGGATGCAGTTCGCAAACAACATTTAACCCATTCAGCAATTTTCTATCATGGCTTACAACGATTAAAGTGGATTTTGTATGCCGGATAAAATCATAAAGGAGTTCTCGTCCCTGAACATCCAGATGATTACTCGGTTCGTCTAAAAGAACCAAACTGGGCTGATGAATTAAAATGCCGGCTAGAAACACTTTTATTTTTTGTCCTCCACTCAGCGTTTTTATCTTTTGCGATAAATCTATATCCTGCAACTGCCAGTATTGCAAAGCTTCAAAACAACGCTCTTCAATGGTCCAATCATCATTAAGTTTGGCGTAATTTTCTTCAGAAACGGAACCCTGTAAAATTTGATGCAATGCAAAAAGTTTTTCGTCTATCCGAAGTGCTTGCGCCACAGACAAATGGTTATATTGCCCATAAATTTGGGGAATATAATAAGGAACAGCACGGGTTTGTAAAACTCCGCCTGAAGATTGCAGTTCTCCGGCAATAAGTTTTAATAAGGTTGATTTTCCAACTCCATTATTGCCTATCAATGCTATTTTATCGCCTGCATTGACAGTAAACTCAACATTTTTAAATAGTAAATCCTTGTTGGGATGAGTGTAAGATACGTTTTGAACAGTAAGCATAACTTCTTTCTTTTTAAAATATAAACAAACGGCTTAACTCTTGCCGAGTCTCACCTCTTTTATAGTCTGAAAGAAATTATTTTTTACATTTTGCTTACTTTTTTTGATAATTACGCTACAAATATATTACTTTTTCTTCAATACTTTATTCACTGTCGTCCGCACAAAAGGAATCCAGCCTGTTTTAAGTACCCAAATGAGATTAAGCACCAGTATTAATCCAACTTTTACTATCAGGACTGATAAGGAATTTTCGGCATAGGGAATTTTTAATACAAGCAACAAAACAAAAATCATAACCGCCAGTATTTTTAAGAAAGTAAAATCAAAAGGCAGCAATCTCATTTTATAGTAAATATACAGGGTTTTGGCAGTATTAAACAGCGTTAAGGAAAACAAGGATGCCAATGCTACACCAAAAATCCCCAAATCGGTTTGAGTCAGCAAAATATAATTGAGCAGCACATTCAATATCATTAAACTCAATATCGACACGAGGTTAAACTTATAGTATTTGGAATATGAAATAATCTCACTGTTAAAGCTGGTTGACATATTGATAACCACATTTATTCCCAAAAGGTAAATAACCAGAAGTGAAGGCGCTAGCTTGTCATATGTTGGCAAAAGCTGAAAAAAAGGTTCTATCCCCACCGCTACACAGGAAAACAGCAACATACCGACAAAAAACAGATTTTTAGCAACTTCTTTATACTTTTCATTTAATGTTTTGAGCTGTGCATTTTTTATGAGATCAGAAATTACCGGAGCATACAGAGCAAATACACCCGTTGCCGGAATAGCCAAAGTAGAAGCAAGCGTAACACCTATATTATACGTTCCGTTAGCCTCAAAAGAAATAAAATGAGGAATCATTAGAGAGTCCACCCGAAAAGCGAAAAACGAACCAAAACTGCCGGCAAACGCATAGAGACTATAGGTGTAGTATTTCTTTTTAGAGACTTCTGCAAACAAATCCTTATAGTTACCGTAAATAGAAAAAGGATAGTTTTTATAAATATAACTGCCGATAACAACGGCAATAACGTAATAAGTAAATATGTAATACCAAACTGCTTTATCTACTGCTGTATTTTGATATATCACCAACAAAAAAACAGCAGGCAACATCAATTTGGGAATTATCTTTTCAAAAAAAGTGGGAAAAGATATTTTGTGCAGATTAGTTGCTTGTCTCCTGAACAACTCAATATATGCCAAGGCTATTGCCAGCGGAAAAGACATCCATATATATTTTATCTGACTACTTGCATAAAAATAATTGAGTAACAGTAACCCCATTAACACCCAAAAAGCTAGCTTTACCAGAGAAATCAGGCTAAAACTAAAAAGTTTTTTTTGAAGACGGACAGTCAGTTGAGGGTAAAAATTAATCAAGGCATGGGTACTTCCCAATACAATAATCGGAAACAAAATTTGAGCACAGGCATCAACAAACCTTACAATTCCCAACAATTCCTTGTCTTGCGGATAAATCAAAACAGTCGAAATTACGCCAATCAGGACACCGATGTAATTAATAACCGTAAAAAGGAAAGCTTGTTTACTGGAAATACTTTTATTCATTGACCAAACCATTAACCAAATACAAATATACTTGCTAATAAATAGTTAACTACATTTTTTTCTATTTTTGTCTTTTAAAAAGTATTGAAACTCTTTTTTAGCAAACAAAAAGTCCAAATCGATCTTGTTCAATGAAATATGTTGTTGTTATCCCCGCTTATAACGAAGAAGCTTATATTGAAAAAACACTTACCAGTCTGGCATCTCAAACCAAACTGCCCGCAGAAGTAATTGTAGTCAATGATAATTCAACGGATTGTACAGAACAAATAGTTCAAAACTTTGCGAATAATCACAACTGGATTAAAGTTATAACCAAACAATCTGAAAACATTCATTTACCCGGCAGCAAAGTTATAGAAGCCTTTAATTTTGGTTTTCAACAGATTTCTCCTGATTTGGAGTATGACCTCATCGTTAAACTGGACGCCGATTTAATTTTACCCGATAATTATTTTGAAGCTATAATAGCTGTTTTTATACAAGATCCGCAAACAGGGATGGCAGGAGGATTTGCTTATGTCGAAAAAAACGGCAGATGGATTCTGGAAAATCTGACAGATAAGGATCATATCCGCGGAGCTTTCAAAGCCTACCGGAAAGTGTGTTTTGAACAAATCGGAGGTTTACGATCTGCTATGGGATGGGATACGGTAGACGAACTTTTATGCCGATACTATAGCTGGAAAGTTGTTACTATAGAAGATTTAAAAATAAAGCATCTCAAAACTACTGGAGTCCTTTATGACCAAAAAGCCAGATATAAACAGGGTGAAGCTTTTTACAGGCTGCATTACGGCTTTGTTATTACCTTAATAGCTGCTTTAAAACTCGCCTTTAAAAAAAAGAAGCCATTGCTTTGCATGGATTATTTAACCGGCTTTTTTAAAGCTAAAAAAGAAAGAAAACCTTTTTTAGTGAATAAAGAACAAGGACGCTACATCCGACATTACAGATGGAAAAAAATAATTTCCAAGCTGACTTAAGCGATTTTTTAACCTCATAAACTTAAAAACTCATTTGTTATTGGTAATTTAGCCAATATTTAATTCTTTATGATAAAATCAAGTTTAATACACATTGGCAGATACTTTCTTATGCTAAAAGAAGTTTTTAGCAGAATGACCAAGTGGAAAATAATGAAGCAGCTGATATTTAAAGAAATCGATGATTTAATTATTGGCTCCTTGGGAATTGTTTGCTTTTTATCATTTTTTGTGGGTGGGGTTGTAGCCATACAAACCGCACTTAACCTAACCAACCCCTTAATTCCAAAATACCTTATCGGATTTGCTACCAGACAATCTGTAATTCTGGAATTTTCGCCTACCTTCATTTCTATCATTATGGCTGGTAAAATGGGGTCATTTATTACTTCAAGCATTGGAACAATGCGGGTAACGGAACAGATTGATGCGTTGGAGGTAATGGGCATCAACTCTTTAAACTATCTTGTTTTTCCCAAATTAATAGCGGTTTCGCTATATCCGTTTGTTATCGGAATCAGTATGTTTTTGGGTATTCTTGGCGGATGGTTTGGCGGAGTGATGGGAAATTTTGTAACTTCAGAACAGTTTATAGTTGGGCTGCAAGATACTTTTATTCCCTTTCACGTCGTATATGCCTTTATCAAAACAGCTATTTTCGGGTTTTTGTTAGCTTCAATTCCGGCTTATTTTGGCTATTACATGAAAGGCGGAGCATTGGAAGTAGGAAAAGCAAGTACCACGGCTTTTGTTTGGACAAGTGTTGCTATCATCGTCAGCAATTATATATTAACCTCACTGCTATTAAGTAAATAAGTTATGATTGAAGTACAGGATATAGTTAAATCGTTTGATGGCACGCAAGTTTTAAAAGGCATCAGCACCGTTTTTGAAACAGGGAAAACCAACTTGATTATCGGGCAAAGCGGTTCGGGAAAAACGGTTTTTTTAAAGACGCTTTTGGGAATTCATAGACACGATAGCGGACGAATTTTATTTGACGGAAGGGTATACTCTTCTTTGAGCAAGACGGAAAAAAGAGATTTACGTACCGAAATCGGCATGGTTTTTCAAGGTAGTGCTTTGTTTGACTCTATGACTGTAGAAGAAAATATAGCTTTTCCTCTGCGTATGTTTACCAATAAAAGTAATAAGGAAATTATGCTTCGGGTAAACGAAGTAATTGATCGCGTAAAACTCATTGACGCCAATAAAAAGAAGCCAGCAGAAATATCGGGAGGAATGCAGAAACGAGTTGCTATTGCCAGAGCTATTGTCAATAACCCCAAATATTTGTTTTGCGATGAGCCAAACTCCGGCTTAGATCCTAAAACAGCTATTGTAATTGATAATCTGATTCAGGAAATCACACATGAATATGGTATTACAACCATTATTAACACACACGACATGAACTCTGTTTTAGAAATAGGCGAACATATTATCTTTTTAAAAAACGGCGTGTTAGCCTGGTCAGGAAATCACAAAGAAATTATCCACACCGATAATGAAGATGTAGTAGACTTTGTATATTCATCTGATTTATTTAATATGGTTAGAGATGCTATCCGACATATGGACAAGAAAAAAACCAAAAAAGAACTTAAAAACAGAGAACAAGAATAACTAAAAAACTACCTTAATCAGGTAGTTTTTTAGTTTTAAGTATCATATCTTCTACACTTTTGCTTATTTTCTTAATATCCTGTTCTTTGCGTTTGGGATAAATAAGCAGTACATCTTCTCTGTCCACAATAATATAATCATTTAACCCGTCCACAACAACTGTTTTATTACAATCATCGGTACGAATGATATTATTAGTTGCATTTTCTAAAAATACTTTTGCGTTTACAACAGCATTATCCAAATTATCTTTTGGTAGTTTTTCATATAATGCTCCCCAAGTTCCCAAATCATTCCAATCAAAAGTTGCAGGTAAAACATACACATTACCCGCTTTTTCCATGACAGCGTAATCAATTGAAATATTTTCTGCCTTGTGATAATTTGCTTCGATAAAACTTGTTTCTTTTTCTGTATTCAACACGCTATATCCTCGTTCAAACAACTCCATCATTTCCGGTTGAAATTGCGAAAAAGCATCTAAAATTGTATTTACACTCCAAACAAATATTCCTGAATTCCACAAAAAATGACGACTCAGAATAAACTTTCGTGCAGTAACATAATCCGGTTTTTCTCTAAACTGAACTACTTTTTTAATCGGTCTGGAATCTAATTTATTAAATTCTATATAGCCGTAGCCCGTGTTAGGAAAAGTAGGTAAAATCCCTAAAGTCATTAAAATACTATCGTGCTCGCACACATCAAAAGTACGCTGCAAATTAGCGACAAACTGTAATTCATCTTCTATCCAATGATCACTCGGAGCAACTACCATCACTGCATCGGGATTCATTTTTTTTATTTTTAAAGCAGCATACAAAATACACGGTGCTGTGTTGCGCATTGCAGGTTCCAAAATAATATTTTTCTCGTCTACAGACGGCAATTGTTCTACTACAATCTCTTTGTAATTCTGATGCGTTAAAATCAAAATATTTTCTTTGGGAATCAATTGAGACAACCGCTTAAACGTTTTTTGAATTAACGTTTCTCCCGACCCCAGCATATCGTGAAACTGTTTTGGAAACTCAGGCGTACTCACAGGCCAAAAACGAGACCCTACTCCGCCTGCCATTACAACAGCATAATAATTAGAATTCATATTTAGTTATTTTTAAAAATATAATGTGTCAGCATTTCCACTTCAGCATTGGCTTTAAAGGTATAAATCCTGCCGGTTTCCACTTCTAAACACTCAAATCTTTTTACTCTTAGCGGTCCTCTTTTAAAAGTTTTTCCGTTATAGGTACGAAAATGGCTTCCTAAAGGAATCTCATATACAAAGCATACCTTACTATCTTTATCCTGTTTGTCGTATCGCTTCATTGCAATAGACAATCGCTCGTCCGTATCACTGCTTGCCGATGGATTTCGAAAATGATTTGCCAATAAAGGCAATAGCTGATTAGGAAAAATTTCCGGTCTCAGAAAGGGAACCATTAACAGCTGAAATGTTCTTTTCCATTCTGTTCCGTGTGGCTTGATTTGTCCTCCATATTTTTGAAAAGCTACCAAATGCGCAATTTCGTGAATTAGCGTCATCAAAAAACGATATGGATTAAGGTTAGCATTTACCGTAATAACGTGTTTTCCATAAAGGTCTTTTTTGTAATCTCCATGGCGGGTTACTCTTTCGTTCACGATTTTAAGGTGTACCTGATAATGCTTTATCAATTCAAAAACAGGTTCTAACGCATATTCGGGCAAATAAGGCTTTAATTTTTCGATCAAATCTGCATTTTTTAAGGAGTAGTACTTGATGCCTGCAATACCTTCCCGTTAAAATATCTATTTCCGTTTAAAGCAAAATCACCTATAAATTCTGCCATTTCTTCCGGTGTTATGGGTGCCTGATACCCCGGAAATGCTTCTTCCAGCATTTCGGTTTGAACCGCTCCCAACGCAACCACGTTAAAAGAAATCCCGGCTTCTTTGTATTCTTCTGCAAGCAATTCGCTCAGGATGGTAACCGCGCCTTTACTTGAACTGTAGGCTGCTAAACCACCAAACTTCATGCTGCCTTGTATGCCTCCCATACTGCTGATTGTAATAACATGGCTATTTGTTCTCATAAAGGGTATACACAATTGAATTAAACGAGCTACACCAAAAACATTTACCTGATATACGTAATTGAATTCTTTTTGTGTAATTTCCTCAAACGGCTTGTTTACAATTGCTCCGGCATTATTAATTAAGATATCTATTTGGTTCCATTGTTCTTTTACAAAACCGGTTATGTTCTGTAAATCCTCTTCTTTTGTAATATCGGCAGATAAACAGGTTATATTAGGGTGATTTTGTAGCCCTTCCATCGTTTTCCGGGATATTGCTAAAACCTGATTTCCCTGATCTGCTAAAAACTTAGCTGTTTCTAAACCAATCCCCCTACTGGTACCGGTTATAATTATATTTTTTTTCATTCTTATTTGATGCTTAACTCTTCCGTCGGTAAATTAACTAATTTACCTATAATGGGTATTAATTCATTTGTCAAATTTGTCATAAAACTGAGGTCTACCTTTTCAGCTTCGTCCTTAACGTGATGATAATATTCAAAATTTTGATAATCAAAAGAACTTATTGTATGGGAAGGAATTCTGAATATACGGTAAAAAGGATAATTATCTGATCGTTTAAACAATTGATATTTATCAGAGTCTTGCCAGTTTCCGATTACATTTTTTACCGATAAATCCGTTATTTTATCTCCCATATTAGATAAATCATATCCTGTTAAGTAAGCCATGTATTCTCTTTTCATAGGAACACCCAACATTTCAAAGTTTAGCATTGCTACAAGCTCTACCTCGTCAATTTTTAATTTTTTTGCTAAATGTTCTGATCCCAATAAGCCTTTTTCTTCACCAGTAAAAAAGACAATTAAAACTGTACGTTTATTTTTGTTTTGTAATTTAATATTTCTTGCCAATTCCAATAAAACGGCACTTCCTGAAGCATTGTCATTCGCTCCGTTTGCAATGGTGTCTCCATCCACCGCCGGTCGGATTCCAATATGGTCATAATGCGCACCCAGCACAATTACCTCTTTTTTTAAGTCATCAGCCGTACCCGGAATTACACCTACTATATTCCAGCTGTTTTTAATATTTTCGAGTGTATCGTTGTAGAATTTATAATAAGGTTTAATTGTGTACTCTTTCAATTTATTGCTTAAAAACTCTGCTGCCTGCCTGTTGCCCTCAGTTCCGGCAGCTCTGCCTTGCAAATTGTCAGAAGACAGGTAATTTATTGTTTGAGAAATATTCTCAATACTGGCTTTTGGTTTTTCTGTTTCTGCATTTTTGCAGACAGAAGAACAACTTAAAACTGCCAACGCAAACCAAACAAAAATTATTCTCATTACTCTGACTTTTAGTCAAAAATACAAAAATATGAGATTTGGCATCAATTTATTTCCTTCAATTATTCCCTCCATGATTTTAATAAAAAAAGCCCGTTTAATAAAAAACGGGCTTTGACTGTATATTTTAAGGTTATGCTAACATAGCAACCGGATTTTCAATATAGCTTCTCAACGTCTGCAAAAATTGAGCTCCTGTTGCTCCATCTACAGTTCTGTGGTCGCAAGCCAAAGTAACGGTCATTGTATTACCTACTACAATTTGTCCGTTTTTGACAACCGGTTTTTCTTCAATTGCACCTACCGATAAAATCGCAGAGTTAGGCTGATTGATAATTGAAGTAAACGACTGAATTCCAAACATTCCTAAATTTGAAACGGTAAAAGTACTTCCTTCCATTTCTGCCGGCGTAAGCTTTTTAGACTTAGCTTTCCCTGCCAATTCTTTTACTTTTTCTCCAATCTGAGTAAGAGACATCTGATCTGTAAACGGCAATACCGGAACTACCAATCCTTCGTCTACAGCTACAGCTACTCCTACATTGATGTGATGATTATAAATTGTTACCTCATCTTTCCACTGTGTATTTACCTGCGGATGTTTACGCAATGCCATAGCACAGGCTTTCACAACCATATCGTTAAACGACACTTTTGTATCTGGCAAATTATTAATTGTTTTACGAGACGCTATAGCATTTTCCATATCAATCTCAATCGTGAGATAATAATGTGGAGCTGTAAATTTAGATTCTGCTAAACGACGTGCAATTGTTTTACGCATTTGAGAGTTTTTCACCTCTTCAGCATTTATTTCTCCTGCAGGAATAAACGGTTTAACGCTAACAGTTGTTTCGGATGACGAGGTTTCCTGAGTGCCTGCAGGTTTTGATGCTGGAACAAAATTCTCAATATCTCGTTTGATTATTCTTCCGTTTTCTCCTGTTCCTTTTACTTCAGCAATATTAATTCCTTTTTCTTCTGCTATTTTCTTTGCTAATGGCGAAACAAAAACTCTTCCTGAAGATGTAGTAGTAACAACAGTCTCTTCAGAAGACTTTTGTTCAGGAGCTTTTGATTGTGATGTTGTTTCAGTCGCAGCAGTATCTTCTTTAACCGTTTCTGTTTTTCCTCCTTTTTTAATATTGGCGATTATTCCCGTTACATCTGTACCTTCCGGTCCTAAGATTGCCAAAACGCTGTCAACCGGAGCCGACTCCCCTTCTTGTACGCCTATATACAACAATGTTCCTGCTTCAAAAGCTTCAAACTCCATCGTTGCTTTATCAGTCTCTATTTCTGCAAGAATATCTCCTTCTGAAATTTTATCTCCTACTTTTTTTATCCAGGTAGCAACAGTTCCATCCGTCATTGTATCGCTTAAGCGCGGCATGGTTACTATCTTTACTCCTTCTGGAATTGCAGCAGGTTTTGATGAGGAAACTTTTTCTTCTTCAACAGATTGTTCTTTCTCCTGCTTTTCATCTTCTTTTTTAGGTTCAGCCGACTGCGATTTCCCCTCAATCAAAGTTGAAATATCTTCCCCTTCTTCTCCAATAATAGCAAGTAATGAGTCTACCGGAGCTGCTTCTCCTTCTTTTAATCCTATATATAACAATGTACCTGAATAAAATGATTCAAATTCCATTGTTGCTTTATCAGTTTCAATTTCTGCAAGGATATCTCCTTCTGAAATTTTATCTCCTACTTTTTTTAACCAAGCTGCTACAACACCTTCAGTCATTGTGTCGCTTAAGCGTGGCATTGTAATTACTTCTGCCATATTGTTTTATTATAATCTATGAGGTAAAAAAGGATAATTGTCCTGTTCGTAAACTACATCGTACATCACATTAATTTCGGGGAACGGAGATTCTTCTGCAAATTTCTCACATTCTGAAACTAAACTCTTAACTCTTGCATCAATTTCATCAACCTCAGTATCTGTTGCGTAGCCTTTTTCTTTGATTACGTCTAATACCTGAGTTATCGGATCTATTTTTCTGTACTCTTCTACTTCTTCTTTTGTTCTATAGTGCTGAGCATCTGACATAGAGTGTCCTCTGTATCGATACGTTTTCATTTCCAGAAGCGTTGGTCCGTCTCCGCGGCGAGCTCTTTCGATAGCTTCATACATTGCTTCTGCTACTTTTACCGGATTCATCCCATCTACCGGACCACAAGGCATTTCATATCCCAATCCTAATTTCCAGATATCTGTATGGTTAGCCGTACGCTCAACAGAAGTTCCCATCGCATACCCATTGTTTTCAATGATAAAAACCACTGGTAATTTCCAGTTCATCGCCATGTTGAATGTTTCGTGCAACGATCCCTGACGAGCTGCTCCGTCTCCGAAATAACACATGGTTACTGCTTTTCTATCAAAGTATTTATCTGCAAAGGCTAATCCTGCTCCTAAAGGTATTTGTCCTCCAACAATACCGTGTCCGCCATAAAAATTATGCTCTTTAGAAAAAATATGCATAGATCCTCCCAGTCCTTGAGAAGTTCCTGTTGCTTTCCCTAACAATTCTGCCATCACTTTTTTAGGATCAACTCCTAATCCAATAGGCTGAACATGGTTTCTGTATGCTGTTATCATTTTGTCTTTAGACAAATCCATTGCATGTAAAGCACCTGCTAAAACAGCTTCCTGCCCATTGTATAAATGGAGAAAACCTCTTACTTTTTGTTGGATATATAGAGCAGCCAGTTTGTCTTCAAACTTTCTCCAAAACAACATATCCTCATACCATTTCAGATAAACTTCTTTTGTAACTTCTTTCATACGACTTTACTTTTCATGAGCGGGATTTCCGCTTAAAATACAGTATTTCTAAATGTACCACAAAACGTGGAATAGCAAAAGTAGTACATCTACTTTAGATTGGAAAATTTATTTGAAGTATTTTGGGTTTCAATAACAGATGTTGCCCCATTTAACTTTGATGCGTATTTGAACCATATTTTTCACTGAGATACTCAATCGTTGTGTTTACCATTTCTTTAAGCACTTCCAAATCAATATCTGAAAGTTTTTTTACATAAATACAAGCTTTTCCCATTTTGAATTTACCTAGATTCCGCAACATTTTTTCTTGTCCTTCAGCTCCGGCATATACATACAAGGAAATAGCAGCCTTGCGAGGCGAAAACCCGATGAGCGGCCAATCTCCTTCTTGTCTGCTTCTGTCGGATTTATAGTGATAACTGCCAAACCCGATAATAGAAGCTCCCCACATCTTGGGTTTATAGCCTGTAAAGTCTTCCAGAAGTTTTAATAACTCCAGACTGTCTTTTTTCTTTTGTTCTGTATTTGCAAATGAACAAATAAACTCATAGACGTCTGCATCTGTAAGCTTTGTTTTTAATTCTGACATAATTGAATGGTTGTTATTTAAATTGTATCAGCTACTAATTTAAAAGAAAAAATACAATAAAATAAAATAATTTGTATTATAAAAAAGCCCAACACTTCTGTTGGGCTTTATATAAATTATTTTTAAACTTAAGCTTCTCCTTTAGGTCCAAAATTGATAGAGGATAAATTATGAGGAACTTCTCCTTCTTTAATTACTCCATTTGCCGCTTCAAAACGCTGAATATTTTCATTTAAAGCATTGAGAAGCCTTTTCGCATGCTGCGGAGTCAAAATAATTCTTGACTTCACTTTTGCCTTTGGAACTCCCGGCATAATATTGACAAAATCCACTACAAATTCTGTATTAGAATGGTTGATAATTGCCAGATTAGAATATGTCCCTTCTGCGGTTACTTCATCCAATTCAATATTGAAGTGTTTTTGGTCTTCTGCCATAATTAAAAGTTTAGTTCATTTTCGTTACTTACAAATTGCTCTTCTTCTGTCGACCCTACAAAGATGCTTTCGTATTCTCTCATTCCCGTACCTGCCGGAATTCTGTGTCCTACGATAACATTTTCTTTCAAGCCCAAAAGTCCGTCAACTTTACCTGCAACAGCAGCTTCGTTTAATACTTTTGTTGTTTCCTGGAAGGAAGCTGCAGAAATAAATGATTTTGTTTGCAATGAAGCTCTTGTAATTCCTTGAAGAACCGGTGTTCCTGTAGCAGGCATAACTTCGCGTGCTACTACCAGATTTTTATCTTCACGTCTCAACAATGAATTTTCATCGCGCAACTCTCTCATCGATACTATTTGTCCTTCTTTCAAGTTTTCTGAATCTCCTGCGTGTTCAACAACTTTCATTCCAAACAACCTGTCATTTTCGTAAATGAAATCGCTTGCGTGTACCAATTGATCCTCTAAGAATAAAGTATCTCCCGGATCTTGAATTTGCACTTTCCGCATCATCTGACGAATAACTACTTCAAAGTGTTTGTCATTGATTTTTACCCCTTGTAAACGGTATACTTCCTGAATTTCGTTTACCAGATATTGTTGTACAGCAGAAGGTCCCTGAATTCTTAAAATATCTTCCGGAGTGATAGCTCCATCTGACAAAGGCATTCCCGCTTTCACAAAGTCATTTTCCTGAACCAAAATCTGATTAGATAGTTTTACCAGATATTTTCTGATATCGCCTGTTTTTGATTCAATCACGATTTCTCTGTTACCGCGTTTAATTTTACCAAAAGAAACTACTCCGTCTATTTCAGAAACTACAGCCGGATTAGATGGATTACGAGCTTCTAACAACTCTGTAATACGAGGTAAACCTCCCGTAATATCCCCTGCTTTTGACGTATGACGAGGAATCTTAACTAATACTTTACCAGCCTTAATTTTCTCTCCGTCATTAACCATCAAGTGAGAACCAACCGGCAAGTTGTATGAACGAATCAATTCTCCGTCTTTACCATAAATAAGTAAAGTAGGAATTAATTTTTTATTTCTTGATTCAGTAATTACTTTCTCCTGGAAACCTGTCTGCTCGTCGATCTCAACCATGAACGTTTGTCCTTGTTCGATATCTTCGTAAGCAACTTTTCCTGTAAATTCAGATACAATAACACCATTATACGGGTCCCATTTACAGATTGTTGTTCCCTCTTCAACTACATCACCGTCTTTTACGTAAATAGTAGAACCATAAGGAATATTATTGGTTGTCAATAAAATACCTGTATTCGGATCGTGCAATTTAGCTTCTGTTGAACGGGAAATAACAATATCAACAGCTTTTCCTTCGTTATCTTCTCCTTTTACAGTTTTTAAATCTTCTATTTCTAAACGTCCTTTAAATTTGGCGCTAATCGTTGAAATTTCCGAAATATTACCTGCGGTACCCCCTACGTGGAACGTTCTCAAAGTCAACTGTGTTCCCGGCTCTCCAATGGATTGAGCAGCAACGACACCCACAGCTTCTCCCTTTTGAACCATACCTGCAGTTGCTAAATTACGACCGTAACACTTAGCACAAATACCTGCTTTTGCTTCACAGGTTAACGGAGAACGCACTTCGATTACTTCAATAGGAGCTGCGTTAATTGCTTTGGCAGTTGATTCTAAAATTACTTCACCTGACTTAACAATTACTTCTGAATTTAATGGATTGATTACATCGTTTAATGCAACACGCCCTAAAACTCTTTCTCCTAATGTTTCTATGACTTCTTCATTCTTTTTAAGAGGTTTTACTTCTATTCCTCTCAGCGTACCACAGTCTACTTCATTAACGATTACATCTTGAGCAACATCGTGAAGACGACGAGTTAAATACCCGGCATCCGCTGTTTTTAATGCGGTATCGGCAAGACCTTTACGTGCACCGTGTGTAGAAATGAAGTACTCTAAAATTGAAAGTCCTTCTTTAAAGTTAGAAAGAATCGGGTTTTCGATAATTTCGCCACCACCTGCAGTTGATTTTTTAGGTTTAGCCATCAAACCACGCATACCTGTTAACTGACGAATTTGTTCTTTAGATCCCCTTGCTCCGGAATCCAACATCATATATACGGAGTTGAATCCTTGTTTATCTTCACGGATATTCTTCATTGCCAATTCTGTCAACATCGCATTGGTAGAAGTCCAAACGTCGATTACCTGATTGTAACGCTCATTGTTTGTGATTAATCCCATGTTGTAGTTCATCGTAATGTGATCTACCTGTTGGTTAGCATCATCAATCAAATCCTGTTTGCGCTCAGGAATAATAATATCCCCTAAACTGAACGACAACCCTCCACGGAACGCATAACCGTATCCCATGTTTTTAATATCATCCAAGAAAGCTGCTGTTGTAGGAACATCAGTAATAGCTAAAATACGACCAATAATATCTCTTAGCGATTTCTTAGTCAATACTTCGTTGATGAATCCTGCAACTTCCGGAACAACTTCATTAAACAAAATTCTTCCTGCAGTTGTTTCTATGATCTGATAAGTCAGCTCGCCGTTTTGATTGTAATCTTTTGTTCTAACTTTAACTCCTGCATTCAGGTCTAATTTACCTTCGTTTAAAGCGATGTGAACCTCTTCTACCGAATAAAAAGTCAATCCTTCTCCTTTTACAGGTTCTTCCGGTGTTGATTTACGCAACTTCGTCATGTAATACAATCCAAGAACCATATCCTGAGACGGAACGGTAATAGGAGCACCGTTAGCAGGGTTTAAGATATTGTGAGAAGCCAGCATCAATAACTGAGCTTCCAAAATTGCTTCTGGTCCAAGTGGCAAGTGAACTGCCATCTGGTCACCATCGAAATCCGCGTTAAATGCCGTACACACTAACGGGTGCAACTGAATTGCTTTACCTTCGATCAATTTTGGCTGAAAAGCTTGAATACCTAAACGGTGAAGTGTAGGAGCACGGTTTAAAAGAACCGGGTGTCCTTTAATCACGTTTTCTAAGATATCCCATACTACAGGCTCTTTTTTGTCTATAATTTTTTTAGCAGATTTTACTGTTTTTACAATACCTCTTTCTATCAGCTTACGGATAACAAATGGTTTATAAAGCTCAGCTGCCATATCTTTTGGCAATCCACATTCGTATAATTTTAATTCTGGTCCGACAACAATTACTGAACGAGCTGAATAGTCAACACGTTTACCCAATAAGTTTTGACGGAAGCGTCCTTGTTTTCCTTTTAATGAATCTGAAAGAGATTTCAACGGACGATTAGATTCCGTTTTAACTGCAGATGCTTTTCTGGTGTTGTCAAACAAAGAGTCAACAGCTTCTTGAAGCATACGTTTTTCGTTACGCAAAATTACCTCAGGAGCTTTGATTTCCATCAAGCGTTTCAGACGGTTATTTCTGATAATTACTCGACGGTATAAATCGTTCAAATCCGACGTAGCAAAACGACCTCCGTCCAAGGGTACCAACGGACGCAATTCTGGTGGAATAACCGGAATTACTTTTAAAATCATCCATTCAGGTCTGTTTTCGCGGTTTTGATTTGACTCGCGGAAAGCTTCTACAACCTGAAGGCGTTTTAAGGCTTCTGTTTTTCTTTGCTTAGATGTTTCGTTATTGGCAGCGTGACGAAGAGTATATGATAACTCGTCTAAATCTGTAGTTGCCAATAAATCCATGATACATTCAGCCCCCATTTTAGCGATGAATTTATTTGGATCTGTATCGTCTAAAAACTGATTTTCCATCGGAAGAGAATCCAAGATATTCAAGTATTCTTCTTCTGTCAGGAAGTCTAAACGGTTTAGAGGTTCTCCTTCTGCGTTTTTAGCGTTTCCGGCTTGGATTACTACGTAACGCTCATAATAGATAATCATATCTAATTTCTTAGACGGAAGACCTAAAATATATCCTATTTTATTAGGTAAAGAACGGAAATACCAGATGTGAGCAATAGGCACAACTAAATTGATATGCCCTACTCTGTCTCTACGTACTTTTTTCTCCGTAACCTCTACTCCACAGCGGTCACAAACAATCCCTTTGTACCGGATTCTTTTATACTTACCACAAGCACACTCATAATCTTTTACTGGACCAAAAATACGCTCACAGAAAAGACCATCCCGTTCTGGTTTATGAGTACGATAGTTAATTGTTTCTGGTTTTAAAACTTCTCCTCTTGATTCAGCAAGAATCGCCTCTGGTGAAGCCAAACCTATTGAGATTTTATTAAACCTTTTTACGGTATTTTTCTCTTTATTTTTATTCATGGTAAACTTACTTGTTAAAGTGTATGATATAAGAGTAAACAGCAATAAACTACTGTTTACTCTATAATCTTAGTTTAATCTTCTAATCTGATATCTAATCCAAGACCTTTTAGTTCATGCATCAATACGTTGAATGACTCTGGAAGTCCCGGTTCTGGCATAGTTTCTCCTTTCACGATAGCTTCGTAAGTTTTCGCTCTACCAATAACGTCATCCGATTTCACTGTTAAAATTTCACGCAATGTACTTGAAGCACCGTATGCTTCCAATGCCCAAACCTCCATTTCTCCAAAACGCTGACCTCCAAACTGAGCTTTACCTCCTAATGGTTGTTGCGTGATTAAAGAATATGGTCCGATTGAACGCGCGTGCATTTTATCATCTACCATGTGTCCTAATTTCAACATGTAGATAACTCCAACAGTAGCTCTTTGATGGAATCTTTCTCCTGTTCCTCCATCGTACAAATAAGTGTGTCCAAATCTTGGAATACCCGCCTCATCTGTATATTGATTGATTTCTTCTAAATCAGCACCGTCAAAAATAGGAGTCGCAAACTTTTTGTCTAGTTTTTGTCCTGCCCATCCCAATACTGTTTCGTAAATCTGACCAATATTCATACGTGAAGGTACCCCTAACGGATTCAACACAATATCAACTGGTGTTCCGTCTTCTAAGAAAGGCATGTCCTCGTCTCTTACAATACGAGCCACAATACCTTTGTTTCCGTGACGTCCTGCCATCTTATCTCCTACACGCAGTTTACGTTTTTTAGCAATGTAAACTTTTGCAAGCTTTAAGATTCCTGATGGCAACTCGTCTCCAACTGTAATCATAAATTTCTCACGACGCAACACTCCTTGCAAATCGTTTAGCTTAATCTTATAATTGTGGATTAAGTCGGTAATCATTCCGTTTGTTTCCTCGTCTGTAGTCCATTGTCCTTTGGTCAAATGAGCAAAGTCTTCTACTGCATAAAGCATTTTTTGAGTGAACTTTTTACCTTTTGGCAAAATTTCTTCACCTAAATCATTCAGTACACCTTGTGAAGTTTTACCATTAACGATATAGAATAATTTCTCTACCAGACGTTCTTTCAACTCGTTGAATTTCACCTCAAACTGAGTTTCTAACAATGCTAATTCTTCTTTGTCTTTAGAACGCTTACGCTTGTCTTTTACTGCTCTTGCGAACAATTTTTTATCCAGCACAACGCCTCTTAACGACGGTGAAGCTTTTAATGAAGCATCTTTAACATCTCCTGCTTTATCTCCAAAAATAGCACGTAAAAGTTTCTCTTCCGGAGTAGGATCAGACTCTCCTTTCGGAGTAATTTTACCAATCAGGATATCTCCTGGTTTTACGTCTGCTCCGATTCGGATCATACCGTTTTCATCTAAATCTTTGGTAGCTTCCTCACTTACGTTCGGGATATCGTTAGTCAACTCTTCGTTTCCTAATTTCGTATCTCTTACTTCTAATGTGTAGTCATCGATATGAATAGATGTAAAGATATCTTCGCGCACTACTTTTTCTGAAATTACGATAGCATCCTCAAAGTTGTATCCTTTCCATGGCATAAAAGCTACTTTCAGGTTACGTCCAAGTGCCAGCTCTCCATTTTGTGTAGCATATCCTTCACACAATACTTGTCCTCTTATTACTCTATCTCCTTTGCGAACAATAGGTTTTAGGTTGATACAAGTACTTTGGTTTGTTTTTCTAAATTTAATCAAGCTATACGTCTTCTCATCCGTGTCAAAACTAACCAATCTTTCAACATCGGTTCGATCATATTTAATGATGATCTTTTGTGCATCAACATATTCTACTACTCCTTCTCCTTCCGCATTAATTAATACGCGAGAATCTGAAGCTACCTGTCTTTCAAGTCCTGTTCCTACAATCGGAGATTCAGGTCTCAATAGTGGTACGGCCTGACGCATCATGTTTGATCCCATCAACGCACGGTTAGCATCATCGTGTTCCAAGAAAGGAATTAATGAAGCTGAAATAGATGCAATCTGATTTGGAGCCACGTCCGTATAGTGAACATCTTTTGGTTCTACTACCGGGAAATCTCCGTCTTCTTTTACAACAACGCGCTCTTCTGTAATATTGCCGTCTTTATCAATCGGGATATTTGCTTGTGCAACCAACATTCCTTCTTCTTCTTCGGCACTTAAATAAACCGGAGGATTTACGATATCTACTTTACCATCCACAACCGGGCGATAAGGCGTTTCAATGAATCCCATAGAATTCACTTTAGCATAAACAGCCAAAGAGGAGATCAAACCGATGTTTGGTCCTTCCGGTGTTTCAATAGGACATAAACGTCCATAATGCGTATAGTGAACGTCACGTACCTCAAAACCTGCTCTTTCTCTGGACAGTCCTCCAGGTCCTAATGCTGATAAACGGCGTTTATGTGTTATCTCTGCCAATGGATTGGTTTGATCCATAAACTGAGATAGCTGATTTGTTCCAAAAAATGAATTAATTACTGACGATAAAGTTTTAGCATTAATCAAATCGATCGGCGTAAACACTTCGTTGTCACGTACATTCATACGCTCTCGAATTGTTCTTGCCATACGTGCCAAACCAACGCCAAACTGAGCTGATAACTGCTCACCTACTGTTTTTACCCGACGGTTAGACAAGTGGTCAATATCATCAATCTCTGCTTTTGAGTTAATTAATTCAATCAAGTATTTAACAATAGTAATAATATCTTCTTTTGTCAATACCTGTTTATCAATCGGGGTATCAAGATTAAGTTTTTTGTTCATTCTGTATCGACCCACTTCACCTAGATTGTAACGTTGGTCGGAGAAGAACAATTTGTCAATAATACCACGTGCAGTTTCCTCATCAGGCGGTTCTGCATTACGCAACTGACGATAGATGTGTTCTACAGCCTCTTTTTCAGAGTTTGTAGGGTCTTTCTGTAATGTATTATGTATGATGGCATAGTCTGCCTGATTATTGTCCTCTTTATGTAGAAGAATCGTTTTGACGTTAGCATCGATGATTTCTTCGATATTATCTTTATCTAGGACTGTATCACGGTCTAAGATAATTTCATTTCTCTCAATCGACACAACTTCTCCCGTATCTTCATCTACGAAGTCTTCGTGCCACGTGTTAAGCACACGAGCAGCCAATCTTCGCCCTATATATTTTTTTAATCCTGTCTTTGATACTTTTACCTCTTCTGCCAGGTCGAAAATCTCTAGGATATCCTTGTCTCTTTCGAATCCTATGGCGCGGAATAAGGTTGTAACAGGTAACTTTTTCTTTCTATCGATATAAGCGTACATCACGCTGTTGATATCGGTAGCAAACTCAATCCATGATCCTTTAAAAGGAATTACCCTTGCCGAATATAACTTAGTTCCATTAGCATGGAAAGACTGTCCAAAGAATACACCAGGTGAACGATGTAATTGTGACACGACAACCCGCTCTGCTCCGTTGATTACAAAGGTACCGCTAGGAGTCATATACGGTATAGTTCCTAAATAGACATCTTGAACGATAGTTTCAAAATCTTCGTGTTCAGGGTCTGTACAGTACAATTTCAAGCGTGCTTTTAACGGAACGCTATACGTTAATCCTCTGTCAATACACTCTTCTATAGAGTAACGAGGAGGGTCAACAAAGTAATCAAGGAATTCCAATACAAATTGATTTCTCGTATCTGTTATTGGGAAGTTTTCCATGAAGGTGTTATACAACCCTTCTTTACCTCTTTCATCTGACTTTGTTTCTAGTTGAAAAAAGTCTTTAAACGACTTAACCTGTATATCCAAAAAGTCCGGATAAGCAGGTATGTTTTTGGTTGAGGCAAAATTTAGTCTTTCAGTCTGATTTGCGATCATCAATGGACAAAAAATTTTGATTATGAATTTTTAAATATTTGCATATAAAAACTATTTATACGCAAAATGGTTTAGGTCTTTGGAAGCATCTCCCAAGACCTAAACCTAGAATATTATTGAGAAAAAGTTTATTTAAGCTCAACAACAGCTCCTGCTTCTTCCAATGCTTTTTTAAGACCTTCAGCCTCATCTTTAGAAACACCCTCTTTAATGTTAGATGGAGCTCCGTCAACGATATCTTTAGATTCTTTAAGTCCAAGTCCTGTCAATTCTTTAACAGCTTTAACTACAGCTAATTTAGAAGCTCCTGCTTCTTTTAATACTACAGTGAACTCAGTTTGCTCTTCAGCTGCTGCCCCAGCATCTCCACCACCTGAAACTACAACTGCTGCTGCTGCTGGTTCAATTCCGTATTCTTCTTTTAATATAGTTGCTAATTCGTTAACTTCTTTTACTGTTAAGCCAACCAATTGTTCTGCGAATTGTTTCAAATCTGCCATTTTTCTATCTTTTAATGATTTGTAAAAATATAATTTATTAATGTGCGTTCTTTATTGAACAAACCAAAAGACTATTCTTCGTCTTTAAATTGGTTTTTAAGAGCCGAAATAACTCTCTGAGCCGGTGATTGAAGCAATCCGATGATTTCTCCAATAACCTCTTCTTTAGATTTAATAGCTACTAATGAATCTAGCAGATTATCTCCGATATAGATTTCTTCATTGATATATGCTCCTTTAAATAGAGGTTTATCTGATTTCTTTCTAAATTCTTTGATAACTTTTGCTGGTCCGTTAGCTACTTCAGCAATAAATATTGCGCTATTTCCTTTTAAAACAGAAGGTAGCTCTTCGTAATTTTTATCAGAAGCCTCCATTGCTTTAGCAAGCAATGTATTTTTCACCACTTCTAACTTGATTCCTACTTTATTGCAAGCCTTTCTCAAGTTTGATGTAACCTCTGCATTCAGTCCTGAAATATCAGCGATATAGAAGATATTTGAATCAGCTAATTTAGCTTTTAAGTCTTCAATCGCTACCGCTTTTTGTTCTCTAGTCATACTTAAAATTTTTTATTTACCAATTATACTGCTTTAGGGTCTAAAGCAATAGCAGGGCTCATAGTACTAGATATATGAATAGATTTGATATAAGTACCTTTAGCTGCAGTTGGTTTTAATTTGATTAAGGTTTGAATTAATTCAGATGCGTTCTCAGCAATTTTATTGGCATCAAAAGACGCTTTTCCAATAGCTGCATGAACAATACCTGTTTTATCAACTTTAAAATCGATTTTACCAGCTTTCACTTCTTGAACTGCTTTCGCTACATCCATAGTAACTGTACCTGTTTTAGGATTCGGCATCAAACCTCTTGGTCCTAATATACGTCCCAATGGTCCTAATTTACCCATAACAGCCGGCATAGTAATAATTACATCAACATCTGTCCAACCATCTTTAATTTTTTGCAGGTAATCATCCAATCCAACATGATCCGCTCCGGCTGCTTTAGCTTCCGCCTCTTTATCCGGAGTAACCAATGCCAATACTCTTACGTCTTTTCCTGTTCCGTGCGGTAAAGTAACTACTCCACGCACCATTTGATTTGCTTTACGAGGATCAACACCCAAACGTACAGCAATATCTACAGATTCGTCAAATTTTGCAGAAGCAACTTGTTTTACTAATCCAGATGCATCTTTTAAAGAATACAATCTGTTTTTTTCAATTTTAGCAGCAGCTTCTTTTTGCTTTTTTGTTAATTTCGCCATTTCTTCTTTCTTTTACAATTAAAAAGGAGCTGTTCCCGTTACTGAAATTCCCATAGATCTTGCAGTTCCAGCAACCATTGTCATGGCTGACTCAACAGTAAATGCATTCAAATCAGGCATTTTGTCTTCTGCAATAGCACGAACTTGTTCCCAAGTTACGCTTGCTACTTTTTTTCTATTAGGCTCACCAGATCCAGATTTTACTTTCGCGGCCTCTAATAATTGAACAGCAGCAGGTGGCGTTTTAACAACAAAATCAAACGATTTGTCTTTGTACACAGTAATTTGTACTGGTAGAATTTTGCCGGGTTTATCCTGTGTTCTGGCATTAAACTGCTTACAGAACTCCATGATATTAACTCCAGCAGCCCCCAAAGCAGGTCCAACCGGTGGCGAAGGATTCGCAGCACCTCCCTTAACTTGTAGTTTAACTACTTTACTAATTTCTTTTGCCATTTTTAAAAAAATTTAGCACATCTCAATGGAAGCGAAGATGTGATATGTATGTAACATTATAATTTTTCAACTTGTGTAAAACTGAGTTCTAACGGCGTTTTTCTTCCAAAGATTTTAACCATTACCTCTAGTTTTCTCTTTTCTTCATTGATATTCTCAATAGTTGCATCGAAACCGTTAAAAGGTCCGTCAACAACCTTAATTGCCTCTCCTACTTCAAAAGGAATCATTCCTGAATCTGCTTTCACTGCCAACTCATCTACTTTACCAAGCATTCTGTTCACTTCAGATTCTCTTAACGGAACTGGATCACCACCTCTTGTTTCTCCCAAAAAACCAATCACTCCTGTTATTGACTTTATTGCGTGAGGCACTTCTCCCGTCAAATTAGCCTCAATCATCACATAGCCCGGAAAATAAACCCGTTCTGTAGTTTTCTTTTTTCCGTCCTTTGTAATAGTTACTACTTTTTCAGTAGGAACTAACACTTGCGACAAATAGTCCGATAAGCCTAAACGAGAAATTTCCGTTTCGATATAGCTCTTAACTTTATTTTCCTGTCCACTTACCGCACGAACCACATACCATTTTTTGACATTTGTATCAGCCATAACTTTTTTTACTTTCTTATGATCTTATCCAACTATACACTTTACCTAAAACTTCACCAAATAATGAATCTACTCCCCAAGTAGCCAAAGCCAACACTATTGAAAATATAGATACGACAATAGTATATCTCTGCACCTCTGACCAAGGAGACCAGGAAACATTTGATTTAAGTTCTGTAAAAGCCTCTGATATGTAATTAAAAACTTTTGCCATGATTGTTTATTTATTTTGCACGGGTGGAGGGATTCGAACCCCCATCAACGGTTTTGGAGACCGCTATTCTACCCTTGAACTACACCCGTTTGTTAAAAAAGCCAGCAGCAAAACCGCTGACTTTCTAATTTATTTATAAATCTTAAAATTAGTCTAAGATTTCAGTAACTTGTCCTGCACCTACAGTTCTACCTCCTTCACGGATAGCAAAACGAAGTCCTACAGACAATGCGATTGGGCTCAACAACTCAACAGTTATTGTTAAGTTATCCCCAGGCATTACCATCTCTACTCCTTCTGGTAAAGAAATTGTTCCTGTTACGTCAGTTGTACGTACGTAAAACTGCGGACGATAGTTATTGTGGAATGGAGTGTGACGTCCACCTTCTTCTTTTTTCAAGATATAAACTTCAGCTTTGAATTTAGCGTGTGGTTTAACAGATCCTGGCTTACAGATAACCATACCACGACGGATATCAGTTTTATCAATACCTCTCAACAATAAACCTACGTTATCTCCAGCTTCTCCACGGTCAAGGATTTTACGGAACATCTCAACTCCTGTAATTGTAGAAGTCAATTTGTCAGCTCCCATACCAATGATTTCAACAGCATCTCCTGTATTAGCAACTCCAGTTTCGATACGTCCTGTAGCAACAGTTCCACGTCCTGTAATTGTAAATACATCTTCTACCGGCATCAAGAATGGTTTTTCGTTATCACGTACCGGCTCTTCAATCCAGTTATCAACTTCTTCCATCAATTGCAACAATGCATCAACCCATTTTTGCTCCCCGTTCAAAGCTCCTAAAGCAGAACCTTTAACAACTGGTCCGTTATCTCCGTCATAGTCATAGAAAGACAACAAGTCTCTTACTTCCATTTCTACTAACTCTAGCAACTCCTCGTCATCAACCAAGTCAACTTTATTCAAGAAAACAACGATTCTTGGAATACCAACCTGACGTCCTAACAAGATGTGCTCGCGAGTTTGCGGCATTGGTCCATCAGTAGCAGCAACTACCAAGATAGCGCCATCCATCTGAGCAGCACCAGTAACCATGTTTTTCACGTAATCCGCGTGACCTGGACAGTCAACGTGCGCATAGTGACGGTTAGCAGTTTGGTACTCTACGTGAGAAGTATTAATTGTAATACCACGCTCTTTCTCTTCCGGAGCATTATCAATTGAATCAAATGAACGAGCTTGTGAGAATCCTGCATCAGCTAAAACTTTAGTAATAGCAGCAGTAGTAGTAGTTTTACCGTGGTCAACGTGTCCGATAGTACCGATGTTTAAGTGCGGTTTCGAACGATCAAAAGTTTCCTTTGCCATGATTTAATAATTTAATCTTAGTTATATAATTAGTGTTCAAATATAATAAAAAAACCTGAGCCAGCGACGGGATTTGAACCCGTGACCTCTTCCTTACCAAGGAAGCACTCTACCCCTGAGCTACGCCGGCTTATGCAATTTATTGTGGGGAGAGCAGGATTCGAACCTGCGAAGGTTTCCCAACGGATTTACAGTCCGTCCTCGTTGGCCGCTTGAGTATCTCCCCTCTAAGCTTTTGCTTATCTCTACGCGTTTCTTGTAGAGCGGTGCAAATATAGTGTTGTTTTCTTAAATACCAAGAGCTTTAATCTATTTTTTACAACTTTTTAATCTTAAAAAACCTTAACTATTTGGTTATAAAAAACTAAACCAAAAATATTTTTTTTTAAAATTGGATGATTGTTTTTCTTATAGCTACTAATTTTTGCATTAATCCTTCAAAATAATCTAAGTGAAGCATATTGGCACCATCGCTTTTAGCATGAGCAGGATCAAAATGAGTTTCTAAAAAGAGTCCGTCTACGCCTACAGCAATACCTGCTTTGGCAATTGTTTCTATTAAATCAGGACGTCCGCCTGTTACACCGCTTGCCTGATTTGGCTGTTGTAAAGAATGCGTTATATCCAATACGGTAGTAGAAAATTGTTTCATTGTAGGAATTCCTCTGTAATCTACAATCATGTCTTGATAGCCAAACATTGTACCTCTGTCTGTTACCATTACATTTTCATTATTGCAATCCAATACTTTTTGAACAGCGTGTTTCATACTTTCGGGACTCATGAATTGTCCTTTTTTAAGATTTACAACTTTATTGGTTTTTGCTGCTGCAACTACCAAATCCGTTTGCCTTACCAAAAATGCTGGAATCTGTAGAATATCTACATATTCTGCAGCTAAAGCAGCATCAGAAGATTCGTGGATATCTGTAACAGTAGGAATATTAAATTCTTTTCCTACTTTTTCTAATATTTTAAGTGCTTTTTCATCACCTATTCCTGTAAAACTGTCAATTCGCGAACGGTTTGCTTTTTTAAATGAGCCTTTAAAGACATAAGGTATCTTTAAATTATCTGTTACTTTTACTATATGTTCTGCAATTCGCATTGCCATTTCTTCTCCCTCAATGGCACAGGGTCCTGCTAACAAAAAAAAGTTATTACTGTCTGTATTTTTTATATTGGGAATATTATTTAGATTCATAAGTATAGTTTTTAATTTATTTCCTATTTTTTTTTGACCTTTTTTACTTTAACTACTTCTGCTTTATTTATTTTTTGAGTATTTATCTGTGGTTTATTTTTAGACTGCATAAAGTAAGCTATAATTGCAGAACAAACTATTCCAAAGGATAAGTTGCCTGAAATTCCATTGCGCAAAAACATATCAAATGAAATGTTTTTCTGCGATTCTTCAATTGTCATTCTTCCGTCTTCAGTGATTGCTTGGGTCAAACTGTCCATAAAATGTGGAGAAATTTGATAAAAAGCAGTGTATTGCACTAAGGGATAAAAAACAGTAATTAATACGCAAGTAGCTATTCCGGTCATAAATGCCTGACGCAAAGTAATGACACCCTTGTAGAATTCGTTTTTCTTTTGTTTTATTTCTAACCAGTAAATTAAAATTAAAACAACATTGAACAAAAGAGCAAATCCCATCTCGTATCGGATTTTTTCATCGTGAAATCCCAACATTTTTTCAATAAACACCCATATTAGAGCTGACAAAGTAGCAATTGCTGCCCATTTAAATTCTATTGAGAAATTCTTCATTGCCTGTATTTAATATTTAAGTTCAAAAGTAAAGTTTTTATTTTAGAGCTTAAAATATATTTTTTTATACGTTTTTTTTTATTAGATTTAAAGTATTGTATCTATTCTTATTATTTCTTTAGAAAGATGACAAGAAATATTTAAGTATTAAACAAAAATAATATTTGCTATGAAAAAACTAATTCTTGTGAGGCATGCTAAATCGAGTTGGGAAGCAATAACTAACGATGTAACTCGTCCTATTTCTCAAAGAGGAGTGTTAGATGCTCATTTGGTATCTGCCGAATTGCAAAAATATTTGCCTAAATCTTTTATTGTGTGGAGCAGTAAGGCAAAAAGAGCAAAGGAAACGGCTACAATTTTTTGCCAAAATATGGACATTAATCTCGATTGTATTCTGATAAAAGATGATTTATATACATTTGAATATAGTAAATTAACAAATGAGATAAAAAAGTGTAAAAATGAATATGACTCTTTAATTCTTTTTGGGCATAATGATGCTATAACAAAATTTGTTAATAACTTTGGTAACCAATGTTTCGATAATATTCCTACATCCGGTGTGGTGATTATCAACTTTCCACAGCAGGAGTGGAGTAATATCAGTTCAGGGGTTATTGAACATACAATTTTTCCAAGAGATTTAAAAGTAATTAATGAATACTAATATTGTTGCAACTAAGTTTTCATATTTAGACAGAGAAAAAAGCTGGTTGTCATTTAACGAGAGAGTACTTCAAGAAGCGGCAGATAGTACGGTGCCACTCCTTGAAAGATTGAGGTTTATAGGGATCTTTTCTAATAACCTTGATGAGTTCTTTAGAGTAAGATATGCCTCAATCAGACGAATGACTTTGATAGGAGACGGAAACAGACGGCTGGATAGCGGTATAATGGTTAAAAATCTGCTTGTACAGATTACCCAGCGTGTTATCGGGTTACAAAATGAAAGTTTGCGGATTTTAAAGCAAATTGAAAGTCAGCTGGAAAAAGAAAATATTTTCATTGTTAACGAAAGAGAAATAAACGATCAACAGCAAGCTTTTGTAAAAGACTTTTTTTTACACGAGGTGTCTCCGGATTTAGTTACCATCATATTAAGTGATTTGGCAAAATTTCCATCGTTGAAAGACTCCCACGGCTATTTAGTCGTTAAATTGGTTTTAGACGATGATTTATTGCAACAGCACAATACCAAGCATAAGAAAAAGCTTCAAAATACCCGATATGCTATTATAGAAATTCCAAATATAGTAAATCGATTTGTAGAGCTTCCTTCAACCGATGGGAAAAAATACATTATTATGCTGGATGACATCATCCGTTATAATCTAGATTCTATTTTTGATATTTTTAATTATAAAGCAGAATCTGCCTATATGATTAAAGTAACGCGGGATGCCGAGCTTGATTTTGATACAGATTTGCACAAATCTTTTGTAGAGAAAATTTCGAGCGGAGTACGAGACAGAAGAGAAGGAGAAGTAGTTCGCTTTGTCTATGATCAGGAAATGGATGATTTAATGCTTAAATTTTTGCTTGAAAATGTTGAAATTGAATTGAATGACAGTATTATTCCCGGAGGAAGATACCACAATCGACGTGATTATATGGGATTCCCAAATATGGGGAGACAGGATTTGGTATATCCCAAACAAACTCCGCTTGCAGTACCTGGACTAAATATTGAAAGCAGCATTATTCAGCAAATACAGAAAAAGGATTATATGATTTATACGCCTTATCAATCTTTTTCATATTTAGTTAAATTTTTGAGAGAAGCGGCCTTAGATCCTCAGGTTTTGTCAATAAAAATAACCTTGTACCGTTTGGCAAAAAACTCACAGATTATAAGTTCTCTGATCAATGCTGTTAAAAACGGCAAAAAAGTTATTGTACAGATCGAATTACAGGCTCGTTTTGATGAAGCCAGTAACATTTTTTATTCTGAATTGATGCAAGCTGAAGGCGTTCAGTTAATTTTTGGGGTAAGAGGGTTAAAAGTTCATAGCAAGATATGTGTTGTGGAGCGTTTAGAAAATAAAAAAGTTAAGCGTTATGGCTTTATTTCTAGCGGAAATTTTAATGAAAGTACCGCTAAAATTTATACAGATGTTACCTTGTTTACTTCTCATTCTCAAATAATGAAGGAAGTAGACAAGTTATTTGAGTTTTTACAGGTTAATTACCGGGTATACAAATACAAACATTTATTGGTTTCTCCGCACTATACCCGAAAAGGATTTTCAAAGCTTATTGAAAATGAAATTTTAAATGCAAAAAAAGGGTTACCTGCTTATATTCACTTAAAAATGAATAGTCTATCTGATAAAAAGATGATAGATAAATTGTATGAAGCAAGTAATGCAGGAGTTAAAATACAATTAATTGTCAGGGGAATTTGTTCTTTAATTCCACAAGAGCCGGGTATGAGTGAAAATATTGAAGCAATTAGTATCGTAGATCGCTTTTTAGAACATTCACGAGTTTATATTTTTTGTAATAACAATGATCCGAAAGTGTTTATTTCTTCTGCGGATTTTATGACCAGAAACTTGGATGAAAGGGTAGAAGTAACTTGTCCAATTTATGACGAAGATATCAAACAAGAGTTAATAGAAACTTTTGAAATTGGCTGGAAGGGAAATTATAAAACGAGAATTCAGTCTAAAGATTTATCCAATAAATACAGAGAATATAACGGAGAAGACAAGTTTCACTCTCAAAATGAGATGTATAAATACTATCAAAAAAAATTAAAAAATTAAGTATTGAATTATGCTCAAGATAAAAAAATATGCAGCTATCGATATTGGTTCTAACGCCATGAGGCTTTTGATAATGAATATTATAGAGGAAAAGGGAAAAGAAACTATTTTTAGTAAAAGTTCCTTAATTCGCGTACCGGTTCGTTTGGGGCAGGATTCGTTCACCACAGGGGAAATCAGCAAAGAATCTAAACTTAGAATGATTGATGCTATGAAAGCGTTTTATCTGCTGATGAAAGTAAATAAAGTTGAAAAATTTATGGCATGTGCTACAAGTGCAATGCGAGAAGCGGATAACGGGAAAGCAATAGTTGAAGAAATTTATAAAGAATCAGGCATTAAAATAAGTATTATAGATGGAAAGGATGAAGCCATGATTATTGCTTCGTCCGATTTAAAAGATTTTATTAATAGCCCCAACAACGTAATGTATATAGACGTTGGAGGAGGAAGCACCGAGTTTACAATTTTTTCTAAAGGAAAACAGATTGCTTCTAAATCTTTTAAAAACGGAACAGTAAGGCTGATTAACGATATGGTTTCTAAGAACGACTGGCAAGAAATAGAATTGTGGGTAAAAGAGCAAACTCACCATTTACAAGATTTAATTGTTATAGGTTCAGGAGGAAATATCAATAAGATTTTTAAAATGTCCGGAAAGCCTCAGAATAAACCTCTTGCATATTCTTACTTACATCAACAGTTAAATAAACTGAGTGATATGTCTTACGAAGAAAGAATAGCTTTATTGGGACTTAATCCAGATCGGGCAGATGTAATTATTCCTGCCTTAAAAATTTATAATAATGCGATGAAATGGTGTGGAGCAAAATCTATTTATGTCCCAAAAATCGGAGTTTCGGATGGAATTGTAAAGGCTATCTACAGCAACAAAATTAAATTAGACTATCAAGTTATGAAGTACTAATTTTTAAAATTTTTCAATTGCTCCGAGTCCAAAAAGAGCAAAATCGTACTTAACTGGATCATTTTTATCCATATTTCTCAAAGCTGTATCAAGTTCTAAAAGTGCTTTTGCATCGTTTTGTTTTCGGGTTAAGATTCCTAACTTTCTGGCAACATTTCCCGAGTGTACATCTAATGGACAAGATAGATTGGCTGGGGCAATTTTATTCCAAATCCCAAAATCTACTCCAGCATTATCTTTTCTAACCATCCAACGCAAGTACATATTAATGCGCTTGGCTGCCGAACCCTTTAAAGGATCAGAAATATGTTTTTGGCTTCGGGTTGAATGCTTAATTTCAAAAAAAATCTTTTTAAAATTAGAAATTCCCTGTTGCAGATTTTCTGCATTTTGACTAAAAATATTTTCCAGTCCATTGTGATTGAGATAAATATTTTGGAGGGATTTTATAAAAGTGACAAAATCAAGCCCATTAAAGGTGCGGTGCACAAAAGTTTCTAGTTTTTCCAATTGATAATCTTTGTGATTAACAACAAAATCATAGGGAGAATTTCCCATGAATTCCATCATCTTATGCGCGTTTCGGATAATCATTTTTCGATTGCCCCACGCTATAGAAGCACTTAAAAAACCAGCAATTTCTATATCTTCTTTTAAGGTATATAAATGAGGAATCTGAATCGGATCATCTGCAATAAAATCAGAGTTGTTATAAAGGACTACTTTTTCTTCTAAAAAGTCTTTTAATTCACTTTTTTGCATTTGTTTTTTATTTGGTTATCGATCCATCTACCATTGTTAGTTTTCGATCTGCCATATTGGCCAACTCTTCGTTATGTGTAACGATAACAAAAGTTTGCCCGAATTCATCTCGCAGTTTAAAAAATAAATTATGCAGACTTTCAGCTGTATTTGTATCCAGGTTTCCGGAAGGTTCATCAGCAAAAATAATTTGGGGTTTATTTATTAATGCTCTTGCTACTGCTACCCGTTGTTGCTCTCCTCCCGAAAGTTCTGCTGGGTAATGTGTCATACGGTGCGACAGACCTAAGTATTCTAATAATTTTTTAGCTTCGATTTCACTCTCTTTTTTATCTTTTCCGGCAATAAATGCAGGAATACAAACATTTTCAATAGCAGTGAATTCAGGCAGAAGCTGGTGAAATTGAAAAATAAATCCCAGATTTCTATTTCTAAAGTCAGATATTTCTTTGTCTTTTAGTTTTAAAACATCTGTATTATTTATTATCAGTTTCGTTTGTGTTTCTATAGTTGGTTTATCAAGGGTGCCTAAAATTTGAAGCAATGTTGTTTTTCCTGCTCCCGAAGCCCCTACAATGGAAACTACTTCTCCTTTTTGTATATGTAAATCAACTCCTTTTAAAACTTCGAGTTTGTCATAGGATTTTCGAAGGTCAACAGCTTTAATCATATTCAATCATATTTACAGCAAAGTAACAATGTTTTGTTTATTAATAAAACACAAAATTTAAAAAGTTGTTTTTTGAAAAAATGTATTGAAAATAAAATGTTATTTAATACTTTTAGATATAAATTAAAACAATATGGAAAATACAGTTAAGAAAATAGCTTATGTAGCGGGAGGTTGTTTTTGGTGTGTGGAGGCTATTTTTGAAAATTTAAAAGGAGTTACAAAAGTATTACCTGGTTATATGGGAGGGATAACGAAAAATCCGACTTATGAAGAGGTTTGTACGGGAAATACAGGACATGCTGAAGTTATTAAAATTGTTTATGACTCTAATATAATAAATTATAATCAGCTTTTAGAAGTCTTTTTTGCTACACATAACCCTACAACTTTAAACAGGCAAGGTGGAGACATAGGTACGCAGTATAGAAGTGAAATCTTTTATACAGACCAAGAACAGCGCGAAGTAGCAGAAGAATATTTGAATATCCTTACAGAAGAAAAAGTTTTTGATGATCCTATTGTGACACGAGTTTCGCCAGTATCCACATTTTACGCAGCAGAAGATTACCATCAAAGATATTTTGAACGAAATGCAGATAAAAACCCTTATTGCCAGTTGGTTGTGCAACCTAAAGTAAGTAAATTTAAAAATAAATTCAGTTCTAAACTAAAGTGATTTTTTCGTGTTATCAGAGCAAAAACTTAAAAAAAGAAAGCTGTTTTTTAGCATTTTATTAGACTTAACCGGTCTTGTTAGTTATCTTATACCCGGAGCTGGGGAATTTTCAGATATTATTTGGGCTCCGGTATCAGCATATATTTTAGCTAAGATGTATCCGGGGAAAATAGGAAAAATAGGTGCTATCGTTAATTTTATAGAAGAAATATCACCCGGAACAGATGTCATACCTACTTTTACTTTAACTTGGATTTATACTTATTGGTTGAATTCTAAAAATGAATAGACTTTTTTTTCAAAAAAACATTTTTTTATTCATAAATATTTATTAAATTTATTGAGTCTAGAGATTATGAATTATTCATATAAAATAACAATTAACTAAATTTAAATATTATGAAAAAGTTTTTGACAGTGTTATTTGCAGCTATTGTTTTGATAGGCTGTAATCAAAAAAGTAGAGAAATGGGTGATGAACAGGCAGGAAAAACATTAGTAGGTTGGTATTATTACAATCTGATGGAAAATGAAATAAACTCTCTTCCAAAATATCTAGATGAAGATTTTGATAAAAATGTGTCTCAGTCTGATTTTTTTAATCAATTAAAAAGCAGAACGGAACAATATGGGCCAGTCGAAAAAGCAGTGTTAAAAGATTGGAAAATGGTAGATACTGATAAAAAACAAAAAATAAAAAAATATGAATTTACTTACGATGTAAAATATGAAAAAGGAAGTTCTGCTGTTGAAAAGTTTTATTTAATAAAAAGAGGGGATGATTTAAAAATTGCAAAGGTTGAATTTTAGAAAATAATAAAAGAGTTTAAGTTATAGACTATTCTTAAAAGCCAGAAGATTTTATTCTTCTGGCTTTTTTTAGATAATATAAATGAACAACTATCAACTATATATTTTCATAAACATTAAAATAGACTTAATAAAAAATAGATTCTTAACTTTAACTTTTTGTTACATATCTATTTACATATTATTCGTATTTTGCGAGCTCAATCAATGATAACTAAAAAATATAAAAATGAATCAAAAGTACTTTAAAATTATTCCGTTAACTTTACTTTATTCTGTAACTACTTTATTTACAGGAGTAAATGCTGTAGCGAATAGTTTTTTTATTACTCACCCTCATAATTTACTAACAGAGCAAGATCAATTACCTGAATATATTCCTTTAAATGCCTATGGATCATTTGTTTTGAAGTTAAAAAGCAATCAAAATTATACAGAGCAGGAAATTGTAAATAAATTTAATGAACTCTTTAAAATGTCTTTTGACAACAAGTTTATTAAAATATCTGAAAACGTAGATGCTTTAGGTTTCAAACATTCTACATTTCAGCATTATTTGGGCAATTATCCCGTGGAAGGACAAATGGTAATCGTTCATAGCAAAAATGATAAAGTAGTTTATATAAACGGAACTGTCATTAATATTGAGAATAACAAAAGTACTTATTCACTAAAAACTAACCTGAACAAAAAACCGGCTATTACAAAAGAACGCGCTTTAGAAATCGTAAAAAACGAGTTGGCTTTGAGTGGTATTACTGAAAAAAAACCTGTAGAAACTGTTTTTTATAAAGCTGATGATTCTTCTCCATTTATTTTAACTCAAAAAGTTAATATTGATGAAACGGGAGCGACTGTCCAAAAAAAGGATGTGTATGTGGATGTTGAAAGTGGAAAAATAGTAGGTGAAATCTCTAATATACGTCATGCTAGCATAACAGGGACTGGAGAAAGTTTCTATAGAGGCACTCTTCCTATAACCATTACTTTAGATGATGAAGACGGATTATACTATCTAATAGATGAAGAAAGGAATATAACGACTCTGGATGCTACCAACGCAAATAATATATATCTTGATGACGCAAACGAAATTACCAGTACAACAACAGTTTTTACCGATTCATTAATATCACCCGCGGCAATAGATGTACATTGGGGAATGGAAAAAACATATGATTATTATAAACTCATACACAATAGGTTGAGTTTTGATAATCAGAATACAGAAGTAGTTAATATTTATAACCCAGCTCCTTGGGAAGGGTATCAAGGGTTTCCTTTTCAAGCAGTAGCTATGCCTAATAGTGATGTAGGATTGATGCTTTTTGGAAAAGGAGGAGAATTTCAAGGAGTACCTTATATGAACCCGGTGGTCGCATTGGATGTTGCCGGCCATGAATATAGCCATCTGGTCATTGATAATAATGGAAAAGGTGGTCTAAGATATCAGGGTGAATCAGGGGCTTTGAATGAAGCTTTTGCAGACATTTTCGGAACAGCGATAGAGTTTTATTCTGTTGACACCCCAAATTGGACTGTAGGAGAAGGTATTATGCTGTATGGAAATTACAGCTATATGAGAAATATGGCAAACCCTAAGGAAAATAATTTAAGCGATAGACAGCCAGATACTTATAATGGACAATATTGGGCTTCTACTACCAGTACTGCAGATAATGGAGGTGTTCACACAAATAGTGGTGTTTTAAATTATTGGTTCTATTTGGTAAGTGAAGGAGGGGAAGGTATTAATGACAATGGAGACGAGTATATTGTACAAGGTATTGGAATTGAAAAAGCAGAACAAATAGCTTTTAGTACGTTAATGAATTTTTTAACAAGAAATGCTCAATACGTTGATGTTTATGAAGGATCTAAAAATGCAGTGGATCTTTTATACAATGAAGAAGATGAAGATGAGTACCCCGAATACAATGCTGTTGTAGATGCCTGGTATGCAGTTGGTTTTGGAGAAAAAAGACCTAATATGGGAGTAGAAGATTTTGAAGATTTCGAAGAACCATTTAGGATTTTCCCTAATCCGGTAATACGAGGAGAGCTTAATATTGTAACTAATTTTGAAAAAGGCAAAGTAGAATTTTATTCCATGACTGGACAAAAAGTAGGAGAATTTACTTTGAATAAAAAAGGAGAGCACAAAGTTAACTTAGAATATTTACAAAAGGGAACTTATATTTTAAAGCTTACAGGAGATAATAACAAATCTCACACGGAGAAAATTATTGTAAAGTAAATATTTTGATAGTTAAGAAAAAAAGGGCAGTTTTATTAATAAAATTGCCCTTTTTAATTTTTTAAGATTTTTGCTCTTTATTAAAATACACCAAATAGTAATACATCTGTTTTTCTTCATCCCATCCTTTTTCTATAAACTTGTCAGCACTTTCGGGGTTGATAAAATCAAGTTTTATCTGAACATTCGTGTCCAAATTAATAATATTCTTTATTTTTTTGCGTGCATCACTTACGGCATTGTTAGCAATAGGAAAAGAAGTGGTATCTTCAATACTATATTTTTCGCCTTTATCAACTTTGTAATTTTTAAATTCTGAAATTAAATCAGGATTATCAATTACTTCATTTAAAAAGTTAGTTTCTTCAAATTCATCATTTTTAGCAAAATAGTTTACAGAGCGATTCATAAACATTACTTCCTCTTTTTTGTCTTCAGCAGGCAAAACAACTTCTTTAGCAAAGTCCTGGCAAAATTTCAAGTATTTTTTTGTCATGAAAGATTCATCTTGAAATAAATCAACCGACAAAAAATGCTCTAGCCAATAACGGGCATCATATTTATTGCTATCAATAGTCAGGATTTTGTACCCTTCTTCTTTTTTATAATTAAAAATTAAACAGCCTTTATCCAGCTTGTTTAGATTAATTCCTTGCTGTAAAAGCATTTCTAAATTAGATTCATTTTCCTGAAACTGGAGAAAATCCGTTTTTATTTCGCTCTTAAATACCCCGATTGCATCCACAATATTGTTGTCGATAGAAATATTTGTTAAATACGCTATATAAACTTCTCCGTTTTTAATATGAGGATGATTGGATTGTTCAAACAAGTGTTTGGTTATCTTTTTAGAAACTTCATGTACATTTTCTGTACTCGGAGCATTGAAAACAGTATTTGCCAAATTGTACATTTCGTTGAATTCCAAATCTACATCATGGGCAAACTGGTAATACGTTTCTTCTTTTTCTCTAAAAGGCTTAAAAAAATATTCTTTTAGCAAAGGCGCTATTTCGTCATTTAGACGATAGGCGTCTTCGGATAAAAAAATAGCTTCATTTCTACTTTTATTTCCAACTCTGTGAATAGACAGAGTTTCAATGTGTGCATTAAATAAATTAATCATAACAAATATAATTAAGGCTTTATATCGGCATAAAACCTAAAGTGATGAAAATTGTAATTTGTATTTTTTAGATTGATTAGTTCCAGTTGTCCTCAAAACCTTCTTCAAAGCCAAAGTCATCGATATCCTCGTCAAACATATCAAAATCTTCGCTATTATAGTCATCGTCAAATTCTCCGTAAATATCATCGTTTGAAACAGGGGTGCTACTGAAGTTTTTAGTTGGAACATTATCAGGTAAGATACCATGCGAAAATAATAAATCAGGATAAGTAACGCCTGACTCTCTTTCTTCTATCGCCGCAAGCTCTACAAAAAAAGTCCACATATTAAGAAAGTCATAGACATAAATAATTTTAGTATTCTCTTCGTCCAAAACAGAATTAATAGCTGTATTAGTCATCGTTTTTGACCCTCCCGGTTCATCGCCCATATCAAATAATGATATTTCTTCTTCTAATTGAGTCCACTTATCATCACAAGCATAAAATGATGCTGCTTCCATTCCATCAAATCCGAAAGCGTTGACAATGGCATTGTGCAAATCTTCTAACGTATCACTACTTAAAATAGCAATGTCTCTAAAGATATCTTCTTCTGTATCAAGAATTATTCTGAATTTATAAACCATAATTTTTTGTGTGGATTGAAAAAAACAAATGTAATACTAATATTACTTTTTGCCAGTAAATAAAATCTTATATTTCAAAATTCCTGCTTACTGCTGATTGCCATATTCTTATAGTATTTCTTGTTTTTACAGTTCATCGTATGTTTTTGACAGTTGGGTTAATTCCTTTTTTTTCTATTTTTTTTATAACACACCTTTGTATCAACAAAAAGCACAAGTTATGAAAATTATTATCCTGCTTATAGTAACTTTGGTACAATCGATAATAGCCATGTGTACTTCGTCTTTTGATATAAATACTATTTCATCTGGTACTCAACAAAAAGCGGAGGAGTGTAAATTACATTTATTAGAACCTGTAAACAAAACCAATGAAAAACAGAAATCTTAAAATATTACTGCTTGTTTTTATAGTATTTATACTGTTTAAAAAAGTGCTCAGATTGTCTTTTTTTGATCTTCCTTTATTTTTGGGATACAGTATTGTTTTAACCGTAATACTTATCATTGCAAATAACTTTATAAGTAACAAATTTTTGAGTCAAATTAAAAACTATATGGCTCAAAAAAGATCTAATATATACAAAGTAACACTTTTAATAACATTGTTTAATTTATTAATATTGTTTATTATAAGCTCTGGGTTAAAGTTGTTTGATACTTTAATAATAGGAAATGAAACGTATAGTTTTTTTCAAAGCAACGGAGGGTTTGCAGCCATATTTAGCTTTAGCTTATTTTTTAGCTTTCTGATTTACTTTTACTATTATATTTCGCTTTCAACAGTTGCAAAGGATCAGCAAATCGAACGTGAAAGAGTAATTTCAGGGAATGTATCAGCGCAGTTTGAAAGTTTGAAAAATCAACTGGATCCGCATTTTTTATTCAATAGTTTAAATGTTTTAAATGCGCTCATTGATGAAAATCCCCTGAAAGCACAGGAATTTACCAATGCATTATCCAGAACCTATCGTTATATTCTTGATCAGAAAAATAAAGAGCTTGTTCTGTTAGAAGAGGAATTGAAATTTGCTCAAACTTATATTGATTTACTTCAAATGCGCTTTGAAGATAGTCTGACTTATTCTCTTCCAACTGAAATAAAGCAGGAAGGAGCCAAAGTTGTTCCTCTTTCATTGCAATTATTGCTGGAAAATGTCATCAAACACAATAAAGCCACAAATAAAAAACCTATCCACATAAATATTTATGAAAGTTCAGATGGATATCTGATTATAGAAAACAATTTAAATAAGAAAAATACACCAGATAACAGAAAGGGGATAGGCTTGCAGAATATTGCCGGGAGATATACAATATTAACATCCAAACCAATTAAAATAGAAGAAACTGAAGAAAAATTTATAGTAAAAATTCCAATATTAACTAAAAAAATAGAACATATGAAAATTATTGACGTACCACAAAACGAACAAGAGCTTTTAATTGAAGCAAAGAAAAAAGTAGAAAAAATTAAAAAGTTTTATGCTCATCTAACGAGTTATATCATGGTGAATACTTTTTTAATTATACTTAACCTGATGACAGCTCCAGAATTTATGTGGAGTTTGATTGTAGTATTTGCTTGGGGAATTGGATTAGTGTCCGATGCTATGAAAACATATAATTACAATTTATTCTTGGGTAAAGATTGGGAAGATCGCAAAATTCGAGAATATATGGATAAAAATAAAAGTGAAAATACTGCAAAACAATGGGACTAAAACAATTAGAGATAGGCGATTTAAATACTCAGACAAAGATATCTTATCGACAATTTATAAGATCTCGTATCGCTAAACTACGAAGTATTTACTGGCAGCTTCTACTATGGCTAATTTGTGTTTTATTTGTAATTGCTGAAAAATATATTGATATTCCAAACGTACAAATGGATGGAGAAAACTACCTTTATGCCATCTTACTGATTTGGTTAACCTGTATTGCTATTAAACTAATTTTGTATTATGCAGAGTACTTGCCGTTTTTAAAACAATGGCAGGACAAATTGGAACGAAAGGAACTTAATCGAATTAAAAATACATACGAATATCAGCTAAATAAAAATTAAAAAATGGATAATTTTAAAATAGTAATTGTAGAAGACGAAAAACCTGCTGCGCGTTTACTTGAAAGAAAGTTGAATACTTTGGGATTTGAGATTCAGCATAAACTGAGCAGTGTAGAAGATGCTTTAGAATGGTTTGAAGCAAACGCGAATCCCGATTTAATTTTTTTAGACATTCAATTATCTGACGGATTGTCCTTTGAAATTTTTGAACAACTCAATATTAAAAGCGCAATTATTTTTACAACTGCTTATGATGAATATGCATTAAGGGCATTTAAGCTCAACAGTATTGACTATTTGTTAAAACCTATCCAGGATGCTGAATTAAAACAGGCAATAGACAAGTTTAGAGAACAGCGTTCTACTTTTTTTGATTTTTCAGAACAGTTATCTTTTTTTAAAGCTTTTATGAAAGGCGAGCAAAAAGAGTATAAAGAACGATTTGCGATAAAGGTAGGGTTGCAAATAAAAATATGTTCGACAACAGAAATAGTTTGTTTTTATAGTGAAAATAAAGCTACTTATTTAAAGACAAAAGACGACAGAAATTATATTTTGGATTATACGCTGGAAGAGTTGGATAATATACTTGAACCAAAATTATTTTATAGAATTAACCGAAAGTATATTATCTCTATCAAACACATTAAAGACATTGTAGCATATTCAAATTCAAGACTTAGAATTAATCTGATTTCGAGTGATTTGGATGATGTAATTGTAAGTCGGGAAAAAGTAAACGAATTTAAAAACTGGATTGAACACTAATTTAAATACTACTTTCTATGCTCTCAATAATCAGAATTAAAAAGCTTACTAGGCTGAATATATGCTATTTTTCTATCGACATCAAAAATCCAATTAAAGCGCTTTAGCAAATCTGCACCAAATAAGCTGTATTTTTGATTTTTAATATCTCCTGTAAAAAAACCTGCAAGTACATTTTCCATCTGAAGATCGCCAATTTTCATTTGAGGTAACACACCTTGTTTAATAATAATTTCTTGCCCGTATGAATTTTTTAATACTTTTTCTTCTATTATTTTAAGTTTACCAGAAAGTAGATTAGTATCAGAAAACTGATTGTCATATAACAATCCTCCTGAATATCCTGATTGCAGATAAAAAGAATGGATATAACTTTTATTATTTATAATATTATCAATATCATCTATAAAGATTGCCTTATTTTTATAAGTGAGCGGAATACTGGTGTAATTTTTTAAATCAGGCATTTCATCATAAATTACAAATAGATTATTGTCATAATCTATTTTAAAGATTTGATCCTTAAAAATACTTGTTCCAATTTTACCGTCAGATTGTTGTCCGCTTAGCTCACCATCAAAAAACCGAATGTTTTTCCATATCAAATTTCCAACTTGTAGTTTATTATCCTCACTGATTCCATTTTTATCAAACAGGATATTTTCTGCCCGATTAATTCGGTTAGGAGAAATAGAAGCGTCTTCCATAGCAATCTGAAACATTAAGTTTAAGCTGTCTTTTTCGTTAACCAAAGTTTTTACAATAATATTGTTGTGTTCCGTCAGGTAAAATGGGATAACGGTTTGTGCTTTAGAACATACAAAAAATAAAATCGTAAAAAGAAGACAGATATTTTGTTTCATTTAAAAGTTAGGTGACAGATTATATTTTTTATAAAAAGTATCAATAATTTCTACCACTTCATCTGCGGTATCTACGATTTTAATTAAATTCAGGTCTTTAGGAGAAATATTGTGATATTTTTCCAATAACACGGTTTCAATCCAATCAAATAATCCCGACCAAAAATCAGTACCTACTAAAACAATAGGGAATTTAACTATTTTATGAGTCTGTATAAGTGTAATTGCTTCAAAAAGTTCATCTAAAGTACCAAATCCTCCCGGCAATACTACAAATCCCTGAGAATACTTTACAAACATTACTTTGCGAACAAAAAAGTAGTCAAATTGCAAATTTTTGTCATTATCAATATAAGGGTTAAAGTGTTGCTCAAAAGGAAGTTCTATATTCAGTCCTACCGAAACTCCTTCGCCTAAATGAGCTCCTTTATTTCCTGCCTCCATAATACCGGGACCTCCGCCTGTAATAATTCCATATCCGGCTTTGCTGATTTTAAAAGCAATTTCTTCAGCAAGCTGGTAATAAGGATTGTCTTGTTTTATGCGCGCTGAACCAAAAATAGAAACACAGGGACCAATTCGTCCCATTTTTTCATAACCATTTACAAATTCGGACATGATTTTAAAAATCGCCCAGGAATCATTAGACTTTATTTCATTCCATGATTTCTGTTTGAATTTCTCCTGAATTAGTGCATCTTCATTCTCAAATGTATCTTTCATAGTCAATTTATTTTTTTAATTCTGCTTTTAAAAACTGAGCAGTATAACTTTTTTTATTTTTTATAATTTCTTCCGGTGTGCCGGTAGCTACAATTTTACCTCCTTTACTTCCTCCTTCATAGCCTACATCAATAATATAGTCAGCCAGTTTGATAACGTCCAAATTGTGTTCTATTATCAAAACAGTATTTCCTTTGTCAACTAATTTATCAATAACTTCCATCAATACTCTGATATCCTCAAAGTGCAGACCAGTTGTAGGTTCATCCAAGATATAAAAAGTATTTCCGGTGTCTTTTTTAGATAATTCAGTGGCTAATTTTATTCGTTGAGCTTCCCCTCCGGAAAGAGTTGTGCTTTGCTGCCCTAATGTAATATAGCCTAAGCCCACTTCTTCGATAGTTTTTAATTTTCGGTATATTTTGGGTATATTTTCAAAGAAAGTTGTGGCTTCAGTAACCGTCATTTCCAAAACGTCCGAAATTGATCTTCCTTTATATCTGATTTCCAAAGTTTCCCTGTTAAACCGCTTGCCCTGACAAGTTTCACACTCTACATATACATCGGGTAAAAAACCCATTTCTATTGTTCGTACTCCCGAACCTTCACAGGTATCGCACCTTCCACCAGAAACATTAAAACTGAACCTGCCTGGCTTATATCCTCTTATAGCGGCTTCGGGAGTTTGGGCAAATAAATTGCGTATGTCTGAAAAAACGTCTGTATAAGTTGCAGGGTTGGATCGAGGCGTTCTTCCTATAGGACTTTGGTCAATGCAAATTACTTTATCAATGTGCTCTAATCCTTTAATCTTTTTATAGGGTTTAGGTTTGGCAACAGCTCTATAAAAATGAGTGTTTAGAATAGGGTAGAGCGTTCCGTTTATCAACGTTGATTTTCCTGAACCCGAAACACCAGTAACACAGGTCATTGTCCCTAAAGGAATTTCGACAGAAACATTTTTAAGATTATTTCCAGTTGCGCCCTCTAATTTTAAAGTGTTTCCATTTCCCTGTCTTCTCGTTTCAGGAACTTTTATTTCTAATTCACCATTTAAGTACTGAGCAGTAAGTGTATGCTCTTTCAACAGTTCTTTCGGCGTGCCTTCACTAATTATTTTTCCTCCGTTTTTTCCGGCTTTGGGACCTATATCTATAACGTAATCTGCTTTTTCAATCATATCTTTGTCGTGTTCAACGACTAATACAGAATTGCCCAGGTCGCGCAATGACTCTAATGAAGCAATCAAACGCGCATTATCCCTTTGGTGCAACCCTATGCTCGGCTCGTCTAAAATATATAAGACTCCGACCAATTGAGAACCTATTTGCGTTGCCAGACGGATGCGCTGTGCTTCTCCTCCGGATAGTGTTCTTGAGCTTCTGTTAAGAGATAAATAGGTAAGTCCGACATCTTTTAAAAAGGAAAGTCTGGTATTGATTTCTTTGAGAATTTCACCTGCTATGGCAAGTTGTTTTTTAGAAAGTTGTTCAGGCAGATTTTTAAACCACTCAATCAGATTTTCAATATCCATCTGAATGAGTTCTCCTATATTTTTATCTCCTATTTTAAAATACAGAGCTTCTTTTCTAAGTCGGGTACCTTCACAAGCAGGACATTCTATTTCATCCATAAACTCTTTTGCCCATCGTTTGATAGAACTGCTTTCGCTTTCCTCATATTGGTTTTTGATAAAATTGGAAATCCCTTCAAAATCAATTTTATAATTCTTGGTAATTCCTGCTATCGTATGTTTAACTGAAAAACTTTCCTGTCCGCCGTTTAAAATAATATTTAGAGCTTCCTCCGGAATATTTTCAATAGGATCATTTAGCGTAAAATTGTATTTCTGTCCAATCGTTTCTAACTGCTTAAACATCCACGATTTCTTTTCTGTCCCCAAAGGAGCCAAACCTCCTTTTTTGATGGATAGTTTTTTGTCGGGAATAATTTTACTTAGATTTACTTCATTAACAACGCCTAATCCGTTACAATGCTCGCAAGCTCCTTTTGGCGAATTAAAAGAAAAGTTGTTAGGCTCTGGCTTAGGGTACGAAATTCCTGTTGTAGGGCACATCAAATGACGACTAAAAAAGCGAGGGTTTTCACTATCTTGTTCCAAAATCATGATAATGTCATCTCCGTGATGCATGGCCGTTTTAATACTTTCTGCCAAACGCTGTTTTGTTTGCTCACTTTCATCGATAGCAATACGGTCTATTACAATCTCAATATCGTGCATTTTATACCGATCCACTTTCATGCCCGATTCAATATCTTTTATGATTCCATCAATTCGGATCTTTACAAAACCTTGTTTAGCTATTTGTTCAAATAACTCTCTGTAATGACCCTTTCTTGAACGAATTACCGGAGACAATATGTTGATTTTTTTACCTTTAAAATCCTGAACAATTAAATCTAAAATTTGTTCGTCAGAATAACTGACCATTTTTTCGCCGGTGTTATAACTGTAAGCTTCTCCGGCACGAGCATATAATAAACGAAGAAAATCATATATTTCAGTAACTGTACCTACCGTTGAACGTGGACTTTTATTAGTTGTTTTTTGTTCTATAGCAATAACAGGAGATAATCCATCTATTTTATCTACATCCGGTCTTTCTAATCCGCCCAAAAACTGGCGGGCATAAGCAGAAAAAGTTTCAATATAGCGCCTTTGTCCTTCCGCATAAATGGTATCAAATGCCAAAGAAGATTTCCCTGACCCGGACAAACCAGTAATCACAACCAATTTTTCTCTCGGAATAACAACATCAATATTCTTTAAATTATGGACTCTTGCTCCTAAAACTTCTATTTTTTCTTGAGTATCAAACATATTTTTGCAAAAATACAAAGATACGGAATAATACTTTTTTAAAATAAGGTTTTGGAAAGCATCATTCTAAACATATTCACAATTTTTATTCTTTGATTATATGGATCGAGTTATATAATTGCAGGTGATTTAATTGAACCACGAATTCAAAACCGGCTTGATTGTTAACAAAAACTTAATCTTTTTTCGATAAATTAAAATTAGAACAATCGCTTGAAAAGTTGTATTTTTGCCGAGTTTTAGTTTTAACAACACAACAAATACAACTGATGAAACAGACTAAATATATTTTTGTTACCGGGGGAGTTACTTCGTCTTTAGGCAAAGGAATTATTGCTGCATCTTTAGCAAAACTCTTGCAGGCAAGGGGTTACTCTGCTACGATACAAAAATTTGATCCTTATATTAACGTGGATCCGGGAACGCTTAATCCGTACGAGCACGGAGAGTGCTTCGTGACTAATGACGGAGCTGAAACGGATTTAGATTTAGGTCACTATGAACGTTTTTTAAATGTTCCTACTTCTCAGGCAAATAACGTAACTACCGGAAGAGTATATCTATCTGTTATTGAGAAGGAAAGAAGAGGAGAGTTTTTAGGTAAAACAGTTCAGGTTGTTCCTCACATTACCAATGAGATTAAAGAGCGCATGCAGCTTTTAGGAAAGTCTGGAGAGTTTGATATTGTCATTACTGAAATCGGAGGAACTGTAGGTGATATAGAATCATTGCCCTATATTGAATCAGTGCGTCAATTATTATGGGAACTGGGTGATAATAATGCTATTGTTGTGCATTTGACGTTGGTTCCTTATTTGGCAGCAGCAGGAGAATTAAAAACCAAACCAACGCAACACTCTGTAAAAACCTTAATGGAGAGTGGAATTAAAGCTGATATTCTGGTTTGTCGTACAGAACATAATTTATCTACCGAAATACGTCAAAAACTGGCACAATTTTGCAACGTAAAACCAGAAGCTGTTATCCAGTCGATTGATGCAGACACCATTTATGAAGTTCCTAATCTAATGTTAGAAGAAGGATTAGATAAAGTTGCGCTGAAAAAATTAGATTTACCTGAAAAAACATCACCCGATTTAGTAAAATGGAATGAGTTTTTACATCGTTTAAAAAATCCAAAACACGTCGTTAATATCGGTTTGGTGGGTAAATATGTAGAATTGCAAGATTCTTATAAATCTATTTTAGAAGCCCTAGTACACGGAGGAACAGTAAATGAAAGTAAGGTAAATATAATTTCTATTCAGTCTGATTTTATAACAGCATCCAATGCAGGTGAAAAACTTAAAAATTTAGATGGAATACTGGTTGCACCAGGATTTGGATCAAGAGGAATTGAAGGAAAAATAGAGACTGTAAAATATGCCCGAGAAAACAAAATACCATTTTTAGGAATTTGTTTAGGGATGCAAATGGCAGTAATTGAATATGCGCGCAATGTGCTCGGTTTTTCTTCCGCTAATACAACTGAAGTTAACGAAAGTACGCAATACCCTGTAATTACTTTTATGGAAGAACAAAAAGAGATTACCGAAAAAGGAGGTACCATGCGATTAGGTGGTTGGGACTGCAAATTAAAAGAAGGCTCTAAAGCCTTTGAAATATATGGTGAAAGCTTAATTAACGAACGTCATCGCCACAGATATGAGTTTAACAACGAATATTTAGAAGATTTTGAAAAATCCGGATTGTCTGCATCAGGCTGGAACCCGGATACAGGATTAATTGAAATTGTAGAACTAAACAATCATCCTTTCTTTTTAGGCGTACAATTTCATCCGGAATATAAAAGTACAGTGGCTGCACCGCATCCGCTTTTTGTAAACTTTATAAAAGCAGCAATCAAAAACAAGTAAATTGTTTTTGATGAAAAACAACTTCAAAATTTTATTTGAATAATTACAAAAGAAGTAATGGAACAAAAAAAACTAGATCGAAACAGTATTATTGGCTTTATCATTATAGCCGGATTGCTAATCTGGATGATGTTTAATAACATCAACAAAGAGCAGGAGACTATTAAAGATAACAAAGAAGCTGTACAAACAGAACAGATAAAACAAGCGCAAACAGATACGATTGAAAACGCAATAAGCAGCCACTTTGAAAGTGACTCTTTAAAAAATGAAGCATTACTTTCTACGTTAGGTGATTTTGCTTATAGCGGAATGCTGTCGTCCGCAGAAGGAGGAAGTACACAGCTAAAAAGTAATTTGCTTACTTTAACGATCGATAACAAAGGGGGAATGCTTTCCAATGTTACTGTTAATGATTTCACCCGGTTTAGTAAAAAATCAGGAGAAATTGTAGAATTGATAAAAGATAAAAATGCGGATTTTAATCTTGAAATTCATACGGCAGACAACCGTACTTTAAATACAAAAGATTTATATTTTGAACCTGAACTCACAAAAGAAGGTAAAAATCAGGTTTTATCAATGCGTTTAAAAGCTTCTGAAAATCAGTTTTTAGAATATCGTTATGTTTTAAAACCAGACAGCTATATGTTGGATTTTTCAATCCGCACGCAGGGATTAAAGAAAATAGTTGATACTTCTAAAAATCCAGAATTGGATTGGAATTTAAAATCCTATAGAAACGAAAAAAGCATTTCATACGAAAACCGATATACACGCTTGTATTACGAGCATGAAAACGGGAAAGATAACGACTTAAGCCCTACGAGTAAAGAGGATAACAAAACTATTAAAGATGTTACCTATATTGCCTATAAGCAACATTTTTTTACTTCCATTTTGTTGACAGAAAAGCCTTTTTCATCTGCAAGTATTACATCTAAAAATCTTATAAATGATGAAAAAGTAGATACTGTATTTACCAAGCAATTCAACAGTGTAGTTCCTTTAGCTTATTCTAATGGCGAATTAAACTATGATATGAACTGGTATTTTGGTCCTTCTGACTATAAAATACTAAAGTCTTTTGAAAAAAATCTGGACAATGTAGTTCCTTTGGGATGGGGAATTTTTGGTTGGATTAACCGTTATTTATTTATTCCTGTTTTTGGTGTTTTAAGTTCATTTTTACCTTATGGAATTGCTATTGTAGTTTTGACTATTTTAGTAAGATTGCTTATTTCTCCGTTAACTTACAAATCGTATCTCTCTCAGGCAAAAATGAAAGCTATTCGACCTGAAGTAACTGAAATAAACGAAAAATACAAAAACGATCCGATGAAAAAGCAGCAGGAAACGATGAATTTGTATTCTAAAGCAGGAGTAAATCCAATGGCAGGCTGTATTCCGGCATTAATGCAGATTCCAATTTTCTACGCATTATTTCAATTTTTCCCTTCAGCATTTGATTTGCGCCAAAAAAGCTTCCTGTGGGCAGACGATTTGTCATCCTACGATTCAATTGCACAACTGCCGTTCAGTATTCCATTTTACGGCAATCACGTAAGTTTATTTCCGTTATTGGCTTCAGTTGCTATTTTTATTTATATGAAAATGACTACCGGAGATCAGCAAATGGCTCAACCGCAACAAGAGGGAATGCCTGATATGGGGAAATTAATGAAAGTTATGATTTACATTTCTCCTATAATGATGTTGTTCTTTTTTAATAACTATGCATCCGGATTGAGTTTATATTACTTTATCTCCAACTTAATTACTATCGGAATCATGTATGTTATTAAAAATCATATTGTAAAAGATCATAAAATAAAAGCCATCATCGAAGAAAATAAAACGAAACAAAGACCAAAAGGGAAGTTTCAACGTAAGATGCAGGAAATGATGGAACAGGCTCAACAACAGCAAAAGCTAAAAGAGCAACAAAAGAAAAAATAATCTATATAAAAGCAGTTCAACTTGAGCTGCTTTTTTGTTTTTATACATTTTTAAACTAAAAGAACAACAATAGAAGTATGAGGAGGATATTTATCCAGTTAATATCTGTGATTTATTGATATTATTATTTGTATAATGTTTTTTTATCATGCTTTAAATCTCTAATTCCAAATAAAGCAAGAATAACTCCCATCAATAAATATATATATGTAGAAAAAGACACCTCTGTTAAAGAACGTTCAAATACATCATATCCAAAACGCATTATAAAATATAAACCTACAATTAAATCAATAACAGCCATTATTCTTCTCGTTTTTATGTTTTTACGACTTAAAAAAGCTAAATAACCAATGATGAAAGTCACTATAAATATAATTTTCAGGAAAGGTATTTCTTCATTAAGTTCTTTTACTTTACTTTCGTTTAAAGCAATAATGATTAAAGCTGCAATTATTAAACCTGCTATAAAATAAATAATCGTCTTTTTTTTATTCTGTCTATTCATATTTGAAAAATTAGTCAAAATGTAATAACATACTCTCTAAATATAATAAAATTACTGTAGGTTGACAAAAACACACAATTTAATTTTATTAAACCTTTGCCAACATTATCTCAATCAAAATTATAAAGTTGTATTTTTGCCATTTATTTTCATTACAAGGAAAGGTATATTATGAAAAGAGTAGTGGTAGGGCTTTCTGGAGGAGTAGATTCCAGTGTAGCAGCATACTTATTAAAAGAACAAGGATATGAAGTTATTGGGCTGTTTATGAAAAACTGGCATGATGATTCGGTAACCATATCCAACGAATGTCCTTGGTTGGAGGATAGCAATGATGCTTTAATGGTTGCCGAAAAACTGGAAATTCCTTTTCAAACAGTAGATTTAAGCGAGCAGTACAAAGAGCGTATTGTTGATTATATGTTTAACGAATACGAGCAAGGACGTACTCCTAATCCGGATGTTTTGTGCAACCGCGAAATCAAGTTTGATGTTTTCATGAAAATTGCAATGGAGCTTGGTGCCGATTATGTTGCCACAGGACATTATTGCCAAAAAGGAGAAGAAATAGTAACGGATGAAAGCGGAAATCAAAAGGTAGTTTACAGTCTTTTAGCCGGAACAGATTCAAATAAAGACCAATCTTATTTTTTGTGTCAATTGTCACAAGAACAGTTGGCAAAAGCACTTTTTCCAATAGGTAATTTACAAAAACCACAAGTACGGGAAATTGCAACTAAAATGAATTTAATTACAGCGGATAAAAAAGATTCGCAAGGACTTTGTTTTATTGGAAAAGTCCGCTTGCCTGAATTTTTACAACAACAATTAAAACCAAAAGATGGTTTTATTTATGAAATTCCTGCCGATGCACCTGTCTTTAACAATAAAGCAGTATCAGAAAATGCAACCATAGAAGAACAGTTAAAAGCGGAAGCAAAAGCTTTTGCCTACACTCCTGAAATGGGAAAAAAAGTTGCCAATCATTACGGGGCACATTTTTTTACAGTTGGACAAAGGAAAGGATTAAATGTAGGCGGAACAGCTGAACCACTGTTTGTTATAGCGACAGATGTAAAAGAAAACATCATATACACTGGACAGGGAAATCAACATCCAGGACTTTTTCACAAGGCTTTATTTGTAAAAGGAAATGAAATCCATTGGATTCGTGAAGATTTAGCTTTAAAAGACGGGGAAACTATGAATATATCAGCCCGAATAAGATACCGTCAACCTTTGCAAAAAGCTGTTTTACACAAAGTCAAAGACGGAATGTTTGTCCGATTTGACGAACCTCAATCGGCAATTACAGAAGGACAGTTTGTATCTTGGCACATTGGTGAAGAATTAATTGGTTCGGGAGTAATCTCAAAGTTACAATAAGAAAAAAGATAAACGGCACTTCAATTGAGGTGTCATTTATCTTTTTAAAGCTTATTCTTCATACTTTTTAAATATTGTTGTGGCAATATGTCCGCCAAAACCAAAAGTATTACTCATGGCAGAATTAACTGTTTTATTTTGCTTTTTGCCTAATGTAAAGTCAAAAGTATTTCTATATTCAGGTTCTATTTCCCTACTGTTTATGGTTGGAGGAACGATATTTTCTTTAATAGCTTTTATACACGCTATAGCCTCAATGGCACCGGCAGCTCCTAATAAATGTCCGGTCATTGATTTGGTAGCACTAATATTAAGTTTATTTTTTGCCCCAAATACCCGTTCTATGGCTTTTAATTCGCTAAGATCGCCTTGTGGAGTAGAAGTAGCATGAACATTAATATAATCTATATCTTTTGGCTGAATATTTGCATCTTCCAAAGCTGCAAGCATTCCTAGATAGGCGCCTTCTCCGTCAGGATGTGTACCTGTTAAATGATAAGCATCAGCTGCCATCCCTCCGCCTATAATTTCTGCTAAAATAGTAGCTCCTCTTTTTTTGGCTTGTTCCAATTCTTCTAAAATAATAGCACCCGCACCTTCGCCAATTACAAAACCATCTCTGTTAACGTCAAAAGGCATTGATGCATTTTGCGCACTATCGTTATTTGTTGACAAAGCTCTGGAGGCGTTAAAACCTCCTACGGAACTTTCTGTGATAGCGGCTTCAGAACCTCCGGTTATTATCATATCGGCTTTATTCCATTTTATATAGTTATAGGCATCAATAATAGCAGTATTGGAAGTTGCACAAGCAGATACAGTAGTAAAATTAATGCCTCTTAATCCGTATTTAATCGAAATAACTCCCGATGCTATATCCACAATCATTTTTGGAATAAAAAAAGGATTAAATCGGGGAGTTCCGTTTCCTAAAACAAATTCAGTTATTTGTTGTTGAAAAGTTTCAATACCTCCGTTTCCTGATCCCCATATTACGCCAATGCGATTTCTGTTTAGTTCATCAAAGTTTATATTGCCTTCTTTTATAGCTTCTTCAACCGCTATCAATGCATATTGGGTATATAAATCATATCTACGGGCTTCTGCTTTGTCAATAAAATCTAAAGGATTAAAGTTTTTGAGTTCACAAGCAAACTTTGTTTTAAATTTTGTGGTATCAAATCGGGTAATAGGAGCTGCACCGCTTTTACCTCCAACTAATGAATGCCAAAAATCATTTGCATTATTTCCAATAGGGGTTAACGCCCCAATTCCTGTTACAACTACTCTTCTCATACTTTTTATTTTATTAAATCATTAATAATGGCTTCTTTAATTTTATGGAAATCGCGATTATCCGTTACTCTTGACAGCTGTTCTGCCCCTAAGATGTTTGTAATAATAACTAGAGCTTTTTTTCTGTCTTCCATATCATAATGGAAAAAACCTTGTTGTCTTCCTTCCTTTAAAGTGTCAGTAAGCCAGTTTAATGTGTTATTGGTTAATATTTTTAGTTCTGTTTGTACTTCTGCTGTAAATGTAAAATAGTCATTGGATAAAGATCCTAAAATACTAATCCTGCCTTCAGATTTTGTAATAGAGTAAACAGACAAAAATTTTATAATTTTTTGAACGGAATCCCTCTCTGATACATTCTCTTTAAATTTTTCTAACAATATGAGATGCTTTTGTATAATAGCAAGTACTAAAGCTGTTTTGGTAGGAAAATGATAGTGAATAGAAGCGTTTTTTATATTTAATTCTTTAGATATATCGCTAAAGCTAAATGCGTTATAACCTCTTTTTCGGATCAAATTATCTCCTGATAAAATTATTTTGTCTCTTGTATTCATAATACAAATATACCTACTAGTAGGTAGGTAGACAACTTTTTTTTAAATATATTTTAATACAAGCCAATCAAAAAGGTATTCTCCATAAAACAAGAGGATTTATTTAGTTGATTTTTCTATTTTTGCTATTAAGATGAAAGAAGTGGTCATTATATCTTTATTGTTAGTATGCGTTTCATGTGCTACTTATGAAATGTCACCTCTAAGTTTAAAAAATCAATTAAAAAACAGCTCTATGGTCGAAAAAAAGATTGGTTTAAATGCTTCACCATTTTTTTTAATTCTTCGTATAATAACATTACAACTCGATTCTTTAGAAGTGTTTGATAAAAAAGGAAATAAAATTTATTTATCCAATTCGCCGTCTATTGAAATGCGCGTTATCGATTTTAAAGGAGAAAAATTCACAATGTATTTTGACACCGTAGTTATTGAGAATGATACGTAAATTGGTAGCAGGTCACGATTTATGCCAAATATCAAACACAGAGTTCCATACAATACTTTGTCAAAAATATTTATTCAAGATGGTAAAAAGGATTCAAAAATTCCAATTAAAAAATAAAATATGAACAGAATCACACAATTATTCAATATAAAATATCCCATCATTCAGGGAGGAATGATTTGGAACAGTGGCTACAAACTTGCAAGTGCAGTGAGCAATGTAGGCGGATTGGGATTAATCGGAGCGGGGTCCATGTATCCCGAAGTTTTGAGAGAACACATCCAAAAGTGTAAAAAAGCAACTGATAAACCATTCGGAGTAAACGTTCCCATGCTTTATCCCGATATTGAAGAGATTATGAATATTATTGTAGATGAAGGCGTAAAAATCGTATTCACTTCGGCGGGAAACCCAAAAACGTGGACAACTTGGCTAAAAGAAAAAGGAATTACAGTAGTGCACGTTGTCAGTTCGTCTAAATTTGCCTTAAAGGCTCAAGAAGCAGGGGTTGATGCAATAGTAGCTGAGGGGTTCGAAGCAGGCGGGCACAACGGAAGAGAAGAAACTACCACATTGACTTTAATCCCGATGGTTAAAGATAAGATTTCAATTCCTTTAATTGCAGCAGGAGGAATTGCTACCGGACGCGGAATGCTGGCTGCTATGGTTCTAGGTGCAGACGGCGTGCAAATGGGAACGCGGTTTGCCGCTTCTGTAGAAAGTTCGTCACATCCTGAGTTTAAAAATTTACTTCTTCAGATAAAAGAAGGAGATACAATGGTTAGCTTAAAAGAATTAGCTCCCGTTCGACTCATTAAAAACGATTTTTATCAACAACTGCAAGAGCTATATGCGACTTGCCCAACAACAGAAGAATTAAAGGATTTTTTGGGCAGGGGAAGAGCTAAAAAAGGAATGTTTGAAGGAGACTTAGTTAATGGCGAATTAGAAATAGGACAAATTGCTGGGGCTATTGACAAAGTAGATACAGTAGAAAATATCGTAAAAAATATTATTGAAGAATTTGAAGTTGCTAAAAAAAGTAACTATAGCTTTTAAATTTCACATAAGATTTTTTAGAAATAAATTACTTTATAATTGGATATTCTAAAAATAATATTTGTTTTTTTATTCAATTTTCATACATTTAGAAATTAAAAAATACTTACAAAAGACTTAAGCAGTTTATGAGTTATTACAAAATTGAAAATTTAGAACAATATTTTAAACACTATAAAAAATCCGTAAGAGAACCCAGAAAGTTTTGGGGAAAAATAGCGGAGGAAAACTTTGTTTGGTATCAAGCTTGGGATAAAGTTTTTGAATTTGACATGGAAGAAGCTCGATTTGAGTGGTTTACCAATGCCAAATTAAATATTGTGAAAAATTGTATAGATCGCCATTTGGCAAAAAGAGGAGACAAAACAGCTATTATTTTTGAACCCAATAACCCTGAAGAAAAAGAGCAAAGAATAAGCTACAATGACTTATATGCCAGAGTATCAAAAATGGCAAATGTCTTAAAAGACCAGGGAATTAAAAAAGGGGACAGGGTATGTATTTATTTGCCTATGATTCCCGAGTTAGCTATCTCCATGCTTGCTTGTGCCAGAATCGGAGCAATACACAGTGTTATATTTGCAGGTTTTTCTTCTTCCGCCATTTCTAAGAGAATTACCAATTCAGAATGTAAGTTTGTTATCACATCCGATGGCAGTTTCAGAGGTAATAAAAAAATTCCTTTAAAACCCATTATCGACGAAGCATTGCATGAATGTGAATCTGTTGAGAAAGTTTTAGTTGTCAACCGTACGGGAATTGATATCAAAATGGTGGAAGGAAGAGATTTATGGCTGGAACCTCTTTTGGAACAAGCTTCGCCCAATCACGTTGCTCAGGTTATGGATTCTGAAGATCCGTTGTTTATTTTATATACATCTGGTTCTACCGGTGTACCTAAAGGAATGGTCCACACAACGGCAGGGTATATGGTTCAAACTGCCTATTCTTTTAAAAATGTTTTTGATTATAAAGAAAATGATATTTTTTGGTGTACCGCAGATTGTGGCTGGATTACGGGGCATTCGTATATCATATATGGTCCTCTTTTAAATGGTGCAACTACTGTGCTTTTTGAAGGAGTTCCGTCTTATCCTAACCCTAGCAGATTTTGGGATATTATTGATAAATATAAAGTTACTCAATTTTATACGGCACCAACTGCTATACGCGCTTTAATGACAGAAGATTACAGTTATGTAAATTCTCATGACCTATCAAGTTTGAGAGTAATAGGATCTGTAGGTGAGCCCATTAATGAAGAAGCATGGCACTGGTATAATGATCATGTAGGAAAGAAAAAATGTCCAATTGTGGATACGTGGTGGCAAACAGAAACTGGAAGTATTTTAATTTCTCCTTTGCCTTTTATTACGCCAACTAAACCTACTTATGCCACTTTGCCATTACCTGGAATTCAGGCTGTATTGATGGACGATAAAAGAAACGAGATTGAAGAAAACCAAATAGACGGTTCCTTGTGCATTAAGTTTCCATGGCCCTCCATGGCGAGAACGATTTGGGGAGATCACAAAAGATATAAAGAAACCTATTTTTCCCAATTTCCCGGAAAATATTTTACGGGAGATGGTGCATTGAGAGATGAAGTAGGCTACTACCGGATTACAGGACGAGCAGATGATGTTGTGATTGTTTCCGGGCATAATTTGGGAACAGCGCCTATTGAAGATGCCATTAATGAGCACCCTGCGGTTGCAGAAAGTGCGGTTGTAGGATATAAACACGATATTAAAGGTAATGCTTTATATGGTTATATTACCTTAAAAATGGAAGGGGAGTATAGAGATCGTGAAAATTTAAAGAAAGAAATCAATCAATATATCTCCAGTCACATTGGACCAATTGCTAAACTAGATAAAATACAGTTTGTTGAAGCATTGCCTAAAACCAGATCCGGTAAAATTATGCGTAGAATCTTGCGATCAATAGCTAATGGAGAGACTAAAGATTTTGGAGATATTTCCACTTTAATTAATCCGGAAGAAATTGAAAAAATTATTACTAAAACAATTTAAAACTATTATAATTTAAAAAAAGGCGAGTAATTTTTCTTATTCGCCTTTTTATAGCTGTGTATAAACAATTAATGAAACTGCTATTACAGCCATGGCTAAACCAACTAGATTTTGTTTAGTTAATCTTTCTTTAAAGAAAAAATATCCCACGGCAGTTCCTAATAAAATTACTCCAAAATTCATCCCAGCAAATACTGTAGTAGGATTGTCTGCAAAAATCTGATGAGCTTTCATATAAAACAAAATATTTATAAAGTTCAATATTCCTAACGGTAAGCCAAAAAATACTGTATATTTTGAAATAGCAAAAGATGATTGTTTAAATAGAGTTAGCAATAAATTGATTAAAACAGAGACTATTAATGCACAAAAAAACACATAAAACAAGCTGCTTGTATATGGGATTGAAGAATATAAAGCTAATTTCTTAAAGAATATGTCAATAATACCAAACCCTATAAAAACGCTAATTGGAAAAAAAACAATAGTTTTTTTATTTTCATTAAGACTGTTTTTTTTACCTTCTTTATTGAGAATAAAATAAATAGATAATAACCCTATTAAAAGTGCGATATATCTTAGATTAGATATTTGTTCTTTAAATAAAAATATCGAGGCAAGAATAGGTATGAAGAGTGACATTCTTTGAGCAAGATCTGTCTTTATAATGCCTGAATATAAAATTGAATAATAAAGTGTTACAAATATGAGCGGCAATAAAATAGATAAAGGAATAATAATTTCAACAGGCAAATCATTTGGGATATTCCAAACAGATGGCTTAAAATAAAAATAAGATAATAAAACTGTAACCATATAGTTTACAATTATCATTTGTTTAATATCTGTTTTAAAACGTTTTGATATTTTGAGTAATATACCGACAGAAACACTTCCTAAAATACTTAAAATGAGATATAGCATCGAGTTAAATTCTAAATTACTTTTACAAAAGTATAAAAATAGAGTATACTAAATAACCTATTTTACATAATATATATTATAGGTAAAAACATATAATGTAAAATAAAGAACTTTTTTAGCTAAAAATATTCATATACTCATTGAAAAGTTTACTTTTGTAGCAAATAAATTTTGTACCTAAATAATTTTACTGTGGAAAACGCTAATGCATTAAAATTGATCAAAAAAATTCAATCTGATCTTATCACGGAAGGACTTGTTATAGAAAACATTGTTTCTGATTTAAAAAAATTAAGAGAATACGCTTTATTAGAGGAAAAACCGGTTTTGGTAAAAGCAATTCGATTAACCTATGAACACATTTTAGAAAATGAAGCCTTCCTAATTGGCATACCAAATGACGAACCTATTGAAGAAGATCAAATTATTAATAATGAAGAAGCAGATGAAAAAAATAATTTAGAAAGCTTACAATATATTTTGTCCCTATTTAAGGATATTGAAAACAAGCATAACTTAGCAGATTTAAGAGAATATAATACTAAACTTCAATCTTTCTAAGAAATATTATTATTTTTAATCTTAAAAGTAAACCAACCCAAAAATTAACTTTAAAAAGTTTGTTTTTGGGTTTTGATATATAAATACAAATCATATTTTAGCTCAAATTTATAAAGACCATACAAATGCTTAAACTTTTTAAAAATGTAGCTCTTTTAGAAGGAATTTCACTTCTGGTACTTCTGTTCATTGCCATGCCTTTAAAATACTTTTTAGACCAGCCCGGAGCAGTCAGAATTGTAGGAATGGCGCACGGTATACTCTTTGTTATATACATAGTAATGGCTACCGTACTAAAAATAGATGAAAAATGGAGTTTTAAAAAATATGCTATTATTTGTGCTGCTTCTGTACTCCCGTTTGGTACATTTATTATGGAATACAAAATGTTTAATCAAAAGAAAGTAAAATAAAAGTGGAATACCCCGCTTTTATTTTACTTTCTCCAAAGCATCGGTTATAATTTGTGAATGGTCAAAAGCTAATGGAGGCAAATTATTAACAGCAAACCATTTTAATTCTTTTGCGTCATCTGCTGCTTTTCCTTCCACAATTTCCCCTACCCTTCCACAATAAGCAATTGTTACAACATGTGATCTGGGATCTCTGTGTGGTTTACCATAGGCTCCTATTTGACTCAATTTTTCCACAGTCAAAGAAGTTTCTTCTTTTAATTCTCTTTTAGCTGCATCTTCCAAATCTTCATTGTTATCTACAAAACCACCTGGCAAAGCCCAAAAATTTTTAAAAGGCTCATTTTTTCTTTTTATTAAAAGAATTTTATCATATCCTGCAGTTTTTTTAAAAATAATTACATCAACAGTAACAAATATCTTAGAAATATAACTCATAACGTTAATTAATTTTCATAAATCAATAAATATATAAAACAAATATCACATTTTTTTTTATTTTATGCTTTATAATTTAAAAGATTAGATTATATTTGTCCCATGTAAGCGGTTAATCTACTAGGATTAATCAAAAATTAGTGGAAATTAAAAATACTATTATGAAGAAAATCACATTACCATTATTAGCGTCTTTGTTTGCCTTTGGTATGGTAAACGCACAGGACAAACCTTACAACAAATGGTCTATTGACTTAAATGGTGGATTTGCTAAACCAGCTAGAACACTCTCATCAGGCTATTCAGCCGAAACTTTCAAAAATCTTCACCTAGACGGAGGAGTGCGTTATAGTCTTAACAACAAATTTGGGGTAAAAGCTTCTTTTGGTTATGATAAGATTAATAATTGGACGAATAATGCAAATTTAGAATCCTCTTATTATAGAACAAGTCTAGAAGGTGTAGTGAATTTGGGACGAGTTTTAAATTTTGAAAACTGGACAAAAGTGATAAATGTTCAAGCGCATGCAGGAGGAGGGTACTCTTGGTTGACAGGAGATGCTTTTTCAGGAAATGATAAAATGGGGCATTTAATGGCAGGGTTGACAGGACAAGTTAAACTTCATAGAAGAATAGCCCTAAATGCTGATTTTACAGTAATTCAAAATACACAACAAGATAAAAATTGGGATGGATTAAACAACACAAATCGTTCTGTTTTTCAAGGAACAATGTTTAATGCAACAGTTGGACTTTCTATCTACTTAGGTAAGCATGCTCAACATGCTGACTGGTATTCTGAAGAAAGTCAAATACAAAACCAATTATCTGATTTGGATAATAGATTGTCAAGAGTTGAAGATATGTTAGTTGATTCTGACGGAGATGGCGTGCCGGATTATTTAGATTTAGAGCCAAATACTCCAGCAGGTGCATTAGTTGATTCAAGAGGTAGAAATATCGACAAAAACAACAATGGCATAGCTGATAATATTGAAGCTTATTTGGCTGAAAAATATGCTAAGATTGGCGATCAAAAAATGAGCGCTGACGATGCAGCAGTTGTTAAAGAATTAGTAAACAAAGGTTATGTAGCTGTCTATTTTGACTTTGATAAGGCACAGCCTTCTTCAACAGATGGAATAAATTTCATTGTTACTTATTTGAAAAACAATCCTTCTGCTTCAGTTGACGTAATTGGATATGCAGATGCAGTTGGAAATAAAGAATACAACAATAAATTATCTGAAAGACGTGCTAAATCTGTTAGTGAAATTTTAACGAAAGCAGGTATCAGTTCTTCTAGAATCAATACTGTTGGAAATGGAGTTGATGACAGCGTAGCAAAAGATTCTTCTTCTGCACGTAAGATTGCAAGAAAAGTTGTTTTCAAAATCAAATAATTAAAAAAACAGTTTTAAACATACTGCTAAGAGCGCAAGATTAATCTTGCGCTCTTATTTTTTATAACTAACTTTGTATGAAGTTATAAATATATGAAATTCACAATAAGTTCAGAATACTCCCCAACCGGAGACCAGCCTGAAGCTATTAAAAAGCTAAGTCAAGGTTTATTAGATAATGAAAAATATCAAACATTAGTTGGAGTAACCGGATCAGGAAAAACATTTACTGTAGCTAATGTTATACAAGAAGTCCAAAAACCGACTCTGGTACTGGCACATAATAAAACACTCGCCGCTCAGCTATATTCAGAATTTAAAAACTTTTTTCCTGAGAATGCTGTTGAATATTTTGTTTCTTATTATGATTATTATCAGCCTGAAGCCTTTATTCCTGTTACAGGGCAATATATAGAAAAGGATTTATCCATTAATGATGAGTTGGAAAAAATGCGTCTTAGTACTACTTCTTCTCTCCTTTCTGGACGAAGAGATGTATTAGTAGTTGCATCTGTTTCTTGTCTTTATGGAATAGGAAATCCTGTTGAGTTTCAAAAGAACGTTATTTCCGTTGAATTGAATCAAGAAATTTCACGTACTAAATTCTTACACCGACTGGTTCAAAGTTTATATTCTAGAACAGAAGCCGATTTTACACCAGGATCATTTAGAATTAAAGGAGATACTATTGAAGTATTTCCAAGTTATGCCGATAACCCTTTCAGAATCCATTTTTTTGGTGATGAAATTGAAGGTATTGAAGTTTTTGATCCGGTTAATGCACAAGTAATAGAAAAGTTTGATGCCTTAACTATTTATCCCGCTAATATGTTTGTTACATCACCTGACGTGTTGCAAAAAGCTATTTGGGAAATACAGCAGGATTTAGTTAAACAAGTTGATTATTTTAAAGAACAAGGTAAACATTTAGAGGCTAAAAGATTAGAAGAAAGAACCAATTTTGATTTGGAAATGATAAGAGAATTAGGATATTGTTCTGGAATTGAAAACTATTCTCGCTATTTAGACGGCAGAGAACCCGGTACTCGTCCATTCTGTTTACTAGACTATTTTCCGGAAGATTATTTAATGATAGTCGATGAAAGTCATGTGACTATATCTCAAGTTCACGCTATGTATGGAGGAGACCGTTCTAGAAAAGAAAACCTTGTGGAATACGGCTTTCGATTGCCAGCTGCTTTAGATAACAGACCCCTGAAATTTGAAGAATTTGAAATAATGCAAAATCAAGTAATTTATGTTTCTGCTACTCCTGCAGATTATGAATTACAAAAGTCAGAAGGTGTTTATGTAGAGCAGTTAATCCGACCAACGGGACTTTTGGATCCTGAAATAGAAGTTAGACCTACTGAAAATCAGATAGATGATTTAATAGAAGAAATTCAAAACAGAGTTGAACTTGACGAAAGAATTTTGGTTACTACCTTAACTAAAAGAATGGCTGAAGAGTTGGCAAAATATTTTACTAAAGTAGGTATTCGCTGCAGGTATATACATTCGGATATAGATACTTTGGAACGAGTAGAGATTATGCAGGATTTGCGGAAAGGACTTTTTGATGTATTGATAGGAGTTAATCTCTTAAGAGAGGGATTAGATCTTCCAGAAGTTTCTCTTGTAGCTATTTTAGATGCTGATAAAGAAGGGTTTTTAAGAAGTCACCGCTCTCTGACACAAACTGTAGGACGAGCGGCAAGAAATATAAATGGAAGAGCTATTATGTACGCGGATAAGATTACAGACAGTATGCAGAAAACGATTGATGAAACTAATTATCGACGCAATAAGCAAATGGCTTATAATCAAGAACACAATATGACTCCTAAAGCTTTGAGTAAAAAAATATCTAATGATTTAATTAAAAATTCATATGAAAAAACACAAATGATTCAATTACAAAAGGTTGCTGAAACTGAAATTAAATACAAAAGCAAAACTCAAATAGAAAAAATTATTAGAGAAAAACGAAAAGAAATGGAAATAGCAGCTAAAGATTTAGATTTTATCAATGCAGCAAGATTGAGAGATGAAATAAAAGTTTTAAAAGAGAAATTAAGCGAATAAATATATCACCGAGCTATTTTATTTATTTCTTTAAAACGTTTTTTTCTATTTCTATAGAGTAATTACCCGGAACAATTTTTTTTCCATACATTTCTGCATAATTTTTAGTAAACTCAGCGCCAAAATACAAAATCATTGCGGAATAATAGACCCATATTAAGATAACTATAATTGAACCTGCTGCTCCATATAATGAGGAAGATGCTGTTGTACTTAAATAAAGACCTATTCCCCACTTGCCGACCATAAATAATACGGAAGTAAAGGAAGCTCCTACTGCTGTTTCTTTCCACCCTATTTTTCCGTTAGGAAGTGTTTTAAATATGAGCATAAATAAAAGAGTGGTAATAATAAAAACTACAACATTATTTAATAAGCTTATAAGGTAGATAGTTTCTTCTTTAAAAAAATCGGTTAGAAAATCATATAAAATTTCCACAAATGAGTTGATCATTAAGCTTACCAATAATACAAACCCAACAGAACCAATCATAGCAAAAGAAAGCAATCTGTTTTTTACAAATCTGACAATATTTTTATTAGGCTTAGCAGCCAACCCCCAAATATAATTAATAGAGCTTTGAATTTCAGCAAACACACCTGAAGCACTAAACAATAACACCGCGATTCCTATAATAGTTGGCAGTGCTCCGGAACGATTGAGCTTCACATTATTCATTGCGCTTTTAACTTCTTCAGTAGTGTTAGGTCCGATAAAATCTGTTAATTGCTGGTAAAAGAAATCAGCTACTTCTTTTTGTTCAAAGAAAAAACCACTGGCAGAAATAATTAAAATAAGCAAGGGGGGCAAAGCAAAAATAGTATAATAAGATAAAGCTGCACTAAATTTCATAGCATTGTCATCGAGGAAATTAGAAACAGAACGCTTTAATAACTCTATACTTTTTTTCATATTATTTGTATAAACAGATGAATTGAATACTATTCAAAAACTGCGCCAGTATGATAGACAAATTAATGTAAAATAACTTTTAAAAGCAAAAAAGAGAAGTACTCTTTGTACTTCTCTTTTATAAATATAAGCAAAAAATAATTAAACATTAAAACGAAAGTGCATAACATCTCCGTCTTTTACAATGTATTCTTTTCCTTCTACCTTCAGTCTTCCCGCTTCTTTTACTTTGGCTTCAGAACCAAAATTAACAAAGTCATCATAAGCAATTACTTCAGCCCGAATAAATCCTTTTTCAAAATCAGAGTGAATTACTCCTGCAGCTTTAGGTGCTGTATCTCCTACATTTATAGTCCAAGCTCTGACTTCTTTTACTCCCGCGGTAAAATAGGTCTGCAGATTTAGCAATTTGTAAGCTGAACGGATAAGTTTTGAAACCCCTGGTTCTTGTAGACCTAAATCTTCTAAAAACATTTGACGTTCTTCAAAGGTTTCCAATTCCGTAATATCTGCTTCTGTTGCTACGGCAAGCACTATTACTTCTGCATTTTCATCTTTTACTAATTCTTTTACTTTTTCTACATATTCATTCCCATTTGTTGCCGCGACTTCATCTACGTTACATACATATAAAACGGGTTTATGGGTAATCAATTGAAATGAATCAATCAATTCTTCTTCCTCCTGGTTTTCAGGATTTATGGTACGTACAGAACTACCTTTAAGTAAAGTTTCTTTAATTTTATCTAATAAATTAGCTTCTACCTGTGCTTCTTTATTTCCAGTTTTTGCGGCTTTCTTTACTTTTTCCAGTCGTTTTTCAACCGTTTCCAGATCCTTTAACTGCAATTCTATATCAATGGTTTCTTTATCTCTGACGGGATTTACATTTCCGTCAACATGAACAATGTTATCATTGTCAAAACAGCGTAAAACATGAATAATAGCATTACACTCTCTTATGTTTCCAAGAAACTGATTACCGAGCCCCTCTCCTTTACTTGCACCTTTTACTAATCCCGCAATATCTACAATTTCTACAGTAGCAGGTAAAACACGTTCCGGATTAACTAACTCCTCCAATTTAGATAAACGAGCATCAGGAACATTGACTACGCCAATATTAGGTTCTATTGTACAGAAAGGAAAATTTGCACTTTGAGCTTTTGCATTTGACAGACAATTAAACAATGTTGATTTTCCTACGTTGGGCAACCCCACAATACCTGCTTTCATATTTTATACCTATATAATCATTTTTACTGGTGCAAATATATTCAAAATAATAGAAGTTTTGAGAAATGATTTATTTTAGGATATTCATAAATGTTGTCTAACAAATAACTTTTAAAGCCCCTTCTTTTACTTCAATTTGAAATGAGTTTGTTTTAAATTCATAAAACTCTCCATCTAACTGTAAACCATTCTTTTTCTGATCCAGAACTTCAACCTCAATTTTTTGGGTTTGAACATAATCAGTTTTCCTGAATGTTTCTGTTTTCTTTAATAATACATATAATCCAAACGTCAACTGTTTAATAAAGTTAATTTTTGGTACCATCACATAATCCAATAATCCATCTGTTAAACTGGCTTTGGGTGTAAGTGTTATATTGTATCCCATTTCATTTGAATTAGAAATAAATAGCAATAGAGGATCTACTTCCTTAGATATACCGTTATAGGACACTTTCATTTTTTTAGTTCGATATTGCAAAGCAGAATTAAGTGCTGCTTTTATATAGGAAACAAGCTTATGCTTACCTGATTTTTCGTAACTTTCTATAATAGTTGCATCAATTCCAAACCCCATATTGCTAAAAAAGTATTCCCCATTTACACTTCCTACATCCATTTTTAATATGCGACCTGTCTTAATTTTCAAAATTGCCTGCTCAATATTTTTAGGAATAGATAAATTTGAAGCCAACCCATTGCCTGAACCTACCGGAATAATGCCAAAAGAAATATCTTTACCTACTATTTGTGTAGCTACCTCGTGTATAGTACCATCCCCTCCGCATGCAACCACTATATCTGCGCCTGCTTCAATTGCAGATTCAGTTAAAGAGATTGCATGTTTTTTATATTTTGAAAAAGCTACCTTTAAATCATATTCTTCTTCCTGAAAAAAAGCTCTTAGATAATTATAATCAATATTGTGTTTCCCTTTTCCTGAAATAGGATTAATAATAAAATGTATTTTAGTCATAACTATTTTTACGCATTATAAAATGATATAAAAGATAATGCTATTTCCGTACTCCTATAAAAAAGCTAACTAACTGTTAGCCTTTACTCTTTTACAGGACCTTCCCATTCTGTAATTCCTCCTAATAAATTAAAGGTATTTTCAAAACCAATCTGCCCCATTAAAAGACAAGCTTGATTACTTCTTCCGCCAGCTTTACAATAAACGTAATAATTTTTATTTTTATCTAGTTTTTCCAATTCATCTAAAAACTCCTGCCCTTTATAAATATCTATGTTTATTGCGTTTGGTATTGATTTCTCTTCAACTTCCTCTTCTGTTCTAACATCTAATATGACAGCATTAGTATCGTTTTGATACTGTTCCCACCATTGTTCTTGCGATAAATTCATCATCTTATTTGAATGTTTTAGTTATAGTCTTCAAAGATAAAGTTATTCTACTTTAAGGGAAATATTTTATTCAAATAATTCCTATTTAAATTAGTTTGCTTTACTTTGTCAATAAAAAATGTCATCACATCATATTGTTAGAGACGATCAAGAACCTGCTTTAATTATAGCTAATGGCGAAGCTTGTAAGCAAGAGTTAATGAATCAATTATTAGAGTGGTCTCCTTTAGTTATTGTATTAGATTCCGCAATAGAAAGAGTCATCGATTTAGGTATTAAAATTGATGTGCTCATTGGTGATTTTGACAGAGGTTTTAATCCGGAAGATTATTTGGAAAAACAATATCCTTTAGAAATTGTCAGAGCCAGTGATCAAGTTTACACTGATTTAGAAAAAGCATTTCAATATCTTATACAAAGAAGCATTCCTGCAGTAAACGTTATTTGGGCTACCGGAAGACGCGCTGACCATACGATTACTAATATAACCAGTATTGCTAAGTTTAAAGATGATTTAAAAATTGTTATTTACGATGATTATTCCAAAATATACCGCCTCCCTAATTTGTTTAAAAAATGGTATGAAAAAGAAACTATTATTTCCTTAATCCCTGTAGGACAAGTCAACGGAATTGCAACTGATAATTTAGTATATCCTTTGAATGAAGAATCTTTAATCTTAGGGCAACGAACAGGAAGTAGCAACTCTGTTCTCAACGATGGAATTGTTACCATCAGTTACAAAGAAGGTGATTTATTAATGATGGAATGTCACGATTAATTAAAACAAATAAAAAAACAGAGTTTAACAACTCTGTTTTTTATTTAATTTTTTAAAGAATAAAATTAATTATTACCTAAAAATATTTGGAAACCTAAAGCTAAACCTAAACCATTTTGAGCAGTAGCATTTGCTTGATTTGATTTACTGTAATTATATCCTACAATAGCTTCTAAAGCCACATTACGACTAACGAAATGAGAATATCCGGCATTGATAGCAAAAGCAAATGATGTATCACTATCGCCCGCTACTTCAGCTCCCGAAATACCAATACTACCTTGTCCAAAAAATCTACCTGTTTCACTAGCTCCTTCCGGAAAATAATATCTTGCAAAAGGCATAACTTTATAATTCCAAATGTTATCTCCTCCTTTAACGGTTTGAAGTCCGGCACCTAATTCCAGACCTACAGCAATTCCATCAGTGATAAAATATCCAGCTCGAGGTGAAAAGTTAATATTAAAACTTTCCTCTTCAAAACTATAACCTGTTGATCCTAAAGCTCCACCAACTATCCAGTTTCCTTTTTGAATTGGTGTAGTTCCTACTTTTTCTGATAACTTTGGTTTTTCAATTTTGGTTTGAGCATTAGATGTTAACATTCCACCTACTAATAATGCTGCTAATAACGTAACTTTTTTCATACTTTCATTTTTTAAATTTAATACAATTTAATATCAGCAAAAATCAAGCCTTTTTATGTTTTATATAAAAATATTTTCAGGATATTTTTGATTTATCTACTAATTCTTTTCTTAGTTCAACAAATTTTTTTTTACTCCCGACAAGTCCTTGAATTAAAAAATCCCTCGCTTTTTCGATTTCAATTTCCCTAAAATATTTAAACCAAACATCTGTCTGCAAGATTTCTTTGATTTTGGCAATGCGTTTTGCAGCATCAACTGCATTCCACAAAACTGCCTCACTATCCTTTAGACAATACTTATGTACAAAAGTCACATCTTTTTTTTCTTTTTCTACAACAATAACATATAAAGGTTCATTTTCATTGTTAGGAAAAAAGCTGTTCCATGTAGCATAAGCTATATAATATTTTCCGTTTTTTTTAGACTGAGACATAAATTTCCATCTACAATTTGCTGCTCTGCCCCAATGATCCGACAAACGAGCTACTCCCTTTTCATCAAAAAAATATTCGCTTCCTGATTTACTTTTATAGTCAGCAGTACGCCCTTTTATAAAATCTCTTGAAATCTCTTGCCATTCACAATATGTATGCTTAAAAAAATTGTAGCGGTTATATTTTTTCATCTACAATATCAATTGATTTTCGTTCTCTACAATCTCGATTCCTTTTAGCTTCATTATCTTTTTAGCCTCTATCAACCCGGTATCTGTAATAGGTTTAGTTGCAAAATCTAAAAAGTAAGTTTTAAAATCCAATTCTACAGCATCAACAGCACTGTAAAAGACACAAAATTCAGCTGCCAAACCGCATATATACAGTTCACTTACATTCTTATCCCTTAAATAACCAGCCAATCCAGTATTTCTGCGTTTTCCATTATCAAAAAATCCGCTATAAGAATCTATTTCTCTATCCGATCCTTTTCTAAAAATAGCAGAAATACAATTACTATTCCATTCTTTTGTAAACTCTGCGCCTTTCGTACCTGAAATACAGTGATCAGGCCATAAAACCTGATTTAAACCATTTAAATCAACAACATCAAATACTTTTTTGGCGGGATATTGAGATGCAAAACTTTTATGATTTTGCGGATGCCAATCCTGAGTCGCAATTATTAATTCAAATTTTTCCTGAATTCGATTTACGACTTCAATAATCTCATTTCCATTCGGCACGGCAAGCTTTCCTCCAGGAAGAAAATCATATTGTAAATCAACAACTAAAAGTGCTTTCATAATCAAGGTAAAAAAACTCGCCTTATACAAAGCGAGTCAATTTTTTTTAATTTTCAAATTCTTTTAATGTTTCAATAATAATGCGAACACAATCTAACAATTGTTCTTCATTCATTACCAGAGGTGGAGCAAAACGAATAATGTTTCCGTGAGTTGGTTTTGCCAGCAAACCATTATCTCGTAATTTTAAACAAATATTCCAGGCAGTTTCACTTTCTTCACTGTCATTGATAACAATAGCATTCAGCAATCCTTTTCCTCTAACCAAATTGCAAATATTACTAGTATCAATATATTTACTCAACTCGCTTCTAAACAATTGTCCTAATTTTTCTGCATTATCTGCCAACTTTTCATCAATCACAACATCTAGTGCAGCCATGGCGATAGCCGCAGCCATTGGATTTCCTCCAAATGTAGAACCGTGTTGTCCTGGTTTTATAACATTCATAATTTCGTCATTTGCCAAAACAGCTGAAATAGGATAAGCTCCTCCTGACAATGCTTTTCCCAAAACTAAAATATCTGGTTTAACATTTTCATGATCTACTGCCAGCATTTTTCCGGTACGGGCAATTCCCGTTTGCACTTCATCCGCAATAAACAAAACATTATTTTGTTCACATAACAATTTAGCTTCAGCCAGATACCCTGGATCTGGTACATAAACACCCGCCTCTCCCTGAATAGGTTCTACTAAAAAGCCGGCTATATTTTTATTGTTTTCCAAAATAGCTCTTAAAGCATCTATATTATTGTACTCCACTCTTATAAAGCCATCTGTATATGGTCCGTAATTTTGTCGGGCATCAGGATCATTTGAAAAAGAAATAATTGTTGTTGTACGTCCGTGAAAATTATTTTCACATACAACTATCTGGGCTTGATTTTCAGATAGACCCTTTTTTTCATAAGCCCATTTTCTGCAAAGCTTTAGTGCTGTTTCTACCGCTTCTGCACCTGAATTCATCGGCAAAATTTTATTAAACCCGAACAACTTGGTTATTTTTTCCTCATATTGCCCCAGCTTATCATTGTAAAAGGCTCTGGAAGTAAGCATTAACGTATTAGCCTGCTGATGCATTGCTTCGACTATTTTAGGATGACAATGCCCTTGATTTACGGCTGAATAAGCTGATAAAAAATCATAATATTTTTTCCCTTCAACATCCCATACATAAACCCCCTCTCCTTTAGATAAAACTACAGGAAGCGGATGATAATTATGAGCGCCATATTTATTTTCTAATTCTATTGCTTGTGCTGATGTGATTTTTTGTGACATTATTATTTTACTTTTTTCATTATTTCTTAATTCATGCAAGGTACAAAAAACTATACTTTTATCTCCACTAATTAAGAATGTTTTGATAAAATACTTAGCACAGGTTTATAAAAACAATGGTATTTTTGATAAACTCATCCTTTTTCGATTTTATTGCATAAAACATGCGGCTCTTAAAAATTGTATCAGTTATTAAAATCATGTATATTTGCACTTATTTTAATATTTTATGATGATAAAAATTACATTACCAGACGGTTCAGTGAAAGAGTTTGCTTCAGGCAGTACTCCTTTTGATGTGGCTAAATCCATTAGTGAAGGGTTAGCTCGAAATATAATTTCAGCAAACTTTAACGGAACAACCATTGAAACCACTACTCCTCTGACCCAAGATGGTAGTTTAATTTTATACACGTGGAATGATGCAGAAGGGAAAAAAGCATTTTGGCACTCCACTTCTCACGTCATGGCTCAAGCTTTACAGGAGCTTTATCCCGGAATCAAATTGACAATAGGACCTGCGATTGAAAATGGGTTTTACTACGATGTAGATTTTGTAAATCACAAAGTCAGTGATGCTGATTTCAAAAAAATAGAAGATAAAGTTTTAGAAATAGCACGAGGCAAGCACGATTTTAAAATACGTTCCGCATCCAAAGCAGAAGCTTTAGAATTTTATAAAAAAGAAGAAAATCCGTATAAAGTAGAATTAATTGAAAATCTCGAAGACGGCACAATTACGTTTTGCGATCATGATAGCTTTACCGATTTATGCAGAGGCGGACACATTCCTAATACAGGAATAATCAAAGCTTTTAAAGTTTTATCCGTGGCAGGAGCCTATTGGAGAGGAGATGAAAAAAACAAACAATTAACACGCGTTTATGGTATCTCCTTTCCAAAACAAAAAGATTTAACAGAATATTTAGCTCTGATTGAAGAAGCTAAAAAACGTGATCATCGTAAATTAGGTAAAGAACTGGATCTGTTTACTTTTTCTCAAAAAGTAGGACAAGGATTACCTTTATGGCTTCCAAAAGGTGCTGCTTTAAGAGATCGATTAGAGCAATTTTTGCGTAAAGCACAGAAAAAAGCAGGGTATGAACAGGTGGTTACACCACACATCGGACAAAAAGAGTTATATGTAACCTCTGGGCATTATGCTAAATATGGAGCCGACAGTTTTCAGCCAATTCACACACCGGTTGAAGGTGAAGAATTTTTATTGAAGCCGATGAACTGCCCGCATCACTGCGAAATTTATAATGCAAAACCATGGTCTTACAAAGATCTGCCGAAGCGGTTTGCTGAATTCGGAACAGTATATCGGTATGAGCAATCGGGTGAATTACACGGATTAACAAGAGTAAGAGGCTTTACCCAGGATGATGCACATATTTTTTGTACTCCTGATCAGTTGGATGAAGAATTTAAAAAGGTCATTGATCTTGTTTTATATGTATTTGGTTCTCTTGGATTTGAAAACTTTACTGCTCAAGTTTCGGTTCGTGACCTAAACAATCCTGATAAATATATCGGATCAGTTGAAAATTGGGAAAAAGCAGAGCAAGCCATCATAAATGCAGCAAAAGATAAAGGTTTAAACTATATAATTGAAAGCGGAGAAGCAGCTTTTTACGGACCTAAACTTGACTTTATGGTTAAAGATGCTTTGGGTAGAAGCTGGCAATTAGGAACCATACAGGTAGATTATAATCTGCCGGAACGTTTTGAACTTAGTTACAAAGGGTCAGATAATGAATTACACCGTCCGGTAATGATTCATAGAGCCCCATTTGGCTCTATGGAGCGTTTTATCGCTATTTTACTAGAACACACCGGTGGAAATTTCCCGCTTTGGCTGATGCCGGAACAAGCTATTATCTTGTCTCTGAGTGAGAAATATGAAAAATATGCGAAAAAAGTTTTAGATTTGCTAGAAAATAGCGAAATTCGCGCGTTGATTGACAACAGAAATGAAACTATCGGAAAAAAAATCCGAGAAGCTGAAGTTCAAAAACTTCCCTATATGCTGATTGTTGGTGAAGAGGAAGAGAAAAACGGCACGGTTTCTGTTAGAAAACATGGAGATTCCGGAAAATCAAACCAAACAATGAAAGTAGAAGATTTCATTGCAATAATTAATAACGAAATTAAAAACTCAACCAAACAATTTGGAGAGTAAAAAAATGTATAACCGCTTGGTAAAACAAGCAAAAAACTTTTAAAGCCATAGCAATAAGACAAAAAAGAGGTTATAAACCTCGCGAAGAAAAAAAAGATGCGCATAGAATTAACAATGCCATTCGTGTTCCTGAAGTCCGACTTGTAGGAGATAATGTTGAAATTGGTGTATATAAGCTTGCAGACGCTATGCGTATTGCTGAAGCACAAGAATTAGATTTGGTTGAAATTTCACCCAATGCTGAACCGCCCGTTTGTAAAGTAATCGATTATAAAAAATTCCTTTATGAACAGAAAAAGCGCGAAAAAATATTAAAAGCCAAATCTACACAAATCACCGTTAAAGAAATTCGCTTTGGTCCGCAAACAGATGAACACGACTATGAGTTTAAAAAGAAAAATGCTATAAAATTTTTAAATGAAGGATCAAAATTAAAAGCATTTGTGTTTTTTAAAGGTCGTTCAATTATCTATAAAGATCAAGGGCAGATTTTATTGTTAAGACTAGCTCAGGATTTAGAAGAATACGGAAAAGTTGAATCTATGCCTGTATTAGAAGGAAAGCGTATGACTATGTTTATCGCTCCTAAAAAGAAAAAGTAACCCTTTTTTACAAGGATAAAATATTATTAAGTAAGATAATCACTAATAACTAGGAAATTAAGATGCCTAAAATGAAAACAAAATCCAGTGCTAAAAAACGTTTTAAACTTACTGGTTCTGGAAAAATCAAAAGAAAGCACGCTTTCAAAAGTCATATTTTGACTAAAAAATCTAAAAAACGTAAATTAGCTTTAACACATTCTACTTTAGTATCTAAAGCAGATGAAGCTAACATTAAAGATCAATTGAGATTAATCTAAAAATTGATCCGGTTAAAACTATTTAATAACCCTGGAGTGGTGCAATAAAATTTTGAGAAGAGTTTGAAAAAACCGCCCACTACAAAAAAATAAAAAAATATGGCAAGATCAGTAAACTCAGTAGCTTCAAGAGCAAGAAGAAAAAGAATCTTGAAGCAAGCCAAAGGTTACTTTGGAAGACGTAAAAATGTTTGGACAGTAGCTAAAAATGCGGTAGAAAAAGCAATGCAATATGCTTACCGCGACAGAAAGCAAAAAAAGAGAAATTTCCGTTCACTTTGGATTATGCGTATTAATGCAGGAGCCAGATTACACGGACTTAGCTATTCTCAGTTCATGGGTAAATTAAAAGCTAATAATATTGAATTGAACCGTAAAGTTCTTGCAGATTTAGCAATGAATCACCCAGAAGCTTTTGCAGCTATCGTAAACAAAGTAAAATAAAAACATTATTATTGTCTAATACGATTTTTCTTACTTAATATAAAAAAAGACCGTTATTAATCTAATGGTCTTTTTTATTTTGTATCTGTCCCATCCTGAAATAGCGATACAAAAAAGAAATCGTTATAAATAGAAGAGAACCAGAAAACCTGTCCTATCAACCACCAGTGCTTGTCCCAAATATGGTATTCAAGTCCAAAGTATAGTAGTAAATTGGTTAAGAAAACCCGTTAGTTTTGATTGGGGATACCAAACACCATCCAATATACCCAAAAGTCACCCGAACAAAAAATAATGTAATTTGAAACCCAGGTAAAGCTTTTGCAAAAGCAGAAGGCTTTACTTGAGAAACAAGCCTATGTAGCAGACAAGAAAGCGCTTATTCTCAATACGATGATTAACCTTGCCAAAGAGAAATAGTAAATTGATATCTGAAAAAATCCCCACCCGAACTATCAAAACTTTCCGAGAAAAACAAAAAGAAACCATAAGTTTCTCCTGTATATTGTTCGAGTTGAACAGACAGGCTTGACAAATTTAATGTAGATTTGAACATGAGAAAGATTCTGGTCAAACAAGCTGTAAAGGAGTATAATGAATTGAGACCTCATTTGTCAATTCATTATTTAACACCAATACAGATGCACAAACAACAGAAATTAATACCAAAATCATACAAAAAGAAAACAGTACAAATACGAATATCTGTACTGCTTAAATTAAAATTTTTATTTGTTTAATCCTGTATCTTTTTTTCAGGACGTTACAAGAAGAGACACAAGATTCGAAAATTAATCTTCCTCATCTGCGGCAATTTCTAAATCTTTTAATGCATCCAAAGATTCATCTGCCGTATCTACAAAATCATCTTCTTCCTCCTCGTCAAAGTTTTCAATTCTATCTGCTAATTTAGTACTTACTTTTACCAGGTAAATAGTATCTTCAGTTCTTACTTCAACAGCTTCGACTGTTTCATTTTTTATATTTTTAAAACGAATAATATCTGAATCATCATATCCGTCCGGAAATTTTTCCACTAAAAGTGATAAAATTTCATTTGTTAATTTTGCGTAATCAACAATTACTCTTTTCATTCTTCTTTATTACTTTATTTCGGTTTCAAATGTAGTAGCAAAATCGTAATTAACAAATAAAAAAATAATATTTTTATATTTTATATTATGCGTTAATTACCAAGAATATAGGCAAAAATTAAAGGAGCGACTATAGTTGCATCAGACTCTACAATAAATTTTGGAGTATCTATATCCAATTTTCCCCAAGTAATTTTCTCGTTCGGAACAGCACCTGAATAAGATCCATAGGAAGTCGTGGAATCTGAAATCTGGCAGAAATATGACCAGAAAGGCACGTCTTCCCATTCTAAATCCTGATACATCATCGGAACAACACAAATAGGAAAGTCTCCAGAAATACCGCCTCCTATTTGGAAAAAACCAACTCCTTTACCTGCTGAATTAGCACGATACCATTCCGTTAAATAAATCATGTATTCTATTCCTGATTTAACAGTAGAAACCTTTAAATTGCCTTTAATAACATTAGATGTAAAGATATTTCCCGTTGTAGAATCTTCCCATCCCGGACACACAATAGGAAGGTTTTTTTCTGCTGCAGCTACAATCCAAGAATTTTTCGGGTCTATTTCGTAATATTGTTCTAATACTCCTGAATTTACAACTTGATATAAAAACTCATGAGGAAGATAACGCTCACCTTTTGCTTCTGCAGCATGCCAAACATCTTCTAAATGTTTTTGCAGACGTCTAAAAGCTTCTTCTTCAGGAATACAAGTATCGGTAACTCGATTATAGTGGCTGTCCAATAATTCTTTTTCTTGTTCCGGAGTTAAATCTCTATAGTTAGGAACTCTTTTATAATGAGAATGAGCTACCAAATTCATCACATCTTCTTCAAGGTTAGCTCCTGTACAAGAAATAATATGAACTTTATCCTGACGGATCATCTCTGCTAATGAAATCCCTAATTCAGCAGTACTCATAGCCCCACCTAAAGAGATTAACATTTTACCACCTTCCAACAAGTGGGTCTCATATCCTTTTGCAGCATCTACTAACGCTGCTGCATTAAAATGTCTGTAATTATGTTCAATAAACTGACTAATAGGTCCTTTATTCATTTTATCTAATCTTTTCTGTTAATATATTTTATTCTGCTTTATCGTTATAACCTAAAATATTTAATACATCTTCCGCTGTTTGCTGTTCAGAGAATAATTCTGTAGCCAATATACCATTTTCGTCTCTGTCTATTAAAATATGACGTGGTTGAGGAATCAGGCAGTGATGAATTCCTCCAAAACCACCAATTGTATCTTGATATGCTCCAGTATTAAAGAAACCGATATACAAAGGTTTATCTTTGTTGTATTTAGGCAGGTAAATGGCGTTTAAATTTTGCTCTGAATTATAATAATCATCGCTATCACAAGTTAATCCTCCTAATAAAATCCTTTCATAAGTATCATTCCAGCGATTGATTGGCAACATAATAAATTTTTTATTAATTGCCCATGAATCCGGCAGTGTTGTAATAAAAGAGGAATCTATCATATTCCACTTTTCTCTATCGTTTTGCTGTTTTTGATATAAAATTTCATAAATAGCTCCCCCGCTTTCTCCAACGGTAAACGAACCGAATTCAGTAAAAATATGAGGAACATCTACTTCTGCATCTGCACAAGCCGTTTTTATCTGATTGATGATCTCATCAACCATATATTGATAATCGTATTCAAATGCTAAAGAGTTTTTAATTGGAAACCCTCCTCCTATATTTAAGCTATCTAGCGTAGGACATTCTTTTTTAAGTGCTATATATACTTTTAAGCATTTAAGCAGCTCATTCCAGTAATAGGATGTGTCTCGAATACCGGTATTAATAAAAAAGTGAAGCATTTTCAATTCTACTCCTTTATTTTCGGCAATTTGTTTTTTGTAAAACGGAACAATGTTTTTATATCCGATTCCTAAACGAGAAGTATAGAATTCAAATTTTGGTTCTTCTTCTGATGCAATTCTAATTCCTATTTTAAATTTTTTAGTTACTTGTGCCTGTAGCAGATCAAGTTCTTCATAATTATCAATGATAGGGATGGTTTTATCGTGCCCGTCGTTAATCAGTTGAGCAATATTATCTATGTATTGGGCTCTTTTAAAACCATTGCAAAGAACATAGGTATCTTTATTTATTTTCCCTGATTTAAGAAGTTTTCCCACAATATTTACATCAAAGGCTGAGGATGTTTCAATGTGAATATCATTTTTAAAAGCTTCGTTCAGAACATATGAAAAATGAGAACTCTTAGTACAATAGCAATAGTAATAATTTGCTTTGTACTTATTTTTTTCCATAGCAACTCTAAACAAGTTTTTAGCCTTGTTGATGTTTTCTGTAATTTTTGGTAAATATGTAAATTTGAGAGGTGTTCCGTATTTTTCAACTAAACTCATCAAATCTATGTTGTGAAAATATAAATTATCTTTATTTAGTTTAAACTCTTCTTGAGGAAAATAAAAAGTTTGATTGATTAAATCTGAATATTTTATGTTCATTTGAAAATATCATTTAAAAGTTAAAAAATAGTTTATAAGCAAAGAAAAACGTTTTTTCAAACTCTGATATTAGCAAACATTATGGGTAATTTTTGACTTATTTTGAATGACTTTATAATTATCTTGATATCCTTGATAATTCTATATATAAAATTTGTTTTAGATTTTTGCCCAAAACATCCAAGATTGTGCCCATACCACATCAAATTTCTAATATATAAAACAACTGTTTTCACGGCGCAAATGTAACAAAATTAAATATCCAAAAACAAATATCTATTCTAATTTATCCTTTATTTTAGATATTCTTTAAATCCTCGAATTACCAAATCTTTACTTATTAAAAAATCGTATTCTGCTTTCCCTTTATTTGATAACAAAACGCTATATATATTTCCGTTATAGTTTTTTTTATCAAACTTAATCCAACTTAATATTTGCTCAATATCATCAGCTTCTATCTGTACTTTTTCGTATATATTATGAATTGTTTTTTTAATATCTTCATAATCGTCTTTTGAAAAAGAACTTAGCTGTGTTGACATATAAGCCTCAATAACCATTCCAACCGCAACTGCTTCACCATGTAGCAAAGGATTTTTATTATTTTGCGTCAAAAAATAACTTTCAATTGCATGACCTACAGTATGTCCAAAATTCAAAATTTTTCTCAGCCCTGACTCTTCCGGGTCTTGACTGACTATTTCATTTTTGATATAAACAGAGTGAAATATGAGCAGCGATAAATCTTCAAAATCAATATTAGAAATATCTTTTAAATAATCATAATATGCAGCATCATAAATTAATCCATGCTTTAACATTTCTGCATAACCTGCTCTTATCTGTCTTCCGTTTAATGTCTCGAGATATGATGTATCTACTACAACCATCCTGGGCATTGAAAAGGTTCCTACGCAGTTTTTAATTCCTTCTAAATCTACTCCTGTTTTCCCTCCAACAGAAGCATCAACCATAGCAAGCAGTGTGGTTGGAATATTGATACAGTCAATTCCTCTCATATATACAGAAGATACAAACCCCCCTAAATCACTTACTACCCCTCCACCTACAGTTATCATTACACTTTTTCGGTCTGCCTCTAATTCAGTCATAGTTTGCAATATTCCCGTAAAAATCTCTAAATTCTTAAATTCTTCTCCTGGTTCTATTTCTATGATTTCAAATAAAATATGAGTAGGTAAGTTAGATAAAAAATGAGGCAGACAATGTTCGTTACAATTACTATCTGTCAGAATAATAATTTTTGAATATTTTTTTTCATTCAAATATTGTCCCAATACAGCATATCCTTCTATTCCAAAATAGATGTCGTAGTTTGCCGTTTTTATCTTCTTCATTTACTTATATACTTTAGTACAAAGTAAGAGATAATTATTCAAAAAGTAATTAAAAGAGTCATTATATTTGCACAATGATTATTACGTATCAATAATGAATAAATTATTTAATAACACAGAAGTAGCTTTTGCTCTCAAAAATAATAAAGAATTAAAAAGAGCTCATTTTCTTTTCAAAATGATCAGTAGACCCAGCTTGGTAAAAATTGGTTCTTCTCTAGCAAATTTTGCTATAAAGACACATTTGCCGGTTACAGGATTAATTCGTTCTACCGTTTTCGATCACTTTTGTGGCGGTATTAATGAAAATGATTGTCTTCATGTAGTTGATAAAATGTATTCCCAAGGCGGAGTTGCTTCTGTTTTGGACTATTCGGTAGAAGGGAAAGAAACAGAAAAGCAATTTGATGCAGCATTAAATATGACGCTAAAAACAATTGAATTAGCCAAAGAACGCCCTGACGCTATTCCGTTTGCTGTATTTAAACCTACCGGTTTTGGTCGATTTGTTATGTTTGAAAAAAAAGGAGAAAACAAACCTTTATCAACAGAAGAAGAAGCCGAGTGGGAACGCATACTTTATCGATTTAATGTAGCTTGCAAATTTGCTTACGACAATGATGTTTTATTACTAATAGATGCAGAACACAGTTGGATGCAAGATGCCGCAGATAGCATAGTATTAGATATGATGCGCAAATACAATAAAGAAAAAGCCGTTATTTTTAATACAGCTCAAATGTATCGCTGGGATAGATTACAATATCTTAAAGATTTACATTCTATTGCCATAAGTGAGAATTTTCACATTGGAATGAAAGTAGTTAGAGGGGCTTATATGGAAATAGAGAGAGAAAGGGCGGGTCAAAAAGGTTATAAATCTCCAATATGCATAGACAAAAAAGCTACAGATATCAATTATGATGCTGCCATTACGTTTATGATTGAAAATATAGAAACAATGGCTTTATTCGCAGGTACTCATAATGAAAATAGTTCCTATTTAGTAATGGAATTAATGAAAAAGCACAATATTTCCCACAATGATAAAAGATTATTTTTTGGACAATTATATGGTATGAGTGATAATATTAGTTTCAATTTAGCTAAAGAAAAATATAATGTAGCCAAATATTTACCTTTCGGACCTGTTCGCGATGTGATTCCTTATTTAATCCGAAGAGCGGAAGAAAATACTTCAGTAAAAGGTCAAACTAATAGAGAACTGGATCTTATCGAAACAGAGATTAAAAGGAGAAAAGCAAAGTAATAGCTTTAGTGTTTTTTCAATATAGTAAACAAAAGAGAGAAATCTACTTCGTAGATTTCTCTCTTTTGTTTAAGAAAATATTCATTATAAAGAGGTAACAGTAAACAACGAAAACAGAAAATTATTTAGTAAGACTTACTGTAGGATTGGGTCGATTTGAAGTCAAATAATTATTCAAAAATTGAACACAACTATCTTCAAATTGCTTCTGTTACCCTATATTTAATTTAAATTTAGCCTAAATTAAAGAGGACAAAATTAGGTAAATTTTTATTCATCAACAAACTTTTATAAAAATGATTTTATAATACTCTCTACATACTATAACTTAAAATACTCTTTCTTATTGCTTTTAAATCAATCAGCGCAAATATAAATTGAAAAAAGTGCCATAGAGTTAAATCTGAATATACAAAAAGCCTTGCTAAAAAGCAAGACTTTTTTCACCTATATAAAAAATAAATATGAATAAACTACATATTTCTTCTATACTGCCCCCCTACCTTAAATAAAGCATCAGTAATCTGTCCTAAAGAGCAGACTTTGGTAACGTCCATCAAAGCTTCAAAAATATTTTGGTTTTTAATAGCGACTTCTTGAATGTGTTCCAATTGGACGTTTCCTTCTTTTCCTTTCGTTTTATGAAGGTTTTCTTTGGTTTTTATTTGAAATTGCTTTTCTTCTTCCGTTGCCCGAATTACTTCTGCAGGAATCACAGTAGGCGAACCTTTTGAACTCAAAAATGTATTTACACCAATAATTGGAAATGTTCCGTTGTGTTTCAAAGTTTCATAATACAATGATTCTTCTTGAATTTTTGACCGCTGGTACATTGTTTCCATCGCTCCTAAAACTCCCCCTCTTTCCGTAATCCGGTCAAATTCAGACAAAACGGCTTCTTCTACTAAATCTGTCAATTCTTCAATAATAAAAGAGCCCTGTATAGGGTTTTCATTTTTAGCCAATCCCAATTCTTTGTTAATAATCAACTGAATTGCCATCGCACGACGTACTGATTCTTCTGTAGGGGTAGTAATTGCTTCATCATAAGCGTTAGTATGCAACGAATTGCAGTTATCATAAATAGCGTATAATGCCTGTAAGGTTGTACGAATATCATTAAAATCAATTTCCTGCGCATGGAGTGAACGCCCTGATGTTTGAATATGGTATTTCAACATCTGTGCACGTTCATTTGCTCCGTATTTTTGTTTCAGTGCTTTTGCCCAGATACGGCGTGCTACGCGACCGATTACAGAATATTCAGGATCAATTCCGTTTGAAAAGAAGAATGATAAGTTTGGTCCAAACGCGTTGATATCCATTCCTCGCGACAAATAGTATTCTACGTACGTAAAACCATTTGCCAATGTAAACGCCAGCTGAGTAACTGGATTTGCTCCTGCTTCGGCAATGTGGTAACCCGAAATAGATACAGAATAAAAATTTCTAACATTGTTATTGATAAAATACTCCTGTACATCTCCCATCAATCGAAGAGCAAATTCAGTCGAGAAAATACAGGTATTTTGTGCTTGATCTTCTTTCAAGATATCTGCCTGAACCGTTCCGCGAACCTGAGCAAGGGTATTTTTTTTAATTTCTGCATAAACATCAGCAGGTAGTACTTGATCTCCTGTTACACCTAAAAGCATCAATCCTAAACCATCATTGCCTTCAGGTAGTTCTCCGTTGTAACGAGGTCTTTCTAAGCCTTTATCTTCATAAATTGCTTTAATTTTTGCTTCAATCTCTACCTCTAATTCATTTTCTTTGATGTATTTTTCACAATTTTGGTCGATAGCCGCATTCATAAAAAAACCTAACAGCATAGGTGCTGGACCGTTAATCGTCATAGAAACAGAAGTCATCGGATGAGATAAATCAAATCCTGAATATAATTTTTTAGCATCGTCTAAACAACAAATAGAAACTCCGGCATTTCCAATTTTCCCGTAAATATCAGGACGGTGTCCCGGATCATTTCCATATAAAGTTACGGAATCAAAAGCCGTGGATAAGCGCTTTGCCGGCATTCCTTTTGACACATAGTGAAAACGACGGTTGGTTCTTTCAGGACCTCCTTCTCCTGCAAACATCCGAGTTGGATCCTCCCCCTCTCTTTTAAAAGGATATAGACCGGATGTAAACGGAAATTCACCCGGCACATTTTCCTGCAAAACCCAACGCAAAATATCTCCCCAAGCTTCATACTTTGGAAGTGCTACTTTGGGAATTTGCAAATGGGACAATGATTCCGAATGGGTTTTGATTTTAATTTCTTTATCCCGGACTTTAAAGGAATAAACCGGATTTTTGTATTTATTTACTTTTTCTTCCCAAGTGGTAATCACTTCCCAATTGTATGGATCTAAATCTCTCTTCAACTTGTCAAATTCTGCCAATAAAACTTTTGACAGATCTTTATTATCTGTTCCCGTAATTTCAATCCCGTGTTGTGTCAAGACAGGCTGTTTGCCCGAAATAGTTTCTATAGTCTTGAAGAATCCGTATAATTTTTGTGCAACTTCTTTTTGAGTAAGTGCCTTATTGTCATAAGCCCGGTTATTTTCTGCAATTTCAGAAAGATATCGAATACGCGATGGCGGAATTACAAATATCTTTTCCGACATTTCTTTTGTAATCTCAAAAGCAGACTGTAAATCAGCTCCTGTTTTTTCTACTACTTTACTAATAATCGCTTGATACAATTGGTTTGTTCCCGGATCGTTAAATTGGGAAGCAATAGTTCCGAATACCGGCATTTCATTAGGATTTACATCCCAAAGATTGTGATTTCGCTGATATTGCTTTTTCACGTCGCGCAAAGCATCCAATGCGCCTCGTTTATCAAACTTATTAATAGCTACAATATCAGCAAAATCCAACATGTCAATTTTTTCCAATTGCGTAGCTGCACCAAATTCCGGAGTCATAATATATAGAGATGCATCCGAATGGTCTAAAATTTCAGTATCAGACTGACCGATTCCTGAAGTTTCCAAAATAATCAAATCATATTTAGCTGCTTTTAATACCTGAAGTGCTTCTTCCACATATTTTGATAATGCTAGATTTGATTGACGCGTTGCAAGAGAACGCATAAAAACACGAGGATCATTGATGGAGTTCATACGAATACGATCTCCCAGCAAAGCTCCGCCGGTTTTTTTCTTAGATGGATCCACAGATACCAAAGCAATGGTTTTTTCTGGAAAATCCATTAGAAAACGTCGTACAATTTCATCTACCATGGACGATTTACCTGCTCCTCCTGTTCCTGTAATCCCCAACACCGGTGCAGATTTGTCTTCAACTTTTTCGTAATCAAATGCTTCTAAAAAATCCTCTTCCCTATTCTCTGCCAATGAAATCAAACGAGAAATAGTTGTAATATCTTTGTCTTTCAACGATTGATAAATATCTTTTCCTTTAGGCAATTCTAAGTCACCCGTTGGAAAATCAGCTTTTTCAACCATATCATTAATCATTCCCTGCAATCCTAACTCTCTACCATCGTCCGGCGAATAAATTCGCGTAATTCCATAATCCATCAATTCTTTAATTTCTGATGGAAGAATTACCCCGCCACCGCCGCCGACAATACGGATATGACCTGCTCCTTTTTCTTGTAGCAAATCATACATATATTTAAAATATTCATTATGCCCACCTTGGTAAGAAGTCATAGCAATCGCATTTGCATCTTCCTGGATAGCAGTATTTACAACATCTTCTACCGATTTGTCGTGCCCCAAATGAATTACTTCACAGCCTGTAGATTGAATAATCCGGCGCATAATGTTAATCGCAGCATCGTGTCCATCAAACAAAGCAGCCGCAGTTACAATACGCACTTTGTTTTTTGGAGTATAAATTGTATTTTGTTGCATAATTTATTAAGTCAATTAGAAAGTCGGCAAGTTAGTGAATTATTCGAAATTATAAAACACTCATTCTCTGTCCTTATCTAGTTTTCTACAGCCTCCCTTCTTTCTAACAAAACAAATAATCGCGTAGTTATATATATATTTTACTGAATAAACGGTAATAATTTTACATATAATATATACATACTAAAAAATAATCAAAAATTTTGCAATTAAATTTGCTTATATAAAAAATAGTTTATAAACTGCAACTCGTAATAAACAATTTATGAATATAAAATTACCGTAGATAAATACAACCTAACACACGACTAACAAACCATGAAACTTGAATTATTTGAAGAAGTTCAAAGTAATTTTGAACACTTTGTGAAACGGTTCGTTTCTTTACCTATAAAAGGAAATCTCTTATCTTTAGCTTACCAGCATTATCATTTTCATTATTTTCAAGCGATGGCAAGCATAATAATTGACGCTATGACACATATCAATTATGCACAATTGGGAAAAGAAGAAAATAATATCGTATACTCTCAAAGTTTTTCGATAACGTTAAATCCGCAAGGGGTTTTAAAAAAACAAATCTTTTTTGACAAACTAGATCTTCAGAGCCAAAAATCAATATTAAATACAATAATTCAAAAGTTAGATACACTACAAGTATTAAATAGTAAAAATAAATATCAATCTATTCGTTTTGACTGTTTAAACAGAGAAAATAAATTGTGTATGATTTGTGGTACGTTATTGATTGATTCTAATTCGAACAGTTATATTTTCGATCTTCATTATTTAAAGATAAAAACGGATTACGACGATATGTTTCTAGCTCCGGATTATTATCTGAATGATAAAATAAAACTCCAACATATTTACCAATCCTTGTCAGAAATCAAAAGTCTTGATGAAACTACACTACTTTCTGTTTTAAAACAAAATGATTTGGCTGAAGATGATTTTAAAGCCAATGTTTTATATTACTTTGGTGATGATTTTAAGGAATATCTGCGTAAAAAACGATTGATAAAATCTTTGGAAATGCTTTTATTTACAGATAATACAATTTTTGAAATAGCCGATTCATGCGGCTACAAATCTAGCTACCCTTTATTTAGAGCATATTATCAAATGCACTTTTTACAAAACAAAGCTCTAATTCGATACGTATAGCTGACAAGTGTCAAAAACTAATCTGTTATTGATTTTCAATCAAAAATTACATTATTTTTGTGCCATGGGAAAAAGGAAAACAGAAAAAATAGTTTTTGAAAATATTAAAATTTTAGATGCCGGAGCCAAAGGCGTTTCAGTGGCAAAAGCTCCTGACGGAAAAGTTATATTTATCCCGAATGTGGTTCCGGGAGACATCGTAGATATACAAACGCTAAAAAAACGTAAGGCTTATTACGAGGGCACAGCAATTAAATTTCACGAATTATCGCCTTTCAGAATTAATCCTGTTTGTCAGCATTTTGGCTATTGCGGAGGATGTAAATGGCAAAACATGAGCTATTCTCAGCAATTGTTTTACAAAAACCAAGAAGTACACAATAATTTAAAGCGAATAGGCAAAGTAGAATTACCTGAATTTGAAACTATTTTAGGCTCTGAAAAAACGTTTTTCTACCGCAATAAAATGGAGTTTTCATTTTCTAACAGCAAATGGCTTACTCCGGAAGAAATTGCCAGTGGAGAAGAAATCGGACAAAAAAACGCCCTGGGTTTTCACGTTCCGAGAATGTGGGATAAAATCCTTGATATTGAAAAATGCCATTTACAACAAAACCCTTCCAATCAGATACGAAACGAGATTAAAAAATTTGCCAATGATAATGATTTATCTTTTTTTAATCCGAGAGAGCAAGAAGGACTATTGCGTACCTTAATGATAAGAACTGCATCTACCGGAGAAGTTATGGTTCTGATTCAGTTTTTTTACGAGGACAAATCTAAAAGAGAATTGCTGTTAAACTTTTTGTCAGATAAATTTCCTGAGATTACTTCTTTACAATACGTTGTTAACAACAAGGGAAATGATACAATTTACGATCAGAAAGTAATTTTATACAAAGGAAGAGATTACATTTTAGAAGAAATGGAAGGTCTTTATTTTAGTATCAATGCTAAATCATTTTACCAGACTAACTCGGAACAAGCTTACGAATTATATAAAATAACGCGAGATTTTGCAGGATTAACAGGTAACGAGCTTGTGTATGATTTATATACCGGAACAGGAACTATTGCCCAGTTTGTATCTAAAAAAGCAAAAAAAGTAATTGGCGTAGAAGCCGTTCCGGAAGCTATTGAAGATGCAAAACTAAATGCTAAACGCAATAATATTACAAACTGCGATTTTTTTGTAGGAGATATGAAAAATGTTTTCAACGACGCCTTTATTCAATCTCACGGACATCCGGATGTTATAATTACCGACCCTCCTCGTGACGGAATGCATAAAGACGTAGTGATGCAGATTTTAAAAATTGCCCCAAAACGCGTGGTTTATGTAAGTTGTAATTCAGCCACTCAGGCGAGAGACTTAGGCTTAATGGATGAGCAATACAAAGTAATAAAAGTAAGACCGGTAGATATGTTTCCGCAAACTCATCACGTAGAAAATGTGGTTTTATTAGAGCACCGCTAAGTTTTTTTGACTGTAAATAAAGGTTCTTTTTAAAAAATTATTTAACTTTATAGTATTAAAAAAGATAAGTTATGAGTCATAAGAAGTTATTTGCAGGAAGTGAAATTATGGTTTTAGCGGTTAAAAGTATTTTGGAAGTGAATAATATACCGTACATTATTAGAGATGATATTGATTCTGCTATTACAGCTGGATTTGGGTCAGCAGATAAAGCTGTTCACGTTTTTGTTGAAGAAACCGAATTAGAAAAAGCCAAACAATTATTATTAGAAAATGATATTGCAGAATAAAAAAGGGATGTTTAAAAAACATCCCTTTTTTATTAATCCAACTTCCTATCAATAATCCTTTCAAAATAATCCTGAATGAATGCTTTACACTTCATCTCAATACGCTCCATTTCTTTGTTTTTCTTACGAATAAGATTGGTTTCTAAACCTTTGTCGTTAATATCATAAAAACCCGTTACTTCTCTCCCGTTAAATCGGCATATATAATTCCCTTCCTGATAGGTGTATTCATTTCCTCCGTAATTAATAGCAAAAGGTTTGTTTACCGTGTCGTTTATAAGACTTCTGCCCCAACTTCTAAAAGGTTTATCATATCCAATCAAATCTAACAGAGTCGGATAAATATCAATCTGCTGCGCCAAATCTCTATTTATACCCTTCAAACTTTCATTTGGCGTATAAAAAAGTATAGGAACCGCAGTTCGGTTAACTAACTTTCGATATTCTTCATAATCAACCTGATTGGTGTGATCAGCTGTAATGACAAAAATTGTATTTTCAAACCAAGGTTCTTTTTGGCTTTCTTCAAAAAATCGCTTGTACGCATAATCTGTATAGCCGATTGTCTGATGAATCTGCTGATTTCCCTTTGGAAATTTCCCTTCATAATCTGCCGGAACTTTAAATGGTTCATGAGAAGAAACCGTAAACAGCGTTGCAAAAAAAGGTCCTTTTTTATCGTTAAGCGTTTTTCTCATAAACTGAAAAAAAGGCTCATCCCAAATTCCCCATGTACCGTCAAAATCCTCATCATTATTGTATTCTGTTTTTCCGTAATAGTGATCATAGCCCAAAATATTTCCAAATCCTAAAAACCCCATCGAACCATTAGGCGCTCCATGAAAAAATGAAGTATCATATCCTTTGCTTTTTAAAGTTGACACCAGGGATTCTATATCTTGTTTAGGATAAGGCGACGAGGTAAATGCATCTTTAAAGGAGGGGATTCCGGCAATGACAGAGGACATTCCATGAATAGACTTGTATCCGTTGGCAAAAGCATTAGTAAAAATAAGACTGTGTTGCGCCAGAGAATCAATAAAAGGAGTATAGCTTACATAATTTGGAATTTCCATATCCCGGTTAAATGCGCCAATATATTCTCTTGCAAAACTTTCTGTAATAAAAAGAACTATATTAGGGGTCGAAGGTTCATTATTTGCGTAGTGTTTAATAGGACTAACATTTTCCTGTAACGTTTTTTCATCCATGTATTCTGCTTTTTTAAAACTCGTTTTTCCTATAGTTCTCAAAATAGCAAAAGGAGTATTCAGTATAATATCGGCGTGCTCCGGCTTTTCAGCATGCCTGTTGGCATCAATTATATTAAGCGGGCGAGTGGTTTTTTTCAGATCACCTCTTACCCCCGCTACAAAACCGATTGTAACAATTACAAAAATTACAGCAGAAGAAATCCAATAAGCTTTTTTAAACTCTACTTTTACCGGTTTTTTAAACTTTACTTTTTTATATAGATATACCCAAAAAATACACAGTAAAATACACAGGGCAAATACATGCCAGTAATTAATTAAAAAATTAAGTAATAATTGGGTTTTGTTTGACTCGTGCTCTAAACTGTCAAAAACAGCAATAGTTGTTCTAGAATAAATAAACCGATAATATATAAAGTCAATAAAATTGGTCGAATAAGCAATTAAATTGGGAATGATATAAACCCAAAACAACAGCTTCTGGTATCCTTGAGAAGTATTTTTAAAAACAGGAAGAATGGAAAGCAAAATAAACAAGCTATTGACATAAAAAATTGCCATGCGGTCAAAAGTAAGTCCGTGATAAGCTAAACTCATAAACTGGCTAAATGAATCTACGTTTAGCAAATCCGAATTGTAAAAGAAAAATAAGGTTCTGGCTATAAAATAGAAAATAAATGCCAGAAAAAGCCTGTAAAACATTACAAGTATTTCATTCAATCTAAATTGATTAGAAATCATAAGCTATTAATTTTAAGACTGCAAATTTAATTAAAACTTTAGACTAATAAGTTTAAACTAATTTTAGCAGATATAATATTTTTTTCGTATTTTGCATGTAAAACTAGTGAAACATGACAAATCCAACAAGGCTTTTTGACATTCCTTATCTTCAAAATCAGGAATTTCCTTTAGAGGATGCATTGGTAACTAAAGTCAATGGCGTTTGGCAAAAAACTTCTACCCAAGAATACATTGACAAAGCCAACGCTGTTTCCAGAGCTCTCCTTCGGTTAGGAATTAAAAAAAATGATAAGATTGCTGTCATCTCAAGCAATAATCAAACTAAATGGAATATAGCCGATATTGGTATATTACAGATAGGAGCGCAAAATGTACCTATTTATCCTACCATTGCCGCAGAAGACTATCACTATATCCTTAGTCATTCCGAATCGGTTTACTGCATTGTTTCTGATCAGGAAGTTTACGACAAATTAATTTCTGTCAAGGAACAGCTGCCTTTCTTAAAGGATATTTATTCCTTTGACGTTATTGAAGGATGTAAAAACTTTGATGATTTATTAACTTTAGGAATGGATTCTCGCAATCAGGATGAAGTGGAAAACCTCAAAAGCAGTATTGATGAAAATCATTTGGCTACCCTGATCTATACTTCTGGTACAACCGGCAAACCAAAAGGTGTAATGCTTTCTCACAACAACATATTAGCCAATGCCTTAGGAAGTACAGAAAGAGTTCCTTTCAAACGTTCTGATCGATATAGAGCATTGAGTTTTTTGCCAATTTGCCATGTCTTTGAACGAATGCTCATCTATCTTTATCAATATAATGCGGTTTCCATCTATTATGCGGAATCAATTGATAAAATGGGAGAAAACTTAAAAGAAGTTAAACCCAACGTAATGACAGTTGTTCCGCGACTGCTTGAAAAGGTTTACGATAAAATTTTCACCACCGGATCAGCCTTGACCGGTATTAAGAAAAAAATATTTTTTTGGGCGTTGGAACTGGGGTTTAAATACGAACCTTACAACAGAAACATCTTTTATGATTTACAACTGAATATTGCCCGAAAATTAGTTTTTAAAAAATGGCAGGAAGCATTAGGTGGAGAAATAAAAATCATCGTTTCCGGAAGTGCTGCTCTTCAGCCTCGGTTAACCCGGGTGTTTAATGCAGCAGGAATTCCAGTCGTAGAAGGATACGGATTAACCGAAACTTCTCCTGTGATTGCCGTAAATGACAGAAGAAATAAAGGTATGAAAATCGGTACCGTCGGTCGTCCATTAAGTAATGTAGAGGTAAAAATTGCTGAAGATGGAGAAATTCTTTGTAAGGGTTCCAATATTATGATAGGCTATTATAAGGATGAAGAAAAAACTCAAGAAGCAATGCAAGGCGGTTATTTTCATACAGGAGATATTGGCGATATAGACAAAGAAGGCTTTTTGCGCATTACCGACCGAAAAAAGGAAATGTTTAAAACATCCGGCGGAAAATATATTGCTCCTCAGATGATAGAAAACACCATGAAACAGTCGCGGTTTATCGAACAAATTATGGTTATCGGTGAAGGTGAAAAAATGCCGGCTGCTTTTATCCAGCCTAATTTTGAATTTGTAAAAGAATGGGCAAAAAGAAAAGGTCTTACTATCGGAAAAACTAATGAAGATATTATTAAATCAAAAGAAGTAATTGAACGAATTAAAGAAGAAGTAGAAAGTATAAACAGCAAGTTTGGAAAGTGGGAACAAATCAAAAGATTTGAATTAACTCCGGAAGTATGGAGTATTGAAAATGAACACCTCACTCCTACTCTAAAACTCAAAAGGAGGATTATACTTGAAAAGTATAAAGATCTCTACGAAAAAATATATCGCAGTTAAAAATCTCCTTAAAGGAGATTTTTTTTACCTAAATAGTATGCATGCATACTATTTTTTTGTATATTTGAAATAGACATATTTAAAATATGAAAAATAGAACAATAGATTACATACTCAGAGCAACATGGCAGGCAGTTTCCAGAATGTATAATGAAGAAGCTACTAAATATGATGCAAGCATGGCGATTGCTTTTGCTTTATTGAGTATTGACAGAGAAGGAATTTCTTCTACCCTTTTGGGACCAAATATGGGAATGGAAGCAACCAGTTTAACCAGAACACTCAAAAAAATGGAAACAAAGGGATTAATCTTAAAAGAAAAAAATCCAAATGACGGGCGCGGTGTAATTATAAAACTCACTCCGCTGGGATTAGAAAAACGCGAATTATCAAAAGCAAAAGTGAAACGTTTTAATGAAATGATCAGAGCAAATATATCTGATGAAAAAATCAGGCATTTTATTGAAGTTACGGATGTTATCAATGAGTTAATTAACAATAAAACAATTTTTGAGAAATAGCATATTAAAATAAAGTCGCTTTTTTTTAGTAAATTTATAGAGTGAACCAAAAAAATTAAAGTATGAATAGACAAATAAAAAAGGTTGCAGTAATCGGTTCCGGAGTTATGGGATCTGCTATTGCCTGCCATTTTGCAAATATAGGCTTAGAGGTACTCCTCCTCGACATTGTGCCCAATAAATTAACGCCTGCTGAAGAACAAAAAGGGCTAACTCTGGAAAGCAAAACCGTGAGAAACAGGATTGCCAGTTCACATTTAGCAAACGCATTAAAGTCAAAACCATCTCCTATATACGTTCAAAAATTTGCTGATTTTATAACCGTTGGCAATATAGAAGATGACTTAGGAAAAATTAAAGATTGTGAATGGATCATAGAAGTAGTAGTTGAACGATTGGATATCAAAAAATCTGTTTTTGAACAAATCGAAAAGCATAGAAAACCCGGATCTCTGGTTACTTCAAATACTTCTGGTATTCCTATGAAGCTGATGGTAGAGGGGCGATCAGAAGATTTTAAAAAACATTTCTGTGGAACTCACTTTTTTAATCCGCCGAGATATTTGCAATTATTTGAGATCATTCCCGGACCATATACAAGTCAAGATGTTATTTCTTTCTTTCAAAAATACAGCAGTTTATATTTAGGAAAAACACCTGTCTTGTGCAAAGATACTCCCGGATTTATCGGCAACCGCATTGGCGTATATTCAATGGCAATGGTTATGCAGCTTGCACAGGAAATCGGATTAACCATTGAAGAAGCAGATACTTTAACAGGTTCAATTTTAGGACGCCCAAAAACAGGAACATTTAAATTAGGAGATTTGGTTGGCTTAGATACTGCTTTGAGTGTTACAAATGGCTTAAAGCAAAACTGTCCCGAAGATAAGATGATTCAGGAAATCAAAGACAGCAAGCCTTTAAACTACTTACTTGAAAATAATTTTTTGGGAGACAAAACTCAAAAAGGTTTTTATTACAAGGAAACTGATAAAAGCGGAAAAACAAATCGCTTTGCTCTTGATTTAGAAAAATTACAATATCGTCCGCTCGAACGCAGTAAAATTGCAGCAGTGGAAACAGCCAAACAAGCTGGTGGAACAAAAGCACAATTAGCAGTATTATTGACAGATAAAAGTAAAGCTGGTGAACTGATTCGCAAACACTTTGCTTCTCTTTTTGCATACGTATCTCAGCGTGTACCCGAAATCACAGATAGCTTCTACCCTATTGATGATGCCATGCGCGCAGGATATGCGTGGAAATATGGTCCATTTGAAACATGGGATCTCGTAGGATTGCAAAAAGGAATTGATTTAATTGAAAGTGAAGGCTATCAGGCAGCGGAATGGGTAAAAGAACTTGCGTCTACAGGAGCCAGCAGTTTTTATAAAATTGAAAATGGCAAAAAGCTGTTTTACAATCAAAACACAAAAGCTTTCGAAGCTATTCCGGGACAAGATGCATTTATTATTCTCAATAATATAAGAAATACAAATAAAGTTTGGGGCAATAGTGAAGCTTCCCTAATTGATTTAGGCGATGGAATTGTAAATCTTGAATTTCACTCCAAAATGAATACAATAGGCGGAGGTGTTTTAGCAGGTCTTAACAAGGCAGTAGAAATAGCTGAACAAGATTTTAGAGGTTTAGTAATAGGAAATCAAAGCTCTAATTTTTCTGTAGGAGCTAACCTCATGATGATTTTTATGATGGCAGCAGAACAAGATTGGGATGAATTAAATATAGCTGTTAAGATGTTTCAGGATACGACAATGAAAATGCGTTATTCTGCTATTCCGGTTATTGCTGCACCACACGGAATGACTTTTGGGGGAGGTTGTGAAATTAGCCTGCACTCCGATAAGGTTATAGCTGCTGCTGAAACCTATATCGGTTTGGTTGAATTTGGCGTAGGGCTTATTCCGGGAGGTGGTGGCTCTAAAGAAATGACGGTAAGAGCCTCTGACTTATATCGAAAAAATGATGTAGAATTAAATACATTACAGGAGCACTTTCTAACCATTGCCATGGCAAAAGTAGCTACTTCTGCCCACGAAGCTTATGACTTAAATATCTTACAAAAAGGAAAGGATGTTGTAGTAATCAATAAAGATCTTCAATTAGCACAAGCAAAAAAGCACGCCATACTGCTAGCCGAATCCGGATACACACAACCAGCAAAACGAAGAGATATTAAGGTATTAGGTCGTCAGGCTTTAGGAATGTTTTATGTAGGAACAGACAGTATGATGGCAGGAAAATACATTTCTGAACATGACCGTAAAATTGCCAATAAACTTGCTTATGTAATGGCAGGAGGAGATTTATCAGAACCAACACTAGTTACTGAACAATATTTATTGGATTTGGAAAGAGAAGCCTTTTTGTCGCTTTGTGGTGAGCGAAAAACCTTAGAAAGAATTCAATATATGTTAAAAACGGGGAAACCTCTCAGAAATTAAAATAATGAGTCAAGAATCAAGAACGTAAATAAAACTCTGTTTTTTAATCTTGTTTCTTTCATCTAAAAAAATAAAATCATGAAAACTGCATATATAGTAAAAGGATACAGAACTGCCGTAGGCAAAGCTCCAAAAGGAGTTTTTAGATTTAAAAGACCGGATGAACTGGCTGCCGAAACGATCCAATATCTGATGAGTCAATTGCCGGAATTTGACAAAAAACGCATTGATGACGTCATGGTCGGAAATGCAATGCCTGAAGCCGAACAAGGTTTGAATGTTGGTAGATTAATATCCCTAATGGGATTAAAAATCAGCGATGTACCAGGTGTAACGGTTAACCGTTATTGTGCTTCCGGATTAGAAACAATTGGAATGGCCGTAGCTAAAATTCAAACAGGAATGGCAAATTGCATCATTGCCGGAGGCGCAGAAAGCATGAGTTATATTCCCATGGGGGGCTATAAACCTACACCTGATTACGGCGTTGCCAAAGAAGGACATGAAGATTATTATTGGGGAATGGGATTAACTGCCGAAGCGGTAGCCAATCAATTTAATGTATCCCGAGAAGACCAGGATGAATTTGCTTATCATTCTCATCAAAAAGCTTTAAAAGCACAGACAGAAGGAAAGTTTGACCAACAAATTGTTCCTATTACAATAGAAGAAGTTTTTGTTAATGAAAAAGGAAAAAAAGATACTAAATCTTACACCGTAAGCAAAGATGAAGGTCCCAGAGCAGATACTTCTATTCAGATACTAAATAAATTAAGACCCGTATTTGCTGCCAATGGCTCAGTCACTGCTGGTAATTCGTCTCAAATGAGCGACGGAGCTGCCTTTGTAATGATTATGTCCGAAGAAATGGTTAAAGAACTAAATCTGGAACCAATTGCCCGAATGGTAAGTTATGCCGCCGCTGGTGTAGAGCCACGCATTATGGGAATAGGACCAGTAAAAGCTATTCCAAAAGCTTTAAAACAAGCAGGATTACAATTAAAAGATATTGATTTAATTGAGTTAAATGAAGCTTTCGCTTCTCAGTCTTTAGCTGTCATCCGAGAGCTTGGTCTTAATCCTGAAATTGTAAATGTCAACGGAGGAGCAATTGCTTTAGGACATCCTTTGGGTTGCACCGGAGCTAAGCTTTCCGTACAGTTATTTGACGAAATGAAACGCCGCAGTTCAAAATATGGTATCGTAACCATGTGTGTAGGAACAGGACAAGGAGCTGCAGGAGTATATGAGTTATTATAAAAACTAATTAACCAATAAAAAAAGAAAATATGAATCAAGATATCACAAGAGGAGGTCAATTTCTGGTTAAAGAAACAAAATGTGAAAACATTTTCACACCGGAAGATTTTACGGAGGAACAGATGATGATGCGCGAATCGGTTAAAGAATTCGTAGATAAAGAATTATGGCCCAATAAAGATCGTTTTGAAAAAAAAGACTATGCTTTTACCAAAGAGTGTATGCAAAAAGCCGGTGAACTTGGTCTTTTAGGCGTATCTGTACCTGAAGAATACGGCGGATTAGGCATGGGATTTGTTTCCACAATGCTTGTATGTGATTACATTTCCGGTGCAACCGGATCATTCTCTACTGCATTTGGTGCACATACCGGAATTGGAACTATGCCGATTACACTATATGGAAATGATGAACAAAAGAATAAATATGTTCCCAAATTAGCTTCAGGAGAATGGTTTGGCGCCTATTGCCTCACCGAGCCTGATGCCGGATCTGATGCCAATTCTGGAAAAACAAAGGCTGTCTTATCTGAAGATGGAAAATACTATTCCATTACCGGACAAAAAATGTGGATTTCCAATGCAGGATTCTGTAATTTATTTATTGTATTTGCCCGCATCGAAGATGATAAAAATATTACCGGGTTCATTGTAGAAAATGATCCCGATAACGGAATTACACTGGGTGAAGAGGAACATAAACTTGGAATCAGAGCCTCCTCTACCCGTCAGGTTTTCTTTAGCGAAACAAAAGTTCCTGTAGAAAATATGCTGTCTGAAAGAGGAAACGGCTTTAAAATTGCGATGAATGCTTTAAACGTAGGACGCATTAAACTAGCAGCTGCCTGTTTAGATTCGCAACGTCGTTTAATAACTCAATCTGTAAAATATGCCAACGAACGCATTCAGTTTAAAACTCCTATATCAACTTTTGGTGCAATCCGCACCAAATTAGCCGAAATGGCAACCAACGTATATGCAGGAGAAGCAGCTTCTTACAGAGCTGCTGCCAGTATAGAAGAACGAATAAAACAGCGCATTGCGGAAGGAAATCCACAGCAGGAAGCAGAGTTAAAAGGAGTTGAAGAGTTCGCCATAGAATGTTCTATCCTGAAAGTAGCAGTATCAGAAGACGTACAAAACTGCGCTGATGAAGGTATCCAGATTTTTGGCGGAATGGGCTTTTCAGAAGATACACCTATGGAAAGTGCTTGGAGAGATGCCCGTATTTCTCGCATTTATGAAGGTACGAACGAAATTAACCGTATGCTATCAGTTGGAATGTTGATTAAAAAAGCAATGAAAGGACATGTAGACTTATTAGGTCCGGCGATGAAAGTAGCGGATGAATTGATAAGTATTCCAAGTTTTGATACTCCTGATTATTCAGAATTATTTGCGGAAGAAAAAGAAATGATAGACAAGCTTAAAAAAGCCTTTTTAATGGTTGCCGGCAGCGCCGTTCAAAAATATGGTCCTGATTTAGAGGAGCACCAGCCTTTATTAATGACAGCTGCTGATATGATGATAGAAATTTATATGGCAGAAAGTGTTGTTCTTAGAACTGAAAAACTAGCAAAAAATCAAGGACAGGAAAAAGTAAAAGAGCAAATAGCGATGGCTCAATTATATTTATATCATGCTGTAGATATCATCACTCAAAAAGGCAAAGAAGGTATTGCTTCTTTCGCAGAAGATGATGAGCAACGCATTATGCTAATGGGGTTACGCAGATTTACAAAATATACTAATTTGCCGAATGTAAATGCACTTAGAGAAATTATTGCCACTAAATTAATTGATGCTAACGAATATGCATTCTAAATATTAGGATACAACAATTTGGTTTAGTTTGTTTTAAAAAAACCGTCTCTTTTTTTGGAAAGGGAGGGTTTTTATACTTGTGACATTTTATTAACAACTGTTTAGTCATCTATTCTTTTAAATTCCCCTTTAGAATTGAATTCCAACTCAAGTCCATTTGAAAGTTTTACTTCTTGTTTACCAAAACGTCCTTTTTCAATTTTAACAATATGTGCATGAGGAAATTTTTCTGATACATACGTTAAAATGCTTTTTTGAATAAACGCCGTGGGAATTGCTTCTTTTTTACCGCTAACTTCCTGCCACATTCCTTCTGAATCAAATTCTATTTCTGCTCCATCTGTAAACTTAACTTTATAATCTGTAGAAAGGATTTCTTTATCCATTTTTACATAATCAATCGTATAAGTAGTAAAATTAGCTGAAATAAATTGTTGTGCCGATTTTGGCAGTCCTTCTTTGGTTATAATTGACTCTTGAGCATTCATACTAATCGTGAATAAGAATATAAACACCATTAAAATTTTTATTGCCTTACTTTTCATATCAGTATTTTTTAAATTAAACTTTATATAACAAGATACGAAATTTTGGTAAATTAAATATTGGTTTTTTATAATTAATCTATTTTTCTACTTCACAAATTTTAAATGTGAAATTATATAACTCTTTTAAAAAATTGTATAACAGCTGTTTTATTTTTTAGTACGAATTTTGTAGTACTATAATCCTCAATTGTAATATCACATGAAGAAACAATATAAAATAAGCGGTATGAGTTGCAATGGCTGCCGAACAAAGGTAGAACAAACTCTAAACGAAATAGCGAATATCAATGCTACAGTTTCGTTAGAGAAAGAACTGGCAGACATAGAAATGAAAGAACCTGTAGAAACCTCAATACTTCAAAAAGCGCTCTTAAAAAAAGGGCAATACATTTTGCAGGAAATAATGACGCACGCCGATGGAACAGAGGAGATTCTACCTCCGGTTGAAATCAGTGAAGAAGATCACTATCACCCCGAAATACCCCAAAATATGCAAAACAAAGCAGGTAAATATTTCTGTCCGATGTTATGTGAAGGGGACAAAATCTATGACAGTAATGTAGGCTGTCCGGTGTGCGGTATGAATCTTGAACAAATTCCGGCTCCAAAAATAGAAAAAACAGTATACTATTGCCCTATGCTTTGTGAAGGAGATAAAACTTACGATCACCCCGGATCATGTCCGGTGTGCGGTATGAATTTAGTTGCCAAATCCATCGCAATAGAACCGGAAGATACAACGTATAAAGATATGGTAAAGAAACTAAAGTTATCTATTGCGTTTACCATTCCTGTTTTTATACTTTCTATGGGGGGTATGATTTCCAATAATCCTTTAAATGAAATCCTTTCGCATCAAGCTAATAATTATCTGCAGTTTTTATTTACTATTCCAGTTGTCTATTTCTGCTGGATGTTTTTTCAAAGAGCATGGACATCGTTTAAAACTTGGAATTTAAATATGTTCAGTCTAATTGGATTGGGGGCAGCAGCCGGACTCATATTTAGTGTTTTTGCCTTGTTTTTTCCAGGTATTTTTCCAGAAGATTTTAAAGGCGAACACGGCATTCATTTGTATTTTGAGTCCGTAGCCGTAATTCTCACGCTGGTATTAGTTGGTCAGGTTATGGAAGCCAAAGCCCACAGTAAAACTAATACAGCTATCAAGGAATTATTAAAACTATCCCCTACCGAAGCTACTGTGATAACTAAAAATGGTGAAGACAAAATTGCCATTGAAAATATTGTAAAAGGAAATAAATTGCGCGTTAAACCCGGCGAAAAGATCCCGGTTGACGGAGTTATTGCGGAAGGAGAAAGTTACATTGACGAATCTATGATTACCGGAGAACCTATTCCTGTACATAAAAAATCAAGTGATAAAGTAATATCCGGAACTATTAACGGTAACAGCACCTTTATTATGATTGCAGAAAAAGTAGGAAGCGAAACTCTCCTATCACAAATCATTGAAATGGTCAATAATGCCAGCCGTTCCAGAGCACCCATACAAAAATTAGCAGATAAGGTTGCGAAATATTTTGTTCCAACAGTTATAGCTATAGCTATCCTTACATTTATTTTATGGAAACTATTAGGTCCTCAGCCAGCTTTAGTTTATGCATTTGTAAATGCACTAGCAGTGCTAATTATTGCCTGTCCGTGTGCATTAGGACTCGCCACGCCAATGTCCGTTATGGTAGGAATTGGTAAAGGTGCTCAAAACGGAGTTTTAATCAAAAATGCTGAAGCACTTGAAACAGCTAATAAAATAAACGTTTTAATTACGGATAAAACCGGAACACTAACCGAGGGCAAACCATCTGTAGAAAAAATAATTTCACTTTCCAATGAATATACTCCTGATGATTTACTTGCCTTATCTGCTTCATTAAACCAAAATAGCGAACACGCTTTATCAAAAGCATTCATATCTAAAGCAAAAGAAAAAAACACTTCTCTTTCTCCTGTTAAAATGTTTGTCAATCAAACTGGGAAAGGAATTCAGGGAATTGTAGATAAAAAGCGCATCTCTTTAGGAAATGCTGCATTAATGCAAACCATAGGAATTACAATATCTGACAAATTACTTGAACAAGCATCTAAAGAACAACTGCTTGGAAAAACCGTTTCTTATCTTGCTGAAAATAAAATAATAATCGGCTATGTCGTACTGTACGACAAAATTAAAGAAAGTAGCAAAGAAACTATTCGATTGCTTCACGAAAAAGGTATTGAAGTAGTTATGATCACGGGAGATAATCCAAATACGGCAAAAGCAGTTGCAGATGAATTAGGAATAGACGATTTTATAGCGGAAGCATTGCCACAAGATAAGTTAGAAGCTATTAAAAAATTACAGAAACAAGGTAAAATTGTTGCAATGGCAGGAGACGGCATCAACGATGCACCTGCATTAGCACAAGCTAATATAGGAATTTCGATGGGAACCGGAACAGATGTAGCAATAGAAAGCTCGGAAGTTACCTTATTGCAGGGAGATATCAGCGGAATACACAAAGTAATTAAACTGAGTCACAAAGTAATGCAGAATATTAAACAGAATCTGTTTTTTGCTTTTATTTACAATACTATAGGAATTCCCATAGCAGCAGGCATACTATATCCTGTTTTCGGAATTGTTCTATCGCCAATGATAGCTGCGCTGGCAATGAGTTTCAGCTCGGTATCCGTTATTTTAAATTCACTCCGATTGAAAAATATCAGGCTATAAAACCAATGATATTTTTATACCTTTGTAAAAAATAAAAACTCGTAAATATGAATTAAAAGACAACAACTTACATATAAAAAACTGGCGTTTCGCTTTAAAGTTTCCTGTAATCTGAAATCTACCACATTATCTGAAGAACCACAGGAGAGTAAAAGTGAAAACGCCTACAATATGCGTGGGCGTTCTCTTTTGCTTTGTGGTTCGGGTTCGTGGTAGAGCCTCAGATAACAAGCAATGGGAATTAGCTCACGCTCATTGTATAATACCCAAAAAGCGAAACATAGAAAAAACCTTAATATATACTAACCTTTAAACTTAAAACTATGTTTAAAAGACCTTTTTCATTTGAGGGTCGTATCAGAAGAACTGAATACGGACTCAGTTTAGTCATTTACGCTATTGGTGCTATAATTTTAAATATTATGATCGAAGGTTGACGAAGAAACCTTCATTCTTCTATTCGCTTATATTCCATCTATGTTCTGGTTTTTATGGGCACAAAGCACTAAACGATGTCATGATATTGGCAAAAGTGGTTGGTGGCAGTTTATTCCTTTTTATATGTTTTGGTTGTTATTTCAAGACGGACAACACTCAAAAAATCAGTATGGTGATACTCCTAAAATATCCCGAAACAGCAGGTGACATTGATTGTTCAAAAACAAAAAAGCCTGAAATTTTCAGGCTTTTCTTAATATATCTTTTACTGTATACAAGTCATAATGATGATACCTTTATCACAGTTTTTTGTTATAAAGTAATAATAAACATGTAAAAATGCTAATCAAATTAACTAATCTGTTTTACTATTGATTAACAGAAACTTCTTTTTGTTTCTTTTTTCCAATAAAGAAAGATCCAGCTAAAATAGCTGCAACTCCAATATGGACTATTTTCCATCCCATTATTCCTAAAGGAATTTCTACAAACGGTTGAAACAAGAAAACCATAGCAACATAAAAACCTAATTCAAAAACATTAGCCTTAGTATGTGCGTTATAGGCCATAATACTGAATAAAGCTACTAAAATAAATCTTGTTAACTGATAAAAATCTGCCGGTACGGATAATAAGCACAACAATAAAAGTGCTATTATTCCTATTTTTACACCTTTTTCCATAACAAATATGTTTTTTATTCTCTGCAAAGATAAGAAAATTTATAATCTAATTTGTTAATTTTATGATTTTTACACAAAGTTAACGGTTATTTAAAATGCATATATATTAAATTAGAGAAGATGCCTTACGAAAACTGATGTCTTATGTTTAAAATAAAAATAGCAAAAAATTATAGTTACCTTATTTTAACTTTATTTTACATGTAGTATCGTTAAATTACTTTAACATAAAGTATGTTTTTGAATCAATTAAAAATAATGTACTTTAGCGCATCTTAAAATTTTATAGTTTAATACAATGAAACAAGTAGCTTTAAATCATATACACGAAAGTTTAGGAGCAAAAATGGTTCCGTTTGCAGGATTTAATATGCCTGTTCAATACGAAGGTGTCAATATCGAACATGAAACAGTACGCAAAGGTGTAGGTGTTTTTGATGTATCTCACATGGGATTATTCAAAATTTCCGGACCTAACGCATTGAGTTTAATTCAAAAAGTTACTTCAAATGATGCTTCTGTGTTAACCGATGGAAAAGCGCAATATTGCTATTTTCCAAACGAAAAAGGCGGTGTTATTGACGATATCATTACTTATAAAGTAAACGACAACGAATATTTAATGGTTGTCAACGCTTCTAACATTGAAAAAGATTGGAATTGGATTAATCAACACAATGATATGAAAGCTGTTATAGAAAACCTTTCAGATGGATATTCTATTTTAGCTATTCAGGGCCCAAAAGCAATTGAATCGATGCAAAGCTTAACGGATATTAATTTATCTGACATTAAGTTCTACAATTTTGTAACAGGCAACTTTGCCGAAGTATCAGATGTTATCATTTCAGCAACTGGATATACTGGTTCCGGAGGATTTGAAGTATATGTGAAAAATGAATATATAGAAACTGTGTGGAATAAAGTTTTTGAAGCTGGTGCAGATTGGGGAATTAAACCAATTGGTCTCGCTGCACGTGATACACTTCGTTTAGAAATGGGATACTGCTTATACGGAAATGAACTTACAGATGAAACTTCTCCATTAGAAGCTGGTTTGGGATGGGTTACTAAATTCACGAAAGACTTTGTAAACAGTGAAAATCTAAAAGCAGAAAAAGAAGCTGGAATAAAAAACAAATTAGTTGGTTTTGAATTAATTGGAAAAGGTATTCCCCGCCATGATTATGAAATTGTAGATGCAGCAGGAAATGTTATTGGAAAAGTAACTTCAGGAACTATGTCGCCATCCTTAGGTAAAGGCATTGGAATGGGATATGTACCCGTTGCATCAGCAGCTGAAGAAAATCAGATTTTTATTAGAATCCGAAAAAATGATATAGAAGCTAAAGTAGTAAAAACACCATTTTATAAAAAATAAAATTTATAATTATAAATCTTTATAAAAACAGATAAGAGCGATTAATCGCTCTTATCTGTTTTTTTATTTCCAAGCTTAAAAATTGCTTTGAGATTAAAGCCTGCCCAAATATTTTTGAATTTATTTGCTCTGTAGTATCCTTCTTTATTAACATAAGTAAGTCCTATATTTTCCTGGAAATCAAACCCTAGACTAAAACTATCAGAAACTTCCACTTTATAGCCTATTCCCACTCCTATTCCTAATTCAAAAGAATTCAAAGCTCCTTTTATATTTTGAGATTCTAGCTTTGCTTCTGTCAAAAAACCTAAATTAGGTCCAAAGTTTAAATACCACTTTCTAGTACTTCCAAAATGCCAATTCACATTAAGAGGGATAGTTAAATAATTTAATTTCTGTTCTCCAACTGACGAAAAGAACCCTTCGGATTCTACCCCTTTTCTTTGATAGCTTAATCCCGAGTGAAAACTCCATCTATCATTAAAAAAGTAATCAAAATCAGCTCCAAAAGTTATTGAACTAGCAGACGTGATGGTTAGATTACCACTATCTGAAAAGATATAATCACTAGTCGAATATCCTATAAAGGGTATAATTTCAACATCACCTTTCTCTCTTATTTGAGCACTTAACGAAGTTGAAGCAAACAAAATAAATAGTAGCTTTTTCTTCATAAAAATAGATTTAATCATTTTTTATTAACGATTAGTTTTTTGTAACTTTGCGAATATACTTAAATAAAAGTTAATGTAAAATGGGAAGAGCGTTTGAATTTAGAAAAGGACGTAAGCTAAAACGTTGGTCTGCTATGGCTAAAACGTTTACAAGATTAGGAAAAGACATTGTAATGGCAGTAAAAGAAGGGGGACCAAACCCAGAAAGCAATGCCCGTCTGCGCGCCGTAATTCAAAATGCAAAAGCGGCAAATATGCCGAAAGACAACGTAGAAAGAGCTATAAAAAGAGCATCAGACAAAGATACTGCAAATTATAAAGAAGTTATTTTTGAAGGATACGGTCCGCACGGAATCGCTTTCTTAATCGAATGTGCAACTGATAACAACAACAGAACTGTGGCTAACATCCGCAGCTATTTCAATAAATGCAACGGAACTTTAGGAACGCAGGGTTCGGTTGAATTTATGTTTGACCATACTTGTAATTTTCGCATTCCGAAAGAAGAAGGTCGAGATCTTGAAGAATTTGAACTTGAATTGATTGATTTTGGGATAGATGAAATTTTTGAAGATGAAGATGGTGTTATGATATACGCTCCTTTTGAAAGTTTTGGAGCTATCCAAAAAGAATTGGAAGAAAGAGAAATTGAAATTTTATCTTCTGGTTTTGACAGAATTCCACAAGTAACCAAAGAACTTACAGAAGAAGAACAAGCAGATGTTGATAAGCTATTAGAAAAAATAGAGGAAGATGATGACGTTCAAAATGTATTTACAACCATGGCATAATTGTCGTTAGCAATTTATAATTTAAAAAATCTATCAGATCTGATAGATTTTTTTATGCTTATCCTTATCCTAATTTCTACATTGGGTATTTTTACTATTTTTGTAAATAAAATTAAGTTATGAAATGGGAAGGCAGAAGAGAAAGTAAAAATGTATCTGACAAACGAGGAAAATCGGCAGCAGGTAAAACGGCTTTAGGTGGTGGTTTAATAGGGATTATTGCTGTTCTACTTTATTTATTTGGCGGCGAAACAGGTAAACAGATTGCACCGGTACTTGAACAAATGAATTCGCAACAGAATACGGAGCAAACAGAAACCACTCGAGATCTGACTGATTCAGAACGCCAAATGGGAAAAATGGTAGCTATCATGTTTGCTGATACTGAGGACGTATGGCATCAGATTTTTGAAGAAAATGGCATGCAATACCGCGAACCTAAAATGGAGCTTTTTGATGACGCAGTAAATACCAAATGTGGTTCTGCAACAGCTGATGTAGGTCCTTTTTATTGTCCTGCAGACGAAACGGTTTATATGGATTTGCGTTTTTTTGAAGAATTGCACAATCGGTTTGGTGCAGAACGAGGGAATTTTGCAATTGCCTATGTTATTGCCCACGAAGTAGGACACCATGTACAGACACTTTTAGGCACAAACAGCAAAGTACATCAATTACAGCAAGGCAAAAATCAAAAAGAAGCCAATAAATTATCCGTAGGTCTGGAATTACAGGCTGATTTTTATGCTGGAGTCTGGTCAAAATACAATCAAAAATATTTAGAACCCAAAGACATTGACATTGCTTTAAGTGCGGCACAGGCGGTTGGAGATGATGCTATTCAAAAAAAAGTTAACGGTCAGGTCAATCCGGATTCGTTTACTCATGGAACTTCCCAGCAGCGAAAAGAATGGTTTATGAAAGGATTTAATACCGGAGATATAAAACAAGGCAATACTTTTGACTTTCTACACTAAGCATATTTAAAAAAACAAGTTATTCAACTATAATTTTTAGTTTGATTTAATCAGACAAACCAACTTATGAGCAATTTAAACGAAAAACTCAATAACATTAGACAAAATGGTTACCAACTATCTCCTTTTAATGTCATGAGTGAAGCTTTTGTATATTTCAAAAGATCTTTTCTATTAATAACTACATCACTATTGACAGTTATTCTTTTTCTGTCTTTTATTTCTTCTTTGTTTATACGCAGATACATTGACGCAGATAGTCCTGATTTGCAAGAACAAATTAATGATATGGTAAACCTTTTGCTACAACCACCCTATATTTATTATTACATGGGAGGAGTTACCATTTTAACGGCACTAAGCAGTGTTTTACTTGCAGGGTATCTAAAAGTAAATGCTGAAATAAGTCAGGGAAAAAAACCTTCTTTTTTAACTGTATTTAAATATTTTGTCAGTAAAAAAGGTATCTATATTTTTTTAGCACAATTGCTGATCTCATCTGTTTTTAGTCTCATCACTTTTGCCCTTCAGCTCAAAAACCTTCAGATGGTTTCAATGGCAATTAACTGGCTGATAAATACACTGACTATTTTTATTACACCTTTGATTATTTTTGGCAATCAAAAACCACTCGAAGCAATTAAAAACAGTATAATGGTAGTAAACAAACAACCTGTCCCCATTATACTTACAGTTGTTTTAAACTACTTTTTAGTTTTGTCGGGATTATTCTTTTTTGTTATTGGCTTTTTATTTACGCTGCCGTACCTATTCTCCGTTTATTTTACGTTGTACAAGCAAGTTATAGGCTATACTCCTGAGGAGGAAGATTAACTAAACCAACCATCCCTGTCCAGACTTCTATACTGAATAGCCTCAGCGATATGTTGGGGCATTATTTTTTCATGTGCTTCTAAATCAGCAATAGTTCTGGATACCTTTAAAATTCTGTCATAAGCTCTTGCTGATAAGTTGAGTTTATCCATGGCTGCTTTTAAAAGATCCAAAGAAGCTATATCCAAAGAACAGTAAATTCGCAGTAGACGAGAAGACATTTGAGCGTTGTAATATATTCCTTTGTGATTTGAAAACCGTTCAGACTGAATTTCTCTGGCTTTAATAACTCTTCCTCTAATTTCTGCACTGGATTCTGACAGTTCTTTTTGGGCTAATTTTTCAAAGGGAACTGGATTTACTTCAATGTGAATATCAATCCTGTCTAATAAAGGTCCTGATATTTTGTTAATATAACGCTGCATTTCTGATTGAGAAGACCGGACAGGCGCATTGGAATCATTAAAGTATCCGCTTGGACTTGGATTCATGCTTGCTACTAACATAAATGATGACGGATAAGTTATTGTAAATTTAGCTCGGGCAATAGTTACTTCTCTGTCTTCCAAAGGTTGCCGCATGACTTCCAGTACTTCTCTTTTAAATTCCGGCAATTCATCTAAAAACAATACGCCATTGTGTGCCAATGAAATTTCTCCTGGTTGAGGATAGCTCCCCCCTCCTACCAACGAAACTGAAGAAGCGGTGTGATGCGGACTTCTGAAAGGTCTGCTTGTAATTAGCCCACTGTCTTTAGCTTTTCCAACAACACTGTGAATTTTTGTTGTTTCTAAAGCTTCGCCCAAAGTCATAGGTGGCAAAATACCCGCCAATCTTTTTGCAAGCATTGTTTTTCCTGATCCCGGAGGTCCTATCAAAATAATATTGTGTCCGCCGGCAGCGGCAATCTCCATTGCCCTTTTAATACTTTCCTGTCCTTTCACATCCTTAAAATCTAAATCAACTTCTTCGGTGTGATTCTCTCTCGCAAGAATATCAAATAAAGCAGGCTGAACAATATTTTTACCTTCAAAAAAATCAATTACTTGACTAATGTTTTCTATTCCGTATACTTCTAATCCATCTACTATAGCTGCTTCTTTTTCATTTTCTTTAGGAATAATAATGCCTTTAAACCCTTCTTCTTTCGCTTTAATAGCTATGGGTAATGCACCGTTAATACTTTGAAGAGAACCGTCCAATGATAATTCGCCCATGATAATATAATCGGTTAAATTTCTTTTTATTTTAAGCTGTTCTGAAGCAGCCAAAATTCCCATTGCAATCGTCAAATCATATGCGGAGCCTTCTTTTCGCATGTTTGCCGGCGCCAGATTAATTGTAATTTTTTTGCCAGGAAGTTTATATCCTGTATTCTTTAAAGCTGCAGCAATTCTATAACTGCTTTCTTTAATTGCATTATCAGGTAATCCTACCAAATGATATCCAATACCTGTATCTATGTTTACTTCTGCCGTAATAGTAACTGCATCAATACCAAAAACAGCACTGCCATATATTTTTATTAACATATTTTTTTACTTTAAAAATTAGAAATTACCATTTTATTCAGAGCTTAATTACTACATATTCTTCTCATTATTAATATATTTACTGCGTTTTTGTAGAACTACTCTACGAAACGAGAATCAAAGTTTATTTATTTGAATCAATTTTATTTACATTTTTAGGACACATAACGTTCTGCAAATACAAACAACAATTTGAAAAACAGCAAAATATATTCCAAAATCTCATTTTAACCAATCATTTTAGTATTTTGGCATTAGACTTGGATTATATTCATGCGGAGAATATTTCTCACCTTCAACTTAAAAAACAGTTCTTAACAAAATGATAACAAACAAAAAAACAATTTTAATTGCATTTTCTGCGTTAATAATGATTGGAACATTAATAGCTATTAACAGCTGTAATATTGGTTCATCCAAAACCATTGATCCCAAAGAAAATGCCCTCGCATTACCCATCATAGAAGTAGATACTACTACAGCGATTACCGTAAAAGATTATATAGGAAATATAGAAGGAAAAATTAACGTAGAGATTCGCCCTCAGGTAGAAGGCAGCTTAGAAAAAATATTTGTTGATGAAGGTGCTTTTGTCAAAGAAGGACAACCTTTATTTCAGATTAATCCACAACCTTATCAGGAAATTTTAAATAACGTGGTGGCTACAGAAAATGTAGAAAAAGCAAAGCTGAAAAATGCTCAACTGGAAATAGACCGCTTAAAACCTCTTATTGATAATGAAGTGATTGCTGAAGTTCAATTAGAAACTGCCAAGTCGAATTATGAAATAGCAAAAGCCTCTTTAGCAAAAGCCTCTGCCGAAGTAGCCAGTGCAAAAATTAATTTAAACTATACAATAATTAAAGCTCCTGTAAGCGGATACATTGGTAGAATACCTAAACGAATAGGTAATTTAGTAAGCAAAAGCGACAAAGAACCTTTAACGGTTTTATCAGATGTAAGTGAAGTTTATGTATACTTTGGAATGAGCGAATCCGATTTTTTATATTTTGCTAAAGACTCTAAAAAAACGGATAGTACAAACATTACCTCTTCAGGGCAAATCCTACCCGAGGTAAGTCTTATACTTGCTGATGGTCATGAATATGCCGAAAAAGGAAAAGTAGATATGGTAAACGGACAGGTAAACAGAAATACTGGCTCCATCTCTTTAAGAGCTTCTTTTCCAAACTCACAAGATATTATGCGTTCAGGAAATACAGGAACTGTTAAACTTCAAGAAACTAAAACGCATGTTATTCTTATTCCACAAGAAGTGACAAATTCTATTCAGGATAAAACGTTTGTTTATGTTTTAGATAGCGAAGATAAAGTCAAACTTCAGACTATAGAAATAGATGGTGTTTCCGGCAGCAATTATATTGTTACTTCAGGACTAGCCATCGGAGACAGAGTTATAAAAACCGGATTTGATAAATTATCCGAAGGGATGTATGTAAAACCTATCAAGTAAATCTATCAAAAAATATTGCAAACTGAGTTTTTAAACTCGCCTTACAAAAAATGATACTATGCTAAAAGCCATTATAAATCGTCCTATACTTGCCACTGTAATATCCATTATGTTTGTTCTGTTGGGATTAGTAGGACTTACTCTGCTTCCTATTACGCGTTTTCCTGAAATCGCACCTCCCAGCGTAACCGTTTCTACTTCCTATCCGGGGGCAAATGCCGAAACGGTAGCACAAAGTGTATTGCTGCCTATTGAAGAAGCTATTAACGGAGTTGATAATATGACTTATATCAGCTCTAAAGCTAGTAATAGCGGTTCCGGAACCATTAATGTGTTTTTTGAAGCAGGCACAGATCCTGATCAAGCTGCAGTAAATGTACAAAATAGAGTAAGTAAAGCATCTAACGACTTACCATCCGAGGTAAATGAAAACGGAATTTCAGTTACTCCACGTCAAAGCGGAAATATCATGACTATAAATTTTTACAGTGATCATCCTGAAAGAATTTATAATGAAACTTTTTTACAGGCTTACACCCAGATCAATATCAATAGAGAGCTATTGCGAGTTCCGGGAGTTGCATCTGTCGGACGCGTAGGCGCAAGAGACTATTCTATGCGTACCTGGCTAAATCCTGAGAAGTTAGCTCTATATAGTCTGACTCCTCAAGATGTAATTGCTGCTATTAAGGATCAAAATTTTGAAATCGCTCCGGGTAATTTTGGAGAGACATCAGAAGAAGCCTTTGAAACAGCCTTAAAACACAAAGGAAGATTCAGTCTTCCCGAAGAATATGAAAGTATCGTTATCAAAACCAATACTGATGGTTCTGTTTTAATGCTTAAAGACGTTGCACGGGTTGAATTTGGAGCTTCAAATGTTGGTAGTGATAACAGTGTCAACGGCTATCCCGGATTAACGATGAACATCACGCAGACTGCAGGTTCCAATGCCAGAGATATCGACATTGCCGTCAGAAAAGTATTAGAACGCGTTTCAAAATCATTTCCACAAGGCATACACTATGAGATTAGTTATTCAGTAAAAGATCAAATAGACGAATCTATCTCTCAGGTAAGAAGTACACTTTTTGAAGCTTTCTTTTTAGTTTTTATCATCGTTTATCTCTTTTTACAAGATATTCGATCTACTATAATACCTGTCATTGCCATTCCGATCTCTTTAATAGGAACCTTGTTTTTTATGTATTTGATGGGATTTTCCATTAATGTCTTAACTATGTTTGCTTTAGTTTTAGCCATAGGGATTGTGGTTGATGATGCAATTGTTGTGGTTGAAGCTATCCATGAAAAAATGCATCAAACAGGATTAAAAGCTAAAGAAGCTACGATTTCTACAATGAGTGAAATTACTCGTGCTATTATTTCTATCACTCTGGTTATGGCCGCCGTATTTTTACCGGTTGGTTTTATGCAAGGACCTGCAGGCTTATTTTATAAACAGTTTGCCTATACACTTGCTTTTGCCATTTTGATTTCAGCTGTTAATGCCCTGACACTTAGCCCCGCGTTATGTGCATTATTCTTAAAGCAGCAACACGATAAACCAATTACTAATAAAAGAAACAACAGCAATGTAAAGCGCATTATGGGAAGATTCTTTTTTGCTTTTAATACTGCATTCGAATCTTTTACAAACCGCTACGTTATTTCAATTAAAAAATTAATACAAAATAAAAAAGTAGCAATATCCGGTTTAGTGCTCATTATTGGATTAGGAGTTGCTTTACTTTATAAAACACCTTCTTCTTTTATTCCGCGGGAAGATGACAGTTTTATTACCTATTCTTTAGCAATGCCTCCAGGGGCGTCATTGGCAAGAACTAAAATCGTTTTAGCAAAAGCCGATAGCATTTTAAAACTTCGCAGTGATATTGAAGGAATGACGGCTATATCCGGATATAATACCATTGACGGAAATGCCAGCCCTTCCTTTGCTGTTGGTTATATTAATTTAAAGCCTTACAAAAAACGTGGAAGAGTTAAAAACATAGATAAAATTATCTCCGATATCCAAAAAGATTTATCGGCAATAAATGAAGCCAATTTTAATGTTTTTCCCCGTCCTACTATTCAAGGATTTGGAGATTTTGGCGGAATTGAGTTTGTTATTCAGGACAGAATGGGAGGCGGATTTGATGAATTTAGCAAGATAACTGAAGGGGTAATTAAAGAACTAAATGACAGACCGGAAATTGATGATGCATTTACTTCTTTTAAAGCTAATTTCCCGCAATATTTGCTAGAGATTGATTACGTAAAAGCAAAGTCATTAGGCGTAAGTGTAAAAGATTTGATGACAACCATAAAAAACTACTATGGTCGGGTAAAAGCCGGCGATTTCACCAGATTTGGTCGTACCTATCGCGTATATATGCAGGCAGATATAGAATACCGAGAAAATCCCCAATCTTTTAATTCTATTTATGTCAAAAACAAAAACGGTGAAATGCTTCCTGCCAATACATTGGTTAAACTAAAAAAAGTTTTAGGTCCAGAAACTGTTACCAGATATAATTTGTACAATGCTATTTCGGTAAAAGCGAATCCTTCATCTGGATACAGTACAGGAGATGCAATGAAAGCAATTGAAGAGGTAGCCTCTAAAATGCCCGGAAACTATTCCTATGAGTTTACTGGAATGTCTTTAGAAGAAAAGGATTCAGGCAATCAGGCAGTTTTAATTTTTGTATTGAGCATTGTTTTCGTTTACTTTTTATTATGTGCACAATACGAAAGTTACTTACTTCCTATTGCAATTTTGCTTACTGTTCCAACTGGATTATTAGGCGTTGCCGTATTTATTTATCTTGCAGGTTTACAAAATAACATCTATGTACAGGTAGGATTAATCATGTTAATCGGATTATTGGCTAAAAATGCTATTTTGATTGTTGAGTTCGCTTTGCAACAAAGAAAGGCTGGCTCTTCTATTTTTAATGCTGCAATTGAGGGAGCCAAAATGCGTCTAAGACCTATTCTGATGACTTCCTTTGCTTTTGTTGCCGGATTAATTCCATTGATGTTCACAGTGGGCCCCTCTGCACAAGGAAATCACTCAATAAGCTTTAGTGCTGCAGGCGGAATGATTTTTGGAGTAATGTCTGGGATATTCATTATTCCCGTCTTATTTTATATTTTTCAGAACTGGGATGAAAAGTTAAAAACAAAATTTACTAATGATTAAACAAAAGAATTTATGTTGAAAAAACACTTATATAAATACACTGTTTACAGTTTTACTTTTTCAGGATTTCTGATATTTGTTTCATGCGTTCCTCAATCTAAATACAGTGCTCCTAAATTTGAAATTCCAGATAACTATAGAACACAAGATTCCTTAAAAGTAAGTAATGACTCTACTAATATCGCTGATATTGATTGGAAATCCTTTTTTGAAGATACACAACTTCTCTCTCTCATTGAAAAAGGATTAGAATACAATTTTGATATTCAGACTGCTTTGAAAAATATAGAAATTGCTGATCAAAAAATCAAACAAACAAAGCTCGAGTGGTTGCCATCATTAGGAATGGACATCGGTAATGTAAGTTATCAATACCGTTCAGAAAATTATTATGGTACCCCATCTTCTAATTATTACAAGCACAAAGGAAGTGATGCTCCTGACAAAATGTATGTTAACTCTGCTCAATACATTACCGGATTATCTTTAAGTTGGGAACTTGATATATGGGGAAAAATAAAAAGTAAAAATATTGAAGCATTAGCTCAATATTTACAAACACATGAAGCCAAAAAAGCAATCCAAACAGAACTAATTGCCAAAATTGCTGAAGGATACTACAACTTGTTATTGCTGGATGCTCAAATGGAAGTGGCTGAAACAAATTACGAGCTGACCAAAAACACGTTGAGAATAGTAGAGCTCCAACGCGATGCTGGGCAAATAACTTCATTGGCAATACAACAAACTAAAAATCAAATGTTAGTAGCTAAGGCCTTAATCCCTTCTCTAAAACAGCAGATTGCTGTTCAGGAAAATGCTATTTCTCTATTAACCGGACAATTTCCACAAGATATCGAAAGACAAGCAAAATTAGCAACTGTTGAATACGAAGAAACTTTAAGCGTTGGTGTACCTTTATATATGGTAAACTATAGACCAGATGTGAAAGCTGCTGAATTAGAATTAAAAGCAAAAAATGCCGCTGTGGGAGTTGCTCAAACCAATAGATATCCAGAATTAACCATTGACTTATCTGGTGGTGTAAACAGCATGTTAGGTAAAAACTGGTTCGATATCCCCGGTTCATTATTTGGAAGCGTTATAGGAAAATTAGCTGCTCCTATATTTAACAATAGAAAACTGAAGACAGATTTTGAAGTAGCAAAATTAGAGAGAAATAAAGCCGAAATAAATTTACAAAAAACTGTCTATACAGCTATTACAGAAGTTACTGATGCGCTTAATAATCTAAGTACTATTGACGAACAAATAGAAATTGCCGAAGAACAAGTTTCTACTTCCCGACTAGGTGTAAAACAATCTAATCTACTATTTAACAGTGGATATGCCACTTATATTGAAGTTATCAATGCCCAAAAAAATATGTTAGACAATGAATTAAACTTAAATAAATTAAAACAAAACAAATTACTATCACGTGTTCAATTATACAAATCTTTAGGAGGAGGTTGGAAATGATAGAAAAAGAGCATAACTCTGTATTCAATCCTTAATTTATAATTATATTTTATTTTAAACCCAATCTTGTACCTAATAATAAAATTTAGTAATTTCGATTTTTTAAAGTTCAAAACAATAATTAAGCAGAAATATAATTTAGAATGATTATACAACCTAAAACAAGAGGATTCATTTGCCTTACTTCTCATCCCGAAGGATGTGCTGAAAATGTGCAACAACAAATTGACTATATAAAGTCTAAAGAAATAATAAAAAATGGTCCAAAAAACGTTTTGGTAATAGGAGCTTCTACTGGATTCGGATTAGCTTCTCGTATTGCTACAGCTTTTGGATCTAATGCAGCAACGATAGGTGTGTTTTTTGAAAAACCGGCTACAGAAGGACGTCCGGGAACTGCAGGTTGGTATAATTCAGCAGCATTTGAAAAGGAAGCGCATTTAGCTGGTTTATATGCTAAGAGTATAAATGGAGATGCTTTTTCTGACGAAATTAAAAAGAAAACAATAGAGCTAATCAAGAAAGATTTAGGACAAGTTGACTTAGTAATTTATAGTTTAGCTTCTCCAAGGCGCATACATCCAAAAACAGGAGTTACTTATGCTTCTGTATTAAAGCCAATTGGAGAGCCTTTTACCAATAAAACAGTTGATTTCCATACAGGAATTGTTTCAGATATTACTATTGATCCCATAAAATTACAAGAAGATATAGACAATACAATAGCTGTTATGGGGGGGGAAGATTGGAAATTTTGGATAGAAGATTTAAAAAAAGCAGGTGTATTGGCAAATGGGATTAAAACAGTTGCTTATTCTTATATCGGTCCTGAATTAACTTACCCAATTTATAGAAATGGCACGATAGGTATGGCTAAAAATGATTTAGAAAATACTGTCCCAATACTTAACGATATACTAAAAAACTTAAATGGAATTTCTTATATATCTGTAAATAAAGCTTTAGTAACTCAATCTAGTTCTGCTATACCAGTAGTTCCTTTATATATTTCACTATTATATAAAGTGATGAAACAAAAAGGAATTCATGAGGGTTGTATTGAACAAATGCAAAGATTGTTTCAAGATCGCATTTATTCAGATAATGTTTTATTGGATAATAAAGGAAGAATTCGCGTTGACGATTGGGAAATGAAGGATGATGTTCAGGCTGAGGTTGCTGAATTATGGAATAATGTTACATCTGAAAATATAATGGATATTTCTGATTTAGAAGGATACAGAAAAGATTTTTTTAATTTATTCGGATTTGAGTTCGATAACATTGATTACAACAAAGACACAAACGAACTAGTTGAAATCGAAAGTATAAAAGAATAATTTTAAATATTAAGGAACCTTTTAAAAAACTACTTTCCCTTTCCCCATATTAATATAAACAAATAAAGGACAACTAATTAATGTTGTCCTTTATTTGTTTGGGTGACTAATGGGTCTCGAACCCACGACCTTCGGAACCACAATCCGACGCTCTAACCAACTGAGCTATAGTCACCGTGTTTTTGTTAACGGATGCAAATATAAGGATATTTCCTATCCTGTCAAGACTTTTATATAAAAAATTATATCAAATCTTCTAAGCTATTGACCGCCAAATATCTTTCTGCTGTAAAACCTTCTGCAAAATCTTTATTTATCAATCGTCCTAAATCCTTTGCCCGATAAGTTATACTATCTAAAAAGTTTTTAGATGTTATAGGAGTTGAAGGTTCTGTAGAATTTTCATCATAAAACTGTGTTCCATACGCTAATACTGATTCTACTTTTTTATCAAGATATCCAGTAACATCAACTACAAAATCAGGTTCTATATTTTGCCATTGAATATAGTGATATACTACTTTTGGGCGCCATTCTGTTTGAAGCTGTCCATTACAAACTGTTTCTATTTTTCTCAACCCTGATAAAAAGCAAGCATCAGAAACCAGCCTACTTCCTTTTCCGTGATCTATGTGTCTATCATCAATTGCATTGCACAATACGATCTCAGGTCTGTATTTCCTAATCATTTTAATGATTTCCAGCTGATGCTTTTCATCGTTTACAAAAAAACCATCTCTAAAGCCAAGATTTTCTCTGACCTGTACTCCCAGTATAGCTGCGGCGGCACTTGCTTCTTCTTCTCTTATTTCTGCAGACCCGCGTGTACCGAGTTCACCTCTTGTTAAATCAACTATTCCTACTTTTTTACCTAAATCGATTTCCTTTGCAATAGTTGCTCCGCATCCTAATTCCACATCATCTGGATGGGCTCCAAAAGCTAATATATCTAATTTCATATTCTATTAATTATTTAATATTTGTTTCATTGTTGAGGACTTATTAACAGTTTCAAAAAACTCACTTTCCGGATTACTGTCTTTCGTAACACCGCAGCCTACATAAATATTAATATTATTTTGTTCAATTTCCATACATCGCAGATTAACATACAAATCACTTTCATCATTTGTATTTTGCTCAACATTACAGTTTAACTCTCCCAAATATCCTGCATAATATTTCCGATCATAGCCTTCTTCCTGTATCAAAAAATCACGAGCTGTTTCCTTGGGCATACCGCAAACAGCGGGTGTTGGATGTAACACTTTAATAATTGATTTAAAATTATAGGTTGAAAGCCCAACCTCAATATCTGTGCAAATATGCATTACTTTTGCAGCCTTTTTGGTATATGGTTGAGAAGTCCATATTTTATCAGCAAAAGGCTTCAGGGTTTGAACTATAAAATCTGTAACAAACTGCTGTTCTTCTTTTTCTTTACTCCCCCATTCCACTATTGGCATATTATGAGTTAATTGTGTTCCTGCTAATGCCATAGTATATAATGTATGATCTTTTATTTGAAGTAATCGCTCTGGTGTAGCTCCCATCCAAAGACCTATTTCCGGGTGATAAAAAATAGAACAAAAAGCCGTAGGATATGTTTTTATAAGTTTTTTAAAGACAGAAACTATATCATTTATCTGTGCATTTATTGTTTCTTTTCTGGAAGGCACTACTTTAACAAACATTCCAGAATTAATAGCCGCAATACATCTTTCAACTAATTGTTCAAATTTCGCCTTAGCTTCTAAATCGCTATGCTGAAGTGAAAGCTCTGATAACTCTTGTTTTTCTTGTAAGACTTTCTCAATAAGTACTGTCGATTCTTTTAAAGGAATATATACTTGTTCTCCTTCACAAAAAGGAGCTAAAACAAATCCTTGTTCTGTAAAATCTTCCAAAAGATATAATCTTGTCGAATTTTGAAAAATTCCGACAATTGTATCTGAATTAGATTTTCTGTAAACAGCAAAAGGCTTTCTTACGTTATAAAAATTAGCTAAATGTTTAAATACTCCCATACAATTACCTATCTATCACTATATTGGTTATTTTACAAATAGATATGAGCATATCATTTTCATCAACAATTTTTATTTCCCAAAGGTGTAAAGTTCTTCCTCTATGCAGAAGCTTGGCTGTTCCGATAACATACCCTGACCGTTTACTTCTAACGTGATTAGCAGAAATTTCTATCCCTCTTATTTCTTGTTTACTGGGATCTATCAGCATTAATGATGCTCCGCTTCCTAAGCTTTCTGCCAATGCAACTGATGCCCCCCCATGCAATAATCCCATAGGCTGATGAACTCTGGAGTTTACGGGCATTTTAGCTACTAAATAATCTGCTCCGGCATCAATATATTCTATTTCCAAAGTTTCCATAAGTGTATCTTTAGTTACTTTGGCATACATTTCAAGTATTTTATCTTTATCAAAGTCTTTCTTATTCATTTCCTCTACAATTTGAGCAAAGTTAGGCGTATATATTTTTTTTAACGACTAAAATTAAAGTAAAATTCCCCACGCACTCTTAAAAATATTATAATTGTTCCTAATTCTTTCCAAGTAAAGTTTTTTTGCTCTTTAGATTCGGTTACCATTCCCTATTTTTTAGTAATTTTAAGCCCTGATTTAATTGAGCTAGCAACAAAGAATGGAAGATATTCAAAAAGAAATCCGCAATGCATATGACGCTATAAAAAGCGGAGGAATTATATTATATCCTACCGATACTGTATGGGGTATTGGATGTGATGCTAACAATGCCGAAGCAGTAAAAAAAGTATACCGCCTGAAAAAAAGAGTAGAAACTAAAAGCATGATTGTTCTCGTCAATGAGAGAGTATTGCATTATGTATTTAAAAACATTCCCGAAGTAGCATGGGATATCATCGAATACAGCAATAAACCAACTACCCTTATCTTAGACAATCCTAAAAATGTTGCTCCAGAAATAATAGCAGCAGACAAATCCCTAGGAGTTAGAATCGTAAAGGAACCGTTTTGTTATGGTTTGATTGAAAGAATGAAATCGGCTTTGGTTTCAACCTCCGCCAATATAAGCGGACAACCGACTCCAAAAAATTTCTCTGAGATTTCTGCTGAGATTATACATGGAGTAGATTATGTTGTTAATCTAAAACAAAACGATTTTAAATCAGCAAAACCCTCTACTATTATTAAATTAAAAGAAAACGGAGAAGTAGCTATTATTCGAAAATAATAGTACTTACAATACTATGGACGACAGAACAAAAATATATAAAGAAGCCCTCACACATCCAATCTTTGAAATTGTATCACAGGCAGCAAAAAATTTAGCCATAGACAGTTACGTCATCGGCGGTTTTGTTAGAGACTTTATATTAAACAGAAATTCTAAAAAAGATATTGATATTTTAGCTGTAGGAAATGGAATTGATTTAGCTTTAGAAGTATCGAAACTGATTCCAAATCATCCTCAAGTTCAGGTTTTCAAAAACTACGGTACTGCAATGCTCAGATACGATGATATAGACATTGAATTTGTGGGCGCCCGAAGAGAATCTTACCATTTTGAAAGCAGAAAACCTGTTGTGGAAAATGGCACATTAGAGGATGACCAAAACAGAAGAGATTTTACTATAAATGCCTTAGCCCTGTCTTTAAAATCTAATGACTTTGGTCATTTAATAGATCCTTTTAACGGAATAAAAGATTTAAATAATAAGATTATCCGTACGCCTTTAGCCCCAGATATAACATATTCTGACGACCCTCTGCGAATGATGAGGGCAATCCGATTTGCTACTCAACTAGACTTTAAAATAGATGAGAAATCTCTGAATTCAATATCTAAAAACCACAAACGACTTGAAATTATATCCGGAGAGCGTATTGTTGAAGAACTGAATAAAATTTTAATGACTCCTACTCCCTCCAAAGGTTTTTTACTATTGTACCAAACTGGCTTATTAAACTTGATTTTACCAGAACTAACCGCTTTAAATCAGGTAGAAGAAATTGAAGGACACAAACACAAAAACAATTTTTATCACACTTTAGAGGTAGTAGATAATATATGCAAAACTTCCGATGATCTGTGGTTGAGATGGTCTGCGTTGCTTCACGACATAGGAAAAGCCCCTACCAAACGATTTTCAAAAAAACAAGGCTGGACTTTTCACGGACATGAGTTTTTAGGAGGCAAAATGGTTAAAAAAATTTTTATACGCTTACACATGCCTTTAAACCACAAAATGAAATTTGTACAAAAAATGGTCACTATGAGCTCACGTCCTATCGTTTTATCGCAAAAAGAAGTTACCGATTCCGCAGTGAGAAGACTGATTTTCGATGCCGGAGAAAATGTAGAAGATTTAATGACCTTATGTGAAGCTGATATAACTACAAAAAACCCTGCAAAATTTAAAAAATACCATAACAATTTTAAATTAGTCCGCCAGAAAATTGTTGAAGTAGAAGCACGCGATCATATAAGAAACTTTCAGCCTCCGATTTCGGGAGAAGAAATTATGCAGATTTTTGGTTTGCCTCCTTGCCGAGAAATAGGTTCTTTAAAAGAATCGATAAAAGAGGCAATTTTAGAAGGAATTATCCCTAATGATTACAATGCAGCTTACCAATTTATGCTTAAAAAAGCACAAGAAATCGGACTTAAAATTATGAATAAATAAAATAGATATAATGAAAAACTATTTTTTACTTTTAGCTAAACTGTCTTTAGTATCAGTTTACCTTGTTATTTTTGCAGGTGCTGCCGTAAGAATGACAGGCTCTGGTATGGGATGTCCTGACTGGCCTAAATGCTTCGGCTATTATATTCCCCCTACTGAAATTGAAACTATACAATGGCAGCCTGATCGAGAATATCAAAAAGGACAAATGATTATTCACGATAATAGTTTGTGGAAAGCGAAAGAAAATTTCACGACGACAGATATATATAATGAACAGCATTGGGAAAAATATACTAGGCATGACTACGCCGAATTTAATCCAAAACATACCTGGACTGAATATATAAACAGACTTTGTGGTGCTTTATCTGGATTAATTTGTTTTTTAATGGCAATTGCATCGATAGGTTATTGGAAAACCAAAAAAGGTCTTGTTTTATCTTCCTGGCTCGTTGTTTTCTTAATGGGTTTTCAGGCATGGCTTGGAGCGACTGTAGTATATTCTGTTCTGAATCCTTTAAAGATAACTATTCATATGGTTATGGCTTTGGTTATTGTAGCCTTAATTATTGGTATTATTAAGGTCGCTAAAAATAAAACTGAAATTAAAAAATACAATGGAAAATTCAGGATCCTCATCATAGTTTCTTTACTTTTCAGTCTTTTTCAGATTATTTCCGGCACTCAAGTGAGAGAGTTCATTGATGAACAGGTAAATGCAGGCATTGGCAATGAATATTTATGGTTAAATAATCCTACTTTAGATTTTTATATTCATCGCAGCTTCTCATTTGTAATTTTATTCATCAATGTTTATTTATTTTATTTAAATCGCCACTTAAGATTAGGTTTCAATAAAATGAAATGGGTTATGGTGCTTTTAATTCTAAATATCCTAACAGGTGTTTTAATGTATTATATACACTTCCCCTTTGGATCTCAAGCTGCTCATTTAGTTTTAGCAACCATTTTGTTTGGAATCCAGTTCCAATTAACGTTGGAAGCGCGAAAATGTTATTATAGCGGTAAAAGCACAGATGATTAATTTTAGATATTCCTTAAATTCAATAAAATAAAAAAGAGAGCTTCTAAAAACTCTCTTTTTTATTATTTACAATACCATTTCTGTAAAAAGCCGTTCAAATGTAGGTTCTAAATCTTCCCTCTTTGCTATCCCAGGATGAGGTCTTGAAGTTTGGATACAAGAACTTTTTATAGCTGTTATCCACCTGAATCTTTCTGCTATATCAAATTGAGCTATACACGTTTTTTGCGTTTTTCCCTCAGCAATCATTTGAAAAGATTCTAAGTGTTTTTTTAAAATTTCATATTCAACTTCAGTAGAAAAAGAAATAATCTTTCTTTTATCTAAATAATACTTAAAGTATATTATTTTGTGCGATTTACAGAAAAATGCAAGTCCTATATTAATAAACTCTTCTCTTTCTACCTTAGGGACAAATCGAATTACAGCGTATTCATAAACTTCCATTACGTATTCTTTTTGCTTCATCAATAAACAGATGAGAGTTTTTAAGCCTTGTTATCAAAAAATCATAATAAATCTCTCTTATTTCAGAACTGGTCATATCTACTTCATGCCATTGAAGCCAATCTTCAGGTATTAGATTTACTAAATCTTTAAAAAAAGCTTCATCCAAAACAGATTTACATTCTCTATCTACTTCAGGCAATAAGGTGGCTTGTGGAAATAACACATGATCTTTGATAAAAACAAATGGATTAAGTGCGCTTTGTTTCCAATTTGTAAATGAATGATGGAAATAAAAAGAAGCTCCATGGTCTATCAGCCACAATTCTTTATGCCAAGTCAACATATTAGTATTTTTAAAAGTGCGGTCAACATTCGTTATAAATGCGTCAAACCATACTATTTTTGAAGCAAGATATTCATCTATTCTATCTTGATCAGCAGAAGGTTCAAAAGTTAAAGCACCTGATAAAAAGTGTAAAGCTAAATTTAATCCTTTACTAAATTGAAGTAAATCTTGGATTTCTTCATCTCCTTCTGTTCTTCCAAAAGTTTCATCTAATTCGGCAAACACTAATTCCGGAACTTTTAATCCCAATTTACAAGCTATTACTCCTCCTAATAATTCAGCAATCAATGCTTTTACTCCATGTCCAGCTCCTCTAAATTTTAAAACATATTTAAACCCATCATTGGCTTCTGCCAAAGCCGGCAATGATCCTCCTTCTCTTAAGGGCGTGATATATCTGGTAACAATTACTGTTCTTAATTTTTGAAAGTCAAGCATATTAAATATTTGGTCTATAACTCAATATTCAATCTTATCAAAGTATTGAGTACTCTTTATATTTTATTATCTTTTATCTACTCCCATGTGCGATTTTAATTTACTTCTTTCTAAATTACTTTAATTTTAGCTTCACTAGCTATTTTTTTTAATTTTTTTCTTTCCTCTACTCCTTTATAGCCAAATACTTCTCTATTTTTACCGTTAATTAACTTTATTATAGTCTTTGTTGCGAGAGATTTAGGAATCTTAATATATTTTATATCAGATTTCTCTATTTTATCAATAGCTATCCTTACTAAAAAGTTTTTGTAATTTAAGTATAAAAAAACAACAGTAATAATACAGAAAATATAATCCATTTCTTGTAGATTTGACCAATCTGTCATATAAAGTCGGAGAGTGGACATTACCAGAATCAAAACAGACATTAGTCTGGAAGACATCAATCTTCTTTTATAATTATCATTTATTTCGATTTGGTTAGTTGATTTATTATAACTAATCATGGCTTTTAAATTTTAACTTTAAACTACATTTTCATCTATTCTTTACCATCAGCATAATCTTGTAAATACAAAAATCTATCTGTTAATTTTCCATTTTTAGTCACAGTAGCTCTTTCTAAAATACCGTCTTTGTCTCCGTTAAAAAAAGCAGGTAAGATTTCTGCTATAAATATTGCTCCAAAACCTTCACTGGCATCTTTAGGCAGCTCGCACGGGAGGTTATCAATAGCCATAACCGTAATTGCTGCTGAATGGTTAAACTCTACCTCAACATGTTTTCCTGGATAATAGCCATAGAAAGGATCTGCAATAGTTGAAGCCCTCAACGTACTGTCTATCGGACCATGATCTACATCACAAGATATATCACCAATTACTTTAATTTGATTTTTTGAACTATTCAACATTTCTTGGGTTAAAATTTTAGGTGAACCCGCTTTAAAAAAATGGCCTGCAATAAAAATATCTGCTGTTTGCGAAAATCTTTCAAAATTACTTTCATATTGCTCAGGATATTGATAAAAATCAGCTTTTTCTGCGGGCTGTCCATCTTTACGTTTATAATAATCAGTTACTCCGATTTGAGTATATACCGGGCAGTCATATTTTTGTTTAAGAAAGTGTTCAATAGAGACCTTCTTTACCTTCATTCCATCTAAAATTTCCATCGCTCCTTTGGCTACTTTACCTGTTCCTGTTAAAACAACTTTGATAGGTGGAAAGAATTCTTTTTTTAGTTTAGCTATTAGATCTTCTTTATGCAATAATGTTTCTGCTTTAGGAAGATTAAATAATTCATATTTTATTCCAAAAGCTCTAAAAGTATTATAAGCCCCTACTATTCCAGCATATCTTCCAAATCCGATTAAACGATGATTATTTTCATCAACAAAAGCTTCATGATCCATTAAAGTAATGTTTTTTTCCAAACATGCTTTTAATAATTTTCTGTTGTACTCTTGTTTTTTTATTGTATGCGAGAAAAAAACATAAGTTTTGTTGGGAATAAGCGCATTTACAGGTACTTCTTTTACTCCTAATAATATATCACAATTACTTAAATCATTAGTAACATTAAAGCTTTCTGCTTTATATTGATCGTCTGAAAAAATTCGAATATCTGAAGATTCTACTACTGCTGCTAATTCAGGAAAAATATTTAAGGCTTTTTTTAATTGTAGAGGATCAAGTACAACTCTTCTGTCTGGCGGATTTTTTCTTTCTTTTATAATGCCTAATCTTATCATTAAATTTATTGTTTATCTTAGGTTAGTTTGAGTTTTCCAAATATACTGCTTTTCCTTCGTTACTGAAAACAATCCTTTTGATTAGTTTTATATAAGTTTGAAAGATTTTAAAAAAGTATTATTTTTGCAATAATTAATTCATTAAAAGAAATAGGGGTCGATCGGTTTTGACAGCAGGTGGAATTAGTTAGTAAGCACGTCGAGCGTTGTTATGCAGCTCGTAAATATCACATAACAAACTTTTTAAACGGCGAAGAAAATTACGCTTTAGCTGCTTAATCTGAATTACAGTAAGATTTGCCTTTAGTTCTCACCAGGTGAGAAAGCTAAATTCTCCTTAAGGGCCTTGGTTTGTGGCACTTTGTTGAGGAGAACCGTAAAATAAACCTAGGAGAGTTAGAGTCTCGGATACTGCCCGAAATTACAGAGACTAAGTCATTAGTGGTTGTTTCATACCAAGCTTGTGATCGAAAATTTAAGATGAAACTAAGCGTGTAGAAAACTCTCTGATTGCTTGTTTGGACCCGAGTTCGATTCTCGGCGACTCCACAGAGATAAAAAACAACCTACTGAATATCAGTAGGTTGTTTTTATTTAAAATCTAAAACGGTTTTTAACTTATCTTTTTACCCTCTTTAAAAACGAATCCGACTATATTAGCATTTTCAGCAATTAGTAGATTAACCGCTAAGTGTTCCAGAGAATTGAGCTGTACAAATTCAATTCCCAGATTGATTGTAGTGTTACGTTATTGTAATCGTCTTTTAATCGCCACCAGGTATTTGTAGCCCTGTGACAGATATAATCAAAGACTTGACCTTGACTATTCTTAACTACTACATGATAGGTTTTAACAGTCGAAACCTGACTGTTCGCAATTATAAATTGCTCGTTTGTTCTCACCGGAGTCATACCGATCCCTTCAAACCATTCATAACTCCACCGCATCAAAACCAATAGTTAATGCTTTTAAAGTGATATTATTGGGCGAATTTCCCTGAAACTGTGTGCCGGTTACTAAAATCTTGACTGATTTGACCAGCTCACGCAGTTTGATTGTCCGTGCTCCGTTTATCTTTACTGCCAAAAACGAAATAATTTCTACATATTTATTTATTTTCAGAGAAAGTATTTTTTAAACTATTTAGCGTTAATAAATAATAAAAATGGAAAATATTAAAGCTTTTAGATACAAAAGAGTTAATATAATGCATTTTACCTTTTATAATTAAATCACTTTATCATAAAAAGATTATTACTATTATTTAGTTACTATTTTCATGTAACCAAAAAAAGAAAAAGATTTTAACGGATTACGAACTTAGTACAATAAAAACTTTTTTAGAAAGCAATATAAATGATGAAGGAAAAATTGATTTTGAAGTTATATAGGTAAATAAAATCACAGAGACGAATTTTGAAGCTATAAAAACAAGATTACTCCTTTCTTCTTATTATTTTAAAAACAAATTAAACGGTTTTCGCAACAACCGCTTGACAGCATCTTCAGTGAATATAACAAATACTTAAAACTAAAAAAAACAGAAAAAGCTGGAAGAAGAATAGGAAAAATTGTTTTAACAAAAATAAATTTTACCAGCAACGAAAGAATAAATAGAAGAAGCTAACTATTTACCCATCCCTTTAAACAACAAAGGAAACATCCCAAAAGATGTAGAAGATTAAAAAAGCACTCCTTTAGAGTGCTTTTTATTGTTTATTAATTTATTCTAAAACAATTTCTATATGATTTGCAAAGGTTTTAAAATAAAGGTGCAGAGGCGTTCCGCTATAACTAAGATAATATTCCGATTGATAATTTGGCATATCAGGCCATATTATTTCTCTAAAATAATTGTGAAAAACAGAAATTCCCATAGGTTGGTTCATTACATAATTGTGTGCAGGAACACCCGAAATTACATTATATCCATTAGATACCATAATCGCAGGTATACCATTCATATTTGTAAAAGGAAGGGGAACGTCATGTTTAAGCATTAAATTTGGTCCAATTCCTGAAACATGTACATGTAACAACTTAGAATATTTTTTTAAAAAGTTTATTTCCGTGGGATTATATGGTTTTCCACTAAAAGATAAAGAATTAATATTTATAGTAACACTGCTACCGGCAGGAGATGAAATAGAATGTGCCCAGGGTTCCATAGCAAATTCATCAGGGCTTCCTCCGCCTAAAAGTATAGGAGCGCTACCAGGTGTTAATACAGGACCTCCAACAGATGTGTAATCAATTATGCCATTCCAATTTCCATCAAAAAAACCTGCTATCGTAGCTAACCTATAACTAACCGAATAAGGAGAATTATTTATAAATACTATTGGAAAATAGGGGTTAATACTGTTTAAATCATAAGGACTTTCATAACCTACTGCAGGAGTAATAGTCTTGGTTTCTTTTTCTACACTATCCATACTCTCTTCTTTAGAGCATGAAAATAACAACAAAGGCATTGTTAATAATAAAAATAATTTTTTCATTTTTGTTTTTTTATATGGTTAATATTAACTTTTTAATAACAAAAACTATGCCGAGTAATATTTTTAACTTAACATACAACTACTTAAAATATTTTTATTTTCTTTAAGATTGGTACGCTTTTTTCATGCAATATTTTATTTATTATGACAAAGCTTTTATTGTGTTGTATAAGTGCGCTAGTGTTATTTTCATGTTCAAATGAGACAAACACTAATAAAGAAAATTTAAATAAAGAAATAAATGGCGTAGTTAACCCTTCCGACCCTGATATGCATTTCTTTTGTCCACCAATTCCATACAATCCGGCAGATCGTTATAATGATCCTGATACAATGTATGGTAAAGATTATCTTATAATGAACAAAACACCTTACGTTATTAGGGTCAACATGTATATTCTACCTAAGTTTGCTACAGGGATTCGGATTCCTACCTTAATGGAAAAAGATTATAATTATATGATACAAAAATTATTATATAAGCCGGATAATTGTCACTATGGCATTTTAACCCCAACTTTTAATCCTTTAAGTCCAGGAAATGATAACGGTCCTCTGGAAATATGGAATCATATATTTGGAACTTATAATCCTACTGGACTTATAGATATTTTTTATTGAGATAAATATCCTGGCTCTCTTATATATAGTAATAAATACAGAGTTGCATTTGTTGAATTTTGGATTCATGACCCAAATGATCCTAACAATCTAGAAAATGAACATCATTGGGTAGCATTGGAAGATGATATTAGCTTTATGAATAATACCAATAACATTTCTAATCTTCACCAGGTGTATTATATCCATTACCTTTCACAATGTCAGGAAATAATGTCGAATATTACCTTTTAGATAATGAATTAAACCCTTCAGGAGGAATGTGGTTTCCATATTGCGTTTATTATATAATGGATAATGTTTCAAACACATCTAGAGATTATACATATGGTGTTGAAAGATATACGCCAAATATTGTTTACCCATCATATCCACACGAAAATCCAGATACGACACCTGGATATATTTTAAAGTTTGAAGGCTTTTAAAGGTTAAATAAAACTTTTACTGTAATGAAAATTTTATAAAATTCAAAGGAAAAGAAGGTTAATTCTCACTTCCTAAATATTCAAAGTAAAAAGCTACTATAAATAAAGTAGTTTTTTTACATAGAATAATTTAACAAATAAATTGTGAATATTTTTTAAAAAAAGTCGTGTTTACTAATCAAAATATTCAGAAAGCTCCATTGCGATATCTTTAGAACCTTTTCCAATATAGTTTAAAAACATTTTTCAGTACTATGCCCCGTCATATTCATTAAAAAAACAGTAGGAATTTTTCCATAATTATTTGTTGCAAAAAAACGTCGCCCAATATGCGAGCTTACTATTTCCCATTTTTTAAACACTCCTTTTTTGTTTCGCCAAATTCGCTGTTTTTTATTTCAACTTTTTTGCTTCCTTCAAACCCATTCATTTAATTCAGCAGCCTGGCAAACGAGTTTGATATAATCGTTATATTTCTAATCAGAAATAGCTCGCGGAAATTCACCGTTACGCTTATCCAAAATATCAAGTACTTTTGAAAACAACGGAATATTCATTAATTTACTTATTTTTTGATGTATAAACTTAAAAACTACTACTAATTGTTCCTTTTTATTTGAATAATACTTTTTACATTTCTTATGGCACATTTCAATAAACAACCTCTTTAATCCGTTTTGCATTACAATTAAAGCTTTTTATTTATACAATTTTTTTGGTATTTATATTCTATAAATCTATCATCTTTTATTAGTTAAAAAATAAAGAATATCCAAAACGATAATTCGAATAACACTCAATACTTACAAATATTAAAAGTATAAAACCAATACTAATTACAATAGTTTTCATATATTGTTTTTTATCTAATTCAAAAGTCTTAGACTTTATATAAAAATCTGAATAAACAAAGGAAGATATTTTCAAAGCTGGCAAAACAAAATAACCCCTTGTATAAAGTGACTTCTTAGCAATCTACTATTCAATAAATAATAACTGTAAATTATATCTATGTTGTTAAAAGTAACAGTTTGGTCTTTTCTCTTAACAAAAGCTTTCAAAACCATTGAACCATTCCATTGTTTTGTATAAAAATCAAAAATGGTATAATCTGAAGGTATTTCTAATTGCTAGTATAACAATGACTCTATAGTTCCATTAATTTTTTATATGAAAAATTCTTAACTATTTACTATGACATGTTTAATCGCATTTCCTTTTATTTGATTTGAATATTTTAAAATAACTCATCCAAATAATAAACGGATAATAAAACAACAAAAATATAACGATTTTTTTATTGCTTATCATTCCGTCACTATAAAATGAGAAAGAAATCATGTAAAAAAAATAATTATAAGACAAATATAATAGAGAATATTATACGAATCATCCAAGTACCAAACCAATCAGATTTAGATTTTATTTGGGAAAATTATCTTTTGTAAACCTTGTCACCTAAAGAGTTATTTTTATACCCAAATTCCTCTTTTTTGCTTATTTATTCTTATTTTTCCCGGGCCTATAAATAAAATAGCAACCGAAGCAACGAGAAATAGCAAATTTAGTTCTCCTTTGAGCCCACCTGTTGCAGGATTAAGTCCTAAACCTGTTGTCCCCAATACTAGAAAGAAAGTCATCAGCATAGTAAAAGCAATTAGAAAACTTGAAATTCTTGTAGCTACTCCAAAGATTAAAAGCAATGGAGCAATAATTTCTGCTACAGGAACACCTATCCATAAAAAAGAAGGTAAGCTATTAATTTCTAACTGCTTAACAATAAAGTCATGACCATGAATTAGTTTGTGAATCCCGTGAAAAACCATCAACCCTCCCACTCCTACTCGCAATATAAATTTTCCAACATCAGATGTAGTATTATTTCTCATTTTATTTCGTTTTAGACGGTCTTATTTCAATTTTACTTGGCAAAACACGAGGGTTCAACTTTAGTATATCTACCACTAGTTCTCCTATATCTTCGGGTTGTATTTTCCATGCATCCTTTTCTGACGGTTCATTATTGTTAAAATATGTAGAAACTGAACCTGGTAAAATAGTCGTTATTTTAATATCTGAATCTCTCAAATCAAGCATTGCTGCCTGTGTAAATCCAACAACACCAAACTTGCTGGCGTTATATCCGGACGCGGTTGCAAAGAAGTTTATACCTGCTAAACTGGCAATACTTATAAAATATCCTTTTGTTTTTTTCAATTCTGAAATACTAGCTTTCAAAGTATAAAAAGTTCCGGTTAAATTAGTATCAATCATCGTATGCCAATCCTCTATTTTGAGATCTTCAATCGGTTTAAAAATACCTATACCTGCATTGGCAATAACAACATCTAATTGTCCGAAATGTTCAATAATTTTATTTATTGCATTTTGTTCATCATCAAAATTTTTCACATCAGATTGGATAGGCAATACATTATCTGAAGAGCCTAATGATTGAGCAATTTCTTTTGCCATTTCATAATTTCTTCCTGATAGGGCTATTCTATAATTATTTTGTAATAAAGCATACGCAATCCCTCTCCCTATTCCTTTTGTTCCGCCTGTTATATATGCTACTTTTTTAACTGATTTTTCCATCTTATTATTTATTTATACAATCCTCTAACATCTAAATTATTCAAAAAGACCTTACAATTTAGGCAACTCTTTATTTGTCAACTAATTTAAAAGTAATTTTTAAATAAATTGGTCAAGCCTGATAAAAATTTTAATTTAGCGGACATTATAAAAACAGAATCTCAAAACATGAAAAAACGATCTTTAGTTTTCTTTTTGTTGGTTAGTAATTTATTATTTGCACAACGAAACTTAACAATAGCTGAAGCTACATATGGACAATTTTTACAATTTTCCCCAGAAAAATACAATCGTCCGAGCTGGAAAAATGATGATACTTTTACATTTATTACAAAAACGAACGATAGTCTTATTGCCAAAAGCAAAACAAACAATTGGGATTCTTACTTAATTTTAACTGCTGAGGAACTATATGCCAACTTAGAAAGCAATTTTAAAAATTCTTCATTTAACTTTACAACACTTCCTTCTGACTTGAAATGGATAAGCGATAATGAAATTTCGTTTTCTGTAACTGATAAAGGAAGCTCAAAAAAATATTTGATATACTACAATACCCAAGAACAAAAAGTAATAAACAGTTTCGTTTATAAAAGTAATGGGGCTGAAGAAACTGTATCTAGAAATAAAGATTTTGTGGCTTGGCTGGATGATAATAATATTATCATTACTGATAATAAAGGATCTAATATCGAGGTTACCAATGACCCTGTTTTAGATATAATAAATGGCAGTCATAATACACACCGGGAAGAATTTGGGATAGATAAAGGAATGTGGTGGAGTCCCAAACAAGATCAGCTTTTATATTACAGAAAAGACCAAAGTATGGTTACAAACTACCCTTTACCCCAATGGAGTAGCCGAGTTACAGAAATAAAAAACATAAAATATCCCATGGCAGGAATGACTAATGAAAAAGTTTCTTTAGTTATTTTTGATGTTTACACCAATAAAAAAGTTACCTTACAAACAGGAGAACAAGACCAGTTTTTAACCATGGTAACCTGGGATCCTTCGGGAAATTATATTTATGTGGGTATTCTAAATAGAGAACAAAATCATTTAAAAGTAAATAAATATAACGCTGCTACTGGAATTTTTGAACAAACTTTGTTTGAAGAAAGTTCTAAAACTTATACAGAACCTTCCCAAGGATTAGTATTTAGCTCTGTTGATAGCAAAACATTCTTATATTTTTCAGATAACGAAGGATATAGACAAATGTACCTGTATAATACTGAAGGTAGATTAATTAAATCACTGGGGTTCGAAGATGTTATTGTCTCTGATTTTTTAGGTTTTGACAAAGAGGGTAAAAATGCTTTTTATATTGGTGTGACTAATCAAGGACTAGACCGCCAACTTTTTAAAGTAAACCTGAAAAAAGGAAAAACGGAACAGATAACCGAAATATCGGGTACACACACAATAGTTCTAAACACTAGTAAAACGCTTTTTATCGATCAGTTTAACAATACTGAAATTCCTAATCAAACCAAATTAGTTAATCTCGAAAATAAAAAAGAAATAGAACTCATCAATGCTAAAAATCCGTATCAGGGAATAATTAATATGCCAAAAATGGATTTGATTACAATTACTGCCGAGGACGAAAAAACACCTTTAAACGGAAGAATTATTTATCCATCTGATTTTGATGCAAATAAAAAATATCCGGTTATGGTTTATGTATATGGCGGTCCGCATGCTCAGCTGATAACCAACTCATGGTTAGGAGGGGCTTCCTTATTTTTTCACTACATGGCTCAACAGGGTTATGTAGTTTTCACTATTGACAACAGAGGAAGTTTTAACAGAGGACGAGATTTTGAACATGTAATTCATAGACAATTAGGACAAATCGAAATGGCGGATCAATTAAAAGGAATAGAATATTTAAAATCCCTTTCTTTTGTAAATTCTGAAAAAATAGGAGTGTATGGCTGGAGTTTTGGAGGTTTTATGACAACATCCTTATCCGTTCATCATCCTGAAATTTTTAAAGTAGGCGTTGCGGGAGGTCCAGTAATGGATTGGAAATATTACGAAATAATGTATGGTGAACGATATATGGATACACCTAAAGAAAATCAGAAAGGTTACGAAAAAACCAGTTTAATTAATAAAGCCGATAAATTAAATAACAAATTGCTGATTATTCATGGAGCTCAGGATCCTGTAGTAGTTCAACAACATTCGATGGAGTTTATAGAAGCTTGTATCAAAGCTAACAAACAAGTAGATTATTTCTTATATCCAACACATGAACATAATGTAAGCGGAATCGATCGAGTACATTTAAACACTAAAATAGCCAATTACTTTTTTGACTTTTTAGCTGAGTCTGCAAAAAATTAAAAACTAAAATTATTAACGATATAAAAAGCCATCTGTCTTCAGATGGCTTTTTATATTAAATGAAAATTCTACAAAAAAATTCGCATAATTTAATGTTTTTTTTAACTTAAATTTGCTAATAAATAATTTATATGTACTTTCGTCACACCTAAAAATAAATCACTTTTATACTCTATCAACTGGAATTTTTATAAATACTTTATTAAATGAAATCTATTTATATTATTATACTTTTTTTAATATCAATCAATATTTCGGCTCAAGAGATTATACTATTGGATACACTACACTTACAAGATAAAAAAAAATTAAAAGATAAATATAACAAACGTAAAAGTCTCTTTTTATCTCAACTCAATCATATTCAAGATAAAAAAGAAGCAAAGGAAATTAAGGCTATTTTTGAAGAAAATTATAAAGATATCAACAATAAAATTGACAGAAATGAACTCATATTTGATTCTCCGTTAAATAATTACTTAAACGATCTCGGTGCATCTATCCAAAAAGAAACCCCTGAGATTCCTAAAGACATTTCTATACTTATATCTCGAGAATATAGTATAAATGCCTTTAATCGAGGTGAAGGAACAATTATAGTTAATAATTATTTGCTTAATGCTTTAGATCACGAAGATCAATTAGTTTATATACTTTGCCACGAAATGGCACATCAAACTTTAAATCACGTACTTGAATCGGTAACAAAATATGTACAATCAAATAATTCTCTTGAGTTAAAGATACAAACAAAACAATTAAAAAAACAGAAATACAACCAAAAAACCAAGGCAGAAAATCTATTGATGGAAATTGCTTATAAAAATTCTGCTATAAATAGAGAAAAAGAAATACAGGCAGATTCTTTAGGGTATGTGTTTTATTCCCGATTAAATCGCGCTCCGTATCAAGTAATTAAAACACTTGAAATGCTTAGAGATTCTGACAAAGAAGGAGATTCTTTAACCATAAAAGATTATGAAAAGCTATTCACTTCTTTTAAACTTCAAACTAAAGAACAATGGTTTAAAATAGATAGTTTTGATCAGTATAATTATCAAAAAAACACTAAATTCAACACAGATTCTTTGCGCACGCATCCAAATTGTGATATTAGAATAGAAAAATTAACTAACCATTCGCCAGAAATAAAAAAAACAATTCAACAACTTAACCCTTCATCAGAAACATTTTTAAAATGGCAAAAAAGCGCTGTCTACCAAAATATTCAAAACGAATATTTTGCCAAGAATTATGGAAATAGTTTGTATGAAGCACTAAAACTTTATAACAAAAAACCCGACGTATTACTTAAGAAGTGGATTGGTTTAAACTTTACAAAATTGTATGAAGCCAAAAAAGCCTATGAATTAAACAAATATATAAGTCAGGTTAATATTGTAAAATATACACATAGCTATAATCTCTTCAGCACATTTATCTTCAATTTGACTCTTTCTGATTTAGAAACGATTTGTAAGAGTTTTAATTCATAATCACCTTTAAAAAAACAATAATGAAAAAAGCAATTTTATTTTTAGTATTACTTCTCGGTATAACAGCACAAAGTCAGGTAGTTGATCTACAAGAACTATCTAATGGAGAACTTATCCAATCCCAGCCTTTATACAACAAGACACAAGATGATATCTATGGATATTTTTTTATTTTTAAAAAAGACAGGGTAGATAAAAAAGAGTTTTTATATGAATACACACTGTTAGACAAAAATCTAAACAAAGTGCTTTCCGGAAACTTTGTTGAAAAATTGGGAGATTACGGAAAATTTATTATAGTAAACGGAATTTACCGAGAGGGCTATATTACTTTCAAAATAGATGAAAAATTTGCAGAATATGGTGTAAAAATTCGCACTAAATATAGAGTCTTAGACATTAAAAATAATTCTATATCAGATGCATTTGTACTATCTAAAGACTTAAAAAAGGTTTATAATGAGCAATCTAAATCTATTAAAGAAAGTACCGTATTTACATTTTTTCCAAATTCTTTCGGCTATCATTTAATTACGCCTTTAGAGAATAATGCTGATAGTGGTATGTATGCATTAATGCCAAAAGAGGGGGATAAAGAATCAAGAGTACGAGGAATTTCCTATTTTAATGAACAATTAAATTCTTTGTGGTCTTTTAGCTTTAATCAAAAAGGGAAAAGAAAACAATATGAGGAAGTTTTTTTCTTAAATAATAAAATTCATTCTAACATTTTAGTTGGCAGAAGATTGTACAATGGATCAGCAAATCAAAAATTAAGAGAAAAAGGAGAGATATTCAATGCCTTTTTATTTTTCAATAAAGACACTGGAAAACTTATCAGCGAATTTTCTCCTTTCGGAAATAAAAAAGCAGATGAAAAAGAAGTAAAAGATGTATCTAATATCAACATCTTTTTAGATTCAGATAAAAAAGTCACCTTTTTAAATCGCATAATGAGTTCTAAAGTAAAAAAGTTTACTTTGGATGAAGAAAAAATTATTGGATTCTCAAGATCAGAATATGATATTGCAACTGGAAAAGAATTGAGTCGACATTTTTTTACATGGGACAAATTATCTGAACATCTTAATATTAATGAACACGGTTATATAAAAGAAAAAGGAGAGCCTAATAGTTATTTATATTTACACGATGTAATTTTAAAATCTGACGGAAATCTCATATTCATTACGGAACAATATAAAACTCTAACAGGCACTATGCTTGTAGGCGGATCACAAGGTGTAAAAATAAGTGATATGATTCTTTTTGAAGTAGATAAAAATATGGCATTGGTAAAATTTCAAAAAATTGAAAAAGAAATAACCAATTATAGAGTTGGTATAAAAATGGACGGTACGACAGCCAACCAGTATGGAGCTTTTGATTATGCCGGATATCAAGATTTAGGAAACGATGATTTTTTAATCTATTATTACAACAAACAAAGACCGGAAAACGGAGGCAAAAAACAAAATACATTAGGTATAATTTCTTACATAGACGGAAACTTTACAGAACAAAAACTCCCTTTGAAATCAAAAGACGGAAGTGAGCTAGTGATAGTTCCTGCTAAAAAAGGATATATTATGATTGTCGAAAAATTTAAAGATAATACAAAGGGGCTTGAAATTCGTTTAGAAAAAGTAAATTAAAAATTAAAAAGCCTAACAGTTTAAAATAAAACTGTTAGGCTTTTTTACATTACTTTTCTGGTGGAGAATAAGGGAGTCGAACCCTTGACCTTTTGGCTGCCAGCCAAACGCTCTAGCCAACTGAGCTAATCCCCCATTTATTTTTATAGTGCGAATATACTACTTCATATCAAATATACAAAACCAAAATCGCAGAATTTGTTTATTATAAAAGACAGAGAAAAACCAATCTTGGTTTTTCTCTGTCTTTTATAAATATCTATTTATTGCCTTTAGCATAATCTGCTAAAAACTGTGCCAAACCATTGTCTGTCAAAGGATGTTTTAGCAAGCCTAAAATAGCAGACAAAGGACCGGTCATTACATCCGCACCAATTTTAGCACAATTTACAATATGCATAGTATGACGTACAGATGCAGCTAAAATCTCTGTTTCAAATCCGTAATTATCGTAAATCTGACGGATTTCTTCTATTAAAATCAAACCATCTGTAGAAATATCATCAAGCCTTCCTATAAAAGGAGAAACGTAAGTTGCTCCTGCTTTAGCTGCTAATAATGCTTGTCCCGCAGAAAAAACTAAAGTAACGTTTGTTTTAATTCCTTTTGAGGAGAAGTATTTACAAGCTTTTATTCCCTCTTGAGTCATAGGAAGTTTTACTACAATCTGCGAATTCAAAGCAGCCAACTCCTCTCCTTCTTTAATCATTCCGTCGTAGTCAACTGAAATCACTTCTGCACTTACATCACCGTCAACAATATTGCAGATGGCTTTATAGTGATTCAAAATATTTTCAGCCCCTGTAATTCCTTCTTTTGCCATTAAAGACGGATTGGTCGTAACTCCATCCAAAACTCCAAGAGACTGAGCTTCTTTTATTTGCTCTAAATTAGCGGTATCAATAAAAAATTTCATAATTATATAGCTTAAAATGAATTATGTTTCTGTTCAAAAATACGACTTATATATTTGACTAATTATACTTTTTTAGCTTTTTATTTTGTAATGATTCATCAAAAGTTTTTCGTAAACTTTTCCAGGGAGAATCTTTTTGAGAAATAGAGAAAACTTTTGCAGTGGCTCACCAACCACGTATCTTACTTTAGGTCTTTTTGTTTGCATAATTTTATATATGGTTTTTGCCATATCTGCCGGATCTCCTCCTTTATCAACATGCTTGTTCATCATATCTAATGACATTTGATAAACTTCTTTATAGGCAGAATCTTTTAGAACAGGCGAATGATAACGTCCTGCAGCTATATTAGTTGCAAAGTCCCCCGGAGCTACATTGGCAACTTCAATATTAAAAGGTTTGAGTTCCATTCTCAGTGCCTCAGTAATCATCTCTAAAGCGCTTTTAGAAGATGAGTATATCCCCCTGAAAGGCAATCCCATATAACCGGCAATTGAAGTCACATTGATAATCAATCCTGAATTTTGCCGACGCATTACTGGTAAAACAGCCTTTATAACTTCTATCGGTCCAAAAACATTAGTCTTAAAATTATTCAGGATCTCCTCTGTTGCAATTTCTTCTATTGCGCCGGTAATTCCCACACCAGCATTATTAATCAGTACATCAATCTTGTTTTCTTTTGCTAAAATTTCCTCAATTGCATTTTGTATACTTTGTGTGTCCCTGACATCTAATTTTACCAAAGTAAATTGAGAAGCAGTTACTTTTTGTGGATTACGACTTGTTCCGTAAACTCTATATCCTTTTAAGGTCAAAAACTCTCCAATGCACTTTCCTATTCCGGATGATCCTCCGGTTATTAAAACAACTTTATTCATTAATCACTCCTTATTTTACCAAAGATAATACTCTATATCTTTTTAAGCTTAAAAATATTTTTAATTATTTAATATATTTGTCTGCATAGTTTTACAATTTACATTAAAAATGATGAAGAAATACTTTATAGTTTCCTGTTTTTTGGGGTTATCTCTTTTGATTACAGGCTGTAAAACACAACAAGATTCGTTGCTTTTACCTGATAATCAAACCCCAACAACTTATTGGAAAAACATTCATGAAGATTCACTGGCAAAAAATCTTAACATACTGGCTTCTGCAGAGTTTGAAGGAAGAAGAACAGGGGAATTAGGACAAAAAAGAGCAGCTGATTTTATCGCCGAATATTATAAGCGTTTGGGAATATCGCATCCGAGAGGAACAGCGGATTATTTTCAGGAAATACCCGCATCATTTATGCGCAATGCCTCAATGAAGTTAAAAGATAGTGAAAACGTTTGGGCATATATTGAAGGAACCGAAAAACCTGATGAAATACTCATAATTTCAGCACATTACGATCACTTGGGAATTTTGCTGGATCAGATTTATTTTGGAGCTGATGACAATACATCGGGAACTGTGGCTCTTATGGAAATTGCCCGTATTTTTAAACAAGCTTATAGCCAAGGTATAAAGCCAAAGCGCTCTGTTTTATTTTTACATGTTTCTGGAGAAGAATTTGGTTTGTTTGGATCAAAATATTATGTTGAAAATCCAATTTTTCCTCTCGAAAATACAATTGCCGATTTAAACATTGATATGATAGGACGACGAAGTAAAGAATATACTAAACCCGATGATTACATCTTTTTAGTCGGATCAAAAAAACTAAGTGATGACTTACATTATTTATCAGAAAAAGCAAATATAGAGTCGGTAAATTTAAGTTTGGATTACAAGTTTGATGATGAAAATGATCCGCAACAAATTTATTACCGCTCAGATCACTATAACTTTGCCAAAAATAATATTCCTGTAATTTTTTACTATAACGGAACACATGAAGATTATCATCTGCCAACCGACACCCCAGATAAAATAGACTTTCCACTAATGAAAAAACGCGTACAACTCATTTTTAAAACTGCATGGAAACTAGTGAATGAGACTGAAAGACCTAAATTGAATAAATAATCCAAAACAAAATCCCCTGTTGTTAGACATGCCCAAAAAAGTTAGACACTATTTGGTCATTTTTATGAATAGAAAACAGAAATACAATTATGAATTTAAGTTGTGCTTAGTAACTATAATTTTGGAGAGTGAAAATAGAGTATAAAAGGACTTGCAAGATTTGAGAATACCGATCATTCCAACATACGCTTTTGGATTAAGCTTTATGAAATATACGGGGAAGAAAGGCTTACGAAGAATTTCTAAAAGAAACTTTACGATAGAGGAAAAAGTTAGTATTATACAAGACTATCAAAAAACTGGATTATCTTTAATGGACACACCTACGTGAAATATAGAATCTCAAAATCATGTGTCTTATTTCAATGGATTAAGAAGTTTCAAAATAAGGAATTTAAAGGATTAGAAGATAATCGCGGTGAACATTTTAAGAAAGAAAATGCAAACAGCAAGATGGCCAAGAAACGTAATATTCCTGAAATCAAAGATTCAATGACTGATTTAGAAAAGCTTAAAATAGAAAATGAATACCTTCGTGCTGAAAATGCTTATCTAAAAAAGTTGGACGCCTTAGCTTAAAACAAGCAAGTTAAAAAGAAAAAGCCGTAATAGTTACGGAGCTAAGGCGCGATCATCAAGTAGAACACCTACTACATTTAGCTGGTCTAGCTCGTAGTAGTTATTATCATACTAAGAGTATATCTTTTTTAAGGCAATTAAAAAAAGAAGAAAAGATAAGGCAACACATATGAAAACTATATTACATTCTGATCAAGGATGGCAGTACAGATTACAGAAATACCAAGACAACTTAAAGAATAATAATATTATACAAAGTATGTTTGAAAAAGGAAACTGCCTGAATAATGCTATAATTGAAAACTTTTTTGGAGTATTGAAATCAGAATTATTTTATCAAAAGAAATATAACTCCATACTGGAATTAACCCAAGAGATAAAACAGTACATTAAATATTATAATAACGAGCGAATTCGAATTAATTTAAATGGAATGAGCCCAGTAGAATACCAAGCTCATTATATTAAAAAAATTGCATAACTTCATCCAACTTTTTGGGGTCAGTCCATGTAAGGGGATTGATATTTTATACAACCTGTTAAAAAATGTTTACGGAATCCATTTTTTAGGAAAATTCGGCTTGCGTTTTTCCAAAAAAGCATCTCTTCCTTCTTTTGCTTCTTCTGTCATATATGCCAATCTAGTTGCTTCTCCTGCAAAAACTTGCTGTCCGGCCATCCCATCATCTGTCAAATTCATTGCAAATTTCAACATTTTAATAGATGTAGGCGATTTTGCTAATATTTCCTGTGCCCATTTATAAGCAGTATCTTCCAACTCAGCATGAGGGATTACCGCATTGACCATTCCCATTTCAAAAGCATCCTGTGCAGAATAATTTCTTCCCAAAAAGAAGATCTCTCTTGCTTTCTTCTGCCCAACCATTTTTGCCAGATAAGCAGACCCATATCCACCATCAAAGCTTGTTACATCAGCATCAGTCTGTTTAAAAATAGCGTGTTCTTTACTTGCCAAAGTTAAATCACAAACCACGTGAAGACTATGCCCTCCTCCCACTGCCCAACCTGGGACTACAGCAATAACAACTTTAGGCATAAATCTTATTAAACGCTGCACTTCCAGAATATTGAGCCGATGCATTCCATCCTCTCCAACATATCCTTGATTCCCTCTTGCTTTCTGATCTCCTCCGCTACAAAACGAATAAACTCCGTCTTTAGAAGAAGGTCCTTCAGCAGATAACAAAACTACGCCTATAGAAGTATCTTCCTGAGCATCATAAAAAGCTCGATATAGTTCACTGGTAGTTTTAGGTCTGAATGCATTCCTCACATCAGGTCTATTAAAAGCGATCCGAGCTACTCCGTTATACTTTTTATAGGTAATATCTTCAAACTCTGTCGCAGTTTTCCACTGTATTTTACTCATACTTTCTCGAATTTAGTGTAAAAATAATCTATATTTTGGAACTATCTACATAATTAAAAGTTCTACTATACTTCCACAATTCTTTCCACAAACATAAAACATTAATAATAAATATATTATACTATAAAATTAGAAAAAAGATTTACAAATACCTATAAGCATAATAAGTCAATAAAATTGATTATTACACTTTTAAAAAACATAATCCTAAAATTAAACAGCAAATAATTAAAGATTTATTTATATTAGTGCAGTCTTTTAAAAATAATTAAGATTATAGTAATTATCAGTCATGAATAGCAAGATAGCGATCTCGTTATTAAGCCTTATTTTACTGGGTTCGTGTAAAAAGGAAAATTCAGAGTTAGACTTAGCAATGAATATACCTATTATACAAGAGCATAACGTATTAGTAGATGAACCATATAAAGTAAAATTCAAAGAGCTTAAACCAGAATATATAGTAGAGAAAAGTCACTTTATAGAAGATTTTTATACTAAAAATATACATAAAAATAATTATACCGGAAGTTTTTTAGTTGCTAAAAACGGACAGGTTTTATATGAAGATTATACAGGATTTGCCAATAAAAAGAAAAATGAACCTATCACCGAAGATACTCCTATGCATATTGCGTCAGTAGGAAAAGTGATTACTGCAGTATCTGTACTGAGACTAGTTGATATGAATAAATTACAGCTCGATCAAAAAGTTTCTGAAATCATTAGCGGATTTCCGTATGATGATATTACAGTCAGAACTTTGCTTAATCATCGCAGCGGACTAAAGTATTATGGTTATTATAACGGCATTTGGGATTATAAACAGACAGTAACTAATAAAGATGTTTTAGATGTAATTAAACAACAGAAAGTTGATTTAGATTTTAAACCAAACACAAGATTCAATTATAGCAATACTAATTATGTTGTTTTAGCAAGTATAGTAGAAGAAGTTACTGGAAAAAAATTTAAAAATGCAGTAAAAGATTTAGTTTTTGCCCCTTTGCAAATGTCTCATAGTTTTGTTTTTGATGATATTTCTAAAAAAGACTTAGTTACTCAATCTTACAAATCCAACAACAGAGAAATGCACTGGGATTATATGGATGGTACTTATGGAGATAAAAATATTTACACTACTCCGAGAGATTTTTTAAAATTAGATACTGCTCTGTACTCTGATGAATTTTTAAGTGCTAATTTAAAGGAACAAATGTACCAGGGATATAGTTTTGAAACAAAAGGAAAGAAAAATTATGGATTAGGAATGCGCCTCATAAAAATGGCGAATGGCGAAAATTATACTTTTCACAATGGTTGGTGGCGAGGAAATACTTCTTCTTATATCCGATTAGCCCAAGATAGCATATGTATTATTTTATTCTCTAATAAATATTCAAATCTCACTTACAAAACAGTCGATTTATCCCATCACTTCGGAAATTATTCCGTTGGAAATTTAGATATTTAAATCTCATTTACTTGTAAAATACACTAAAAAATGAAAGGTATTATTTTGGCCGGAGGTTCAGGAACTCGATTACATCCGCTTACACTGGCAATCTCGAAACAATTGCTGCCTGTATATGACAAACCTATGGTTTATTATCCTCTCTCCACTTTAATGCTCACTGATATAAGAGAAATTCTGCTTATCTCTACACCAAGAGATTTACCTCTTTTTAAAAGTCTGTTGGGAGATGGCAGTTCTTTTGGCATATAGCTTTCTTATCTAGAACAATTTGCACCGGAAGGCATCGCTCAAGCCTTACTTATTGCACAGGACTTTATAGGAGAAAGCGATGTCTGTTTAATTTTAGGAGATAATATTTTTTACGGAAACGGACTACAAACCAAACTACTTCAATCCAAAGAAATTGTTAAAAAAGAAAAACAGGCTGTCGTTTTTGGATATAGTACTAAAGACCCTCAACGGTATGGTGTTGTAAGTTTTGACAAATCCGGCAACGCAGTCAGCATTGTAGAAAAACCCGCTATTCCTCAGTCAAATTATGCTGTTGTAGGTTTATATTTTTATCCTAACAATACTATTGAGCATACTAAAACCCTGACTCCTTCGGATAGAGGCGAACTGGAAATAACTGATTTAAATAATATCTACCTCAATCAATCCCAGTTATCTGTGACTACCTTAGCAGAGGTTTTGCATGGTTGGATACCGGAACGCACGAGTCCTTGGTTGAAGCTACAGAATTTGTTAAAACCGTAGAAAAAAGAACAGGACTAAAAATAGGGTGTTTAGAAGAAATCGCTTTATTCCAAAACTGGATTTCCAAAAAACAGATTTCAGACAATATAACTGATATGAAAGGGGAATATTATGACTACGTCAGACAGATTATTCAACAATAAAGCCTGATCGAATTATAACTTATATTGTTCATCATAATATTTTTGATATGTCCCGTCTATTATATTTTTTAACCAATTCTGATTTTTCAAATACCATTCTATCGTCTGTTTTAGTCCTTCTTCAAAAGTAACTTCCGGAGTCCAGCCTAATTCTTTATTTATTTTTGAGGCATCAATAGCATACCTAAAGTCGTGTCCCAGACGGTCTTTGATAAATGTCACCGTTTTAAAACTACTTCTCTGCTCTCTGTTTAAGATAGCATCCATTTGTCTACACAATTCTTTTATCAAATCAATATTCTTCCACTCATTAAATCCTCCGATATTATAAGTTTCTCCGATTTTTCCTCTATGAAAAATCAAATCTATCGCTTTAGCATGATCTTTAACAAAAAGCCAGTCTCTTGTATTATTTCCCGTACCGTAAACAGGTATATTTTTGTTATTCAGAATATTATTGATACACAGCGGTATCAGTTTTTCAGGAAATTGATTAGGTCCATAATTATTTGAGCAACTACTTATAAAATAAGGCATTTCATACGTTTTTCCATAAGCACGCACCAGATGGTCTGCACCTGCTTTTGATGCTGAATAGGGAGAGTTAGGAGCATAAGGTGTAGTTTCAGTAAAAAAGCCCTCTTCTCCCAAAGTTCCGTAAACCTCATCAGTGGTAACATGATAGAATACTTTATTATTCCAGTTATTATTCCATAATTTTCTAAAAGCCTCCAGCAATATTGCTGTCCCTGTTACATTAGTTTTCATAAATTCCAGAGGAGAAACAATCGACCGATCTACATGGGATTCGGCGGCCAAGTGAATAACAGCATCAAATTTGTGCTTATTAAAAAGATTATTGACAACATTTTCTTCCGTAATATCTCCTTTGATAAAAAAATAGTTGTCGGCATATTCAATATCTGTCAAATTTGCTAAATTACCGGTATAAGTTAAATTATCCAGATTGTAAATCGCGTAATCGGGATATTTCAATACAAAATGACGTACTACATGTGAACCTATAAAACCAGCTCCTCCCGTAATTAAAATTTTTTTCAAAATACTATTTTACTATTATTAAGCTTAACTAAAACCTACAAATCAATCTTCCAGCCTAAACCAGGATTATACCACAATGCTCCATTTTTAACGATAAGAGGAGAACTAAAATTATTGGTATATAAGGCTCCTGTTCCCAACCCCTGTGGCAAAGTTGTTCCCAAAGTGTAAGTCCACTGCGCAATTGCATTTAGCCCAATATTACTTTCTAACGCAGAGGTAATCCACCAGCCTATTTTTAATTCATTTGCTGACTCAATCCATTCCAAACTGCCTTTAATACCTCCCACCAAACTTGGTTTTAAAATGATGTATTGTGGTCTTATTTTATCTAATAATTTTCGTTTTTCTTCCAAATCAACAACTCCAATCAACTCTTCGTCCAAGGCAATTGGCAAAGGAGTTCTTTTACACAGTTCTGACATACTGTCATACTGCCTTTGTTTTATAGGTTGTTCTATGCTATGTACATTAAATTCAGATATTTCAAACAATCTATCTAAAGTGTAACTAGAATCAAATCCTCCATTAGCATCTACTCTTAATTCAATTTTTTCAGGTGGATAAAACTGCCTGATATAACGCAGTAATTCTAATTCTTTTTCAAAATCTATTGCTCCGATTTTAAGTTTTACACATGAAAAACCTTGTTTAAGTTTTTCATCTATCTGTTCTTTCATAAAACTCTCTTCTCCCATCCAAATAAGTCCGTTTATAGAAATTGATTTTTTTCCTTGTGTAAACTCCGAAGGAAACAATACAAACGGGTTACTACTCTCCAAAGACAAAAAAGCTTGTTCTACTCCAAACTGAATAGACGGGTAATCTCGGAGTAATTCCCACAACCATTCCTTTCCTAAATGAATGTTATCAACCACCCATTTCAGTTTTTTTTCATAATCCGGACGATCGTCAAAACTAAGAGATCGCAATATACCGCATTCTCCTATTCCGCATTTGCCATCTTTTTCAACTTTAAGCAACCACGTTTCTTTTTTCGTCAAAACACCTCTCGAGGTTCCTGACGGTCTTTTAAAATGAAGAATATATTTCTTATAACTTGCTTTTAACATATTATAATGTCAGACTTTCTCCAATTTCCAACAGCATCAAATCCTTTCCTTTTTCGAAGAATCTTTTCTTAGCCTCTTCATGATCAATTTCAATATATCCAAATGTATCAAAATGATATCCCATAACCTTGTCACATTCCACAAAATCAGAAGCAATTACAGCTTCATCTACATCCATTGTAAAATTGCTTCCTACCGGTAAAATTGCCAAATCCAGCTTCGTAAACAAAGGAATCAGCTTCATATCCATCGTAAGTGAAGTATCACCTGCTATGTAAATATTCTTGTTTTTACTTTCAATCACAAATCCTCCGGGCTGACCACCATAACTCCCATCTGGAAAAGAACTTGAGTGTATAGCTGGCGTATATTTTAATTTTCCAAAATCAAACATCCAGCTTCCACCATGATTCATCGGGTGTACCTGATAACCTTTAGATTCAAAATAACCGGCAATTTCAGCATTTGAAACAATCAGTGTTTCCGGATTATTTTTTACAATTAAATCTACGTCTAAGATATGGTCACCATGCGCATGAGTAATCAAAATATAATCAGCTTTAATACTATTTACATCAATCGCTTTTGCTTGAGGTAACGGATTACCGGTTATAAATGGATCTACAACAATATTAATGTCTTCAATCTGAATACCCAAACAGGCATGTCCGTAATACACAATTTCCATAATTTGTCCTATTTTAGATTAATAATGCCAATGAAAATAAGATTGACAGCAAAAATGTAGAAAGAGCTACAACTTTCATTTGCGAATCTAATTCTCTTGGTTCGTGATTATTTTTAACAAAAATCAAATGTTTTACTAGGGGAATATAAGCTAATATAAAAAAATATTGCGATATTTTAAAATCAGCGTGTAATGCATATACAATTAACGAAAGTAATGCTACAGTAATAATAAAATAGTGATATTGCTTCGCTCCCTGTTTTCCCAGTTTGACTGCTAAAGTATTTTTACCCACTTTTTTATCCGCATCTAAATCCCTCATATTGTTTATATTTAAAACAGCAATACTTAAATTTCCGATAGCCACAGCCGGTAAAAGCACCCATAGACTGATTACTTGACCGTACAGGTAAAAACACCCCAAAACACTTACCAGTCCAAAAAAGATAAAAACAAACAAATCTCCCAGCCCCCTGTAGCCGTAAGCATTTTTTCCGACCGTATATTTTATTGCAGCAACAACGCAGGCAATTCCCAAAAGCAGATAAATAAGTGAAGTTCCAAATTTATCTTTTCCAAACGAAATATAAATAAGCAAACACGCGCTCAACAATGCCAATACAGCAGTAATAATTACTCCTTTTTTCATTTCTGTTCCTGACAAAACCCCGCTTTGTACAGCGCGCTGAGGTCCTATTCTATCTGCATTATCGGTGCCTTTTACTCCATCTCCATAATCATTGGCAAAATTTGACAATATTTGTAATAGAAGTGTTGTTAGCAAAGACAACAAAAATATAGTAACGAACAGAGAGTTCTCTGAAAAAAAAGGATAAGCACAAGCAGAGCCAACTAATATTCCTGAAACAGATAACGGAAGTGTTCTTAGTCGTGCAGCACTTACCCAAGCTTTTATTTTAAACATTTTACTGGGTTTTCTTCCCCTCAAAAATAATCAGAAAAAACGAATTAACCTTGAAATTACTTCTATCTATTTAACTACAATATTGCAGGGTAAAATAATTATTTTATCGTTCAAAAAACACTCATAACAAAAAGTTATAAATCATAATTAAAAAATTATTAATAATTAAAAATCAAAACACTACACACATCTATATCAATTTAAGATTCAAATAAAAAACTCTCTATAAAATAAAACAAAGTTCTATTTATTTTTATAAAAAACAGCTTTAAACTATTCAATCAGCTTTAAATCTTTATCGTAAACACCTATTAAAACACTGTTTCCTTTATCATCAACTCTTAATGCGCCGTATTTAGCTTTTTCAAATTTCACTGCTTCTCCTTCCTGGAAAAAATAACTTTCTGCACCGATGTTATACTGCCATCCGTCATAATTAAAAAATCTGATATATATCTGATTATTCTCTTTTTTCTCCATTTTATCAGTCATTTTTACGTAATGACCTATTTGTTTTTCATCTAGCTGGAGCAAAACATATCCTCTCTTTTTTTTGTACTTTTCTTCATTCGTTACCTGGTCTGCAGTAGAACCAAAATTATCTCTTTCTTTAGTAGAAATAGTATAATTGAGCTGCATATAATCTCCCTGAATCAACGAACGTGGATCTACCGGCGCTAGCTCCAGCAAAACCAACTCTCCCTCTTTTATCGTCCTTTCTTTTTGAATAACCGCAATGAAAAAGAAGAATACAATCAGTATAAAGGTGATCAAAATAATATATGTAGTTTTACCTTTTTTCATATTTATTTCGGTTTTTATAAACAATCCAATAAATACCTAAAAACAACACTCCAGTTAATGTAAGATAAAGAGATTTATCGAGTAAAGTTATTTTTAAATCGTAATAATAGAGTCCCATTGACCATACAAAAGTGCAGATTGCCAGTATAAATCCTGCTTTAAATTGATTTTGAAATGACCATAAAGCAAAAATAAGTCCAACCGAAAAAGCTGGATAATGTCCCCATAAAAGGGTAAAAACGGCAACAGCTATACAAACACTGAATCTAATAATAAAATTACTGGCTTTTAGCTGTTTCATAATAAAATATACCGTAAATAAATTTATAACCAAAAGCCCCGCCAGCAATATATAGGGTGTTATATGAGAATCTGTTTGATAATAGGAAGAGAAAATATCCGTTGAACTAATAATTCCCATTCCCAAACTATAAACAAAAGAAGCCGCCAATACAGGCGAATAGTAAAAATTCAACTTTTTGTTGGCGGTTCGTATTTTAATTTCATTCCAAAACAAAAACACACAAAATGAAACCAAGAAAAGTAAGTAAAAATAAAAGAGATAATTAACTTGATTACTAATTACTATCCAATATAACGAACCATAAATTCCAATGCAGTTCAAAAAAACAACAATACTGTTTTTAAATATACTCAATCCCAAAATACACAAAAACATTATAAAATAAACTAGCTCATTCCTCATATCATTAAAAATAGTGATTGAGGCTACGACAGCAAAAAATCCAGTTATATAAATCGAAACAGATAAACCGTCAGAAATGGCATTATCCTTGTTTTGCATAATAACATAGGAAATAATTAATAATATTCCGCCGAGTGTCAACAATACATATTCGTTATCTAATATTCCTGTTATCCCCAAAAAAATCGATAACATTCCTATTGCCAGAAAACCACCCAATACTGCAATTGTCTTGACAAATACGGTGCGCAAACTCCGGCTAAGAATCTCTTTTTCAAATTCAACCCTATCAACTTGAACCCCATCACATTTCAGTTGATCCAACAAAAAATCCCATTCTTTTTTAAGCCTCATAACTCCATTTTCTTTGTCGGTGAGAAATTATTTTAATCAGTGCATAAGTTCCCGAAAGCACATATAGTGTGTAAATCAAAAAACTTATTTCGCTATCACCCAAAACTTTATACAAAAGCATTAAAACAATACTAACCACAGTTAGTGCAAAATAACTGAACATCAATATATTTTTGATTTTTAAGCTTGCATAAAAACTTCCTGCTATCCAGATTATACTTATTAATAATAAAGTTATTTCACTTATTTGTTTGTCTTTATTACCCGTTTCGGAAAACAGCCATATTGCTACTCCAATAAAAGATAAAAAATTACAGACAAAAACCATCAGACTTCGGTAATAATTATGTGGAATATAATTTTGCATTTTTCCCAACATATAGGGAATAATAAAAACAAAAATATTTAACAATAACAAACCAACGAATAAATAAGCAATATTACTACCAGAAATTACCTGATTAAAATATAAGATCAAAGTAGTATTTGACAAAATACTCCAGAAAAGCCATTGTGGTGTAAATTCTGAAACAGCTGTCCACGAAAATACAGCAATAGTCCACACCAAAAATAAATCATATGCATTTGCTCCGGTTTGATATTCTTGACCAAATACGGCTAGTAAAACCCCTACCAAAACAGAAGCTCCAAACAAAGACATTTTCTGAACCAATATTTTTATCTTTTTGGAAATTGATATAACAATCAATACGATCAGCAAAAAAAGAATAATTCCAAATTTCCAGAATCCAGGAATATTATTCCAATTATAAGCGAAGAAAAAAGTTATACCACTCAGAAAGAAACCGCTTCCCAAAGTAAGAAAAAAATATTCTGCAAACTTTTTCCAATAAGATAGTTTTGTACAGCTATATTCTTCAACTAGCTTCTCGAATTGTTTTTTTTCTAACGAGCTGCACTCATATAGTGAATACAGCATTTCTTTATTAATTCTCTTTTCCATACTATAGCCATAAAACGGTTAAAAAAGAAAGTTCAAAAATTCAGAGATTGTTTCTCCTCGCTTTCGAACTTCTCAGTACATTCTCAATTCTGTTTTTTAAACTTGGCTCAATATCTGTGCAGCGTGGTCTTTTGTTTTTACTTTAGTAATTATATTAGTTATAATACCGTTTTCATCAATTATAAAGGTAGTTCTGTGAATACCATCGTAAGTACGCCCCATAAATTTTTTAGTTCCCCAAACGCCAAAGGCATTTAAAACTTCTTTATTCTCATCTGCCAACAGCGGAAAAGGCAAGTTGTTTTTATCAATAAACTTCTGCTGTTTTTGAGCTGAATCTGCACTGACTCCCAATAATTCATATCCTTTTTCTTTTAATAGTGCATAATTATCTCTCAAATTACAGGCTTCAGCAGTACAGCCGGGGGTACTTGCCTTGGGGTAAAAGAATATAATCAGCTTTTTACCATCGTAGTCCGCCAACTGATGTGTCTTTCCTTTTTCGTCAATTCCCTTGAAACGGGGAGCTTTATCTCCTATTTTTAATGTAGTCATATTATATTTATTTTGATAAAAGTAAAAATAGTGAATTTTCAACAGACATTCGGTTCTTGTTTATGAAAAGCACAAACTCACAGTATAAAAAAATCCCAAGTCCATCTCTGGCATATTGGGATTTTTTAAAAATAGGAAACAAAAACAAAATATTGGTTTGCTACAAAGGATCAAACCAAAACTTCAGTGTACGAAGATAAAACTCTTTTTCCTCCTATTGGTGATGAGTTTTCTTAAAATATTCAACATTAACATAACCTTATTTCTCAAATAGACTTAAAACATTTAAGCACAACTAATAATAAATTCCTTCTTTCTACAAAAGGAAATTACCTAACTTTTATTTTAGTTAATAATTTTAATTTGTTCATATTTTTTATTAAATTGCTTTTTCCCCTGTTTAGGAGGAGAGGACTTCAAATGATAATTAATTAAAAAGTATTTTATGGGAAAAGGAGATCTTAAAACTAAAAGAGGTAAAATTGTCAATAAATCTTACGGTGTTAGAAGACCTAAAATAAAAAATAAAAAAAACGACACTAAAAAGGCTTAAAACCTCTACACAAAATACAAAGGAGAAATTTAAAATTAAATTTCTCCTTTGTATTTTACATCAATAGCTGTTTTGCCATCAACTTATAAGTTAATTCATCTAACGCGTCCAGCAATTTGGGAGTTGAAGAATTGCTTAGTACTACAATTCCCTTTTTTTGCTGAAGAGAAAATCCAATATAATTGCTATACCCTACATCAATAGCTTTAGAGAAATAAACTGATCTTCTGGCATCTTCCGGGTGAATAATTTTCCAACCCAGTGCAGACCAAAAATCAGATGTTATTATTAAGGTAGGCTGCTGTGCAAGTTTTAAAACTTGGTTTTCATAATTAAACTGAGCTTGTACGAATTTGCTCAAATCAGTCAAATTAGAATATCCACCCGTTGCCGTTTTAAACAAATTAAATTCATGTATAGCTATTTCTTTTCCATTAGCATCATATCCTTTAACCGCTCTTTTATTTTTAGGTTTTTGAACAGTAGTGGATACCAATCCATATTTATCAAAAATTTTATCTTGAACCAATTCTGTATAAGGTTTTTGATATATTCTTGACAAACTCTCCCCCAAGAGTGCAAAACCTATAAAAGAAAATCGTTGACGCTTAAACATTTCTAAACTGTCTACAGCGGCTCTATTTCTAAGATAGCTTTCTAAATCTAAAACGGAAAAATCATAATAAAATGAATCATCTGCCTGTTTGTTTTTTACCTTTTGGTCTGTTTCGAAATATTCAGGTAAGACTGGCAAAAAAGAAGAATTATTCGCCAAACTTGCAAATGAAAACTGCAAGCTATCTTTAAACGGAAAATCAAAATAGGAATTAGCTAAATCTGATAGATTTATTTTTTTATCTGTTATTGCTTCAGACAATAAAGTAGCTGTAAAAATAGTATTAAAGTTTCCCAGTCCGAATAACAAATCTTTATTTTCGACGGGTTTAAGTTTATTCCTATCTTTTTTTATTCCTATATATTTAACCTCATCTCCATCGATAACAGCAATTGCTAATTGTCCTTTATCGGGTAAATTAACGGCTAATTCATATATAATTTCTTCTTCCGATTGTTCTAAAAAAGATAAATCAGCTTGTTCTTGCGGAAAATTAATCACTCTAAACCCCACCAGCTCTCCTTCGGTATTGACCGCTAAATTTAAGAGCATGATATCTTCACTTTCAAATTCAGTTTTGTATAGCGCCAGATTATTTTCATCTAACCCATAAAATTCCATCGATTTAATATTACCCAGCTTCTCCTTCATTTCTGCAAAAAAATTATAGGCTTTTACAGCTGGCAATTCTTTTTGCAGAGCATCAGAAAATAACCGATAAAAATCATCATAATCACTTGTATTATAATCCTCTATAAAGACGGTTATTAAATTATCATACTGGTTTTGTTGTCCAAACAAATTAACGCAACAAAAAAATACAACAGCTAATACTATTTTTTTCATCATTAGTAAATTCCTTTCAAAGTTTAAATATATTAGTTATTTCAGAGTCTAACAGCATATTTAACAATTTCTAAATAAATTATTTAATTATTAAACATTTTTATCTAGATAATAATAATTATGCCAACATTAAAAAACTTCTCTTCACTTTTTTCTTTTCAATAGAATAAATCATCATCTTTTCTTATTTATTCATAATAAGAGTTTATAAGCTTCTATTCTTTTCGGTACCTATTTTAGTTATCTTAGCCCGAAATTGAAATTGAAATGACAAAAAGTGAAAAAGTAAATTTTGTTATGGAAACTTTAGACGCTCTATATCCTGAAGTTCCTGTACCATTAGACCACAAAGATCCCTATACCCTTCTTATCGCTGTTTTACTATCTGCACAATGTACAGATGAACGCGTTAATAAAATTACTCCTATTTTATTTGCTAAAGCCGATAATCCATATGACATGATAAAAATGAGTGTAGAAGAAATCAAAGAAATTATCAGACCTTGCGGATTGTCTCCTATGAAATCAAAAGGGATTTACGGGCTTTCTAAAATTTTAATTGAAAAATATAACGGAGAGGTTCCCGCTGACATAGATGCTTTAGAAACTCTTCCGGCTGTAGGACATAAAACAGCTTCGGTCGTTATGGCTCAAGCGTTTAATATACCTGCTTTTCCGGTAGATACTCATATTCACCGATTAATGTACAGGTGGGGCTTTTCAAACGGGAAAAGTGTAACACAAACCGAAAAAGATGCCAAAAGGCTATTTCCAAAAGAGAAGTGGAACATCCTTCACTTACAATTGGTATGGTATGGCAGGCAATACTCGCCTGCGCGAGGCTGGAATCTTGAATTAGATGTAATAACCAATGTGATTGGAAGAAAATCTGTTCTGGCAGAATACTACAAAAAGAAAAACAAAAAAGCACTTAAATAATTATCTAAGTGCTTTTTTAGCTTTACTAATTTTTATTCGATATCACAAGGATACCACTCATGCTGTTTAGCTTCAGCATAGAAATTGATTTTGAATAATTTAATAAGAACTGAACTGTTTCTTTTTTAGGTAAAATAGTTTCTTTTTTAGGAATTGAGTAGATTTTTTTCATTTAATTACTTTAACGATTGTATCTTACTAACGCCTAATATATTTTTTTATTGCATTATGATTCTGACAAAATTATCTTTTTTTGATCTATCAGCTTTCTTAAATTCAACAAAGCATAACGCATCCTTCCTAGTGCTGTATTAATACTCACATCCGTAATTTCTGCAATTTCTTTAAAGCTCAAATCCTGATACATTCGCATCATAATTACCTGTTGCTGATCTTCGGGGAGTTCTTTTATTAAAAAACGAATATCTTCTTCTATTTGTTCTTTTATCATGAAGCTTTCAACTGTATCTCCTTCATCCTTTAAAAAAGAGAAAAATGGCAATTCTTCTGAATCTCGCTTCATTCCTACTCGCTTTTCTTTTCTGAAATAATCCATCACCAAATTATGGGCAATCCGCACAACCCAAGGTAAAAACTTACCTTCTTCGTTATATCTATCCGACTTTAATGTGTGAATGACTTTTATAAATGTATCCTGAAAAATATCATCTGCCAAATCTCTATCGGCAATTTTGGAAAGAATAAATCCATAAATTTTAGACTGATGTCTTTTAATCAGCACTTCTAATGCTCCTTCATCCCCTGCTACGTAATACTTTACCAACGCAGCATCAGGCATATCCATATATAATACCATAGCAAAACTCTTTTTATAGTTTCATTACTAAACAAAGTATTTTTTGCGAATAGGCATCTTATATTTTGGGGTTAACAAAACAAATATAAAAATTATTTACTGTTAACAAAATCAAAATACAAAATATTTTAATTCGTACACTTTTTCTCCTTCTCATTTGGTTTTAAATACAGAGAAGAAAACCGTACTTTTGTATTCTTAACCTTGTTGGGCTATATGAAGAAAACAGATTACTCTAAAATCGACGCTAAACACAATATTATCATTAAAGGGGCGCAACTTCACAATCTAAAAAACATCGATGTAGTTATTCCCAGAAATCAAATGGTTGTCATTACAGGACTTTCCGGATCGGGAAAATCAAGTTTAGCTTTCGATACACTTTATGCAGAAGGTCAGCGTCGCTATGTAGAAAGCTTATCAGCATACGCCCGCCAGTTTTTAGGTCGGATAGACAAACCAAAAGTTGAGTATATCAAAGGGATTGCACCTGCCATTGCCATTGAACAAAAAGTAAATACAACCAATGCCCGTTCTACCGTAGGAACATCTACCGAAGTATACGATTACATGAAGCTTCTTTTTGCCAGAATAGGCAAAACTATCTCTCCGATTTCGGGAAAAGAAGTTAAAAAAGATACGGTTACAGATGTATTGGAGGCTGTAAAAGTTCTTGAATTAAAATCCAAATGGCTACTTCTTGCTCCGATAACAATTGAAAACGATAGATCCGTTCCTGAGCATTTAAACCTATTATTACAGCAAGGTTACGCGCGAATCTTATTTAAAGGAGAAACCGTAAGACTTGATGAATTTTTAAACAATACTAATAATATTGCAAGTTATAAAACTGAAGATCTTATGCTTATTGTTGACCGAATTGTGGTGAGCGATAGCGAAGAGTTTTACAACCGCCTGGCGGATTCAGTTGAAACTGCTTTTTTTGAAGGAAAAGGATACTGCTATCTGGAGAATTTAGAAAATGGAAACAGAATAGAATTCAGCAACAAATTTGAGTTGGACAATATCACTTTTTTAGAACCCAACATTCATTTGTTCAGTTTTAATAATCCTTATGGAGCTTGCCCTACCTGCGATGGCTACGGAAATATTATAGGCATAGATGAAGAACTGGTTATACCTAATACAGGTTTATCCGTTTACGAAAATGCTATTTTCCCCTGGCGTGGCGAATCAATGAGCTGGTACAGAGATCAGTTGGTAAACAAGGCTTATAAATTTGATTTTCCTATCCACAAACCTCTTTTTGAACTTACAGAAGAGCAAAAAGATTTACTCTGGAAGGGGAATTCATATTTTACAGGGTTAAATGATTTTTTTGAAGAATTGGAAGCAAAGAGCTATAAAATTCAGAATCGCGTTTTGTTGTCTCGATATAGAGGTAAAACCAAATGCCCTACCTGTAGAGGAAAAAGATTGCGTAAGGAAGCAAATTACGTTCAAGTAAACAATAAAACAATTTCTGAGCTCGTTGATCTTCCCATTAAAAAATTACAGATATTTTTTAATGAATTACAACTTAACGAATACGACGCTCAGGTTGCCAAGCGCCTTTTGATTGAAATTAAAAACCGGTTGGCATTTTTATCCAACGTAGGATTAGATTATCTAACATTAAATCGGAACTCTTCTACGCTTTCAGGTGGCGAATCACAACGAATTAATCTGGCAACTTCGCTGGGAAGTAGTCTGGTTGGTTCGATGTACATTCTGGATGAGCCCAGTATCGGTCTCCATCCACGAGATACGGAAAAACTGATTGGTGTACTTGAAGATTTAAAAAAACTTGGAAATACAGTAATTGTTGTCGAACACGACGAAGATATCATGAAAGCTGCCGATCAGATTATAGATATTGGTCCTGAAGCTGGTACATATGGCGGAGAGTTAGTTGCTCAGGGAAGCTTTTCAGAAATTTTAAAGTCAAAGTCACTAACCGGGCGCTATTTAAATAATGATTTAAAAATTGAAATTCCTAAAACAAGACGATCTTACAAACACTATATAGAAATAATTGGCGCAAGAGAAAACAATCTTAAAAATATTGATGTTACTTTTCCACTGGAATGCCTGACAGTAATAACCGGAGTATCCGGCAGCGGAAAAAGTACTTTAGTAAAAAAAATTCTATATCCTGCTTTACAGAAAAAATTAACCGGTGTAAGCGAGAAACCGGGGCAGTTTACTGAATTAAAAGGACAATTTGGTATTATCAAACAAATTGAATACGTTGATCAGAATCCCATAGGCAGAAGCTCGCGTTCTAATCCGGTAACATATATTAAAGCATATGATGAAATCCGCGATTTGTTTTCTAAACAGCAATTGTCAAAATTAAGAGGGTACCAGCCTAAACACTTTTCGTTTAACGTAGATGGCGGACGTTGCGAAACCTGTAAAGGAGAAGGAGTAGTAACTGTAGAAATGCAATTTATGGCAGACGTCCATCTTGAATGTGAAACGTGCCATGGAAAACGTTTTAAAAAAGAAATTCTTGAAGTTAAATTTGAAGGAAAGACTATCGACGATATTCTGACTATGACTATTGATGACGCTCTGAATTTTTTCGCGGAATATACACAAACTAAAATAGCTCAAAAACTTCAGCCCCTTCACGACGTGGGACTTGGATATGTTCAGCTAGGACAGTCCTCTTCTACTCTCTCTGGGGGTGAGGCACAACGCATCAAGCTAGCATCGTTTCTTCTGGCAGGAAACACAAGAGAAAAAGTATTATTTGTTTTTGATGAACCGACTACAGGACTGCATTTTCACGATATTCAAAAGCTTTTAAAGTCGTTTAATGCCTTAATAGAAAAAGGGCATTCTATTATCGTGATAGAACACAATCTGGATTTAATAAAATCCGCGGACTACATTATTGATATTGGTCCTGAAGGAGGAGAAAACGGCGGGCGACTTATAGCTTTCGGAACCCCTGAAGAAGTAAGCAAAAATAAAAAATCAATTACCGGACAGTATTTAAAAAATAAACTATATTAATTTGAGCCGTATGCTATTTATATAAATAGCTCAACAACAAAGTCATTTTGTTTTTGTCTGATATATACCAAAAAAACTTAAAAAGAAATCTCTTATTTACCAAATTAGGGATTTCTTTTTAAGTTACAATTATGTTTTAAACATACAATTTTATTCAATATTCATATATTATGTCGAGTATTTTATTACTTTTTCTTTGCCTGTTTATTGGGGTCATTATACAGCGCGTACCTAATTTTCCAAGAAATACGGCTGTAGTTCTCAATCAATATGTTTTGTTTATTACTTTACCTGCCATGGCATTATATTATTTACCAAAAATTGAATTAAGTTGGGATTTGCTCCTTCCCGCTTCTGTAGCATGGATAGCTTTTGGGTTTTCTTATCTCCTTTTTGCATTTTTAGGAAAAATATATAATTGGTCAAAAAAGCTCACCGGCTGTTTAATTATTACCGCAGGACTAGGTAATACTTCATTTGTTGGTATTCCGGTAATTCAAGCATTATATGGAGAAGAAGCATTAACTACCTTGATTATAGTTGATTTACCAGGAACATTTGTAGCGCTCTCTACAATAGGAATAATAATAGCCACTATGTATTCCAACCAAAAAAACAATAATGACTCTATAATTAGAAAAATATTTGGTTTTCCTCCGCTCATTGCATTTTTCATTGGTTTTTTAATGGCTATTTTTAAAATAGATTTTCCCGAAATTTTTAGCAATGCCCTTAAAAGTCTAGCAGCAACACTCTCACCCATTGCATTGATTTCAGTTGGCTTTCAGCTTAAATTTAAAGCATACAGCAAGCACTTTCGCTTTTTGGCTTTAGGACTTTCTTTTCAGCTGATTTTACTTCCAGCAATTATTTTTATTTTGTTTTTTGTGGTTCTGGGACATACTGATGAAGTTACTAAAGTCTGTATTATAGAAGCCGCTATGGCTCCCATGATTACAGGTACGATTCTCGCATCTAACTATGGTCTTAAGCCGGAATTGAGTAATATGATGGTAGGTTTTGGAATTCCCATTTCGTTTATTACTATTGCAGGATGGTATATATTGGTAGAATATTTAATCGTTTAGAGAAGTGAGTTTTATCCGTTTCAAAAAACAATCAAACAGAATTTTACGTAATTATTATTTCTACATAAATTAAATAATACCTGTACTTATTTTGTTAATAGTTTACAAGCTATCTATTTACCGATACAATATCTTACTTCTCTTTATTTATAAGTGTTTACAAAGTATATGTTGTACAATAGTGGTACATAAATTGTCAAAAAATTCCTAACTCCTCTGTTATATCTTTAGTTAATTTTCCTAATGGGCGTTTATTAATATCATCAATGTTTAAATAATTTCCCATAACTAGATTTTTAATTTCTTCTTTTGATCCGAATAATGATCCTTCCCACTCTTTATATAGGCTGTCTATATAATCTTTATTATAGATAAATGATTTCTTGATTATATCGTCTGTATAACTTTTATCATAATTATATAATTCTTTTAAGCCCAGATCCAAAATATTTTTAGGTAAATTCTTATGTGAATCAGATCTAAATCCAATTTCATATTTTGGAATTTTTAAAGAAATATCTACAACAGATAATAAATCTTCTATATTTTCAATTTCAAGTGTAAACTTAATATTTTCGCAATCAAAACCTTTTAAATAAGGATGATAATGATCCTTAATATTAAACTCTTTTGAATGCTTATACGATGAATTACAAATGTTACAACTTGGAACTAAATTATAAATAGATAAACTCAAATAAGGATATCTTGACTTATCAAAAAAATGATCAAATTGTGGTCTTGTACCTTTTCTTAATGACTTACCAATTGTATATGTTGGAATTCGATTACAGTATGGACAAATATTTACTTTCAGTTGAGATGCTAGTTCATACGCATCCCAACGATCATAATTATCATAATAAAATATTTTACTTAATAATTTCCTATAGGTATAATCGTTATTAGAATAATTAGAATCAAGTAAATTTTTGAATTTGTATTCAATTAGCCTTATTAAAACACTAAGCTTTTCTGGTTTTGCCGTAATGAGATTTCTATTTAAATCTTCAACAACAATTAAATCAACAATATAGTTTAAGAAAATTTTAAATTGTGAATCTAAATCGGAATCTAATCCATTTAAATTTCCAATGTATTCATAGATAATTAATGGTAAATTTTTATAATACCTTGATTTATCTCTTGATCTTATCTCTATTAGTTTCTTTAGATGATTAAAAGCTATAGAATCATTAATTTTTGAAGAAATATTAATCATTTAAACCTAATTTTTTTTCAACTCTTTCTAATCTTTCTAAGAAATCTAATCCATTATTTTGGGTATACATCTGTAACAACTTATTTTTAATCAAAGGTTCTCCTATTTGTTTAGTTAACTTTTTAATATAAACGTGTTCCTCATAACTTAAATCTCCTCCATTATCAATAAGACGAATCACTTCATTAATTTTATCTTTAGAAAAGTCTCCTAATAAACCACCTTTTACAAAAAAAGAATCGGCAAGTAATGTATGTATATTCGCAGCAAAAGTTTGTTTTTGATCTTCCAAACTGTCCTTAACAATAGTTTCATTACTACTTTCATTATTTGAGAGAAATATTGTATTATATGATAACAAGTCGGAAATTGGTAATGGATTGTTAGCTGTAAATATGATTTGGATTTTAAATCTATGATATATTTCATTTAGAAATTTAATCATATGGCTTATCAAGCCTTTTTGCCACATTGGATGTAAATATAAATCACCCTCGTCTATTACTAATATTATATCTTTCTTAGATTCGAGCTTTAATTCATTTTCATTGACAGTGATTTCAGAATATATTAAAAAATTTAATCTAGAAAAAATATTAAGAAATGCTCTTTGACCAGAACTTATACCAGTATAATCGTATCTAAAATGATCAGTAAGTGTATTTGAATTAATAATTAACTCGTCAAGTTTCTTAAAGTTTCTAAAATCAATTGAAATTATTTTTTTGTGAACATCAACATTCAAAATATTTAGTTCATTAATTATGAATTTTATTAAATTTAAATTATTGATATATGAATATTTCAATATACTATTTGATAAAACTGAAATCGATAATGATTTTTCGACAAATATTTTATATTTTAAAAATAAATAATCTCTGATTGATGTAAGTTTATCTATATTAATAGTTTCGACATCATCCAATATGTTAATTAAATCAGTTTTTATTTCATTAAAAAAAACTTCTATTTTGTTAACTCTTTTTTTTAAATCAGTATCCTCTAACTTAATTAATAATTTTTTTTGCTTCATTTATGATATTATTTTTTTTGAATAGATACTTATGAGTTATATTATTTTTATATATTCAAAATCATATATCAATGATTTATTAAAATCACATTTTCTTTCAAATGTTTCTAGAAATGAGTTAAATATAAATTCTTCAATTTCTTTGTATTTTGTAATAAAACTAGTGTCTTTTAGATAAATTTTAATTTCTTTATTAAATTCAAAAATAAAATGTTTCTTATTACGCACATCTAGTAAAAACTTTAATTGTCTTTTGACTTCCTCATTCTTAAATAATGAAAAAACATCAGTATTAAATTCATTATTATTATTTTGATTTACTAAATAATCAGTCGATATATTAAAAATCTCTAAATTATTATGAAAATTTGACTCACCATTAAAAATATTTGACAAAAAAATTATTTGATAATTAAATTTAGAGAATGATTGTTCATTCTTTAAATTTAATATGTTTTTTTTAATAATACTCTCATTAATTTTGATGTCCTTTGTACTGATCAAGAAAAATTTCTCTTGTTCTTTTATTATAATCAAGTCGTTATTACCTAGTTTAAAAGAATCGTGGAGAACACCAATTAAATATTCCAAAACACTAGTTTTCCCCGTACCATTTTCACCTATAATAGCGGATATATTTAAAATATTATCATGCCCATTTTGATTATAGAATTTGTCAATATATAGATGATTCTTTTCTACATTTAATTCATTTGTCTTATCATCATAATGAAAGATATATTCAGATCCAAAATTTATATTTTGCTGTTTAAATCTTCTATAATCGTGTATGTATAAATAAACTATTTCCATAATTTAATTCTCAATCCAAGGTAATTTCACCCCAAGTTTATAAACTTTGTGGTATGCCTTGATTTCTTGTTTTTTGTGATTAATATTTTCTAATGATAGATCAATTTCACCATTTTCCATATCTGGATAAATAATAAGACAATCTATATTCCTATCATCTGTTAGTTTTAATTTTTCGCGTACCTTATTTAAACGAGCGTATCCAGCGATTTGCCGAATATCTTGATGTAAATGACCGTTATTGTAATGCAATTTGTATTTAGCATCAATAATCATCTGATTTTGTGATTCAGAAACTAAAATATCTAACGCATTTCCATAGGTTGAGAATTGATAATGTATTTCTTTTTTTGATATGGGATTTTGCTTAATCATTTGACTAAATACATATAATTCAAATAACCTTGGCATATCAATCCAAAAAGGTGGAGTTGTTATCTTTTGCTCTGATGTTTGAGTTATGTTGTAAGCAAAACGTTTTAAAATATGATTTCCTATTTGCAAAGCATCCTTATATTCTCTATAAAACGGATTATACTTTATGTATTTTAATTCTGTTTCTTTTAGATCATCAGAAATCAACTCAAAAATAGGTCTGCAATAATTTATAGTTTGTTGAATCAAATTATAATTATGAGATAACAATATCTTATTATTTTCTACATAGCTAATTACAAATTTTAGGACTTTCTTTAAAAATCTATTCTCTAAATGATCTTCTCCAAACACTTGATATTCGCAAAAGGTTGAAGTCAGTCTATTTTTGAAAACATTTTGTGTAATATGTTGACCTACTAATATTTTACCTTTTACACGATTATTTAAGTTTTCTTGGACTTTATAGTAGCTCTTTTTTAAACCTTTTTTTGCAATAGCTTTTAAAGTTTGTAAAAAACGAATTATTAAAAAAGGAGTTAGCTTATCATCTTTTTGTTCAATAGCTATTTGTTGTGTATCCCAATCGACTTGAACCAAATCTCTTACTTCCAAATTGCTTTCGGTAACAGATGTTATTTGTAAAAGCATTTTTAGATAATCTAACTCGTACGGTTTATTTAGAAATTGAGATTTTTCAATTGATAAGCTGTTATCTTCGTTATCTAGTTCTTGTTTAAAGCATTGAATATTTACATTGTTAATTTTAGGCTCAACATAAATGTATTTCCCTGTATTACCTAACCAGTCAATTCCAATACAATAATCTGCCTTTATTTCATAAGTATTTTCTTTTTTCTCAAAAAGAAAACGATAACTACTGCTATTATATGCTTTAGAAGTGATATCACTATACTTCTTAAAATCAGCATCTAAAAGCGATAATTCTTCCAAATTATCAGAGATTTCCATATCCGATTGCCTTAATCGGATAAAGAAAGATTTATGTTCTGATAAACGTATTCCCATTATATAGAAGGTTCTAAATCTTCAATTAGTTTTTTGATATCATCGCCGATTAAAACACCATCTTTTACGTATTCTGATAAAATTGGTTTAATTTCATATTCTAAACGGATATTCATTGAACCACCATCTTTCGTTTTATCAATAAAATAAGAATGCCCCAATTGAACATCTTTTTTCACGAATTCAGGTGATAAATTAGTTTCAAAAAGCTTTTCAACTTGATAAAATAATTCAGAATCAAATAATATATTTTCTTCGCTAGATAAATCTTTTGGTAACACATCTACAAAAGCAAACCTTCTTCGAATTGCATAATCTATATGACCTACTGATCTATCCGCAGTATTCATCGTTCCGATAATGTATAGATTTGGTGGTAAAATTAACTTATTATCTTCTCCAATCTTGTACATACTTTCTACTTCTTCTCCTCGATATTCTAAAGCATAAATTAATTCACCTAATACTGAAGAAAGGTTTGCCCGATTGATTTCGTCTATGATTAGAACGTAGTTTTTTAATCCAATCTTGACTTGAGTAGGATTTGACTCTTTAAATGTTTTTTTGAAATCGTAATATTTTTCTACAATCTTAATAAAGTAAGTTGCATGCTGACGAGTTAATTCTTCAACATCTGTCATTTTTTTAATATCTTGTCGTTCGGTTGCGCCTGACTCAATAATTTTCTTCAGTTCAGAAAATTTCATGTTTAAACCTTTACTATGTGCGACCCAATTATCTCCTTTATATTTAAATCGTGTTTCGTCAGCAGAAAAGAGATAAACAGCTTCTGTTATATCATATTTATGGTTTTCATTTTGAGCTAATTCATCTTTAATGATATCTATAAAAGCATCAAAAACTGAAGTTTCTTCACTAAAAACAACATTCGTTTTGTTTGATTCGTTATAATTATCAAATGCCTTTTTAGCAAAATCAGCTAATAATTTGTTTTCAGCTTCATATACAATTCCATCTCCATCATCGTTTGGTTTTGACACAATACCTCTTACAAAGTCTTCGTATGTATAGCTTGGATGAAATTGAATGAGTTTGAATTGACCTGAATTGATCTTCCGACTATTATCATGATTATCATATACAAATTTAGCAAAAGCTTTAGCTCTTCTATTTGGATTACTTCGAATATCTGAATCCCATAACTGTTCATCATAAGCTAATAAAATATTCTTAAATAAAGTTTCATCGATTGTACCAGATTTCTTTTTTGATTTTATACGATTAGAAAGTACCTCGACAATTTCATATTCTGCATCGCCTGCTACTGTTTTGATATTCATTCCTACTTTAAACAGATCGGTAATATCTTTCTCGCTGATTTGAGCAGCAGAGTCATTAAATCCAATCAATTCTTTGGCTAAATCTTTCGCCAATTTTGTTTTTCCAGTTCCAGGAGGACCTTGAAGAATGATTTGTTTTTTGTATTTAAGAATATCTATTTCTTTTTTCATTTCAATACCACTTTTAATTTGTACATTACTATTAAATGATACTACTGGAGCCTGACAGCCAACACTTGGGTATCCAAAATCATTTAAGTATCTAAAATCACTATATATATCTGCATCGACTTTATAAATATTTCTAGCTAAATACAGCCAACTTGCTTTTTTATCATCACTTGTATAATCGTCAAAAGAATTGAAACAATCAATTATAGCACCATATTCGCTCTCCCAATTGCATTTAAGTAATTGTTCTTGATCAGTAACAAAATCAACTATTTCTGCAACATAATTAACCTCTTTATTTGAAGTATAAAAAACTCTAAAAAAGCCATTCTCGTTTATACAACTTCTTAACAATTTAAAAGTTTTTTCAGTACCATTTGGTCTTTTATGGTTCCATAGAACTATATACTCTCCATTTTTAGTTTTTTCAATAGCAGTTTCTTGCCAGCCTGTTCTATCGGGACTAACTAAACCTACAATACTTTCTTTCCATAAACTCTCTATCATATAAGCTAATCTAGATAACAGATGCGTTCGATTTAACTCATTTCTTAATTCTATTTGTAGTATAGAGAAAAAGTCAATAAAATATTTTTTAAAATTAAAATTGTCATATTCTTCATCAAATAAATTATTACAAATTAAGGTACGATGCCCTTCACTTAACATTGTAAAATTTTCTGATGGATCTAATAAATACTCAATTGCATTTTTAACTGAGCCATCTTGGATAGTACCTTCAAATTTATAAGTAAGCAATTGCTCAACCCAATTATTCATTCTAACAAAAGCTAATGCCAAGACTCTTTTATCTTCATACAAATTATATATATTCTTATTATATGCTTTTGTATCACAATATGATATTATACTAAATATCAATGTGCCTATTTCTTCTTTTTCAAGAATTGATTTTATGCTATTATAATCTTTTCTATTTTCAAGTAAATATTGACGTAATTCATTGCTTATTTCTAGATCTAAAAAAGTTTGTAATATAGTTTGTGCTTTTTCAAAATAAAATTCTTCAGAATTTAATATGGACTGACATACATCACTTTCTAATAAATTAGTTAATTCAATTTTTAATATCTCTTTCATTACTATTCTTCTTAAAACTATCCGTATACTCTACAGCATTTTTATTCATGTTTGTTGTAAAAGTATAAAATGTTAAAAGAAAAACTAATTAACCTCAAATAAAAAAGAACTAATAATTGATTATTTCGTATAATATCTTCATCTTTCATTTTTAATCAATTCTGGATTATTCTTTACGAAACTTGTAACAGTTAATCTATGTACTCCCAATATTCGCCCTATAGCACTGTAGGAAACATTTTTATCTAATAGTTCTTTTATCTTTTTCTCCTGACCGGTTAATTTTGTTTTAGAAGACTTACTCCCTACAGGACGACCAAGTATAACTCCTTCAGCTTTTTTACGTGCTAAAGCTTCTTTTGTGCGTTGTGAGATTAGATTTCTTTCAATTTCGGCAGATAGACCAAATGCAAAGGCTAAAACTTTGGAATTAATATCGCTTCCTAAGCGGTAATTATCTTTAATTGTCCAAACTTGTATATCACGATTCATACATTCATTCAAAACCCCCATAATCATTAAGAGATTACGCCCAAGACGAGACAACTCTGAACAAATAAGAATATCGTCTTTTTTCATTTTTTTTAGAAGCTTACCTAATTTTCGGTCATCGACTTGTTTTGAACCTGATATGGTTTCCTCTATCCAACGACTAACTATTATATTTTGCTTTTCACAAAAATGATTGATTTCAAATCGTTGATTTTCTACTGTTTGTTTATCAGTGCTAACTCTAATATATCCGTATATCATGTTGTATAAATTTTTATACAAAAATGGTTTAAATTAAACACTTATTGTCCAAAATAAATTTAGACTTTTAATATAACCGTAAAATGAGCATTTATTTTGAACAATATGCTCACCAAACTGATTTTAAAACAAGCGAAAGTTGGGTTGTACTTTCTCCTATTGAAAAACAAATTAAGCAAAAAATAGAAGCTATTGGCACACCTCTTAAAGAGTGGGATTTAAGCATCAATTATGGAATAAAAACTGGTTTTAACGAGGCTTTTATCATCACTAGTGAAAAGAGGAAAGAATTAATTGACGAAGACCCAAAAAGTGCCGAAATTATACGACCTATTTTACGTGGCAGGGATATAAAAAGATACGGTTATGATTTTGCAAATTTATGGTTAATAAATACCCATAATGGAATTAAAGAAAAAAATATAAAACGCATAGATATAGAAGATTACCCAGCAATTAAAAATCATTTAAATAAATATTATTCACAACTAGTAAAACGATCTGATAAAGGTGACACTCCGTATAATTTAAGGAATTGTGCTTATATGGAGGATTTTTATAAACAAAAAATAGTTTGGAAAATTATTGGAGATCAAATGGCTTTTATGATTGACAACAAAGGTTTTATAGTAAATAACGCTTGTTATATATTAACGGGGGATAGTTTAGTATACTTATCTTCTGTTTTGAATTCAAAAATAATTAAGTGGTATAGTTACTTAACAAATATGAATAAAACAGGTGTAGGAGATATGCAAATTGGAGCTCAAAATTTAAATATCTTTCCAATTCCTATCATAAGCGATTACGAACAACTTCAGTTCCAAAATATTGTAAATAAAATAGTTATAGCAAAAGAAAAAAGACTTTCAACTGCTGATTTCGAGGCTGAGATAGAAATGATGGTTTATAAAATGTACAATTTAACACAAGATGAAATTGATTTTATTGAAATTCAATAAAACCAATTTCATTTCTTTCATCAATGGATAGATCATATAGGTCATAAATTAATTCATCGATCTTTAGTTCTATTTCTTTATTTGATTTATTATTTTTTTTAATTTCTGAAATTAATTTTTTGAACTCAACATTAGTTCCTATAGATACATTTATAACAGAAATCTTATCGAAAAACACTTTACTTAATTCCCTTGTACCGCCCTGTAATTCAGGGAAATTATCTCTAAAGCAATATTTGAATAATGAAGAATTTAAAAATGCAGTTAAAAACTCTATTTTTTCACCTGTAATTATGAAGCATTTTTGATTTGTCAAAAAACCTTTATCATCATAAACAAATGGTAAAAATTTTGTCATATTAGGATATATTACTTTTGGTCTAAAAAAATCCTCCCAATAAGCTATCGTATCTTGCGTTTCAAACCATTGATTATTAGTCTTTTTTCTACTTCCATTATCTCCTGTTTGTTTTAATCTATCATACCCAAAACTCATAAGGTGTTCTCTTACAGCAGGATATTGTTCAATATCTATTTTCAAGCTTGGGAAAGTTGTAATTATATATAAATCAGCGAATTCATAAGAATAACGCTTAATATCACGTCCCCTGAGTAACGGTCGTATAATTTCGGCAGATTTCGGATCAGAAGCTATAAGTTCATCTTTTTTATTTCCATCAATAATAAAAGCTTCATTATATCCTGTAAGTATTCCTCGATAAATATTAATATTCCAATCTTTTAATGGCGTTCCTACAGCTTCAATCTTAGCTTTTATATGTTGTTCTATTTCGCTTAATACAATCCAGCTATCAGAGGAATTAAAAGAAGAAATATTATAATATTGTTCAAAATAAATGCTCAAATTATTTAACACCTTTTCTTTAACAATACAAGCCCTAGTTTGCTGTCTATTTTTATCCTTAGCAAACATTAAAATATTTGTATCAACGGTTGCAGAATCAAATATCTGAACTCCCCCAAAATCAATAAGAATTAAAGGATCTGTAAAATCTATAAAATACTTTCGCAAACATTCTCCATAAGCAGCACGCATCCATTTATTGGAAGTAATGAAAATTAGACTCCCTTTATCTCTTAAAATGTTGTTACCTAATTCGTAAAACAAACTGTAAATATCTCCTGTACGAGCAAAGGTTAAATAATTTAATTGCTGTAAAGCATCGCTTGCTTTACCCATTTTTTGCAGTTGGATATAAGGCGGATTACCTATAATTACATCAAATCCGATATAGTTTCCTTCATTATCTAAAACCTCAGGAAACTCGAAACGCCACTCAAAAGCATCTTGATAAATTACATTATTTAAAATTTCTTCTTTTTCCTTACTGATTTTCTCGGCTTTTATTTTTAGTTTTTTAAGATTGTCTTTTTCAGCTTTTTTAATTTTTTCTCCAAATAATTCTAAATTTTCTAAACGCTGTTTTTCAAGCTCATATTCGCCTAAAGCTTTGGAAACTTTATCTTTTATTTTAGAATCTAAGGTTGTTTTGAAATTTGATTTAATCGTGTCAATGATATCTTGAACTTCCTTCTTTTTTTGTTTACTGTTGGTTTGTTTGTACTCATTTACAGCAATTTTATAATCTTCGATACTATAAACAACTTCTTTGTTTTTAAAAGCAGCTTTCAAACTATCTTTTAAACCAAATCGACTAATTAATGAATTCCCACATTTTATGTTGATGTCAATATTTGGAAGTGTTTGCAATTCACCTTCAGTTGTATAATAAGCATTTTTCAATAATTCGATCCACAAACGTAATCGACAAATATTTACTGAATTAGGATTAATATCTACTCCAAATAAACAGTTTTCAATAACATTCTGCTTTTCGTGAAATAATGTTTTTTGAATGAGTAAACTATTAATATCTTGTCGGTGATATTCGAATAATTCGCCTTCATTGTAAGAAATGTAGAGTTCATCGTTTTCTATAGACACATCGCAAGGAATTCTTTTTCCTTCTTCATTACACAAAATATTCAATTCACTTTTAATGGAGATAACTTCATTTAAAGCAGAAACCAAAAAGTGTCCTGAACCAACCGCAGGATCACATATTTTTAGACTATTAATTGTTTGATTGAATTTTAGTAAATCCTCTTTTTTGAAAAATTGAGAACAGTAATCTTTTACATCTTCAAAAGTTTCAATTGTGTCATTGTAATCAACTTTAAACTTATCTACAACAGCTTTTCTGATGGCTTCTTTACACATGAACATAGTAATATATCCGGGTGTATAAAAAGATCCGTCTTTATAACCGTTTATTTTTTCAAATATTAATCCAAGGACTGAAGCATTGATTAATGTTTTATTTTCGTGAGCATTTTCAATTTCTGTATTTGCATCAGCAGAAAAATCATAAGCATCTAAAAAACGGAAAATATATTCTAAAGTATTTAGTTTTCCTTTCAATCGTTTTCCGTTGGCATCTTTTAAAACTGTAGATGAATAAATTTCCATCTCTTCATCTTTCAAAGCCGTTATATCAAAGGTAAGTTGTTCAATTGCACTATGCTCAAAAAGGCTACTGTTTAAATAAGGGATATGCTTAAATTTATCTTTGTATTTTGCATGGCGTTCGTTCAAGGGTCTTGCCAAAGCAGAAAAGAATAAATCATTTAAGGCATCAAATCCATCTAAAAAATTAAAGTTCAAAAACTTGAATTCATTGGATTTGTTATAACTTACTAACTGAGATTCTAATAATTTTAAGAAAAGAATTCTATTAATCCAATTGATGCAAAGTTCTAAACCAACCGAAAATGCTTTTTCGTCGTTATTAGAAAATCCTTTAACACGATCGAGATAGTTTTTATCTTCTAACGTAAATATGGTATTCTCTAAAAGTGAAGCGTAATCCCTTTGGTTTAAAGGTTTACGAACAATGACTTTCTTAGAGTTTTCTTTTATTTCTTCTAAACCAATGATATGAAGTAGTTCTTTGTAAAAAGCATCATTTAGTTTATTGCTATCATTACCAAAACCATGACCTAATAAATGAACATTAGAAAATAACTTGTAAATAGCACTTAATTTGTTATCACTAAGCTTTTCAATCTCATCTGCACCTATTTTTAAACATACATACGGCAATTGGTCTTTAATTCCTTCAATATATTTAAAAGCAATTTCGTTATAGAAAAGTTCATTTTTTGTAGTGTCTTTTAATCCATCACGAAAGTTATTGTACTCTTTAACCAAATTAGCATTTTTATAAAACAAATTATAAAAATCTTCTGCTTTAAAGAAAAACCACTCTACACCATTTGTAATAATCAAATGCTTGATATTGTTGTTTTTATGATCTATTCGTTCACGTAAATAATAAAGCAACAATTCATGCAGTGCTTTCTTATTTAAATTCTTTTCAGAAATAAATTCAGCTTTATTACTTGGTCGCTTAGCTTCAATAATTACTCCTATATCACTCTTTGCTGTTTCATCCAAGTATATAGCTAAATCAATACGATCCTTAGTATTAATAAGATTTTTCTGATAAAATGTATTTTGAAAAAAGCGTTTAATAGGTTCTTTTAAATGCTCTTCACTTTCATTCTTTTTATCGCTTAAATCAATAGCTTCAATACAGTTTAATAATTCAATTTTAAACTTTTCTATATCGCTTTTTAATGGTTTAAATTTACGATATGCTGGATTCAATGCTTTATTGATAGGAGTTGATAACATGTAATAGTGTTTTTTGTTTTTAACGTATAAACCTACAAAATAATTTAAAGAGGTTTAAAATAATAAAAATATTTATTATATTTTTTAGTCTTTCTCTTTATTCGTCAAATAATATCTTTGATTAGGACTTGTTGGTTTATCAGGAATAGACAAAGCTATTAAACCTGCTTCTATTGCTGGTTGTAAATAATTATACAAAAACGTAGGACGATGTTTTATACCAACAAGTTCCATTAATTCTGTAGTACTATATTTTTTATCTGCCATACACGAAATTAATAATCGAACTTGTTCGGTATCTTGTTCGGTATCTTGTTCGGTATCTTGTTCGGTATCTTGTTCGATTCGTGTCACAGATTCCGTTGAAGGCAATGTAACTCTTAAAAAGTTTTCTGAAAAAAGAAAACTATCTTGTGCATAAGCCTGTAAAATTCTTGGAATTCCTGAACCCAATTGCTCTACTAAATCTAAGTCTTTGAAAATACGCATCAATTCTTTATTTCTGATGATCGAATATCCTTCAAAAAACTCATCTTTTGAAAGTCCTTCAGGTAAACTACCATAAGAAGTGATTTCCAAACGATCATCAAAAATCTCGAATTTTGGAGCGACTTCTTTTGTATAATCGTTATGTACAAAGGCATTAATTACAGCTTCTCGTAAAGCAATAGCATTCCATAAACGTTGCTCTTTACGTTGCTTCGGAGTGATTTTAGTTAACGTTCGATTTTCTAAATTCAATTTGTCTAAAACCTGATGTGTGGCTTTAATTAATGATTCATATCCATACTCATTGCTTTCTTCTAATTCTACCCGATTTAAACCTTGATAACGAGCTACTTTTACCGAAATGTTATTGATGTCGTTCATTAAATACGCTACATAATTGTAGTTTCCTTCTTCTGTAACCAACTCTAAATTTCGGGCAAATTGTTCATTTAAAGCTTTTCCAATCGATTGATAATAAATATGTAATTGCTGAAACTGTAAAGTCTGTTTCGGAGATTTCATATTCCCGATAGAATTTCGGATGCGTTTACTAAAAAGTTGCTCTATTTGTCGGGTTGGCATTGGTTCAGCTGAGCTTCCTATTCTAATGAAAGCACCTTTCTCAGAAAGTCCATATTTCTTTATGTAATACGGCTTTTCATAACCTCCTGCAACGATAATTTTGATAATTTCTTTATCCTCTTTTTTTTCAAGAATCAAATCAAAAAGACCTAAACAAGAAGGTAAAATGTTCGTTTTTAAACGGTCTTTAATAAGCAATTGCTCCTGATCGGCATTATTTATGCCAACAGGAATTCCGTTTTTATCAATGCCAATATAAATTATGCCACCTTCATTAGAGTTTAAAAAAGCGACTACTTCTTTTTCTAATTCAGGCGTTACTTTTTGTTTGAACTCTGTATGTTTATTTTCAGTCATAATTTTAATCTATGAATTATTGTTATACTGATAGCTTATTATTCTCACTTAATTTTTCAGCTTAAATTAAAAATTAACATCTGTTGCTCCATAACTTTTTAACCATTTTGAAATCTCTAATTTTAAAGATTCTGATAGTTTTTTGAACTCCATTGGCATATCAAAATAATGAATTAAAATATCTTCATTTAAATTTCTACTTTTTTTAAAAACTAAAACATTTCCTAATTTTGATTTTTCACTTAGATATCCTGAACCACTCCATCTATTTAACTCCTTTAAAATACCCGCGATTTTTGGTGGGAGTAAAGGGTTTTTTGAATGTTTCAAAAAAGGAAATATTTGTTCAGGATTATCTCCATCAATAAGTATTGATATTGAGTTTTCAAAATAACCTAAATCAATTAATGTAAAAAAACCGAAATCATATTTTAACGTTACACCCTCCGTCATTAAATGAAAATCCGTTTTTACAATAGTATTCGCCATCTGAGAAGTTAATTGTGTTACAGCTTCAAACTGTTTAGAATGAAACTGTTCTTTAACACCAAAATGTTTAAATGCCTTGTAAGCAAAATAAACTAGTATAGCATTTAATACGAGTGCCCAAAATGAAATTATAAAAATCTGGAAAGTAGCTAAATCAGAAAGCTTATTGCTATCAATAGAAGATCCAAAATTTATATAATATGCTTTGAACCAAAGAATACTTGGAACTGAAAGTGAAAATAATACTAAGAATAATAAAACAAATAAAATGATTATATCTTTTTTACTCATTATTTTTTTTACAAAGAAAGCAAAATTTAAGAAGTATTTAAAAAGAATGTATTATATATGATCTATCGGGATTTTTTTTGATTTTTAATAACTTCTTTTACACCTTCCACATTCCGACTATCTGCCCAATACAAATCACCGGAGTCTGAAATATCAAAAGGATTAACACGAAATTCTTCAGGAATAGCCATAAAATCTTTTACCCATTCTTTATCAATGATATTGATATTTTGAATTGTAGAAAGATATAATAAGTTATTATCTATCTCTATTTGAATAGGTTCGTCTGTGGCTTGTTCTAAAAAAATATCAATATTTTGTTTGAATTGTTTTTCGGTTATCTTTTTCATCATCTTAATTTTTGATTACAAATTACGCAATTTCATCAATAATGTATGTCAAACTTCTATAAAAATACGTAAATTAGCGGTATTAAAATAGTAATTGAACTAGCGTAAGCTGTCAAATTGGGTTACTGAAAACTAGGAATCTTCAAAAAACCCCAAATTCTGACAGACTTACGCCTGTGCCTTATATGGGCGTGGGCTAAGTCTTTCTGGGTTTTGGGTATCCTAGTACCTCAGTAACGGATTGATTTTAGTTTCACGCCTTTTTCTTTACTTCAAAATAAGGTAATACATAAATTGCTATAATCATGAAAAAACATTTAATCCCTTTAACTGTCCTTGTGTTGTCGTTGTTTTCCAGTTCGTCATTCGCTCAGACAATTAATGACAGAGCGACATTTGAAAAAGTATTCAAAGATGTTTCAAAAGATGACCGACCATTCAAAAATTACAGATATGTTTCTTTTGATGAAACTCTAGTCATTACTTTTAAAGATGGAACGGAAAAAATATACAATGCCACTCGTTTATCAAGGGCTAAAAGAACAAATTTTGATCGTTTTACAAAGGATGAATGGGTCACATTATTGAACCACAAATCGCTGATCGAAGGTCATTTTCAAGGTTTAGAAGACGACTTTATTTTGTTAAAAATTAATGATGAGATTATTAAGCATCCATTTTATCTAACTGAATATATTTTAACTGCAACCGAATAATTCTCAATAAAAATGAACGAATTTTATAACAAATTACAGGAAATTACTATTTTTGAATTAGAGCAGTTTAAAGAAGAAATTTCAAATCTAAATGAAGCTATTATCACAAAGGAAATAACATTAAAGAACGGTCTGATGATTCGTATTTCAAAGTGGTTGGGTATGGACGCCTTTGTAAAATTTAATCACAAAACGGATATTGATTCTTATACATTTGAAGAGTTAATTAAAACAAATTACATTCCTGAAAAATACCAAAAAGATGAATTTTTAGAAGTATATTCTCGAAATTTAGCTTTCGGAAATTTGGTTTAAAAAACACTAATAATCAATCTGTTATAACAAAATATTTTATACAATTGTATAATTACATATTTATATAATTATTGAATTATACAATTGTATATTTATATAAAAATCAAACAAGTAAAATTTAGTTTGCCTTTATTTATTTCTCGAAATATGTGCGCTTTTGAAAAGAAAAAATCATCTTCATTATCGTTTATTTTTACAAATTTAGCGTTTTCTTTTAGGCTTACGACGCAATGATTCTTCATCTACTTCGTTAGTGCTACTACTATCAAGTAAGCTACTAATACTGCTAATAACGGTATTTGTACCAGTAGAAAGTTGATCAGAAACTGCTTCTTCAAGCTCTTGTTCTGTTTCTTTATCATTATTAGTTCGCTCAGAATGGGCGTTAAATCCACTTTCGTCTCTGTTTTGGGAAGATTTTCCATTGTTTGATGTAAAACCAGCTGATTGTTCATGATGTCGTTCTGAATTTCGGATAGTTTTACCATTCCTGTTTTCAGTTCCTCGATTTCCTTGGTCAAGTAATTCTTTAAATCGTTCTCTTGTATCACGGTTTGTTTCGCCAATTGTCTGACGGTCTCTGCTTTGTTCATAATCTAAACTGTTTTGAAGGTTTGCCCATTTGTATTGATTTCCTAACTTTTGCCCCTTTGCGATAAAACCATCATTAGAAATGTAGGTGATTCCGGAAACTCGTCCAGTGCTTTGTGATTGATTGAAAATTAAATGGACACCATTTAGTTTACATTGAATAATAAAATCTGAAATAGTATCTCCTTTTGATAAGGCATCTTTTACCCGTTCTTGCATTAACATACGGTCAGAAAGTTTTCCTGTCCGCTGAATCATTTCCAATTCATCTTTACTTGGGGCTCGATCTAAAGCCTCTTTTGAAGATTTTACTGTTTCTATTCTGTATTTTTGTTCCAGTTTACGGCAAATTTCCTCACTTCGCTGATAATTATTGGAATCGGAAACGACCGAACCATCATATTTAATTCTTGATGCCAGTACATGAATATGTAAATGGTCAGCATCAAAATGTTGCCATATTGCATAAGCATTATCGTCAAACCCCATACCTGTTAAATAATCTTTGCCAATTTGTATTAATTGATCTTTGGATAATTGGTCGGTTGGTGCAAAATTTAGAGATACGTGATAAGTATCTCGGGTTAAATTTGGTCGCAATTGTTTCAAAAAACTAATTTCTTTCAAGATACTTTCTCTATCATATTTGAAAAAATTGTGATCCAATAGTTCTGCCCGTTCTTTTGGATTTTCAAGCTGCATTTTCTGATGGTTGTAATCAAAAGCAGCGACAAATCCGTGAATTTTCTGCTTTGCAATCATTGGTTCAGCATTTTTAAATGAATTGTTTCTAATAGCATTTTGATTTCCTGCATAACTTCAATATCTATTTTATTCAATCGTGTTTGATGCACCGATCGTACGTATTGATTAAAATTATTGGAAATTCTCCTAGTCAATAAATGAGTAGAAACATCAATTTTACAAATTCGGTTCACGTTTAAGGATTCGCCCATAATCAGTTCCCGAATTACCACACTGGCATTATCTTCTCTCAATGCAATCAATTGATCCAGTTTCTCTTTTTCGAACTTATTCAATGCAATCATTACATTGAATATTCGCAACTCATCGTTACTTTTTTTTGGTCTTGCCATAATTTCCAAATGAATGAAGTGAATTTGTTGTTTCGATGAGCAAGCGTTTTCCCATAGGGTAAACATGGCTTGCTCCCCCGAAATCTATAGTTAATAATTCCTAAGTAAATAATCGTTTAGGTCTTTCGATCCATTCTTATAGAGATACCGAATGTCAGCACATTTAGCACCTAAAATTTCAAGGTGTTTTTCAGTTGCTTTTGTACCAGCTTCGTCATTATCGAGTGCTAAGAAAACTTTTTCGTACTCTTCAAAAACAACATCTAACTTATTGAGCATTGACAACGAATTGAGAATTACAAAATCGAATTGGTTTTCCGTTTTTGGATACACGATCAATAGTGAAATAAAGTCTGACCAGCTTTCTAAAACAATCAGTTGATTACATTTATTTTTAATTGATGTGTACCACTTTTTACCTAAACACAGCTTCGCATATTTATTTCGAATTTCAATTCCGCCAACATCATTTTTAAAGCCGACTCCAAAATATTTTTTATCATTAACCTGATAATACACTTCGACTAAATATTGTTTACAGATTTCTATATCCAAACTACGAGCTTTTAAATATTCTATAAGAATATGATTCTGTAAAACCTGTTCTTTATTGATTTGATAAGTAGTGACTTTATTTATTTCTCGATTAATTAAACCTTGTTTTGGCTGGTGAAAAGAAAAAGATTCAAATTCATTTCTTAAAAAATGTAAAGCTTCTTTAAAATCACATTCTTTTAATCGCATTATTAAATCAAAAATATTTCCACCAATGCCTTCTCCAAAATCGTAATAAAGGTTCTTTTTACTATCCACTTTAAAAGATGCTGTTGTTTCATTTCTAAAGGGACTTTTGTACCATAAACTTGAATCGTTTGTCCGAATTATACAAAAACCTAACTTATTCATTACAGTCGAAATTGGTATGTTTTTTATTGTTTTTATGTCCATATTGTAAAAAGCTAAAAAAGTGTTTTTTTTTGATGCAGTGATGCAGAAATATCGTAACTAATTATATATCAAATAATAAATCTGCATCACTCTTGCATCACTGCATCAAACTGATTTCAATTCTTGCATCACTCTTGCATCAAAAACGGTGTTTTTTCAGTTTGATGCAGAGTTTGATGCAGAATAAATAATTATATATCAACATCTTAAACTACTCTTGCATCAAAGCATCAAAAATTTTATAGAACAAAAACTTTTTTATCAGATAATAGCGACCTCTTCGATCTACTTTAACGATCTCTCCATGCGACAATAGTTCAATTCCTTGATATGATTTTGTGTTGTCTTCAGGTTGAAATTCCCATCGTTTTAAAATCTTTCTTATTTCACTAGCAGAAATAATTAACCTTGGATTTGTTTTACGTAACAACAATAAAATGTCATTGGGAGCGATTAAAATTTCTTCGTCATCAATTTTTTCAAAACACTCATGAAACAATTCCAATAATGCAGCTTCTGTTTTGTTTTTATTGATCAATTTCAATAATGATTCGGTCATGATCTGTTGTGGCGTGAACCACATACGTGTTTTTTGAGAAGATTTAAAATCTCGCTCGAGCAGATATTTTAGAAAGTATGGAATTTCAGCATTTAATTTCTTCAAGAAAAAAACGTCCTCTGTTTTAATTGGTCGGATTTTACGAATCCAGAATCGAATCTCTTCTTCGTCGATCTGTATGAAATTATCTTCATTATTAGAACAAAGAATAAATTTGGCAAAAAATTCAATTTCTTGTCTATCTTTTCCTTTGGCTTCCACTTTATCTTTATCGGTTGTGGATAGGTACTTTAAACGTTCAGTAATTTCTTTTTTATCAAAGAATACTTCATCAATAGCCACAAGCAACATACTTGCCCAATCGCTGTTAAATTGCGAGTTAAAAGAATCGCCTTTTATGTACGTCATATTCAACCCAAAAATTGCTTTAAGCCATTTGATAAAGGAACTTTTACCTGTGGCTCTTTCCTTGCTTACAAGGCATAAAATAGGTAATGTTTGAGTAGGTCGTTCAAATAGCAGTTTCAAATAATCTAAACCAAATTCTTTTTGATCTCCGAATATATGTTGTACGAAGTTTAACGTATTTGGTATGTTATTTTCTAATTGTTCTAATGTTAACGCTTCGTTTATTGGCGACACACTTAACTCATTATAGGTATTATAAAAATTATCAACGATTAATTGATAATTTATATGGTCTGGAATACAGCAAAAACCATCTAATTTCAGAATGTTTCCTAAGAAATTTTTACCATGATCAGAAACAATTGTTTCTCTATTCCAACGTGTCATTACTTTAACTTTATCACCAGAGATGAGTGGTTTTTCTATAATTTTAAAATAGGAAGTTCCTACTCGGATATAAGGGATATCTAAGTCCATAGTTTAATGGTATTTTATTCCTATATTTGCTATAGGAATAGATTAAAGAATAAGGAATTTATGCGTTCAATTTGCGGAAGTTGAACGCATTATTTTTTTGATTTAAAGAAGTAGTCTAGGGCTTTGTTCTCAATCTGAGCTTTTGATTGAGATTTGTTTTGGCGTAACCATTGATCGATTTCTTTACGATCAAAAAATAACATTTTTCCTTGTGGTTTAGAATAAGGAATTTCGCCAAGATGAACGAGCTTATAAATATAAGATCGCTTAAAGCCTGTGTAATCAATTAATTCATCAACTGTTAAAATTGATTTTGCATTTTTAGATAGAATTGCTTCAATTTTTTCTAATTTTTCTAAAATTAAATTTGCTTCCATTTTTTCGTATATTTTGAATTATGAAGCAAAGTAAAGAGTAAGAAAGAACTAATAAAATACGCTAAAGGCAAATGGTATAATAAAATTATAAAAAAGATTCCGTTAGCCTATATTCATTTTTCCACGAAGAATATGCTGTATTTAGTAGATTGAAGTTTTTCTTTTCTCCATCAAATAAAAAACCTTCACAGATACTTTTTAAAAACACTCGCCTTTCGAGTCCCTCAAAATGTTTTGACTCTTTAAAGATCACATTATGTAATAAATCAAACAGTAAAACATAAGTTACTGATTTAGATTTAGAGTTATATCCTTTTGTATCAATCCAATTAAGAGATTCTGAGATACCCCTATCGCAGAATAAAACAAAGTCCTTAAATGTTCCTTCAAGCATTTTATTTTTTACCAAAAAATCAAAAATTTGTTCCAACTCATTACTATTTGAAATTTTATTCTTAGCAATTAGATTTTCATAAAGTTTTGAATTACTAAAAAAGCCACTTTGCTCTAATTTCTCAAACGTTTCTTCAATCTCACATTCTAGCTTATAACTTTCATACGAATAATTTTGTAAATCTTCCATTTGAGTTCTTTCTTCACGTAAATTACTAATATACGAGAAAGTATCATAAAAAAAACTTTGAATTTTGTTATGAATGATAGATTCAATATTATCGTTAGGTACTTCTTTTTCACAATTACTATAATCATCCTTTGCAAGAAAATTTATAAACACATCTTCAACTTTCTTTGTGATCATTTGGTCAAAAAAATCTTTAACATCATCGTCGTGATTTAATAAATCGAGTAAATTCTCTTTAAAGGCTTTATTTTTTCTCATAATTTTATTTTTAAAGTTGGTATTAAATTCGCTGCTTCTTTATTTTTTTGATCTACCATTTTAGCGTAAATCTGTGTGGTTCTTAATTCGCTATGTCCTAAACGTTTGGAAACGGTGTAAATATCAGCTCCATTTTCTAAAAGTAGAACTGCATTTGTGTGTCTTGCACTATGAAAGGTTATATGTTTCAATATTCCGGCACGATTACACCAACGTAACAATTCGGTATTATAAACAGCCGAATACTTTAAGCCAATAAAAACTCGATCTGAAGGATATTTTCGTTCTCCAAGTAAATCTCGTGCTTGTTCTGAAATGTATAAATACTCAATACCACCTGTCTTTTCTTGTTCAAAATTTACTTTGATTGTTTTTTCACCTTCTTGATACTCTTCCCGAACTTCCACCCATACCATTTTATTAATATCGCTCCAACGTAAACCACTTAAACATGAAAAAATAAACGCACGTTTCAATACAGGATATTTACATTCGGTATTTGCTAATTTTTGTAATTCTTCATGGGTTAAATATTCACGTTGACTTTCTTGTTGTTCAAATGATTTTACTTTAGCTCCGTAATTAATAGAAGTGTAACCTTCATCAAAAGCAGCTCTTAAAGCAGCTTTAAATTTATTGAAATAAGAGTATTTAGAATTTTCTGAAAGCAAGGTTTCACTTTTTGTCTTCGCTTCTATATCAAAATATTTACGGACACGTTTTACAAAAGCTTCATCCACTTCTTCAAACGTTAAGGTAGGTGAGATACACCTTTTTAAATGTACTAATGTTGCTGTCCAGTTTCCATAATTTTTAGGAGAATTAATTTTCTCTTCTGCTTTTTCCTGAAAGAAATCTAGAAACCGTCTTTTAGATTTAATGTTATTTTTTAAATCAAACCTACCTTGATAAAATTCAGCTTCTCTGATAGCTAAAATCTTTTTAGCTAAATCAAGGTTCTCCTTATTCTTTTTCTTTTCATTAACTGTTTTAGCATTTGGATCAAGATAAAGTTGTAGATTCTCAAATTCACGGATATGTCTACGCTTTCCTTCAGGTGAAATTTCAGAACCTTTATAGTACTCAATCAACAGACTAATTTTGCCACTTGGCAATTTTCTTTCTTTTAATGTTATTTTCATAATGTGGTACGTTTGTACAACATGATTTTAAAATGTGGTACATATGAGGTAACAAATATAATAAGAAAGAAATATAAAAGAAAAGACTATCAGTGTTAATTTACTGACAGTCAAATAAAAGAAAGTACATCTTACTAAAGAAAAAGATATTTATTTACCGATACAAAAATTAGCAAAGATATTCCCCAGCAATTCGTCATTGGTTACTTGACCTGTAATTTCGCCAAAATAATACAACGCCTGCCGAATATCAATAGCCATTAAATCGGCTGAAATGTTCATATCTAATCCGTATTGTACTTTTTGGATTTCTTCTAAGGCTTTAATCAATGAATCATAATGACGGGTATTGGTTACAATGGTTTCATTGTTGCGCAAAGCACCGGTGTTTACGAAAGAAAGTAGTGTGTTTTTAAGTTCTTCAATACCCGTTTTATGTTTTGCAGAAGTGGTTTCAAGTTTAACCTCTAACGCTTCCAACTGGGATTGAATCCGTTGTAATTCTTCATCGGTAAGTAAATCAACTTTGTTAATGATAACGACCAATGGTTTTAAAGGATATTTATTCTTAACTTTTTCGATTTCAGTGATGTATTCTAAATTTTGGGTTTTAAATTTCAAACTTTCAAACAAATACAAAACCACTTGTGCCTGTTCAATCTTTTCAAACGTTTTTTGAATTCCAATGCTCTCGACAATATCTTCTGTTTCACGGATTCCCGCCGTATCAATAAAGCGAAAGCCAATACCTTCAATTATCAATTCATCTTCAATAGTATCACGCGTGGTTCCGGCAATATCCGAAACAATTGCACGTTCTTCATTTAATAAAGCATTTAATAAAGTTGATTTTCCAACATTCGGTTCTCCTACAATAGCAACTGGAATTCCGTTTTTAATCACATTTCCGACCGCAAAAGAATCGAGCAAACGTTTTAAAACAAACTGAATACGATTTACCAAATCTCTAAAAGCAGAACGATCGGCAAATTCGACATCTTCTTCCGAAAAATCTAATTCCAATTCAATTAACGAAGCAAAATTTAAAAGTTCTTCTCGTAGTTTTGCTATTTCGTTCGAAAAGCCTCCACGCATTTGCTGCATTGCTAATTGATGGGCAGCTTCGTTGTCCGAAGCTATTAAATCTGCGACTGCTTCTGCTTGCGACAAATCCATTTTCCCGTTTAAAAAAGAACGCATCGTAAATTCGCCTGCCGAAGCCATTCTGCAACCTTTTCGCAACAATAGTTGGATAATTTGTTGTTGAATAAACGTAGATCCGTGACACGAAATTTCTACTGTGGGCTCACCAGTGTATGAATTCGTTCCTTTAAATAACGACACTAATACCTGATCGATAATTTTATCGCCGTCTTTTATAAAACCTAAATGCAATGTATGGGTTTTTTGTTGTCGTAAATCTTTATTTTTTATTGATTGAAACACATCTGCAACAAATTCAAGTGCATCAGGTCCTGAGACTCTTACAATAGCAACGGCTCCAGCTCCAGACGGAGTAGCAAGTGCTACAATGGTATCGTTTAGTATCATATTTAATTATTTGACAGATGAATATTGCAAAAATACGTCTTGTTAATGAGATAAACTAAAAGTTGAAAAAATTCTATCTAAGTTCTCCTGCCTTTTATCCTTCATTACTTTCAAATCAACTTTACCTACGAATTAGTTCTTCAAATTGAAATAAGAAAACAGGATACTTTTTACTTCTTCGACAGAATCAGGAATACTCTCACTACATAATCATCATCATACTACTCAATGGAATAACTTGAAAAACATATATTTTTAAATGTAAAAAAGAATTCAATATTCTTATTTTTAAAAATATGAAATTCATACAACTCCTATAAAAACATCTAAATATTAAGAATATTAAATTTATTTCCTAACTGCAGTTTAATATTTATATACCCTTGTCTTATTCTTATTTCTTGAATTAATTAAAATATACTTACTAAGACAAAAATAAGCTTTCGGGTTATAGTACATCGAATGTTTTTTTTATCTTTATAGAAACAAAAAAGTATAATTATGAAAAAAATATTGTTTCCAACAGACTTTTCAGATACGGCTAATAATGCTCTTATTTATGCACTAAAAATGGCTGAAAGCCAAAATGCAACTTTATTTGTTTTACATGCATATGAAATGCCAATTATTTCGGCGACAGCCAATCCTGTAATGGTTCAGGATGTATATAAGACAATTGAATTGAGCAATTTTGAAAACTTTAAAGATCAGGTTCCTCAAATCAGAGATATCGCTAAACACCATAATTTAGATCATATCCCTATGCACTTTATTTTAGAAGAAGGTTTTCTCAATACTATTATAAAAAAACGCGTTAAAGAAGAAAATATTGACTTAGTAGTAATGGGAACGAACGGCAACTCTGGATTTGATAAAAAACTATTAGGCTCCAATACAGCCAACGCAATAGGTTCTTTAAACGTACCTGTGTTAAGCATACCTCATGATGCCGTTTTTGATGGTATAAAATCTATTGCTTTTACAACACTGTTTAATGCTCAGGATAAAAAAGCATTGGATCAGCTTATTCCAATGGCTAATAGTTTTGGAGCAACAATAAAATGTGTGCACATTAATAATGGAAAACATTTAGTAGATTCAGTTGTAGTACAAAACTGGGAAGAAAACTACCAAAATAGCCCGGTACAATTTTTTGTAATAGAAAGTGATGATATTGAAAAATCTATTTTTGATTTTATAGATAGTGAAAATATTGACCTCTTAGTTTCAATAACTAGAAACAGAAATTTCTTTGAAAAACTCTTTACTTCAAGTTTGACTAAAAAACTAAGTTATCACAATTACGTTCCGGTTTTAGCCTTACAGGAAGAAGATTAATTAATTTAATAAATATATTATACTAACAAAAAACCGAAGCAGCTTATTTCGGTTTTTTTATGTTTATAAAATACTATATTAGTCACTTAAAAATATTTTTTCGTTATTTATAATTCTTTGATTTCTTTACAAAAAAAGCTTAATTTGCATTAAATTTACGAACACCAACTACAACACAACTATGAAAAGAAACAGGTTATTATCGGTATGTTTAATACTTCTTACTATAGGAACAGCCAAGGCTCAGGTTTTAGAATTGTACAGTAACGACAGCAAAAATGAATATTTAGGTTGTTTAACCTGTACTGCATCAGATTCAAAATCTGTTTGGAACCACCATGGGACATACGGAAATTTATATAACAAAAAATCTATTTGGAATAAATACGGCATATACGGAGATAATACAAGTAATTTCTCTCCTTGGAACCCTCACGCAGAAAACCCTCCTATTATTAAAAAAAACGGAGAAGTATATGGCTACTTTACCTTAAATAAATTTATTGGAGAACGCGTAGAAATTGGCTTAACTCGAATGATTTATGACTATTATATGGACATTCGCGAAGATGTAAGCAAATGGTCTGAATCCGTATCAAAATTAAATAGTGAAGAAGATACTGCTAAATCATCCCAACAGAGTACTAAAGTTTCTCAATAATCATTGTAATTTAGAATTCTTTCCCTTCTATTTAGGTGATTATTTATCTTAACAAAGCTTCTGAAATCTCAACAATTATTACTTATATTTGTGCCAAAATAATATTTGTTAGGTAATAAATACAACATAATGAGCATTACTGAAAAGTTTCACGATGAATTAGGGGATAATCACATTGCCACAAGCGATGCTACTCCGATGAGAAGTGACGCATTTGATCGCACTGACGATGAAAAAATAGAATTAATTAAAAAAGACGTAGAGAATATTTTAAACACTTTAGGTCTGGATTTAACAGACGACAGCTTAAAAGGTACACCTAACCGGGTGGCCAAAATGTTTGTCAAAGAAGTTTTTGGAGGATTAAACCCTGCTAAAAAGCCAAGCTCTTCCACTTTTGAAAATAAGTATAAATATGGTGAAATGCTCGTAGAAAAAAATATAGTTATTTATTCTACTTGCGAACATCATTTACTGCCAATTATAGGGCGGGCACATATCGCGTACATTTCTAACGGAACCGTTGTTGGTTTGTCAAAAATGAATAGAATTGCAGAATACTATTCCAAAAGACCGCAAGTTCAGGAACGGCTTACAATTCAAATTGTCAATGAATTAAAACGCGTTTTAAATACAGAAGATGTAGCATGTATCATTGATGCAAAACACCTTTGCGTAAACTCAAGAGGTATAAAAGATATTGAGAGCAGCACCGTTACTGCCGAGTTTGGAGGTCGATTCAAAGAAGAAAACGTACGAAAAGAATTTTTGGAATACATAAAATTAGAAACCAAATTCTAATCAACTATATCAAAAAATATGGCATTATATCAGGATTTAGAGCTAAAAGTTTATAATTCGCTCACAGGAGAAAAAGAAATCTTCAAACCTATCCATGAAGGAAAGGTAGGAATGTACGTTTGCGGACCAACCGTTTATAACTATGTACACTTGGGTAATTGTAGAACTTTTATCTCTTTTGATTTGATATATCGCTACTTGAAACATCTGGGATATCAGGTGCGCTACGTCAGAAATATTACCGATGTAGGTCACATGGTAGATGACGTAGACGAAGGCGAAGATAAAATTGCCAAAAGAGCACGCATTGAACAAATTGAACCGATGGAAATTGTACAGAAATACACAATCAATTTCCACCAGATTTTAAAGCAGTTCAACAATCTTCCTCCAAGCATAGAGCCCACTGCTACCGGACACATTATTGAGCAAATAGAAATAATTCAAGAAATTATCAACAATGGCTTTGCTTATGAAATAAACGGTTCTGTGTATTTTGATGTTGAGAAATACAATACATCTCACAATTACGGAATTTTAAGCGGACGCAAAATAGAAGATTTAATGTCTAACACACGTGATTTGGACGGGCAATCTGATAAAAAAAATCCTCTTGATTTTGCACTTTGGAAAAAAGCAGAACCACAACACATTATGCGTTGGACATCTCCGTGGGGCGATGGATTTCCCGGATGGCATTTGGAATGTACGGCAATGAGCACTAAATATTTAGGATCTCATTTTGATATTCATGGAGGCGGAATGGATTTAAAATTTCCGCATCACGAATGTGAAATTGCTCAAAACGAAGCTTCTACCGGAAACAGTCCGGTAAACTATTGGATGCACGCCAATATGTTAACCTTAAACGGTAAAAAGATGTCGAAATCTACCGGAAACAATATTTTGCCCAATGAATTGTTTTCAGGCGAAAATACCATTTTAAGCAAGGCTATTTCGCCTGCTGTTGCAAGATTTTTTATCTTACAGGCACATTACAGAAGTATTTTAGATTTCTCTGATGAAGCTATTTTAGCATCAGAACGAGGCTTTTTCAGATTAATGGATGCTGTTAAATCTCTAACCAGTCTAACCCCTTCTAATCAGTCGAGCATTGACATACATAGCTGGAAACAAAAATGTTATAATGCTATGAATGATGATTTTAACAGTCCTATTTTAATCGCCCATTTATTTGATGCAGTCAAAATGATAAATCTGATTAAAGAAAACAAAGAAACTATTTCTGCCCCTGACCTAACTGAATTTACAAAACTTATCAATGCTTTTGTTTTTGAAATACTAGGTTTAGAAAACGTAGAAGAGCAACAAGGTGATAATAAAAAACTGGAAGGAGTACTCAATATGCTTATCGGAATGAGAAATGAAGCAAGAGCCAACAAAGATTTTGCACTTTCTGACCATATACGGGATGAACTTTTAAAATTGGGAATACAATTAAAAGACGGAAAAGAAGGAACTTCTTTTTTATTATAAAACAGACAAAGCTGTAAGAAATTCTTACAGCTTTTTACTTTTACACTATGCTAAAAAAAATATTGATATTTCCGTTTATTATATTAGTTCGCTTTTATCAAATAGCTATCTCTCCTCTATTCCCTCCTGCATGTCGCTACACGCCTACCTGCTCTCAATATACGTTAGAATCATTGCGCAAATACGGGCTTTTTAAAGGAAGCTGGTTGGCAATAAAAAGATTTTTACGCTGTACGCCCTGGGGAGGTAGTGGTTATGATCCCGTTCCATAATTAACATTTTATTACTCTTTGTAAAATTTATTTTTTACTTTTACGCATTAACGTTATTTCAGCATGGTACATTACTCATTAAATATGATTTGGAATCCGTCCGAAGGATTAGATTTAGGTTTTATAAAACTGCGATATTACAGCTTAATGTTTGTCATAGCCTTTGGTTTAGGTTGGTATATTATGAAAAAGATATACGATCGCGAGGGACTTAGTGTTGACAAGCTTGACAAACTTTTTATATATACTGTATTAGCAACGCTTATTGGAGCAAGATTAGGACATGTTTTTTTCTATGACTGGGATTACTACAAAAATCATTTGTTCGAAATTATATCGCCGGTTCGCTTTTCACCAAAATTTGAAGTCGTAGGTTTCAGTGGTCTAGCTAGTCACGGCGCAGCTATTGCTATTATTGCTGTAATGTATTATTACAGTAAAAAAATTATTCATAAACCAATTTTGTGGATATTAGATAGAATTGTTTTACCAATAAGCATTGGTGGCGTGTTTGTTCGTTTAGGAAACTTTTTCAATTCGGAAATTGTAGGCAACCCAACTACAAGTATTTTTGGAATAAAATTCATCCGGGACGATATCAATCCGAGACAAGCTATGGAAATAACCGGCATAAATGATTACAACCAAGCTTATAACGCTATACAAAACGATCCTAAATTTGCGGAATATCTGACTGCTGTTTTGCCAAAACATCCTACTCAATTATATGAAGCTTTTGGATATATTCTCGTATTCGTTATTTTATATTTTTTATATTGGAAAACAGATTCTCGAAAATATCTGGGATATATTTTTGGTATATTTTTAATATTACTATGGCTAGTGCGTTTTATTGTCGAATTTATGAAAGAAAGTCAAGGCGGATTTGAAGATAAATTAGGTTTGCTTTCAACCGGACAATGGTTAAGCATACCTTTTATTATAGTCGGAATTTATCTTTGGCTGACTGCAAAAAACAGAAAGATTGATTAGTTTAAAATTAAATCAAAATAAAATAAGAAATGGCTGTTGAATAGACAGCCATTTCTTATTTTATTTACCTCATTTTTATTTAAAAGTATGAAAAAGACTCATTGCCCTTCATATTTAATAAAGTATTATAGATCAATTTAATCGTATTTTCTACATCCTCTTTGTGAATCATTTCTACAGTTGTATGCATATAACGCAAAGGAAGAGAAATCAAAGCCGATGCTACTCCACCATTGCTATAAGCAAAAGCATCCGTATCAGTTCCTGTTACTCTCGACATAGCATTTCTTTGAAATGGAATTTGATTTTTCTCAGCTGTATGCTCAATTAATCTGCGTAAATTATTTTGTATAGCAGGAGCATATCCAATAACAGGTCCTTTTCCAATTTTATTATCTCCTTCAATATTTTTATCAACCATCGGTGTATTGGAATCGTGACAAACATCAGTAACAATAGCCACATTTGGTTTTATTGTTTGTGTTATCATCTCAGCTCCTCTCAATCCCACTTCTTCCTGAACGGCATTCACAATATAAAGTCCAAAAGGTAGCTTGTTATTGTTTTTCTTTAAAAGGCGAGCTACTTCTGCAATCATAAAACCACCTATTCGATTATCTAATGCCCGGCATACAAATCGAGTGTTATTTAAAACCGTAAAAGCATCTGGATAAGTAATTACACAACCAACATGAATTCCTAATGCTTCAACTTCTGCTTTTGAATCACAGCCCACATCAATAAAGTTAGTCTCTATTTTCGGTGATTCTTCTTTTCCTGCTCTATTTCGAATATGGATAGCAGGCCAACCAAAAACACCTTCTATAATGCCGTCTTGAGTGTGAATATGTACTTTTTTAGATGGTGCAATCATATGATCGCTCCCTCCGTTGCGCACCACGTGTATAAATCCCTCTTCTGTAATATATTTTACATACCAGGAAATTTCATCAGCATGTCCTTCAATAACCACTTTATAAGGAGCTTCTTTATTAATAACTCCCACAGCATTTCCGTATGTGTCCGTAAAAAATTCATCAACATACGGTTTTAAATAATCCATCCAAAGCTGTTGCCCCTTAGATTCATATCCGGTAGGAGAGGCATTATTGAGATAAGCTTCCAAAAAAGCTACTGATTTTTGAGTTAAAATATCGTCTGTATTCATTGTTTATATTTTTTGCTAATTTATCCAATACTTAAAAATAACTCAACTAAATAAAGTAATTTTGGCTATATTTAACCTTATGAAAAATCTGATATATTTTTTTATTTTACTGCATACAACTATTGCTTTTTCTCAAGAAGAGCCCTTAATTACTGTTCCGGAAATACCACATGAAGTCATTATTGACGGCGATACAATAAATGAATATTCAATCCCCGAAATTTTTATCGGCATAAATCCTCAAGAAGAAAAATACAGAAGAGACATGGTTATTTTACGCAATCGCATACGAAGAGTTTATCCCTATGCTACTGCTACTGCTCAAAATCTCATCATTCTAAATGCTAATCTGGAAAAAATAGAAACCAAAAAAGAAAAACGAAAATATATTAAACGCTCTCAAAAATATTTGGAAGGACAGTTCAAAGAAAAATTAAAAAAGCTTTCAAAAAATGACGGCAAAATTCTCTTGAAACTGATTGACAGACAAACTGGACAAACTGCCTTTGAGCTAATTAAAGAATTCAAAAGCGGCTGGACAGCATTTTGGTCTAATACCACAGCCAGAACTTTCAGTTTAAATTTAAAATCGGAATATCATCCTGATATAGATTTAAACGACTTTTATATAGAAACCCAGTTGCAGTACTTATTTTACAGATATGAATTACAATACAGTTCGGGAAATCCTGCTATCCATTTCAATGAGCTCAGAAAATTGTGGAAGGACAAGATAAGCGAAGAAGAATTTTTTCCGTTGGAATTAAGAGAATAGTTTACTCTTTGTAAAAATTGCTTAACTTTGCTGTAATATTACTTTCTATGGAACAATTTATCGTATCTGCCCGAAAATACAGACCTCAAACTTTTAAAGATGTTGTTGGACAACAAGCGATAACCAATACGCTTATCAACGCAATAGAGAGCAATCACTTAGCTCAGGCTTTATTATTTACCGGTCCCAGAGGAGTAGGAAAAACTACGTGCGCACGGATTTTAGCAAGAAAGATAAATCAAGAAGGATATGATGACCCAAAGGAAGATTTTGCATTTAATGTTTTTGAGTTAGATGCTGCTTCCAACAACTCCGTTGATGACATCAGAAATCTGATAGATCAGGTTAGAATTCCTCCGCAAACAGGAAAATATAAAGTATATATCATAGATGAGGTTCACATGTTGTCTTCTGCAGCGTTTAATGCTTTTTTAAAGACATTGGAAGAACCTCCCCACCATGCTATTTTTATTTTGGCAACGACAGAAAAACATAAAATTATACCTACCATTCTTTCTCGTTGTCAGATATTTGATTTTAAAAGGATTACTATTACGGATGCTACTGCACATTTAGCTGAAGTGGCAAAAAATCAGGGAGTTTTCTTCGAAGAAGATGCCCTTAGAATAATAGCTCAAAAAGCAGATGGAGCAATGCGAGATGCTCTATCAATCTTTGACCGCGTAGTATCTTACTGCGGTAAAAATTTAACTCGTCAGGCTGTTGCAGAAAACTTAAATGTATTAGATTTTGAATATTATATCCGTATTACCAATATGATTTTGCAGAACAATATTCCTGAATTATTGTTGGCTTTTGACGATATTTTGGCAAAAGGATTCGATGGACATCATTTTGTAGCAGGAATGGCTTCGCATTTTAGAAATCTAATGGTATGTAAAACTCCTCAAACTGTTAACTTACTTGAAGTTGGTGAACACGGTAAGCAAGTGTTTGAACAGCAAGCAGAACAATGTTCTTTAGCTTTTTTACTACAGGCAATAGAAATTGCAAATGATGCAGATTTAAAATATAAAGCAAGCCAAAATCAACGATTATTAGTGGAGTTGTGCCTGATGCAGCTAGCATCGTTGACTTTTGACTCTGAAAAAAAAAAGTTAAGCAATTTATAATTCCGCCTTCTGTCCTTCCTGACAATTCGGTAAAAATCTATGAAAATTTTTCTGAGAATATACCTTACTTGAAAGAAGATAGAGAAATTAAGGAAATACAGAATCAAGGTCTACCACTACCGCTTGAATCACATAAGAATATTTCTGAGCATATAGAGAAAGGAATTATAAGATCAGAAAAATCTATTTCCGCTTTGTCTTTATCAAGCATCAGAAACAGAAAAGAGCTGGAGTCTTCTTTAGAAAAAAATGTTGTAAATCTAAATGATTTACCTAAAGAATCGTTTACTTACCTTCAGTTAATGGAAGAATGGAATAAATATAGCGAAAAACTGACCAAATCCGGTTTAATGCTAATGGCTTCACTTATGGGAATGGCGCCGCCTACCGTAAAAGAATCTATGATTTTGATAGAACTGCCTAATGAAGGTTCCCGAATTAGCTTTGACGAAAATAAATACGATTTAGTTAACTACTTGCGAAAAAAAATGAATAATTACGATATTGATATCGTTATTGAGGTTAACGAAAAAATAGAAATTAGTAAAAAAGTATTAGGTTCAAAAGACCGATATGAGCACTTTGTAGAGATTAATTCGAATATGGAGCTATTGAAACAAATTTTTGATTTGGAACTTCGCTCATGATTCAACTAAAAAATAAATTATGATAAAAATAGGAGACGATAATAAACTAAAAATAGATCGAAAAACAAGTGTAGGTTTATTTTTAACCGATGGAGAAAAAGATATTTTACTTCCTAACAAATATGTTCCTAAAAAATACGAAATAGGAGATGAAATAGTAGTGTTCGTTTATTTAGATCAAGAAGAACGACCGGTTGCCACTACCATTGAACCTTATATCTATATCAATGAATTTGCTCTTTTAAAAGTCAATTACATTAATCAATATGGAGCTTTTATGAACATTGGGTTAGAAAAAGATTTATTTGTTCCTTTTGCAGAACAAGCTCGCCCCATGAAAGAAGGAAATAATTATTTAGTTTACATGTATTTAGATGAAAAGACAAACCGACTAGTTGGTTCAAGTAAACTAAATCAATTTCTCGACAATAATGAACTTACTGTCAGTGAAGGAGAAGAAGTAGAACTTGTAGTTTCTCATATTACTGAATTGGGAATTAATGTCATCATCAATGAAAAACACAGAGGATTGATGTATAAAAATGAAGTTTTTGAAGATTTGCGGACAGGTGACCGTATTATAGGATATATCAAAACAATTCGTCCCGATGGAAAAATTGATGTCACTCGAAATAAAATTGGATTCGATGGTATTTTAGATTCAGCTTCGCTTATTTTAGAAGAACTTCACAACAACAATGGTTTTTTAGGCTTAAATGATAATAGCCATCCAGAAGATATTAAAACTGTTTTGAATATGAGCAAAAAAGCTTTCAAAAAGGCAGTTGGAACATTATATAAACAAAAAAAGATTGATATTAAAGAAAATGGTATTTTTTTGATAGAGTGATCATTAACTACTTTTCACCTTCCAAAAAATAACCAAATTCAATAAGATCTTGGTTATTTTTCACACTCGGCTAACTAATTCACTCCAAAGCTTTTGCGCCAAAGCTTTGAAATAAGGAGTCTCATCTTCATAATTTAGATAAGACTCTGAAGTTATCTGATTTTTTTCATAGTGGTAGAGGAATACATATAACTCCTTTTTAATTTTTGTTTTTGAAAACAAGCCTAAAATTCCTTTTATTTCCTCCTCGGTTTCTATTAAATCATATCTGATAGTTGTATTTTCTTTTGGCAGATATAAATCTATAATAGAATCAAACCTATTTTCTTTATTATCAATTTCATAATTTGTTTTGTGCCGTCCAACAATTTTTATAAACACATCATCATCTATCCATGTCTCTACTGTTATAAAGCTTTCTCCTACAATTTTACGAATTATTTTTTCTAATAGAATTTCATTTTTTCCACTTGTCTCTACTATATTAAAATGTTTTTTTACTTTCGGTTTAATAGCGATAAATTCCAATAAGTTATTAAACCCGACATTTTCTTCTGCGGACAAATTATATTCTCGAGGAATTTCTTCTATTGTGTGTGTGTATTTTTCATCCGAACCATAATGTTCCTTCAGTAAATCAAAATACTTTTTTGCTTGTTCTCTGCTTTTTAATCCGTGATAAGACCAAGCCAAGTTAAACCAATAGTTTATTTTTGAAACATCTTCATTTAAATCAAAATACTTATTGTTTGAAAAAAAATTCTCTGTTAATTCTATTGATTTTATATAATCTTTTTTCTTATACCTGATATATGTAAAATATTCGGCAGCTGCATAAATCATCTCACCTATCACTTCTTCATCTTCAATATTTTTTGATTCAAAATCAGCTTTAAATTTCTGATAAAATTCTTCTGCTTCTTCATACCGATCTGCATTTGTCATATTTTTTAGCAATCGGGACTGAACAATCATCCAAGATATTGAAAACTCTTCATAATAAGTCAGCAATTCCTTTCCAAAATATTCTACTTCATCATAATTTTCCATCAATTCTGCCATCCGCATTCCGTTTTCCATATTTTCCCAGAAAGGTGAATATATATAGCCTCTTTTGTGCAATTCTAAAGCATATTTACATTCTTCTGTATTATACTTTTCATCGGACAAGAGAACGACATTTCGAATCGCTATCCCTAAGTTATTACACAGCATAGCATATCCATGCGGATTATTGCATATTTTATTTCCAATTCCATTTTCAAAATAATTTTCAATTATAGGAATGGTTTTTAATCCAATTTCTTTTGCTTCTTTATAATATTGCAAAGATAATTCAAGCTCTCCATCATCTTTTAATTCACCTGCTTTTTCTAAAAATCGAGTAGTTAATATATATCCATTAAAACTGTCACATTCAATAAGGTATTCGCTAGAGGATACATCTATATTAAACTTCATTGTCAATTCATAAAAAGTAAAATACAACGGCGTCTTGATCGTTTTAATTGTACTAAAATACTTTTGTAAAAGCTCAAAAGCTTTTTTACTGTTTTTATCAACAAGCAGATAATGCTGTATTTTCATTCGCAAAGCTGCTATATTTTCAGGATTTATTTTTAACTCATTATCAATTAAATATAAATATTTTAACCCCAACTCCCTGGCATTTTTATATCCCATTTCATTTGGAAAATCAATACCTATAAAATACATCAGTTTTATTAAACTCCATTGGTTTTCCAATTTTCCCGATTCGAATAGCTCTTGTATCTGTTTTGCATACGAAACTGAATATTCATTACCGTGAAAAATATAAAATGATTCTAAAAACAAAAGAGCATCCTCATAGTTTTCTTGCTCCAGAAAAAATACACCTCCCTGATAAGTTGTATAGTAATGATCAGGAGAGTGCTCAAATGAAAGTTTATAGAATTTACCTGCGGTTTCAGTTTCTCCCAATTCTTTATATAAGAGCGCCAGTAAATAATAGGTTTCTCCAAACTCTCTGTCTTTTAATCCATAATCACTCTCAATAAGAGAGATTTCAATGAGCTTATCGTGCAATATTTCCACAGATTTTTCCTGAAGTTCTAATTTATTCTGATAACACCATGCCAGCCAGTCATAGGCTCCTAAAACGGCTTTTTTATTGTCTGGCAATTTTTCTATTATCTCCTCTGCTGTTGACATCATTACCGAAACATCTTCAAAATAGGGACCATTATAAATTTTTATCTTCCAGAACAAAGCATCCATTTGTCTCGGATCTTCTTTTAAAACGTCTTCTATTAATTCTAAGATACGTTCTGAGACAGACTGATTTTTATGATAAATCTCTACTTTTTCTTCTTCTTTTAAACTTTCTGTTTCTTCATTAAATTTTAATTGATCATATAATGACTTGATTTCATTTATTTTAATATCTGCTTGATTCATATAGCTGTCTTTTCCTAACCCAATTATGTTGTGCTAAATATAGTATAAATCTAATAACACAACAAAAATAGCCTATCCATAATTTGCTAAATTCACTAAGTATTTTTTTAAATCTATTCCTGAAATTCTATCTCTTATCTCAAAAATTGATGAAAACAAAATTAAATAAGACCAATTTGCAGCCTAATCCTTTTGTGACCAAAAACTATGGCTTATTTTTACACAAACAAAAGACAAGATGAATATCAGATTAATTGCCATTGGAAAAACAGATCAAAAAAGCTTACAATCCCTTATTGAGGAATATGTAAATCGACTATCATTTTATATCAAATTTGATATGGAAATTATTCCCGATATCAAAAATGCCAAAAATCTATCCGAAATTCAGCAAAAACAAAAAGAAGGGGAATTAATTTTATCAAAAGTAAATTCAGGAGATTTTTTAATTCTTTTAGATGAAAATGGAAAAAACTATAACAGTATTGAGTTTTCTGAAACCCTACAGAAACACATGAACTCCGGCATAAAAAATCTAGTTTTTGTTATTGGCGGACCTTATGGTTTTTCAGAGTCTGTATATCAAAATGCAAAAGGGAAAATATCACTTTCAAAAATGACATTTTCCCACCAAATGATCCGTTTATTTTTTACTGAACAGCTCTATCGCGCATTTACTATCTTAAGAAATGAGCCTTATCACCATCAATAAATATAATCCGTTTTAATAAATTTATCTGCTATTTCATTTTCTATCAAAAAAATACGCATTTGTAGGTATTGTTCAAAATCTAATGTTCTGCTAAACCCCAAGCTGATATTTTCTTTATCTTGAATTTGTTGAACCAAATCTTCTTTTTCTATTAATTCTCCTTCATAAAAGAAATCATTTGAACCATTTACATATAAAAGCTGTTTGGGATTTTTTGGTCTTTCAAAACTGTATTCTATATTTTTAAATGGGAAAAAAGCCAGATTTTTATGCAACGTATCCGCATAACTAAAAAAAACACCTTTTTCATCCTTGTGCATATTTTCTTCTGTATATTTATGATTCTTAATTCGCCGAACTTCTTCCAATACCTCTTTCACATTCAAATCGCGTTGAACAGAAAAAATATAGTTTGTTCCCCCTATTCTGTTGGCTTCGTTTAAATGCATTTTTCCATTTTCTTCTTCAAAATAAATAGGTGAATGATCATCAACACCTTCTTCTACCGTAAAAGAAGCTCTCGTAATCTGCATTTGCTTATTACTGCAAGCTGCCAATAAAAACACAGTTGAAACTAAAAGTAAAATCTTCTTCATATAGCTAATTGTTTTAATATTTCTCTCGTTTGTACCGCCTCTTTAACATCGTGAACTCTAAGTATATTAGCTCCTTTTTGTAAAGCTACTGTATTTAAAACTGTAGTTCCGTTTAAAGCTTGTTCAGGACTGATATTCAAAAGATTATAAAGCATTGATTTCCTTGATATCCCTACTAAAACAGGCAGGTCAAAAACATCTAAAAGCTCAATTTTGCTCATCAATTCATAATTTTGAGACAGTGTTTTTGCAAATCCAAAACCAGGATCTAATATAATATCATTGATTTTTGCCTGACGTGCAACTGCAACTCGTTCCGAAAAATATTTTCGTATCTCTACCAAAACATCTTCATAGTCTGTCATAGACTGCATTGTTTTTGGATTTCCTCTCATATGCATCATAATATAAGGTACTTGCAGATCAGCAACTGTAGCAATCATTTCTTGATCTAGTAACCCGGCTGATATATCATTAATAACTGCTGCCCCTGCTTCAACAGACACTTTGGCTACACCTGCTCTAAAAGTATCTATGGATAAATACAGATCCGGAAATGTGTTCAATAAAAGCTCTATTACCGGAATAATTCGGAAAATTTCCTCTTCTTCACTAAAGAACTCAGCACTGGGCTTACTCGAATACGCTCCTAAATCAATAAAATCAGCTCCTTCGTTCAACATTTTTTCTGCCTGATTGAGAATTTCCTTGTCAGTTTTGTATTTTCCTCCGTCATAAAAAGAATTGGGAGTAATATTCAGAATTCCCATGATTTTAGGACTTGATAAATCAACTAACTTACCTTTACAATTTATTGTCATATTAAATTAATATTCTCTTTTCTGACATTCATAAAAAATATTTCTAGTTCAAAAATACATATTTCTTTTCCACAGGTTTTTTAAATTGTTATTTTTGAAGAAATATTACGCAAATATAATTCAAAATGAACATTACTTCTACTCAATTCGATCAGGTCATTGCTGTTTGCAGAGATTTATATCAGAAAAAAATGCAGGACTACGGATGTGCGTGGCGTATTCTTCGCCTGCCTTCTCTGACTGATCAGATATATATTAAAGCGTCCCGAATTCGAAGTATTCAGGAAAATGAAGTAAGAAAAGTAGATGAAGGAGAGATTCCTGAGTTTATCGGCATTGTCAATTATTGCGTAATGGCTTTAATCAACTTGCAGAAAGGAGTCGCTACACAACCCGATTTATCCGGAAAAGAAGCTTTAGAATTATACGATCAGCAAATAGTCGAAGCCAAAACACTGATGGAAAATAAAAATCACGACTATGGTGAAGCCTGGCGTGACTTAAGAGTCAGCTCTTTAACTGATTTAATTTTACAAAAATTGCTTAGAGTAAAACAAATTGAAGATAATAAGGGTAAAACTTTGGTTTCTGAGGGAATTGCGGCTAATTATCTGGACATGATTAATTATGCTGTTTTTGCTCTGATCCATCTTAATCTTTCAAATCCAATTCAACAACCATAATACATCTATATATGAAATTCATTGCACAATTATCAAGATTTTTTGTAGGTATTCTCTTTATCATTTCAGGGTTGATAAAATTAAACGATCCGATGGGGTTTTCATTTAAATTAGAAGAATATTTTTCGGAGGGAGTTTTAAATCTTCCGTTCCTTTTTCCGTACGCTTTAAGTATCGCCGTCATTTTGGTTATTGCAGAAGTATTATTAGGCGTTGCTTTATTGACAGGATTTAAAAGAAAATGGACCTTAGTTCTATTATTTTTAATGATTGTCTTTTTTACTTTTCTCACCTTCTATTCTGCTTATTTTAATAAAGTAACAGATTGCGGCTGTTTTGGAGATGCGATTCCTCTAACTCCATGGGGGTCATTCACTAAAGATATTGTTCTTTTAGTATTGATTCTCATCATTATTAAATACAAACAAATCATTACACCTGTTTTCAATAAAAAAACCAATTCATCTATTATGTTAGTCACTCTTATTTTGTGCGGCTTTATGGGATATTGGGTTTTAAATCACCTACCTCTAAAAGATTTTAGAGCTTATAAAGTAGGTACCAATATTGTGGAAGGAATGTCAATCCCGGATGATGCTCCAAGAGCTGAATATCAGATTACCTTTTACTATGAAATAAACGGTAAAGAACAGAAATTTTCAGATAAAGAATTAGGAAATTTACCCGAGGGTGCCAAATTTATTCGTAGAGAAGACAAATTGATTTCAGAGGGTTATCAGCCTCCTATTCACGACTTGACAATGGACAAAGACGGTGAAAACTATTTAAATGAAATGATGGCTGAACCTAAATTAGTCTTACTTATTTCCTACGATTTGGATCGTGCAGACGATAAAGGATTAGCATCTTTAAAAGATTTTGCCAATAAAGCGATTGTAAAAGGCTATAAAGTAATCGGATTAACAGCATCGTCTGAAGAAAAAATAGAAAAAACAATTCAAAAATATCAATTGCCATTTGAATACTATACTTGTGACGGAACAACTTTAAAAACAATTGAAAGAGCAAATCCAAGTATTGTAATAGTAGAAAACGGTGTTATTGTAGAAAAGAAACACTGGAAAGATAGTGATTCGATGCACCTAAAATAAATCTTTGTACTTTGCTTAGTTATCTGCTAAAAAAAATATTCTATGCTTTTTTTACCCTCTTTGGAGTGGTTACTGTTGTTTTTTTTCTATTTAACGTCCTTCCAGGTGACCCCGCACGGATGATGTTAGATCAAAATGAAAACTCAGAGCAGTTACTAGCAATTAAAAAAAAATATGGATTTGACCAACCTTTAAGTAAACAATATCTCTTATATCTAAATGATTTATCCCCTGTTTCGCTTCACAGTAATTATACAGGGGATTACACTTTTAATACAAACAATAAGTATTCCGGATGGGCTGTTTTTACTACTAAAAACACAACCTTAATGTTAAAGGCGCCATATCTGAGAGAGAGTTTTCAAAAAAACGAAAAAAAAGTGACCGCTATTATTGCAGAAACCTTGCCTAACACTATATTTCTAGCCTGTTTAGCTATTGCAATAGCCTTATTTGCCGGGGTTATCTTAGGTATTATTTCAGCTGTTTTTCACAATTCATGGATTGATAAATGCATTGCACTAATCAGTACATTTGGCATGAGTATCCCTTCTTTTTTCAGCGCCATTTTATTTGCGTGGATTTTTGGCTTTATTTTACATCGCTATACCGGACTTCCTATGACGGGAAGTTTATATCAAATTGATGATTTAGGTAATGGCAAGCACTTAGCTTTAATCAATTGTATATTACCTTCCATAGTGCTAGGTATAAGACCTTTAGCAGTTGTAACACAACTTATGCGAAACTCTTTGTTAGAAGTTTTAAGTCAAGACTATATCCGAACAGCAAAAGCTAAAGGGTTATCAACTTCAAAAGTCATTTACAAACACGCCATCAAAAACTCCCTTAATCCTGTGGTAACAGCTCTTTCAGGATGGTTTGCTTCTATGCTCGCCGGGGCTGTTTTTGTAGAGTATATCTTTGGTTGGAATGGTTTGGGAAAAGAAATTGTTGATGCTTTAAATAATTTAGACTTACCTGTTATTATGGGTGCTGTATTAATTATCGCAACTTCTTTTATTATCATTACAATTTTAGTAGATTTGATATACGCATATTTAGACCCAAGAGTTAAAATTAATTAAAAGCCTGAAAAATGAAAAAAATCAGTTTAATAACAGGATTAATTGCCTTTACGTTGTTTTCTTGTAATCAGAAAGCAAAACAAAAAGACAATCTTATTGAGGAAGAACAACAAATAGAAAATAAAACAGAACTACTTCAAGATAAGATACATTTTTCCAAAGAAGTTTTAATGCAAGAATTTATTGGTCTAGACAATAAATCAATAAATATGCAGCAAATTTTGGATATAAATAGAGGAAATGTTGTGGTTATTGACATTTGGGCAAGTTGGTGTAAAGATTGTATAAAAGCTTTTGAAACTACCCGTCAAATCCAACAAGATTTTCCTGAGGTAACTTTTGTATATATCTCTGCTGATAAAACAGAGCAATCATGGAAAGAGGGAATAGGAAAATTTAATTTAAACGGACAGCATTACTACATTCCAAATGGAGAAGGAATGAAAGGAAGCTTCGGAAAATCCATTGATTTAAAATGGATTCCGAGATATATTGTTATCGATAAGGATACAAAAGTTGCCTTATATGACGCAACCGAAAAAAACTTTGATGACATAAGAGTTCTATTGCAAAAATTACAATAATTAAAAATATGAGACACACTATTGTTGCTGGAAACTGGAAGATGCACAAAACCCTTCCCGAAACACATGCACTTTTAGATGAATTAATAGAAAAACTACCAACAGGAAAACAAACTGAAATAATTGTAGCTCCGGCATTTACCAACTTATCAAATGCCGTTGCCTATTTAGAAGGAACCAATATACAGGTTGCTGCCCAAAATATGCATCAAGCAGAAGGAGGCGCGTTTACGGGAGAAATTTCTGCTCAAATGCTACTAAGCGTAGGCGTAAATACTGTAATTTTAGGACATTCTGAAAGAAGACATTATTTTCACGAAACAAATGCTTTACTTGCCGATAAAGTAAAAACAGCATTAAAGCACAATATGAGAGTGATTTTTTGCATTGGCGAGGAATTAAAAGATCGACAAAACAAACAACATTTAAACGTGATATTTAATCAGTTGACTGACGGATTATTTCATTTGACCAAAGAACAATGGAAACATATCGTAATTGCTTACGAACCTGTTTGGGCAATTGGTACAGGCGAGACCGCTACTCCGGGACAAGCGCAAGAAATTCACGCTTTTATCCGTCAGGAGATTGAAAGGAAATATGATAAAAACTTAGCTGACAGTACTCCTATTTTATATGGAGGAAGTGTAAAACCCAATAATGCAAAAGAAATATTTTCTCAACCTGATGTTGATGGCGGATTAATTGGAGGAGCAGCTTTAAATGCAGACGATTTTTCTGCAATTGTAAATGCGGTTTAAATTTTTTTAACTAACGAATACTAAAACTAAACTCCTGATTCGCTTATCAATCAGGAGTTCTATCTTTAAATCATTGATTTTAGTTATTTATTTTAGTAAAATATGATAGTCTATATGAAATACAAATTTGAATATTCATTAATGTGCACTAGTTTTAGAAAAAATATTAATTACTACAACTCCGGCAATAATCAATGCCATGCCAATAATAGATGCTAGATCTGGAGTTTGTTTATACAATACAATAGCTACAAGCGTAACCAATACAATGCCTATTCCAGACCAAATGGCATAAGCTACACCAACCGGAATTGTTTTTAACGTCAAACTCAGTAAATAAAATGCTAAAGCGTAAGCAACAATCGTCAAAATACTCGGAGTTAATTTGCTAAACTGTTCCGAGGCTTTTAATGCACTTGTACCAATTACTTCACAAAATATAGCTGCCAATAAAAATAAAGAGTTTTTCATTATAAAATAAATTAGCGTTATCGATGGCAAAAATAAATAAAGATATGTTTTAGTCTTTTGATATATATCAAATTTTTCGAATCCTACTTAAGGTTTCTTGAGTAATTCCCAAATAAGAAGCAATATTTCCCAATGGGATTCGCTTTACTGCTTCTGGATAATCTTTCAGTAATTTATGATAGCGTTCTGCTGCCGACATAGTTTGCAACTGATAAGCTCTTTCTTCCAGTAACAAACAATAATCTTCTGTAAATCTCCTTCCGATAATATTAAATTCGGGAAAATCTTTGTACAATCTCAATAATTTTTCATTGGGTAAAGCATGAACGGTACAATCTTCTAGACATTCAATATATTCAAGAGACGGACGACTTTTGTACATTTGATAGGTTGAACCCAAAATTGTATTTTCAAATCCAAACCAAACATCTATCTGTTTATCTTTTTGTTGATAATATCCGCGTACCAATCCTTTTTCCAAAACAAATAAACTTCCTGTAATCTGTCCTTTTTTAAGCAAGAAATCTCCTTTCTTTTTATGATAGATTTGAATGTATTTTTCTATTGCCTCTCTACATACGGGAGAAATATAACCATACTGTTCAAATAACCTGATCATAACACTCATCTCTACATCTTTTGATTAGTTAATACGCTTCTAATATTCACAAAATTAATTGTTTTTAAATAAAACTCATTAGTTACAACATAGTTATTTTACATATTTATATACTGAATATCCGCTCTTTCGAAAAAACAACTCTATCATTGCAACAACATTGCAAAGAAAAAAAGCGATACTCTTTATTCATAATTTATTTTATATTTGTCACATGAAATTACAACGAAACATATTTCATCTAATTTTATCGATCTTGTTCATTGCTATATCGATATATCCTTGTGCGGATAAATATGTTTCTGATATTGCAGTTAATCAGACGTCCTATCAAACGGCTATTCAACAGGATAATCATAACATACAATCCGATTTCTGTTCACCTTTATGTATATGCGGTTGTTGTTCAGCTTCTTTAACTATCATTACTTTTACAGAAATTGTTTACAGTGTAGCTATACAACCTAAAAATAAAGAATATTCCTATTTGTCTCCTTCTTTATCGGGTATCAACCATTCTATCTGGCAGCCTCCAAAAATAGTATAGTTTTTTATTCTTTATAAAAATTTGTCTGAATTGTATTCAGACTTCATCCTATTTTTAAAATTATACTACAACTATGCTAGATAAAATCATACGTTTTAGTATTCATAACAAGTTTTTAATCGGGGTTTTTATCTTAGCTTTAATCAGTTGGGGTACCTATTCCCTTATCAACCTTCCTATGGATACACAGCCTGATATTACCAATAATCAGGTACAAATTATTACAAGCTCACCAACACTTGCCACGCAAGAAGTAGAGCAATTCATCACTTATCCGATTGAACAAGCGGTAAAACCAATTCCAAATATTACAGAACTTCGGTCTATCAGTCGTTTTGGACTTAGTGTGATAACCGTTGTTTTTACCGAACAGACGGATATTTATTGGGCAAGAACCCAAATAGCCGAAAAACTGAGAGAAGCTGAAGAAATTATTCCAAAAAACATCGGAACTCCGGAACTAGCTCCATTGAGTACCGGATTGGGTGAAATTTATCAATATATCATTTTTCCAAAAGAAGGTTATGAAAATCAATACAGCAGTATGGAACTTAGAACTATTCAGGATTGGATTGTAAAACCTCAATTAATCGGAATCAAAGGCGTAGCAGAAGTGAATACGTTGGGCGGAGTTTTAAAACAGTACGAAATTGCCGTTCAGCCCGATCGATTAAAAAGTATGGATACGTCCATTATCGAAATTTTTGACGCCTTAGAAGCTAATAACGAAAATACCGGAGGGGCATATATCGACAAAAAACCTTATGCTTATTTTATCCGAAGCATCGGGATGATTCAAAGTTTGGAAGACATTGAAAAAATTGTTGTCAAAACAGTAAATAAAACACCTATTTTAATCAGGGATGTTGCCGATGTAAGAATAGGCAGTAGCATCCGGTACGGAGCGGTTACCAAAGACGGAAAAGGGGAAGATGTTGGCGGAATGGTGATGATGCTCAAAGGTGCAAATACACAAGAAGTTATTAAACTTGTGAAAGTAAAAGTAGAGCAAATCGAAAAAACTCTTCCCGAAGGAATTGCCATCGAACCTTTTATAGACCGAACCAAACTGATAGACAAAACCGTAAGTACAATCCAAACCAACTTGATTGAAGGAGCGTTAATCGTTGTTTTTGTTTTAGTTTTATTGCTCGGAAATTGGCGCGCGGGATTAATTGTGGCGTCGGTTATTCCGCTGTCGCTTTTATTTGCCGTGTCCATGATGAAAATATTTGGTGTCAGCGGTAATTTGATGAGTTTAGGCGCCATTGATTTCGGATTGATTGTTGACGGAGCCGTCATTATTGTCGAGGCCATTGTCCATCGACTGCACAGCGGTAAAAAGAGGAAGCTTTCTCAAGCGCAAATGAACGAAGAAGTGTTTGGAGCAGCGTCCAAAATCAGGACGAGCGCTTCGTTTGGCGAAATTATTATTCTGATTGTTTATTTGCCGATATTAGCCTTAACCGGTATCGAAGGGAAAATGTTCGGTCCGATGGCAATGACAGTTTCATTTGCAATCTTAGGCGCATTTATTTTGTCGTTAACTTACGTTCCGATGATTTCTTCATTGTTTTTGAGCAAAAAAGGAGGGAAAACCAAACCTAATTTCAGCGATAAAATCATTGACAAAATATATCATTGGTATAAGCCGGTGTTAGAAAAAGCATTTGTCTTTAAACGACTTGTGTTGGCAATTGCATTCGGATTGTTTGCCTTGGCGTTGTTTATATTTGGCAAGTTGGGAGGCGAATTTATTCCAACGCTTGACGAAGGAGATTTGGCAACGCACGTTATCATTTCGTCGGGTAGTTCGCTTTCTCAGGAAATAGAAACGACAACCAAAGCCGAAAAAATATTAAAAGAGCGTTTTCCGGAAGTAAAAATGGTTATTTCCAAAATTGGAAGTGCCGAAATTCCGACTGATCCAATGCCGATGGAAGCTGCGGACGTAATCGTGATTTTAAAAGATAAAAAAGAATGGGTTTCTGCTAAAACAAAAGAAGAGTTGATTGAAAAAATGGAAGCTGCTCTCAACGAAATTCCCGGTATTACGACTGAGTTTTCTCAGCCGATACAGATGCGTTTTAACGAGTTGATGACCGGAGTGAGAAGCGACGTAGCCATTAAGGTTTTTGGCGATGACCTTGATAGATTGGCATCTATTGGCGATGAAATTAACGAGCTTATTTCTAATATTTCCGGAGTTACGGATACTAAACTTGAGCGCGTTTCGGGTTTGCCACAAATTTCAATTCGGTACAACAAAGATAAACTTGCGTTATATGGACTCAATATTGGTGAAATCAATCGCATTGTACGCGCCAGTTTTGCCGGAGAAGTTGCTGGAACGGTATATGAGGGCGAAAAAAGATTTGATTTGGTTGTTCGGATGGATGAAGACTACCGTCAAAACATCGATAATCTAAAAAATGTGTTTATCAGTTTGCCTAACGGTTCTCAAATTCCGTTGCAACAAGTTGCAGATATTGATTATGAAGATGGTCCGCAACAAATTAGCCGTGAAGATGGAAAAAGAAGAATTGTGCTTGGTTTTAACGTGCGTGAACGAGACGTTAAAAATGTGGTAAACGATATTCAGGAACGGTTAAACGACAAATTGGATTTACCCAACGGATATTACATCACGTATGGTGGACAATTTGAAAACCTGGTAGATGCATCAAACCGATTGATGATTGCCGTTCCTATCGCTTTGGGATTGATATTTGTTTTGCTGTATTTTACCTTTAAATCGGTCAAACAATCGCTGATGATTTTTACGGCAATTCCACTTTCGGCTATCGGAGGAATTATTGCTTTGTGGTTAAGAGGAATGCCTTTTAGTATTTCTGCGGGAGTAGGATTTATTGCCTTGTTTGGCGTTGCTGTGTTAAACGGAATTGTGTTAATAGGTCAGTTTAATCATCTGAAAGCAGAAGGAATGGATTTGTATGAGCGCATTATCGAAGGAACAAAAATTAGATTGCGTCCTGTTTTATTGACAGCTTCTGTAGCTTCGTTGGGCTTTTTGCCAATGGCGTTGAGTACGAGTGCCGGAGCCGAAGTACAAAAACCTCTGGCAACGGTTGTAATTGGCGGATTGATCTCGGCAACGATATTGACACTCCTTATTTTACCGCTTATTTATTATTATGAAGAAAAAGGCTTTAAAATAAAAATGAAAAAAACAATAACTATTTTACTTCTTATCTCCGGATTTTGGGTACAAGCTCAACCTACCGAAATCAAAAAAATTTCACTGGAACAAGCCCTTGAAATAGCTTTGCAAAACAACAAAGCCGTGCAAGCCTCGGACTTGGGTGTAAAAAGCAAAGAACAAATGATTAAAACAAGTGTTGATATTCCTAAAACTGAAATCAGCACAGGGTTTGGTTATTTAAATAGTAAAGATCAAACGGATGTCAGTTTAAATATATCGCAGTCATTCAGTCCGTTTTCATACGCCTCTAAAAAAAGAGTTTTGAAAAAAGAATTTGAAACATCTGTTATTCAGAATCAAGGTGTAAGGTTAGAAATAGAATTTGCAGTCCGTCAGGCTTGGGAAAATGTTTTATATGCTATTTCCAAAAAAGAGTTGTTGGGTGAACAAGCTTTGCTGTTAAAAGACTTTTCAAAATCGGCGCGTTTGAGATACGAAACGGGTGAAACAACGTTAATGGAAAGCAATGTAGCAACAGCGAAAGAACAGGAATTAAACGTTTTGATAACGCAGAACGAAACCTACTTATTCAACGAAAAATCAAGATTAAAAGCGTTATTAAACCTGGATGGAGATTTTGAGCCCGTTGAAAATGAAATCGAATATGATAAACATGATCCATTGGAAGATTTTGATTTAAATCAGAGTATTTCTTTACAATTGGCAGAGAAAAATATAGAAACGCAAGAAGCATATAGGAAAAAGGAAAGAGCACTTCTTTTTCCCGATTTCACTTTAGGATATACTGCAGAATCTCAAGCCGGAGCATTTGAAAACAATGGTAGAATTGTCAATTATGGAAAAGACCTTCGATTGTCGAGCTATTCGGTAGGAATTTCTATTCCGCTGTTTTTTGGTAGTCAAAGTGCAAAGTTAAAGGCGATGAAGTACGAAACTGAGCAAGCTAAAATTGAAAGAGATTACACCGCAAAGCAATTGAAAGAAAACATTCAGCAGCAAATCGAAATCATCAAAGCGCAGGAAAGCGTAATTGATTATTACCTTGATAATGCTTTAAAAAATGCGGCAATCATCAAAGAACACGCAAGTAAGTCGTACAACAATGGAGACATTTCTTATATTGAATATATTCAATCCATGGAAACGGCTTTGTCCATTCAAATCAACTATTTGGATGCGGTATTGCAATATAATTTAAGCCACAACAGTTTGCACTTTTTAGTCAACCAATAATTTAGTAAATATGAAAAAACATATCATTATAATATTGAGTATCGGAATGTTTTTAGTTGCTTGTAAAAAACAGTCCGATTCACCGGAAAATGTAGAAAATAGCACAGCCGGACTCAATGAAAATAAATCCGGAAATAAAGAAGTTGAACTTTCTTTGGCACAGTATAAGGCGGCAAATATTATGTTGGGAAATCTGGAAAAGAAAAACTTGACCGAAGTAATTAAAGTCAATGGAAAAACGGAGCTTCCGCCTCAAAATCAGGCTGAGGTAAACTCTTTTTTAAGCGGAACAATCACGCAGATTTTAGTCAATTTGGGCGATAAAATCACCAAAGGACAAGTTATCGCAACTATGGATAGCCCGGAGTTTATCCGATTGCAGGAAGAATATCAGGTCTCAAACAGCAACTTGGAATATCTGCAACCTGAGTTTGAAAGACAGCAAACGCTTCGCGCTGAGAATGTAAATTCGGAAAAAACTTTCCAAAAAGTAAAATCGGATTTAAATATTGAGAAATCCAGAAATCAATCGCTTAGCAATCAACTGAAATTGCTCAATGCCATTCCGGGGCAATTTTCTCAATCGATTCGAATTATTTCGCCTATTACAGGAAATATTGCGGCTATTCCGGTTAAAATAGGAACGAGTATTTCTCCGGGACAATCGCTGTTTGCTATTGTTGACAATTCTCAAATTCACTTGGATTTGATGATATACGAAAAGGATTTGCCTTTTGTGCACGTGGGACAAAAAGTTTCGTTTAATCTGACAAACATCAATCAAACTGAAATCACTGCGACTATTTTTAGCATAGGAAAATCATTTGTAGAAGGAACAAAAACCGTGGCAGCTCACGCTACTATTGAGAATGTTACGGATAATTTGATTCCCGGTTTATACGTCAATGCGCTTATCCAAACCGGAGAACACGAAGTAGAAGCATTGCCGTCAGAGGCGGTTGTGAAGGCAGAAGGAAGGGAATTTATTTTTATTACTCCAACAAAACCTAAAAATACCTCAATAGAACAACATTTTGATTTTGAAAGAATTGAAGTAAAATCAGGAGTGAAAGAATTGGGCTATACCGAAGTTGCGTTGCTTCAGTCTATTCCTGAAAATTATCAAATTGTATTGAAAGGGGCTTATTATATTCAAAGTCATTTGGTAAAATCCGAAGGAGGAAGCAATCACGATCACTAAAAATAAAAGAGGCAAATGCCTCTTTTATTTATCTTTTTATTGCCTTGATCATTCTGTCATTGCCAAACATATCTTTTTTTAGTTCTATATCTTTAAATTCTTTTTTATCAAACAGCATTAGCGTTTCCTCTCCCAAATACTGATTGATTTCAAAGAAAAGCATTCCTTCGCTTCTCAAATTTATTTTTGCCCAATCTACAATCTTTCTATAAAAAAGCAGCGGGTCATTATCTTCTACAAACAATGCCAAATGAGGTTCATAATTTAAAACGTTATTTTTTATTTCTTGTTTTTCCAAATTTCTTACATAAGGAGGATTCGAAACAACAATATCAAATGGTTCTCTACAATCTTCCAGTGCCAAAATATTCTGCAAAACAGCATTAACTTTTACTTTGTTATTCAAAGCATTTTGTACAGCTATATCTAGTGTTTGAGGCGAAATATCCATCAAAGTAATCTGAGCAAAAGGCAATTCTTTTCCCAATGTTACTCCTATACAACCACTACCCGTTCCCAAATCAACAATATTATATTCCTGAGCGGCGTCAATGCTCTTCAAAACCCATTCTACCAGTTCTTCGGTTTCAGGACGGGGAATCAGTGTATGCTCATTTACTTTAAATTCCAATCCGTAAAAATAAGCTTTTCCAAATATATACTGAATCGGTTTCTCTTTTTTTAACTCTTCCAAAACCATATCCCACTGCTCCTTATCCGTCAGCTTCAAATCAGGATTCATCACAACATCAATGCGCGATTTGCCTTCTATTTCTTCTAAAGCTATCCAAAAAAACTGTTTGCATTCCTCTTCTTCAAAAAGCGGAGAAAGCTCACGAATAAATAAGTTTAAGTAAGATTTTATTTCCATAGAATAGCGTAAAAGCTTAAATTTGTTCAAATATACAGTTTTATCAATTTTGGAAGAACACGAATTATATATTTCTCGCTGCGTACAATTAGGCTTACAAGGAATTTTCTCTGCTTTACCCAATCCGTCCGTCGGTGCTGTAATTGTTTACAATGGTATAATTATTGGCGAAGGATATACTTCTGACTATGGCGGAGCACATGCAGAAGTAAATGCCATTAATTCGGTTAAAAATCAGGAGCTACTAAAAAAAAGCACTTTATACGTCAGTCTAGAACCGTGCAGTCATTTTGGAAAAACACCACCTTGCTGTGACTTGGTTATCGAAAAAAAAATTCCAAAAGTAGTGGTAGGCACTACTGATCCTTTCGTCAAAGTTTGCGGCATGGGAATACAGAAAATGAGAAACAGCGGAATTGAAGTAATCACTGGTGTATTGGAAAATGAGTGCCAAACAAGCAATAAACGCTTTTTTACATTTCATCAAAAAAAGCGCCCTTACATTATTTTAAAGTGGGCGGAGACTGCGGATAATTTTATTGCCCCACTGCAAAAAGAAAGCAGCTCTCCTTACTGGATTTCAAATATTTATGCACAGCAAAATGTACATCAATGGCGAAGTGAAGAAATGGCTTTTTTAGTAGGAACAAATACCGTTTTACAAGATAATCCATCTTTGACTACGCGAAATTGGTTTGGTAAAAATCCGGTACGCGTGTATCTGGATCGAAACGGTAAAATAGATAATTCGTTTGCTGTAAAAGACACAAGTTCTCAAACAATCTGTATCACCAACCAAACTGAGTTACAAAATACAGACAAGGTAACTTACATCTTTGCAGACTTTGACCACAATCTACCAGAACAAATTTGTAATATACTTTATCAAAACCACTTATTATCCGTAGTTATAGAAGGCGGAACGAAAACTTTACAATCTTTTATAAATGCCAACCTTTGGGATGAAGCCCGTATATTCATTAGTAATTCTATTCTGAAAACAGGTGTAAAAGCCCCTGTATTTTCCAGTTTTAGTAAATCGGAAACCAAAATCATTTACAACAACACTCTAAAAACTGTTTACCCGTAATATGACATCAGAAAAAGATTCATACCACACAATTTCACAACCCACAGACGAAGTTTTATATAAAGAGAAAAACAGCAAATTTTTTGGCTATGCTTTTCCAATACAAACAGAAGAAGAAGCTAAGGATATTTTAGACAATATTAAAAAACGACATTACAACGCTCGTCATTGGTGTTATGCTTTTCAAATAGGTACGGAACAGCCTTATTACCGTGCCAATGATGATGGCGAGCCGAGCAATACTGCTGGGATGCCTATTTACGGACAAATACAATCATTTGATGTAACTAATATATTAATCATAGTTGTCAGATATTTTGGAGGCATAAAACTTGGTGTTGGCGGTTTAATTACTGCCTATAGAGCTACTGCTCAAATGGCTATGGAAAATGCAAATATGATAGAAAAAACAATTGATAAAAAATTTAAAGTCCGCTTTGAGTACAAGGACATGAATAATGTGATGCGAGTAATAAAAGAAAGAAACCTTACGATTATTCAACAAAAAATGGAAATGAGCTGCGAAATAGAATTGTCAATACGCAAAAATGAATATCCTCAAGCTTTAGAAGCATTTATACCTTTTTATGAAGTTAAAGTAATAGAGTGTAATGCCTCTAATTACTAGCTAGATATATTTAAAAAATAATATTACTATAACTTATTTTTTTCTTCTCCCTTATAAATCCGCTTCCCTGACATATTTGCTCCTGCATTTTTATCCAGTTTTGTAAAAATAAAACTAGAAAATACTGTCAGCATTCCCATAACCAGAAAAGTATATCGGAATACTGATATGTTATCACTACTTAAACCTATATTGCTATTTTTAAACAGTATTAAAAACATTGCTGAAATGGAAATCCCTAGACTAATTGCTAATTGCTGCGTAACTGATAACAGGCTATTGCCTTCACTGGACGTTGCATTGTCTAAATCAGCTAATGAAATAGTATTCATAGACGTAAATTGTACCGCATTAAAAGCTCCGTTCCCTATCATTAACAAAATGACAACCCAAAAGGGAGTATTTTGATTGATAAAGAAAAACATTGAAATTAGCATTCCGGTCAATATAGTATTAAATACCAACGTATTCCGATAACCGAAACGCTTTACAATCGGTACTACAAAACTACGAGAAATAAGATTAGAAAAAGCTTGCGGTATCATCATTAATCCGGCATAAAAAGCAGAGTATCCATATCCTACCTGCAATAAAAGAGGTACCATGAGGGGCATACCTCCTACTCCAAACCGCGTAATAAGATTACCTATTAATCCGATTCTTAAAGTCGTAATTTTTAATAAGTTTAATTTTATAAGCGGATTCGGCTTTTTTCTAGCATAGATTATATATGAAAATATAAGTATTAAAGATAAAATTAATAACAAAACAAGTTGAAACAAAGAAATACGAGGAGAGTTCCATCGTTCAATAACCAAAGTTATAGCGGTCAATCCACCGCTAAAAAGTATCCACCCCAATAAATCGAACTTGCCCACCTTATTAGTAAAGTTGGGAATCACAGAGCGAGCCATCATGACGGCTATAATACCCACTGGTATGTTAATTAAAAAAATCCAGTGCCAAGAAAATTTTTCCACTAAGAATCCCCCTGCCGTGGGTCCTAGCATAGGTCCTATCAATGCAGGTATGGTAATAAAGTTAATTACTTTAAGTAGTTTTTCTTTTGGATAAGCATAAATCAATGTCAATCTGGCTACAGGCACCATCATAGAACCTCCAATAGCTTGGAATATACGTGCACAAATTAATTCACTTAGCGTATCAGAAAGCGAACAAAACAGCGAACCTAATGTAAAAATAGTTACTGCTAAAATAAAAATCCGTTTAGTTCCGTATTTATCTGCCAACCAGCCGCTTAGAGGAATTAAGAGAGCTACCGTTAAAGTATAAGAAACAATAATACTTTGAATTTCTAAAGGCGACTCACCCAAACTCTTTGCTATAGAAGGTAATCCTGTATTTAAGATTGTTCCATCTAGCGCCTGCATGAAAATAGCTAAAGCACCTAACCAAGGTAAATATTTTTGAATTTTAGGATCTCGAATTACGCCTGCCTTCATTGCGTTTCTTTTTATTTCCGTCTTTAAACTATTCAACAATTAGCTGAAATTCCGAAACACGACAAAGATATAACAATATAAAATGTCACTAAAATCAAACCTGTTTTTGAATCGTTAATATTATACCAAAAAAATCAAAGCTACAGCTCAATCCAATTGGCTACTATTTTTTTACCTTCCGCTGTCATATATGACTCCGGATGAAACTGAATTCCTCTTACATTGTAGGTTCGATGGCGAAGAGCCATAATAATACCGCTTTTAGTACATGCTGTAACCTCCAGATCTTTTGGTATATTTTCTCTTTTTACAGCCCATGAATGATATAAACCCACCTGAATATACGACGAAAGAGATTGAAATAGCAATTCAGTATTATCTATCTCAATTTCAAATCGTTGCCCATGATAAACGCGACGTAAATTTATTAGCTCCGCCCCAAAGAACTCAGCTATTGCCTGATGTCCTAAGCAAACTCCCAATATTGGTATAGTATGTTTATATCTTGAAATAATTTCTGACAGCACAGGATATTTTTCCGGCACATCCGGTCCTGGAGAAAGTACGATTCCATCGTACTTTTTCAGTTCATTTAAATCTACCATATCATTTGCTACTACTTCTACCACACAATGGGGATGTTCATCGAAAATCTGGTAAAGATTATAAGTAAAAGAGTCGTGATTATCTATAATAACTATTTTCTTCTGCTGTTTGCTCATAAACAATTTTGTATTTTTGTTTTCAAATAGTTGTTAAAATGGGACTCAAAGATACGATTATCTCAACAATGAATGAACTTGGTCAAAAGAGAAAACCTTTTTTATTTATCGTTGATTTTAAAGGAGAAAGCGCAATTATCAAACCTTTAGACAATTTAAATAATAATGAGATATCTTTCTGTTTTAACGGAGTAAGCAATACCAAAGATACGCTAAACATCTCTAATTTTAATATTGATTGCAACGTTTTTCCAATCCCATTTGAACAATACAAATCGCAATTTCATAAAGTTTATCAACAAATTGAACGAGGTAATACCTATCTGCTCAATCTGACCTTAAAAACTCCAATTAAATTAACTGCTAGCCTACAAGATGTTTACTATACTTCAAAAGCAAAATACAAACTATATGTAAAAGATAAGTTTGTTTGTTTTTCACCGGAAATTTTTGTCCAAATAAAAAATAATACTATTTATTCTTTTCCTATGAAAGGAACTATAAATGCCAACTTTCCAAATGCTGAACAAACTCTTTTAAATGATTCCAAAGAAATTGCAGAACACTATACTATTGTTGATCTTATTCGAAATGATCTGAATATAGTTGCTAAAAAAGTAAAAGTGGATCGATTTCGATATGTGGATAAAATAGAAATTACCAAAGGTGCTATTTTCCAGACAAGTTCACAAATCAGTGGTAAACTATCTGAAAACTGGCACAATCACCTAGGTGATATTTTTTCAAAACTTTTACCTGCCGGATCCGTAACTGGTTCACCTAAAGAAAGTACAGTTAATATTATTGAAAATACAGAAACCTATCATCGAAAATATTATACAGGCATTGGAGGAATTTATGACGGAAGTTCTATAGATAGCGCAGTACTAATCCGCTTTATTGAAAAAGAGAATGACAACTATTTTTATAAAAGCGGCGGCGGAATAACTTTTTCTAGTGATGTAAAAAAAGAATATGAAGAGCTTTTGCAAAAAATATATATTCCTCATTAATTGTATTTATTAAAAAAGTTGCTTTAAAAGCAACTTTTTTAATTTTTAAACTTATTCTAAAACCAGGGTCTTTTATTTACCTGATATGTCTGATAAAAATCTTCGTCCGATTTTGTCAGATAAATAATACCCTCAATAAATCCTATAATTCCTAATGCCCCGCATGTTACAAGAGAAATTACAAGCTGAATTATTCCTTCTTTAGTATATCCCAAATAAAACTTGTGTATTCCAAATGTTCCTAAAAGAATACCCAGTATTCCCGCTACTACTTTTTTGTTGTCTTGGATCGGCTGTGCGTCCTTTGATGTTACTTGTTCCATTACCTTAACTTTTTTAGCAAATTTATACAGTTTATTTTAATATCAAAATAGGATTCATTTTTTTATGATAAAAAAAACAAAATGATAATTTATAGTTAATAATTAATCTATAAAGAATGACTTTTTTCAATAAAAACCTCTCCATTTTCATTTATTTTTTAAATATAAACTTTCATTTCTTCTTCATTTTTCAATAATATCTTTCTCATAACAAATAATAAGGATAGTATAAATTATTATATTTACACGTTTCTTTTTAAAAATTATAATTTTATGAAATACATATTTATATTGTTTTCTGCATTATTTTCAATAACCTTTTTGACAGCACAAAACCGTTCTGATTTTAATATTAATGGTACGGTGAAAAATATTGATAATCCTCAAATCGTATATCTGCGAACACTAAAAGCTGACCAAAATATTTTTGTAAATATAGATTCTGTCAAAATAGAAAACGGACAGTTTGAATTTAAAGGCAATATTGAAAACATCTCTTATGCTTCCTTTTATATTGGAAAGGATAAATATCCTTTCTTCCTAGAAAAAGGAAATATAAAAGCTAATCTTGAAAAAACAAATCAGGAAGAACACGAAGTAAAAATTTCTGTCACAGGAACAAAAACCAATGATGAATTTAACGCATTTTCGCAAAAACTATATAAATTGCAAAGCGAAACTTCTCAGTATCGAGACAAAAATCAAGATGAGCTGACTAATGCCATCCTCAATCAGGATCAAAAAAAATTAGAACAATTTTCTGAGGAATTCAGTAAATATGTAAATAAAATATCTACTATTATAGACCAGCAATTAACAAATAATCCTAATTCTTATACTTCATTAGTTATTCTCTACCAAAAAATAGAAAGTAATCTGATTAGCAAAAGCAATGCAGAAACTTTGTTTTCAAAAGTCAAACCAAATTTAAAAAACTCTAATATTGGTATCACTATTTCTAAACTTATAGATGAAATGGAATTAACTAAAGTACGCATCGGTGATATAGCACCTGATTTCTCCGGAAAAAATCCACAAGGCGAAACAATTACTTTAAACGACAATTTAAATAAAGTTACAATTGTTCATTTTTGGGCTCCATGGTGTCCCGCATGTAGAGCAAAAATACATTTTTTACAGGAAGCCTATTTAAATTTCAAGCAAAAAGGACTAAATATTATTAGTATCTGCGTAGGAGAAGATGGAGAAGAATGGCGAAGTGAAATTAATGAGTATCAACTAGATTGGTTCCATATTTCTGATCTGGCACCTATTCAGGATTTATATGGAATACAAACAATTCCTACTTTGTTTATTTTAGACAAAAACGGCAAAGTTTTGGAAATTAATAATATAGACAAAGATTTATACACTACTGTTCAAAAATACCTAAACAACTAGAGCACTATATACCAATTAGTTATTCAAAAATCATATTTTTTGAGGTAATTCTGTAACAATTTTTGATTACAGACGACATATAGACATGAACAAATCACTAGAGCAAGAATTTATACAACTGCTGGATAAGAATCAAAATCTTATCCATAAAGTTTGTCGGCTGTATACATCAGATGATTTTTCTCACAAAGATTTGTTTCAGGAAATTTCTATTCAACTTTGGAACGCTTTTCCAAAATTTCGGGGTGATTCCAAATTTACAACGTGGGCATACAGAGTTGCCTTAAATACGGCTATTTCACTTTACCGGAAAAAGGATAAAAGTGTCAATACTATCGTTTTTGATAATACTATTCACAAGTTTGAATACAGTGATTACAATTACGAAGAAGAAGAGCAGTTAAAGTTAATGTACAAAGCTGTACACCAGCTTAATGACATTGAAAAAGCTTTAGTTTTCATGTATTTGGAGGATAAAAATTATGAGGAAATCTCCGAAACATTAGGAATCAGTGAAATTAATGCCAGAGTAAAAATGAATAGAATAAAGTCTAAACTAAAAAAGATCTTAAATCCATAGGAAAGTATATATGAAGGAGCTTGATTTATTAAAAAAGCATTGGAATGAAACTAAGGATTTTCCAAAAGTTTCTACTGCAGAAATTGAGAAGATGATTCACAAAAAATCATCATCTATTGTTATGTGGATTCTTTTTATCAGTATTTTAGAATTTTTATGTCTAAATCTCGTGAGTTATTTTTTTCTGGACGATGACGGCATCAATGTAAATGTTAGTGTAAACAGACCTGAAAGCAATTCATCTTTCGTATTCATGATTGAAAATATTGATTATATTTCCGGTGCAATTTCTCTTTTCTTTATTGTGCTTTTCTACTTTAACTACAGAAAAATACATGTTGCTTCATCTACTAAAATGTTAATGAAACAAATAATAAAAACAAGAAAAACAGTAAATTATTATATCTACACTAATATTGTAATGATCTTAATTTGCTTCATCATTGCTACAGTAAATATTTTTCAAAGCAATGAAAACCAGCAATTCTCTACAGAAAACTATATTATTGCTATTAGCGTTTTATCTATTGTATGTCTGTTATTTTTAGGAGTTGTTTGGCTATACTATAAACTAGTGTACGGGATATTGATTAAGCGCCTGATGAAAAATCACAAAGAACTTGAAAAAATAGATTTGGAATAATATTAATTACTTATCTTGCAGTTACATCTTTTTTAAGAAACGGACAATGACTATTACACAGTTAATATATGTTTTAGCAGTTGCTGAGCATAAAAATTTCACACTTGCCGCAGAAAAAACTTTTGTAACCCAACCCACACTTAGTATGCAGATACAAAAGTTGGAAGAGGAATTAGATGTTTTGATTTTTGATCGTTCTACCAAACCTATTCAGCCTACGGCAATCGGTACAATTATTATTAAGCAGGCTCAAAAAATAGTAAATGAATCAGACCGAATAAAAGATTTAATAGACCAGGAAAAAGGCTTTATAGGCGGTGAATTCAGGTTGGGAATCATTCCTACCGTTACGCCTACTTTATTACCCATGTTTTTAAAATCATTTTTAAAAAAACACAGTGAAGTAGAACTGATTATTGAAGAATATACTACCGAAGAAATTATATCGAGATTAAGAAATGGTTATTTAGACGCAGGAATTGCAGCTACACCGCTGGAAGAAAAAGATATTTTTGAAAAGGTCCTTTTTTACGAGCCTTTTGTAGGCTACATTCCTCCTCAATTCAGAAGCGGACTTGACAAAGAAATTACTGCCGATCAATTAGATTTACAAAAACTGTTATTATTACAAGACGGACACTGCTTCCGAGATGGAATCATAAATATCTGTAATAATAAAAACATGTTAGAAAATAGGAAGTTTAAATTAGAAAGCGGAAGTTTTGAAACCCTCATTCAACTTTCTAAGGAAGGGTTTGGCTATACCTTACTTCCTTATTTGCATACCTTAATTTTAAATCGTGAAGATCAAAGTAATTTAATCCAGTTTAAAGCCCCCAAGCCTGCTCGTGAAATCAGTCTAATATACGCTAAAAACGAATTAAAAATTCAAATTATAAATGCATTGTATGACTCTATTTTGGGAATTATACGCGGAGCAATCGCTTTTCAGGATGTAAAAATCATAAGTCCGAAAAAAAGAAAATAAAAAGGGAGTGCTTTTAGGCAATCCCTTATTCTGTTTTATTATTCTTCATCTTCACCTTTAATGACAAGTCTGAATCCTTCTCCGTGAATATTTAAAATTTCAACTGATTCATCTCTTTTCAGATATTTTCTCAGTTTAGCAATATAAACATCCATACTGCGAGAAGTGAAATAATTATCATCTCTCCAGATTTTAGTCAGAGCAACTTCACGTGGCATTAAATCGTTTTCATAAATTGCCAATATCTTTAATAGCTCATTTTCTTTCGGAGATAATTTGATTGGTTCCTCATTTTCATAAGTTAAAAATCTCAATTTAGAATTCAAATGGAATTTTCCGATCTGGAATTCAAATTTTGTATTATCTGTTTTTATCTCTGACGACTTTCTATGAATAATCGCTTTAATTTTCATCAATAAAACTTCTGAATCAAAAGGCTTATTTAAATAATCGTCCGCACCGACCTTATATCCTTTTAACACATCTTCTTTCATTGATTTTGCAGTTAAGAAGATGATAGGAATTTCTTTGTTCTTTTCTCTAATTTCTTTTGCTAATGTAAATCCGTCTTTATAAGGCATCATTACATCCAAAATACAAAGGTCAAAAGTGTCCCGTTTAAATTTTTCAAAACCTTCCATTCCGTTTTTAGCCAAAGTGACATCAAAGTCATTGATTGCTAAGTAATCTTTCAAAATCGCTCCAAAATTTGGATCGTCTTCTACTAATAAAATCTTTTTGTTGTTTGTTGTTTCCATATATATATTATTGCTTAATTTATTAATGGTATTTTTATAATAAAGGTACTTCCTTTCCCTTTTTCGCTTTCCACATACACCTGTCCATTATGATCTTCTACTATTTGCTGTACGTAAGCCAACCCTAATCCATGTCCTTTTACATCGTGCAAATCTCCTGTGTGCTCGCGATAGAATTTATCAAAAATCCTCTTTTGAGCATTTTTACTCATACCTACTCCTTGATCTTCAATTTTTATCAATATATAATCTTTTACATTTTCTGTGTATACATTGATAACCGGACTGTTTTTTGAATACTTAATAGCATTATCTAAAATATTCACTATAACACTGGTAAAATGAAAATCATTTCCTAATATATCGCATCGTTTAGCATCCAGATGAAGATTTATTTCCCCTCCTTTATCCTGAATGATTAAACTTACGTGATCTACTGCAGACTCAATTGTTTCGTGTACATCCATTGTCGATTTTTCAACATCCAATTCTCTTTTTTCTAACTTGGATATTCTCAACACATTTTCTACTTGTGCGTGCATTCTCTTGTTTTCGTCTCGTATCATTTGAAGATAACGATTGACTTTCTCAGCATCACCGATTACTTTCGGGTTTCTAATTGCATCTAAGGCTAAATTAATCGTTGCAATCGGCGTTTTAAATTCATGCGTCATATTGTTGATAAAATCTGTCTTAATTTCAGAAATCTGTTTTTGTTTTATCAACTGGTTAATAGCATTTAAATATGCAGCTATAATCACAATGGTAAACAATACGGATAAAAGCGTAATTCCAATTAAAGAAGAAAACAGATACTTTGTTTTTTCAGGAAAAGTAACGTATAAATGGTATTTACTTTTTCCTTCATTATCAGTCAATAGCGGTACTCCGTATGTTGAACCCTCTTCATATACAAAATCTTCCGATTTAACTTTAGTTGACAGTCCTTTGTTGTAAATACCATATTCAAAATGGGCATTTACCCCAGATTGCTTTAATTCTTTCTCCAGAAGTTCTTTCAGTTTAGCTTTAGAAATACGTTCATCTATGCTTCTCAAAGCAACAATATCTTTAAAATAAATTTCAAATTGTGCTTTATCCAGTACATCTAAGTTTTCTGATTTTTCAATTACCTCATCCGGATAGTTTTGCTGCAAGCCGCTGTTTCTATCAAAATTATTTCCTTTGTATATTTCAGTCTTTCTTTTCGAAACAAGGTTTTTAATCCTTAAACTATCATCTGCTTTATTATCAAAGAGCGAGCTTTTTAAATTATAATCCTCTAATATTAATGTATTAGAATAAATAATCTGTTCGTTGGTTGCGGGATTTCTCTCAGCAATAAAATATTGTTTTAATTCTACTTGTTTAGGTGGTGTCCCTATACTATCCTTAAGCTGATTATACTTTTTATAAAAGTCTGTAGCCTCATTTTGCTGAATAATACTAGCGACATTACCAATGACTTGTTGAACATGGTATTTGAATTGTTCCTCATTGTTTTTATAGGAACTGACAATCCAATATAATTGCACAATGATAATTCCTATCAAAGAGAAACTCATTACGCCAACCAATAGCCGAAAACGTATTTTATTCATAACCATTCAAATTTAACATTAAAAAGACACCTACACAAGATGATAACATAAAATTAACACACTAAATTGAATTATTTCTCAAATTAATATCCTCAATAATATTTTTAATCTCTTTTTTTACTAATTCTTTATCAACATTAATAATTACCCAATCACAAAAAGGTATTTTATCTTCGTCTTTGAGCTGATTCCTTATAATATCCCTAATATTTTTTACTGTTACTCCATCTCTTTTTACAACTCTTTTAACTCTAATTTCTTCCGGAGCTGTCACCAAAATGATATAATCACAAGTTTTATATAATTTTTGCTCAAAAAGCAGAGCACTTTCCTTTATCACAAAAGAATATTTTTGATGAAGATCTACCCATTGTTCAAAATCTTTTTTAACTGCCGGATGAACAATAGCATTCAACTTTTCCAACAAATGACTTTCTTTAAAAACGATTTCTCTTATTCTTTTTCTATCTAGTTTCCCTTTTTTTTGTACATTTTCGTCAAATATTCCCTGTATTTTCTGTATAATTTCTGGCTTATCCATGATGGTTTTTGCTCTTTCATCTGAAATGTAAACAGGAATCCCCTCTTCTTTGAAAAAATTGGCAACCATTGTTTTTCCGCTGCCTATTCCTCCTGTCAGTCCTACTATCTTTGTCATCTTTTACTTATTTAAAAAACATTTCAGGCATGCCTTCTTCTGGTTTTTTCTGCAATATATTCAATACAAAATTGGATTTAGCAAACCCAATGCCATACCCAAAAAACTGTACTAATACAGCTATTATTGACAAAAAACCGATAAGCAGACTTTTTTCTTTCCTTGTTGCGAGTACAAAAACTATAAAAAAATAGATAAAATATCCCGTAATAAAGTAAGGATTTCCTAAAAAAAGAAGCAATATACCTACTGATAAACCTGCCATAAAGATTAGTGGAAACCAATAAGTAATTTTTGAATAAGAGGGATATCTTTGATTTAAAATTGGTCTTGCTTTCCCAAACTTTCTAACCTGCTTATAAAATTTACTCCAATCTATTCTTCTTTTGTGATACACATACGCATTTGGAAACAATTCTGTCTCAAATCCCAAATTCCACAATCGGATAGTCAGATCAGGATCCTCGCCGGGATGGATTTTTCCGAATCCTCCTGATTGAATAAAAGCTTCCGCTGATATTCCCATATTAAAACTTCGAGGCTGAAACTTCCCTATTCTTTCAGAACTACCCCGAATTCCACCTGTAGTCAAAAAGCAAGTCATCGAAAAATTAATTGCTTTCTGAATATTAGAAAAACTCTCTAATGCTTTATCTGGACCACCAAAACAATGAACAAAGTTTTCTGTCAGATAATAATCTACTGTGCTTAAATATTGAGATGGCAATATGCAATCAGAATCTAAAATGATAAAGTAGTTTCCTTTTGCCTTTTTCATCCCATAATTTCTTGAATCTCCAGGGCCAGAATTGTTTTTATAGAAATAAGATATAGTCAGACTTTCGTCATATTTTTTAACAATATCACGGGAGTCAACCGAAGATCCATCCTCTACGATTACAATTTCAAATTCCTTCTCGTAAGTTTGCAAAACTAAACTCTGCAAAAGTTCATCTATTTCATCTGGTCTATTGTAAACAGGTATGATAAAAGAATAAAACATTTATATTTTTTTATTAAACTAATAACAAAAATATCGCTAAGTATTGTAAAACAAAAATTGATTATTATATTTATCAATACTTTTTTAAAAGTTTGTTTGTTTTCGTAAATTTATTTGCGAAAGCCAAACTGAAGTTGTTATTAATTTTATAAAACAAACTATGAGTACAATCAATATACTATGGGTGGATGATGAAGTGGATTTATTAAAACCTCATATTCTATTTTTGGAGAAAAAAAATTATGAAGTAAGTACGTGTACCAACGGCGCAGATGCTATTGACCTATTTAAAGAAAAAGATTTTGATATTGTCTTTTTAGACGAAAATATGCCCGGATTATCAGGTTTAGAAACCTTAAACGAAATTAAAGCCATAAAAAATAATATTCCGGTTATTATGATAACCAAAAGTGAGGAAGAATATATTATGGAAGAGGCTATCGGAGCCAAAATCTCAGATTATTTAATAAAGCCGGTTAATCCCAATCAAATCTTACTCAGCTTAAAGAAAAACTTAGATGATTCTCGCTTAATTTCAGAAAAATCCTCTTTGAGTTACCAACGCGAGTTTAGAAACATTTCGCTGGATTTGATGAATGTCAATTCATATGAAGATTGGACATCACTTTATCGAAAACTATTGTATTGGGAAAGTAAACTAGAGGATATAGAAGATCAAAACCTTCTCAATATATTGGAAGGACAAAGGGATGAAGCTAATTCTTTATTTGGAAAGTACATCGAAAAAAACTATGAATACTGGATTAATAATCCGGAAGACAGTCCTGTTTTATCCCATCAGATTTTTCGAAAATGGGTTGCTCCGGAATTAAGTAAAGAAGACAGCAAAGTATTATTTATCGTTATTGACAACTTACGATATGATCAATGGCGAGCTTTTGAACCGATTGTAGCCAATCATTATAAAACAGAAAGCGAAAACAGTTTTTTTTCTATCTTGCCAACAGCTACCCAATATGCGCGAAATGCCATTTTTTCGGGCTTAACTCCTTTGCAAATGGAGAGTCAGCATCCTGATTATTGGAAAAACGATGTAGATGAAGGTGGAAAAAATATGTTTGAAAATGAATTTTTACAAGCGCAATTAAGACGATTAAGGCTTAATATTTCAAATGAATATTTTAAAATTACCGGACAGCGCGACGGAAAGAAATTAGTTGATAATTTTAATTCACTTAAAAATAATAAATTAATTTCGATTGTCTACAATTTTGTCGATATGATTTCACATGCGAAAACTGAAATGGAAGTAATAAAAGAGCTTGCTTCTAACGATAAAGCGTATCGTTCACTTACCGTAAGCTGGTTTAAGAACTCACCTTTATTAGAAATCATCCAGCAAGCGCAACAAGCAGGTTACAAATTAATAATTACAACCGATCACGGAACTATTAACTGTAAAACTCCTTCAAAGGTTATAGGCGATAAAAACACAAGCCTGAATCTAAGATATAAAACTGGTAAAAGCCTTACTTTTGAGCACAAAGACGTCTATTATGTAAAAGATCCTAAAAAAATACAATTACCTGCAATAAACCTTAGCAGCTCGTTTATTTTTGCAAAAAATGATAATTTTCTAGCCTATCAAAACAATTATAACTATTATGTGTCCTATTTTAAAAATACATATCAGCACGGAGGCATATCTCTGGAAGAAATGATTGTTCCTTTTATAATTTTAAACCCAAGATAAAAATCACAATGGAAATCATCTTTTCATTAGAAGAAATTCAGAATATTTCAAAGGAAGTATTATCCCATATTCAATATAAAATAGTTATCTTTAATGCTCCTATGGGGGCTGGAAAAACTACTTTAATCAAGGCAGTAGCAAAAGAATTAGGCGTTTTAGATATGACCAATAGTCCTACTTTTTCTATTGTAAACGAATATAGATCCGAGTTTACTGGAAATAAAATATATCATTTCGATTTATATCGTTTAAACAATGAAGAGGAAGCATATGATATGGGAATGGATGAATACTTATATTCGGGAGAATGGTGTTTTATCGAATGGCCTGATAAAACCCCTACTTTAATTCCAGAGCAACACGCTTTAATTGAACTGGAAATATTATCTGATGGCAGACGAAAATTAATTTTGAGTAATAATTAAAAGAAATGGCAAAGTCAACTCCTTTTACTTCAAAAGATTTAATTCCTCAAGAGGAATGCCTTTTTATTCAACCCAGAAAAAGCGATTTATTTATTGGAGTTCCAAAAGAAAACTTTTCTATTGAAAAAAGGATTTGCATAACCCCCGAAGCTGTTCAGACTTTAAGCTCCTATGGACACAAAATTTTAATTGAAAAAGGAGCCGGAGAAGCTGTCGGCTATACTGATTTAGAATACAGCAAAGCCGGAGCAGAAATAACTACAGATGTCAAGAAAGTATTTGGTTGTCCAATTGTAGTAAAAGTTGTGCCTCCAACGTTGGAAGAAATTAAAATGATGGCTCAAAACAGTATTCTGTGGTCAACCATTCAGCCCAAAACAACAAACAAAAAATACTTTGAAGCACTTTTAAAAAAGAAAATTTCAGCTATAGGACTTGACTTTATCAAAGATGAAAACGGTTCATATCCTGCCATTTGTGCATTAAGCGAAATTGCCGGTACCTCGTCAATTTTAATTGCTTCTGAGCTTATGGCTACTTCTAATAAAGGAAAAGGACTATTGTTTGGAAATATTACTGGAGTAATGCCTACTGAGGTTGTTATTCTGGGGGCGGGAATTGTCGCAGAATATGCTGCAAGAGCAGCAGTAGGACTAGGAGCAAATGTAAAAGTTTTTGACAACTCCATACAAAAGCTAAAAAAACTACAAAACAACTTACCTATCCGAATCAGCACGTCTACTATTCAGGAAAAAATACTACAAAAAGCCTTAATGCGTTGTGATGTAGCCATTGGAGCTATCAGAGGTAAAAACAGAGCTCCGATTATTGTAACAGAAACTATGGTTGAGAACATGAAAAAGGGTTCCATTATTATTGATGTTTCAATCGATACAGGCGGGTGTTTTGAGACATCCGAACTAACTACTCATGAGAAGCCGACAATAGTGAAAAATGGCGTTATTCATTACGGCGTACCTAATATCACTTCTCGCTATTGTAAAACTGCCTCAATGGCAATAAGCAATATTATTACTCCTTTTTTAATCAATTTTTCAGAAAACGGTGGACTAGATGGAGTTCTCCATCAGGAAAACATATTGACATCAGGTATCTACTCTTATAAAGGAATTATTACTAATCAAGTGATTGCTAATTGGTTTAACCTCGATTACAGAGATATTCAGTTATTTATATTTTAATTTAGTCATCATACTGGTTTTAATACTATGAATTACTAAATTTGCACAAAACTATTTCGAATGAAATTTTCTCAAAGATTAGCTTATTATTTGTTTGGTCTATTAATCGGATGTATCTTTTTATTATACTTTTTTGGAGAAAAGAAAACAGAATTTTGCTATCTTCCAAACTGTCGTGTTTTAAAAGAACTGCGAACAAAACCTATGGCATACAGTCATAAAGTAGATAGTATTTTACAGCAAAATTGGATTGAAAAAAAAGATATTGAAAAAATACTTCAACACGGAAAAGTAGACTTTTCCCAAAGCAATAAGGAATTTGAAAACGGAAAAATTTATGTTATTAATGGCATGAATAAAAAAAATGAACCTATAACTATAAAAATAATCAACTATTCTGATAATAGTAAGTTATACGATATAGTAAAAGATAATTCAAAATAAGTTTATACATTTCAACAATCTATTGAGCTTAAAATAAAACAAATATCTTTTATTTAATATAAACAGTTCGTCTATAAGCTACGACCTGAGACGCATCGCGTGCTTCTATTAAAATTTGATTGTATTCATTAACTCCTTTTTGCGGATTGACTATTTGTTGCCTAACCACCCAAAAAAATTCTTTTTTATTAGAATCAAATTCAAAAGAAACAGATTCGATCGGTTCTATAGATGGACCTGCCTCTTTCGCTATTTCTATAACTTTGCATACTGTTAATTCACTATCGAGTATTCTTTTTTCTTCTTCCTCCGGAAAAAGCAGTTCAGAAATAATCTGCTGATAGTCATCTAAAGCTATCCCAACACAATATTTTACATCTTTTATTGGTTCAAAGTTATAAAAGAAAAAGTATTTTGTTTTACACTTTGACATATCTACTACCGGATAACGAGCATGAAACTTAGAGATACTATCGTAATAACTAATAGCAACAGACTTAAAGCTTAATTTATCTACAAAATCCTTACCTATTTTTTTTGACAACAAAGCTTCTAAATTACTTTTTATCTCGTCTATATTCGAAGGAGCCAAATCCATAGGTCTGTCCAGATAATAATACCCTACATCAGATTTTCCTGCATCAACAGAAAACTTAAACGTAGGACAATGATCAATATATTCAGAGCTATTAAAATCACCACCAACTATTAATTTATCATAATATTTACACTGCGAAAATATTATATATGTAGGCAATAAGAAGAAGATTGCCATTATTATTGTTTTTTCTACTTTCATATTTCAATATAATTACCCAAAAATACATAAGTATTTAAGATATGAAAACTTTTCTCATAAATATTTTCTAAAACTCATAAAACAACTTATTATTTAGCGCTACATAAGTTCAAGTTCTTTCAACAATCATTAAAATATTTGCTACCACATGCCTATAATTGCTAATCTATCATTTTGGAAATTTACTTTTTCTTTCTTCATATTATTAACTATAATACAATCGGAAATACCCAATGTAAAAACTTGATCGTTTATCTTTAAAAATGTAGGGAATAAAGTAAATACACATAAAATACTAGCATTAAAAGCTTCTTGCCCTTTACTGATTTTAAGAGAAACATTTTCGATCTCTTTTTTTATCATAAGGTTAAAATCCATCCCCAAGGAATAGGACTCAACGTCATCCGAAGAATCAAATTTTAGTATTTCATGTTTTTGATACGTTTCAATTATTCCGTTACGCTGTATTTCTAAGTCATTATCCAGCATCAACAAAAAGCGTTGATAACCGTCAAATCTTGTAAACACTGAAGGTTCTTTTTCTATAGTTGCACTACTAATTCTAAAATCAAAATCTTTATCTGAATATTGAGCTCTTATAGGAGAAATAAAGTATTGAAAAGTTTTTCCACCATTCCAATAATCCGGTTTTATATCGGCTTTACTGATTTGTGTAATTATCATAAAAAAGATTTAAACAAAAAAGATGTGCTATTAGATAGCACATCTTTTTTATATTATAAAACCAAGTTATCGGATTAGTTTTTTATACTTTAATCTTGTAGGGGCAGTATCACCCAAACGCTTTTTGCGGTTTTCTTCATATTCCGAGAATGAACCTTCAAAGAAATAAACTTGGGACTCACCTTCGAATGCTAAAATATGCGTACATATTCTATCTAAAAACCAACGATCGTGAGAAATAACGACTGCACAGCCCGCAAAATTCTCTAATCCTTCTTCTAATGCACGTAAAGTATTCACATCCAAATCATTGGTTGGCTCATCTAGCAATAATACGTTACCTTCTTCTCTTAGAGTCATTGCTAAATGCAACCTATTCCTTTCTCCTCCTGAAAGGGTTTCAACTTTTTTATTTTGCTCTGCCCCACTAAAGTTAAATCTACTTAGATATGCTCTAGAATTTACTTGTCTTCCTCCCATCATAATCAACTCTTGTCCATCACAAAAGTTTTCCCAAATAGACTTCTGAGGATCAATATTACTGTGCGATTGATCCACATAAGCAATTTTTACGGTATCACCTATTGAAAACTCTCCTGAATCTGGTTTTTGCTCTCCCATTATCATTCGGAAAATAGTTGATTTTCCTGCGCCATTAGGTCCTATAATCCCAACTATACCTGCCTGCGGTAAAGTAAAGTTCAAATTGTCGTATAATAATTTATCTCCAAAAGCTTTAGCTACATTTTTTGCTTGAATAACATTTGTTCCCAAGCGAGGACCATTTGGAATATAAATTTCTAATTTTTCCTCTAATTGTTTCTGGTCTTCGTTCAACAATTTATCGTAGTTGTTTAAGCGGGCTTTTTGTTTGGTTTGGCGTCCTTTAGCTCCTTGTCTTACCCATTCCAACTCTCTTTCTAATGTTTTCCTACGTTTAGAGGCTGTTTTTTCTTCTTGCTCCAATCGTTTAGCTTTTTGATCTAGCCAAGACGAATAATTTCCTTTCCACGGAATTCCTTCTCCTCTATCTAATTCTAAAATCCATCCTGCTACATTATCTAAAAAATAGCGATCATGCGTTACAGCGATAACTGTTCCCTTATATTGTTGTAAATGTTGTTCTAACCAATGTACTGATTCAGCATCCAAGTGGTTGGTTGGTTCATCTAATAATAATACATCCGGTTGTTGCAAAAGCAGTCTGCAAAGTGCCACTCTCCGGCGTTCTCCTCCTGATAAAATTTTAATTGGTGTATCTGATTCCGGTGTACGTAGTGCATCCATTGCTATAGATAACTTCGTATCTAGTTCCCACCCTCCGGCAGCATCTATTTTATCTTGTAGTTCTGCCTGACGATCCATTAATTTCTGCATTTTATCTGCATCTTCATATACTTCCGGTAAGCCAAACATATCATTTATTTGATTAAACTCATCTAAAATAGCAACGATTTCCGATGCACCTTCTTTTACTATTTCAATAACTGTTTTGCTTTCATCTAACACAGGTTCTTGCTCCAAATATCCCACCGTATATCCGGGTGCAAATACCACATCACCTTGATAATTTTTATCTACTCCTGCTATAATTTTTAAAAGAGAAGACTTTCCAGAGCCGTTTAATCCTAAAATACCTATTTTGGCTCCATAAAAAAAGCTCAAATAAATATCTTTAAGAACCGTTTTGTTTGTTGATGAGTATGTTTTACTCACCTTTGACATCGAAAAAATAACTTTTTTATCGTCTGACATAAAATATAATATATTGAAATCGTTAAATAAATTACAGCAAGTAAAAACAAAATATAATGTGTAGTACTTCTCCGTCAAAAATAAGGTTTATTCATTGATTTAAAAAACAAAAGATGCAGTATAAATATTATTTAGAAGTTTGTTATTTTTAATACAACTCAATTTCTGTTTTTGAAAAAATCAGTATATTTACTACTATAAAAAAGTTTTTTCTTATGGAATTTAATAAAGAATTAGCATCCAAAATAACGTTAAAGGTAAATGAAAAAAATATTTTATTAACGTTTGATGATGGAGCTACTAAAATCATGGAAATTGGCGAGTTAATAGATGTTGCCATTTGGTCTGAAAACCACAAGCTATTAGTAACTTTAAAAAATGGACAAGTAAGGCTTTATCACGATTTGATTAATTTTGAAATTATCTAAAAAAACATCCTTTTATATAAAAGGGTGTTTTTTTTATTACTATCTGATAAAGATATTTTTTCTTTCACCCAATTAATATATCTTAATAAAGTTTATTTTTTCTTGGTTATTAGTATTTTCCTTAGTAAATTAGTAATGAATTAAAACTTCATTGCTATGGACTATATTTATTTAAAATCACCTGTATCCGATTGCCCTGACAATCATAAAAATCAATACTTTGATCCTTCTATTGATTCTTATATCTGTACAACCTGTAAGGAGGAATTTCCTGCTAATAACTTTTCAGACCAAACAGAGGAGATAGAAAACTATGATAATGAATATGAAAATTATATTGGAATTTAAAAAATCGTATTTCTATTTTTGAAGTTATGGTACTTAAAACTTTGTGTAAGTATTCATTAAGCTTTTTTATACTCTTCCTTTTAAAGCGTTAAAAACCCATGCTATCGCGAAAAAACCTAAGCCGACTGCAGTAAATCCCCAACCAGCAATTTCATAATACTTAAATGCTCCCAAAGCTATAAGGAGCATCCCCATTAAAATCATAATCAGTGTTGCGTACCCTAAAATTTTATTTTTATCTAATTTATATGCCATAAGATTACCCCTAGTTCTAATTAAATACCTTAATCAACATTTCTTTCAACAAATCATTTAAAGACAGATTTACTGCTCCAACTCCTTTGCTTTTTAAATCTATAATTTTTAGATGTTCAATAATTTTACTTACTTTTTTCATAGGATAATTTTTGAAGCCTATTTCATAATCTTTAATCGCATACTGATTAATTTTTAGCTGTTTCATAACATTAGAAGGAGACTTATCTTTTAATCCATGGTAAAGCAATAATTTTGAAAAATAAGAGTAGATGATTCCCATTGTTAAAACAACAGGATTATTTTTAGGATTTTGAGAGAAGTAATCTACTATTTTATAAGCAACTAACTGATTTCGATCAACAATTCCCTTTATCAGTTCAAAGTTATTGAAATCCTTACTAATACCTATATTTTTTTCAACTATATCCGCGGTAATCGCGCTTCCTTTCGGAAGCATAATCATCAATTTGTTTATTTCATTTGCTATTTTAGATAAATCATTACCCAAAAACTCTACCAACATTGCAGAAGCTTTAACGTCAATAGCATAATTTCGGGATTCAATTAGTTTTCTAACCCAAGATTCTACCTGATAATCTTTTAATTTTTTACTTTCAAACAGAACTCCGTTTTTATCAAGTGTTTTATAAATTTTTTTTCGTTTATCCAGCGATTTATATTTATAGCACATTACCAATACCGTAGAAGGTTGAAACTGATTGGCGTACTCTTCTAATTGATCAATTGTTCGAGCTAAATCCTGAGCTTCTTTAACAATAATAACTTGTTTTTCTGCCATTAAAGGAAATCGTTTAGCATTTGAAGCAATCTCCTGTATAGTTACATCTCTCCCATACAATATCATTTGATTAAAGCTTTTTTCATCCTCTGTCAATACAGTTTGTTCAATATATTCTGATATTTTGTCTATATAATAAGGCTCGTCTCCCATTAAAAAATAAATGGGGGCAGCCTGACCCGATTTTATATTTTTTATTATTTCCTTTATACGATCCAAAATATTCTTTTTGACTTTTAAATTGTTCCATTGTTAAAGAAAAAATATATTTGCTTTATGCAAAAACTAAATTTTCCTTCATTTGAATTTCGTTTCAAAAATAGTAAAAATAGATTATCTATTTTTGACGTCATCCGTAAAAAGTTTATATTGCTAACTCCTGAGGAATGGGTAAGGCAACATGTTTTACATGAATTGATATATCTAAAAAAATACCCCTTATCATTAATAAGTGTAGAAAAATCACTTGCTATCAATGGATTAATCAAAAGATATGACCTTGTCATTTATAAGCCTAATGGCGATATATCTATCCTGGTAGAATGCAAAGCCCCCCTTGTAAAAATTAACCAGCAGACATTTGATCAAATAGCTCAATACAATTTTCAGCTCCGAGCAGATTATTTATATATAACTAACGGAATGAATCATTACTTTTGTCAGATGGATTACCAAAACGGCAAATATGTATTTTTAAAATCACTTCCTGATTATTCACCCCAAACTAATTGATTTATCAAATTATGGATAAACTTTTTGCTATCGCAATTCTCAACTGGAATGGAAAAGAGCTACTTCAAAAATTTTTGCCTTCAATTATTTTATATTCACCAAACACGAATATTTATGTTATTGATAATGCTTCTACAGATGATTCAGTCTTATTTCTACAAGAAAATTTTCCACAAGTTACAATTATTCAAAATAATGAAAATTACGGTTTTGCAAAAGGCTATAACAAAGGACTTAAAAATATAAAGGAGCCCTATTTAGCTTTAGTAAACTCTGATGTAGAAGTAACAAAAAATTGGCTAGATCCAATCCAAAATATTTTTGACAACGAACCTGAAACAGCTGTTATTCAGCCTAAAATACTAGATTACAATCGCCCTACTCACTTTGAGTATGCGGGGGCTGCAGGCGGTTTCATAGATAAATACGGCTTCTCATTTTGCAGAGGACGCATATTTGATACTATTGAAGAAGATCAACATCAATATGAAGACATTATTGATATTTTTTGGGCCTCAGGAGCCTGTTTTTTCATTCGGAACGATGTTTATAAAAAATTAGAAGGATTTGACGAAGACTTTTTTGCCCATCAGGAAGAAATTGATTTATGCTGGAGAATACAAAATACAGGCAAAAAAGTTAAATACTGTGCTTTTTCTGTAATATATCATGTGGGAGGTGCTACATTACAATACCACAATCCGTGGAAAACCTACCTCAATTTTAGAAATTCTCTACTAATGATGCATAAAAATCTACCCGATAAAAAAAGGTTTCAAATTATTTTTATTCGTTTGTGTTTAGACGGGATTGCCGGCTTCCGTTTTATCCTAATGCTAAAACCCAAGCATTGTCTGGCTATCATCAGATCTCACCTCGCTTATTATAAACGAATTACAAAAATTAAACTTAAAAAATATCCTAGCAAAACTAATCACTATTTTAAAGTCAAATCAATTGTTATAGCATATTTTGTTAAAAGAAAAAAAGAATATAATCACTTGCTTTTTAATCTAAAAAATTATAATTAAAAAATAGGTTATTTGCACAGTTTTTGTTACTTTTGATGTAGAAATTAATCTTTTTTAATTATGAAAAAAATCGTTTTAGGGTTATCCGTTTTAGCACTAACAATGGCTTCTTGTGGTACTAAACAAAAAATTGCTGATTTAGAGGCTAAAAATAAAGAAGTACAAGATTTATTAAATACTTGTACAATCAAGCTAAATTCAGCTATTGCTGAAAGAAATTTGCTTTCAGATCAAGTCAATGACTTAAAAAAGAATACTACTGATTTGATCAGCAATGTAGGCAATTTGACAATGCTTTCTTCTAAAGGGGCTGAAAACTTAGAAAAATCATTAGAAAGTTTAAAAGAAAAAGATTTAAGAATTTCTCGTTTGCAAGACGCCCTAACTAAAAAAGATTCCGTGACTTTAGCACTAGTAAAAAGTGTGAAGAAAGAAGTTGGTTTCGATGATCCGGATATTGAAGTAAATGTTGAAAAAGGAGTGGTTTACATTTCTATAGCAGACAAATTATTATTTAAAACAGGTAGCTGGCAAGTAAACGATAAAGCTAAATCTGTTTTAGCAAAAGTTGCTAAAATTGCAAAGAGCAAACCAGATTTTGAACTTATGGTTGAAGGACATACGGACAATGTACCTATTAAAACCAGTATGATGGAAGACAACTGGGATTTGAGTGTTAAACGCGCTACTTCAATTGTGAGAGTTTTACAAAATGATTTGGGATTAGATCCTAAACAGTTAGTAGCTTCCGGACGTGGAGAATATCAACCATTAGTCGACAATGATTCTGCTGAGAATAAAGCAAGAAATAGAAGAACAAGAATTATATTGATGCCTAAAATTGACCAATTCTATGACATGATAGAAAAGGAAATGAAAGAAATGGCTAAACAGCAATAAAATTTCTTATTTCTTTATATAAATAAAAAGCCGTTCAATTGAACGGCTTTTTATTTATATAAAGAAATATATTTGATTCTTCTCTTTGGGTCAATTCAACACTTTCACTCCTTTTAAAAAAATCCAACGCACACATATTTTATCTCCTTTCTCTGTTTTAAAAACTTTAAACTGTGGGGCTAAAACCGTAGCGATGATTGCTGCTGTTAAAGGAAGCCATATTCCGGATAAATCAGTGAAATAAATCAACCCTATGCGAGTCAAAAGAAAAAGTATTGCAAAACTTGCAAATTGCAACAATAATGTTTTTGTGCCTACTCCCATATAATATTAATTTTAATTTATATATTTTCCTTTTTTACTTCCTTCATACAATTCATATTTCACAAATCTAGTTTCCAATTTACCATTGTACAACTGTATTTTTCTTGAAGGACGTAAACCTACAAACTTTAACGCTTCAATATTAGCAGTAATAAACCACGCTTCTGTTCCAGGATAACCTTGTTTTAAGGTATCTCCTATTTCTCTATAAAAGCGTTCTACTCCAACATCCAATCTTTCTCCGTATGGTGGATTAAAAACCATATGCAACGGTCCTTCCGTCTCTTTACTGGAATCAAAAAAATTGAATTGCTCAACGGTTATATATTCTTCCAAATTAGCATTTTTTACATTATCCTTGGCTTTTATAACTGCAGAAGGAGCTTTGTCGTATCCTTTAATAGTATAGTGAAATTCTCTCACTTTTTTGAGTAAAGATTCTTCAATCTTATCAAATAAATCCGCATCCCAGTCTTTCCACCGTTCAAAACCAAATTCTTTTCTATTTATATTAGAAGGTATATTGCAGGCAATCATAGCTGCTTCTATCAATAAAGTTCCTGAACCACACATTGGATCCATAAAGTGTGTTCGTCCATCCCAACCGGACATCAATAACATACCTGCTGCCAAAACTTCATTAATAGGCGCTATGTTAGTAGCTGTTTTATATCCTCGATGATGGAGAGATTCTCCTGATGAGTCCAATGATATGGTACAAAAATCCCTTTGAATGTGAACGTTTATTTTTAAATCCGGAAAATCCTTATCAATATTAGGTCTTTTGCCGTGTTTATTTCTAAACTGATCCACAATGGCATCTTTTGTTTTTAGGGCAACAAACTGAGAATTATTAAAATGATCTGAAAAAACCGTGGCATTGACTACAAAAGATTGGTGAACATCTAAATATTCGTCCCAATTGATACTCTGAACACCTTTGTACAAATTAGCCTCATTGTAAACAGCAAATTGTGTGATAGGCTTTAAAATTTTCAAAGCTGTACGCAACGCCAGATTAGCTTTATACATAAATCCTTTATCGCCTCTAAAACTAACCATCCGCGTACCTTGCTGCACATCCATTGCGCCAAGCAATTGTAATTCTTTTGCTAAAACTTCTTCAAAACCAAAAAAAGTTTTGGCAATCATCTTAAAATTTTCCATTTAGTTGTATAAGGAATGATTAAACCCTTTATTTAATCCACAAAAATACAGTAAATTTGTAGTTTGGTAAAAGTTTTAAACAAAAAGTATGGCAAAACAACTTCCATTTGAAATTGAACAATCAATAAAAAACCTTGACTTTTCAAATCCCCACCCACTTGACGAAGCTCATGTTCTTTTATTATACAATAATCTAACTGAATATTTAAATCTCTCCGATGAGAGTAAAATACTCAACCTTGTCAGTGAACATCAAGACTGTCCTACTTTTCTAAATCAATTGGAAGCATCAGTAGCAACTTTAACTGATTCGGAAGTCTCTACTACAAAATATGACGCTGTCTTTAGTTTATTTTCTGATTTTTACCAACACCCTACTGAGCCAAATAAATTATTGCACCAACTCAGCAATAGTTTAAATGAGTATGGTCTTGGAGTAATTGATGTTTTTAATGCAGAAAAAGTATTAGCAGAATTGAAAACCGAAGAAACTAAAATCATCAACGGCATTGAGCTACAGATCAAAAATAAATATGTAAATGAATGTATTGTTAGAGAAATACAATTTGAACAAGATGGAAGCATTTATAATTTCTCAAGTAAATCCTTAGCGTTAACGCTTGAAAATTTTGAAAATATAATGAGTTCTAATGATCTTTTTCTTTTAGATGTTTTCGGCGATTACAGACTCAAGAAGTTTTACAAAAACGAATCTGAACGATTAATTATGATTTTTAAATAAAACTCATGATCCATTATATTATTCCTTTTCTAGCTGTTATTCTGGGATATTTAGCTGCTTTATTTATACAGCCTAAAAATCAGAAAAACATAAAATTACTAATGGCATTTAGTGGTTCATTCTTACTTGCACTTACAGTTACTCATCTTTTGCCCGATGTATATCAGTATAACCTAAAGGAGATCGCACATAGCCATTTAGCAAGTGAGCACAACCACTCCGGTGGAATGATTGGTTTTTTTATTATGCTCGGAATTGTATTACAGATTGTACTAGAATATTTTTCTAAAGGTGCCGAACACGGTCATGTACATCTGCACGACAAATTAAACCATATTCCCTGGCTGCTTTTTATTAGTCTATGTTTGCATGCATTATTGGAGGGGTTGCCTATAAGCAGACATCAGGAACTTTCTTTTGGCATTGCTATCCATCACTTGCCGATTGCTGTTATTCTGTCTACTTTTTTTATCAGAAGCGGAATGCCCCAGAAAACGGTTTTCTTTTTTATGTCTTTATTTGCAATCATGACTCCGGCAGGAACTATACTATCAGAAAATTTTTCTTTCTTACAAAATTATTATGCAGAGATATCTGCAGTAGTAGTAGGTATTTTATTCCATATTTCTTCTACTATTATATTTGAAAGCAATGAAAATCACAAATTTAACTTCAATAAACTTCTGGCAATTATGGCAGGAGTTTTATGTGCTTATTTTATTTAATAAGCTTCTAATTATCAAAATAAATTTAATCCCAGTATTTGAGATAAATCGGAAATCATTTTATATCCCACAACAGAGTTTCCGTGTTCATCTAGTGCCGGACTAAAGACTCCTATTCCCATTTTTCCCGGAACGCTTACAGCAATTCCTCCTCCTACACCGGACTTACTTGGCAGACCAACAATTCTGGCATATTCTCCACTAAAATCATACATACCGGCAATCAGCATTTGCGATTGTATAAGACGCGCCATTTCTGTATTTTGATAACGGGTATCTCCATCAAATCTCTGACATTGATGTGCAAAGTAGAAACCTATCTTCGCCAAGTCTTCTGCAGTTACTTCAATGGAACACTGTTTAAAATAATTGTTTAAACTTTCTTCTGACTCTTCAATCAGTCCGTTATTTTTGAGTAAGTAAAAAATTCCTTTATTTCTGTCTCCCGTTTCTCTTTCTGAATTATACACCGCTTTATTGTAATTAAGAGTATTATTTTTAGTGATGTATTTTATTCTTTCCAGTATCTTTTGAAATGGTTCTTCACCTATTCCTTCAATCATGGAAGTAATCAGTATAGCTCCGGCATTCATCATCGGATTAAGGGGTGTTTTTTCTGTTTCTAAATTTGAATAGTGGTTAAAAGGTTTGTTTGTTCCGTAATATCCTACTTTAGAAAAAACCTTTTGTTCTCCTTGTTCTTCTACAGCAATCATTAATGCTATGATTTTTGATATACTCTGAATGGTAAACTTCTGAGTTACATCTCCTGCATTAATTATTTTCCCTTTATCTGTAACAACGGATAAAGCAACATATTCCGGATTTACTTTACTCAGTTCCGGGATATAATTTGCTACCACACCTTCATTTCTATATTTTTTGTTGTTTTCAATAATTTGATTCAGCATTTCTGCTGTAACGCTATTATTTCCATCCTCTTTAATTGGATTGGTCTGAGCATAACTTATTATTCCCCCAAAACCAACGTAAGTTATAAATAATTGTATACAAAAACGATTGAAATAATTATTCATTTTCTATACTTTAAACAATATTTTTTCTTCTAATGATTTTTCCGGTTGCTGTTTCTGTAAACTTTTCTACGAATTGAATTTCTTTTGGCTTTTCATATTTTGAGAGTGACTCATAAACATCTTCAGGTAAATCATAGGGAAGGCTCTCGATAACTAAAATAAGCTTATTTCCTAAGTATTCATCTTCTTTGGCAGTTACAAAAAAACGATAAGGTATTTTTTGTGTTAACTTTTCTTCTATTTGCTCCGGAAATAGTTTTACTCCTCCACTGTTAATTACATTATCAATTCTGCCTAACCAAATAAAATGCTTACTATCTCTTAACTCCACTAAATCATTAGTCACTATCTGTTCCGGATTTACACTTGGTGCTACTATAACTAAACAACCTCTTTGATCAATCCTTACTTTCGCATGTGGCAACACGGTAAATTCAGTTTCTCCAAGCTCTTTAGCGGCAATATGCGTAATTGTTTCGGTCATGCCATATGTTTCATAAATTTTAGTTTTATGTCCTGCATACTTCAATTTTTTAGCCAACGCATTGCTTACTTTAGCTCCCCCCACAATTAGCTTTTTAATTCGATAAAGCTCTTCTATCGATTTTTCTACCTGCATGGGTACCATGGCTACAAAATCATATTCTTTCTCATTGTTTTTTAAAGGTGTTGAGCTGGCTTCTGCAACATCTAATTTCCATCCCAGTACTAAAGCTCTTACCAGCATTAGTTTACCCGCTATATAGCGAACTGACATACATAAAAGTGCAGTAGTTTCTTTTCCTACATCAAAAAACTCTCCTGTTGCTTTAGCCGAGTTTATCATTGCCTCCTTTTGAAGTTTTATTTGTTTTGGAACACCTGTTGTTCCTGATGTTGTCAATAAAACATAATCTTTACCATCAAACCATTCTAAAATAAATTGTCCCAAGTCTTTCCAAAACTCTAATTGCGACAGCTGTTGTTCTCTTGCCCATTCACACAATTGTTCTATCGAATAAGCTTTGCCATCTAATCTAAATTCAGGATGAATAGAATATGTTGTCATTTTAATTACCTTTTTTTATTGATCCGAACAAATGTTGGCTCCAATTCTTCCAGCCATAAACCCGCGCAAAAATAAAAGTTAACAGAGGCAAAAAAATCAGTACTTGTACAAACAAAGAACTTATCGAAATATTTTCGACAGGAGTGATATCTATGAACAGTGAATTGGTTTGAAAGGCAGTCCAATTTGAAGTAACTAATAGAGCTCCAATTAAATTATTAGCAGCATGAAAGCCCAATGCTAACTCTATTCCTTCATCCATTAATGTAATTACTCCCAAAAAAAATCCGGTTCCTATGTAATAAATCATAATGCTCCATCCCATTTGTTCTACTTCCGGATTAGCCGAATGCATAAGTCCGAAAATAATAGACGTAGCAAACAGGGAAACAGCTCTGCTACGGGTAGCTAATCCAATTCCCTGCATTAAATATGCTCGCATAAAATATTCTTCAAAACTGGTTTGAATAGGCACAAAAATAACAGCTATCAATAAAAAGATAAAAAAAGATCGAGCATCAAAAGCAAAAATATAATTTTCCGGTTCAGTCCAGTACGAATATATAAATCCCAAAACAATAACTGCTGTCCATAAACCAAAAGAAAAAACAAATCGCTTAATGTCTACTTTATTCCGAGAAGTCGTTAAGCTTAATAAGGATTGTTTATGAACAAATAAAACCCAAATAATCAAAAACAACAAGAGAAAAGCAAAAGGCACTATCATTTCTAAAAAATTCATATTTTTACCTACTTCGGCGATTCTTTTACTGATAAGATCATTAGTAGAAGTTTTAAATAGTTTTACAATCAGCCAATTTCCCAACATAATTCCCAAGAAGAACACCGTAAACGGAATATACTGCCACAACTTAGACTTTTTATCATTTTTCAATAATTGTTCGATGTATCTCATATTTAAAATTTGAATTATCTTTGGTATAAATTTATTGTTTATGATTACTATTTATCACAATCCTCGGTGCAGTAAATCCCGTGAAGGTCTTTGTTTTTTAGAACAACACGGCATTGAGCACAAAATTATAAAATATTTGGACGACAATATTAGTGAAATAGAACTTAAATCTATTTTAAAAAAACTAAATTACCAGCCTATCCAATTAGTTAGAACTAAAGAAACTTTGTGGAAAGATAATTTTGCAGATAAAGACCTAAGTGATGATGAAATTATCAAAATTATGACAGAAAACCCAAAACTTATAGAACGCCCTATTGTCATTAACGGAGATAAAGCGATAGTTGCACGACCTGCTGAAAAAATTAAGGAAATAATTACTTTTTAATTTAACTTTTAATTAACTTTATGTTTTTAAACCCGACAGACCAATTATAGTCTAACAGCAACAGATATAAACCTAACGACTATAATGGAAAAACAAAAAGAGATAATCCCGTTGTTGACATTCTTATTTTTATTTTTAGGAGGCTCAATATTCGCGCAAGCACCCCAACAAAGTACAATTAGCGGAACCGTTTTAGAAGCATCTACAGGAATACCTTTAGAGTACGCCAGTATTTATGCAGAAAACGAAAAAAATCCAAACGTAATTTCTGGCGGTATGACCGATGCAAAAGGGCATTTTTCTTTTGAAGTTCCTTCAGGTTCCTATTTCATAAAAATTGATTTTTTAGGCTATAAAACACTTGAACTAAAAAATGTTATTGTAAACGGGAACACTAATATCGGAACGCAAAAAGTAGCAGATGACAGTCAAATGTTGGAAGAAGTTACTGTCATTGCTGAAAGATCAACCGTTGAAGTAAAATTAGACAAAAAGATTTACAATGTTGGTGAAGACATGATTGTGAAAGGAGGAACTGCCGGAGATGTTCTGGACAATGTTCCGTCTGTAACTGTTGATAGTGAAGGAGCTGTAAGTTTACGAGGAAATGAGAACGTAAAAGTACTAATTGATGGAAAACCTACCGGACTGGCAAATAACATCCAGGAAGCTATGAAAATTCTTGCCGCCGAATCTATTGATAAAGTTGAAGTAATCACCAATCCATCTGCCCGATACGAAGCTGAAGGCGGAGCCGGAATCATCAATATCATCCTCAAAAAAGGAAAAGGACAAGGATTAAACGGCAGTATTACCGGAACTATCGGGGATCCCAGAAATTATGAATTTAACGCTAACGTTAATTACAGAAGTGACAATTTCAACTTCTTTACTACTTTAGGTTATCAAGATAGCAAGTCTAAGGGATATGGTGTTAATGAAAACGAATATTTTGACGAAAACGGAAGTACCACACAATATATCAATGAGTATAAAAACAATAACCGCGAAAGAGAGGGTTATAACGGAACCTTTGGATTAGAGTGGTATTTAACACCTTCTGTTACATGGACTAATACGTTAACTGCCAGAAGAAACAACATTCAAATGCCTAATACAGTAAGCTATGAATATCTTAATGATAATAACAGCTTCTTGTATAATCGATATCGTTATGAAAACAAAAAAGCGAATCGCAATGATATAGAATATACCACAACAATAGAAAAACAATTTGCAAAAGACGATCATAAACTTATTGTTGAAGCTTCAATATCACAAGACAATGACAAAGAAAATTCTACCATTGACGATATTACACAAGCATTGAACAACAATTCTTTTGAAAAAAGCAATAATAATGAAAAAGAAAGAGCAGGACTTGTAAAAATAGATTACATTTTACCAATTGGACAGTCAGGACAATTAGAAGCTGGATATTTAGGTACTTTTAAATCAAAAACTACCGATTTTCAGCTTTTTAATCAGATAGACAATGTTTGGGAAAACAATACTAAACTTTCCAATACTTTAGAGTACAAAGAAAAAATAAATGCTCTATACCTTCAATACGGTAACAAGATTACAAGAAATCTGAGCTTTTTAGCAGGAGTGCGTTGGGAAGACAGTAATATAGATGTCAATCAATTAATCAATCAGGATTTCAATAATAAAAAATATAACGATTTCTTTCCAAGCGTTTTCTTAAACTATGAATTTGATGATGCCAGTAATGTTACTGCAAGTTATAGCCGTAGAATTAACCGTCCGAGAGGTTTCTTTTTAAATCCTTTTTCAAACTATACCAGCGATATCAATTTTTTTCAAGGTAACCCGGATTTAGATCCTTCTAAAACACATGCTTTTGATTTAGGATATTTAAAAAAATGGACTGGTATTACTGCAAATGCCTCTGTTTATTATAACAAAACAGATGATTCATTTCAATTTGTAAGACGAATTGGCGGGACTTCATCTAACGGCACTCCGATTATCGTGAGTTCACCGATAAACCTTGCTACCGAATACAGATATGGAGTTGATATTACATTAAATTATACTCCTTTTAAATGGTGGAGATTAAATGGTAATTTTAACTTTTTCAGAAGCGAAACCCGAGGCGATTATACATTTGTTGACTTTGATGGGAACAAAGAAACACAGAATTTTGATAATAATGCTTATGCCTGGTTCAGCCGTTTGAGCTCAAAAATTACATTGCCCTACAAAATTGATTGGCAAATGAACGGAATGTACCGAGCCCCACAAACTACAGCCCAAGGAGAGATGAAAGGAAATCTATCTGCTAATCTTTCTCTGAGCAAAGACATTCTAAAAGATAAAGCAACAATTACTTTTAACGTAAATGATTTGTTCGATTCCAGAAAAAGAGAATCTGATACCTATTTACCGCAATCTTATTCACACAGCGAGATGCAATGGAGAGGCAGGCAAGTTAATTTATCTTTTACTTACAGATTTAATCAGCCTAAAAACGCCAAACCACAGCGCGAAATAAATAGCGGAGACAGCGGAATGGACAATGCAGAAATAATGTAAAAATGTTCTCTATATTATAAGAAATAAGCGAAACAAAAACAAAACAATCTAAAAAGAGAACATCTATAACCTCAGAAAATAAAATATTTCCTGAGGTTATTTTATTTTAATTACTGTATTTCCCGGAAAATAATAATAACTATCATTTATTCAAAATTTATCAGTGCAAGTTTTGAGCATATAAACTATAAATGAAATCCATTTAAGAACCTTTCTATAAGATGTATACCGACGGTTTAAAGGATAATATAACATTGGTTTAACGAACTATGACTCATAAGAGATCAGTAAATGGAATCCCACGTGACATCTTTCAATATGTTATTGAGTTATTTTCTGTAATTTTCAGAGGATAATTCTATTTGTTTCAGGTGATGTAAAGGATGATACGACATCAAATAAAACATTTCTCGAATAGTCAGTTTTCCGAGTAATGGATGAGGTATTGATAGAGAAGTTAATTCTTCTTCTGAATAACTATCTAAAAGAGTTATTATTATTTCAACATGGTGTTGAATATTAGAAATTATTTCCTGTTTTTGGTCAAATAGAATTACAGCATCAGGTACAAATTGTTCAGGAGATTTTCTATCAGTTTTTAAGTAGTTATTGAAAACTGTTTGATAATCCCAAGTTGGTCTGTCTATTGTTCCAAATTTTTCTGCCATATAAGCTTTCGAAGATAAAATTTTAGGAAACGGCATTAATGTCAGTAAAATGTGTTTTAATTGTTGTGCAGCAGACCATTTATTATTACAAATGTAGATAAACTCTTCGCTATATAAATTATCAACATACTGGGTGAATTTTTGATGATTTTCCTTAAAAATCTTTATAAGCTCTCTCTTTTCCATAACAAATGGTTTATTTTTACAAAATAAGAAAGTTTAGAAAAGGCAAACAATGAACTTTGGTTAAAAAATTTGCTTCCGTATTCTGCTTAATGCTTGTGGCGTAATTCCAATATATGAGGCTAAAAATTTAAGAGGTACCTTTTCGATAAAATGCGGCTTATTTTTTAAAAGATATAAATATATTTCTTTTGGAGATGACTTTAAAAGCTGGACTTCTCTGATGATTTTGTTTCGAAGCTGTTCTTCTAAATATACCTTTTGTGTTGTGGCACAAAGTTTAGATTCTAAAAAAAGTTTCCTCACTTCATTCATATCAACATACCATAAAAATCCATTGCCTATTGGCTCGTAGAAAAATTGATCTTCAATTTCTTTGACTGATTTCACAGTAAAAATATCTCCTTCAAAATAAAAATCTACAGAAATATCTCCAATTATTTCCTTTTCAGAGTCTATCATATATTTCCGGATAGTTCCTTGTTGAAGGAAACAAAGAATATCGTTTGGAAGAATTTTCTTCTTAGCGAATTTTAATAAGGAAAGTTTACTCCAAATTTCTGCATAGGCATTTATAGGGTATTTTTTTGAAAATATATTTTTATCTATTTCAGTTATCACTTGATTTATTTTAGATTTTTAAATCACGCTTGCATACTACTCTCAAATATACAAATGTTTTTTCCAATCTAAAAAAACATAAACAAACATATAAATCATTTAATATGGGGTATTTATAAATTATTTCAGACTACACGATCAATACAAAATGCTTTTTAAAATAAAAAAATCCCAAGCTTCTATTTACTTGGGATTTTTATTCAGATTAGAATCTGTTTTATTTTACAGCTTCTTCTGCTTGTTGCTGTACCGGAAGATCTGCTCTGGTTAAGAAAGTTATTACCTCTGCATCTATTTCTCCAATTGTTTTCTTAAATAATTCAAATGCTTCAAATTTATAAATTAACAAGGGATCTTTTTGTTCATGAACCGCTAACTGAACAGATTGTTTCAACTCATCCATTTTACGAAGGTGTTTTTTCCACGCTTCATCCAAAATTCCTAAAGTCACATTTTTCTCAAAATCATCGATCAAAGAAGCTCCCTCTGTTTGATAAGACTTTTCTAAGTTTGTAACAACATTAATTGTTTTAACTCCGTCAGTAAACGGTACCACAATGCGTTCAAATTGCCCTGAATTGTTTTCGTAAACATTTTTAATCACTTTAAATGCCTCCGCAGCACTTCTCGTGCACTTTTCCTGATAAGCAGTAAATGCTTTTTCGTATAATTTATTAGCAAGCGATACAATGTCCCCTCTGTTAAAGTCATCTTCTGAAACAATATCATTCGTTCCAAAATTACGAATCATATCAAACTCCAGATTTTTATAGTCATTTGCCAATTTATTGTTTTCGATGATTCGCTCACACAAATCATACATCATATTTGCCAAATCAACTTTTAAACGATCTCCAAACAAAGCGTGCTTTCTTCGTTTGTAGATTACTTCTCTTTGGGCATTCATAACGTCATCATACTCCAGCAAACGCTTCCGAATACCAAAGTTGTTTTCCTCTACTTTTTTCTGTGCCCTTTCAATTGATTTTGTCATCATTGAATGCTGAATCACCTCTCCTTCTTTTAATCCCATTCTGTCCATGACTTTTGCCACGCGCTCAGAACCGAATAAGCGCATTAGGTTATCCTCTAATGACACATAGAATTGAGAGCTTCCCGGATCTCCCTGACGACCTGCACGACCTCTTAACTGACGGTCAACCCGACGAGAATCATGACGTTCTGTACCAATAATAGCCAATCCGCCCAAATCTTTTACTTCTTGCGACAGTTTAATATCTGTACCACGACCTGCCATATTCGTTGCAATAGTTACGATTCCTGATTTCCCAGCTTCTTCTACAATTTCAGCTTCTTTTTTATGTAATTTGGCATTCAACACATTGTGTTTAATCCCTCTCATTTTTAAAGAACGGCTTAATAGTTCAGAAATTTCCACAGAGGTAGTACCAATTAAAACTGGTCTTCCTTCTTCCGATAATTTAACTACATCTTCAATAACCGCTTTGTATTTTTCGCGAACAGAACGATAAATTTTATCTTCTAAATCCTTACGCGCGATAGGTCTGTTGGTTGGAATTTCAACAACATCTAATTTATAAATTTCCCAAAATTCTCCTGCTTCGGTAACAGCCGTACCTGTCATCCCCGCAAGTTTTTTATACATACGAAAATAATTTTGAAGCGTAACAGTCGCGAAAGTTTGGGTAGCAGCTTCAATTTTTACGTTTTCTTTTGCTTCTATGGCTTGATGCAATCCATCTGAATAACGGCGACCATCCATAATACGTCCCGTTTGCTCATCAACAATAAGTATTTTATTGTCAATCACTACATATTCTGTATCTTTTTCAAATAGTGCATAGGCTTTTAGCAATTGATTTAAAGTGTGTATTCTTTCACTTTTAACTCCAAAATCCTGAAACAAATGTTCTTTTTCTTCTGCTTCTTGCTCTTTGGATAATTTTTTAGATTCTATACGAGATATTTCTGTTCCGATATCCGGCAATACAAAAAAGTTTTCATCTGTATCCTGAGACAAATACTTAATTCCGTTATCTGTTAATTGAACTTGATTATTTTTTTCTTCAATCACAAAATATAATGCTTCATCCACTTTATGCATTTCTCTATTGTTATCCTGCATATAATGGTTTTCTGTTTTTTGAAGCAATTGCTTTATTCCTTCTTCACTTAAAAACTTAATTAAAGCCTTATTTTTAGGCAAACTTCTATAAGCTCTTAGCAATAAAAAACCCCCTTCTTTTGTATTTCCTTCTTTGATTAGTTTTTTTGCTTCTGCTAAAAATCCATTTGCCAGTTTTCTTTGCAACTCTACCAGATTAGTAACTTTAGGCTTGAGCTCATTAAATTCGTGACGATCTCCTTGGGGAACCGGACCTGAAATAATAAGCGGTGTTCTTGCATCATCAATCAAAACGGAGTCTACCTCATCCACAATCGCAAAATTGTGTACTCTCTGCACCAGTTCTTCCGGTGTATGAGCCATATTGTCTCTCAGGTAATCAAAACCAAATTCATTGTTAGTTCCATAAGTAATATCTGCAGCATAAGCCGCACGCCTTCCCGGAGAGTTTGGTTGATGATTATCAATACAGTCTACAGATAATCCATGAAACTCAAACAAAGGAGCTTTCCACTGACTATCCCTTCTTGCTAAATAATCGTTCACCGTTACCAGGTGAACTCCGTTTCCTGTTAATGCATTAAGATATAAGGGAGCGGTTGCAACTAAAGTTTTTCCTTCTCCTGTCTGCATTTCTGCAATTTTTCCTTGATGAAGTACAATTCCACCTATTAACTGTACATCGTAATGAATCATATCCCAAGTTACCTCTTTACCTGCTGCTGACCATTTGTTTGCCCAAATAGCTTTATCTCCTTCTATAGTGATATAAGGTTTATTTTGCGCGAAATCAACATCTTTTTCAGTAGCCGTCACTTCAACATAATCACTTTCTTTAAAACGACGAGCTGTTTCTTTCACTACAGCAAAAGCCTCTGGCAAAATATCCATCAGCATCTTTTCTGTATTGTCGTAAGCTAATTTTTCTAAATTATCAATATCGGCATAAATAGCTTCTTTTTTATCAATATCCTGAGTTTTTTCAATTTCCTCTCTGTAGGATGCTATTTTAGCATCTTGATCCGCTCTTGACTGTTTAATTTTATCTTTAAAATAAATTGTCTTTGCTCTTAATTCGTCATTCGACAAACCAGCCAGAGTGCTTTCGTAAGTTTTTATTTTTTCTATTATCGGCTTTATGATTTTGATATCTCTTTCTGATTTATCTCCTACAAAAGCTTTTAATATGGTGTTTATGAAGCTCATAAATTTAGGTTTTTTACTTTTAATTTGCGTTTATAATTCTAATGCTAAACAAAAAAAAAGCCTTGTTTCGGAGGCTTTTTTTCATCTATCGTTAATATTCATCCTCATTCCAAAGATAATCTTCGTCTGTAGGATAATCTGGCCATATTTCTTCCATTGACTCGTAGATTTCCCCCTCATCTTCGATGGATTGAAGGTTTTCTACTACTTCAAGTGGAGCTCCTGTTCTGATTGCATAATCAATAAGCTCATCTTTTGTTGCAGGCCAAGGAGCATCGCTTAAATATGATGCCAATTCTAATGTCCAATACATCTCTATTCAGTTTTAATTTTTATGCAAAAATAATTTTATTTATGAAATTACCAAGCTTTTTTGTTTTTATTTCAATAGAATTCAAGAACGTTATTGCCTGATAAAAAATGAAGCTGCAATTTTGTCCTTTTACTCTTCTTTTTTAGGAATCCACTTTACTTCTTCAGCATTCAAATCAAAAGTCAACTTTCGTGCCAATACAAATAAATAGTCAGACAGTCTGTTTAAATATTTTAAAGCTCCTTCATTCACAGGCTCAGTTTCATTTAATTGTACTGACAACCGTTCTGCTCTTCGACACACACACCTGGCAACATGACAAAAAGACACTGTTGTATGTCCGCCTGGCAGTACAAAATGAGTCATTGGTGGCAGTTTACTTTCCATCGTGTCAATTTCATTTTCTAAAAACTCAATATCCGATTCAGAAATTTTTGGAATATTTAAACGCTCTTTTCCGTTTTTTAAAATTGCTTTTTCAGGATCAGTTGCCAAAATAGCTCCAATAGTAAAGAGTCTGTCTTGAATTTCAATCAAAGTCTTTTTATACAGCGGGTTGATATCTTGATCTCGGATGAGTCCAATGTAAGAATTTAATTCATCTACAGTTCCATAACTTTCAATTCTTATATGATGTTTTGGTACCCGAGTTCCACCAAAAAGTGCTGTGGTTCCCTTGTCTCCTGTTTTAGTATAAACTTTCATTTTGTTGCTTTTAGAGGTTTCTTCAAAATTTTTAAAGTAAATTTTGATTCATATTTATTTTCTCTAGCAAAATACAACAAAAACCGAAATGTAAAAAACTTAAATACAAAACTATTTAATGCGTTCATCACTTTCAATTACACCGTCTCTTAGACGTATAATCCGATGTGCATGAGCAGCAATATCTTCTTCATGCGTAACTAGAATAACAGTATTACCCTCTGCGTGTATATGGTTAAAAAGAGCCATGATCTCAATAGAGGTTTTGGTGTCTAGATTTCCTGTTGGTTCATCTGCTAGTATAATAGAAGGTTGATTGACTAATGCACGGGCAATTGCTACCCGTTGTCTTTGCCCTCCAGAAAGTTGATTAGGGTGGTGATCTTTTCGATCGGCTAGTCCAACTTGGTCTAATACTTCAGAAGCTCGGTTTTGGCGTTCTATTTTTGACTTTCCTGCGTAAATCATAGGCAGCGCAACGTTATCTAAAGCTGTAGTACGAGGCAAAAGATTAAATGTCTGAAAAACAAAACCAATATCTCTATTGCGGATTTCTGCCAATTGATCATCATTTAGCCGGCTGACATCATTTTTATTTAAAATATAAGATCCTGAAGTTGGAGTATCCAAACATCCTAAAATATTCATTAAAGTAGATTTTCCTGAACCCGATGGTCCCATTAAAGCAACATAATCTCCTTTTTTAATTTGCAGATTAACTCCTTTTAAGACTTTGACTATTTCACTTCCCAGTTTAAAATCTCTCTTTATTTCTTTTATATTTATAATAATATCTGCCATACCGCTATAATTAAACTCCATCTATAAGTAGTAAAAAGTAAGAATATGTTACGTCTTTCCTTCAATTTTTTTACATCCTCAGTGTAAAATGCTGTTTTATCTGCTCTCGTCTAATAAAAGCTAAACCGTAATAATAAAAATCAATGGTTACTGTAAAACGGGCATCTTTCACTATGTTCTGCCATAATTTTTTTAATTCCTTAGTTTGTCCACTTTTATCCACAAGCAGTACACTATCGTTATGCATAGCATCAATTAAATTTTGAAGTTGATATACTGTGTCATTACAAGGAATGCCAATCCATATTAAATCGACTTTGTTCAAAATTTTTGAATCATTTTTTTCCACTTTTATAGATAGAGGTAGCTTTTGTTCTAGTTTTTTACATAACCATACACTTTGAGGCTTAAAATAATCAATTATACGCGGAATAAAATTTTCCTTTTTATTGCATTGGTTCCACTTTTTATCTTTACTATATATCCCCTTAGTTAGCAAAGAAAAGACAAAAGGAGAATGAACACCGTGTTGATTAGTTGATTGATAGAAAAACTTTAAATATTTTAAACACATTGATTTAATTTTGGCTATTACATCACAAAGGTAGTTCGTTTAAAAATAGTTGCAAAAAACAATTTTTATGTATCTTTTTTAAGACACTAATAATTAGCTAAATAAATTCAATATAGCGATAATATGAGTAAAAAATGCTAGTTTAGGTTTGTAATTACGGATTATCATCTTATATTTGCACTCGCAAACAAATAGGCCACGTGGCGCAACTGAATAGCGCATCTGATTACGGCTCAGAAGGTTGCAGGTTTGAATCCTGCCGTGGTCACAAACCTACTTTATGGCGATGTGGCGCAACTGAATAGCGCATCTGATTACGGCTCAGAAGGTTACAGGTTTGAATCCTGTCATCGTCACTATAAAAAACTCATCTTAAATAGATGAGTTTTTCGTTTATTATATTAATGTAAATTTTGCGACACGTACTACTGAAACAAAAATTCAAGTATTACTCACTTTACTATTATTTATCCTTAAATTCTTTTTACAATTAATCTCCAAAATATCTAAAATCTACATTTTTTACTTTAAAGTTTTCAGGAAAAAGCTGTATCAGTTGAATACTAAGCTTTTATAAGGATAATCAAAAAAGTCAAGTAACGTACTGGTTGCTTTGCTTTTCAACGTGTTTCCAGTAGTTCACAGCAAATATATAAATTTTATTTTTCTCAAATCCATACAAAGATTTTTAATTTTTGACTTTTACATTTAATGTAACAGCTCTATAAATCCTTGTCCATATACTCACTCTTCTAAAGAAGATTTCAATTGATCTAAAAATGTGGTTCGTGAAGCTGTCCGATACTTCATTAGGTGGAAAGAATGGTGCGAATCTCTCAAAGTAATCTGAAACAATCTTTCTAAAACAAAACTGATTTTCCGTATCCCTAATTTACCGTAAGAAATAGAACCGTTTGCATAAAGAGCATAAATCAGTTCCGTTAGGGCATTTTTGGTATCTGTCCAAAGAATATTACCTGACGAAAGGTCTCTTGCAGAAAGAGAGCCTTCTGCTTGTTCATCGTTAATTTTTTGGATTATGTAGGAATAGAGTAGCTCATTTGCTATTATACGAGCCACTTTATTGTCATAGTAGGTTGAAAAAAGTGGGTCAATTTCAAAAGCAAAACTGTTCAGACCGTTATGGAAATTGATGTTGTTCAACCTAAAATAGGTTTCATCACAGTAGGTTTTTCCTGAACCATAATATCTGTAAAAATCGGAATAGTAGATGTGCTCTTTGTATTTCTGTTTTAATCCCTGCAACTGTTCTGAAAAATAACTCACATACATTTTTCCACCGTCAACGAGGCAAGATGTATGTATGCGAAATATCTTATTATGATAAATGAGTTTGGAAAGGATGTACGGTTTAATGTTATGGAAGAAATTGATTTCCTCCCAATTATTTTTAAAGCCTTGCTTTATAACATCCTCTCTTATAGATAATAAATATTCTTTCAGGTACATCATCATTTGGTACGCTTCATCAATAGCATTGGTGGCAGACAGAGAAATTTTCTTTTCTTCTCTGTCTATCTCTAAAATAATATGATTTAATGAAAACACCATTTTTGTTAGTTTGTTTCAATCTCCAAACCGTTGATTGCCGTTTCTAATTTGGTCAGCGTGTCGTTATAAATTTGTTCCATACTACGTTGTTTTCCTGTAATTCCAGATTGCAAATCCATTTAACCCTACTGCAAACAAGGCGATATAAAAGAGTTCCATTCCTACATCAGCTAATCCTGCTCCTTTAAGTACAATCAATCGCACAACCTTGATAAAATGCGTTACAGGTGTAAAGTTTGATACAGTGATTGCCCAATCCGGCATACTGTCTATATTGGTAAAGAAACCACTCATCAGCATAAAAATCATCATAAAGAAAAAGGCGATGAACATTGCCTGTAACTGCGTGTCGGCAAAGGTGGAAATCAACAAACCGAAACCTAAAAGAGCAACCAAATAAACCGCTGCAAAAAGGTATAAGGTCAGCAAACTTCCTTGCGGGAAAATGCCATACATCAGATACATTACAGTCAATCCGAGCGTAAATACAATCAGTCCGATAATCCAAAACGGAATGAGCTTTCCGAGGATAAACTGCCATTTCTGAATGGGCGTTACGTTTATCTGCTCAATCGTACCGATTTCCTTTTCTTTTACGATGTTCAGTGCCGTAATAAAACCGCCAATCATCGTCAGTAACAGCACCAAAATACCTGGAACCATATAGTATTTGTATTCCGCTCTTGGGTTGTACCAGTTGGTGCTTTCTACTCCGATTTTTGCGATTGGTGTTACCATTGAGCCGTCGGGAGCTTTGATATTGATGTCAAGGTTGCTGTTAAAGTCAGCTAGAACTTGTACCAAATACGCACCCCCAAAAGAGGCTTTTGTTCCGTTGATGGCATCTACCGACAGATTTACTTTTTGGCTTTTTTCCCGAACCAGGTTCTTTTCAAATCCTGCCGGAATTTCCAGTACCAAATCGGCTTTCCCGTACTCAATCATTTCCAATCCCTCTTTAAAAGAGTTTGGATTACCTGCCATTTTAAAATATCCCGATGATGTTATTTTATTACCTAATTGCTGCGAATAACTACTATGATCGTTGTCAACAAAAGCTATATTTAAATTTTTCACTTCAAAATTGGCAGCCATCGGTAAAATGATAAGCTGCAAAATCGGAGCGAAAAACATCATCGACAATATAGTCCTGTCCCGTAAAATCTGACGGAACTCTTTCTGTAATATAAAACGTAATACTTTCACTATAACCGTATTTTAAAGTTCTTTAATGAAATGAATAATAATCCTGATGCCATTCCTGCCAGAATAAGCGTTTCTTTCCATACATAACTAAAACCAAGCCCTTTGAGCATTACGGCTTTCATAATGACGTAATAATATTTAGACGGAACAATATGGGAAGCCCATTGAAAGGCTTTTGGCATATTTTCCAACGGAAACATAAATCCTGTAAGCAACATTGTAGGCAACATCATTCCCATCATTGAAACGGGCATTGCCGTTTGCTGTGAAGCCGTAACATTGGAAATCAATAAGCCCAATGAAAGACAGGTAATAATGAACAAGATACTTTCTGCGAAAATCAATACCAGACTTCCCCGTATCTCTACATTGAGAAAGAAAACTGCAAGCAACAGAATAATGATAAAGTCGATGAGCGATAGCACCAGATAAGGAACTGCTTTGGCGATAAGTACCAATATCGGCTTGAATGGCGACACCAATAATATTTCCATCGTCCCTAATTCTTTTTCACGTACTACCGCAACAGAAGTAAGTGCCGTACTTACAATCATAAATATCAATGCGATAACGCCTGGAATAAAGTTGAGCGAGCCGTTCTGTTCTTCGTTGTAGAGCATTCGCATTTCAGGAACAATCTGGTAAGAAAGTTTTACATTTGGATTTAGCTGTTGCTGGTAATTGTTGATAATCGAATTGAGATAATTCGTTACCGTTGTCGCCGTATTAGGGTCGGAAGCATCGGTAATGACCTGTATCTTAGCTCCGTCGGGACTGTAAATATCCGAACCGAAATTAGCAGGAAACAAGATAGCACATTTGATTTCGCCCTCTCTGAAGCGTTCCTCAATATCCTTATAGTTTAATGCAGGTTTCTTTATCTGGAAATAGGAACTGGACTGTATCTTGTTTATAATCTGCTCGGATTGTACATCACGGGCATTGTTCAGAACTGCAATACCGATATTCTTCACTTCACTGCTCAATGCAAATCCGAAAAGCGTAATCTGCACAATAGGCAGCCCAAAGAGTATCAGCAGGGTACGTTTGTCCCTGAATACGTGATAAAATTCTTTGCATATGAAAGCTAATAGTTGTTTCATTTCTTTATGTATTAATCCTTAATAGAAGCGGAAAAAAGTCGGCTTGACCATAAATCCTATTCTTATCATACTTGTACTTTGTTTATAATCTACAAGGCTTTCAGAATAGCCTTGCCACCATTGTATTGTCCAATACAAGTTTCGTTTCACTGATGGTCGGAAACTCAACGTTGTCATAAGACTACCTTTGGTATCCCACTCTGAACCTTTTCTACCCATAACATCCAAAATCAATCGGTCTTTCTTAATATTCCACGATACCTGCGCTTCCGAATAACCGATGTATTTATTCAAATCGGGATTGTCACTGCGTTCCACAGGGATAATAATTTTTAAAGAAGCATTTAACTTGTTAGAGAAAAAATGTGAATAAGTAACACCAACAAAATTCCAGCTTCGGGAATAGATACTGTCCTTGCCGTTACTCTCGTGTTCAACACTTAAAGACAGCACGCCTTTAAGATGGTCTTTTCTATAAATGGGTTTTACCAATTGCAATCCTGGATTATAGTTACTTTCGGCAAAAGGACTTGATTTTTTATAAATATCCCAAAAGGATTTTTGTGTATAGGTCAGATAAAAATAAGAACCCCAAACCAAAGGGCTGTTCTGTATTCTTTGCTTAAAGCTGAATTGGAACTTTGCATCAGAATTATCTTTTGTTGGTTTATGGTTCAATACAGTTCCGCTGATGAAATAATTATCCTTGAATATTGAGAATGCAGGTGATGTACTAATAACATCCTCCGTACTATCCTTGCTCATACCAAACTGTGCGTAGATAGTGAAAGGGAACAGCAACAAGCCCAAAATAATATAGGTAGGGGTTATAGTTCCGTTCTTATAATGAACCCTTTTTTTATTACTGCCAAAGCAAGACCAGTTCATTGTGAATTGAAATGAACTTTTACTAAAAAAATATTGCTTTACTGTATTCATCATTTTTGCTTAAACTATTACTATCCATTCTACTTAATTGCTTTAATCTGATGCTCTTTTCGCTCCCCTTGCCAATTGATAGAAAACATCGTCCATTGTATCTGTATTGAACTTATTTTTCAGGTTTGTAGGACTATCCAATGCTTCTACACGACCGTCCACCATTACGCTGATACGGTTGCAATACTCGGATTCATCCATATAGTGCGTGGTAACGAAAACCGTAATCCCCTTTCCTGCCGCTTCGTAAATCATATCCCAAAACTGACGACGGGTAACAGGATCAACACCGCCTGTCGGTTCGTCTAAAAACACAATTTTAGGACGGTGGAAAATAGCAACTGAGAAGGCTAACTTCTGTTTCCAACCCAAAGGCAGTTCGCCCACTAATTTTTTAGCTTCTTTTTCTAAACCCAAGGTGGCAATCAGTTCATTGCTTCGTGTTTTTATATCTGGTCTTGAAACGCCATACACACCACCGTAAAACTCGATGTTTTCCAAAATGGTCAGATTGTCATAAAGTGAAAACTTCTGGCTCATATAGCCGATGTTTTTCTTGATTTGTTCCTGCTGTTTGTACACATCAAAACCTGCTACGGTAGCCTCGCCCGATGTGGGATAAGAAAGACCGCAGAGGATACGCATTGCAGTTGTTTTTCCGGCTCCGTTAGCTCCAAGAAAACCGAAAATTTCACCTTGTTCCACATCGAAAGTAATACTATCAACGGCTTTGAAATCGGCGAACTGCTTTGTAAGACCTTTACAGATAATTGCTTTATTTTCCATCGGCTTTTTCTTTTATTGTTTCATTATCGTTATGTTCATTCATCAGGCGGATAAAACTATCTTCTACCGTTGGCGTTACCAATTTCACTTCCAATCCTTTAGGGCTGTTCTTGCCAGCAATTCGTTTTACCGTTTCTACCTCTGCATCATCTGCTTTCATTGTAAGATGCAGGTATTCGCCAAAAGCATAACAGCTTTCCACTTCATCATTAGAACGTAAATCCTGTAAGAGCTTATAGATATTATCGGCTTTAGCAGCAAACAAGGTTTTCGGATAACTTTTGATGATGTTGTCGGGCGTGTCGATAGACATAATACTGCCGTTTTGTATGAGTGCAATACGGTCGCAAAGCGTGGCTTCATCCATATACGGTGTGGAAACCACAATAGTGATGCCCTGCTTTTTCAGTTTACCAAGCATATCCCAAAATTCTTTCCGTGAAACCACATCGACACCCGTGGTTGGCTCGTCCAAAAACAACACCACAGGTTGGTGGATTAAGGCACAACAAAGAGCTAACTTTTGTTTCATACCACCCGAAAGTTTTCCGGCACGGCGGTCGCTGAAAGGCTTTATCTGCTCGTAAATATCTTTGATGAGTTCGTAGTTTTCCTCAATGGTTGTTCCGAAAACCGTAGCAAAAAATGAAAGGTTTTCCTGCACCGTCAAATCCTGATACAAAGAGAACTTACCCGGCATATAGCCGACGATATTCCGGATTTCTCTGTAATTGTTTATCACATCAAAATCCTCTACGGTAGCCGTTCCGCTATCGGCAAGCAATACAGTGGTCAAAATGCGGAAAATAGAAGTTTTCCCTGCTCCATCGGGACCAATCAAGCCAAACAACTCGCCTTTTTGAACTTCAAAAGACACATCGTTCACGGCTTTTACTTCGCGTTTATTGTAGGTTTTTACGATATTTTTTAAACTTACTGATGCCATAATTTTTATTTTTTTAACCACATAGAATTTAATCGTGAATAACAATAGAAGTGTAAAGACTATACATTTCCCAGCCCAAAGATTGATACAACGATTTCCCTTCTTCTGTTGCAACTAATAAATTTTTGAAAACTCCGTGAGAAATAGCAATCTTTTCAAGCTCTTTCATCAAAAAAGAGGCAAGTCCTTTTCGTTGATGTTGATTGTCGGTTAAAATTCTATCATAAACAGACAAATCATCAACAATAACAACACGACCTATTGAAGCTGTTTCATTATCCTGTGTAATTATTTTGACAACATAAGTCGAATTATAATTATCAAATTCCAATCTATAATCAGAGGACAAATTATCATCTCTAAAATTCATTTTATGAAAACAAGACATCATATAACCTTGCGGTGGAATTGTCCATTTTTCAGAAACGACTTTTTTAATTTCTTCTGGTGAAGCACAAACTTTTAAAAAGACCAAACGCTCATCAATGCTTTTAGACAATTGAATAAAGTCTTCGTTCAGTTCAGGGAATACATAACGTGTTTTCTGATTATCCAAACCTACATCAACTTTAAATCCCGATTTGAATTTAACAGGCATAGGCAAGTTCCTTGATAAAGACCAAGCCGTTAGCCACTTTTCGATAATATCAGAAGAAACAATATTCATTTTATCTTTTATTCAAACAAAACTTCTCCATACATTCCTATTTTCAAATAACCGTCATTCTTTACGTTTACTTTGATAGCATACACAAGGTTGGCTCTTTCGTCTTTGGTTTGAATAGTTTTGGGTGTAAATTCAGATTTTGAAGAAATCCAGGTGATTGTTCCTGCATATTCTTTGTAACCTTCTTTACCATCGTCAATACGGACAGTTACCTGTTGCCCTACCTTAATCTGTGGTAATTGTACTCCTGTAACGTAGGCTTTCAAATCAAGCGTTTCGGTGTTGGCAATTTTGTACAATGGTTTGCCTACGGTTTGCATTTCTCCCTGCAAAGCATAGTTGGTCAATACGGTTCCGTTAATCGGATTGATGACCTGTCCTTTATTGATTTGCTCCTGAAGCTGTGCCGCAGCTTTTTCCATCGGTGCTTTTTCGCTCAAAATGCTGCGGTTCTGCGTATTGGTATTGTAGGTGTTCAACTTTAATTGCTGTTCGGTAACGGCAATCTGCTTTCTCAACTGGTCAATACCTGCATTGATGTCGTCTAACTGTTTGCATGTAGCCGCATCTGCTTTAACCAGATTTTCGGTACGGGTCTTTTCCCTTAACTGCTGTGCTAACTGTGATTTTTGTACTTCCAATTGGCGACGAACCAATTCGGCTTGGTCGCTCGGAACAACTGTTTTTTCGCTCAATGCGGCAATGCTCGCTTCGGTCTGTGCTTTTTGAAGTTCTACAATCTTTACATCAATCTGCCCGACATTATCGCCCGTTTTTAATTGGGTTCCTTCTTTTACATTATAAGATAACAGCACACCGCTTTGCTGTGCCGATACGATGACTTCATCCGCTTCAAAGTTTCCTGAAGCATCGTAATCCATTTTTTGTGTACAGGCATTCAGAAACAATGCCGCCGAAATAATTGTTACAAATTTTTTCATTTTCTTACGTTTATTATTAATTGCCTGATTTGAATTTTAAATTATACTGTGCCTGCAACAACTGTATCTGATGTAGGATAAGGTTTTGCTTGGCAGCATTTTCGTTATTCATTTTTTGAATGTATTCGTGGGTAGTAATAACACCGTTCGACAATTGTGCCGAAGCCGATTTGGTAACTTCTTCCCTTAATGCTATGGTTTTATTATCCTGCCCAATCATTTCCGTATATTTTTTCACGTTTTCGTCCTGCTGTGCAATATCCATCTGTACATTGCGGATAAACGTTTCTTTATCGGCGTCAGCGGTCTGGCTGTTCAGGTTGTAAATTGCACGTTGGTTTTTCAACGTATAAAGACTTCCCAAATTCCAGTTCAAACGGACACCTGTAATGTACCACGTCCCAAAATCGTTGGAAATGGGATTGAGTGTCGGACGACCATAAGCACCTTGGAAAAAGGCTTTGAACGTAGGCAGGTAGCTTGATTTTAGTTGCTTTGTTTGAGCTTCGTAAATATTTTTCTGTAAGTCGAACATCTTCAATTCAGGGCGATTGATTTCGCCTGAAGCAAGTATCGGTTCTGGTTTTACAAGATCCGATGACGAAGGGATCTCTTTACCGATAAAAATGGAAAGCATTTTTAAGAAAGCCGAACGGTTTCCCTCGTAGTCGATGTTTGCCGATTTGGTATTTTCAATTTCGGCTTTGATTTCGTTGACATCGCTGGCGTAAGCTGTTCCGAATTTATAAGCGGCTTCTGTTTTATCCAATTGGGTATGCAAATTGGCGATTTTCAGGTTGTTAAGTTCCAGCTGTGCATCAATCAAAAAAATGGAAAAGAAAATCGAATTGATGCGGTCATTTATCGCATATAATTCTACTTCCACATTTTGTTTTTGAAGACCTACGTTGGCTTTGGTAATTTCGTTCTGATATTTGGTGTTTCCACCATCGAACAATAATTGCTCAACTTCTCCCGAAATTTTGTATTGGTCTTTACTGAATGTAGGCGGTGTAAAGCCCATTGACGAAGCATTGCTTCCCAACAATTCTACATAATCTACCACCTGCGATTGGTAAGTTGCCTGTCCTGCTATGTTGAACTGTGGCAGAAATTTTTTGTTGGCGTTCCTGATGGTATAATCTGCCGATTTTGTTACCAAATCCAATTTCTTTACCGCAGGATAGTTCTCTTTTGCCAGGCGGTAACATTCTTCCAAAGTAAGCTGTCCGGTCTGTGCATTAGCGAAGCCGAAAGCCAACAACCCAATGCTAAATGCTAAAAGTGTTTTGTTTATCATCTGTTTTATTATTTCGTTTTAATCGTTTGATTAATTAAAGGGCAAAAAATTTATTTAGCTCTCATCATTGCCTTTACCCAAACAGGGATACGTGTTTTACGCTCCTCCATCATTTGGTTAAACTGCTTATCATCCATCCTGCCCAAGCCCGTAAGCATTGGCTGTGCAATAAAAGGGAATACTACAAGTCCCATTACGTTCATTAAAAAATGTAACGGGTTAGGTTCTGTAACTTTTCCTTTTTCCACTGCATTCTGGTATTGTTTTATAAATTCAGAGTTCAACACCACGTCACTAACGGGTAATTTTTCCATTAAACCTACCGGATTGTTTCTGAGTTCACTCATTATAAAAAGAGGTACGCCCGGCTCGCCTGAAAGGAAATTGATATAGGTAAAAGCAATCAGCTCTATTTTCTTTTCCAGACTTGTTTTAGCATCATTCAATATAGCTGTTAGGTGCTGTAAAAATCCTGATAAGGTTTCTACCATAATGATGTCAAACAGCTTTTCCTTGCTTCGGAAGTAATAATTGAGCAACGCAAGATTGATATCGGCTTCTTCTGCAATATCCCTTGTTCGTGTAGCAGCGTAGCCCTTTTTGTGAAATACAACACGGGCAGCTTCCTTAATTTTTTCCTCTGTGGAAGTATCTATTTTCTTTACTTCTTTAGTCTTTGCCATTTTTGCATTAATATTCTTTTCAGCAATAAAGATAGGAACAAAATTCTTTTTTAACCAAGTATTTTAATCATTTGATTAAAATTAATTTCTAATCGAAGCTTTTTCCTTTCACTAATTATATAATTATCAAAATATTATCACATGCTAAAAAACGAGGCTTTTTTTGTTCAGCGTTATTTTTTATTCTTTCTTGTATCAGTTATTACTCTTATTGTATCAAATGCTGTAGGTTTGAGTCGTTCTTTATACGTTCCATTTCACTTACAACAATATTCATAATGTCTGATTTTATACGTTTGTAATTACTTGCAATTTCCCGTCTCATCTTATCCTCGCCCTGTTCATCCAAAAAAGATAAAATTTCCGGTATCTTCTGATAGGCTTTTGTTTCGGCAGCCACCTTTTCATTATCTACTACGATTTCTGCGTGACATATTCTTTGCTCGATAAAGTTTTAATATTGATTGGGTTACTCATCTGCTGCTTTGTTACCTCTATTATTTTGAATTACAAAGTTAGAAATTTTGTACTCGCTTTACTTTTCTGAAAGGATCATTGTGAAATTATTGATTTCATCCGTCTTTCTACCTTCTTTGATCTTATTGCCAAATATTTTTTGCCTTGAGATTCGGATAGCAAGCTGAATAATCCCAAATGGGAACTGCACCAATGGTTCCTTGAAAACATTACTGTTTCTTCAGGTAATTTCTGTCAAATTCTTCTGTTATGTCAACAACTTTTTTGAACAATACTACCATTTCAGCCGTTTGCTTTTCTAACTTATAAAAAAAAGCTGCGGCTTTTTTCTCGGAAAAACTCCTGTACAATAGCTTTACAATCTGATTATAGTTACTCCCGACTGCACGGAATTGACTGTGATAGGAAGTCAATCGCATATAGAAATCAACCGTTCCTTTATCAATATGTACCGATTGTATTGTTGAAGATGCAATACGTGATAAATGTGCCTTAACCTGCATACCCGATTTATCAAAAAAGACAAGAAAACGGGTGTGTTCTTCCTAGTTAAGAGAAATCGTGTGCCGGATTTTCGCAGGGTCAATCTTCGGTTTTCTTTCTGTCTTTTTAATCTGATTTCTGTTTTTATCTTCCATAATAATCCTTTGAATGTTTAAACAAACAGGCCGCTTCACAGGTCTTTTTCTGCTCCCTGTAAGGGCAAGTAGTTTTGAGCAGCGGAGTTTATTTCGAGCCGTTCAAAACACAACTTGCTGTGCTCCGGTAAACACAATAACCTACTCTTCAAGATGGATTGAAGTTAACAGGAAAATGCCCATTTCCTGTATCCAATTTCGGAAAGAATAATAGAAATCCTGTAAGCCATTGAACGTCAAACACTACCTCTCGATACAACATTGGAACGTCCTGTATAATCAGCTTTTATTTTTGAGGTTTAAATGATACAAATATGGAAATAATGGTTTTAGACATTCAGATTTTAAAAGCATTACACAAGGAAGTAAAGGAAGTTTCCAAATTGATTGCGAAAATAACTACGCCCTACAAAACATTGCAACAGGCCACGAAATGGCTCGACCAGTAGGAAGCCCGCCAACTGCTGAACATTAGCAAACGGACATTACAGACGTACAAGGAAAAGGGTATTCTTGGGGCAACGCAAATCAATCGAAAAACGTATTTCAGATTATCCGAAGTGGAATTACTGATGCAGGGAGAGCGACCATTAAAAAAGCAAAAGAAATGAAACAGATTGGAGATTCAAACGAGGATATGCTTGCCCTGCTTGAAGCTGTGGTAGGTATCAAAAATGAACTGCTGTATATCAGGGAGTATTTCCACCCTTTATTGAAAGGAGAAATCTACCTGTCAGGCGAACAGGTCTGCGAGATGCTACACATCAGCAAACGGACGTTGCAACAGTACAGGGATGACGGATTGATACCTTTTATCAAGCTCGAACGGAAAATCCTTTTCCGTGAAAGCGATATTATCAAGGTGTTGGAAGATGATTATCAGCGTTAGCCGATTGTTTGAAACTGTAACCGTATCGGTCAATTAAAGACACAGCCCACCGTTTTAAGCAGTGGGCTGTATTGTTTTTAGCCAAAATCCAAGATGTCTACTATCCAAATATCTTTTGAGCGTATGTATAACAAATTTTATTTGTTAATTTATTTCTTTTTAGGTTTAGCAGATTTTTTTTGTTTCTCAATATTCTCCTGCATGCGATGTTCTACGATTGCTTTTATAAGTTTCTTCGGCATTGGTTTATCAAGCGGAAACTTAATAGTAGACTTTCCAAGTTCATAACCTTCCAGTTCTTTTGCCAAATCTTTAAAAACAGTCGCACTTGGAAATGAAAGGGAAATATGATCCTTGTAAGCTGAATAGTAGATCAGCATTCCGTGAAATTTTAATGCCGGTAATTGGTAACTTATCACTTCTTCCGCATCTGTTGCAGTTTCAATAATAACTTGTCTGACTTCTTCTAAAACAGTTCTTGCTTTTTCAGATAAGGTCGTCATATACTCGTCAACGGTGTTGAATTTTACTTTGTCACTCATATTTTATGATATTTTTCTAAAATTAATTATTTTTCTTTACAATGAAGCCCGTAATCAGTGAAAAAATAATCCCCGTAAATAGTGCACCGATTATACCATTAAAGATGAAAGCTTGCAAATTAAATTGTTGCATTGCCTGTTCATCAGTCATTGATTTGTTATTGGTATAAAATGTAATAGCGTTGCTAAAATAATCTGGCGAAATTACTTTGGCGGAAATAATGGTTGTAAAGATACCTAAACACATAATAAAAACGGAAAGTACCACACCACTTAAAACTACTTGCCTGTAAGTGATTATTTCCTGTTGGCTTTTCCGTTTGGCAAACGCTTCCAATAAATAGATTACGAAACTTGGTACTAAAATTAGGGTATTGAATACAGAACTGTATTCAATTTTAGCATTGTCAAAACCTACTATTTTTCCAATAATAGCCCATAATATAACCATTCCCGCATAGATAAATGCCCATTTGAGTTCAATTTTAAATCTGCTCATCTTTTCTTTTTTAAAGTTTATAATGCAAATCTAAAACGACGTAACGACAGCCATATGTCATACCTCAAAAAATTATTTTGTGTATCCTTCAAAATATTTTTGAATGGTCATTGAATGTGGTTTAAAGTTTTGGGGAAGGACATGAAGTTGAGAAATCCTATCAAGCCGGAATGCCCTAAAATCTTTCTTTAACTGGCAAAAGGCAATGATTATCCAATTTTCCTGTGTGCTATTGTACAAGAAGAATGGCTCAATGATTCTTTTGCTTGGAACTGATTGATCTGATTTCTGGTATTCAATCTGTACGGTCAGATGATTTGTCAGTGCCTGTTGAAGTTGAGAAAGATGATTACTTGATTTTGTTTTTTCGTAATTGTTTTTAATAACTATTCGATTTGACAATAATTCTGCTTTGTCTTTGGTTTTAGTGTTTAAAACAGATTTTATTTTTGTTATTACCTCCGAATATTCCTTAACAAGCGAAGCATCTTTATTGGTTAGAATAATTTGTTCGGCTGTGATTAGTGCATTTGCTTCCGCTTCAGTCAGCATAATTGGCGGAAGACGGTAGCCTTCCATTAAAGAATATCCTTTTCCCTCTTCAGTCAGGATCGGAACGCCTGCTTGTTCCAGTGCCCTAATATCCCTGTAAATTGTCCGTGTGGTTACTTCAAACTTTTCAGCCAAACTGTTCGCTGTCAAAAGACGTTTTGCCTGCAACTGTGTTAATATTGCTGTCAATCGTGAAAGTCGCTTTATATTTTTATCCATTATTATATGTTTGATAAAGTTTATTTACATTGTACCTATAATAATTGTCATAAAAATAGGAAATGCATTTTTGTTGATGGCTAAAATACAAAGAAAGCCAACGACAAAGTGCTCTGACTTTCTTTAATTGATTTGTTGGTTTTAAGGTTGAGCTATAAAGGATTGCTCTATACCCTTTTATGCGATATCTTTTGCATATCCTTGCCAACTTTCTCGTTGAGTATTTTTGCATAAATCTGAGTGGTGACAATTTTTTTTGTCCTAACATTTTGCTCAAACTTTCCAACGGAACACCCTCGCTCAAAAACAATGTGGCAAACGTATGGCGTGCCAAATGAAAGGTTACTTTCTTTTCTTTTAGACAGTCGATTTCTTGGGATATTCGCTTTAGGCTGTCATTACAAACTGTATTTGATGGTACAGGAAATACCTTTCCGTCTTTTGAAAATCCTGTATATTTTTCGATAATCATTTTGGGAATATCCAACAGCATCACGTTTGACGATGTAGCCGTTTTCTTTCTACGTATGATAATCCACTGGTTACCGTCAAAGCAATCCTGAATATTACTGTTTCTAGGTCCTTTCATATCCGAATAAGAAAGCCCTGTAAAGCAATTGAAAACAAACAAATCTTTAACCAATTCGTCTTTCTTTTTCTCGCAGTTGAACGTTACAAACTGTTGCAATTCGTTCCGCAACAGATAACCTCTATCTTTGTCCTTTTGGTATTCTTGTACTCGCTGAACGGATTAAAGGCAAGGTGCATTATGCTCATTACCAACCTGCAAAGTGTGGTAAATTCAATCATATACAGCCAAATAGTGTTATGGGTCAAACTTTGGTCGTCACGCAGATAATAATCAGAGTCCTGCACAAAATCAGAGGTAAGGTCGTTGAATGATAAATCAGAATAACCGTATTTTGTAAGTGCAGAATTTCGCAGGTGTTTCAAAAGTGTTTTGTACTTACTGCGTGTATCATTTACCCGAAGCCCGTTATTGACCTTTTTTTCATAATCGGAGAGAAATTGTTCGTAGAATTTGAAAAAGGCTAGTTCTCCGCTTTCCATCCCAAAAAAGGCGTTTTTAAGTTTAACACTGTTTACAGCCCCCTCATTCTTCAGAATTTTGGAATAGCATTCCTCTTATACCCAAACGGATTCTATCAAGCTTGCCGTTTACCTCTTGTGCTTCTCGGCTCTTGCCTAGAACCCTGCCGTACTTCAAATCCTAATTTGTTGCTGAAATATCCAGCTTTGTACTAAATGCAGACTGTTTACCGTTTACTGTAATCCTGCACATAACTGTAACCTTTCCGTTTTTCTTTGGGGCATTCTTTTTAAGATAAAACAATACCTTAAACGTTGATTTTTTTGTCGTTTCCATACTCACAATTCTTAATGATAAAATTAAACTTATGTGAGTTACGGAACAATATGAAAAACTATGCAGAAAGCTGAAATACAGTATTTTAAAATAATTGTTCTAATATTTAAAAGTAACGTTTTAGTAACCTTACTTTTGCCAATCGTTGCTTTTTCCTGCTGTTTACTGCATTACCAAAAAACATATAACGACCGTAAATCCTGTATTAAAAACGTTTTACCTGTTTTTAATATTTGATATATTTTTACTGAAAATTTTATTTCAAAAATATATTAAGGATTCCGTTTAAACAAAACATTGCTTCCTATAATACATACATTTAATAAAAAGCATTTTGATTAATATATATTATCATTTCTCATTCGGCAGTAAAAAACCTAACTTCATTCCGCGAAGCATTTTTTTGACAAAATTCCAAAAAAAAGCATGTTGACCAAATAGAGTTCCAATACAAACCAACAATACTTTATAAACAGGTAGAATCAAAACAATATATAAAATCCAATACAAAACAGGATGCATTACTCCTCTTTCTATACCTAAAAAAGACAAAATTGGCTTTGAAACCAAAGAAGAGGTTGTTCCCGTAATAGCGAATACAAGTATTATAATCGCTAACTGAAAATTAGATGTAAGACCCCAACGTTGTTTTAACTTTTCCATTTATTTAATTTAATTCTAAACAACAAAAATAGTTCTTTTTAGAGTAGTAAAAAATTAAAACGTCATAAACTTTATCCACCACATAATCATCAGTTTATAGCTCCAGTTTACTTAGTGTTTCCATCACGTATTCATGCATTACCTCCCGGTAGTCTAAATGAGTAACAATCCTCAACCAACCTTTGCCCATTTCGCTAATCAAAATATTTTTTTGACGTAACTTGCTGACCAACAAAACATCCTGCCCTGGCTCTTGACAATTAAAAATAATGATATTGGTTTGAACGGGTAAAATCTCTTTTATCCACGATTTTTTCTTCAACATCATTTCTATTTGTTTTGCCCTGTAATGGTCTCGTTGCAACCTGCTCACATTATTTTTTAACGCATATAAAGCTGCTGCTGCCAAATATCCTGTCTGCCGCATTCCTCCGCCCATTAGCTTTCTGTAACGGAGTGCTTTCTGAATATGAGCTTTAGAGCCTAATAAAACCGAACCAACCGGAGCCCCTAACCCTTTGGAAAAACAAACTGAAATAGTATCAAATATTTTTCCAAACTGAGCCGGATGCTGTGATTTTGCCACTAATGCATTCCACAGTCGGGCACCGTCTAAATGCAGATTGATATTCTTTTCTGTGCAAACTTCTCTTATTTTCTCCAGTTCTTTCAGCTCATAACAAGCTCCTCCTCCCATATTGGTAGTATTCTCTATACATACCAAGGAGGTTTGGGGTGTATGAATATTACTTGCGTCTGTACAATATCCTTCAATCTGTTCAGCAGTGATTCTTCCTCTATTTCCGTCAATCAAAGCGCAACTCACTCCACTGTGAAAAGCTGCACCCCCTGCTTCAAAAAGATAAACATGAGAAGTTCGTTCACAAATAAGTTGATCTCCAGGCTGCGTGTGAAGTTTTATAGCTACCTGATTTGCCATAGTTCCCGATGGAAAAAATAAAGCTGCCTCCATTCCAAAAAGCTCCGCTACGGCAATTTCCAACTCATTTGTGCTTCCGTCCTGTTTATAAACATCGTCTCCTACTCTGGCTTTAACCATATAACTCAACATTTCAGGAGTAGGTTTTGTGACTGTATCGCTAATTAAATTAATTTCCATAAATTGAAAAGGAATAAGTATTTTTGTGGGATAAAAATATTAAAAATATGGTAACTACAGAACAACAAAAGGACATTATTGATCGCCTCGGTGCGTTAAGGAGGTATCTTTGACATCGATAAAAAACTAATAGAGATTGCCAACGAAGAAGAAAAGACCTTTGCACCAGACTTTTGGAACAATTCTAAAGAAGCAGAAATAATTGTAAAAAACCTGAAATCCAAAAAGAAATGGGTAGAAGGATATAATGAAGCCGTAAACAATAGTGACGAACTTCAAATATTAGTTGAATTTTTTGCAGAAGGAGAAGCTACAGAAAATGATGTTATAGAACAATACCAAAGGACACTTCAAATTATTGAAGATCTGGAATTTAAAAATATGCTATCTGACGAAGGAGACAACATGAGTGCTGTTTTGCAGATTACTGCAGGTGCGGGCGGTACAGAAAGCTGTGACTGGGCATCTATGCTGATGCGGATGTATATCATGTGGGGAGAAAACAATGGGTTTAAAGTGAAGGAATTAAACTATCAGGAAGGAGAAGTTGCCGGCGTAAAAACAGTTACACTTGAATTTGACGGGGAGTTTTCTTTCGGATACTTAAAAGGAGAAAACGGCGTACACCGATTGGTTCGCATCTCACCCTTTGACAGCAATGCCAAAAGACACACTTCTTTCGTATCTGTATATGTATATCCATTAGCGGACGACACCATTGAAATAGATATCAATCCATCTGATATCTCATGGGAAACCATGCGTTCAAGCGGAGCAGGGGGACAAAATGTAAATAAAGTAGAAACTGCTGTTCGGTTGCGTCACCATCCCACAGGCATCATTATTGAAAATTCTGAAACCCGTTCTCAACTAGACAATAAACTCAAAGCTATGCAGCTTTTAAAATCTCAGTTATATGAAATTGAGCTTAAAAAAAGACAAGCTATGCGTGATGAAATTGAAGCTAATAAGAAAAAAATAGAATGGGGGTCACAAATCAGAAATTATGTAATGCATCCTTATAAACTGGTAAAAGACGTAAGAACCCAATACGAAACTACAGATGTTGACTCTGTCATGGATGGAGAAATAGATGAGTTTTTAAAAGCTTATCTCATGATGATGGGACAACAGGAAGAAGAAAATTGATTTTTTCATTTATATCACAAAAAAAGCCTGATGAGAATCCATCAGGCTTTTTTTATATATCTAGGGTTTAAACTAAAAAAGCAATGTTATAATATAATAAACTGCCATAGCAATAGCGGCAGAAACAGGAATGGTCAATATCCAAGCCCATAAAAGATTGATTGTAACTCCCCATCTAACGGCAGAAACCCGTTTCGTAATCCCCACCCCGATTATAGATCCAGTAATAGTATGCGTAGTAGAAACCGGAATTCCCAAATGTTCTGTAACGTATAAAGATACCGCTCCTGCAGTTTCTGCTGCAACACCTTCTAATGGAGTTACTTTGGTAATCTTAGAACCCATAGTTTTAACTATCTTCCATCCTCCGCTCATCGTACCTAATCCAATAAAGATAAATGATGCAAGCGGTACCCACCACCAGTGTTCAACAAACACCTTAAAAGTATCTACGTTCTCAACTAAATAAGCCGGATCCTGATCAACATTAATGTGATAAAAAATAACCGCTGCTCCAATAATTCCCATTACTTTTTGTGCATCATTTCCTCCATGTCCCAGCGAGAAAAGAGCCGAGGATACCAATTGCAGGCGCTTAAACCAAATTTCACACTTGTGAGGATTTTGTTTTCTGCAAATCCACATAATGGCAACCGTAATAAAATAAGCTAATACCATTCCTAAAATAGGTGCTCCAAAAATAAATAGAAAAATAGGGATTACTTTTTCATATACAATCACATTAGCTCCATTAGATACAAATCCTCCTGCATTTGCTATAGCAGCTCCGATAAACCCTCCGATTAAAGTATGTGAAGAAGAAGAAGGAATTCCCAACTTCCAGGTCAGTAAATTCCAGATAATAGCCGCTACAAGTCCTGCAAAAATAACTTCCAGCGTAATAACGCTTCCATCAACTGATTTGGCTATGGTATTACCGATCTTAAACTCTCCAATAATATAAAGTGAAATAAAATAGGCTGCAAAATTAAATACAGCAGCCCACAATACAGCCTGAAAAGGCGTTAAAACTCTTGTTGTAACAATCGTGGCTATTGAATTAGCAGCATCGTGAAATCCATTAATATAATCAAACCCCAAAGCCAGAATGATGATAACAATCAACATAATCCCTTGAGGATTGCTTAACATTTCTGATAAAAACTCCATACTGATTAAGAATATTTTACCGTAATCGTTTCCAATATATTAGCAACCTCTCTACAGCTATCGGTAGCCGTTTCCAAGGCAGTCATAATTTCTTTATACTTGATGATTTCAATAGCATCATTTTCATTTTCAAAAATATCTGCAACCGCTTTATCAAATACTTTATCAGCTTTGCGCTCCAGCCTTGAAATATTTTTACACACTTCTGCAAGTGCCGGCAAGTTTTTCATGCTATTCAATCCCAAAAGCCCGCGAGAAACCTCGTTGCAAGCTTCTAAATTTGCTTCGGTCAGCTTTCGCAAAGGTTTAGTTACTTTATCTATCTGATACAATCTCATTCGAGAGGCAGCATCTGACAGGTTGTCTGCCACATCATCTACGGCAGATATCAAAGCGTGAATATCCTCTCTGTCAAACGGAGTAATAAAGTTTCTCCCCAGTTCAACCCGGGTTTTCTGAGCAATAGCCTCAATATCTTGTTTTAGAACCTCAACTTCTTTCAACATTTTTTCTCTTTCTTTTGCGGGAGCATTTACTGCTTCATTAAGAGTTTGTGAAAGAGTTCTAATTTTACTGGCAGCCTGCTCAAACAAAGGATAAAACACTTTGTCTTTTGGCACTAAAAACTGAAAAATATTATTTAAAGACATTATATATTAAATATAAATAAAACACAGCAAAAGTAAAAGATTTAATGTTTTCCAATGTTTCCTAATTGTTAAGTTTTCTCCCCAACAAAAAACGTGCCTCAAGTTTTCAAAACGTTTTTTATTTTGTAATTTAGCCAATGTCAAAAATGACGCTTAGAAATAACCGATCAAACTATGGACTTAAACTTCAATAAAAACGAAGATCACAACAAACTTTTACTTTCGGATTTAAAAAGAAAATTATCGAAGGTAAAATTAGGCGGAGGTGAAAAACGCATCGCTAAACTTCACGAACAAGGAAAATTAACAGCCCGAGAAAGAATTGATTACTTACTTGATGAAAAAGCACCAAGCATAGAAATAGGAGCTTTTGCGGGTGAAGATATGTATGCCGAGCACGGCGGGTGCCCTTCGGGCGGAGTGGTTGTAAAAATAGGGTACATCAAAGGAAAACAGTGTATTGTTGTTGCCAATGACGCTACCGTAAAAGCAGGTGCATGGTTTCCGATTACGGGAAAAAAGAATTTAAGAGCACAGGAAGTTGCTATTGAAAACAGGTTACCTATTATTTATTTGGTAGATAGTGCAGGTGTTTATCTGCCAATGCAAGATGAGATTTTCCCAGATAAAGAACACTTCGGACGTATTTTTCGCAATAATGCCGTAATGAGCAGTATGGGAATTACTCAAATTGCAGCTGTAATGGGAAGCTGTGTTGCCGGAGGGGCATATTTGCCTATTATGAGCGATGAAGCACTCATTGTGGACAAAACCGGAAGTATATTTTTAGCAGGAAGTTATTTGGTAAAAGCCGCTATTGGCGAAAGCATCGATAACGAAGCATTGGGAGGAGCTACTACTCATTGTGAAATTTCGGGGGTAACCGATTATAAAGCCAAAGACGATAAAGATGCTTTAAACACAATTAAAAACATTATTGATAAAATTGGCGATTTTGAAAAAGCCGGATACAATAGAATTAAACCCCAAAAACCAGCTTTAGATCCAAATGACATCTACGGCATACTTCCTAAAGCCCGTTCCGAACAATACGACATGAGGGAAATCATAAAGCGGTTGGTAGATAACTCCGAATTTGAAGAATATAAAGAAGGATACGGACAAACAATCATAACAGGATACGCGCGAATTGATGGCTGGGCGGTTGGCATTGTTGCCAATCAACGCAAAGTAGTTAAAACTACCGGAGCCAAAACCAAACCAAGCGAAATGCAGTTTGGCGGCGTAATTTATTCTGATTCTGCAGACAAAGCCACTCGCTTTATTGCTAATTGCAATCAGAAAAAAATTCCTTTGGTATTTCTTCAGGATGTCACCGGATTTATGGTAGGATCAAAATCAGAACACGGCGGAATTATTAAAGACGGAGCAAAAATGGTAAACGCTGTAAGCAACTCCGTTGTTCCTAAATTTACGGTTGTTGTAGGTAACTCTTACGGAGCAGGAAATTATGCTATGTGTGGAAAGGCCTACGATCCAAGGTTAATTTTTGCCTGGCCGAGTGCTGAATTAGCTGTAATGGGCGGAGCACAGGCTGCTAAAGTATTATTACAGATAGAAGCGTCTTCTTTAAAAGCTAAAGGAGAAGAATTGACTCCTGAGAAAGAAGAAGAACTCTTTACAAAAATAAAAGCGCGTTATGATAAGCAGGTTTCTCCATATTACGCAGCTGCCAGACTATGGACAGATGCTATTATTGATCCTTTAGATACCCGAACATGGATTTCTATGGGAATAGAAGCTGCAAACCACTCACCTATTGAAAAGCCCTTTAATCTTGGAGTAATTCAAGTATAAATATAAGGATAAAGACTGTCTCCAAAACCAGACAGTCTTTTTTTCTTTTAGCACAATCGACCTTAGCCTATATATAATATATATAATAGCGAAGTAACGGATATAAATAGCCATAATCCCACTCCTTCCAACAGAGGTTTTATGCCTATTGATTTTACGGTTTTAAAAGACAAAGACGTTCCAATTAAAAATAAAGTCAGTGTTAAAACTGCTTTGGACAATTGGACAATATAACCTCCTATACTTTGTATGGCAGGAATATAGGAATTTGCAAGCATTGCTAAAATAAAAAGACCTATAAAATAAGGCAAACATACCTTTTTACCTTTATTATTAAATATTATCGTTGATAAAAAAGCTACCGGAATTACCCATAATGCACGAGCTAACTTCACTGTAGTGGCTACTTCCAATGCCTGATTTCCATATTTAGCTGCCGCACCTACCACCGAACTGGTATCGTGAATAGCAATAGCTGACCACAAACCAAAATCTGTTTGACTTAATCCAAGCAAATGACCAATAGGCGGAAAAACGATTAGTGCAATGGAATTGAGAACAAACACAATACCCAGCGCTACCGACACCTGTTTATCGTCTGCTTTAATTGCTGGAGAGACAGCAGCTATGGCACTGCCTCCACAAATTGCGGTGCCCGAAGAAATCAGGTAAGATATTTTTTTATCTATTTTAAGCATTTTGCCTAGTGCAAACCCTAATATCAAAGTCAAAAAAATTGAAAAAACCGTTAATACAAACCCTTCTTTTCCGGCAGACAATGCACTATAAACATTCATTCCAAATCCAAGTCCCACGACTGCTATTTTAAGCAATAATCCGGTTGCTTTTTTAGTTTGTTGCTGATAGGGGTTTTCAAAAATCTGCGCATACACAATACCCAAAATCAAAGCAGTTGATGAGGATATGAAAGGGAAAAGACACAATATAACTAAGCCTGCGAATATAATTTTACTAAACGAACGATTTTGATTGTTGTTAAACATATACTTTCTTTTTACAGTACAAATTTCCTGTGAAAAGAAAAGAAAAAGAAATATATAATACTTATGAGTTATAACTTAAGGTTATAATTTTGAACAAACCGGACAAATAATTCCACTAAAGCACTTTCCTGACCTTGTCGTTGAATAATGGAAAATTTTCTGGTAATATCAGTATTTTCAACATCTAAAATACTCAATTCATTATATCTCAACTCTTTTAATATGGCATGAATTGACAAAAAAGCTACACTGTCGGAATGCATTAAATACATTTTAATACTCTCTGTGCTGGAAAAACTCATCTCACTTTTCAAATCGCCTAACTTTATACCGAGTTCTTTTAGCTTAGCGGCAACCACATCTAAGGTTCCCGATCCTGTTTCGCGCAATAAAAAGGAAAAGTTTAGTAATTCTTTCGGCTTTATATTACTTTTTTTAGCCAACGAATTTCCGCTTCCGCATACCAACACTATTTCATCTTCAATAAAATCAAAATATTTTATCTGTGGATTTTTTGATACTCCTTCAACCATGCCCACATCTATACTTTTATTTAACAGCTGTTCTTCAATAATTGCAGTATTATCTGATAAAACTTCTAAATGCAGACTGGATACTTTTTTTCTAAATTCGGCTAATAGTGGGGGCAAAACATACTGGGAAACTGTCGTACTTGCTCCGATACGCAACACTCCTTCTGTTTTGGCATTTAATGTATGAATATCAAACTCTAAGTTTCTGTAAACGGAAAAAATTTCTTCTGCATAATGATAAAGCAAATGCCCCGCATCGGTCAGATTTATTTTCATACCATCTCGCACAAACAATTTGGTTTGATAATTAGATTCAATCTCCTGTATATGTTTAGTTACTGCGGGTTGTGAAATCAGTAGTTCTTTTGCCGCTTTGGTAAAACTTTTTCTCTTAGCAACGGTATAAAATACTTTCAGGCGAAAATCAAACATAAACTCAGATATATTACAAAACTAATTTAATTCTATTTCAATAGAAATAAAAATATTAATCACCTTGTTTTTAACCATCCTGTAATACTGTAACGCGGCTTGTAAACCATTTGTACTTCGTGTTCAATTTCTTTGCTGTCAAAAATTACTAATCTGCCGGGCTGTGCATGAATCAGCTCTTCTTTTTCACATCCTGCAGCATCTTTAAGATACAAAGCCAATGCTCCACCGTTGTCTGGCTGCCAATCGGGTGTATTTAAATACAAAACAACTGATAAAGTTCTTCTTACATCGGTATGAAAAACATCGAGATGTCTTTTATAAAAAGTACCTTCCGGATAACACGCATAGTGAAACTCCCCTTCCTGAATTCCAAGATAACAGGTTCTGTTTATGTAATGAATAAAATTATTAATCTTATTAAAATACATTTTTTCAATCTGATCAGAACTACTTTCATCCATCCACAAAATAAAGTCTCCTCTTACTTCTTCAATAATCTGTTCATTGGACAAAGGTCCCACGGCGGCTTTTTTAAAAGTTGTCAATGATTGTTTTATCAGCAAATTGGTTCTTAGCAAATCAATCTCTTCTACTGTAAAAAAAGTATCTGTTACGCAATACTTTCTATTAATTAAATCATCTATAATTAACTCATAAAATGAATTAAAGGCAAACTCAGCCATATTTTATAAAATAAAAATCACACAAATGTAGTTTACTAAATAAAAAAACAATCTTTTTGAAATATTTTTTTTACCTCAAAAAATGTTAATTTTTTATATTCCCTTTCTTATTCTTTATTCAAAATCACCTTCTGTTATTTTCTCTTTAGTAAACTCACCGGAATTTAATTAAGCGATAATATTGTACTTTCGCATTTTAAAACCATTATTTATTCGATGAAGAAAGAAAAAGAGAAATCCGAAAAAAAAATCACTCTGTTTCAGGCATTAATACCGGCTATTATTCTTGTTGGTTTATTAGCTGTCAATGTTTTTATTTTTCGGGATGATGCTTTATCCGGTACCAATCAGTATATTTTGTTGATTGGCGGTGCTGTTGCAACAATTGTAGGGCTGTATAATCGTGTTAGTTATGACAGCATAATTCTTCAAATTACCAATAATGTACGGGATACTTCTAAAGCAATTTTCATATTACTCCTAGTAGGTGCGTTGTCGGGAACGTGGTTGTTAAGTGGAATTATCCCAAACATGATTTATTATGGATTAAAAATTCTGCACCCTTCTATTTTTTTACCTGCATGTTTAATTATATGTTCTATCATTTCTATTGCTACAGGAAGCTCATGGACAACTTCTGCTACAGTAGGAATTGCACTAGTTGGTATAGGAAATGCTTTAGGATTACCTTTAGGAATTGTTGGAGGCGCCGTGATATCAGGAGCCTATTTTGGAGATAAGCTTTCTCCCCTCTCCGATACGACCAATCTGGCACCTGCAATGGCGGGTACAGATTTATTTACACACATCCGATATATGCTTTATACAACCATTCCTACCTATATAGTTACACTCTTATTATTTGTTGTATTAGGAGTTTTATACGATGTGAAAGGAGAAACAGATACTACTGAAACCCTAGCTGCTATTGCTGATACTTTTACTATTTCTCCCTGGCTGTTTTTAGTTCCTGCTTTTGTTATCTTTTTAATCGTAAAAAAAATACAGCCGATAGCTGCCTTATTATTAGGAGGATTACTCGGCGTTGTTTTTGCATTGGTATTTCAACCCGAAGTTATACTTTTTGTATCGGGAGGAAAGGAATTAAATTTTTATAATGCCTATAAAGGAATTATGCTGGCACTGACTACCGATATCAAAATAATCTCGCCTGTTGAAAGTTTAAATCATTTATTTGAAGCCGGAGGAATGGCAAGTATGCTTAATACGGTTTGGCTTATTCTTTGTGCTATGTTTTTTGGAGGTGCAATGGAAGCTATAGGTGCTCTACAAAAAATAGCTTCCGCCCTGCTCCGACTGGCAGACAGTATTTTTGGACTTTTTGCAAGTACGGTTGCCAGCTGTCTAGCCGTGAACATTGTTACCTCAGATCAATATTTATCTATTGTAGTACCCGGAAAAATGTTTTCAGAAGCTTATAAAATTAAAGGATTAGCACCTGAAAATTTAAGTAGAACACTTGAAGATTCCGGCACGGTTACTTCTGTTCTTGTTCCCTGGAACACGTGTGGAGCCTATCATGCAGGAGTATTGGGAGTACCTACATTATCTTATCTCCCTTATGCATTTTTCAATTATTTAAGTCCTTTTGTTACTTTGCTATATGCTGCTCTAAATATTAAATTGAAGCGATTAAATTACCTTAATTAGCATTTTAATAACAAAAGCTTTTTCAGCTATTCAATTTTTATTCATATCTTTCAGTACTTTAATATATCAGGAGTAAATCATTCTTTGCTATAAATTATTTTTATCATACAATAAAAAACAATAATCAAATTTAATAGTTTAACTAAGGAAGCTAACGTAAATTTGTAGTACAAAAAATAAGAAAAATATTAACTTTTAAAATAAATAATTATGTCTTTAGTTGGAAAAAAATTTCCGAATATTACTGTAGATGCAATCTCTGAAATGGGAGATGATTTAAAAATCAACATTTTTGAAGAAGCTACAAAAAACAATAAAAAAGTATTATTGTTCTGGTATCCAAAAGATTTTACTTTTGTATGTCCTACAGAATTACACGCGTTTCAGGCTGCTTTAGGTGACTTTGAAAAAAGAAACACAGTGGTAATAGGAGCTTCATGCGATACTAATGAAGTACACTTTGCCTGGTTAAATACACCAAAAGACAATGGCGGTATTGAAGGAGTTACTTATCCTATTATTGCAGATACGCAAAGAAACCTGTCTTCTATGTTAGGGATCTTAGATGTTACAAACCAAACTTTTGACGAAGAATACGATACTATCCTTACAGAAGGTTCTAACGTAACTTACAGAGCAACTTATTTAATTGATGAAGATGGTAAAATTTTCCATGAATCTGTTAATGATATGCCATTGGGAAGAAACGTAAACGAATATTTAAGATTAATTGATGCTTACGCTCACGTACAAAAATTTGGTGAAGTTTGCCCGGCAAACTGGGAAGAAGGAAAAGATGCTATGAATGCAGACCGAAAAGGAGTAGCGGATTATTTAAGTAAACACTAATCTTTAAAAAACAAAAAAATGCTAGTAGAATTAGACAAAGACAATTTACAAGAAATTGTAAACTCAAATAACAAAGTAGTAGTTCAATACTCGGCTTCTTGGTGTGGAAATTGCAGAATCATGAAACCGAAGTTTAAAAAATTGGCTAATGAAAAAGAAGGAATTGCTTTTGTTATTGCCGATGCAGAAAACTTTCCGGAATCAAGAAAATTAGCTGACGTTACTAATTTACCTACTTTTGCAACTTTCGTTGATGGAAAATTAATCAATCAAACCCAAACTAATAAGGCAGAAGTATTAAACGAACTAGTAAGCGAAATTGCTTAATTTCATAAATTATAGATAGATTATGAAACTACCTGTTATGAAACATTTATCTCAATTTGTTGAGGAAAATGATCAAGATTACATTATCGAAGCAATAGAAGTATTGGAACACCTCACTGAACTTCCTTCTATAAAAGATGAAGAATTAGACGTTATAGGAGAATTGATTTCCAATATGTACGGTACACTTGAGGTGCAAAAACTTGTAAAAGAAGGAGCAACTCAAAAAGAGGCTTTAAACAGCTTTATGCAAAGAGTGCTAGGTGCTATCGACAAATAATGTCGTATATAAATAATTTAAAAAAGGAGAGTTACAAAAAACAACTCTCCTTTTTTATTTATTCCCTTTTTACGTCCTCTCTTCCCCTGTTCTTAGCATATAAAAATTAACCTTATAATTGTCAAACAATTAATACATACCTGGTGAAAAGCTATATTAGTTTTTAAATTTTGACTATTTTTGTATGAATCAAAAAAATAGTATCATGGCAACAGTAACATTAAAAAGCAATCCCATTCATACCATTGGAGAATTACCTTCAAAAAATACCTCTGCGCCGGACTTTACACTTGTCGGTACAGATTTATCTGAAAAAACACTTAGTAATTACAAAGGCAAAAAAGTAATTTTAAACATTTTCCCTAGTATTGATACCCCTACATGTGCAACATCAGTACGCCATTTTAACCAAGATGCAGCAAAACTAGACAATACTGTAGTATTGTGTATTTCACGTGATTTGCCTTTTGCTCAAGGGCGCTTTTGCGGTGCTGAAGGAATTGAAAATGTAGAAATGCTTTCTGATTTCAGAGAAGGTAAATTTGGAAATGATTATGGCATTATTTTCACAGACGGTCCTTTAAAAGGGTTACTTTCCCGTTCAATAGTCATTATTGACGAACAAGGAAAGGTTATTTACACCCAACAAGTAGCCGAAACAACAGAAGAGCCAAATTATGAAGAAGCTCTAAAAGCTGTACTTTAAAATTTTAATTCCAATGTGTTTATAGTATAAATACATTGGAATTATATCAAAAAGCTAAAAGCCACGCCTATTTATTGTCAGTAAAAATGGAAAAAGAAAATAAAAAAAGTAAGAATAAAAACAGTAAAGACACCACTAAAAAGCACGATACCTCTATTTTAAAAAACAGTAAGTTTTTAATTACTATCCTGCTCATTATTAGCGGATCTGCTTTAGCTTTAAGCTTTATTTCCTATCTTTCCTCCGGAATTGAAGATCAAAGCAGTGCTGAATTACTGACCAATAGAAGTGCTGATGTAAACAACTGGCTTGGAAAACTGGGAGCATATCTTTCTCATACCTTTATATACAAAGGATTCGGAATTGCTTCTTTCTTTTTTGCCAAACTGCTGGTTCATTGTGGCGTTTACGCTTTCTTTGGAATTGCCGCAAAAAGAATAAACCGCGTGATTTTTTGGGATTTAGCTTCCATGTTATTAATTTCTGCATTATTCGGATTCTTCTGGAATACAAATCCTTTATTAGGAGGAGTAGTTGGTTTTGAAATCAATCAGTTTTTTGTAGATTATTTAGGTACAATAGGCACTATTTTTTTACTCCTTTTCTTTGCTTTGGTTTTTGCTCTTTTCCGTTTTAAACTATCGCCTTCCGGCATAAAAGAATCTTTAAAAGCAATACCTAAACTATTTAAAAAAATTAAAAAAGGAGATCCGAATTTTGATTCAGTCAATGTTGCTACTTCCTCTAATCCGTCAGAAGAGATTTCATCTGTTAACGAGATTAAAGAAGAAATTACAAAAAACAGCATCACAGATAAATCTGTCAAGAGCGATACTGAATCCAAAACCAATCAGGATATTTCCTCTTCATTCATTCTTGATCAAAAAAACCTTAAACCCACCATTGAGCACAGCTCTGAAATAGCTTTCAAAAAGGAAGCCGAAAAACAGCCAGTATCGACTGAAACTGAAGATAGTGATTTTGTTGTGGAAGCCGCTAAAGATGAAGATACTTTAGAAGAAAATCTCGCAGCAAGTTTAGTTCGGGATTTTGGAGAATTTGACCCAACATTAGAATTATCTAATTATCAATTTCCATCCATCGACTTATTAAAAGACTATGGAACAGGGGGAATTACAATTAATCAGGAAGAACTTGAAGAAAACAAAAACAATATTGTAGAAACCCTCAAAAACTACAAAATAGATATCGCTCAAATCAAAGCAACCGTAGGACCTACCGTTACTTTATATGAAATTGTTCCGGAAGCAGGTATAAGAATTTCAAAAATTAAAAACCTGGAAGACGATATCGCCTTGTCCCTTTCGGCTTTGGGAATTCGTATCATTGCTCCTATTCCGGGCAGGGGAACCATCGGTATTGAGGTACCAAACAACAAGCCTTCCATTGTATCTATGCGCAGCGTTATTGCTTCACCTAAGTTTCAAACAGCAGAAATGGAACTTCCTATCGCCTTAGGAAAAACTATCTCGAATGAAACTTTTGTCGCGGATTTGGCAAAAATGCCTCACCTTTTAATGGCAGGAGCTACCGGGCAAGGAAAATCAGTAGGTTTAAATGCAGTACTTACATCACTCCTTTACAAAAAGCACCCGGCAGAAGTTAAATTTGTACTAGTTGACCCCAAAAAAGTAGAGCTTACCCTATTTAATAAAATAGAACGCCATTACTTGGCAAAACTTCCAGATTCTGAAGATGCTATAATTACAGATAATTCGAAAGTAATCAATACCTTAAACTCTTTATGTATTGAAATGGATAACCGGTATAGCTTGTTAAAAGATGCTATGGTAAGAAATATAAAAGAGTACAACGAAAAATTTAAACAGCGCAAATTAAATCCTGAAAACGGACATCGTTTTTTGCCTTATATCGTATTAGTTGTTGATGAATTTGCCGATTTGATTATGACTGCCGGAAAAGAAGTAGAAACTCCGATTGCCCGTTTGGCTCAATTGGCAAGAGCAATCGGTATTCATCTAATTATTGCCACACAGCGTCCATCTGTAAACGTGATAACCGGAATTATTAAAGCCAACTTCCCTGCCAGAATTGCTTTTAGAGTAACGTCAAAAATAGATTCCCGAACCATTTTAGACGGACAGGGAGCCGATCAGCTTATTGGTAGAGGGGATATGCTATATACGCAAGGAAATGATTTAGTAAGAGTGCAATGTGCTTTTGTAGATACTCCGGAAGTTGAAAAACTGACCGAATATATTGGTTCTCAAAAAGCCTATCCCGATGCCTATTTACTGCCAGAATATGTAGGTGAAGAAGGTAGTTCTAATCTGGATATTGATATCAGCGAAAGAGACTCTTTATTTAGAGATGCTGCCGAAGTAATTGTAACCGCACAACAAGGTTCCGCTTCGCTTTTACAGCGAAAACTTAAACTGGGTTACAACCGAGCCGGACGAATAATTGACCAGCTTGAAGCAGCCGGAATTGTAGGACCGTTTGAAGGAAGCAAAGCAAGAAGCGTATTAATACCGGATTTAATTGCTTTGGAACAATTTTTTAGAGAAGAAGAACAATAATTTAACCGTTCAAAATGACCATAATGAAAAAAATAACAGCTTTTATAATCATAGCATTTACCTCTTTTAGCATACAGGCACAAAGCAGTCAGAGAGCAAAAAATTTTTTGGCAGAAGTAACCACAAAAGTCAACAATTACAAAAATATCTCCATTGACTTCAGTTACAATATCCAAGACGAAAAAAATGATAATTACAACCAAAACGGAAGCGGGCATATCGATATTCAAAAAGATTTATACGTTTTGAATTTTATGGGAATGAAAAAAATATTTGACGGTAAATACGTTTATACCATTACTTCGGAAGATCAGGAAGTCACTATTTCTAAATACGATTCAGAAAGTACAGACAATATACTGCCCACTCAAATGCTTACTTTTTTTAATCAGGGATATGATTTTCAATGGGATATTTTACAAAATATACAGGGAAAACAAATTCAATATGTCAAACTCACTCCTACTGATCCCAAATCAAACATAAAAGAAATTTTATTGGGGATTGACAATCAGAGCAAACATATATACAACAAAATTCAGGTTAACAAAAACGGCTCAAAATCGATATTGACAGTTAATTCTTTTAAAACAGATCAGCCAATATCAAAAAATCATTTTACCTTTACAGAGTCTATGTATACTGGTTATTACATTAATAAAATAGATTAATTCCTCTTGGTGAAAATACTTGATCGTTATATTTTAAAGAGCTTTATATCAACACTTTTCACAGTGTTTATTATACTGTATTTTATTTTTATTTTACAGGGAATATGGCTTTTCATTTCTGAATTGGCAGGAAAAGATTTAGACATTTGGATAATTACTCAATTTTTGCTGTTTTATTCTCCAAAAATGGTTCCTATGGTTTTGCCTTTATCCGTTTTACTGGCGTCTATCATGACATTCGGAAGTTTTGCCGAAAATTATGAATTTGCTGCCATGAAAGCTTCCGGAATTTCTCTAAAACGCGCTATGCGTCCCCTTTCAATTTTCATTTTCATTTTGGCAGGAATTTCTTTTTGGTTTGCCAACGATGTAATTCCTAAAGCCGAGTATAAGTTCATAAACCTCCGAAAGGAAATTTTACAGACCAAACCTGCTATGGCAATTGCTGCCGGACAATTTAATGATTTGGGAAATGTCAATATCAAAGTAGATAAAAAAACAGGAGATAAAGGACAGTATCTGGACAATGTGACTATGCATGTTAAATCATCGTCCGGATATGAAAACAAAACCGTTATCCGATCCATCAACGGAGAGCTGGAAACAGATGAAACCAGCAATATTTTGAAATTGCATTTGTTTGACGGAAATTATTATGAAGACGTAACGGCAAAGACCTATTCTCAGGCAAAAAAGCATCCGTTTACCAAGGCTCATTTTGAAAAATATACTATGAATATTGATTTAGGCAGCTTTCAAAATGACGGAAAAGATGAAGAAAAAATCACTAACACCCACGGAATGCTCAACGTAAAAGAGTTGAATTACACCATAGATTCTTTAGACAATATTCTCAATACTGAAAAAAAATCTAATACTGACAACCTGACGCTCCGTGTAGATAACATTTTTAAATTTAAACCAAACGACAGTATTATTTTGCCGAGCGCACCTGAAAAGATAGTTGAAGAATTTACTCCTAAAAATCAGCAACGCATTTTGCAATCCGCTATTGATTATGTCAATAATATCTCATTTAACGCAGAAAGCAACGATTTATCAATAACCAATCAAATCAAAAAGATAAACGATCATTATCTGGCATTATACGAAAAATTTGTCATTGCTTTTTCATGTTTTCTCATGTTTTATATAGGCGCACCATTAGGAGCTATTATTAGAAAAGGCGGCTTAGGATTGCCCATTGTATTTGCAGTAATCATTTTTATTGTTTATCACTTTATCAATACATTTGGAAGAAAGCTCGCACAGGAAGATGGAATTGTTCCATTTCTAGGTTCGTGGGTCGGAGCTTTTACCCTTACTCCTCTGGCAATATTTTTAACTTATAAAGCTACAAATGATAGTGGCATTATAAACTTTGACTCTATTTTTGAACCTATTACCAAATTATTCAAGAAAAAAAACACTAAACAATAATCAATACATATTAAATATAACAATAATGTCAAACAATCATATTCAACTCAATACTATTGAAGAAGCCATCGAAGATATCCGCGCAGGAAAAGTAGTCATTGTTGTAGACGATGAAGACAGAGAGAATGAAGGCGATTTTATTGCTGCCGCAGAAAAAGTAACTCCGGAGATGATTAATTTTATGGCAACTCATGGCAGAGGTCTTATTTGTGCCCCTCTCACCCAAAAGAGATGCAAAGAATTAGACTTGCACCCTATGGTTACTAATAATACTGTTTTACATCAAACTGCATTTACCGTTTCTGTTGATTTAAAAGGACATGGATGTACAACAGGAATATCTGCGTATGACCGAGCAAAAACAATTGAATTTTTAGTAAAAGACGAAACTAAACCAGATGACTTAGGTCGTCCCGGACATATTTTCCCTCTAATTGCCAAAGAAGGCGGGGTTTTAAGACGAACCGGGCATACCGAAGCTACTGTAGATCTGGCTCGTCTTGCCGGTTTTAAACCTGCAGGGATTTTAGTAGAAATTTTAAACAAGGACGGCTCCATGGCAAGATTGCCTCAGCTTGTTGAAGTAGCTCAAAAATGGAATTTGAAAATAATTTCTATTGAGGATTTGGTGGCTTACCGCATGAAACACGACAGCCTGATCCAAAAGAAAGAAGATTTTGAAATAAAAACCAGATTTGGCAGCTTTAGATTGCGAGCATATTACCAAACAACCAATAAACAAGTTCACATTGCACTAACCAAAGGTACATGGAACAATGGTGATACTGTTTTGACCAGAATCAACTCAGTTACCGGCAATGATGATGTATTAGAAGCACTAAGCGGCAAGCTCGATCAAAGAATGGAAGCCTCTTTCAAAAAAATTAACGAAGAAGGCACCGGAGCAATTTTATTTATCAATCAGGAAAATCAAACTTCAAACTTATTAAAACGCTTAGCTCTTATTAAGGAAGAACACAACGCAACCTTAGATATCAATACTCCTAAACTGCCGAGTGATTCAAAAGATTTTGGTATCGGAGCACAAATTTTACACGACTTAAACATCAGTAAAATAAAGCTGATGACAAACTCCGGACACACTAAACGAGTAGGAATGATTGGTTACGGTTTAGAAATAGAAGATTATATTACCTATTAAAAAAAACAATTATCTGTATATTAATATTTTACATTTTTATCAAAAAATATTATTGATTTTATACAATTTTAATTTGCATAATTTATACAGATAATCTACATTTGCACTCGCAATACAGAACAAGAGTTCGACTGGAGAAATGGCAGAGTGGTCGAATGCGGCGGTCTTGAAAACCGTTGACTGTAACAGGTCCGGGGGTTCGAATCCCTCTTTCTCCGCAATAAACACTGGTACTTAATCAGTTAAAGCAAAAACACCCAATTTTACACCCAAAAATGTAAAGTTGGGTATTTTTATTTTAGGACTATAGTTTAACTTTTATTTTTTCATAATCTCATTCCAAATATAGTCTTAGTAGATGCTGAATCAAGTTCAGCATCTAAGCTGTGCAACTAATATTTGATATAATAATCATTTTTTAAATATATTCTTAATATCAGAAATTGTTATTTCTATTAAATCATTAAAAGTTGGATTTTCTATTCGAGATACCCTTTTTGCATGCTCATCTATTAAATCATCTATTAAATTTCTAACAAATCTGCCGTTAGCAGAACTATCAACATTATCCTTTATCATATTTTCAAACATTAATCTTAATTGTTGTAAAGCAGATTCATTTAAATGATAGTCATTACTTTTTAATATATTTAATAGAATCTCTAATAGTTGTTCAGAACTATAATCATCAAATTCAATAAATGTATTGAATCTCGATTTTAATCCGGGATTTGAGTTGAAGAATACTTCCATTGGTTCTTTATAACCAGCAACAATAACCACCATATCATTTCTATAATCCTCTAAAGCTTTTGTTAGTTCGGTTAAGCATTCTCTTCCAAAAGAATCACTATGTTCATTTTCTGTAATACTGTATGCTTCATCAATAAATAAAACTCCTCCTTTAGCTTTTTCTATTACCTTTTTTACTTTTAAAGCAGTTTGTCCTTGGTATCCCGCAATTAAATCAGTTCTTGATACTTCAATAAAATGCCCGCTAGATAATAAACCAAGTTGTTTATACATTCTACCAATAATTCTTGCAACAGTAGTTTTACCAGTACCAGGATTACCTATAAACGCAATATGCAATGTATTTTGAGGGTTAGTAAGTTTTTGAGTTTTTCTTAAATTTTGAACTTTTTGGAAAGAAATAAGATTATTAACTTTTTCTTTTACCTTCTCAAGTCCAACTAATTTATTTAACTCATCTAGTAATTGTTCAAGTGAATGTTCATCATTATTTTGAATACCTTCAATTTCTTCTTGCTTCTTATATATCTCCTGTATCTTTTGAAAACCATAGAATTTTAATAATAATTCATTGTATTCTTTCGCTAAATGAAGAATAGTTTTATTATCTGAATCTTTTATTATCTGAAAGGAATTAAATATCTGTTTAGTAGCTTTAGAATTATCAAATAAAACAATTTTACGTGTTAAATCGTAAATACTCCTACTGACTAAATTAGTCTCATCTATTGTACGTGCAATTGTAAACAATTGTTCCTGGTATTTATTCTCTATCATTTTGAAAAATTTAGAACAAATTGAACAATAACTAATAATAATGCTACTCCTCCAATAGCATAAGCATAAGTTATTTTGCTGTTCGATTTTATTTCATAGCTTTTGATAAGTTCTTCCAACATTTTATTTTTTTCTACCAATTGAAGTATAGCATTATTATTTTTTAGTTCTAATTCTTGATGTAAGCTTTTCATTTCAATTACTTCTTTTTGCAAAGCTATATTATCATTCCATAATTGATCTACGTCCTTTAAGTGAGCAATAGAATTAATTTGATCTTTATGTAAATTTAATTCTTCAATATTTGTAGAATGTTCTTTAAGATTTGAAAATATATTTGGAATATCAGTTTTAATTTTTTCTAAATTATTCCACATCTCATCAATATCTAACCAATGAGCAATATTCTCAATTTTAGATTTAAAAGAATTTAAACTTTGCAAATTTTCAACTATTGATTTAATTTCTGTTGTATGATATTGTACTTGTTCCCAAGTAGCATCAACATCATCAATATGATTTAAAGCTTCAATTCTTATAATATGATTTTTAACGAAAACTAAATCTTGTAAAGCAGCATCAGAAGTATGTATCAAATTTTGAATTTGGTCTTTATGGCTTTGAACATCTGTCCAAAGTTCATCAATATCCATAAAATGTTTATATTTTTCAATACTTGCTTTTATCTCTTCAATTTTATTTAGTTGATCTAATTTAGTATTAATATAGACTTCAAATGAATTTAATTGATGTTCAATATTTTCAAGTTGAATTGAAGTTTGATTTTTAAATTCATTTAATTTTTCTATAGTAGCTTTTAATACCTTTAAAGTACTGTCTATATCTTTCTGAGCATCTTGAACTTTACTGTTTACTAATTTTAGATTATCGATAGAAGATTGAAAATAACCAACATATTCTTTGTCTAAAATTTCTAAAACATTATATACTTCTTTGAACGCTTTAAATAACTTAATAACTGATGCATTAGTTGTGGTAAAAATTCTCTGTGCTTGTGCCACAAACTTATTCATATCACCACCAGTTACATTTTTAGACATTAAGCCAAAAAATGTTTCTTCTTCAAATTTATTTAGACTAGGTGTATGAGGTAAATTTTCAGAAAATTCTTTAATAGTAATTTTAGCAACTTCAAATTTATTTCTATTAGGTTGTAATTGTGACATATTAGTTAAGAGTTTAATAAGTTGAATAATTCATCAATTTCATCATCATTTTTTGTTCTTCCTATATCAATAGTATTATTGTTTTCTTCAAGTGATTTAAAACTTTTACCTAATGCTGTATGTCGATTATGAACATTACTAGCAAATTGATTTTTTGTTTTATCTAGATTATAAGAAACAACTTTTTTTAATTTGTCTTGAACTTCTAAAATTTGATTTCCTTTTTCAATTTTAGCTTCTGTAAGTAAAGACCTCTTTTTATTAGCAATCATTTTATCTATAAGATTGAGTGCTAAAGCACCTAATATACCAGAACTAATAGCACCAAAGAAAATACCTAAAATACTAGCTAAACTACCTAATAAAGGAATAGGAAAACCTAAACCAGGAATAGTTAACAAAGCTTTCTCTATAACTTCGCCTAATAAAAGTGCACCTCCTACAGTTAAACCCGCAATAACAATTTTACCTACCTCTAACATTAAAACACTCATCGATTTACCTTTATTTTGCGGATTTTTAATATAAGCTATAGCTTCTTTAACAGATTTATATCCTTTTTTTAAAAATATCCAAGCCTTTTTTACCATATTTATAATAGGACCAAAAATAGCTGTTGCGATAGATGTTAGTAAAGTATCCGCAGCATTGACTAAATGTTGTTTTAAACCTCTGATAAACTCAGAAATTGCTTCTTTTAAATTAGCTAAAAATTCTTTGAAATTCTTTTTACCAGAAGCTAACCAACTAATTAATTTTTGAATAATCTTTTTTACAAGACCAGCAAGTAAGCCCATAAGAACAGCTTTTAATGAAGATTTTGCAATAATTTTTCCTTCTTCTTTAACTTTTAAAATTTTTCCTTCAGTTGTTGTTTTTATTTTATCTTTTATGGTTTCATTAATTTTGTTTTCAGCAATGTTATGTTTTTCAATCATCAAATCATCTTTTGCATCAATTTTATTCTGATAAGCTTTTTCTGCTTTTTCTATATTATGTTTTTTATCGAGATCATGAAGAGATGAAGAATTAATCTTTTCCTTATGATTTTCTATTTGTTTAGTTAAATCTGATTCTCTTATAGAACGGCTTTCTATATACTCTTTATTTGTTTTATCTTTTTTTGACTTATTTAAATTCTCATTAGTAACAGCAAAATTCTCCCTTTTATTAGCTAATTCTTTTGTATCAATACCTGCAAATTTTCGTGCTTTATCGTCATGTATTTTTTTTACAGGAATTACGTGATCGACATTATGTTTATCACTTCCTTTAATAATATTACCTGTATACTCATCTAATATCCTTGAGTTATTAGCAAGTCTTTCATTTTTTTTATTTTCTTTGAAATCTACAAATTTCGCATCACGATCTGTTGTAATACGAGCGTCTTCAAAAGTTACATTATCATTTTTATTAATAGTTTTATTAATTACAAATCTATCAACAAAATCTCCCGAACCGTTTCTCGCATCATCCATAGTTTTTTGAGAAAAATCAGTTTGGTTTATTTCATTCTTCGCATTCATTCCATTTTCAATACCTATCTGATTAATGAATTGTTCCCAAACCACCGTAGAAATTGTATCTCCTAAAGCTTCAGGGTTACCAACTTTGTCAAATTCTAATTCAAGATCTGATAAATCTGATAAATTTTCTTCCAATTGAGATTCTAAATTCGATTGAAGATCATCAAAATTAAATGATTCATCATCCCAATCTGAATCATGTTGAATAGCGCTATCATTTTCCATGTTATGTATTGTTTAGCTATAAATATAGTTTTTATTGTATATTAATAATACGTTAATTTTTATTTTGTCCAATGTTTTATACGCACTTCTAAATTTTCAAACTCTGTTTTCGATAATATCTACTTTGTATAGTGCCATAATTTTGTTTTTTTTACAAAATTAACTATTCATAAAGACAAAACATGTCGGTGTGATAATTTAATTCTCATTACAAAAATATTTTTTTTAGGAATACTGATTCTTATTTTTTGATGGACAGCTGTTTTTATTGAGTTATCGCATTATTTACTTTATAATTTATATGATTGTATTTTCTTTTTAATAAAATACAACAAAGTTATTCTGAAAAATTTTGAGCCCTCACGGCTCTAAAAATTTTTCGGAAATAACTTTGATAATATGTACTTTTTAAATTACTTCTTTTGACTACTTTCTCTGAAAAAACCAGCTATTTTTGGGTTTTCGTTGAAAAACTGATTTATATTTTCTAGTTGGTTACTTAATTTAGCATTTTCATCAAGTAATAAATCATACTCTGATCTTTTAATAGTATTTTTAACTGCTCTATACATTGATAAACCTGTTACTAAAAGAAGAAAAACATTCAATATAATCAAGTACAATAGCCTTTTAGAACTAACAATTTTGTGAATCTTTAATAGTTCTTGATTATTTTTTGTTGTTTTTTGATGAAAATTCTCAAAATCATTTTTTAGTTGTTCCCTACTTTCCTGTTCACTTTGTCTTAGCTCCGCAACATTTACTTTTACATGGATATTCTCAAGTTTTTTGATTGTATCTAAATGAGCTTTTTGACTTTGTTTTATAGTTTGTTCTAACTTTATTACTTGTTGAAGAAGTATTTCAGTTATATCTGTTAATTTCGGTTGGTTCTTTGCCATAATATTCTATCTTTTTAGAGTTCGCTTTTTACGTTTATTTTGTTCATCATCTTCATCATTACCGCTAAGTTGAAAAGCAGATAACATACTAAATAACACAGCCGAATCTGTTTTCCAATTCTGCATTTGTGGTTCGTTTGCTTCTTGATTTGTAAATAGTTTATTTACTTCATCTTTAGGCTCTGCACTTGTTGTATTTTTAAACAACTCATTGAGTTTCATATTTCTGTCAACTTCACTTGCTTTTAAGTTTGTTCCTGTTGGTAAATGAATAAAGCGATATCCTTGAATATTCCCCTGTTTATTAATTGTAGGTTTAACCTTAATTTGTTTTTCCAGCATTAAGCGAATGTATTGTTGCAAATCTTTCGGCTTCTGCTTTAAAACTTCTCTATGAGCTGTTTTAATAGCGTTTTTAGCAATTAAAATAGTATTGTTAACTCTTTGCTTCTTGTTCTCATTTTCTTGTCGTATAGAAGTCCATCCGTATTTAAGTGCTATTTCGTGAGCTACCCTTTGAGCTTCAAAACCAATATAATTATCTTTTAGAGCTTTGCCATTTTCATCTATGCGATTGGCGATGATGTGAATATGCTTGTGCTCTTTCTCTGTATGAACAAAAGCAATGTATTGAGCTTTGGTAGGATCGATTTGTAAACCAAGTAAAAACTCAACTGCTAACACTCTTAAATCTCTATCACTCATCTTTTGACTATCTGCAATGGTTGGAGATATAACAGCTGATATTGTGTTGTTTTTACATCTGCTGTTTTGGTTTTGCAATATCTGCATCGTTTGAAACATATCTTTCGGAGTTTCCCCCGAAAGATTATTTCTCAATAGCTCATATCCTTTTCTGGAATCTATCACGTAATTGAATAACGCTGTGCCACCAACACAAGATTTTACTTTAGCTATCATAATTACAGTAGTTTTTGTAAGTGAGTTCGAATTAGATTAGCTGTTTCAATAGTGTGCTGTTTAACTCCTGTTGTATCTCCAAGCTTAAAAAGGTTGCTTATTCGCCTAAAATTATCAGCGTATTTGTTCAGTAATTTGTAGACTTCTACTTCTTCAGGAGTTAATTTATACGCTAAAGAATAGTTGAGTGCGGTGTTTCGAATGTACTCCGAAACGCTACAACCTACTTTTTCTGCTTTGTTTTTTATGATTAGAGCTTCTGTAAGACTAACTCTAAATTCTATCTTCTTTGTTTTTTTCATCGTCTTACCATTTTGCGACCTTCGGGAGAAAAACGAGTGGTCTTTGATTGTCAAATTTCCAATTTGTAAGGACAAAGACACATCTCGATAATTCTCACGTCAAATCATTGCGGTTAATAGTTAGTAAATAATCATTCAAGTCTTTGTGATTCTTGTACAGTTTTCGTCCATCAACAACGTTTGCATAGGTCTGAGCTACTTTTTGAAAGGCACTTTCTCCAGCTTTATCATTGTCGAAACAACAAATAATACTTTCATACTTTAATTCTTTGTACAAAGTATTATTGATACTTTTATCCATTTGTACATTGATACATTTATACAATTCCCCATTTGTACATTTGTACAAATAATTATTTGGTGTTTTAATTATTGTATCATTAAGCATTGATACAGAATTAAGAACCAAAAAATCATATTGCTTTTCAGTATTTGGATAAAGGGTTAAAAAGCTGATGTAATCACTCCAAGATTCAAACAAGACAATATGTTTACTTTTGTTATCAAAGTAGGTTACTGCCTTTTTACCAAGACACATTTTTATATACACGTTTCTTAGCTCGAAACCATTTATGGTGGTATTGGGAAAACCAACAGCGTAATATGATTTGTTGTTTAGAGTATAGTGTACTTCCTTACAATAAGTTTGAGCTATTTGAAGGCTAAGATTACGCTCAGTGATATATTGTATCAAGTTTGGATGTGTTAATGGCTTAATCGCTTGGATTGTATATGTTGGTTCTTGAATAATGTTAGAACTCACAATAATTGGCTGATGAAAAGAAAAAGAATCGTTTTTGAGTAATTCTAAAGCTGATTTAATATCGCAATTATTGTACTTTATCACGAAATCAAGTGTTGTTCCACCAAATCCCTCTGCGTGGTCATAAAACACATTTTTAGCAATATTCACTTTAAATGATGCTGTTTTTTCAGTTCTAAAAGGACTGAGATACCACCAATCAATTCTCGTTGTTTTGGTTGGGGTATAACCTAACTTTTTAAGTAAGTCTGTTAGGCTAATTTGTTTAGCTAATTCACAATTCATACGTTTTGAAATAGTCGGGTTAAAAATCTGTTTTTTTTTTGATGCAATGATGTAGAAAGGTGTTAATCAATTGTATTTCAATAAAATACTCTACATCACTCTTGCATCACTGCATCAAACTCATTTTGTTTCTTGCATCACTCTTGCATCAAACTTGACGTGTTTTTAGTTTGATGCAAACTTTGATGCAGTATAACTTGTTAGTAAACAATAGTTTAATCTATTCTTGCATCATTGCATCAAATATTTTATAGAATAAATCTTTTTTAATGATGTAGTAACGTCCTCTACGTTCTATTTTAACAAATTCTCCGTGAGATAAAAGCTCTATTCCTTGATAAGATTTTGTGTTGTTTTGTGGTTCAAAATCCCATTTCTTTAAAATCTTTCTTATTTCACTAGCAGATATTATTAGTTTTGGGTTTGTCTTGCGTAATAACAAGAGTAAATCATTGGGAGCTACGCAAATTTCATCCTCGGCAACCTTTTCAAAGCACAGGTTTAAAAGTTCTAAAAGTGAAATCTCTATTTTGTTTTTACTAATTAGCTTTAAAAGGGAAGCTGTAAGTATCTGTTTAGGTGTAAACCACATTCGGGTTTGTTGCGTGGTGTAATAAGGTCGTAGAAGTAAGTATTTGATAAAATAAGGAACTTCACTTGTTAGCTTCTTGATAAAGTGAACGTCTTCTGATTCAATAGGTTTAATCTTTCGAATCCAAAAACGTATTTCTTCTTCGTCTATTTGAATGAAATCATCCTCGTTATTAGAGCAAAGTATAAACTTGGCGAAAAACTCTATTTCCTGTCTGTCTTTTCCCTTTGCTTCAACTTTGTCTTTGTCAGTAGTAGAAAGGTACTTTAAACGCTCTGTAATCTCTTTCTTATCAAAGAATACTTCATCTATGGCAACTAATAACATACTTGCCCAATCAGCGTTAAATTGAGAACCAAAAGAATCTCCTTTGATATAAGTCATATTGAGTCCAAAGATATTTTTAAGCCATTTGATAAAAGAGCTTTTTCCTGTTGCACGTTCTTTACTAACAAGGCACAATATTGGTAAGGTTTGCGTTGGCTTCTCATACAATAGCTTTAGATAGTCTAAACCATATTCGTATTGTTCACTTCCGAATATGTGCTTTACAAAGTGTAGTGAGTTTGGAATCAATTGTTCTAATTCATTTAAGTTAAAATCTTCTTCTATTGGTTTCATATTTAATTCATTATAGGTATTAAAAAAGTTTTCTACGATTGGTTGATAGTTAAGATGGTCTGGAATACAGCAAAAGCCATCTAATTTTAAGACGTTTTCTAAGTAGGACTTTCCGTGATCTGATACAATCGTTTCACGAGTCCAACGCACCATTACTTTAACTTTATCGCCTGATATCAAAGGTTTTTCGATGATTTTAAAGTAAGCAGTTCCTACTCGGATATAGGGTATATCTAAGCTCATATTTACTTGTGTTTTAATAATCCTTATCTTTACACGATAAGAATTGAGTTATACTTTAATTGAATATTAAGGGGCGATTTGCGGAAGTTGTCCCTTTTATTTTTTAGCGAATAGTTCTAATGCCAAGTCAGCATCGACTATGATTTTTCGACCTCTTTGGATAATAGCTTTTTTGATATGACCTTCTTTCTTGATTTTATTAGCAGTGGTAATACTGCACCCAAGTAGTTCTGCTATACCACGTATTCCGTAAACATAACGCTTTGTGGATTGTTGTGTTTCTTGCGAAGTATTGAGTTCTTTAAAATCCTTTATAGATACCGTTTGTAATAACTGTAATAGTTCTTCTCCTGTCATTTGCCAAACAGGCTTTTCTTTTAGTTCATTTATATACATAGTTTTAGTTTTTAAATTATACGATTTTGTGATGTTCGAACAATTCAAAACTACGATGTGCTGTAAGTGGTAAGTAGGTGGTAAATGAAGATTATACCAACCTGTAAAGCACGAAAAAAAGCCACTTAAACAAATATTTTAAGTGGCTAACAAGTTATTTTAATTCTTTAAAGACCTTTAATTGTCTTTGATACCTAATAGAGTGTTTATTTCTTTGTAAAAGGCTTTAGCATCAGAACTTACATTATCTCCCTTTATCTCTTTGTATTTCTTTGTGTATGTTGTGTGTGATAAGTCAAACTTCTTTAGTATGAAGTACATCCATTTTTCTTTTATCTTTTCATCTTCAATTGACGAATAAAGCAAATAAATGATGTAGTAGAATAGATTATTTTGCCCTTTGCGTAATTGTAAATTATTTGTTGCTGATAAGAAGTTTAATTCTTTATAAAATTCAAAAGGACAAATATCCTCAAAAACAACGCTATTAGAAACTTTGTGTATCTGTCCAATTAATACTAAATCTATAATAGGTTTATCATTTACGTATATATCAGTTTGATAATACTGTTTGTAATTATCAAATTCATCCTGTACATCAGATAACAAATACTTTGCATAAACATAAATTTCTTTGTGATAGTCAAAATCTAAGAAACCTATTTCATTGTAGAAAGTAGATTCATAGTATTCTTTTCTATCCAATACTTTAGACCTCATAAACAATTCAATGGATAATTCAGCATCAGTTAAACTACTTTTTAACCATTGTCTAAATTCATTGACTTGTAATGCTTTACGACCTAATTTATTAAATAACTCTTTTTCGGTTTCATATTTAATAATTATAAGACATAGTGTGACTGATAAATCCTCAAAGAATAACTTTTTTACCTCTTCATTTCCGTTATCGAGTAGCCCTTTGTAATTATTATGATTCAACATATGAAGAGTTTGTCTATAAACTTGTTGGTGCTCATAATTAAATTTGTTACCTCTTGAATTAATCTCTATATCCCAATGCTTTAATATAGTATCCAAAATACTGCAAGCTCTAATAAATTCATTTTCTACTTCTTTCAAATTTATTTCACTCATATCATATCAAATTTAGTCATTGCATTGGCTTTAATTGTATCAGCTACATCAATATAAGGTTTCATTGATTTGTAATCTGAATGTCCTGTCCATTTCATTACAACCTGTACAGGAATCCCTAATGATAGAGCGGTACAGATAAATGTTCTACGCCCTACGTGCGTGCTTAAATGTTCGTGTTTCGGTTTTACTTCATCTATTCTTTCATTTCCTACATAGTAGGTTTCTCGAATTGGTTCATTAATCTCTGCTAACTCTCCAAGCTCTTTTATGTAGTCATTCATTTTTTGATTAGAAATTACAGGTAGTGCTTTTCCTTTTTCAAAAGGAACATCTTTGTACTTGTCTAATATTGATCTGCTGTGTTTGTTTAATTCTACTCTTAGCATATCGTTTGTCTTTTTGGTAACAAACTCAATAGCATCATTTTTAATATCGTGTCTTGTTAGGCTAAAAGCATCTGAATAGCGAAGTCCTGTGTAACAACAGAAAAGCAATACATCACGTACTCGTTCTAAGTATGACTTTGTGCCTAAATCCATTGATTTAATCTGTTCGATTTCTTCTTGGGTTAAAAAAATAATCTTTTTAGAGGTTTCTTTTAGCTTTGGCTTAAAGTCTTCGAAATTGTAGGCAATTGTATAATTGTTGTTTTTACACCATTTTAAAAACCACTTTACAAAACTAATTTGCTTTTCAATCGTACTATTACGCATCTGTTTTTCGATGCGTAGAAATGAAACGTAGTCTAATAAAGTCTGTTCATTTATATCTGTAAACTGAAAGTTGCTTTTGAAAGAAAAAAGATGTGAACGAACAGTTTTAAACTTGGTGTAAGTTGCAGTTGTCCAATCGTTTCGTTTTCCGCTGTTTTTGACAAACTCGTCAAAAGCCGTAAACAGGTTCTTTTCTGTTGCTGATATGGTTTGTTTATCAGAGTAGCGTTTTATTTCATCTTTTAAGAGTTCAAAAGAAGGTACTTCATTCTTCAATTCATATTCTTTAAAGATTCTATCTATTGTAGTTGATAGTTCTTGTATTGCTGTATTGATTTCTGAAGAGCTTTGTTTTAGTTTATTGGTACACCCATTACGTACCTTCTCTTTTGCTTCATCCCATTTAGAAGCATCAATGCGGTAGCCTGTAAATAGTTCTACACGACCACCATTATATACCACTCTTGCACGTATAGGAACGTTCTCTGTGATTAACACACCTTCCTTCTTTCTCTTTTCAACAGCAATAGTTATCTTTCTTTTTATCGTCATAATTATTTGTAATAGCACCCAAATATACACCCAATTTTGATACTATCATATACTATTTTATAGTATTTAACCGACCAAATAAAAATATAACTACCAATAAATCAAAATAATAGCATTTTACAGCATTCTATTTACATATAGGTTATATTCCCTCTTTCTCCGCTGAGAGGGTCTTCTTGATGAAGACCCTCTTTTTTTTCATAAATTAGCAATCCTTTTTCTTTCATTTTCAAATGGTTATGCGATACCAAACCGAGCATTGTAGGTGTTCGATAAATCCCATTTTCATAGTACAGATTGCTGTCGAACACCATGTTTACAAATTCCCTCTTTTGCAGGGTGTCGGACGTGGTATATACGTGGCGCATATCCGTTAAAAGATTGAGGTTGTCTTCCAATATGCCAAATGCCTTGCTCTTGTCGTTGCTCAACCGTTCAACCGCTCCTTTGAGGTTCACTATCTCATTATTGTATATCGAATACCAACGGTCGTAGGTGTCCTTGTTGATTTCGTTCTTTATCCATTTTTCCTCAACCGAAAACAGCTTTTCTTCGACTTCCTGTAATTGGTTTCTCTTTTCGATGACCTTTTTACGGTTGTTTTCCATTTCCAAATCGAGCGAGCTTTTTGTTACCGTCCTAATATTCCTTACCCTTGTCATCGGTAGGCTCATCAGTTCACAGGCTTCCAAAAACTGATTATGGGCTTTTATCGCACTTATATTGTTGTGCTTGGAGTGCCTGCACTTGTAGTAATAGAAATACTTGCCCGATTTGCCCCTTGACGGTGCGCCAGACAGCGGATTTCCGCAATGACACTTCAATACCCCACGCAACGGGATTTCATCATCAATAACCGTTCTTGTCTTTTCGGGGCGTTTCATTTTCTCCTGTACCATCATCCAAGTGGTCTTGTCAATGATAGGTTCGTGAATGCCGTCAAACAGACCGCCTGCATAGTCCTTGTAGGCTTCCACTTTCAGCAAGCCTGCATAGGTCGGATTTTTAAGTACACGCTCGATAGCCATATTACCCTTTGTCGGAAAGCCCAACTGCCCAGCTTGCTCTTTTATCAGATAAAGGGGTGTATCTCTCAAATAGGCATCATAAATGAAACGTACTATCTTGGCTTCTGTTTCCTCGATGACCAACCGCCGTTCCTTGCGTTCTCCCTCTTTCCTGTATCCGAACGGTGCATTTTTGTAAACATATCTTCCCTCTTTGGCTTTTGCGGTATAAATACCGCCCTTGACCTTGATACTTCGATTGATATTATCCTCTTCCGCGAGTAACAACTGCAATCCTGCACGGAAGAAACTGCCAGGCGTATCATAATCGAAGACAATGCCCTCTGTTACGCTCACGACCTGTATGCTGTATTTCTGTTGCAGGAGTTTGACCATACTCATCGCTTCCCCTGCATCACGGCTGAAACGGTCGAGTTGGTCTACCAATAAGTAATCCACCGTCCTATGGTGCTTGGTTATAAATTCTTTCAGCTTGATGAAATCGGGTCGGTCAAACGTTCGGGCACTCTTTCCCCTGTCGATAAAGGTATCTACCAATTCCACATTGTTGAATTTTAGCCATTGGTCGGTATAAAGTTCCTGTCTTTCTATTGAACCGTTACTTTGTCCGAGTTGGCTGAACCGTAGGTATCTTATTGCTCTTTTCATAGTACTCCCTTAACGTTGCTGAAACAATAATTTCAATGATTAAATTTATAAATTTTTCCTCTTTCTCACGCTCCCTTTGCTCATTAATTTCCAAAATGGTCTTGTCGATTTCGGGAGTTCCCTGTTTTTTCTCATCTTTTTCCATAGCCATTACTCCTTTATGTTCATAAAAACTGAAGCTGATTTTCAGCTTCAGTTTTGAAATTACTTTTAAAGGGTGTTCGACTTCCCAATGTTGCAGTCAGAGGTCGCATTTGGCGTTCAGTTGCCGAATAGTTGGTTTATTTTGGGCGTGCCACCAAAACGGCAGGAAGCAACGCTTGAAATATTTGTTTAATTTTGTTGCTTTTAGAAACAGTAATGATTAGCAGGGAGAAACTTGAAGAAAAGCAAATAAGCATTTATATAATAACAATTATCATAAGTGTTTTTATCGGACTGAATTGGGATAACAGCCATATACTTGAAAAAACCATTGAGCCGATTATCGGGATTTTGCTTTACAGTATGTTTTGTCAAATTCCGTTTTTAGAATTGAAACAGGCTCTTAAAAATGGTTCATTTTTTAAAGCCTTATTGTTCGGTAACTTTGTTTTAATTCCTTTATTGGTTTGGGCATTGATAAGTATTTTTCCAACAACACCAATCATAACACTTGGAGTAGCTTTGGTTTTGCTAACGCCTTGTATTGATTATGTAATTGTTTTTTCTCATTTGGGAAAAGGTAATTCAAAAGCCGTTTTAGCTTCTACACCGTTGCTGTTCATTTTTCAAATGTTGTTGCTTCCTTTATACTTATGGGTTTTTCTTGGTAAGGAAACTATAAGCATCATTGAAATAACACCGTTCGTAAAAGCATTTCTTTATTTAATCGTTATTCCGTTCGTGCTTTCGATTGTTACGCAGGTAGCATCAAAATCAAATAGCAAAGCAGGAAAAGCCATATTAGATTTTTCGGGTTGGTTGCCTGTTCCATTTATGGCATTGACCTTTTTTGTGGTTATCGCTTCACAAATCGGAGTGTTATATAACAATCCCGAACCTATTTTAAAAGTAATTCCAATCTATGTAGCATTTGCCGTTATCGCACCATTTATCGGGAAGCTATCTGCCAAACTGTTTAAGGTTGATATTCGAAGTTCGAGGGCTATCTCATTTTCGACAAGTACAAGAAATTCATTAGTCGTATTGCCTTTGGCTCTTGCTTTGCCTGCCCCCGAAAATCAATTAGTTGCAGTCGTAATTGTAACCCAAACAATCGTTGAAATTTTCTTTGAGCTGATTTATATCAAAGTAATTCCGATAATAACCAAAGAAAACAAGAAACAGAGGAGTTAAAACCATTCCCAAAAAAGAATAAAAAGGTAGCAAAGATAAGGCGGACAGCCACCGCACCAGCCAACCAAAAGACTACGGCATAATGGCAGAGCAAATATGGTGGCTTCGCCGAATTGTTGTGTTGCCCTGCCACCTTTCGGGACTTATTCCGTTTCCTTTTGGTTTTTCCGCCTGTCCGCCTTGTTTGAATGGCTTTCTTTTTTTTCTGTTTTTTTCTTTTGGAAAATAATTTTAAGAGGGAGCAACGCACCAAACCCGACACCACGCCGCTATCAAAACAAAGGCTTCGCTTTACTGTTGTACAATGCCAAAATCATTTCCTCAAATTCCTCAAAATGGTGTTCGAGGATATTATCAATGTAGGAATACAGCGTTGTTTTTTCTTCCCTTGTCAGTTGGACGATACGGATTAACCTTTCGTGGTATTCAGGACGGATATACACGACCTTTCCATTACGCCCAGACGGAAACCGATTGGCTAAAAACTTGTCCTCGTAGTCCAATTTCTTTTGTGGACTGTTTCGGGCTTTCTCTTTGGGCTTCGCTGTCTTTGGAGCTTCCTGTTTAGCCGTTTCGGACGGAGCGACAGGCTCGCCACCACCAATAATACCCATTAGGTATTCTTCGTTTACATCGGGCTTGGCAAATTCATCATTAATGTTGTCTGAAATCATAATCCGATATTTTTACAGTTGAACAATTTTTAAAAACTCATCGACAAACAAATCCAATTTTGTCGCTCTCATCAACGACACTTCGGCAGGGAGCAGGCTTGACCTGAACACATAAGTTCCCGTATCGTCCGTTTCCTTTCTGAAACGCTTACTGTCCATTATCCTCGACTGCATTACGGACAGGTCGAGCTGTTGGATTACGCTTTGGTAGGCTTCATATACGCCTGTTTTTTCCCTGCCGTCCACACCGTTCCAAAACAGCCACATTACCTGTTCTATGTTTTCGCCCTCAATCGGAGGAAGCCCGATAAATGCTTTGGTAAAACCCAATGTACTTTCCATGACCAAGCGGTCTGCCGACATCGGAGAGAAGATAAAATCCATTTTCTTTAATGTTGTCAAAACGCCTTTGGTATTTGCCGTTCCCGGCAAATCGAAAAATATTACATCGGGTTTTACTGGCGATTGGTTTACATAGTCCGAAGCTGTCTGCAAAGCGGTATCAGCCTTGCACCTGATAATGGGGTATGCCTTTTTGTTAATGGCTTGAAACTGTTTCATTGCCATTCGTTTGTGGTATTCGTTCTGCATTATGGTTTTTAAATCCCTTTCACGCAGATTGGTAAGACTATGTTGCGGAAAGTCGCAATCCATTACAAGCACATCGTATCCCAAGCGGTAGTGAAGCACACTTGCCAACAGGGTTGTCATTGTTGATTTTCCCACACCGCCTTTTTGGGTGGCGAAACTGATTTTTAAGGTTTTCTTTGTTGTTTCCATTATTCAAAAATTTATTGTTACACACTTTATCCGTTTTGCACACAGGTATATATTTTGGCAGGAAGCAAAATGCTTTCACGCTTTTACAGTTTTATACTTTTAAAACTTTATGCTTTTACGCAAAACTGATTTTCTTACCTGCATTAAAACGATAAGGCAAATAAAGCGATTAAAGTATCCGATGATTGAAGTATGGCAGTGTTTGGCGTTCAGTGGCAGTGTTTGTCCGAGTGCCGAAATTGGATTGTTCCTTTACTTTGTAAAGGACTAACGGAATAGGTTTAATCCCTTAAAATCAAAGTATTTACGAATACGATGAAAACAGTTTCGGACTGTTTTTTCTCGGCTAACTCCAATCCGTTCCGCAGGACGGATTTTCTGAACCCCTGTTCAGAGCAAGTTATCTCTTGAGGTCCTCGAAATAAATTTCCGTACCTCAAGAGCACTTGCCCTTGCAGGGGGCTGAAAACCGCTCCGTAGTCGCAGTTTTGTTTAACATTAAAATGGATTTGATTATGGAAGAAATGAATAGAAAACAGATTAAAAAGACAGGGAGAAAACCGAAGATTGACCCTGCCTTACATCGGTATTCCTTTAACCTGAATGATGAAGATAATGCCAAATTCCTTGCCCTTTTCCACCAATCGGGAATGAAAGTAATGGCTCATTTTATTACAGCCTGTATCTTTCAAAAGACGGTAAAGACCGTAAAAATTGATATGGATGCGGTAGAATACCACGCAAGATTGACCAAATTTTTCGGACAGTTCAGAGGAATAGCAACCAATTACAACCAGATTGTAAAGCTGTTGAACGCCAATTTTTCGGAGAAAAAGGCATCTGCATACCTCTACAAATTGGAGAAAGAAACCATTGAATTGGTAAAAACCACGCAGGAAATTATTCGTTTGACACAGGAATTTGAAACAGAGTATCTGAAAAAAGAGTAGAAAAATGATTGCAAAAATCGGAAAGGGAAGCAATATGTACGGAGCAATTTTGTACAATCAGCAGAAAGTGGAAAAGGAAAACGGAGCGGTTCTGTTGCTGAATAAGATACCCGACACGGTGGACGGCAGGTATTCCGTTGCGTATTTTAATAAATGTTTTGAGCCGTATCTTTCTGCCAATATCCGAACGGAAAAGACGGTACGACACATTTCATTAAACCCCGACCCGAAAGACACGGTAAGCGATGAACAGTTTACCGAAATGGCACAGGAATATATGGAACGTATGGGCTACGGCAATCAGCCCTATGTCGTATTCAAACATACGGACATTGACCGCACGCATATCCATATCGTTTCGACCTGCGTAGGCATTGACGGAAAGAAAATTCCCGATGATTACGACCACCCACGCTCAATGGCTATCTGTCGGGATTTGGAAACGAAATACAACCTGCATAAGGCTACCGAGCAGGAACAGAAACAAGCGGATAAGATTTTCAAAAAGGTAGAACAGCAGAAAGGCGATATTAAAAGCCAAATGGCTTCGGTAGTGCGACATCTGCCGAAGTATTATCAGTACACAAGCATTGGAACATATAACGCTTTGCTTTCATTTTTGAATATTACGGCAGAGGAAATAAAGGGAGAACGTAACGGAGAGCCTGTACACGGATTGGTATATTTCGCTCTGAACGATAAGGGAGAAAAAGTAAGCAATCCGTTTAAAGCGTCCTTATTCGGCAAGCACGCAGGAGTAAACGGATTACAACGACACTTTGAACAGTCGAAAGAGAAAATGAAAACCAATCCTGCGAGGTCTGTTCTCAAAAATGCGGTGGAGCTTGCCATTCATACCACAAGCAACGAAAAGGAATTTAAAAAGCAACTTGCCGAGCAGAACATTCAGACGGTTGTCCGCAGGAACGAAAGCGGACGGATTTATGGTATTACGTTTATTGACAATGGTAGCCGTACCGTTTGGAATGGCTCGCAGTTGGACAGAAACCTGTCTGCCAATCTGTTCAACGATTGGTGGAACAACGGAAACAAACCCGAATTGAAAGCACACGACAGCCCTATTTCCAATACGAACACGATAGACTACCAACAACCGACCAAAGACCTTTTCGAGTTTATCAAGCAAGAATATTCGCAGAGTTCAGATTTGGGATTGTTCAGCCTGTTGCCCCAAGCACAAGGCGAGGACTACGAGGAAAAACAGTTTGCCAACCGAATGAAGAAGAAAAAGAAAAAAGGCAGGAGGTTGTAATACATTTGACAAGACGGTTGATAATTATATCAATTAAATTGGGATATGATGTGTACATATGGATAAGCCATTTGTACAAAGACAGACAATAAAAAATAAAATCTTTTTTATATCTAAATTTACTATCGTAATATTGCAATATATAAAACAAGATATGGGACTTACTAAATCGGAAATATTCTCGGATGAACAAAATAGATTAGCTTCTCTGTTTAAGGTTTTGGCACACCCTGCAAGGGTTGCCATACTTCAATATATCATAAGTCAGAAAGCCTGCATCTGCAATGATTTGGTTGAGGAATTGGGCTTGGCACAGGCAACTATTTCACAGCACTTAAAGGAATTGAAGAACATCGGTATCATTCAGGGAACGATTGAGGGTAAATCTGTTTGCTATTGTATTGATGAAAATGTTTGGAAAAAAATCCAAACAGATTTCAATACCTTTTTCAATCAGGAAGTAAAAGTAAACAAATGCTGTTAGTGGTATTTTTTTAGCATTTAACATCGTTATATTGCGATATATCATTTAGTAATCATTTTAAAATTCAAAAACAATGAAACTATCAAACATCAAAGAAATCTTACCAACATTAGACAATGTTGAATTTCAATTAGAAAATGGAGCATTTGTACCCGAACATTTCCACATTACGGAAATAGGTATGGTTACCAAACATTTTATTGATTGTGGTGGAACTATCAGAAATGAAAAGGCTGTCAATTTCCAATTATGGAATGCCAACGATTTTGAACACCGATTAAAGCCGACCAAACTATTGAACATCATTAAACTATCCGAAGAAAAACTGGGTATTGAAGATGCCGAAATAGAGGTAGAATACAAAAGCGAAACGATTGGTAAATACGATTTGGATTTTAACGGAAACCATTTTGTACTGAAAAATAAACAGACCGCTTGCTTGGCGAATGATGCCTGCGGTATTCCTGCCGAAAAGCAAAAAGTAAAATTATCGGAGCTGAACAGTGCTTGTTGTACCCCAAATTCGGATTGTTGCTAAAATCTAAAAATCAGATACTATGTATAAAGATTTAATCGGAACGATTAACAAAATTGTTTCCAATCAGCATATCAGCGAAGAACGCAAAACCGTATTGCAACCGCTGACAGATTTCGTACAACAAAAGGTAAACAATGGACAGGAAATAAATCTAAATTTCATCTGTACCCATAATTCACGCAGAAGCCATTTAGCACAGGTTTGGGCAAAGGTGGCAAGTGCGTATTATCATATTCCGAATGTGCATTGCTATTCGGGTGGTACGGAAGAAACGGCATTGTTCCCGAAAGTAGCGGAAACATTGGCTAAACAGGGTTTTTATATTTTCAAAATTTCGGAAACGGACAATCCTGTTTATGCCATTAAGTACAGCGAAAATGCTTTACCGATAATCGGTTTTTCAAAAAAGTACGATAGTCCTTTCAATCCTGTATCGGCATTCACAGCTATTATGACCTGTTCACAGGCAGACGGTGGCTGTCCTTTTATCGCAGGAGCAGAAAAACGAATACCTATCACATTTGAAGACCCGAAAATTTCAGATGGCACAGCGGAGCAGACAGAAGTCTATACGGAGAGAAGTTTGCAGATAGCTACCGAAATGTTCTACGTTTTTTCAATGAATAACAAATAACCGATGCAACCAAAACTAAAATTCCTTGACCGTTACCTTACCCTATGGATATTCCTTGCTATGGCATTGGGTGTAGGATTGGGATATTTCTTTCCCAATATCTCCAATATTACAGACAGCTTGTCCGTAGGTACGACCAATATTCCGTTGGCAATCGGTTTGATACTGATGATGTACCCGCCATTGGCAAAAGTTGATTATTCACTATTGCCCCAAACGTTTAAGGATAAAAAAGTAATTGGCATATCCCTGTTGCTGAATTGGATAATTGGTACAGTGCTGATGTTCGGTTTAGCCGTCCTGTTTTTACGGAACGAACCCGATTATATGGCAGGGCTGATTTTAATAGGTTTGGCAAGGTGTATCGCAATGGTAATCGTATGGAGCGATTTGGCAAAAGCCAACAGGGAATATACGGCATTATTGGTAGCATTGAACAGTATCTTTCAGATATTGAGTTACAGCTTTTTGGTTTGGATTTTTATCAATGCATTACCCAGCAAATTAGGGTTAGCCAATTTCAATGTAAGCGTGTCGATGAAAGATGTAACCGAAAGCGTGTTGATATACTTGGGTATTCCCTTTGTGGCAGGTTTTGTCAGCCGATATGTACTTGTTAAATCAAAGGGTATCGAATGGTATAACAGGAAATTTGTACCTAAAATATCGCCCATTACATTGTATGCTTTACTGTTTACCATTGTATTGATGTTCAGTCTGAAAGGCGACAAAATATTGGAGTTACCAATGGACGTAATAAAAATAGCCATACCGTTAATCATCTATTTTGTACTGATGTTTTTCGTGAGCTTCTTTATCAGCAAATCGTTGAATGTTCCTTACGACAAGAACGCTTCCATAGCATTTACAGTCACAGGAAACAATTTTGAATTGGCAATAGCCGTAGCCATTGCCGTATTCGGTATTCATTCGCCACAGGCATTCGTGGGCGTTATCGGTCCACTTGTGGAAGTGCCTGTATTGATATTGTTAGTAAAGACAAGTTTGTGGTTAAGGAAAAAATACTATCCATAAAAAAATATCCGATAACGAATGGAACAATTTTACAACGACACGCTGAACAAATTAGAAACGGCAATCAACGGTTTAGAGATTGAAACCGAAAACCCTTTAAGACGGATAGAAGCCATTATACCTGTTGTAATGCAAAGCCTTTCCGAGTTAAAAGATTATGTGCTAAAAACAGGGTTCAGCAACGAGGAAGAAGAAATCCGTTTTTTCAAATATCAGAAGCCTGTCATTGTTGCGAAGCTCATTTATTACAATGCAATTTATAAGATTGAAGCCAAAAAACCGTACGGCAGGAAAGAAGTTTTAGAGGAATATTTCAATAGCAAATTATCAGACCTCAAAACTTACTTTGATGAAAATATGTCCTTTTACAGCTATTACCGAACGGAAAGCACCTATCTCGATGAAACCTATTTTTTGCGTGGCAGGCACAATATTAAATTGGGTTTAGATACCTACTATTTTGAAACCGACCACAATTTTAATACTTCCCACGATTACAAGGTAGCCAAGATTATTGCCAACGATTTGATTGAGGAATATCTCGAAAATCAATTATTCAAAACGGCTGTCAATGATATTCCTAAAAACCTAACAAAACTGAATTGGACAGGTAACAAATCAGCATTGACAGAGTTGATTTACGCCCTGCATTCACAAGGCATATTCAATAACGGCAACGTAGATATTAAACCTATTGTAACGGTATTTGAAAGAACATTCAATGTGGATTTAGGCGATTTCTACCACACGTTTATGGAACTTAAATCCCGAAAAATAAACAGGACAAAGTTTTTAGATGAACTCAAAGAAAGCCTCATCAAAAAAATGGACGAGCAGGACGGGATATAGGCACTATTCTAAATTCATCTAATTTAAAGAATATTACTATCCTGACTTTTGTTAGAGTGCTATTCTGGGTGTTCTCCACCCCCAAGCCATTCATCGGTAAGAAGCCATATTTCGTAATAATACAACCATAAAGACGTCCAAGGAATAATTGTTTCACACAGAAAATCTGTTTTTTGAAACTCCCGATATTTAGGATGATATAAACAAAGGTTTTTACCTGGATATAAATGAGGAATATCTTCGTTTTTATTATTCTTTCGTAATTCAGGGGAAGTTATTTTGATTTTAGGGATATTTTTTAAACTGTATTTTAATATAAAATGGTATTGTTCACTTCTTGATGTAGGTTGTAAAACTCCGGATACTTTTAAGCCGCTATGAGAAACAAATTTACTTTCAAATTGAGGATATTTGTTTTTTATAGCGGATATTTGTTCAGCTATAGATTTAGGGTTGTTGCGAGGTATTCCTTTCATTATTATTTTCCAAAGAATGTATTTGATTTAACACCAGCGGTACCTGCTGAACTTATCGACGATAAAATCCCAGTTGAACGTGAAACCCCTAAAGTTTTATTATTCCTCATCTGTTCGATAGCATTTACTTGATTAATTTGTGCTTTTCTAAAAATGTCATCACCGAAAAGTCCTTTCATAATATGTCCTTCCTCAATAATTCCATTTTCTTCTTTGAGTTTTTGCCATTCATTATGTAAATGATTTGCAAATCGCTTAAACGCTTCATAATATTCAGGTTCATTATCCCATTTGTCTGTAAAATCCTCGTCTTCATTAACTGGATTTAATACTTTCAATCTTCCATATGATTGTGATACTTTATTTAGGATTGTTTTTACAATATTATCTACTGTTTCGAAAATGCTTTCTTCTCCTTGATAAAATTGTCCAGCGATAGTGGTTAAAATAATACTTGATGTTTTGTAACTATCATCATTTTGGAAGTAAACATCACGATATCTTTTAATTAATTGTACTGCTCTTTGTAAAGGTTTCTTTGTTTTGAAATCATCAATTGGAAGTTTCTCAGCTCTTAAGGCTTTTTCGAGCAAACTTTCTTTTACTAAATTAGCTTTACCAATAAACCAATTTGCGTATCCTCTTGGATTACTGCTGACCCAATAACCTAATTCACGATCCGGTACATTCAGTCTATTTTGATCATATTCACTTTCCTGAATTCCAGGAAGTATATCCATATGATAATCTCCGGCATACTTTAAACGAACGCATCGGTTCTTTAAATCCATCATATCTTTATACAAATGGTGTTCTGATAATCTTCTTTTTAGTTCGTTGTATATAGTTTGGGGAGTATGAGGGGTATTGTTCTTCAAATGAACGGCAATATCCAAGTCAAACTCGTCTTTCCCAATAGGTTTAACAGTAGTAAGTATTCTTACAGATCCGTGTGGATATACGTCATATTTATAGGGTTTAAAAAACTTTTCATCTGCCTCAATCCAATCTTTTACAGCCTCATAGCTGCTTTTCATCCTTTCGTATCGAGTTTTATCAAGTTGAACTTCTTCAGCCATTTTGTCAAGAAGATCATCAATTTGAGTTGCTTTTGTTTCTAATACTATCATCGTGGTAATACTTTAAATGAATGAGGAAGGATTACGCTTCCATTGTTAGTTGCTTTTTTATTTATTTCCTCTGGTGTTGCAAAAATTATTTCCTCTCCTTTATCTTTTAAATTGATAATTTCTTGCTTTTGACTATCATTCTCTGTTCTTAATTCAAATATATCGACATATCTAAGTTCATCTAATGGATAAACAGGAGATTTTAAAACTCCCTCAATGTGTTTTCCTATATACACATATTTTATGTGGCTGAAAGTTTCTTTAGATAAAAAACCTGGTGTAATGAGTTCTTCGCAAAATTCACGATATGGGTCTAATTCACGGTTTTTTCTACTTTCAAACCACTTCAAGAAGTCTATTAGATTTTTTCTCTTCTTAATAATAATCCGTAAATCATTCTCGGTATCTTCATCTCTCGGTACGTGATTACACGGTTCTATTCCTAACTTATCGAAAAGCTCACGATTTTCTTCTTTTAAATACTTATATGCTCCTCCGACAGGTTGATAACCGGGATTATCTTTTTTGTGCCGTTTAATTAATACATATCTACCATTGATCTCTATTCTGAATAAATAAGCTACAGTTACTCTAATAGGCTGATTTCTATTTATGAATAGTGTTTTTATGATGCCCCACTTATTCCTGTTTTCAATGATGAAAGCCACAAACTCTATTAATCCACCTATTACAAACCCTAATGCAATTTTAAATATGGTGTTACGGGGTTCACCATCTTTCAGAAAGATACAAGTGATGAACCCCAATAAACCAATAATGAAACTTACTTTACCCTTCATACTTTAAAACTTTGTATCTTTAGGAGGGTAAGGGTCATTTCCGTAACTATCTTTATCTCTAATAGTTCCGTTTCTTTTGTGAATAACCAATTCTGATTGTTGATTTTTTGCAATCTCACGAGCTATATCAATAGCTTGTTTTTGAGTATCCACAATTTTTGTGTACTTTTCATTGCCGGCACCTTTTACTGCCCATTTTTCGCCTTTAGGCACTACGTGTTGGTTCTTTCCCATTTTTCTTTTGTTTAAATTAATAATTAAGTTAAATCTTCTATTGTTGCAGTAGGTGCGTTACGTTTTACACTGTCAATACCATTATCCCTTGCAGCAGTAGAGGAATACATTTCACTTGTTCCCAAAACCTGATAGTTGTTAGCTACCTGATTAAAATATGGTTGCCCTGAAACTGAAGTCTTCTTATCGAAGTTTTTGTCAGCTACGCAAACCTTGCTACTTGTTACACCGTCAAGACAGCCTTGCTTGCTTACATAAGTTTCACTTGTTATAAGTGTTTCTCCATTTGTCGCTTTTAATGTCCAGCGAAATTGACCATTACTGGTTCTTTTAATTTGGTACTTGCCCATTTTTAGAATATTTAAAAAGTTACGAATGCACCTATTTGCACCCAAATACAAAGTTACAAAATGTATTCCAAAATACAAATTTGTCAACCAAATATGTAAACCAGTTGATTTTTATAATATTTATGCCATAATGTCTTATTTTTATATATTTAGCTTGTATGAAATTTTGTCATAGTTACAATTTCGTGTTACAATATGTCAGTTTACTGTTGCTTTTGTCAACTAAAAGAATTACCTTTGCGGTACAAATACATTTTTACAATGGAAACAAAAGCAATATTTGCGGAAAGATTTAAGTCAGCCCGTCTTATGAATGGTTTCTCATTGCAGGATTTGGCTGATGCTTTGGGTGGTACTTTATCACGCCAGGCTTTGCATCGTTATGAAAAAGGAGAGGTCATTCCTGATGCAGAAAAAATAAATATGCTTAGCAAAGCACTTAATATTAGTCCTGATTATTTTTTCAGAACTACTAAAGTTGAATTTAGCGATATTGAATACAGAAAGCTAAACAGAATGCCACAAAAAGATGTAGCAATCATTAATGAAACTACCAAAGAATATCTTTCACGCTATTTAGAATTAGAAGAAATTATTGGGCTTCCTCATAGTTTTGATAACCCTTTAAAAGACTTTGGAAAGGTTACTACTTATGAGCAGGTAAATCAAGCTGCAAATCTTTTAAGAGAAAAATGGTCATTAGGTAATGGTCCAATATTCAACATCGTAGAACTTTTAGAAGACAAAAATATAAAAGTTGTAAAGCTAAATGTTGATGAAGATTTTGATGGGTTACAGACTTTTGTTAACAAAACTATACCTGTTGTAGCTTACAACGAAAGAAAAGCTAATAAGCCGGATAGAATACGTTTTACTTTGCTTCACGAATTGGCACATTTACTTTTAGACTTGGAGGATTGTAACGAAAGACAAAAAGAAACTTTATGCCATCAATTTGCAGGTGCAATGTTACTTCCCGAAGAAACTATCAAAGCAGAGTTAGGAAATCATCGTACAAAGCTATCGACTTTAGAATTGGGTAATATCAAAAAGCAATATGGTATTTCAATGCAAGCAATTGTAATGAGAGCAAAAGCCTGTCGTATTATCAATGACAACTACACTAAACAGTTCTTCTTTTTAATTAGACAACAAAATTGGAAAGTAGATGAACCCGTAGAATATCAAGGAATTGAAGAAAGCAACCGCTTTGAACAATTATTATTTAGAGCTTTGATTGAAGACCAAATTTCAATGTCAAAAGCAGCTTCGTTATCTAATCAATCTTTGGCTGAATTTAAAAAACAGCATCAACCGATGTTTTAAATAATAAATTCCCAAATGCCAAATATCTCTCAGAAGAATGAAACTAAGAATAGCTGTTACAGATGCTTGTATTTTTATAGACCTTTATGATTTAGGTCTTGTAAATGCATTTTTTCAGCTTGAAATAGACATACATACTACAACTTCTGTTTATTTTGAATTATATTCTGAACAGCAACAAATTTTAAAAGCCTATCAATCCGTTGATAGGCTTATTGTTCATAATCTTAAAGAAGAAGATTTTCTTGAAATCCAGTCCGAGCCTTATCCAAAATCTTTATCTGAAACTGATAAATCAGTCCTACACGTCGCCAATAAATTAAATGCTTGTGTTTTGAGTAGCGACAAAACAGTTCGTAATTGTGCAAAAAACAAGGACATCGAATATCACGGTATGATTTGGATATTTGACAAGCTTGTGGAAGCAAATATTCTATCAAAGAAACAAGCAGCTTCAAAACTTGAAAAACTTGTAGCAACCAATTTTATTTTTCAGAATAACAAACCTTTAGTTGACGAGATACAAAAGAGGTTGAAGTTATGGCAAAAATAGTATATATATAATATTAATCTTCTTATTACAGGAAAAACGTAACAATATTACCTTTTTAAGCTATCAAAAAACGTCAAAAGTGGTATCAGGTGTTCGACTGTAATCCCTGTTAGCCCGCAATAAACACTGATAATTAATCAGTTAAAGCATTAGCACCCAATTTTACACTCAAAAATGTAAAGTTGTTTTTTTTTTATTTTAAATTATAAAAAATCTAATGGACTTGGAGTTGATTTTTTATCAACATCTGTAATGTGAGTGTAAATCATGGTTGTTCTAATATCACTATGACCTAATAATTCTTGCACAACTCGAATATCTATTCCGCTTTTTATTAAATGTGTAGCGTATGAGTGGCGTAAAGTATGTACACTGCCTTTGGTTGTAATATTGGCTTTTTTCATTGCCTTTTTTAAAACTAACTGAACACTTCTTTCGCTATATTTTGTATTATTAGCGCCTTCAAATAAAAATACTTTAGGTTTGTATTCAATATAATATTCCCGCAATAAAATTAATAGCTTATCAGGCAAAGCTACCAACCTATCTTTATTTCCTTTGCTTTGCTGTATTAACAGTAAATCACTATCTGATTTTACATCGGTTAGTTGAAGACTTATTAATTCACTTAAGCGCAATCCACAACTGTAAATAGTGGTAAGAATTGCTTTATGCTTTAGATTGTCGGTAGCGTTTAATAGCTTCCTCACCTCTTCTTGAGAGAAAAAAGCAGGCAATTGAGTTGATTTTCATTTAGGATATAAATAGTTTAATTCTATCTGTTGATTATTAACTAACTCATAAATTTTCTTGATTGCTCCTACTAAAGAGCGTTGATAAGATGCGCTAATGTTGTCTTGAAATACTTTTTCATTAATAAAAGCTTCAATCTCTGCAATAGGTATTTCATTGAGCGTATGATATTTATTCATATGCTCTAAAAATAATTGTGCATAACCACAATACGACTTAATGGTATTATTGGCATATCGTTGAAGTTGCAATCGGTTATGTAAGGTTTTTAGTATTGTTTCGCTATCCATACTTAAATAAAATTAATTTAAGTTATTTTATTTCGCTATCCACAAAAAATAACTTACTAAGTATCTAATTTACAAAAAACTAATTATATTAGTAGCAAATTTAACGAAATGCGCATATAGATGTTTTTTTACGAAACTACACCGTGTTTTGTTTCGTGAAAAAACAATGTTAGCGGTCAGGCTAAAACGACACCGAACAAAAACAACTCTATGACAGAAACGGAAGAAATATTTACGAAAATTGATGAAATAATTGAAACGATTGACCAATTTAAAACCGAACCATTATTCAGTGATGAAAAAAATAAACGTCAAAACAAAATCGTTTCTAAAATTCCAAATGACAACGAAATATTAAAGACACTTTCTTACTTAATTGCTTATAGTCAAAACTCTAATTCAGAAATTGTTGAGCAAGTTTTGAAATCAGGAAAATTTGACAACGCATTTAACGACTTTAAAATTGAAGAAGTCATTAAACTAAATCCTTGCGACATTGCAGACAATCATTGGAATTCAATTAAAGGAATTAGACAACAAGCAAAACTCTTTCACATTGTAAGTTTAGCTCGAAAAATTAAAAATATCGGTTCGTTTGCTGATATTTTAAATCAAACTAACATTCCGAAATCAATAAAAACACAGAATGACATTTATGACTTTTGGAATGGCTTTGACCAACTTTTAAATACTCTTAAAAATAATAAAATTCCATTTTTTCAATCAACAACATCTTTACTTCACTTTCTTTTAGACATCGGTTATGACTGTGTGAAACCCGATTTAGTTGTTATGAAAGTAGCAAAGAAACTCAATATCATTGACAGCGAAACAGGCGACAAGAATTTCAGAAAAACAGTTAGATTTATCCAAGAATATTCTGTTAACAGACAAATAAGACCTTCAATTATTGACTTTTATTTTTTAATTGACGAGGGACAAATGGGAGCGAAAAAATTTGTAAGACCAGAATTTTATAAACGAGTAATTTGAAATTAACGAACGACATAAAAACAAGCCCGAACCGCTAACAAGTGTTTTGCAAAATGGCGGGTTTTCGTCTAAGTTGAAAGTTTGTGTTTCGTAATCCGCAAAAGCCAATTTCATTGGCTTTTTTTCATAAATTAGCAAATAGAAATTGGCTTTTGCTACGTGTCGTCTAAATCGAAACTTTCGTCTTCGATTTTCCGCCACTTCGCAAATCCCCGACCCGTTATGTGAAAGCTTTAAACAGCGCTTTAGTAAAGAATATTAATCTTATTTTTTGTATATTTACACTTAATTTTACTTTAGATGACAAAGATTGAAATACAAAATATAGGACCAATTGTAGATGTTAATTTTGAATTAAACAAAATTAATGTTTTGATGGGACCACAAAGTAGTGGTAAAAGTACTATTGCTAAAATAATAAGTTATTGTCAATGGGCTGAAAAACGTTATTTATTAGATGGAAAGTTTGAATATGATGTTTTTGAACAATTATTGGAATTCCATAGATTAAATGAAAATTATTTTTCAGAATCATCACTATTCATTTATGAATCTGATTTTATTAAAATTCAATATAAAGGGAAGAAATTAAAATCTTCTTTCAGAAAAAAGAATACTAAAAAAATATATAAAAAATCAAAAAACATCTATATTCCATCGGAAAGAAATTTTGTATCTGTAATCCCTAATTTAGCAAAATATAAAGAAACTAATGATAATATTATGAGTTTCGTTTATGATTGGTTCACTGCAAAAAGAATGTATAATTCACAAAATTCTTTATCAGTATTGAATCTTGGTGTTAAATTTTACAATAAAGTTGAGAGTGATAATGACGTTTTACTTTTAAAAAATAAAAAAGAAATTTTATTAAGAGAAGGATCAAGTGGTTTGCAATCTGTTGTTCCTTTAATTGTGTTGATTGAGTATTTAACTGAACACATTTATACAAACAATGTAAATTCTGTCGAAGAACGTGATTCTTTAAAAAAATATCTTATTGATAACATTTCTAAAATATTAAATGTTAATAATATTAATGAAATAGACAAACTATCTTCACTTGATATTAATGAGAATGATTTGAAAAAAATAATATTATCATATCATAAAACACAATTCCTAAAGTCATATTATCATACAAATTTCATTATAGAAGAACCAGAGCAAAACCTTTTCCCTACTACACAGAGGGATTTGATTAATTATCTTTTCTTAAAAATGAAAGATGAAAAAGAGCATTCTTTATTATTAACTACTCATAGTCCGTATATCCTTTATGCTATTAATAATTGCTTGATGGGTCATAATGTAAAAAATAACTTATCGGAAGAAGAATTTAATGAATTTAGTAATTCTGCTTCATGGACTAACCCAAATGATGTCTCAATTTGGCAAGTTCAAGATGGGAGATTGGTTTCTGTAAAAGATTTAAAAACAAAAACAGTAACTAAACATTATTTTAATGAGATAACAAAAGATATTATGGATGAGTATTATGAAATGCTAAATAATTTTGAATATGATTCGCAAAATTAATGGGTTAATAACAAATCATAAAACTGGAACTACATCTTGCGACAATATATACATAGTTGATTATAAAAACATTAATGGTGGTGAAGTAGAATTGTTTTGCGAAGAACCATTAGAAAGATCTGTTTTTTTAGATAATCAGCAACCTATTGAAATATTTTATGATCTATTTTTAGATAATGCATTAGTTATTGCTCCAGGAAATCATTCTAAACAATGTGAATGTATTTTATTTCCAACTTCACTTAATGATGAAGATTGGATTCTATTTATAGAAACAAAATATGCTAATGATATTCAAGCTGCTTTTAATAAAGAAGCTGATTATCCAAATTGTATGATTGAACAGATTATTGGTTGCGTGAATTTTTTTAGAGACAAGGATATTATTCCAAAAACAAAAAAGGTTCACGCAATATTATCGTTTCCTACTCTAATACAGGATTTCAGTGAATCATTTTTGCTACGATCTGATTTAACTCCAGAAGAAATTCTTGAAAATCATAAGATAATAATTAGGCCATCAAATAGTATTCAAATTAAATCTAATAAACGTTTAAAAATATAAAAGCCTTCACATAACATCGTATTGGCAAAATGGCGGGATAAGGGAGAAATTGAAAGTTTCTCCTTTTTTTGTCGCAACAGCCTTTTATATTTCCTTTTTTCATAAATTTAGAAAATAATAATAGGCTGTTGCTTAGGCTAGTGCAAGATTGAAAGTTTAGGTTTTCTAATCCGCCACTATCGCCAATACGCGGCCCGTTGTAGGAAATCCCTACGGGCTTCCCTACAACGTCAGGGCGATTTGCGACCGAACAGCCCTTCGGGACTGTCCGACAACAAGCAATTTGCAAAATGCAAATCACTTCGCAAATCGCCGTGACGTTATGCACAATGCTATGAGAACGCTACTACAAATATTGACACTAACATTTTTAACTTCAATGAATTTATTCGGACAATCCAAACTGCCGAAAAATTTAAACCAAAGTGTTCAATACTTAGACAAAGATTGTTCAGAAGACGTGAAAATTAAAATTAAAACCATTCACGAAGACAGTCTTATTTATGCGGTTTATCCATTTGCTAAAAATGAACCTTACAAAAGTTACAAAACAATTTATCATTGGACAAGTGATGAAAATGGCAATCCTAAAATTACCAAATATTTAGAAAAGAAAGGTATATACGATTATCATTCAGAAGCCTTGCTTTATTCGTTTAGACAATATTTGCTAGATGGAAAAATAAACGAAAAAGAAATACTTAACAAGTATATCAACCAACAAAAAGCATTAGAAGAAAAAGACAAAATAAAATTCACAACGGACTCAATAAACGGAGTTTATATTCCTAAAAATTTGGAAGATTGTTTTGAACAAATAAACTCTTTTTGGAATGACAGCACCAAAATACAAGTAAAAACTTGGGAAGAAAGGGAGTTTATAGGAAAAGTACATTTGGGATTTGGAATGTGGATAAGAAACAATTGGAGGCTTTGGAGTGGCTCACGACTTTCGAAATATTTCAACGAAATGGAAATCTACCATCCAGATGATATGTCAGGAATTATTTTGGTGAGCTATCACAGACACTTAAATAATAAGGAGATTAAACTTGAAGAACAAATTAGATACTATCAAGATTATTGGGAAAGTTCCAAAAAAACAGAACTAAAAAGAAAAGAGGAAGAATTTTCTGAATACAAAATTGGAGATACACTTGAATTTAATTATGATAAAGGTTTTGTGAGCCAAGAACAAGAAGATAAATATGATGATGACATTTGCATTGCAAAAGGTATTGTAACAGAACTCAACGAAAAGGACTTTTTAATTAAAGTGAAAATTATCGAAACCTGTGATAAAAAAGGGATTATTTATTTCGACAATGACGTACACAGGATTTATGACCCGAAAACTAAAAGATGGAGTAACCCACCCAAAAGAATAATTAAAAAAGTAAAAGTAAATAAAGAGCAATGGTTTGAATACAAAGATTGGGAAACGTTAGAATGACAAAAGCACTGTGCATAACAAGGGTTTTGCAAAATGGCGGGGTTTCGGCTAAGTTGAAAATTTCGGCTTCGTAATCCGCAAAAAGCCAATAGAATTGGCTTTTTTTCATAATTTAGCAAATAGAAATTAGCTTTTGCTACGTGTCGTCTAAATCGAAACTTTCGTCTTCGATTTCCCGCCACTTCGCAAAGCCGGACGGACGTTGGCGGTAATTTTGCCGAATACCGTACAAAAAAAGATAATCCGATGAAACTATAAGTAACTGTCCGAACAAATAAAGTCAAACTCTCTAACATTGCTTTTAAAAGTAATGAGAATTTGTATTATTCACTTTTAAACCCAAAAAAAATGACACAGTTACAAATGATTAGTAAAACTAAATCTATAGCCCAACAAGACACAAATGTTTCCGCAGTTTTTATGTATGGCTCATTCACTAAAAACGAAGGAGACCAATATTCCGACATCGAATTTTATATTTTCTTAAAAAGTAAAGAAGACTTTTCAGCCGAAAAATGGGTAAACCAAATTCATCCAATTGCACTATATTTTACCAACGAATATGGAAGTGAAGTAGCTATTTTCGACAATATGGTCAGAGGCGAATTCCATTTTTTAACAACGGAAGAAATTGAAATTATTAAATCGTGGGAAGGTATAGTTGCTTTTAGCGACTTTGACCAAATGAATTTAGTGGATAAAGACGGACTTTTAGCAGAAACGCTCAATCAGATTAAAATAAAATCACCTGAACGAACTACAAATCAAAATGCTTTGTGGCTAAGTGAATCGCTTTTGAATGTTTTGCTAACAACAAGTAACTTGATTAAACGTGGCGAATTTGCTCACGCTCATCAAAGTTTGTCTAGTGTTCAGAAATATTTACTTTGGCTCATAAGAATAACAACCGACAAAACCCAACATTGGGAAAGTCCGACCAAAAGTCTTGAAAAAGATGTTGACTCAACCTGGTATTCAGCCTATGAGGCAGTAACATCTGACTTGCAACCTGAAAATATACGTTCTTCTTTTGACAATTCGTTGAAATTAACTGAAAGACTATTTGAGCAACTGAATGTTGAACCAAAACTGAAAAAAATCCTGAACAGAATAAGATAAAAACTACCGCCGACAAGGGTTTCACAAAATGGCGGGGTTAAGTCTAAGTTGAAACTTTCGGCTTCGTAATCCGCAAAAGCCCCAAACCGTTGGCAGCAATTAACATAACGACAGAATGAAAAAAACAGCATTGACATTTTTAGGACTTTGTTTGACGGTTTTGACTTTCGGACAGACAAACAACAACTCAAAACTTATTGAACTTGGCAAGACTTACAAAGACTTTATGTTTCGTAACGAGCCACCCAAAGAAGTTTTCAAAGACATCAAATCAGATATTCCTGAAAACTTAAAAAGTGCGACAGACTTTATTATTCAGACAATCACGACAAAAAATAGATTGCTGACACAGCAGTTTTTGTCCCGACCTGACGACCAAACTTTGAAACAAATTTTCATAATCAGAGCAGTAAATCTCAACTTGCGAGAAGAAAATCAAATTGACAACAACAAACTTATAGATAGTTTGACGACTGCAAACATTCCAACTTACGAATTAGTTGACAACTATTATGGAATGTTGTTTACAGCAGTTGGTAACAAAAACCAGCCATTTAACTTTTCAAAAGTTGATTTCAAACTTAAAGACTATAATCTCAAAGACGACACAGAAAAAGGCATTTTGTTTTTACGTTGTATGGATTATTGCGGCAAGACAATTTGGGGATATATGAACGTAGTCAAACCGCCAAATACACAAAAAGCATACGACAACATAAAAAAATATCCGAAATTTAACGGACGACCTTACTATCAATATACCGACTTTTACTTTACCGATTTTGAAATGAATATTGTAAAAGACAAAGGAATACAGAGCTATAAGAGTTATTACCTTGACAAGTATTACGAAACGCTTTTATCGCATTTGATTTGCCTGAATAAGGAAAATGGAAGCGAAAAAGAAAAGAACGATTTGTTACTCGGCTCAATTTTGAAAGAAAGAAATCTTTACAAATACACCAAGTATAAAGACACATTGGAAGATATATTTAAAGAACAGAAACGAGATTAACTACTGCCAACAAGGTATTGCCAAAAGCGGGGCTGAACGGTTTCGATTGAACTTTTGTGCTAAAACCCCCCCTTCGGCAATATCCAAAACGTTATAGGCAAGCATTTCGCACGAGCCGTCAAACAATGAGAAATATGGAAAAACTGACTTTAAGTGTAATTATTACTTTATTCTTTTTAAATCTCGGATGTGCTCAAACATCTGAAATTCATAAACTGAACCTTGATTTTGAACAAGTCGAAAATAATTATCCCGCAAAATGGGAGAACTTCGGAAGCAAAGATTATAAAATTTATGTAGATTCTGTCAATGCTCAAAACGGCAAAACTTCGGCTGTAATTGAAAACCAAGGAGATAAATCTGATTTTAAAGCATTAGCAATCAATCTGCCGAATAATTATAATGGAAAGTTCATCCGCTTGTCAGGATACATAAAGACGGAAAATGTAACTGACGGTTATGCAGGATTATGGTTGCGAATCGACCCTCAAATTGGTTTCGACAATATGAATAATAGAGGAATTACAGGCACAACCGATTGGAAAGAATACGAAGTTATTTTACCACTAAACCCGAAAAAGACTGATAAAATTGTAGTTGGTGGACTATTGGTTGGTAAGGGAAAAATGTGGTTAGACAATTTACAAGTTTCAATAGACGGAAAAGATTTGGATAACAAAAATCTTGAAATTTATACAAGAGAAATCCTACCAGCGGAAAAAGACAAAGAATTTGAAAATGGTTCAAATATTACTTTTTCCAACTTGACAAATGAAACTATAAATAATTTAGAATTATTGGGTAAAGTTTGGGGATTTTTAAAATATCATCATCCCGAAATTGCCAAAGGAAATTATAATTGGGACTATGAATTATTTAGAATTCTTCCCGAATATTTAAAAGCAAAAAACAATCAGGACAGAGATAAAATTCTTACTTCTTGGATTGAAAAATACGGAAATTTAGCGACTTGCAAAAAATGCAAATCAACACCAGACGATGCAGTACTAAAACCTGATTTGTTGTGGATTGATGATTCAAATTTATCAAACAGCTTAAAATCATCACTCCGAGAAATTTATAACAATCGAAATCAAGAGGAAAATTATTATATCAAACTCCACCCAAATGTTGGAAATCCCGACTTCACAAATGAAACCTCGTATTCTAATATGCCTTATCCCGATAGTGGTTTTAGGTTGTTGTCACTTTACAAATATTGGAATATGATTGAGTACTTTTTTCCCAACAAGCATTTGACCAATAAAAAATGGAGTACAGTCTTCAAAGAATATATTCCTAAATTCATTAACGCAAAAGATGAATTAGAGTACGAACTTGTCGCAATTCAAGTTATTGGAGAAATAAACGACACACACGCAAATTTATGGGGAGGTAAAAATAAAGTTGATGAATTGAGGGGAAATAACTATGCACCTTTCAAAGCTGAATTTATTGAAAATAAATTGGTCGTTACAGATTATTTCAATCCCGAATTTTCAGACCAAGCCAAATTGAAAATTGGAGATATAATCTCTCATATTAACGGAAAATCCGTTGAATTTATCGTAGATAGTTTAAAAGTTTATTATCCGTCATCTAATGAAGCATCTATGTTAAGAGATATTTCAGCCGATTTGCTGCGTTCTACAAAAAACACAATCCATCTGAAATATATTTCTGAGAATCAAGAAAAAGAACAAGAGGTTAAATTACACAATGGGGAGCAATTAGATATGTACCATTGGTACAGAGTGAATAATGATGAAAAGTGCTATAAATTATTAGACGGAAATATCGGTTATATCACTTTAGCAAATATCAAAACAGAAGATATTCCTGAAATCAAAAAATCTTTCAAAAACACTAAAGGAATCATCATTGATATTCGTAATTATCCGTCCACCTTTGTTCCGTTTTCTTTAGGTTCTTATTTTGTATCAGAACCAACCGACTTTGTAAAATTCACTCAAGGCAATCCTAATAACCCAGGAGAATTTACTTTTACAGAAGCATTATCTATTCCTCAAAGCGAAAAAACATATAAAGGAAAATTGGTCGTTTTAGTTAATGAAAAATCACAAAGCCAAGCTGAATATACTGCAATGGCATTTCGAGCAGTACAAAATTCAACTATCATCGGAAGTACAACGGCAGGAGCTGACGGTAATATTTCTGAAATACTATTACCTGGAGGATTACGAACATTGATTTCAGGAATTGGAGTTTATTATCCGGACGGAACGGAAACACAACGAATAGGAATTGTACCCGATATTACGGTAAAACCAACTATTAAAGGCATTAAAGAAGGAAAAGACGAAGTTTTAGAAAAAGCAATCGAAATAATAAACCGATAGTATACCCGCCTATAACGGTTCGGGGCTTGGCGTTCGAGCGAGATTTTCGGCACGAAAAGTCCGAGCGAGCGACAAAGCCCAAATTTACGAAAAAATGTCGAACGAGAACGTTCGCCCCGCCTGACCCCCCCCTGTTACCAGACGTTTTTTAGTTATCTTTCGTTAGGTGCAGTTGAAGAAAACCGTCATTAAGTTCGTGTTCTTTGTGTTTAAACTTTGAGTTAAGTTCGCTGTTACTCCCTACAATTCCACCAACTCCTGTGATTAAAGGACTGATATTAAAGTAAATATCCGTTACCAAATCTTTATCTATAAAAGCATTAAAAGTGCCAATTCCACCACCAACGGCTATTCCTTTTAAGTTTTTCGCCGATATATATTCAATGGCTTCTTCGGGACTTCCAACAATCTTGTAGCCATCGGCTTGATAGGGACTGTCGGATAATATCACGATTTCTACTCCATTAAAAAGTTCTTTTACCTCTTTAGGGAAATTTAGAAAATTTTCAAATGTCTTTGATCCTATCACAACGTTTCCTACTTGCCTTACAAATTGCACGTAAAACTCCATTGCTCCTGCTGGCAACTGATGATGAGAATTATCTGATACTAAAAGCCTTCCGTTAGCCGAAATGTTTGCTATTACTGTTACTTTCATAATGAATTATATTTTTAAATTTCTGATTGCAAAATTATTTGAAATAAACTATATATTTGCTATTGATTACCTTTTGGAAAGTGACTATAAAATGGAGAGTAAAAAAAGCAATTTACACAAAGAAGATATATTGGCTCTTAAAGATGCCCTTGAATTATTGAGTGGGAAATGGAAATTCTGTATTCTACATAATCTATCTAATTATGGAACATTGAGATTTAAGGATTTGCAAGAAATGTCTTTGGGAATAACGCCAAAAGTTCTGTCCAAATCCTTGCAGGAATTGGAGGAGAATTTGCTCATTACTCGAACGGTTAATAACACAAAACCTGTTACCGTTTCGTATGCACTTACTCCACACGCCAAAGAAACAGAGGCTGTCGTCAATGCCTTGATTGGTTTTGGCTTGAAACATCGAAAGAAGATAAAGGGAAAATAATTTCGTTGCGTTTTTATTCCTTTTTGCGTCCGTTAGGCAGCTGTTTTTTTAAGTGTTGTAAATATTTCGTTAGAAGTCCAAAGCACGGGATGAGGAGTTCAATCCTTGTTAGCGAGCTGTTATTTTTCTTTTTCCACATTTTATCAAGTAAAATGGATAGTTTTCAGTCACTTCAGTTATTTCAAAAAGTCCTGTGTTGCCAAATTCTTCTTCAATACTTTGTTTTTCATAAAAGAAGATTTTCACTCCGCCAAACATTTCAAAACGGTCTTTGCTTAATTGTGTTCCTTGTCCATATGTTTGAGCGTCCTTAGTTATAGCTGTAAAAAACATATATCCGTCTTCGGTCAATTGGTTAAAACAGTCTTGGATAAGTTTAGCTCTTTCTTCCTTATCTAACAAGTAAATTAAACCGTAGCAAAATATTCCATCATATAACTTCTCGTCAAAAGGCATAGCTGTTACAGAACCGTGATAAATTTTCAATTCATTTCCAAAATGCTTTTGAGAATAGCTGTCTGAGAAATCTCAATGCCTGTTACGGTTATTCCGCTCTCAATAAAAATTTGTGCATTTCGTCCATAACCAACTCCTGAAATTAGCACATTTTTTACTTTATACTCAACGAAAAAGTCCTTTGTCAAAACAGTTGATTTCGCGGGTTCTAAGCCCCACATTTCTTATTTATCCTTAAATGCTTGTTCCCAAAATTCCGCCATTGTTGATTGTCGTTTTTTGTGTATCCGTTGCAGTGTCGCTTTAAAATGGCTGGTAAGGGTTTTGCAAAATGGCGAGGTTTCGTCTAAGTTGAAACTTTCGTCTTCATAATCCGCAAAAGTCAATTTTATTGGTTTTTTTATAATTTAGCAAATAGAAATTGGCTTTTGTTACGTGTTGTCTAAATCGAAACTTTAGTCTTCGATTTCCCGCCCGAACGCCAAGCCCCGAACCGTTAGCGGTAATATTAAAAGAACACACAGAAACATCTAAATGGATACAAATAAAACAGTTTTGATTTCGGGAGCAAGTTTTGCCGGATTAACTTTGGCATACTGGCTAAATAAGTTTGGTTACAAAGTTACACTTGTCGATATTTCTTCAGGAATTAGAAAAGGAGGTTCGCCAATTGAAATACGAGGTGAAGCCTTGAATATTGTAAACGAAATGGGGTTACTCGAAAAGATAAAAGCCAAACGATTGACTGAAAACGTAAACAAAAGAATGGTGAATTCGAATGACGAAACGCTTTTCTCGTGGAACCATTCGGAAGGTGATGACATTGAAATTGACAGAGATGATTTATTGGATATTTTGCAAAAAAGTATTCCAAAAGATGTTGAGTTTCTTTATCAAAACAGAATTACAGAAATTGAACAATCTGACGAAAACGTAAGCGTTATTTTTAAAAATGGAGAGCACAGAAATTTCGAATTTGTATTTGGTGCAGACGGAACACATTCTTCTTTGAGAAAGATGGTTTTCGGAAACGAAGAAGAGTTTTCAGTTTTTTTCGGAGCCTATTTTGCTACTTCTGAAACAAAAGAAATCACGGCAAAAGAAGGTACAATATTTAACGAACCCAATAAAATGGCTGGAATTTTTCCGTTTAGAAGCTCTACGCAAGCTATTGTTATTTTCAGGTCATTAAAACTGAATTATGACTATAAAAATCTAACGCAGCAAAAGCAAATTTTAAAAGAGAACTTAATAAACAGCCAGTGGAAAATTCCTCAAATTTTAGAAATAATGCTTAAAAATGACAATTTGTATTTTAATGAAATTTGCCAAATTAAAATGCCCTCTTGGTCAAAAAATCGTATAGCATTAGTAGGTGATGCAGCTTACACAGCAGGTTTTCCGACTGGAATGGGAACCACTTTGGCTATTCAAGGTTCTACGATTTTGGCAAAACTACTTAACGAAGCCAAAGGAGATTATAACTCGGCATTTTTAAGCTATCTCCAAACCTACAAACCTTTCGTTGACAGTATTCAAGCCAAAATTACAGACGGACTAAACTTTACCGTTCCGAAAACACAAGAGGAAATTGATAAGAGATTCAAATAAAAACTACCGCTAACAAAGGGGTTGCAAAATAGCGGAGCTGAAATCTAAAATTCAACTTTTGTGCTTCTATTCCGCAAAGACCATTTTTATTTGCTTTGAAAAATGTAAATTAGCAAACAAAAAATAGTTTTACTAACTGCACACTGCGGTACAAAATTGAAACTTAGTACTTCTATTTCCCCTCCTTCGATAATACCCGAAACGTTATGCATAGCTTGGAGAAAATAATTGCAATATTAATTTTAATTGCGCTTAGTAGCTGTAGAACAGCAAAAATCAGCGTATCAAATATTAAAGATTTTCCCTTCTGTGGGCATGAAAGTCAAATCGAAAACTTAATTTTAAATGATTCTGCGACAAAAGATCACTTTAATATGACTTTAACCCAATTAAACATAAAATACGACACTCTCATTAATAGTGGAATCCCTTATTTCTTTCAATATCAGGTCGCAAAATTAAGAAGTGAGAAATACAAAATCGGCATAGATAGCATCTTTAGTAATTTAGAAAAAAAATATATAGAAAATCAAAATATGCGCTATGCTGTGAATTGTTTTAAACTAAAAGATCTTCAAGGAGAAGTATTTGAAGTTGGATTTTGGTATTCAAAAACTGACTCTTTAATGACAGTTGATATACAACAAAAACATAGCGATAATTACAATTCTGGATATCTATTTTTATTAAAATTAAATTCAAAAAAAGAAATAGAAATCGTTTCCAGAACCTTTTGGAATGAATGAAAAATCATATTACCAAACTTCTAAAAAACTTAAAGTGCTTGTTTTTCATTGAAATCTAAATACAGTATAAACCTAAATATAATGTGTCATGAAAAAAAATCCCCTTTGGAATGGCTTGATATCGTCGAAAAACAGCTACAAATCAACTTTACCATCAATACTATTTTCAAAAATCACATTTTATAAAATCCTTGCATTTAGCTAATGGCATTTAGTATAAGTTGCAATGCTTCTTTTCCCTCTGGTGTTGGCAATGCAGGATAGTTATGGGGTTGTCCATTCTTTATATGAAGATCAACTTTTACCCCCACAGCTTCAGCCTTTCTTTTAAGTTCTATGCTGTTTGGATAAAGGAAATCAAGTGTTCCTGCAAATACGAGCATGGAAGGTAATTGATGAAAATCTCCACGTAATGGGCTAACAAAGGGATGAGTTAAATCCAAAGCACCTGCATACAACTTTGCTCCATATAAAGCGCCTTCTATATCAAGCAAAGGATCATTCTTTGCAATTTCGCGTTGTTCTTGAGTGATAGTAGAAGCATCGAGTCCCGCTGATATTAATACTAACTGATTGGGTAAACGAGCTCCCTGAGCGCGCAGCCATTGGGTGCTAGCCAAGGCCATTGCAGCGCCAGCAGAATTCCCGACAATACTTAGCTTGTATATTCCGATTTCTTTAAAAACTTCTCCTATTAACTCCCCCATAGCAGGAACTACTTGATCAGCTGTTGCCCCAGGAGCCAAAGGATATATAGGCACAATACAACCAACCTTTGCTTTTCTTGTCATTTCTCCAATTATTTTCCAATGTCCACGGACAATCTCATCAATATATCCACCTCCATGTATAAACACAACATAGCTATCAACATTTGTATTTGAATCAGGCGTGGTATAATATACAGGCCATCCATTAATGGTTTTCAACCCTATCACTATCCCCGACCCTAAACCTTTGGGCTTGTAGGACACTGGTTGGTCTTTTATCTTACGCAGACGTTTTTTTACCGCAGACACCGATGCTTTCTTTTGCTTGACTTGGAGTACTCTTACTAGCCAAATTATCACTCGTGTTTGCCAACTTGGTTTTGATTTGTCCATCAAAAAAAGCGGATTATAGGATTCCTTTTGTACATTCATAAATTCTATTTGCTTATTAACTTACTTCAATACAAATTTTATCTTTTTTTAAAACAGAAAATTGTACAATCCTGCTATTGTTTCAACGCAAAGTAGGGATAGATACCAAACATATTCTTAAATGTTTTAGTAAAGTGAGAGGAGTCAACAAATCCTGCTATATGCGCACATTGGGTCAAACTAGCTCCTTTTTGAGCAAACTTGATGGCTATTTCCATTTTCTTCCACAAGATATATTGACGTAGTGAACAACCCACCGACTCCTTAAATAAGTGAGCCAATCTACTCTCAGATAAAAAAGTAACTTCTGACATTTTGGAAATAGTTATATTTTCTGGTGCGTAATTTGAATCCATCCACTGCAAACAAACCTTAATTCGTTCATCTTTTAAACCCACATTCTGTTTATCAAAACAAGCCAAGAACCTTTGCAAAAAAGAATCAATTGATTTGAGTTGATTCACGACAATCTCATTTGTTGGTGTGAGATACACTCTAGTCAATTCTATGCCCATATAGGATGTTGGATCAATAAAATACAATTGACATTCCCCTTTAGAGCAGTCAAAAGTGTGTGGAATATTGGAAGGTATAACAGCCGATTGAATATGCCGATATTCCTTATGGTCTGTTATAAGATCTAAATAGCCCGTGACAGCAAAAGCCACCTCTATATAGAAGTGAGTATGACGCTTTGTTAGATAGTTCTTCTGAGAAAATCCAATTATTCCATTTTTTAGATTTATATAATTTATTGGCATAACTGAAGCTGTATTACTATTTCTGTATTCTAAATCTCAAGACCTCAATTTTGATTTCCATCACATGTCAATCCATTAAGTGATTCGTCATTTCCAATAGCTGCCTAAATAAATATTTCGCTTATTAGCTTTTAATCAATAGATCACTATCAGACAAACAAATATAATAAAATACTCAGAAATAAGTTCTTATTCATAAAAAATAGGCAGGTAAGTAACAGATAATCACTGTATTTATAGGCGAAACGCCAATTACTTTGTTAGCTCACCTACTACTTTGCTAAGTAATTCGATTAGGGTGTCGAACTCCTCTTTAGGTAGCGTTTTAGCCGCTTTTTGGGCTACTTTCTCTCTAAAATCTTCGGAATTATCAATGATAAATTTTCCTTTAGCTAAAATACTCAAGTGAAAAAATCTACGATCAAGGGCAGCCTGTTCTTGCTTAATATAGGCGTGCTCAACTAAAAATTTAAGTTGTCTGGAAATAGCTGCAGCGCTGATATTAAAAGCTTTGGCTATTTGATTGGAGGTGCATTTATCATGGCGATAAACATATTCAATGATATTGTAGTGAGTCGCTGTAACCCCGTGAACTTCTCCCCGATTCATATTAGCTAAAATGAAGCATTGTAAATCTGTAAAAACTTCATAAAACTTTTTTTCTTGTTCGTCCATCATAAAAAATAATACTTAACTTTGTTAATGATTAACAAAGTTAAGTATTATGAAGCACATTATTATCACAAATGTCAGACAAAATAATCTAAAAAACATTTCACTACAGTTACCCAAAAATAGGATTACTGTATTTACTGGTGTTTCAGGATCTGGAAAGTCATCTTTAGTATTTGAGACAATTGGTGCTGAAGCGCAAAGACAGTTTAATGAAACCCAAAATAGTTTTGTCAGAAATCGCTTACAACATTTAGGCATTCCCGATGTAGACAAGATAGAAAACCTCAATGTTCCCATAATCATCAATCAAAAAAGATTAGGTGGCCATGCGCGATCGACAGTTGGAACAGCTACTGATTTATATGCTTCTTTGCGGTTGCTCTTTTCTCGAATGGGTACGCCATTTGTAGGGTATTCCAATGTTTTTTCCTTCAATAACCCTGTGGGGATGTGCAAGCAATGCGAAGGTCTTGGCCTTGTGCAAACCCTTAATATAAATGCCCTTTTAGATAAAGAGAAGTCCTTAAACGAAGGAGCCATTCTATTTCCAACCTTTCAACCCAATGGTTGGCGCTTGACTCGTTATACCTTATCGGGTTATTTTGACAATGATAAAAAGCTCAAAGAATATACGCCTGAAGAATGGGACATGCTTTTGAATGCAAGTGAACATAGACCGACAAACCCAGATAAACAATGGGGAAAAACAGTAAAATATCAAGGGTTAATTCCGCGAATTGAAAAAGCTTTCTTAAAAAAACAATCCAAAGAAAGCAAGAGTCGGAAACAAGCTTTAAACCACATTGTCCAAACGAAACCTTGTCCCCTATGCAAGGGACAACGATTAAATGATCACGTATTATCTTGCAAAATAAACGGTAAAAACATTGCGGATTGCTCTGCGCTTTCCATAGACGAGCTCTTAGCGTTTATAAGTTCTTTAGAAACCCAAGCCTTTGAAAGTATTCTAACTGATCTGAAAAAGAAACTGCAAAACATCGTCGATATAGGTTTGCAGTACTTGAGCTTAGACAGAGCAACCGACACCTTGTCTGGTGGAGAAAGTCAAAGAATAAAAATGGTTAGAAATCTCGGAAATAGCCTCACGGATTTGCTTTATATTTTTGATGAACCAAGTACTGGACTTCATCCAAAGGATTTACAAAACATCGCTAAAATAATTCAACAAATACGCGATAAAGGCAATACTGTATTACTTGTGGAACACGACCCTGACTTAATAAAAATTGCAGATTGGATTGTCGATATGGGACCAAAGTCAGGAAAACAAGGAGGGCAAATTGTTTATCAAGGTACTTTTTCAGGTTTACTAAAATCAAAAGGCAAGACAGCTGCGTATTTTGTAAAACGTCCTGAGATTAATCAAAATCCAAGGTCTATAAAAGACTTTCTAGAAATTAAAAACGCTACACGACATAATCTTAAAAATATCGAGGTAAAAATTCCCAAAAACATCATGACTGTAGTAACAGGGATTGCTGGATCTGGAAAAAGCACGCTGATTACTAAAGTCTTGCCTGAGTTATATCCTGAACTAACGCTTATTGATCAATCACTATTTACTATGGGGATTCGCTCTAATTTGCTGACCTATCTCAATTTAGCTGATGAGCTGAGAAAAAAATTTGCAAAAGCCAATCAAGTAGCTGATAAACTTTTTAGTAGCAATAGTGATGGTGCATGTAAGAACTGCAAAGGGCTTGGTGTGGAAAAAATTGACTTGGCCTTTATGGATGATATAGAACAGCCTTGTGAAGTTTGTGGTGGGACGGGATTTACCCCCCAAGTTTTACACTATCGCTATCAAAATAAGAATATTGTTGAGATCATGACTATGACTGTAGCAGAAGCTTTTGATTTTTTCCCTGAAAAAACCTACCGTCAACCTTTTGATATGCTCATCCAATTGGGATTGGAATACCTCAGTTTAGGTCAGCGATTAAATAGCCTTTCTGGAGGTGAAAGACAGCGATTAAAATTGACCAAAGAACTCAGGAACACCAACAAAATTATTGTTCTTGATGAACCCAGCACGGGGCTACATCCCAGCGATACTACAAAGCTTTTAAATGTTTTAAACAGGCTTGTGGAACACAACAATACCCTACTTGTAATAGAACACAATCTCGATGTGATCGCTCAAGCCGATTGGATTATAGATATTGGTCCAGGAGCTGGTAAATACGGAGGTCATGTAGTATTTACAGGATTTGTTTCTGATTTAATACAAGATAAACATTCAATTACTGCCACCTGTTTACGTGAGCATTTACTTCCAAGAATATAAATTATCGTGTAACCTAGCCTTTTTGAAGCTCTAAGTTTTTTATCATGAAAATACAAATAATCAGTGATCTACATTTAGAATTTGGCAGTAGCGTCACTTTGTCTTTTGGAAAGGCTGATCTGGTATATTAGCTAGAGATACCCATTTGGGTAGTAAGGGAATCGAGTGGATTAAAAAGAATATGCCCAATAAAAAAATACTGTATCTATTGGGCAATCACGAGTATTATAAGGGTTCATATCCAAAGACTTTAAACAAAATAATCGATGCCATTAAAGAGTAGAATTGTTGGCCTTTCTGATAGGATAATTGGTATTTTAATCAAATCTCGTATCAACGCATTTTTGATACGATTCTTTTCTACTTTGAGATTAAATAGAAAAGAATTATGTGAAGCTATGTTTACCTAGGAGAGCAAGCAAGCAGACTCATTTTAGATACACAACAAAGTGTTCCATACATTCAAAACTTACTCCGCATACACTTTTTTACCCTTTTTCACTTTTTCGATTAAACCGTATGCCTATTAATTATAGTAAATGTTTATGTTGAATTAAATAATCTAACGCTTCTTCCACCGCTTGTTTTCCTTCTTTGGGATTGAATCCCAGCTCATTTCTAGATTTGGAAAGATCAAAATCTTGTTGTAAACCGGAGAACATAGCGATATCTTTTCTTGTTACCACAGGTGGTTTTCTATTCAGCTTAGCAGAAAACTCCATTAAACCTGCCATTGCATAGAGTGCAAATTTAGGCACGCGAACAGGTACTTTAAGTTGTAGTGCTGGATAGTGTTCTTGAGCGAGCTTTGTTGTTTCTGTAATCGTCATGCATTTAGCAATTTTGACCTAATGAACCTAATCGACAAAGACAGGCATTTAACGAATACACTTAGTCAAATTAAAACGAAATCTCCTGAAAGAATAACATTTTGTGGTTAAGCCAATCATTAATGAATGTTTTACTGACAACGAGTAATTTGATTAAACGAAAAGAGTTTGCTCACGCTCATCAAAGCTTGTCAAATGCTCAGAAGTATTTACTTTGGCTTATAAGGGTGATAACAAACAAAACACAACATTGGGAAAGTCCAACAAAAAGTCTTGAAAAGGACATTGACCCGATTTGGTATTCAACATACAGAACAGTAACATCGGATTTAAATCCTAAAAACATAGATTTAGCTTTTGAAAATTCATTAAATTTATCAGAGAAACTATTTGATAAACTAAATATTGAACCTAAACTGAAAGAAATCTTACACAAAATAAGAGAAAGAATACTGCCAACAGTGGTGAACGTTTCACAATTCTCAATTTAAAAATATAGAGAAAAAATTATAAAATCTGATCTCATTTTTGCCGGTTTTAAGGAGGTTTATTTTTTTAAATGCATTGCAAAATTCTAAAATTTGAATGACTGATATTAAGAATTTGAAATAAGAAATAAATTTTTTCTATAAAATTGTATTTTATTTTTATCTTAGTAGGAGGACTAGGATTAAAACACTCCGTTTTTTACCGCAAAATGGGGGTACGATCTAGAACAATCTTTATTTTTCGATAATTTTTTTTCGGTGTGCAATTCCCCAATCTGATAAATAACTGATGACAGTTTTCAAGGTCATACCATATTCCGTAAGCTCATATTGAACTGTTATGGGCTGTGTATTCAATACGGTTCGTTTTACCAATTTATTCATTTCCAAATCCTTTAATTCCTTGCTTAACATTTTGTTTGAAATTCCTTTTATATCATTCAAAATATCGGAAAACCGCCTTTTATTGTGATAACATAAAGTAGCAACAATGGAAATCTTCCATTTACCGCTAAGGACATCCATTGCATCATGAACAGCCATTAACTCTTTCTTACACTCAACTTGAAATTTATTGTCTGCCATAAGTTACTTGGTTTCTCAAAAGTTACTATTACTTTTTGTTACTAAGTATCAAAAATAAACAATTCCTTATTAATTTTGTCACATTAATTGAATTAAAAATATAGTACAAAGAGCAATAAAGAAAATGAAAAATAACAAAGCTATTTTAGAAAAGGCAAATGCAGCTATTAAAGCAGGCAACAATGAAGGCTTTCTGTCTTACTGCACCGAAGACACCGAATGGATATTTGTTGGGGACATAACCTTAAAAGGAAAGGAAGCCGTTCGGCAATATATGGCAGTAGTATATGCAGAACCTCCAAAAATCAGTATAGAACTGATGATAGAAGAAGGCGAATTTGTTACGCAAATGGGAAAAATCAGTTTGAAAGACGACAACGGAGAAATGACAGATTATTTAGCCTGTGATGTACTTAAATTTCGTGAAGGGAAAATAGCTGAATTAAAAGCTTTTGTTATTAAAGAGAATAAAAAAATTGAAACGAAAAACTAAAAAAAAATGACATTATTAGAAAATTTACAGTGGCGTTACACCACAAAAAAATTCAGCAACAAAAATGTGGAGCAGAACAAAATTGATAAAATCGTAGAAGCGATAAATCTTTCTGCAACATCCACAGGCTTACAACCATTTAGACTATTTGTAGTTAAAAATAAAGAACTTCAGAAAGTTTTGGGAGAAGATAGCTTTAACGCCCAAATTGAAGAAGCATCCCATCTTTTGGTCTTTGCATCGTTTGATAAAGTAACGGAAAAACATATTGATGAATATATGAACTTGATTGCAAAGGAAAGAAACCAACCCCTTGAAAAACTTACTGAATTTAGAAATACGCTAGTGCAATATTTTAGCAAAAATACGCCAGAAGAGAATGCTGTTTGGGCGGCAAAACAAGCCTATATTGGACTTGGAACAGCTTTAATTGCTGCGGCTGAACTACAGATAGACAGTACACCGATGGAAGGCTTTGATTCACAAAAGTTTGGAGAAGTTCTACATCTTAAAGAAAAAGGATTGAAGGCAGTAGTGTTGCTAGCATTGGGGTACAGCGATACCAAAAACGATTGGAATGCAAATCTTAAAAAAGTTCGCTTGCCAGTAGAGGAATTTGCTACAAAAATAGACTGACAAATAAGAACAGCTTTCTATAGCAAGAGATAACGAATACAAGTCTAGAGGAGAAATTAAAATTTCTCCTTTTTTATTGCAACAGCCTTTTTATATTTTCTTTTGCCAGAGTTTAATAGAAGCTAACTACTTAAGATAGTTTAAAGTTAAAAAACCATGAGATGCTTTCTCGTTTTTGACAAGTACTGAAAACTTAAAATGGTCTACTCAATTCCCTACTACCTTTTTAAAATTCATTTATAATTTCATTGCCAGTATCTTGAAATCTGTAATTTTCGCTAATCAAGATTAAAAAACAGTTGAGATATCGTTCATCTAATCTGTACATCCTGACAGAAAATGACTGCATATTATAAAACTTAAGATTCGCTTAAGATTGATATTCCACCTTTTACAAAACTCTACTACAAAATATCTTTGTTCAAAATTTATAACCATGTTAAAAGATATTTCAAAAAACCGTTACAGTATATTATTATTTTTCAATTCATTATTTATACTGATTTCTTTTCTTTTCAGAATTATATTTTTAGTATGGGTTAAAAATGATTTTGATTGGGGAGTATCTAGCTTGCTACTTACCTTTTTGTTTGGATTACTATATGATATTAGTATTGTAAGCTGTTTTACTTTAGTGATGACCTTATATTTTGCAGTATTACCCAATAAATATATAAATTCCTTTTTTGATAAAATATTCATATACTCTATCTATACTCTTTATTTGGTAATTATCTATTTCACTTTTTTTGCAGAAGTAACCTTTTGGGATGAATTTAAAAGTAGATTCAACTTCATTGCAGTAGATTATCTGATTTATACTTATGAAGTCGTTAAAAATATTCAAGAATCATATCCTCTGCCTTTATTAATCGGGGGAATTATTTTAATTACCTGCATTACCATTTTAGTAACAAAAAAAAGGAAATACTTTTTTTATACATTTCATAGCAGACCTACTCTGATTAAAAAAATCGGTGTTTTTATTTTTAATCTGCTTATAGCGTCAAGTACATTGTATTTTTTAAATAACGATACAAGCTCAATTTCAGAAAACCGCTATAACAATGAAATATCTAAAGCCGGAATATTTTCGTTCTTTTCAGCATTTAGAAATAACTATTTAAAATATGACGAACACTATACATCTATTTCCATTGAACAAGCTTTTGCCATAGTAAAAAATGAATTACAAGATTCTAAAACTATTTTTGATCAAGAGTTTAAAAATCCTTTGCGAAGAACTATTCTGGCACCAAATCCCACACAGCCAGAACAGAAACCAAATGTCATTTTCGTTTTAATGGAAAGCATGAGTGCTTCATTTTTACAAGAGCAATTCAATGAAAAACCAATTACACCTAACTTAAATAAATTGGCTGACAACAGTATTTACTTTTCTAATATGTACGCCAACGGAACACGTACAGTACGCGGGATGGAAGCCGTAATATTATCAATTCCTCCTACTCCAGGACACAGTATCGTAAAGCGCGTTGACAATCAAAATCTATACACGATCTCAAACGTTTTTAAAGAAAAAGGATATCACAACATGTTTTTTTACGGTGGGGATGGGTATTTTGATAATATGAATGCTTTTTTTGGCGGGAATGGTTTTGACATTTATGATCGAGGTCGTGGAAGTATCTTAAGCGATAAAATAAATACACATCGCTATAACATCAATGATGACGAAGTAACATTTGAAAATGCTTGGGGAATCGCTGATGACGATATTTATCGAAAAGTTATAAAAGTAGCCGATCAACAATACTTAACAAAACAGCCTTTTTTTGCTATGGTCATGTCTACTTCAAATCATAAGCCCTATACTTATGAGGATGGTAAAATCGATATTCCATCAGGTACAGGAAGAGCTGGTGCTGTAAAATATTCGGATTATGCTATTGGTGATTTCTTAGCCAAGGCAAAGGAAAAACCTTGGTTTAGCAATACCGTTTTTGTATTTATAGCAGATCACTGTGCCAGTAGTGCTGGCAAAAATGCTATTGATGTAAAAAACCATCATATTCCTGCATTTATCTATAACATGAAAAGTCATCCAAACCAGAAGGTTACGAAAGAGGTTTCACAAATAGATATTTTTCCAACCTTATTTTCTTTATTGAATTGGAACTACACTTCTCAGTTCTACGGGAAAGATATTTTTGATTCGGGATATAATACTCGTTCTTTTATAGGAACTTACATTAAATTGGGAATGAAAAGAAATGAAGATGTAATTATACTTTCAGATCAAAAGAAAATTAATCAATACAAATGGATTAATGATAATTTAGATGAAACTAAAATGGATATCCGTTTTGAACAATCTATTATTTCTAATTATCAAACGGCAGATTATTTATTTAGTAATAAATTATTAGATGAAAAATAGCATAATCTTTATTATTAACCCTATCGCAGGAAAAGGGAAAGGAAAGAATATTGAACCTATAATACAGCAATTTTTTATTGACAAGCATTTACCAATACAAACGCACTTTACCAAAAAAGCTGGTCATGCCACAGGACTAACTAAAGATGCCTTATCTTTAAATCCAGCAATGATTGTCGCTTGCGGAGGAGATGGAACAGTTAACGAAGTTGCTCAAGTATTAGTAGGTACTGATATACCGCTGGGAATTATTCCTATTGGCTCAGGAAATGGATTGGCTGCCAATCTTTTAACACCCGTTTCTATTGAGAAAGCTCTTAAGTCAATATTAAATAAAAAAGTAATTTCTATTGATGTAGGTAAAATTAATGGCAACTACTTCTTTAGCAATATAGGATTTGGGATTGATGCAGCTGTTATTGAAAAATATGCTCAAGCAAAGGAAAGAAAATTATGGGGATATATTATTGCATCTATTAAAGTTATATTTTCATATAGTCCTAAAAATTTCACCATAACCTTAGAAAATCAAAAAGAATTAACAAACGATTATTATTTTCTGTTTTGTTCTAATTCAAACGAAGCAGGTTACGGCATTTCTTTTACACCTAATGCAAAATTAAATGATGGAAAACTAGATTTACTTGCTATAAAAAAGCTTAATTTTATAGAACAGATTCAGTTTTCAATTTGTACTTTAAGAAAAAGAATAGACAAAGTAAAAAAGGCAGATATTTTACAAATATCCTCCGTTACATTTACTAATATAAAAATGAAAACTATAGCTCAAATTGACGGAGAAGCTGTTGTATTACAAGATAAAGATATACATGTATCCATTTTACCTAATTCGTTAAATGTAATAATACCTTAGTATGGGTTCAGCAAAAGTTTTAATGGTAGAAGACGAAATGGGAATTGCTTATTTTATAAAGCAAGGATTACAGGAAGAAGGTTTTGCTGTGACCCATTGTTTAAGCAGCAAAGAAGCTTTAAATATCATTGATAAACAATTGTTTGATATCATCCTATTAGATTGGATGATGCTCGATATGTCTGGATTGGAAATATGCAAAACAATAAGGCAGACATCAAATAAAAACAAAAACACTCCTATTATTTTTGTCACAGCAAAGGATACTGTCCAAGATACCATTGAAGGACTAAATGCCGGAGCGAATGATTACATAAAGAAACCGTTCGCGTTTGACGAACTCATTGCAAGAATTCAAGTCTATTTGCGCAATAATGCAAAACCTAACCGCATTGCTTTAGGCAATATTGAGATAGACAGCAACACTCATCAGGCATTTTTAAATGGTAAATTAGTAGATTTAACCTTAAAGGAATTTCAACTATTATTCTATCTATTTAACAATAAAAATCAAGTTTGTTCACGAAAAGAAATCATCAAAAACATTTGGGACATTCATTTTGAATATGACACGAGTGTTATTGATGTTTTTGTAAACGCAATCCGCAAAAAATTAAATTTAAAAAAAGATGATCCGCGTTTACATACAGTTCGCGGTTTAGGCTATATTAGTAAAGATGTTTAAAAATTTATCCTTAAAAAATAGAATTGCCCTTTTTTATAGTTTCACATTTTCTATTGTGTTGCTAATTATTTTTGCGTTTATTTATTATACTGTCAATTACGGAATAAATAAAACATTATATGAAATACTAAAAGAAGAAACCAATCACCATTTTGACTATGTTTTACATGAGCCTACATTAGAACATTATGTTCATCCACACGAATGGGAAGAAGTAGAACATACTGATGTTGCCTTAAATCCCGTTTTCATTGCTATTTACAACCAAGAATTTCAATTAGTCGAAAATTCGCCTAATTTGGTTCAAAACAAATTAGAATGGAATAAGAATCAAAAAGAAAACGCTCCCTATCTCGCCAATTATAATACTGTAGAATTATTAATTTCACAAACTAAATTAATTCATCATGGCGAAGTTGTTGGATACTTGGTTGTAGGGGTTTCAACTAAACATAATCAACTAGCATTGGGTTACTTAAAAACTGGCTTAATGATTATTTTTCCACTTTCTATAGTTATGATCTTTATTTCTGCCAGACTAATTGCTGGACAATCTACAAAACCCGTTTTTAGCATTATAAAGACTGCCAAAAAAATTACAGAAAACAATTTATCAGAACGCATTACTCTTCCGAAGAATAAAGATGAACTATACCTGCTTTCAATAACAATCAATTCTCTTGTAGGGCGTTTAGAAACTCAATTACAAAAAGCAAAACAGTTTTCTGCTGATGCATCACATGAATTAAGAACTCCGCTAGCTGTTGTAAAAGGAACTTTAGAAATATTGATTCGCAAAAAAAGAACTATAGAAGAATATAATGAAAAAATCAATTATACCTTAAAACAAGTAGAACGTTTAGAACGTTTGGTAGAGCAGTTCTTAGTATTATCTCGTGTTGAAAACAATAGTATAGAGTTAAAACCTTCTACATTCGAAGTCAAAAATGAAGTCTTAAAATCAATCGAGCGTTTTCAGGTATTTTTAGAAGAAAAGCAAATTTCGGTTTTTACATCTGATATCTGTACACACTCTACTGAAAACTTCAAAGAATTATTTGAAATTATAATTGACAACATTTTATCCAATGCTATTAAATATTCAAATCTTAAAGGTAAAATTACAGTATCATCTTTCATAAAAAATAATATGTATTTTTTATCCTTTCAGGATAATGGAATTGGAATAGATGAGAAGGAATTACAAATGATACAAAATCGTTTTTATCGGATAAATACTAATAGCTCACCCGATCACACAGGAACTGGTTTGGGTTTAAATATAGCAACACAGTTAGCCAATATTTCAGGTATTCAATTAAAAATTGAAAGCCAAAAGAAAATAGGCACTATCATTTTTATTAGTCTTAAATTAAAATAGTCATCAACGATCAATTCTCAAATCGGTATTTTATTTCATCCAAATTATAATAGATTTATCTCCTTATAAACAAACGGTTTTACATGTTTTCAATAGTTTTGAAATATAAATATTTCTTAAAAAAAGACAAGCTTACACCTACAAACAAATACTAATTTCTTAACATACGCCGAGAAAAAAGATAGTTTTGAGAGAGCTGATCAAGCTACAGAATTTTACAAAAGAAATCTAAGATATGTTCCAATTTATAATTAAATACAAATAATTTAAAATACTATTGTCATATTACAATAGAACAGAATTGTTTCATTTATGAACTGAACGAAAAGTCTTAATTCATAATAAAATAGAAGAAATTATTTTTTTCACTTTAAGATGTATAAACTTGAGTCTGTCTAAGTAATTGAAGTCTCAAAAGCATTTGAAAAATTAATACAAATAAAATTCTGATATAAATGGTATTATTGACAAATTGATAAAATAATAATGTCTCCTATATTTTTCACTATGATAATAATGCTAATTTATTATTACAAGATAAATCAAACTAAAAAAATATACATAAATAAAATATTTTTTATATTTCTATAAAATTAAAGCTGACTACTTTTTAAAAGCAAAAATCAGAAAATATTTACACTTATAATTTCTAATAATTAGTAATTCATCTACATTGTACATTCATCAATTGATTAGATATATTTTTCACATAAAACGAACTGTAATTTGATACAGCTCGCCCATCCTTAAACAATCATAAAAACGCTAATTATTAATTCTTCTTTTTTAAAATATAATAATCTGCCAGTTCTCCCTTTATTTCATTATTTTCTTGATCCAAGTATTTTACAAAATTTTCTCCGGCAAAAAGTCCTTGAATTTCTCCCGATTCTGAATCTTTCAAAGTAATTATATTCTCTTTTATCATCCAAGTACCATTTTCCACAAACTCGGTATTATCTTTATCTTTATAAACGGATATTTCTTTATAAGTTTTATCTTCATTCAAGATAAGAGTCCTCCGTATACCTTCGCAGTCTGCACAAGGCAAAGTTCCTTCGTAAATTCCGTTTATATCTAATGACATTTCTGCGGTATGGTCATCAATAATTTCTACATTTTCCTCTATAACTGGCTTATCTTCTTTTGGAGCTTCTTTACAAGCTACAAACAAAATCCCGATAAATAATAGAGGCAACACAAACTTTTTCATAGCATTTTTTATTTATTAAAAATTATATAACAAAATTTATACCAAAGATATTTTTAGACATCATTGTCTTTTTCTGCCCTTCTGTCTATCTCAGAAACTGATTCTGCCTTGCCATATTTCCAATAGGAATAAGCGAATAGCTCATCTTTTTCCCACCTTTTATCTTTTCTGAGATAGCTTCTCAATTCCTTAACTGTCGAAAATTCTGCTGCTATATACGCAAATTTAGTTAACATATTGTCCTTTGTTTCTACAATATGTTTCACTTTTTGAGCTAATTCTGAATTTTTGCCTGGGGTAGAATTTATTAACCATACAAAATCAATATCAGCTAAGGTAGTTAAATTTTGGATATCTTCTTCTGTTTCTACTTCTATTACAGCATGCCCCTTAACAGAGGCTGGGAGAGCTTCTAAAATCGAAGCTAATACAGGAATAGCTGTAGCATCTCCTACCAAAAGGTAGGTATCTGCTTGAGGAAATAATTCGGTAGAATCACATCCCATAGCAATACCCAATTCCGCTCCTATTGGAGCATTTAAAGCAAAATCAGATGCGGGTCCTTCATCGCCATGTGCAACAAAATCAATATACAATTCATTTTTTTTCAAATTAATTCCACGATGAGTATAAGTCCGTATAGTCGGTTTAATAGACAAATCCATCGGTTTCCAGGTGCCTTTTTCAAAATCAAATTCCGGCAAATAAACTTTATCACACCCTTCAGGAGCTATAAATATTTTATTATTGACACCTACCGTCGTATTTTTAAAATCACTTACTTCATTGTTTCCAAGTGTCAATCGAATAAAATGAGGAGTTATAAACTGTCTTTCCTTTAATTTAAATACCTTTCTTTTTATATTTTTTTTTGCCATATCACATATTTCATATATTGCAAATATAATAAACTTATTTAGACTTATTATAAATTACTTGATTTATTAGTACCTTTTGTATTAAAAACTATTATTAAACGACAGTTCTTGTTTACTTTTTATAAAGCTGATAGATTAATTCATATTTTTGCTAAAAATATATCTTTATTATGCTTGTCATAGGAATTGCAGGTGGTACAGGAAGTGGAAAAACAACAGTAGTACATCAAATCATAAATGAATTGCCCGAGGCAGAAGTTGGTGTTATCTCACAGGATTCATACTATAAAGCTACGGATAATTTAACTTTTGAAGAGCGTACTTTAATTAACTTTGACCATCCTAGATCAATCGATTTCAGCCTATTAGTGCAACACCTCAAAGAACTAAAGACAGGAAATAGCATCAATCAGCCCGTATATTCTTTTGTAAAACACAACAGAACAAGCGATTCAATATTGACGCATCCTCGAAAAGTAATGATAGTAGAGGGAATCTTAATCTTGAGTCATCCGGAACTCAGAGATATGTTTGACATCAAAATATTTGTGCATGCAGATTCTGATGAAAGGTTAATCCGACGCTTAAAACGAGATATTTCTGACAGAGGTCGAGATATGACAGAAGTTTTAGATCGTTATCAAAATACGCTAAAACCAATGCATGATCAATTTATAGAACCCTCTAAAGCATATGCAGACATCATTATTCCTAATGATACGTATAATACCGTTGCTATTGATATTGTACGCACAGTTATTAATGAAAAAATAGGCTAAATATAGTATGAAACTCTCAAAAAAATTTAAATATTTAAGCATCTTAAAAAACCCGTTTTTTTTAGTTACTGTTTTTTTTGTAACTTGGATTGCCTTTTTTGATAGTTATTCTTTACTAGAACATCGTTCTATTAATAAAGAAATCGATAAGTTAGAAGACAATAAATCTTATTTTGAAAATGAAATTTCAAAAGATAAACGAGCCATTAAAGAGCTGAAAAACGGAGATGCAACTGAAAAATATGCCAGAGAAAAATATTATATGAAACGAACTAATGAAGATACATATATTATTGAGTTTGACACCATAGAACAAAAATAAACTTACAATCTAAAAGATCATGAGCAATCAACTGTTTGAAGAATTTAATAAAGTATCTTCAAAAGAGTGGAAAAACAAAATCCAATACGAGCTAAAAGGCATCGATTATAACGAAACTTTAGTATGGGAAAGTTTAGAAGGAATAAAAGTACGCCCTTTCTATCACGGCGATGAAGATTATCGTCCGCTCAAAATAGATACAGAAACCACTGCTTTTGCAATCACTCAACGCATTTATGTTTTTAAGGCAGATCGCGCTATTGAAAAAACAAAAGAAGCGCTTCAAAAAGGAGCTGAAGTGATCTATTTCACCATTGATAATCCAAAAATAGATTGTTTAAAGTTTTTGGAAGCTCTTCCTAAAGAAAGTTTTTATTTTTTTACCTTTAATTTTTTGAATGCGGATTATGTCAACCTCCTCTCATTATGGGCTGCAGAACACTCCTATAATATAAAAATTCTCTTAGATCCTGTTTATCATCTACTAACTGAAGGCAACTGGTATAAAAACCTGGACAACGATTTTAATCAGCTTGCTCAATCCATTTCACAATCAGGTAATGTTTCCTTGCAAATCAACAATACTGTTTTCCAAAATGCAGGTGCCAACATGGTCCAGCAAACAGCTTATACTATTGCTCATTTACACGAATACCTGCATCGTCTTCCCAATTTAAGCGGAACGGTTTATCTGCAAGCTTCGGTCGGAACAAACTATTTCTTTGAAATAGCCAAACTCAGAGCTATGCGTATGCTTGCAAATTTAATAACGAAAGAATATAACTCAGCAATCGATTTTAAAATCATAACTATCCCTACAAAACGGAACAAAACTCTATACGATTACAACGTAAATATGTTGCGGACTACTACCGAATGTATGAGTGCTATTTTAGGAGGCGCTGATTTTGTGAGCAACGTTGCTTATGATGAAATATACCATAAAGAAAATGAATTTGCCGATCGTATTGCGCGTAATCAACTGTTAATTTTAAAACAGGAAAGCTACTTCAATGCCGTAAACAATCCAACAGAAGGAGCATATTATATCGAAAATATTACATTGCAAATCGCCGAACAAAGCTTATCTGTTTTTAAACAAATAGAAAAAGGCGACGGACTTATTTCCTCACTGATAGAAGGAACAATTCAACGAAAAGTAGCAGAAGCTGCCCAGAAAGAACAAGATTTGTTTGACAACGGAAAAGAAGTATTGGTAGGAACCAACAAATATCCTAATCCGCAAGACAATATGAAGCACGATTTAGAACTGTATCCGTTTGTAAAGCAAAATCCACGAAAAACATTAATTACTCCTATCATCGAAAGACGATTAGCCGAGAAATTAGAAAAAGAGCGACTGGAAAAAGAAAAGTAATCATGACAGCTGAACAATATATAAACAGTCTTTCCGAAAGAGAACAAGATATCATTAACTGCTTTAGGCACATTATTTTAGAAAATGATCAGTCTGTTTCGGAAAAGTTTGGAAAATTAATGAAAAACCCCTATACTTTCTGTTATTATGAGCAAGGTGTTTTTAAATATGGATTAACAGTTTCAAAAAATCACTTCTCATTTCACTCTTTAGTACTGTACAGCACCCCTGCGCTAATGGAAGAATTAAAAACAGAGCTTCAAAAAGTAAAATTTCAAAAAGGCTGTATCAATTTTAAAAGCTTAGATGATTTCCCAGTGTCAGATTTTGAAAAGCACATAAAAGATTCTGCCACAATTGATTTTAGTCCTGTTATTCAACATTATCAGAATAAAAAGTAAAAAATGCGAAAAAACATACAACATATAAGCATCGAGAATAAGAATTCTACAACAGAAAATCAAAAACCAAACGTAGAACAGAATTTTCTTACTGCAGAAGGGATTGACATTAAAAAAAATTATTTCGAAGCAGATTTAGAAAATTTAGAACACCTTGGTTTTGCTGCAGGATTCGCACCTAATTTGCGTGGACCATATGCTACAATGTATGTGCGTCGTCCATGGACAATCCGTCAATATGCAGGATTTTCTACCGCAGAAGAAAGTAATGCTTTTTACCGCAGAAATTTGGCTGCCGGACAAAAAGGATTATCTGTTGCTTTTGATCTGGCTACGCATCGCGGCTATGATTCAGATCACGAACGCGTAGTAGGTGATGTAGGAAAAGCTGGTGTTGCTATTGATTCTGTCGAAGATATGAAAGTACTGTTCGACCAGATTCCGCTCAATGAAATGTCTGTTTCAATGACTATGAACGGAGCCGTTTTACCTATTATGGCTTTTTATATCGTAGCCGCAATGGAACAAGGTGTTGACCCTAAACAACTTTCCGGAACCATACAGAACGATATTCTAAAAGAGTTTATGGTTAGGAATACATATATTTATCCCCCAACACCGTCTATGAAAATTATTGCTGATATATTTGAATATACCAGCCAGAATATGCCAAAATTCAATTCCATTTCTATTTCAGGTTATCACATGCAGGAAGCAGGTGCTACGGCAGACATCGAATTGGCATACACCCTTGCAGACGGCTTGGAATATATACGAACAGGGCTTAACGCTGGCATGAAAATAGATCATTTTGCTCCTCGCCTGTCTTTCTTTTGGGCAATTGGAATGAATCACTTTATGGAAATTGCCAAAATGCGCGCAGCCCGAATGCTTTGGGCAAAACTGCTCAAGCAATTCAAACCGGAAGATGAAAAATCCTTAGCATTACGTACGCATTGCCAAACATCGGGATGGAGCTTAACCGAACAAGACCCTTTTAACAACGTAGCAAGAACTTGTATAGAAGCAGCAGCAGCAGCATTTGGAGGGACACAATCGCTCCACACCAACGCGTTAGACGAAGCGATTGCCCTGCCTACAGATTTTTCTGCTCGTATTGCACGAAATACGCAAATATTTTTACAGGAAGAAACTAAAATATGTAAAACTGTAGATCCATGGGCAGGAAGTTATTACGTAGAAAATCTAACGGCTGAAATCGCTCAAAAAGCATGGGCATTGATTGAAGAAGTCGAAGAACTTGGCGGAATGACCAAAGCTATTGAAGCGGGAATTCCAAAATTGAGAATAGAAGAAGCTGCAGCCAGAAAACAGGCTCGCATTGACAGTGGTCAAGACATCATTGTTGGCGTAAACAAATATCGTTTGGAAAAAGAAGATCCTTTACATATCTTAGAAGTAGATAACCAAACAGTAAGAAAACAACAAATTGAGCGTTTAAATCAAATCAAAAACAGCCGAAATAAACAAAAAGTAACAGAAGCTTTACAAAAGCTAACCCACTGTGCTAAAACCGGAAACGGAAATTTACTGGCACTAGCTGTAGAAGCAGCCAAACACCGTGCTACATTGGGTGAAATAAGCGATGCTTTGGAAAGTATTTTCGGAAGATTTAAAGCACAAATTCAATCAGTCAGCGGAGTGTATAGCAAAGAAATTAAAGACGATAAAAGTTTTAAAACAGCTCGTGAATTGGCAGATAAATTTGCCGAAACCGAAGGTCGCCGCCCACGGATTATGATCGCCAAAATGGGACAGGACGGGCACGATCGCGGAGCAAAAGTAGTAGCAACCGGATATGCCGATGTTGGATTTGATGTGGATATAGGTCCGTTATTTCAAACTCCTGTCGAAGCCGCCAAACAAGCCGTTGAAAATGACGTTCACGTTTTGGGCGTATCTTCTCTGGCTGCCGGACATAAAACCTTGGTTCCGCAAGTAATTGAAGAATTAAAAAAATACGGACGAGATGACATCATGGTTATCGTTGGAGGAGTAATCCCGGCGCAGGACTATCAGTATTTATTTGATGCTGGAGCAGTGGCTGTGTTTGGTCCGGGAACTAAAATCAGTGAGGCAGCTATTACAATATTAAAAATCTTATTAGAGGAATAAACAATTTAACAAGAGAGTGTTTAATTTATAAAAGCATTCTCTTTTTTTAACTTTCACCATCTTTTTACAAATCCATTTTATGACTTTTGAAGAATTAAAACTAAATAAAACCATTTTAAGAGCAATTGACGAATTGGGTTATGAAGAACCTACTCCGATTCAAGAAAAAGTCATTCCTGTGATTATGGTAGAAAAAGATGTAATAGGTTGTGCTCAAACCGGCACAGGAAAGACGGCAGCATTTGCCATGCCCATTATTCACTATCTCCACAAAATAGGAAATGTAAAAAACTCCAAAAAAGCAAAGGTACTTATCATAACGCCCACTCGCGAATTAGCGCAGCAAATAGCCGATAATTTCAAACTTTTTGCAAAATACACCAACATTACTCATCTTACCATTTACGGCGGAGTATCAATAAAACCCCAGATTGAACAGTTAAAGAAAGGTGCCGATATTATTATCGGTACACCTGGGAGATTACTTGATTTACACAAACAGAACCATCTTGATTTAAACCATTTGCATTTTTTGGTTTTAGACGAAGCAGATTTAATGCTGGATATGGGCTTTATTGATGATGTTAAAAAAATTATACACTTAACCCCGGAGACTAGACAAACACTGCTATTCTCAGCAACGATGCCATTACCGGTGCGCGAGCTGGCTCATCAATTTTTAAAACAACCGCAATACATTACTGTTGACTCTGTTTCATCTACAGCTAAAACCGTAAAGCACTACATTTATTTTGTAGAAAAAGGCGATAAAAAAAAGTTGTTATATCATCTTATCCGCAATGAAAAATTAAAAGATGTATTGGTTTTTACCCGTACCAAAAACGGAGCTGATATACTTGCTGAATTTTTGATAAAAAACGGAATAAACGCTGCTGCTTTCCATGGCGATAAATCTCAATCTTCCAGACAGGAAGCTTTAGAAGCGTTTAAGCGAAAAGAAACAACAGTATTAGTCGCTACAGACATTGCAGCACGAGGAATTGATATTGACTCTCTTCCTATTGTTATCAATTACGATTTGCCTAATATTCCCGAAACTTTTGTTCACCGAATCGGAAGAACCGGAAGAGCCGGAAACGAAGGAAAAGCTATTTCTTTTTGTGATAAATCTGAAAAAACATATTGGGAAGCTATCGTCAAATTCTCAAAACTATATCCAAAAACAATAACCGACCACCCTTTTCCATGGAAAGAAAAACCTAAAAAAGGAGAAGTTATGTCCAAAAAAGATTTGAAAAATAAATCTAAGAATTCAAGTTCGCGCAAATCGGAAAATTCTAAAAAAAATAAAAAACACTGGTATTAAATCATATTCTTAAAGAGTCTAAACGGCAAATGACACATTTAATAAAACGAACTTATATAACTCTTTATCTATATAAAATGACATTCTTATTTCTCAGAAGTTTATTTTGTACAAAGATTTGTTAGAGCCTGTTTTTGCTTTGTTTTCAAAGTTCTTCGTATCTTTATAAACAAAAGATGAAACTTAAAGATTTAGCAAGCCAGTTAGGAATTTCCTTAGAAAGCCTTCAAAACTTTATTTACGACTTTAATATAGACTTGGGATTTTGCATTGATGAACACTTTGAGGTAACAGAAGCCTTTCAAAAATTTGCTCTCAAAAATAAATCATTTTTAGAGAAATATGCCTTAGATCATTCCAAAATAAAAACCGTAGCAGAAATTGCGCAAACTATTGGTGTCAAAGAAGAAGAAGTTTTGAATTTTTTCATATCTAACGGCATTCCTGAGGAAACCGCAAAACAACTTAAAACCAATCTATCCAGCTATTTAATTCATTTATATATCGGCGGAGAATACCCTTTTATCAACGAAGCTTTTCCGGAAACGGAGAATTATGCTGAAAAAACTTTAATCGGGTACACTGATTTGTACTTTTATCTTGCCGATATGCTAGATCCTTTTATCAACAAAGATCAGCTGCAAACATGGGGAATTTCAAAGCCTGCAGGAATGGTACTTTACGGACCGCCCGGAAGCGGAAAAATTTATTGGGCAAAAAAAATTGCTTCCATGATTGGGTATGAATTTGTACATGTATATAAAGATTATCTGGCAGGAAATTTTAAAACAAGTTCAAGTTCGTTTTCGCGTTTTTTGACAAAAAAAATGGAACAGCCCAAAACCATGCTGTTCATTGACGCTTTTGACGAACTGTTTAGCAGCACTTCTGAACGCAACTTTTTTTCGGAAACAGTAGAACTTATTCACACTATCTTACGTCATGTACAAAAAGACAATCACAAAGAATTGTTGATTGTTGGATCAGCAGAAATTTTAAATCTCCTCAATAGTGACATTCTCGCACCGGGACGTTTTGATATGCAGATTCCTATCTTCCCGCCTAACGAAGACGAAAGAGCCCAACTGATTGTCTACCACCTTACTTGCCATTTGGTTCCATCCTCACCTTTGCTGCAAATTTTAAAAAATCAAAACGCTTTATCCAAAGAATTCTGGCAGCCAATAGCCGTACAGATGAAGTTGTTTTCCAATACAATGATTATTGACTTTACGCAATCCCTAAAAAAAAGACTTTATGCTCTGTACAGGAAAGATGAAACCAAAAATATTGAGCTGACAGAGAAGATTTTACTGGCTGCATTTAACGAAGCTAAATCCAAGCTTACATTGGAGTATTTAAAAAAATGTGCCGTTTTTATTATGGAAGCTAAGCAAAATATTGGTCAGGATTTTCCGCATCGCATCTTAGGTTTGGAATCGGATTTTGAATTTTATCAAGCTAAAAAAACACCCGTCAATAAGATTGGTTTTAAACAGTCCGATGCTATAAAAGAATCTAACGGAACTGCAAGCAGCAAAGAAACTGACTCTCCTGATATTGTAGATAATATGCTGATTATATAAATCCTGATTTATCTCCAAAGAGGATATACTGCTATAAAATGCTTCAAAATACGGATTCGTATTTTGGAGTTAACTGATAGGATAATAAAACATTTAAAAATAGGATGAATACAGCCGACAAACATATCATTTATACAATTGGTCATTCTACTCGCAGTTTAAATGATTTTTTGATCCTGCTTAAATCTTTCAAAATCCAAACATTGGTAGATATACGTAGTTTTCCCGGCTCTCGGAAATTTCCGCAATTTGACAAAGAAAACTTAAAAGTTTTCCTCGAAAAGCATGGAGTACACTATATCTTAAAAGAATTGGGCGGTAGAAGAAAACCCGATAAAACATCTAAAAATACTCGTTGGAAAAATATTTCTTTTCGTGGTTATGCAGATTATATGGAAACCGAAGAATTTTCTAAAGGCATAGATACATTAGAAAAAGCAGCTTTGCAATCAACAACCGCCTACATGTGTGCAGAAGCTGTATGGTGGCGCTGTCATCGTTCTATGGTTTCTGACTATCTGAAAGCAAAAGGCTGGGTGGTATTTCATATTATGGGAATCAACAAACAAAAAGAACATCCTTTTACTTCTCCAGCAATAGTTATCGACAAACGAGTATTTTACTCTGACGAAAACTTTCTTGATCAATAATGTTTTTTTATATGAATACAAAATTTAAAATAGGCGACAAAGTAAGTTGGAACTCGGAAGCAGGGCGTGTTTTTGGTACTATTATAAAAATACATACAAAAAACTTTAACTATAAAGGCTACACACATCACGCTACAGAAACCGACCCACAATACGAAATAAAAAGCGGTAAAACAGATCATATTGCCGCACATAAAGGAAGTGCATTGACAAAAATTAACTCTTAATCTTGTATAAATCAGGTAAAAAACCTTTAAGAGTATAATCTTCTCCTTTAAATTGATATTGCAGAAACAAGGTGAAATAGCAAAGCTTTTTCCATTCTTTAGGTCAAAAAAATTAGCTCGTAAAATTTGATTTTTTTTATTTTTCTATCTCAAAAAATTCCAAAGCTGAGCAACTGTAAAACACACTACAATACCAAAAAGTATAGGCAAAAAAGTAGCTACGGCAGTCCATTTAGCACTGTTAGTCTCCTTATAAATTGTATAGATTGTTGTACTGCATGGATTGTGCAGCAAACTAAACAACATCAGATTTACACCTGTTAAAGTAGTCCATCCTGCCATCTGCAAAATAGATGCAATTTCGCCATCCGAAACTTCAAACATTACTCCTGCCCCTTCCCCAATAGCTGCATTGCCCAATACCATTGCTGTAAGCATTAACACCGTTGGTATGACAATTTCATTAGCAGGAATTGCAACAATATATGCCAGCAGAATTACTCCGTTTAAGCCCAATAAAACACCAATAGGATCCAGAGCTTCGATTGTCCACAAAGCAACACTCTTATCTCCTATTAAAACATTGGAAATCAACCAAATTATTGCTCCTGCTGGAGCCGCAAACACAACTGCTCGCCATAACACAATCAAAGTCCTGTCTATCAAAGAAGTATATATTGTTTGCCAAATTTTTGGGGGGCGATATGGTGGTAACTCCAAGGTAAAAAAGGAAGCATGTCCTCTCAGCATAGTTTTGGATAACAGCCAGGAACTAAAAAATGTAAATGCTATTCCTAAAACTACTATTCCTACTACAGCCAAAGTTGAAATAGTATGTGCCATATATGCCGGAACTAATGCACCTACAAAAATCGTCGCCATCAATATTTGGGTTGGCCAACGTCCATTGCAAAGCGAAAAATTATTAGTAATAATTGCTATCAGTTTTTCTCTTGGACTATTTATAATCCTTGTCGAAACTACTCCGGCTGCATTACAACCAAATCCCATACTCATTGTAAGTGCTTGTTTTCCATGCGCTCCTGCTCCTTTAAACAAGCGATCTAAATTAAATGCAACCCGAGGCAGATAGCCAAAGTCTTCCAAAAGGGTAAACAGTGGAAAAAATATAGCCATAGGCGGAAGCATAACCGCAATAACCCATGCCGTTGCCAAATATATTCCGTCAATTAAAAAACCACTCAACCACCACGGAAAATTCAGCATTGTCGCACCGTTCTTCAACAACGGATATAGCTTTTCCAGCAACAGGTAAGACAGGGCGTCCGAAGGGTAATTTGATCCCGCTATAGTTAGCCACAAAATTCCTCCTAATAGCAAAAGCATAATGGGGAAACCCCATCGTCTACTGGTTACGATGCTGTCTATTGTTCTATCTATTCTAAAAGCTCTTTTATGTTCATCAGACTTAACTGTACTTTTTACAGTTTGGGATACTTGTTCAAATATGGCTCCTGCCACATTGTCCAAATAATCTATTCCTAAAACGGTATAATATGCATTTGCTTTTCTTAAAACAGGCAGTATATTTTCGGGAGTAATTTTATTGGATAAAGTTCCATCTTGTAAAGCTTTTACAATATTTTGATCCTGCTGGATTAACCGCATGGCAATCCAAGAAGCACTTGGCAATTCAGAATCCAAGACAAGCAGATCTTTTGTGATATCCTGTGCCGCTTTTCTGGATTCGCCCGATATTCCTCTTATTGTCTTGTATTCCGGTACATATTTTCCGGTAGCAACCTGATCTATTGCCAACAATAAATCTGAAATTCCCTCTTTATTTCTCGCAGACGTAGAAATAACGGGAACTCCTAAATCTCTGGATAAACCTCTTACATCAATTTCTACTCCATGTCGCTTTGCTTCATCCATCAAATTCAAACAGACAACCACTTTCGGTGTTATTTCCTGAATTTGTACAACTAAACTTAAATGCCTTTCCAACCGACCAGCATCCACCACAACCACAGTTACATCGGGTTTGCCAAACAAAATGAAATCTCTGGCAACTTCCTCGTCTTCAGAAGTAGACATCAGGGAATATGTACCGGGTAAATCTATAATTTTATACTTACTGTCTTTATACTGAAAACTTCCTTCCGCTCTGGTGACTGTTTTCCCAGACCAGTTACCAGTATGTTGTTTTAATCCCGTTAAAGTATTAAATATTGTACTCTTACCTGTATTAGGATTGCCTGCTAGAGCTATCACGTGATTAAACTTACCGGACTCACCTCCCATTTTTTTTAATTGGGCAGCAGTATTTAAATCACAAATATCACAGGCGGTATGTGTCCTTGCCATTTTCCTTTCTCTATTTTAATTAACCTTAGAAATCAACACCATTTGGGCATCTTCGTTTCTGAGTGAAATAATTGTATTGTAAATTAAATAAGCTACTGGATCTTTTAGCGGACTGATATTGTGCACAGCAATAATTGTACCTGATACAAATCCTAAATCAAGAAAGCGCTGATGCACTTCTGCAGGACATTCTCTTTTAATTCCGTTGATAATTGCCGTTTCGCCTATTTTCAATTCCGCTAGATTCATTAAAAACCTTTAATTTAGATTTACAAAATTACAAATTTAGACGAACCTAATAATTATTTTAGTGTTAAAAATAGTTTGACAATTTTAACATTAAAATTATCAAAGAAATATTTTGGATGTGAGGCAAAAATTCTAAACAGCTTTAAAAGCACTTTCAAATGGAACGCGATGTATCAGGCTTCTACCAAGCGTTACCTCATCAGCGTATTCAAGTTCATCACCTACAGATATTCCTCGGGCAATGGTAGAAGTTATAATTTCAAAATCTTTTACATGCTTATAAATATAAAAATTGGTAGTATCGCCTTCCATAGTAGAACTTAAGGCAAAAATAATTTCTTTTACTTCTCCTTTTTTGACTTTATCAATCAAAGACTGAATATTTAACTGACTGGGTCCGATACCGTCAATAGGAGATATTTTTCCTCCCAAAACGTGATAAATCCCCTTAAACAACTGCGTATTTTCAAGTGCCATTACATCACGGATGTCTTCTACAACACAAATCGTCTGATGGTCACGCGCAGGATTACTGCAAATATCACATATTTCTTTATCTGAAATATTGTGACAGCTTTTGCAAAATATAATGTCTTGGCGCATTTTTGTCAGCGCTTCGGTCAGCCGATTGGTTTGGTCTTCGGGCTGTTTTAATAAATGCAACATTAAGCGCAAGGCTGTGCGCTTTCCTATTCCGGGAAGCTGAGAAATTTCATCTACTGCTTTTTCTAATAATTTTGAAGGAAATTCCATACGGCAAAGATATAAAAGTAACTCTTTATTACATGATTTTTCAAAAGAGGTTAATTCAATTTTTATTCTTTAAAAGAAGCTTTCTTTGGAAGTGAAATAAAAAAAGATTTACATTTGAAAATTATCAGTCCAAATACAATACACAAATTATGACTCCTTTAACCATTATTACAATCATTGTCGTTTATTTTGGAATACTTATTGCAATTTCTCAATTCGTCAGTAAAAAAGACAGTAGTAATAATGCTTTTTTCAGTGCAAACAAAAATGCTAAATGGTATTTGGTTGCTTTTGGAATGATTGGTACGGCGCTGTCGGGAGTTACCTTCATATCCGTTCCGGGAGAGGTAGGCTCACCTGGCGGCGAACAGTTTAAATATTTTCAGTTTGTATTGGGTAATGCTGTGGGCTTTATCTTGACAGCGACTGTTCTTTTACCCTTGTATTATAAGTTTAACCTTATTTCCATTTATACTTATATCGAAAAAAAACTAGGTTTTTACAGTTACAGATCGGCTGCTCTTATCTTTTTGCTCAGCCGTACTATTGGATCAGCATTCCGATTATATCTGGTAGTTATTGTATTGCAGCGATATGTTTTTGACTATTATGGAATTCCATTTTTTGCGACGGTATTAATTGCTCTTTTACTCATTTATGCCTACACCTACAAAGGAGGGTTGAAAACCATTATTATAACTGATACACTACAGACTTTTTTTTTGGTATCTTCGGTTATATTCACTATTTTCTTTATCTGCCACAGTTTGGATTTAGGCATAGTAGAAGCTTTCGACACCGTTAAAAACAGCAACTATTCTAAAATTTTCTTTTGGGAAGACTTTATTTCCAATCGCTATAACTTTTTTAAGCAATTTATCGGCGGTATTTTTGTTACCCTTGCTATGGTAGGACTCGATCAGGATTTAATGCAAAAAAACCTCAGCTGTAAAAACATCAAAGAAGCTCAAAAGAACATGTATTCTTTTACCGTAATTTTTGTCATTATTAATCTGTTTTTTTTAGGTGTAGGCGCTCTACTTTATATCTATGCCAACAAGTTGGGTATAGATATTCCTCTGGATACTATAACAGGAAAACCAAGAACAGATTTGCTGTTTCCCGAAATTGCATTTCATCATTTTTCAATTATTCCTGCAATCATATTTTTACTGGGACTTACCGCCGCAACATTTGCTACAACAGATTCGGCTCTTACGGCACTTACTACCTCTTTCTGTATTGACTTTTTGAATATGGATAAACAAAAAGAAAATCCTGCAAATGTTTTAAAACGAAAATGGGTACATTTTGGCTTTTCATTTTTGATGTTTCTAACCATTATTTTGTTCAATGCTCTTAACAATGCTTCAGTAGTGAGTATGATTTTTAAAATTGCCTCTTATACCTACGGACCGCTTTTAGGATTATTCGGCTTTGCTATCTTCTTTAAAAACAGAACGATTAAGGATAAATTAGTTCCTTATATCTGCTTGGCTTCACCATTTATAACGCTTTGGCTAAGCAATAAGTCAGAAAAAATATTTAATGGATATGTTTTTGACAATGAATTAATTTTAATTAACGGAACTCTTACTGTTATACTTTTACTTGTCATCAGTAAAAAATCAAAATTGGTTAGTGCGCAGCAAGACTAACGTACAGGCTTCTTCAAAACGGATTTCATTCTGTTCTAGCAAAGTATAAAGATCTGTATTTTCAGTACCGGGATTAAATATTACGCGTCGTGGTTTTAAACCGATAATATAAGTATAAAAATCTGGTTGCCGTTTGGGGTTGATATATAAGGTTACAGTATCTATATTTCTAAAATCTGGTTGACCAGTTTGTATTTCAACATCGCCTACTGTTGCTGTTTTTAATCCCACGGCAACCACTTCATGATCATACTCTCTTAGCATATTAATTGCTTTAAAAGAATACCGCTCCGGATTTTTGGAAGCTCCTATTACTAGTGTTTTCATCTTTAAACTCTTTTATTTTTACGATTAAAATTCTTTTATAGACAATTATAAATATAACTTATTAATTTTTGAAAATCAAATGATAAAAATCATTTTTATCCCTGTTTATTACTCCAATATTTGCAGTAGTTAAAAACAGAAAATATGAAAAGATTATTTTTATCACTGATTGGAGCTACTTTACTGTTCGGCAGTTCTGCATTTGCTCAAGAAACAACAACAAAAAAAGAAACTTATAAATGGCAGATGCGTCTTCGCGGTGTCGGAGTAATTCCACACAACAAGGCTGACATCAGTTCTATTGGAGGACAAATTGACGTGAACAACAATTTTATTCCTGAATTGGATTTTACCTATTTTTTTACTGAAAATCTAGCGGCTGAGTTAATTTTAGGGACATCAAAACACACTGTAGGAACTATAGGGTCTACTTTGGATTTACCACCTGTTGTTAATGGTCCGGCTACTGTCAATGTAGATTTAGGCAGTGTTTGGCTGCTCCCTCCAACTTTAATGATTCAATACCATCATAAATTTGGTGATATTTTTAAACCTTATGTCGGAATTGGAGCAAACTATACTATTTTTTACAATGAAAAATCAGGTGCTGCTCAAGATATCAAATATGACAATAAATTTGGATGGGGATATCAGTTTGGATTTGATATTGATTTAACAGAAAAATTCTTTATCAACGTTGACTTTAAAAAACTGTTCTTAAAAACAGACGTAACGGTTGATGCATCCAATTTATTATCTTCGGAAGCACCGATAAATGAATTAAAAATACCGGCAAAGGTAAAATTAGACCCAATGTTGATAGGGTTTGGTGTAGGAATGCGTTTTTAAATCTTTATAAAAAACTTTTTTCACCTCTGCACTCATCTTGCAGAGGTGTTTTTTTATTGGTCTATTTTTAGCGAGCTTTGTATTTCTTAATATTAGATTAATTAAAAGTGATTTATAAAATTACATTCCGAGATATTAATAAGCTAGCCATTCCCGCTATTTTTTCAGGTATATCAGAATCTATTATTTCACTGACGGATATCGCTATTGTTGGCAATATCAAAGAAAATAGCGTTGAAGCTTTGGCAGCAGTTGGTTTGGTAGGTTCTTTTCTTTCTGCTGTAATCTGGATTGTTGCACAAACCAAGACTTCTATTTCAGCAACGGTTTCTCACCATTTGGGAGCACAAAGGATTTTTGCTGTTAAAACGCTTGTTCCTCAGGCTATTCTTTTCAATTTTATATTGAGTTTACTCTTGTTTTTCTCTACTACATTTTTTGTTCATGAAATTTTTACGGCATACAATGCAGAAGGACTGATTTTGGTTTACGCCAAAGAGTACTACCTCATCAGAGCATGGGGATTTCCGCTTACGTTAATTACTTTTGCATTATACGGTGTGTTCAGAGGTCTTCAAAATACAATTTGGGCTATGAAATGCAGCTTAACCGGAGCACTTTTAAATGTTGTTTTGGATATAATACTCGTATATGGAATAGATGGCATTATGCCTCCTCTGCACGTAAAGGGTGCGGCGTATGCCAGTATAATTTCGCAAACGGTTATGTTAGGTATGGCTTTTTACTATTTTTTTACCAAAACCCCTTTTAATTTAAAAATAAGAAAGAAAATAAACCCTTCTCTAAAACCATTAATTATAATGAGTTTTAACTTTATCATTAGAACGGCTACTCTAAATCTAGCTATTTATTTGGCAAATGCTTATGCAGCCGATTATGGAAAAAACTATATTGCGGCACAGAGCATTTTAATGAATATATGGCTGTTTTTTTCTTTCTTTATTGACGGTTATGCCAGTGCCGGCAATGCTTTTGCGGGTAAATTACTAGGAGAAAAAAACTACAAAACAATGTGGACAATGAGTAAAGACATCAGTAAATATGCGGTAGTGATTTCGTTTATACTTATTGCCGTATGTCTTATCTTCTATAAGCACATTGGTTTGATGTTTAATCAAGATTCTGACGTTATTATTTTATTTACATCCATCTTTTGGTTAGTGCTCTTAATGCAGCCTATTAATGCATTGGCTTACATTTATGACGGAATTTTTAAAGGAATGGGAGATGCTAAATTTTTAAGAAACAATCTTTTGTTTGCTACTTTTTGTGGTTTTATTCCTACACTGCTTCTCTTAGATTATTTTAATTTTAAACTATACAGTATTTGGATTGCCTTTGCTGTTTGGATGCTATGCAGGAGCTTTCCATTAATGTACACATTTAAAAAGAATTATGTAAAGGATTAAATATTGCAACAGCATTGCAAACATTCTCGCATATTATTTATATCGGTTATAAGGGTGTATTTTTGATAAAAATAATCGATAATCATTTTTACAATGTCACATCAACATACATGCAGTTGCGATACTTCTAATCATAATCAAGACCACAACCACGATCACGGTAAAATAAATAATAAATTCACAACAGGCATAAGTTTATTTATTCTCTTTTCCGGATTATTTATTACACACATTCTAAAAGCCGATTGGTTTATTCAGAACAATACTTTACAGCTTATTTGGTATAGTTTAGCTTATTTGCCAATTGCTTTTCCAGTACTCAGACAAGCAATAGAATTATCAATCAAAAAAGATTTCTTCAATGAGTTTTCACTGATGAGTATTGCAACAATCGGTGCTTTTATCATTGGCGAATACCCTGAAGGAGTAGCGGTAATGTTGTTTTATACCATTGGAGAAATTTTTCAGGAAACAGCTGTTAACAAAGCTCGCGGAAATATAAAAACCTTATTAGATATCAGACCTAATGAAGCCTCTGTACTCAGAAATAACCAATATATTATTATAAATCCTGAAAAAGTTGAAATAGGAGAAGTCATTCAGGTAAAAGCGGGTGAAAAAATCCCTTTAGACGGAGAGCTTTTGTCAGAAAAAGGAAGTTTCAACACCTCTGCTTTGACCGGAGAAAGTAAACCTGCTTCGCATAAAAAGGGAGAGAGTGTACTCGCGGGAATGATTAATCTGGAAAGTGTTATAGAAATAAAAACAACTAAATTATATCAAGACAGTTCTTTGTCTAAGATACTTGAAATGGTACAAGAAGCAAGTGCTCGAAAAGCTCCGACAGAACTGTATATTCGCAAGTTTGCCAAAGTGTACACGCCAATTGTCTTCTTTTTGGCTATTGTTGTTGCTTTTCTGCCTGCCTTATTCATATCTGATTACATCATGAAAGACTGGATATATCGATCATTAGTGTTTTTAGTTATTTCCTGTCCTTGTGCATTGGTTATATCAGTTCCATTAGGTTATTTCGGAGGAATTGGAGCAGCATCACGAAACGGTATCTTGTTTAAAGGTTCTAATTTTTTAGAATTAATGAGCAAAGTGGATATTGTAGTTATGGATAAAACAGGAACGCTTACTGAGGGTGTTTTTAAAGTTCAGAATATAGAAACTTTAATTGAAAAAGAAAAATTTACCCAACTCGTTGGCTCGCTAGAAAAACAATCTACTCATCCTATAGCCAAGGCGATTGTTGAAGCATTTCCTACTGAAGTCATAGCACAGAATGTACATGAAATCTCAGGTAAAGGATTAAGCGGAGAGATTAATAATCAAATTGTTTTAGCAGGTAACACTGCACTTTTAAAGCATTTTAATCTTGATTATCCGACAGAAATAGACCAGATTACAGAAAGTATCGTCATCGTTGCTCTAGATAATCAGTATATCGGTTATATTACTATTGCTGATCAGATTAAAGAAGATTCTCCAAAAGCTATCGAACTAATGAAGCAAATGAATGTCAAAAAAACGGTAATGCTAAGTGGAGATAAAGATACTATAGCTCAAAAAATAGCTCAGCAGTTGAATATAAGTTTTGCCAAAGGTGGACTTTTACCTGAAGATAAAGTCAAAGAGATAGAAAAATTAAAATCCAATAATACGAACTATACCTTAGCTTTTGTCGGAGATGGAATTAATGACGCTCCTGCATTAGCTCTGAGTGACGTAGGTATTGCCATGGGAGGACTTGGCAGCGATGCTGCTATAGAAACGGCAGATGTGGTCATCCAAACCGACCAGCCTTCAAAAATTGCTACAGCGATTCATATTGGAAAAGAAACACGCAAAATTGTAATTCAAAATATTACGCTTGCATTGGTAATTAAAGTTATCGTATTGATTTTGGGCGCCGGAGGTATAGCTAATATGTGGGAAGCCGTATTCGCTGATGTAGGCGTAGCTCTTTTGGCAATTTTAAACGCAGTTAGAATCCAAAAGATGAAATTCATAAGTGAATCTGAATAATAAAACTATATGTAGTATTATTTAAAAAATAAAATTATTAATACTTATATTTACATAACCGTTAATCACAATATTGATAACAATGAAAAAACACATCATTACAACTGTATTACTATCAATTACCTGTTTAATTTCATGTAAACCTGATAAGACTAAACCTGATAATCTAATCACGACAGAAGAGCAATTAATTGAAGATAATTCAATTCAAAAAATTGATGAATTGGAAGATATTTTAACGTTGATTATTGCAGATCATTTACAAGATTGTATCGGCGTAACTAAAGGAAAGTGTTTACTGGTTAAAGAAAATGACGACGACGAATGGCAATTAATGTATCAAAATATTGAAAATTTTGAATATGAAGAAGGTTTTGAATATAAATTAGAAGTCAAACGTGAAGAAATTCCCAACCCTCCGGCAGACCATTCTTCTATCAAATATATTTTAATAAGAGTAATCTCTAAAACTAAAAAGTAATATAGTTATCTTGGTGAATATTTAGTCCTGGTTGGTAATTGTGGTAGCTCTATTTGTCAACCCTCATTAAGACTATAAAGCACTATTAGTTTTTGTAAAGTTTCTTACTTTTATAATTTATCAATCAGCTTTCTTCGTTGGCTTCCCGTTGATTTAAAATAAGTAGGAGTTAAACCTGTTGTTTTTTTAAATTGTTTGCTTAAATGAGCTACACTGCTATAATTCAAACGATAAGCAATCTCCTTCAGATTCAATTCATCATAAACTAATAATTCTTTGACTTTTTCTATTTTTAATAAAATAAAGTATTGTTCAATAGTAAGGGACTCTAATTGAGAAAATAACTGACTAAGAGTATTGTAATCCTGATTTATTTTATTGGTTATAAATATTGACAACGGAACATCTAAGCAAGCATTTTTATTTTGGACAAGATCAATCAAAATACTCTTAATTTTAGTTACTATCTGACTTTTTCTATTATCCAAAATCTCAAAGCCCAAAGCCTGTAGTTTTTTATTGAGTTCTTCCAGCTGGTCAGATGTTAGTTCTTCACCTATTTCTACCTCTCCCAACTCTACTTTTTCAAGTTTATACTCCAAGGAATGTATAACGTCTTCAACAGCCATTTTACATCTGGTGCATACCATATTTTTGATATACAAATACATCTTATAAGTTTTATCAAAGATATTAATTATTAAGGAGGTTTCATAAAAAAAGCCATTTTGAAGTTTCAAAATGGCTATCTATTTTATTGATCTATTAAGTTTAAAGATTCATACAATTCTGGTTTTTCTTGTACAAAACCATTAACCCATTTAAAAAGTCGATCTAAGTCGTAAGGTAACATCTGGTGAATTGCTTTTTCTAATTCTTTGTAAAACAATTTAGGGTCAAAGCTTACATTTTCTAAAATCGTTTTTGCGTAATCAAACATTAGTCTGGTTTTCATATTTACTAATTTTTAATTATTATCACTAGGTAAATATATATTCTTTTTTAGATCAAAAAAAACATACACTTAAATTTTATATTTATTTTAATAGTATATTCATATTTTTCCTCTTTTTCATTTAAAAAACACAATATATTTTTCAAATATCGTTTGTATTATTTACGAGCAATTATCATCTCCCTTTTCCCTGGAGGTCCGGGGCAGACTTCAATCAATAAACCTGCATCCCGCATTGCTTTTTTTATCGGACTTCTACAAGCATATGTCGTTAATATTCCTCCTTGCTTTAAAGCTGCATACATTTTTTTAAAAATTTCAACAGACCATAATTCAGGTTGGTAGGGATAGCCAAACACATCAAAATATATCAAATCAAAATAATCATTTGCCAGATTAACTTCTTCAAACAGGCCATGAATCTTATTCAGCGTAAATTCTTGAGTAATTCTAGTTTTTGTATTCCAACGTGAAGTATGAAGTGCATCAAAAATCTGTTGTCCCTCTTTTGTTTTTACTAAATCAATATAATTCAACCTTTCGGTTTCTTCAGTAGACAAAGGAAATCCTTCTACTGTGTGATATTCTATCTTTTTTTGCTCCTTTTTTGCTTTCAAAGCAGTTAAAAAAGCATTTAACCCCGTTCCAAATCCCATTTCCAGAATTTTGACACTATTGTTTGTCAACCTTTCTAACCCATTTTTAATATATACATGTTCAGCTTCTTGAACAGCTCCATGTATAGAGTGATAAGTTTCTCCCCATTCTTCAATTTGTATTGTTGACGAGCCATCAGAAGTAGTAATTAATTTTCTGTTCACTTTTTAAGGTATAAGCAATTTTTTAATCCGGGGAACAGGTCCTCCGCATTTACTTTTATGACATTCTAAACATGAATTAACAATAGCGTTAAATTGCGATTTTTTATCTGTTTCTTTACTTTGATAAAAAGCTTTTTCAACTTCAATAAAATAACGAGCCTGCCACTCAAAAAATTCATCCTTATCAGATGGGTCAGTTAATTGAGCGCTAAAAATACTTTCGTGAATTACAGGAAATTCTCCAAAATCTGTTTCTCCTGCCAATATTTGAGATTTAATTCGCATATTATCAACATACATCTGTTCCATCAGCATTGCCATAGGTGAAAGTTCATACATATCAAATGGAGACGAATTAAAATCTTGCTGTTTATCTTTCTTCCCTTTACATCCAAACAAAAATATGCTCAGTCCTAAAAACAGCAGCAATAAAATTTTCTGATGTTTATTCAATCTCATTCGTTTGAGTCATTTTTTCAATTGCAATTCCATCTGCCATAAATGCATATGAAATTTTAGGTTCGGATATTTGAGCTATTTCTTCTTCACTTTTACCGGCATCTTTTGCATAATGCTTTAATTCATCAACGGAAACTACTGACAAAAAAGCTTTTCCGTCCACTATAACTTTATGTCCTGCAGCATTTTTAGGTGCAAAAAAACCATAATCAGTGAAACGCACAAAACTTTTATGTCCTTCCCCTAAATCTACATTCATCCAACAACCCTTTTTCTGACACACTTCATTTATATCTGCTAAAAATTTAACATTTAAAGTATCACCTTCTTTCAAATTTTGATATTGATGCAACATCTCTTCTTGTGAAAAAGTTACTTTATCTTGTTCAATTTCTGCCCCAAAAATTTCATACTCTCCTTTAGATTCTGCAATTTCTGTGTTTTGTTTACAGCTTACCATACCAAGTGCCAGAAAAATAAAACCGACAGCTACTCTTTTCATGATTTATTTGATTTGAATTTCAAACAAAGTTAATTTAAAAAAACAATCAAATTCAACTAAAACAGTCTTAATCTTTATAAATTCGAATAATTTGAACAATATTTTTTGATTAAACAATAATTATCGACTTAGTTTATATATTCTTCAACAAGATTTTAAAATACATTACTTTTTTTGCTAAATTTGCATCGTCTGTCTGTTTTTCAATAAATAGCACTTACTCAGTACAAACATAACTATCAATAAAAAATATTATTATAATGAGTTTAGCAGAAAATACAAATATTTCCATTGAAAAAATAGCAAAATCAAGAATTGACTCCATTGATTTTGAAAATTTAAAATTTGGAACAACTTTTTCCGACCATATGTTGGTTTGCCATTACAAAGACGGTCAATGGGAAGATGTCCAAATCAAACCTTACGGACCAATGTCTTTTGAGCCATCTATCAACGTATTTCACTACGGACAAGCTATATTTGAAGGAATGAAAGCTTACAAAGACAGCAATGACGATGTTTGGTTATTCCGTCCCAGAGAGAATTGGAAGCGTTTTAACAAATCTGCTGAACGTATGGAAATGCCTCAAATTGACGAAACTCGTTTTGTAGATGGTTTAAAAACTTTATTAAATTTAGATAGAGAGTGGGTAAAACCGGGACAAGGAAACGCTTTATATCTACGTCCTTTTATGATTGGTACACATCCAGGTGTAGTTGCAGGTCCTTCTTCTGAGTTTATGTTCTGCATCATTTGTTCTCCTGCTCGAACTTATTATTCAGGAAAAGTAAAAGTTCAAGTTGCTGAACACTATAGCCGTGCTGCAAATGGCGGAGTTGGTTACACTAAATGCTCTGGGAATTATGCCGGGCAATTTTATCCAACAAAACTAGCTCAGCAAAAAGGATACCAACAAGTTATATGGACTGACGATGCTACACATACAAAACTTGAAGAAGCCGGCACAATGAATGTTTTCTTCAGAATAGGAGATACGCTAATTACAGCTCCTACCAGCGAACGTATTTTGGATGGTGTGACAAGAAAAAGCTTATTGGATATTGCAAAAGGCAAAGGAATAGACGTTGAAGTAAGAACTATAGTTGTTCAGGAACTACTGGATGCTCATGCAAAAGGAGAATTAAAAGAAATATTTGGCGCAGGAACTGCCGTTACTATTGGACAAATAGAAGGTTTTGCCTATCAGGAAAAATTCTATTCTCTCCCAGAAATTACTGATGAAAATTCTTTTGCTGTCCAATTGAAAAACGCCTTACAAGGTATTCAACAAAAAACAGTTGAAGATACTTTTGGTTGGACTGAAAAAGTAGAAAAAAAGTAACAGAATTATTTTTTGAAACATAAAAAAGGCGACAGAAAATTCTGTCGCCTTTTTTATGTTCATAATTCATTGACTTTTCATTACTTTTGCTAAAAAGAAAGTTATGTTTACCAGCGGACAAATACAATTTGCTATATTTTTTGTTGTTATCTTTACTATTGTTATTGCCATAATGTATAGAAAAGATATAAATCTCCATCGGCTACACTATAAAAATAGATTCTTTATACTTATAGCTTTTATAGCTTTTATTGGATCTCTATTTATCATTAAGAAATTTCTAAAGTAATATATCAGTTCGTTTCTATTCATGAAGATCGCCAAATATTTTTTGTTACTTCTATTTTTAGGCATTATTTCTCTTGCTGTTTTTATTTTGACACAAAGCGGTAATTTTAACGTGCACAAGAAAATCACAATAGATGCTCCACAGCAAATTGTTTTTGAATATCTTCAGGATTTGGACAACTGGTCGGATTGGACTACAAGCAGTTTTGCTCAAAATGGTATTTACAATATTGAGTTAGATAACATAGGGATTTTCAAAATTAAGAAAGAATATAGTCACCCTTACGACAGTTTATCTCAGGATATTTTGCACGATCAAATCATATCAAATATTTTTTGGAAACTTAAGCCTAATAAAAGTAAAACAGATATTGAATTCCGCTTTCAAGGCACTTTAGATCTAAAAACTAAAATCATTACCTTCTTCAAAGGAACTCCAAACCAGATAGTTTCTAAAGAAATTAAAAAAAACCTCAATGCTCTTGCTGTTTTCTTTATGAAACAATATAAGGAATTTGACATTGAAACTCAAGGAGTACGCACTTTAGGTGATACACCTTATATTTATTTTCAAAAAAACAGTTCCATACAAAATTTAAGCAAGGATATTCTGTTAGAAATAAATAACTTAAAAAGCTTTTGTCTTCAAAATAAGTTAACTATAAACGGCAATCCCATAATTGTATTAAAAGATCAAAAAATAACTAATTCCATTAATTGTTTATTTGCCTTACCCATTACTGAAGCCATTTTTTTAAATGAAGATGAGATTTATAAAACAGGAAATATAGATGCAACAAACCGTTTATATTTTGAAACTATTTTGAAAGGCAATTACACACATTTAGGTATTGCTATGACAGAATCACAAAGAGCGATAGAGAAAAAAGGCAATATCAATCTTATATCCGGTTATCCTACCATCCTGCAATTGGATACATCGATTATGCAAAGTAAATATCCGGCTGAATGGAAAACGCAAATATATATTCCCGTACAAGAGGAAAGTATAACGGAAACCGAAGAACAAATCTAAAATTTGAGCTCGCAGAAAAAACAAATCACTTTAACACCGGATTCTGTTCCAGAAGTTTTCTCGCTTTATCTAAATCCTCAGGAGTATCTATTCCGATACCTGTATGATCAGTAACTGCCATTTTTATTCGTTTCCCATATTCTAGATACCGCAATTGCTCTAGCTTTTCTGAAGCTTCTAAAAACTTAAGGGGCAATTTAGTGAATTCCAACAAAGCAGACTTTCTAAACGCATAAATTCCAATATGCTGATAATATTGTACTTGTATTTCCTTATCTCTTGGATACGGAATCACAGAACGTGAAAAATACAAAGCCATATTAGCATGATCCACAACTACTTTTACATTATTAGGATTTTCTATCGCCTCCCAATCATCAATTGGAGTCATTAATGAAGCTAAATCCACTTTTTCAGAATAATCCTCTTTAAAAACAGCAATTAGTTTTTTAAGGTTTTCTTCATTGACAAAAGGCTCGTCTCCCTGAACATTTATCACAATATCAGCCTCAATATTCTGTACCGCTTCTGCAATCCGGTCACTGCCACTTTCATGTTCCTTGAAGCTCCGTACGACTTTCCCCCCATTATTTGTTATTTCATCAAAAATCAAAGAGGAGTCAGTTACAACAAATACATCATCAAACAAACCTGTTGCAACAGTTGCTTCATACGTTCTTCTGATAATAGTTTTTCCGCCTAAATCCTGCATCAGTTTAGCAGGAAAACGAGTAGACGCATATCGCGCCGGAATAACAGCAATGACTTTCATTTATATTCGTTTATTTCACCTCAAAGATAATAAAAAGACTACAGACTCTTGTAAACACTCTTTTTATAATTGAATACATCTTAATCCAAAATTCCTTTATCAATTTTCAAAAAAATCATCTTTAAAGCCTATTAAATACAGCTTGTTTTTGGCACGGGTCATCGCGGTGTAAAGCCATCGAATATAATCCATATCAACTCCTTCAGGCAAATAAGGTTGTTCTACAAAAACAGTTTCCCATTGTCCGCCTTGTGATTTGTGACATGTAATAGCGTAAGAAAACTTTACTTGAAGAGCATTAAAATATTCATTCTGTTTTACTTTTTGAACTTTTTTATATTTGGTTATTTCATCTTCATAATCCAACATAATTTCCTGATACAGTTTATTGGTTTGCTCATACGTAAGCGCAGGACTTTCGCTGGTCAAGGTATCTAAAAGAACAATGGTGTCAAAAGAAGCCATATCAGGATAATCGATCATTCTTATGCGAACCGAAGCATATCTAAAGTTGTATAATTCAATGATTTTATAAATTTCCAAAATTTCAATAATGTCTCCGTTGGCAATAAAATTGGTAGAATCTGCCTCGCTTTTCAGCCAGTAATAATTATTTTTGACAACCATCAGTAAGTCTCCTACAGATATTTCGTTTTCTTTGTCTAAAATCCTCAATCTAATTTGTTGATTGTAAGCATTCGCCCTTTTGTTAGATCGAACAATAAAAGCAGTTTCTTCCGGTCCGCTGTTAGAATAAGCAGAAAAAATAGCATCCTGAATATCATAACCGTGTTGTAAGCGAACAATATCTTTAAATCCGTTCATTTCGAACTGAAAAGTATCTGCAAAATAAGATTTTAACAAAGAGCGAAGTAAAGTTGCGTTGTGCAAAATTCCCGAATTTTCTTCCTGACGCATAACTTCATCCAACTCGATGTGCTGAATTTTCATTTGATATTGCAATCCTAATCGGTCAATATCCAATGCCGGACTAATCGGCATATTTACAGGTGGCAACTGAGCGGTATCTCCTATCAAAATAAGCTTGCAATTGCGACCGGAATACACATAATAAATCAAATCGTCCAACAAAGAACCATTGGGATACAAATGACTGTCCGAAGAACCTGAGTCGCTAATCATCGAAGCTTCATCAACAATAAAAATCGTATCGCGATGTTTGTTGTTTCGCATCGTAAACTGAATTCCTCCTTCTCTCCTGCTCGCTTTTGTATAATAAATGTGTTTGTGAATAGTAAAAGCTTGTCTTCCCGAATATAGACTAATCACTTTTGCAGCTCTTCCGGTTGGAGCCAACATAACAGCCGATTTACTTATGTGTTTGAGTTCGTTAACCACAACTGACAGTAAAGTAGTTTTTCCCGTTCCGGCATATCCTTTTAACACAAATAACTCATCCTGAAACTCATTTGTTGTAAAATCAGCTATTTGCTGTAAAAAAACACCTTGTTTTAAAGTTAATTCGTACGGAAATTTATCGAGAAGTAATTTATAAAACTGCTGCTGGTTCATCATTCTTCTTTATCTTTTTGGGCTGTAAAGCACCAAAGGTACTAAGCTTTTTGCGATTGACTAAAAATGTGTTTTAAAAATGCTTAAATTTGCCAACAAAGGCAAAGCATCTATTTTATATTTTTGAAATGACAAAGCACTCACATCGATTATTATTACAGGTTTCACTACAAAGATTTTCGTTTATTGTTAAGGAAATTTCTTCGGGTAAAATCTGTAGTTATGTATCAGAAACTTTGTCGAACAGCGAATCGACCGAAGAACAATTGGACAAGATTTTTCTCCGCTATCCGGAACTGATGGAAAAATATAAAGAGATTCTGGTTTTACACGACAATTCGTTTAACACCTTTGTTCCGCAAGCTTATTTTAACGAGGAAGACGCCGGAGCCTACTTACAATATAACACCAAAGTTTTTTCGACAGATTTTTTCGCTTTTGATGAAATTCCTCAATTTGAAATGAACAATGTGTACGTTCCGTATGTAAACATCAATAACTATCTCATTGACAAATTTGGCTCGTTTACTTATCAGAACATCAATACGGGACTGGTTAACCATATACTTCAAAAATCAAATAAAAATACAGAAACAGTAGTTTTTGTACACGTTCAAAAAAAACACTTCGAAATTATAGTCGCAAACAGCGGAAAACTTATTTTGTTTAATTCTTTTGAATATCTTACTGAACAAGATTTTATCTACTATATTTTGTTTGTACTGGAACAGCTTAATCTAGACAGAGAAAAAATAAAACTTTATTTGCTAGGACAAATTGAAAAAAATGAGGCTTTATTTAAACAAGCATACACTTTTATCAATTATATAAGCATAATGGACAAGAACACTTTTAATTTCGAAAATACGACACTACACAACCGAGCAATTAATCAACATTATATTTTATTCCATTCATGAGAATCATTTCTGGAAAACTAAAAGGCAGGAGAATTAATCCGCCTAAAAATTTACCTGTAAGACCTACAACTGATATGGGTAAAGAATCTTTATTTAATATTTTAAATCATCACTTTAACTTTAATGGATTAAACGCTTTAGATCTGTTTGCCGGAACAGGCAATATCAGTTACGAGCTTGCTTCGAGAGGAGTAGAATCTATAGTAAGTGTTGATACTGATCAAGGCTGTGTCAATTTTATAAAAAAAACAGCTAAAGACTTTGAGCTCAACATTATTTCGCACAAAGCAGATGTTTTCAAGTTCCTTGAAAAACATCAGTCGAACTATGATTTGATTTTTGTTGATCCCCCTTACAACTTTACACAAGAGCAATTTGAACAAATTATATCAAATATCTTCAACAATAACCTCCTTGACGAAGAAGGAATGTTGATTGTTGAGCATTCTAAATTCACAAAATTAGATCATTTACCGAACCTTTCCTTTGAAAGAAATTATGGCGGATCTGTATTCTCATTTTTTGAATTTGAATCTGAAGAAGAGAGTTAAAATAAGAGCAGGCTTATAAGCCGGATTCTGTATGTACAAAAGTGTACACCCTTATCATTTATCTAGACTGTTAATTGCTCAACAGTTCAATCTGCCTACCCCTAAAGCTTCGGGCGAGTAACCCTTAAATGCTAAATATACATGGCATTTCACCGCATAGAGTTTACCTGATTTCACTACAGCATTATCTGTACATTCTTTCTGTTGCACTGGTCCTCTTAACTAAGGTCAAGGATGGGCGTTACCCATTATGCTACTCTGTGGTGTCCGGACTTTCCTCTGATTAAACAACCAGCGATAAGGCAGCCTGCTCAGGTAACAAAAGTAGTTCTTTTTTGTTAAAGGGAAGTATAAAACTTTAATTTCGTTTTGTGATTTAAACTGTTGAGAATGGAGTATTTTGACTATTTTTGTAGTGGACACATACAAAAAACAAAAGTGAATTTTATTAAAACAACAGAACAGGAATCTAATTATGAATATTTAGAAAATATGTCTATAAGCGACATATTAACTAATATTAATCAAGAAGATCAGATTGTTCCAATGGTTGTTAAAAAAGCAATTCCGCAAATAGAAGCAGTTGTCAAAGTTACTGTTAATCAATTGAAAAATGGAGGCAGACTCTTTTATATAGGAGCAGGAACTTCGGGGAGAATGGGAATTTTAGATGCTTCGGAATGTCCGCCAACCTATGGTGTTTCTCCCGATTTAGTAATCGGCATCATTGCAGGAGGGGACAAAGCCATCCGTACAGCCGTAGAAAATGCAGAAGATGATATACTGCAAGGATGGTATGATTTGCAGACCTGTAATATCACCAATCGGGATATAGTTATCGGAATTGCGGCGTCAGGAACCACTCCTTATGTAATTAATGCTTTGAAAGAATGTAGACAACACCATATTCCAACTGCTTGTATTACCAGTAACGCGCATAGTCCTATTACAAAAGTTTGTGACTACCCTATTGAGGTAGTTGTTGGTCCGGAGTTTATCACAGGCAGTTCAAGGATGAAAGCAGGTACAGCTCAAAAATTAGTTCTAAACATGATTTCCACTTCTACTATGATTCAGCTAGGAAGGGTAAAGGGAAATCGCATGGTGGATATGAAAATAACAAATGACAAACTTGCCCAGAGAGGAATTAATATGTTGCAACAAGAATTAAAAATTAACTTTGAAGAAGCTGAAGAGCTTTTAAAACAATATAAAAATGTACGTGAAGCAATTAGTATTTACCTAAAAAAAAATAGTTATGAATAAAAATCATACCAATCGAAAATTATTACAAAAAGGGGTTTTTTATCTTGCCGGTACAGTTCCTTTATTGTTTTTAGGACCGATAGTTATCTATAATGCATTCACAAACCAAAATCACCCTTTTTTTTATGTTGTTTTAAGTGTCGGATGTATAATTTGTCTGTTGGCTATGTTTTTAATTTTTAAAGGGCTAAACAACATCATGAAATCAATATTTGGAAACTAACAAAATTAAAACCATGAAAATCAAATTTTTAAGCTTTTTACCACTTTTCATTGTTTTTGGTGCATGCTATAATCAAGAAAAAAACTGTGAGAATTTTCGAACAGGAACCTTTGAATTTATAACTGAAATTAACGGAGAAACCAAGGTTTCCACTTTTGTGAGAGATGAAAGTATAGAAATTGAAACTTTTGAAGGTAAAACAGATACTGCCAGCATAAGATGGGTAAACAACTGTGAATTTATATTACAAAAACTAAACCCAAAAAATATGGCAGAGCAAAAAGCCATTAATATGCGTATTATATCGACGGATGGAGATACTTGTCTGTTTGAGTATGGTATTGTGGGAGATGATAAAAAACAAAGGGGAACTTTGCGAAAAATAGCTGATTAATAATAATTTTTTTATGGATGTCCTTTTTACAGCAGACGCTATTATCGCTTTTTTAACTCTTACTTTTTTAGAAGTAGTACTCGGAATTGATAATATCATATTTATTTCGATCGTTACGGGAAAACTTCCTGAAAATCAACGAAAAAAAGCCACTAAATTGGGATTGTTTTTAGCTATGTTTATGCGAATTGCCTTGCTGTTTGGAGTAACTTGGCTAATTGCCATGAAAAAAACACTTTTCTCGGTTGATTGGGGTTGGTTTAGCGCTCAGCTCAACGGACAAGGATTAATTTTACTAATAGGCGGTATTTTCTTAATTTATAAGTCTACAAAGGAAATTCACGAAAAAGTATCCCATGTTCAACACCATACTGATATTGAAAAACCAACACAAATAGCCAAAACCGTTGGTAAATCATTTGGAAATATAATTCTACAAATACTGATGATAGATATAATTTTTTCTATTGACAGTATTTTAACTGCTGTGGGAATGACCAACGGCATCGAAGGAGCTTTATATATTATGATTGCTGCTGTTATTGTTTCCGTAGGAATTATGATGATTTTTGCCGTTCCTGTAGGTAATTTTGTCAATAAAAATCCTTCCATTCAGATATTAGCTCTTTCATTCCTTATTTTGATAGGCTTTATGCTGACCACGGAAAGTATGCACTTATCTCATGCTGTTTTAGCTGGACAAGAAATCGGAGCCGTACCGAAAGGGTATCTATATTTTGCTATTACCTTTTCATTGATTGTAGAGTTTATCAATATGAAAATGAGAAAAAAACAAAAGTAAAGATGAAAAAAATTCAGCACGGTATACTCTAATTCCAACTCTGCTGAATTTCTAAATATCTCTCTGTGATAAAATCAATATCTTTAATAGATTTTCTTGCCCAATCAATTTGCTTCGCTAACAACTCTTGATCTGACAACTGCCAATTAATATCCGACTCTCTTAATCTGGTTGTTAAGCTTTGAATGATAATTGCTGCAGAAACCGATATGTTTAAACTCTCTGTAAAGCCAACCATAGGGATCGTAATATAATCATCCGCTTGTTCTATAATTTCATGAGATAATCCCGTTTTCTCTGTTCCAAAAAAGATAGCAGAGGGTGCCGATAAATCAAATTTATCCAAGCTCTGCGCTTTGCCCTTCGGAGTGGTAGCAACAACCTTATACCCTTGAGCTTTAATTGAATCTATACAGCCTTGTACGGAATTATAACGGTGAATATCCACCCATTTTTCTGCTCCAAGAGCAATTTGTTTGTCGATTCGCTTGCCAAATTTCTGTTCAATTACATTTAAGGCTTGAACACCAAAAACTTCACAACTGCGCATTACAGCACTTGTGTTATGCAATTGATAAACATCCTCTGCTACGACCGTAATGTGATTAGTTCTGTTTTCCAAAACCTTTTTAAAACGCTGGACTCTATTCTCGGTTAAAAAAGTTTCTAAATAAGCCAAGTATTCAATATCTTGAAATAGCTTGTTTGAAATATTCATTATCTTTAATTTTAAACAAAAATGCAAAGGTAAGAATATTATGGAAAAACGTTTAGTAGTGCTTTCAGGGGCGGGTATGAGTGCAGAGAGCGGAATTAAAACTTTTAGAGATGCGGATGGTTTATGGGAAGGACACAACATTATGGAAGTTGCTTCACCGATAGGTTGGAGAAAAAACAAAGAAGCAGTTCTAAAATTTTACAACGATCGCCGCCGACAGCTTTTAATTTGCAATCCAAATACGGCACACTATGCAATTGCTGAACTTCAACAGCATTTTAGAACAACGGTAATCACGCAAAATGTAGATGATTTACATGAACGTGCAGGAAGTAAAGATGTAATTCACCTGCATGGTGAATTGCTTAAAGTTCGAAGCGAGATCAATGAAAACTTAATTTATCCTTGGATGGACGATTTAACTGTATTGGACAGAAACGATCAAGGACATACGTTACGTCCTCATATTGTATGGTTTGGCGAAATGGTTCCGGAATTAGAACACGCGATTCCCTATGTTGAAGAGGCGGATGTAATATTAATTATCGGAACTTCTTTACAGGTCTATCCGGCAGCTTCGTTAATTGATTTTGCAAAGCCGGGCGTTTTGGTTTATTACATTGATCTCTATCCTGCTTCCACAAAGCATTTTAATCACAAGATTGAAGTTCTCGCTGAAAAAGCTTCCATCGGAATGGCTCTAATCAAGGAGTCACTCATTGAGCTTAGTCAAATGGTATAAAATAAAGAGATTTATATAACCTCTTTTTCATTTAATTCTAGCTCTAATTCTACTCAAAGAGATAGGTGATATACCAATATAAGATGCTATTTGCTTCAACGGAACCCGTTGAAAAAGGTTCTTATCGTATTCTATTAAGCGGATATAGCGTTCTTCTGGTGTCAAAACCAAAACATCTATTAATTGATTTTGGGTTTTTATTGCGTTTATCTCTGTGAATTGCCTAGCCCAATTACATATTTCAATGGATATTTGAAACAGATTTTTCATTGCTTTCAAATCAATTTTATACAAAATACAATCTTCCAATAGTTCAAAATACTCATAACTTCTTGTTTCATAAAAATAACCCAATGAATTACTTACAATATCTTTTTCTCGAGCAAACTCAAAAGTTATCTCCTTATCTTCTGTTACAATAAAAACCCTTACAATTCCTTTTTTAATTAAATAAGCATTCTTAATGCTCTCAGATTGTTCTAACAAGCGATAGCTTTTAGGCAACACAAGCTTGGTTAGGGTTTGCTCAATTAAAACAACACTTTGATCACTTAATAACTCTTCTAAAGGCAAATCTGTTCTGCTAAAATACTCCATCTCGCGTATATTCCATCACAACCTCTACCTCACCTGTAGACTCATCGACTTTTTCTTCTACTATAACAAATCCCTGTTTCATATAAAATAAAATTGAATTAAGATTCTTAGCATAAACGCCTAAATGCAATATCTGATGTTGTTGTTTTACAAAATTCATCAAGTCTTTTCCTATTCCTCTTCCTTGCATATTCGGTACTACAAAAATGGCTGCGATATAGTTTTCTACCAAAGATACAAAACCTAAAATTTCATTTTCCTGTTCATATACATAGGTTATACTACTTGGGATATAAACATGTTGCATATCTAATTTCTTCTCCTGCCAGTAGCTTTCCGCTATAAAATTATGAGCAATTATGGAAGCCTCATACCAAAGGTCTACTACTGCTTTACTGTCTTGAGATTTAAATAATCGTATCATATTCTTCTTTTTAAATTCAAGACAAAACTAGTATCTATAAAGCAAAAGACACTTTACTTAAGTTAAGAAACAGTTTAACTTATGCATGTATCTAAAATTTAACAATTATATATAGCTACATGATTAAAAAAGTATAAGGGTTTTAAAAAACTGATTTAAATTAATCATCTCTAAAAATAGCACATTACTTTTCTTAAAATAGGAATTTTTAAAATATCTAAAAAAACATTAATTTTATAGGAATTTATACAAATATAAAACTTATTCACTAATGAAAAATAATACTTACTTCTATTGTCTTCTTTCATTTTTATTCTTCTGTCAATTAATGTTCAGCCAAGAAAATAGTTATACTTTAAAAGTATTTGATAAAGTTACTTTTTATGATGGTTACGCTTCCATTTCTTCGGCTCCGGTCGCAGAGGAAGTTATAAGGTTGGATAATTCCAGATATGCAAAAAAAATTACAGATATTCAACGACAATCAATCTTAAATACCTTAGCAATTGATGTGACTATAGGTGCACTTTGCGATAACTATGACCGGATAGGAGGAGTATTTATTTCTTTAGTTCCAAAAGGAGAATTGATTAATTCTCCTGATAAACAAACTATTGAAATAGGTCGTTTTATCACACCATTTATGAATAAAAATAAACAACCAACAGAAGTACCTTATCATTATGATTTGACACATCTTGTAGGAATATTTAAAGATTCTGAAATAAAAGAACTTTATGATATTTGGTTTGAACTTAATGTCTTTGGTGTTCCTTATGCAGCAAATACAGAAGTTGCAGGATGTGCAGGTAGATCTGATGTTTTTGAAGGCAGCTTAACACTCTCTTCATCCTCTAGTGATTTAAATATTACATCCTTTTTTATCCACCCTCTAGCCAGTCGCTCAGATTTTAATAATTATAACGCTACTGACTTAACTGGTACAACTACAAAAATTTTTGAGTTTTCAGTAAATAAGTCATTAAAAAATGCTGCTTTTCATCTTATTACTTCTAATCATGGTGCTAATCAAAATGGAGAGGAATACGTAAGAAGAACACATAATATTTATTTTGACAATAACTTTATTCTGACATATAAACCAGGCGGTAAATCCTGTGAACCATTCAGAAAATACAATACTCAAGCCAATGGCATTTATGGTTCATCCACAAAATCTGAAGCTTGGTGGAAAGATTGGAACAATTGGTGTCCTGGAGATATCATTCCTAATCGCATCATAGAATTAAACGAAGTTGGAGAAGGACAACATCAGTTTAAAATAACTGTCCCAGATGCTGTGTTTTATGGGCAAGATGGTAATTTTCCTTTATCTCTGTTTTTCTATGCTCGAGATTATGACAAAACGCTCTCTGTTGAAAATTTCAATAGTATCGAATACAGAATATATCCAAACCCTATTTCCGAATTCTTAATTGTAGATTGTGCGGAACAATTATCTCAAGCTACTCTATATGATATAACAGGAAATTTGATTTTGACAAGCCATGAAACAAAAATAAATCTTACCTCCTTAGCTCGCGGTACTTATATTGTTAAACTGATATTTGAAAACGGAATCACAAGTACAGAAAAAATTGTAAAAAACTAAACCTATTCTTGCCTTTCAAAAAATACACAAGCCGGTAAAATTAAATACCAACTTGTGTGTTTTTATTCTTACTTATTTCTACTAACTAAAACAACCCATTAATTTCCGCATCAATACGGTTAATAATATGTCCTAAATCCTCAGGATTATCTACAAAATTTAGCTGATCGACATCTATAGTCAGCAATTTGCCTTTATCATACGTTTTTGCCCAGCTTTCATAACGCTCATTTAGCTTGTTCAGATAGTCAATAGAAATTGAGTTCTCATATTCTCTGCCTCTTTTGTGTATTTGTCCTACCAAATTAGGAATAGAACTTTTTAAATAAATAAGCAAATCAGGGGCTCCCACCAACTCCTGCATCAAATCAAATAAAGAGGAATAATTCTGGAAATCTCTGTTAGACATCAATCCCATTGCATGTAAATTGGGTGCAAAAATAGAAGCGTCCTCATAAATAGTTCTATCTTGAATCACATTTTTACCACTTTCTCTAATCTGTAAAACCTGACGAAAGCGACTATTCAAAAAATATACCTGTAAATTAAAAGACCATCGCTCCATCTGATGGTAAAAATCGTCTAAATAAGGATTGTCAACTACATCTTCAAAATGAGGTTCCCATCCATAGTGTTTGGACAATAGTTTTGTAAGCGTAGTTTTTCCTGCTCCAATATTTCCAGCAATAGCGATGTGCATTACGGTATATTTATAAGATAGTTATTTATTTTTTGATTAGTAAAAATACTCAATTTTTGAGTGTTATAAAAGAACCCTTCAACTGTTTTTTCAGGTATTTGAATTAGATATTTTTTATTCTCCAACAAATCAATATAATAGATTTTTTGCTGATATCGATAAAATATTTTTTTCAACCCTTCTATCTGAATTTCATCCAAATCCGAATCCAAATTATATGTTAGTACTTCCTTTCCATATATATCTATCCCTCGTATTGTATTCTCACTATCTATCCAAAAAAAATTATTCAAAGTTGAATACCAATATTTCACTTTATCACTTTTAATAATATAAATTGGAGTTATTTCTGAGTTAGATAAATTATATTGAAATATTGTGTTATTAGCAGAATTAAACATCCAGCACCTTTTTTTAATACTGACACCTATATATGTTATATCAAGTGTAGAAAATCCTGTTTCCAGATTAATTTCTTTTACTTCTGAAAGCTCTTTATCCAACAAAATAAATGTTTTAAAATCAGAATAGAACAATAGCAACTGTAAAGGATTAGTAATATCCACCCTGTAAAGTTTACCTAGCTTCAGGTTAGTATAGTTGCCTGTTTGCGTATTATTTTTCTTTTTCAGCGTATTATTTTCCAACAAATATGTATTGTCATAAATGTCCTTTCCGATAAACTGTTGATTCTTTTCCAATTGTTCGGAATTTAACCACTGTACACTAATCAAATCTTGCCCATAGAGAGTTAGTCCAAAAAAAATAAAAATGATACAGTGTACACTTTTCATCCTTTATTTTTTCTGATAAAAGTTTGAAAAGTAAAAGAATACGCATGCTTTTCATCTTGTGGATGAAAAGCTTCTCGGATCAAATTCCATTCTTCCTTTGAAAATTCCGGAAAAAAGGCATCAGCATCAAAAGAGTGATGTACCCGGGTCAATTCAATTTTATCAGCATAAGGTAAAGTTTGCCTATAAATTTCACCTCCCCCGATAACAAAAGATTCAGTTTCCTTTTTTACAAGCTCTATTGCTTCTGATAGGCTATTCACAACTATACAATTCTCAGGCACATCGTAATTTTTCTGTCTTGTAATGATAATATGCGTTCTGTTGGGAAGCGGTTTTGGAAAAGATTCAAACGTTTTTCTTCCCATAATAATATAATGATGTGAAGTAAGATTTTTAAAGTGCTTAAAATCATCTGGTAAATGCCATATCATTTGGTTTGATTTTCCTAATGCATTATTTTCAGCCACAGCTGCAACCAACGTTAACATAACATTCTTATTTAAATTATAATCCGGGAGTAAAGTGATCTTGATTTTGATCCAAATCTCGTTTAGTATCTACTAATGGGAAATCTTTTTCAACGCTTGCTCTCAATTCTTTGATTCTCGTCTGCTGTTTATCTATTAATATTTCAATCTGTCTATCCTGCCACTTTTTACCCATAAATCGATTGACTATTAAAACATTTACAGCGTGCAAAAAAACAAAAAACGACCATATTCCTATTGCATACGGCCACCAAACTGAAGATACTGCCGGATCCTGTACAAAAGTATTAACGCAAAACATCAACAAACTTCCTAAAACAAAAACTACAAAGTGGAAAAAAAGCATTTTTTTTTGCTTTACTCTTTGTTTGGCATACTCATACTGCTCAATGGATTCATCTTTTTTCATAGTATTCAGGTATTAATTAGACAGAGACTTTACCTTTAATTGCCGGGTGAGGATCGTAATTTTGAAGCTCAAAATCTTCATATTGAAAACCAAAAATATCTTTTATCTTTTCATTTAATTTCATAATCGGCAATGCTTTTGGCTCTCTTGACAGTTGAAGCTGTACTTGTTCTATGTGATTATTATAAATATGGACATCGCCAAAAGTATGAATAAAGTCTCCTGCTTCTAAATCACAAACCTGAGCAACCATCATCGTTAACAATGCGTAAGACGCAATATTAAAAGGTACTCCTAAAAACACATCGGCGCTACGTTGGTACAACTGACAAGACAATTTTCCATCCGCAACATAAAACTGAAAAAAGGAATGGCAAGGCGGTAAAGCAGCTTTTCCGTTAGACACATTTTGGGCAAATGAAACAGAAGTATCCGGCAATACACTTGGATTCCAAGCAGAAACCATAATTCTTCTGCTGTTAGGACTATTTTTTAAAGTGTGAATTACCTCCTTAATCTGATCAATTCCCTCTCCGTTCCAATTGCGCCATTGATACCCATATACAGGTCCTAAATCACCATTTTCGTCAGCCCATTCATCCCAAATTCTTACTCCGTTTTGCTTTAAGTAACCAATATTTGTATCTCCTGTTAAAAACCAGAGTAATTCATAAATAATAGATTTTAAATGGACCTTTTTAGTTGTAACCAAAGGAAAACCTTCAGACAAATCAAAACGCATCTGATAGCCAAAAATGCTTTTCGTTCCGGTTCCGGTTCGATCTCCTTTTTGAACACCTTTTTCAAGCACTTCTCTTACTAAGTCTAAATATTGTTTCATAGCTACCTTGCTTTCTTTTCTATTCTATTCTTCTCGTTTACTGATTTCGTCTCTTATTTTTGCTGCTTTTTCGTAATCTTCATTATCAATAGCTTCATCTAACATATTATTCAGAGTTGAAATAGAGAATTCTCCCCAATCACTTGTTTGAACAATTTTTTCTGTTTGAGTATCTTCTACTTTATCTGTTGTTTCTCGCTCTTCTTGAGTATCGGTATTTAAAATTATTCCTGCTTTATTCATAATATCTTTATATGTAAAAATAGGAGCAAAAAAACGGATTGCCAAAGCAATGGCATCTGAAGTACGAGCGTCTAAAATTTCTTCTATTCCATCGCGTTCACAAATCATACTTGAAAAAAAGACTCCGTCAACTAATTTATGAATAATTACCTGTTTTACAACAATATCAAATCGGTCTGCAAAATTTTTAAATAAATCGTGAGTCAAAGGTCTGGACGGTCTGATCTCTTCTTCTATTGCAATAGCAATAGATTGTGCTTCAAAGGCTCCTATGACAATAGGTAATTTTCTATCTCCATCTACCTCATCCAAGATCAAAGCATAGGCACCATTTTGTGTATGACTGTACGATATTCCTTTGACCGTTAATTTTATTAAACTCATATTTTTTATTTATCGGCAAAAAGCTACTGAAAACAAAGATAGTAATTCTTTATTTTAATTACCTGTTTTATCCTAAAGGTAAAAGCTTTTTTTAGAGATGTGACTACTATTTAAGAAGAAGTTTTAAATATAGTCATAAAAAAGCAGCTGTAAATTATTTACAGCTGCTTTTTTATGTACACTAAAGCGATTATTAATTATTAGCCTTAAATTCTTTTAATTTTTCTACTAATTGAGGAACAACTCGAAATGCATCTCCTACAATTCCGTAATCAGCTACTTTAAAGAAAGGTGCTTCGGCATCTGTATTGATAACCACTTTTACCTTAGAAGCATTAATACCGGCAATATGCTGGATTGCTCCTGAGATTCCAACTGCAATATAAAGATTTGCAGAAACCGGTTTTCCAGTTTGTCCTACATGCTCTTCATGAGATCTCCATCCCAAATCGGATACCGGTTTCGAACACGCTAATGCTGCTCCTAAAACCTCTGCTAAATCTTCAAGCATTTTCCAATTTTCCGGACCTTTTAATCCTCTTCCTCCGGAAACTACAATATCTGCATCGGCAATAGTAACTTTTCCGGACATTTTCTCAACATTTTCTACTTTCAGAGAAAAATCTGCATCATTTAATGAAGGAGAAAAATCTTCAGCTGTGGCAGCTCCTTGAGCTTCTTTTAATCCATATGAGTTTTTTGCCAAAGCAATAACTTTAACATCTGTAGTAATTTCTGTTTGGTTAAATCCTTTATTTGAAAAAGCATTCCTTTTGACCACAAAAGGAGACGTGCTGATCGGCAAGGCAACCACGTTAGAAGCAAAACCTGCATTTAATGCAACGGCTACACTCGGAGCCGTATATAAACTGTCCGTTGTAGATGACAAGATAACCAATTTAGCACTTTCTTTTTCTACAGCTTGTTTAATAACATCTGCATAAGCTTTTGCATTAAATGTATTTAATTTATCATTTGATACCTTTAATACTTTATCTACACCATATTTTCCCAATTCACTGGTATCTGTCATATTTACGGTAAGAGCCGTAACAGTGGAACCTAAAGACTCCGCTACTTTTTTAGCATAAGAAGCTAATTCTAATGCTACTTTTTTAAATTTTCCTTCTGCTGATTCAGCATATATTAAAACTGACATAATCTTTTCTTTTTAGTTTTTAATCTAATGAATAAATACAAGCTTAGATAACTTTTGCCTCGTTGTGCAACAAATCAATCAACTCATCTAAATTGTCCGGCGAAATCATTTTACATGCAGATTTTGGCGCTGGTTTTTCAAATTTCACTGCTTTTGTTGCTAATTCTGCTCCTACCGGTTCCAATACAGCTAAGGCTTTCGTTCTGGCAGACATAATTCCGCGCATATTTGGAATACGCAAATCTTTTTCGTCCACCAATCCTTTTTGTCCACCAATTACCATAGGTAAATTTCCAGAAATAGTCTCTTTTCCCCCATCTATTTGACGGATTGCTTTTACCGCAGTACCTTCAATTTCAAGTCCTTCACATGAATTAATAAAATCAACTCCCAACAAAGCTGCAAGCATTCCCGGAACCATTCCGCCGTTATAATCCAAAGATTCTTTTCCGGCAAGAATCAAATCATAGTTGCCCTTTTTTGCAACTTCTGCCAATTGTTTAGCAACGAAAAGACCATCGGTAGGATTAGCATTTACTCTGATAGCTTCGTCTGCACCTATCGCCAATGCTTTTCTAAGAGTAGCTTCTGTTTCTGCTCCTCCCACATTTACCACCGTTACATTAGCTCCTTGTTTTTCCTTAAACCAAACAGCTCTTGTTAAGGCATATTCATCATTTGGATTGATTACAAACTGAACTCCGTTAGTATCAAATTCTGTATCTCCGTTTGTAAAATTAATTTTTGAAGTAGTATCAGGCACATGGCTGATGCAAACTAATATTTTCATTATTATATAGTTTTTGTTCTACATTATATCTTATTCAGTCAACGAAAATAAGAATTTATTCGCACATATTTACTATGCAGGCATATAATTTTTAGTTTTACTTTGCAGCTCATAATGCAACACCTTACAATCATTTAACAAATAATCAGCTTTAAATCAAGATACCGACAAAATCAACAAAAATTACCTTAAATTAATTACTATATTTAAAACAAATAAAAGCATAATATTTTTCTACCAAAAGGTTAAAAATGAATTTCCTTACTTACTTCTACAAATATTAAATCATAGCTGTGTACTCAAATAATAAATATAATTTTATACTTTTGCTTTCTGTAAATCAATTGCGGAAATAAATTATATTATATGAGAACGATTCAATTTAGAGAAGCAGTGTGCGAAGCGATGAGCGAAGAAATGCGCCGCGACGAATCAATATATTTAATAGGAGAAGAAGTTGCCGAATATAATGGTGCTTACAAAGCATCAAAAGGAATGCTTGACGAATTTGGAGAGAAGCGCGTGATAGACGCTCCTATAGCTGAGTTGGGGTTTGCCGGAATAGGCGTGGGGTCTGCCATGAATGGAAACCGTCCTATTGTTGAATTTATGACATTTAACTTTTCACTGGTAGGAATAGACCAAATCATCAACAATGCAGCAAAAATGAGACAAATGTCAGGTGGGCAATTTAACATTCCTATTGTTTTCAGAGGACCTACAGCTTCTGCCGGACAATTAGGAGCTACCCACTCGCAAGCTTTTGAAAATTGGTATGCAAATGTTCCGGGGCTAAAAGTAGTGGTACCTTCTAATCCTTATGACGCAAAAGGACTCTTGAAATCTGCTATTAGAGATGATGACCCTGTTATTTTTATGGAATCAGAACAAATGTACGGAGACAAAGGGGAAGTTCCGGAAGGCGAATATCTCATTCCGTTAGGTGTAGCTGATATAAAAAGACAAGGTACTGATGTAACTGTAGTTTCTTTTGGAAAAATTATAAAAGAGGCATTTAAAGCAGCAGAGGAATTGGAAAAAGAAGGGATTTCCTGTGAAATTATCGATTTGCGTACAATTCGTCCAATGGATCACGAAGCCATTTTAAACTCTGTTAAAAAAACCAATCGTCTGGTTATTCTTGAAGAAGCTTGGCCATTTGGAAGTATTTCTTCTGAAATTACGTATATTGTACAAGAACAAGCTTTTGATTTTTTAGATGCTCCTATCCAAAGAATTACAACAGCAGATACCCCTGCTCCATATTCTCCTGTATTGCTACAAGAATGGCTGCCGAATGCAAATGATGTAATAAATGCAGTAAAAAAAGTTATGTATAAATAATTTTTAGATTATATTTGATTACTCCATCTTAAAATTTCATAAGATGGAGTTTTTTATTTATTTGAATTTATGCTATGAAAATTCACATTAAGTTTTTAATCATATTGTCACTTTTTCCTTTTATTAATTGGGGACAAACCAAAGTAAGTGGAAAAATATCTGATAATAATAATCAGGAAGTCTCTTTTGCCAGCGTATATTTCAAAAACTCCACACAAGGGGTCGTCGCTAACGAATATGGAAAATTTTATCTTGAAAGCGAAAAAACCTATGACACTTTGGTTATTTCTTTTGTCGGATATAAAACAAAGGAAATTCCTTTAATCTCAAAAAACAACCTTGATTTACAAATAGTATTAGAAGAAGATAACTTACTGTCTGAAGTAAAAATATATGCAGGAAAAACATCAAAGAAAAACAATCCTGCCCTTGATATTCTGAGAAAAATATGGGAGAGAAAAAGAAAAAATGGTCTTCACATGTTTTCTCAGTACGAATATGACAAGTATGAGAAAATACAATTTGACCTAAACTCCATAGATAGCGCTTATCAAAAGAAAAAAATCTTTAAAGGTATGGAGTTTATTTTTGATCAAGTTGATACCAATAGAGTTACCGGAAAAACATATCTGCCCATTTTCATCAACGAAAATATTTCTCAAGTTTACGGAGATAATGAAAATAATTACAAAAAAGAGAAAACTTTAGGAAATAAAAACTCAGGCTTTGATACCAATCAACACATTATTGCCTTCGTAAAAGACTTGTATGCAGAATACAACATATACAACAACTATATAAAAATCTTTGACAAAGATTTTGTGAGTCCTTTATCCAGAACAGGAATCAACGTATATAATTATGTTTTAGCAGACAGCGCCTATGTGGATGACAAATGGTGCTACAATATAGTTTATTATCCAAGAAGAAAAGGCGAACTTACTTTTAAAGGCGATTTTTGGGTAAACGACACTACGTTTGCCATCAAAAAAATAAATATGGAAGCCAGTAAAGATGCCAATATCAACTGGGTTAAAGATATTTATATAGAACAAGAATTTGATGTTTTAAATGACTCTGTTTTTTTATTGACAAAAGATTACTTTATGTCTGATTTTGCCTTATCTAAAAAAGAAACCTCCAAAGGGGTATATGGCAAACGAACTTCTTTATATCAGGATCATAAGTTCAACATCAAACATCCGGCAGAATTTTATCAAGAAGATGTAAATGTTTATGACGAAGATATCTATACCCGTTCGGACGATTTTTGGAAAACCTATCGCTTTGAACCTTTAAGCAAAGATGAGTTGGGAATATACAAAATGCTGGATACCCTAAAGACTGTTCCCAAATTCAAACTGCTATTTGATTTATCATCTACCCTAGCTAGCGGCTATTACAACGTTGGAAATTTTGATTATGGTCCTATTTTTTCTTCTTTCGGATATAATGATATTGAAGGCATAAGACTTCGCGCGGGCGGGCGAACCTATTTTGGTCCCAACGACAAATGGCGCTTAGAGGGCTATACAGCCTATGGCTTTAAAGACAATCAATTTAAATATGGTATCAGCGGAAAAGTTTTACTGCACAACAATACCCGTTTAATTTTATTTGGAGGAAACAGACGAGACATAGAGCAAATCGGAGTGAGTTTAACAGAAACCAATGATGTTTTAGGTCGTAGTTTTGCTTCGAGTTCTTTATTCGCAAGCGGAGACAATTCTAAACTAACCTCTATCAATTTGAGTACACTTGGATTAGAAATAGAACCGGTAAAAAACTTAAAACTCTCAACAACTTTTACCTACAGAACTTTAAAACCTGCATCTGACAGATTTAATCTAAACTATTATGTTGACAAAATAAACAACCTAGTAAAAGACGAAACAAAACAATCCGAAGCAGAATTTTCTATTGATTATACTCCCGGAAAAAAAACTGTCGGATATGGCGTTGACAGAACAAATATTGACGAAAAATATCTGCGTCTCTATCTTAGATTTACTCAGGGGATGAAGGGTGTTTTAGAAAGTGATTTCAAATACAATAAGCTACAGTTTTATGCTAGAAAACCTCTTTTGTTGGGAGGATTTGGAACATTGACAACTACTTTCGAAGCAGGTAAAACTTTTGGCGAGGTTCCTTTAGGATTACTAAGCGTTGTTCCCGGAAATCAGTCGTGGTTCAATATAGAAAATACATTTGCCAACTTAGACTACTACGAATTCGTTACCAATGAATATGCTTCCTTGCACCTTGAACACAATTTTGGAGGACGCTTATTTTCGAGAATCCCGTGGCTCAGAGATTTTAACCTACGTGAAATTGTAGGAATAAGAGGTATTTACGGAACTATATCTCAGGAAAACATAGATTTAAATGCCTCTAATCTTATCTATAAAGCCCCGGAAGATGTTTACTACGAATACTATGTTGCAGTTGGAAATATTTTCAAAGTTTTCAGGCTCGACTTAAGCTGGAGAGGAAATTATTTAGATGTACCCGATAGCCGAAAATTTGCTGTAAGAGGATCTTTTGGTTTTTATTTTTAATATTAAGTTCAAAACTTGTAATAAACAAGGATTTACAGTAATTTTGCATTCTATTTTAAAATTTGATATAAAATAAGTTTAGAAATGAATACATTTGAAACATTTGATGCTTTTGTTGAAATTCCCGCAGGAAGCAGAAACAAATATGAATACGATTTTGATTTAAAGAGACTGCGTTTTGACCGCTTGTTATATTCTAATATGAGATATCCAGCTGATTACGGTTTTATCCCTGAAACTCTGGCTTTAGACGGGGATCCGTTAGATGTTTTGGTAATGTTTACAGAACCTTCGCTTCCTGGATTAGTAGTTGAAGTAAAACCAGTTGGTATTTTTTATATGGCAGATGATAAAGGAAACGATGAAAAAATTATCTGTGTACCTGTTTCAGATCCTATCATGAATAAAATCAATGATATTGATGATATTAACGAACATTTCAAAAAAGAAGTTGAGCACTTTTTTAAAGTCTATAAAGATCTTGAAAACAAAACAGTGACAACGAATGGATTTGGAAACAAAGCAGCAGCTATACAAATGATAAAAGAATGTAAAGAACGCTTTGACAATCTTGAAAACAAAAAAGACGGACTTTTCAGTATCTTATATTAAAAACCACTGACAAACATTTATAAACAAGAGGAAACCGAATTCGGTTTCCTCTTGTGTTTTTATTTTACTTTCTGTCCTAAGTACCTTTCTTCAAGTATATCCATATGATGAAGGCTATGCCCCGCAATTATTCTACCCATGGTTTCTACATTTATTGTATTTCCGACAACTGCAGCGGACCGCTTTAATTCATTTTCGTCAAAGTTTTTATACATTAAATAAGTGGCTGTTATCAGACATTCATATTCCTTAAATAAATCATACTGAGATTTTAAAGTCACATTAGCTTCCTTTGCATATTCATTTTCGTCAAACAAAAATAGCGGGTTGTCATCTTTTCTTACAATATGCATCGCTCTAAAACTAAAAATCCGCTCGCAATCTATCAAATGCTGCACTATTTGTTTAGCTGTCCATTTGTTTTCTGCATAGCGGTAATTCCATTTATTTTCTTCCTCTACCCTTTCTAAAACTCTGGAAATCAAACCCAATCGACTACTCAAGGCGTCTGAAACGCTTTCATTCTCTAAACGAGAAATATATTGTTCATAAGACATAATTTTATATTGTTAAATTAGTTGTTACCAAAAATAAATGATAAAACCTATATCTTTACTTTTTTTCATCTTAAATACCAAATACCCTTGCATTTTATTTTATTTTCAAACAATTATTAATTTGTTTGTACTATCGATTAAAATTAAAAAGATAGTGTTTATAACTGAATGTAAGGTTTAGTAACTTTGCCAAAAGTAAAAGCAAAATATATGGGTGTAACAATCAGAAGAGCCAAAAAAACAGATTTTGATATAGTTCCGGAGCTAATGCTCCAGGCAATGGAAGACATTGTCTTTAGTTTTATACAAAAAAATGATATAGAGGAGGCTATTTATTTTTTAACCCGACTTTTCCAGCAGCCTTCTAACCTGTACAGCTATGAGAACACTTTTGTAGCTATAAACGAAGAAGATGAAATTTTGGGGTCTATTACAGGATATAACGGCGATTATTTTGAGCAATTGCGACAGCCTGTTTTAGATGTAATGAAAAATCATTATAACAACCTTACTATTCCCGAATCTGAAACAAATGGTGGTGAATTTTATTTGGATACGATTGCCATTTCTCCTATGGCACAAGGCAAAGGGATAGGTACTCAACTTTTAAAGTACATTATCGATTATGCACGCGATCAAAACTTTAAGCAAATAGGGCTTTTGGTAGATATAGAAAATCCGAGCGCAAAAAAACTCTATGAAAAATTAGGTTTTAAACCAGATTACCAAATTACTCTTGCAGGAAGTGAATACGATCATTTATCTATTTTATTTTAAACATATTTCTACTTCTCCAAAATCCTTTAAATTGTATTAGAATAATTATATTTGGCAAAAAAATAAAATGTCTGACAATATTACTCCCTATAAAGAATCTGAATTAGGTAAAAAAAAGCAGGTAGAACAGATGTTTGATACTATTTCAGGCAATTATGACAATCTTAACCGCATGATTTCGCTAGGCACAGATCAGGGTTGGCGAAAAAAAGTGTTAAAACTAGTTGTAGAAACAAAACCAAATACTATTTTAGACATAGCAACAGGAACAGGAGATCTCGCTATTCTTTTATCGAAATCCAACGCTGAAAAAATCACAGGATTAGATCTTTCAGCGGGAATGTTAGAAGTTGGAAAACAAAAAGTTAAAGCATTAAATCTACAAAATCGCATAGAAATGATTCAGGGGGATTCTGAAAACCTGCCTTTTGAAGACAACACTTTTGATGCAATTACAGTAGGTTTTGGAATTAGAAATTTTGAAAATTTAGAAAAAGGTTTATCAGAAATTTTAAGAGTATTAAAACCAAACGGAATTTTTGTTATCTTAGAAACCTCGGTTCCGACAAAATTTCCTTTCAAGCAAGGATACTTTTTTTACACACAAAATATCCTTCCTTTTATGGGAAAACTATTTTCAAGGGATCAAAAAGCATATAAGTATTTGTCTGACTCTGCCAAAAATTTTCCTTTTGGCGAAGAGTTGAACAATATTTTGAGACAAGTTGGGTTTAAAAATGTAAAGCACCAACCTCAAACTATGGGAATTGCAACGATTTATTCTGCATCTAAATTATGAAAAAACTTTTTGTAGTATTACTGTTCGTATTCATTAGCACCAATTCATTTGGTCAATGGATATTTGGAAATAAACCCTTGATAAATAAACCTGACTGGGATAAACAGCGCGTGCACTGGGGCTATTATTTAGGTTTTAATTCTTTTAATTTTCATTTTGATTATGACAAAGCATACTACACCCGACTTCAGGAACTCAAACAACAATATCCGGGAGGTTATTCAGAAATACAGGTAAACTCATCCATCGGGTTTAACGTAGGTCTTGTCGGGAATCTCCGCATTATGGAATACATTGATTTACGATTTGAGCCCGGGTTGGCATATACAAAACGCGATTTAACCTTTCCTCAACCGTTAATTCACGACTATTATAACAATAAGCTAAACGGAGCTATTCCAACCCCTGAAGAAATTAAAAACTCTTCTACCAAAAGTATCGGTTCTACTTATCTACACTTCCCTTTACTTTTGAAATTTTCGGCACTCCGCACCGGAAATATCCGCCCTTACGTTTTAGGCGGTTTTTCTGTAGATTTAAACCTCAGCAGTAATCACGGCTCTTCTGACGACAATTATGAAGGCATTTGGCGGATGAAGCAATGGACTACCAATTACGAAGTAGGTGTGGGAATAGATATTTATTTCGAGTATTTTAAATTCTCCCCTTCCATCCGAGGAGTTTTCGGCATAAACGACGAACTAATAAGAGATTATGATTCAGATAGTCCGTGGACGGGTAATATCTCTTCTATGAAAACAAGAGGAATTTTCGTAAACTTTACATTTCACTAAAAATTTACGCGTCTAAATTCGCTTAAAACAATAGACACAGCCATTGCCACATTTAAGCTCTCTGTTTGCTGCAAATCTCCAAAACGCGGAATTGTCAATCTCTCAGTAATTAATTGCTGAATTGAATCCGAAATGCCATTAGATTCATTTCCCATAACTATAATTCCCTTTTGCGGCAATTTTATTTGCTTATAAATATTTTTTCCGTCCATAAAAGTTCCGTAAACCGGTAAATTTTCAGCTTCTATTATCATTTGCTGTAAATTTCCGTATAAAATATTTACTCTGGACAGAGATCCCATCGTTGCTTGAACAACCTTTGGATTATAGGCATCCACTGTTTCCTCAGTACACAAAAGGTGCATTATTCCAAACCAATCGCATAACCTGATTATTGTACCTAAATTTCCCGGATCTCTTACATCGTCCAAAGCTAAAATAAGATCACTAAAATCCGGCTTTTCTACTTTGGGTATCTTAAATACTCCAAGGCAGTTTGAAGCTGTTGTTAAAGCAGATATCTTTTTCATTTCTTCTGTAGTAATCATGCTTTTAGAACAAGATAAAGCTTCAAAATCAATTTCTTCTGTACAATAAACACATTCTACTTCTAAAGAAGAGTTTGCTAATTCACGGATTACCTTGGTTCCTTCCGCAATAAATAGCTTGTGTTGTTTTCTGTATTTCTTTTGATGTAAGCTTTTTATTAACTTTATTTGGTTTTTTGTAACCATAAAAACTGTATTTTTGAACAATAATTGAAGATACTACTTTGAGCAAATTTTCATCAAAAATAGCATTAATTCTACTAATCTGCATGACTTTTTTTTCATGCTCGTTAACCAAACGAGTACCGAAAGACAAAGTATTGCTTATGGAAAATACTGTTTTGGAAAATGGCAAAAAAACAAGCAAAGAAGATGTTCTCAGACAATTATACCAACACCCAAACAGTTCTTTACCACTAATCGGCTTCCGGCTGCGATTACACTTGTATAATCTTGCTAAACCAAATGCAGATTCTACCTATCATCTATGGTTGGAAAATCACCCGAAAAGCGAAAAAATGCTAACTTCTGTTTTATCTCAAAAACAAGTTAACCGATTAGGAGAGTCTTTTGTCATTTCCGGGTTTAACAATTTTCTGATGAGAACAGGCGAAGCTCCGGTTTTATATGACAGTTTAAGAACAGAAAAATCACTAGTAAGGTTAAAAAATTACTATTTCAATAACGGTTATTTTGACACAGAAGTTAAAAATACAGTAGATTCTATCGGAACGCAACAAATAAAATCAACCTATTTGGTTGAAACGGGACAACCTTATTTCATCGATAGTCTGAGTACTTCTATACAAACACCTGCACTGGCAGAATTATATGAAAAAACAAAAAAACAAAGTATTATCAAGCCCAATACCGCTTTTAATGTCAAAAACTTTGAAGAAGAACGGACAAGACTAACTAGCTATTTCAGAAACAACGGAGCATATTACTTTCAGGAGTTAAATATCCGCTATGAAGTTGACACTATTATCAACAACAAAAACAAAGCTAATATCAATCTGATTATAGATCAGCAAACGGTAAAATCTGGTGATACGCTAACTCGCGTTCCTTTTAAATTATACAATATCAGCGAAGTTAATATTTTTACAGATAACTTATCCAAAGAAAAAGAATACGTCTTAGATAGTGTTCAGTACAACAATTTTAATATTTATAGCTTAGGCAAATTAAAATACAAGCCAAAAGCTCTTACAGATGCTATTTTCATCAATAAAGATACCCGGTTTAGTGATTTCAGACGCGTTCTCACCTCTCGCTCTATTAGTAATCTAAGAATTTTCAATTATCCATCCATAGAATATGTTGAAGATAAAAGAGACTCCACCGGTCAGTCTTTAATCAGCAACATTTATCTTACTTCGAGAAAAAAAATGACGTTTAATCCTTCTTTTGATGTCACTCATTCCAATATTCAGGATTTCGGAATCGGAGGAAGTATGGGATTATTTTTTAGAAATATCTTCAGAGGAGCTGAAGTTTTAGAAATTGGACTAAGAGGAAGTATCGGTTCATCAAGGCAAATGAACAATCCTAATGATGTTTTCTTTAATGTTACTGAGTACGGAGCCGATGTAAAACTCACATTTCCCCGCTTCTTGTTTCCTATAGCAGCAAACAAGATTATTCCTAAATCAATGCTCCCGACTACTTCCATGAGCTTCGGACTTTCCAGACAAAAAAATATAGGTTTAGACAAAAATAACTTTACGGGAATTGTAAACTATTCATGGTATCCTTCGCGGAAAAACAGTTTTAGTCTGGATTTATTAAATGCACAATACGTCAGAAATACCAATCCAAACAATTATTTTTCGACCTACAAATCTTCCTACAATAGCTTAAATCAAATTGCAGACAAATATGATGTAGATTCTTCATATTACAATGAGAATGGAATGCTGACCATACAAGATGGCGGAGCAGACTCTTTTATTTTTGACGCTTTAAATCCGTCAGATCCTTTAAATATAAGTGATGCAGATTATGATTTAGTAAAAAGTATTTACGAAAGAAAAGTAAGACTTTCCGAAAATAACCTGATCCTTGCTTCTAATTTAACATTTACCTCTTCTACGCGAACTAATATAGATGATAACAGCTTTCACACTATTAAAGCAAAGGTAGAATCCGCAGGAGGACTAATGAGTATGCTAATGAGTAATTCAAAAGTGGGGTCAACAGGGAAAAAAACTTTTATGGATGTAGAATTTTCGCAATATATTAAAACCGAACTTGACTTTATCAAATATTGGGATTTAGGGAAACAGCAGGTAATTGCCCTTCGCGCATTTGGAGGTATTGCTATTCCTTACGGAAACTCTAATTCTATTCCATTTTCGCGAAGCTATTTCACAGGCGGATCTAACGACAACAGAGGTTGGCAATCTTATCGTTTAGGTCCGGGAAGAAGCGGCGGAGTTCTTGATTTTAACGAAGCAAACATGAAAATATTTTTCAGTACAGAATACCGTTTTAACATCACAGGAAAATGGTATGGAGCACTGTTTGTTGATGCCTCCAATATCTGGGATATTTTTAGCGATATAGAAGATAAAGATTATACTTTTAACGGTATTTCTTCTCTCAAAGACCTGGCTTTCAGTTCTGGTTTTGGTATCCGCTACGATTTCAGTTTTTTTGTCTTCCGCTTAGACATGGGCTTTAAAACGTATAATCCATCTATTGAAACCAATCGCAAATGGTTTGAGGAATTTAACTTCAAAGAGTCTGTCTTAAATGTTGGAATCAATTATCCTTTCTAATTAAATAATAATTGTATTTTTGTAAAAATTAATCACACAACAACTATGGCTCATAATATTAAACCCGGTGTTGCATTTGGCGATCAGGTGCAAGAAATTTTTAAATACGCAAAAGAAAAAGGGTTTGCATTACCCGCTGTAAACGTTACCAGTTCAAGTACTATCAATGGAGTATTAGAAACTGCAGCAAAATTAAATTCACCTGTTATAATCCAGTTTTCTAACGGAGGAGCTGCTTTTATGGCAGGAAAAGGATTATCTAATGAAAACCAAAAAGCAGCAATTGCCGGAGCAGTTGCCGGAGCAAAACATATACACACTTTAGCAGAAGCCTACGGTGCCACAGTTATTCTACATACTGATCATTGTGCTAAAAACCTATTGCCATGGATTGATGGTTTGTTAGAGGCAGGAGAAGAGCACATGAAGCAATTTGGAAAACCTCTGTTCAGCTCGCATATGATTGATTTATCTGAAGAACCTATAGAGGAAAACATATCCATCTCAAAAAGATATCTTGAGAGAATGGATAAACTCGGAATGACTTTGGAAATAGAGTTAGGAATTACAGGCGGCGAAGAAGATGGAGTTGATAACACCGATGTAGATTCTTCAAGGCTTTATACACAGCCGGATGAAGTGGCTTATGCCTACGAAGAACTTTCTAAAATCAGTCCACGTTTCACCGTAGCAGCAGCATTTGGGAATGTTCACGGAGTATATAAACCCGGAAATGTAAAACTGACTCCGATTATTCTTAAGAACTCACAAGAATACGTAGCTAAAAAATTTAATTTGAAACACAATCCTGTTGATTTTGTGTTTCACGGCGGTTCAGGTTCTTCTTTAGAAGAAATAAGAGAAGCTATTTCGTACGGAGTAATTAAAATGAATATTGATACTGATCTTCAATTTGCATATACCGAAGGAATCAGAGATTATATGACTTCCAAAATTGAATATTTAAGAACACAAATAGGCAGCCCTAACGGAGCAGATGTACCTAACAAAAAACACTATGATCCGAGAACATGGGTTAGAAAAGGCGAGCTGACTTTTAACGCAAGATTAGAAGAAGCGTTTAAAGACTTAAACAACGTAAACACGCTGTAATATTCAGTTATTGTCAAATTACTATCAACAAAACAAAACATTTTATGGCTTGGTTTAAGAGAAAAGAAAAAGGAATTCAAACTCCAACAGAGAACAAAAAAGACACACCAAGAGGATTGTGGTATAAATCTCCTACTGGAAAAATAATTGATTCTGACGAGTTAGAAGAAAATTTATGGGTAAGTCCGGAAGACGGATACCACGTTCGAATTGGCAGTAAAGAATATTTTGAAATTCTTTTTGACGACAACGACTATAAAGAGATAGCCAAAAGTCTTACTTCAAAAGATATTTTAAAATTTGAAGACACCAAAAAATATGCAGATCGCTTAAAGGAAGCTACCAATAAAACGCAACTCAACGATGCTGTTAAAGTAGCAGTAGGAAAATCTAAAGGAGAAAAATTAGTAGTTGCCGCAATGGACTTTGCATTTATTGGAGGTTCGATGGGATCTGTAGTAGGAGAAAAAATAGCTCGCGGAATTGATTATTCTCTAAAACACAAAATTCCTTTTTTGATGATTTCCAAATCAGGAGGTGCACGTATGATGGAAGCAGGATATTCATTGATGCAAATGGCAAAAACTTCTGCAAAGCTAGCTCAATTAAGTGATGCCAAAATCCCTTATATTTCATTGTGTACAGATCCGACTACAGGAGGTATTTCTGCTTCTTTTGCCATGTTGGGCGATATCAACATTGCGGAACCCGGAGCTTTGATAGGCTTTGCAGGACCGCGTATTGTTAAAGATACCACAGGAAAAGATTTACCGGAAGGATTCCAAACTTCTGAGTTTTTATTAGAACACGGGTTTTTGGATTTTATCACCCACCGCAAAAATTTAAAGAAAAACGTTAACTTATATTTAGATCTTATTCTAAACAAACCTATCAGACATTAATTAATAGGACAATCCCAAAAATATTTTTTAATAGCAGATTGATTCTAAATATTACAATATCTTTATTAATAAGAAAGCCGACATTTTATCATGTCGGCTTTCTTATTAATATTAGATTTAACTTTTTTTTATCGTCAAAACAAATACAACAATAAGTTAGTATTGTATGTTCTTTACTTTTTTACATCCCTGTACGAATAGCTTCAACAGGATTTAATTTTGCTGCTGAACGCGCAGGCAGCACACCGGATATTAAACCGATAAATGCAGATAAACTCAATCCAATTAAAGCATTGGAGAAACTGAGCACAAACTTAAAATCTACCAGTGCAGAAGCTATTTTTGTAATTGCAAAAACCATCAACAGTCCTATAGCACCGCCAATCAAAGCCAAAATAACTGCTTCAAACAAAAATTGAAATAAGATAAATCTATTTTTAGCTCCTATGGATTTTTGAATCCCGATTAAATGCGTTCGCTCTTTAACAGACACAAACATGATATTGGCAATTCCGAAACCACCAACCAGCAATGAAAAACCACTGATTATCCAACCCACTACATTCATTTGAGCAATAATTTTATCAACAAACTCCAATAAGCCACCAAACACATTGACAAAAAAATTGTTATCATCCCCTATCTTCAATCCTCTGTAAAGTCTTAATTTCACGCCTATTTCTTCTTCAAACTGCTTTATATCCACGTTTTTAAATGGTTTTACAATAACTACAGGCGTCATAAAAGCACTGTTGTCCCCATACATTTGCCGCATCAGATTTACTGGAAAATAAGCACTGCTATCTTGGTCGCCTCCAATATTAATCGATCCTTGCTTTTCAATCACCCCGATAACCATAAAGTTCCGTCCGTACATTCTTACCTCTTTTCCAATCGGATCTGTATTTTTAAACAGCGTTTTTGCCACCTCAAAACCAATAATTACTACTGGAGCGCCTTTGGCAGATTCGGCTTCATTAAAAAATCTTCCTTGCGAAATTTTTACATTATCTAAATACTGCATATCTGAACTGCAAGGACGAACGGAAATCTGATTGACGTAATTGTTTTCATATTTCATCGTTTCAGACTGGGCAAACAAATTATAAGAGATATATTCCACGCCATTGAGGTTTCGCTTTAAATAGTCGTACTCTTCATACTTCATCTTCGGAAATTGCTCCACTTTCCATTTAGGCACCTCTGTAGGTCCGAAAGAATGGTTAAAAACATAAATCATATTGCGGTCAAACCCGCTCAATTCAGATTTTATATTTCTATCCATAGAATCAACCGCAGCCAAAACAGCTATAATAGAAAAAATACCGATGGTTACCCCTAAAAGAGAAAGTAGCGTCCGCAGTTTGTTTGTTCGCAAGGCGTTGATTGCAAACCTAAAACTACTAACCAATAATCTAAAGTACAAAATCACTACAAATATTTTTCTAAGTAGATAGCTAACAAATTAGTCGTTTTTTTTCGTTTTTGTTACACTTTACAAATAAATATTTTTAGCCTACGTCTTTTTGATGTTCAACTCCGTTTATAGTAAAATTGTTATTTACTTTTTTATTCCTGTTTATACGCCTTATTGAGAGCTTCACAAATAAAAACAAAATCTTGTGCTTTATACTTTATAAATAACTATACAATAACTATTTTTGTTGCTTAATAAAAAATACAATGAGCACAACTAAAAAAATTCAATCGGCGTTAATTTCTGTCTTTGACAAAAACGGATTAGAACCTATTGTACGTGAGTTACATAAAAACAATGTTACTATCTACTCTACGGGGGGAACTGAAACTTTTATTAAAGATTTAGATATTCCTGTAGTTGCAGTAGAAGACATTACATCTTACCCATCTATTTTAGGGGGACGTGTAAAAACACTGCATCCAAAAATTTTTGGAGGAATATTGAACAGACAAGATCACGAAGGAGACGTTTCGCAAATGAGTGAATACAATATTCCGCAGATTGATTTGGTTATTGTTGACTTGTATCCATTTGAAAAAACAGTTGCTTCCGGTGCAAATGAAGCAGATATTATAGAAAAAATAGATATTGGCGGGATTTCATTAATCCGTGCAGCTGCCAAAAACTTTAAAGATACCGTAATTGTTCCATCTGTTAATGAATATAGCTTGTTTTTACAGTTTATCCAAAATAACCAAGGAGCTACTACTTTAGAGGAAAGACGTTTACTTGCCACCAAAGCTTTTCACGTTTCTTCTCATTATGACAGCGCTATTTTCAATTACTTTAATACAGATGAAACAGCATTAAAAGTAAGCTACGAACAAGGAACAGAATTGAGATACGGAGAAAATCCTCATCAAAAGGGGCATTTTTTTGGCAATTTTGACGATTTATTTGAAAAGCAAAACGGAAAAGAACTTTCATACAATAACCTTTTAGACGTAGATGCAGCAGTAAACTTAATGAACGAGTTCAAAAATCAAGCTCCTACTTTTGCTATCTTAAAACACAATAACGCTTGTGGAGTAGCACAAAGACCGACGATAAAACAGGCTTATTTAGATGCTCTTGCCGGTGACCCTACGTCTGCTTTTGGCGGTGTTTTAATTGCAAATGGAAAGATTGATGCTGAAACAGCAACAGAGATCAACAGTTTATTTTGCGAAGTGATTATTGCCCCTGCATATGACGAAAGTGCTATTGCAATTTTAAAAGAAAAGAAAAACAGAATTATTTTAGTTTTAAAAGACATTGAACTCCCTGTAAAACAAATACGTACTTGTTTAAACGGAGTATTGGTTCAAGATAAAGATTTTGTAACGGATAATAAAGAGCAGCTAAAAACCGTTACTACTCTGTCTCCATCCGAACAAGAAGTTGAAGATTTGCTTTTTGCATCCAAAATATGCAAGCACACCAAATCCAACACCATCGTTTTGGTAAAAGACGGACAGCTTTGTGCTTCAGGTACAGGTCAGACCTCAAGAGTTGATGCTCTTCGTCAAGCAATTGAAAAAGCAAACTCATTTGACTTTGATTTAAAAGGCGCGGTTATGGCAAGCGATGCTTTTTTTCCGTTTCCAGATTGTGTTGAGATCGCAGGAAAAGCAGGAATCAAAGCTGTTATTCAGCCGGGCGGATCTATAAAAGACGAGTTGAGTATTGACTATTGCAATCAAAACAATATAGCAATGGTATTTACCGGAACGCGTCATTTTAAACATTAATTTATTACTTTTGTAAACGCAAAAACTTTAACTCTAAAAGCCTTTTAATTGTATGGGATTTTTTGATTTTATGACCGAGGATATTGCAATCGACCTTGGAACCGCAAATACCCTGATTATTCACGATGGAAAAGTCGTTGTGGACAATCCTTCTATTGTTGCTCGCGACAGATCAACCGGTAAAATTATTGCCGTAGGAAAAGAAGCTAGCTTAATGCAAGGGAAAACGCACGGAAATATCAAAACCATCCGTCCTTTAAAAGATGGGGTTATCGCAGATTTTGACGCATCAGAAAAAATGATAAGCCTCTTTATCAAGAGCATTCCCGCGCTGAGAAAAAAAATGTTTACCCCGGCATTGCGTATGGTTGTCTGTATTCCTTCAGGAATTACAGAAGTAGAAATGCGCGCCGTAAAAGAATCTTGTGAGCGAGTAAATGGTAAAGAGGTTTATCTAATACACGAGCCCATGTCGGCAGCCATCGGTATCGGAGTTGATATTATGCAGCCTAAGGGAAATATGATTGTAGACATAGGTGGAGGTACTACTGAAATTGCTGTAATTGCGTTGGGAGGTATTGTTTGTGACAAATCGGTAAAAATTGCCGGAGATGTATTTACAAACGATATTATCTACTACATGCGCACACAACACAACTTGTTTGTGGGAGAAAGCACAGCCGAAAAAATAAAAATTCAAATCGGAGCTGCAACCGAAGATTTAGAAACCGCTCCAGATGACATGCTCGTACAGGGTAGAGATTTACTAACAGGAAAACCTAAACAGGTTACTGTTTCATATCGCGAAATAGCCAAAGCTTTAGACAAATCTATTCAGCGCATTGAAGATGCTGTTATGGAAACGCTTTCACAAACACCTCCTGAATTAGCAGCAGATATTTACAATACGGGAATTTATCTTGCCGGAGGAGGATCGATGCTTAGAGGATTAGACAGAAGAATTTCGCAAAAAACAGATCTTCCCGTTTATATTGCCGAAGATCCACTAAGAGCAGTAGTACGCGGTACCGGGCTTGCCATTAAAAATATTGATAAATACAAAAGCGTATTGATTAAATAGAAAAATAACATATGCAGCAAATATTTAATTTTTTTATAAAAAACAGTACAAAGCTACTGTTTTTGCTGCTTTTAATCATATCGTTTGCCTTAATACTCAGAACGCATACTTTTCATCAAAGTTCTTTTATCAGTTCGGCAAATGGTGTGACGGGCTATGTATATGAAAATGTAAACTCCATAAAGGAGTATATGCACCTCAAACCAGAGAACGATGCCTTGGCTATTGAAAATGCGGAGTTAAAAGAAGTTGTTTTCAATCAGGTTACCGTACAGGATTCACTAGAAATGAATCGCTTCAAACCGACAGTTGACGAGGAGGTATTTTCAATAATCGTAGCCAAAATTATTCGAAATACATTTAAAACCAAAGAAAACTACCTAACAATTAAAGGAGGAGAAAAACAGGGAATAGAAAGCGATATGGGTGTTATCAACAGTAAGGGAATCATTGGAATTATCGAAAAAACCTCTAAAAATTATGCTACTGTACAAAGCATTTTAAATGTAGAATCGAGAATTAACGCAAAAATTAAAGGCTCCAACCATTTTGGCACCCTACAATGGAACGGAGAAAACACAGGATATGTACAGCTTACGGATGTACCCCGACTGGCAGATCTTCACAAAGGAGATACTATAGTAACGGGAGGAATTTCTAAAATATTTCCCGAAGATATTCCCATCGGCATAATAGAAAAAGCATTTACAACCGAAAGCTCTAACTATTTCACGATTGAAGTGCGTTTATTTAACGATATGACTAATCTGGGTTATGTGTACGTACTCAAAAACAACTACATTGAAGAAATCCTTGATTTAGAAGAGAAAACTCATAATGAATAGTACTGCTTTTTCAAATATCGCTCGCTTTATCGCCCTATGGGCTGCACAGGTTTTGATATTTAACAATATTGACTTATTCTCTTTTATCAATCCTTTTCCGTATATCTTATTTATCATCCTTTATCCTACCAACGGAAACAGAGCTTTGCTTTTAGTTGCCAGTTTTTTATTAGGGTTATCTGTAGATATGTTTGAAAACTCAGGAGGAATACATGCTGCTGCTTCACTTTCACTGGCTTTTGTACGTCCTTCTATTTTAAAATTCTCATTTGGAATCAGTTATCAGTATCACAATTTAAATATTCTAAAAAAAGTTACCGGTGATGTTTTTAAATCTATGGAAGTATTTACCTATCTCGCTTTCTCGGTTATTATACATCACGTGGTTCTCTTTATGTTAGAATTTTTTAGATTTAATTTTATTTGGGAAATACTTTTGCGAACTTTGCTGACAACAATTGCTACCCTCCTAACCTGTATATTAATTATTTATCTGATAAAACCAGCTAAAAAATGAAAAAGATTCTGTTGCCAGCCGTAATTATCGGAATTACCATAATTATCTTGGTTAGACTTTTTTATCTTCAGATTATAGATGATACCTATATTAAAAAATCAGAAAATAATGCTCTTAAGATAGTTTATGAATATCCCGAAAGAGGTTATGTTTTTGATCGAAATGGCAAATTATTAATTGCCAACCAGCCTTCTTACGATATTATGGTTATTCCAAGAGAAGTAAAAGATATAGATACCCTTGCGCTGTGCAATATGCTGGATGTTTCGTTGGAAGATTTTAATACAAAGTTGGAAAAAGCAAAAAAATACAGTCCGCGGCTTCCTTCTATTTTTTTACCTCAGCTAAATAAAGCCGAATACGCTGCTTTTCAGGAAAAAATCCGCCATTTTAATGGCTTCTATATTCAAAAGCGTTCTCTGAGAGATTATCAGGTTACCGCAGGAGCTAATCTTTTTGGATATATCCGTCAGGTTAACGAGCAAAATATAAAAAACAATCCGTATTATCGCTCCGGTGATTTAATCGGTGTACAAGGGATTGAACAGCAATATGAAGATGTTTTAAGAGGATCCAAAGGCGTAAAATATATTCAAAGAGACCGATTCAATCGCGAAATCGGTTCTTTTAAAGATGGAATTTATGATACCTTAGCTGTTAAAGGAAGTGATATTACCTTAACTATTGACAGTGAGCTACAGGCATATGGAGAGCTCCTTATGCAAAATAAAAGAGGCGGAATTGTTGCTATTGAACCTAAAACCGGCGAAATTCTAGCGCTGATTAATGCTCCATCTTATGATCCGGGGCTGTTAGTTGGCAGAGAGCGATCAAAAAATTACACAAAACTATACAACGACTCACTTGCCAAACCTCTGTACAATCGTGTGTTATCAGGCGAGTATTCACCAGGATCTCCTTTTAAAATTCTGACAGCACTCATCGGATTACAAGAAGGCGTTATAAATGAACATACAAGCTTTTCGTGCAGCAGGGGCTTCTTTTATGGACAAGGAGCATGGATGGGATGTCATGACAGCGGTACTTTCGACTTAAAACATGCGTTAGCTATTTCTTGCAATACCTATCCCTCGCAAACTTATCGACGCATAATAGAGAAATACAAAACACCTTCAGAAGGAATTGATAAATGGCATGACCATTTAGCTAGTTTCGGACTAGGACAGTTTTTAGGATACGACTTGCCCGAGGGCAGAAAAGGGCATATTCCGGATTCTGAATATTATAACCGCTGGTATCCTAATAAGAGGTGGAAGAGTACCACTACAATATCCAACGCCATTGGACAAGGCGAAGTTATAGTAACGCCCATGCAGCTGGCTAACATAATGGCTACAGTTGCCAACCGAGGCTATTATTATACGCCTCATATTATCAAAAGCATAGAAAATCACGATATAGACAAAAAGTTTGTCACCAAACAAACAACAACGATTGAACCAAAATATTTTGAGCCTATTGTACAGGGAATGAATGATGTTTTTAAATTTGGTACCGGTAGGTCTGTACAGGTTGAGGAATTGGAAATGTGCGGAAAAACCGGAACAGTAGAAAACTTCACCCGTATTAACGGAAAGAGGTATCAATTGGCCGATCACTCTGTGTTTGTTGCTTTTGCTCCAAAAGAAGACCCGAAGATTGCCATTGCTGTATTTATTGAAAACGGTTCGTGGGGAGCGCGATGGGCAGCACCTATTACGAGCTTGATGATTCAAAAATATCTTCTGCCTGAAATTGTAAGACCTGATTTAGAAAAGAGAATGCTGGAAGGAAGTCTTCAAAACGAATATGACAAAGTAGTTCAGCTACAGCAAATCTATGAAAAACCTGTAGAATAATGAAAAATGCAAGCGTACAAAGAAATGTTGACTGGATAAGCATATTGTTATATGTATTACTCGTTTTTGCGGGGTGGCTAAATATTTATTCAGCCTCTCTTCCGGCAGAAACCACCTCAATATTTGACCTGAATCAAATTTATGGTCGACAGCTTGTTTTTATTATTATCTGTGTTCCTGTTATTATACTTATTTTAGCCATAGATACAAAGTTTTACGAAAAATATACTTCTATTTTTTATGTTATCGGCTTACTTTCTATCTTAGGATTATTTGTATTCGGAAAATCCGTTAAAGGGCAGACCAATTGGTATCAGATAGGCGGTTTTGGAATACAACCTTCAGAGTTTGTAAAAACAACGACCGCTTTACTCCTAGCAAAATATATATCCGATACACAAGGACAATTATCCACATTAAAAGAACAAATTACAGCCTTTATTATTATTGGTATTCCTACTCTTTTTATTTTAAAACACGATACCGGAAGCGCCATGCTTTTTGTATCTCTTATTTTTGTTTTGTACCGGGAAGGATTGCCCGCATGGTATTTATGGATAGGTTTAATCACTATTATTTTATTTATTTCTGCCTTAATAGTCAAACCCATAGTCATTATTGCATCTATAATCCTTATCAGCGGACTGCATTTTTATTTCAACAAAAAATTAAATCGTAATCCGTTTATCTATCTTATTTTGACTGTTTCAATGAGCAGCTTTGCATTATCTGTTGATTACGTGTATGACAATCTGTTAGAATCGCACCAAAAAGACCGTATCAATGTTTTATTAGGAGAGGATATCAACTTACAGGCAGAAGGATACAACCTGAATCAGTCTAAAATTGCTATTGGTTCTGGAAACTGGACTGGCACCGGCTTTCTTAAAGGCACGCAAACCAAAGGAGGTTTTGTACCCGAACAGCACACTGATTATATCTTTACTACGGTAGGTGAAGAATGGGGCTTTGTCGGAGCTTCCGTTGTTATTATTCTATTTGTCTGTCTTTTTTTTAGACTGATTTACCTTGCCGAACATCAGAAAAAAAGATTTAACAGAGTATACGGATATTGTGTAGTTTGCTTTTTATTTATTCATTTTGCCTTTAACATCACTATGCTTATTGGTCTTTTTCCGACCATCGGCGTTCCTCTTCCCTTTTTCTCTTACGGAGGATCCAGCTTAATAGCATTTACAGTATTGTTATTTATCTTTTTGAAACTTGATGCCAATAAAATCAATGAATGGTAAACTTATTCAGATTTTCATCTTGTCATTTTCATAATTCACCTGACAAAATAAACTAAGTTCCTCCTCTGATAACGTACATTTGATACAAAAATTTCAACTATAAAACACTTTAACTACTAATAAAGAAAAAGGTACCTGTGGGAGGTACCTTTGCTGTGTACTGTTAGTTTTACATCTTACAGTAAAAGATTGGGTCGATCTTTATATTTTTTTCAGTATTTATCCTGAAATAAGCAAAATAACTTTTGGGTTATTAACAAAAGGCTTACTTATGTAAGTTTATCTTCCTATTTTAATATTTTTTGACTATTTTCGCTTTTGTTATGTATTAGCGAAATTAAAAACATTTTAAAGAATTAGTTATTTATATTTTAATAACTTTATCAACAAATTCATAATGATGATAGCTTCAAAAATTAGAAAATTGAGAAATAAAAAAGGATTTTCTCAAGAATATTTAGCAGATTGCTTAAATATATCGCAAGCCACCTTATCTAATCTTGAATCTGGGAAAACAACACCGGATTTTAATATACTACAAAAGCTTTGTGAAATTTTCGAAATAGAAGTTTCAGAGCTATTTGATAATAAAAATAACGTTGTTGTTTACAATGAAGAATTTGATAACAAATCAATAGGATATGTAAAAGGAGATATTATTTTTCAGCTACCAGACAAATTGATACAGCAATATGAAGAAAGGATTAAAGAATTAAAAGAAACTATCGATCAGTTAAAAGAAATAGTTCAATTTTATAAAAACAAAAATATTTAAAGAAATCTGAGGTGTAAAACATCTCGGATTTTCACTTTTTAATAGGGTTAATCTTGTAATGCAACTGTAAAAATTTCATCCCCCAATACCAAAAAATATGATCTGTCCGCAATAGCTTTTCATTATCGCTATAATCATGAATCACTTCTTTTAAAGGTATAAATTTATAGCGAATAACCTGATCACTAATAACTTTTACTCTATAATATCCTACTCCGCCTGGTTTTTTACCGTCAAAAATTAACTTAACCGAGCCATCACCCTGTACAGATACTCTTAACAAAACCGTAGCACTTCCTTTCGGCAATGGAAAAACTACCTGGATAAAAGGCTTTTCATTAATCTTAATTATAGAATAAAAACCTGCATAAGTTACTTTATTGGTTAAAATAGCTCTTCTCAGCCAACAAGCAAATATTTGTTTTTGTTTTGCGTCTTTCAAAACAATTACTTCGTTACTCATCCCTCTACTCGTTTCTAAAGGTTTAAGCGGAATATTTAACTGATCTATTCCCGAACTTACTGTTTTGATTAGTATATGAGCAAAGTATTTTACAGGATGATACCATTCTGACCATACATCTAACTTATACTCTGCTGTATGTTCATAAAAATGTTTAATTGCTGCATCCAGTTTACCCTTATTGATATCATTACACTCCAATGCTTCAAAAAAATCAGACACCAAACCTCCTCCACAATCATCGCCTACTTCCACCCCTGCTTCCTCTGCAAATTCTTTATAAAAACCACCCCGCCTATATATTCTTTTTTGTCATAAGGTCCAACCAGCTAAGGTACATCCTTGAGATTTTGCTTAGTACCTGTCCAATCTACCCAGCAATTAATAAATGCAGATAAAATTTTATTTATTAAGTTTTTGATTTTGACCAAAAATACTAATTTGAGTTCAATAATAGTATTTTAAAATTTTGTATTACAGTTACTACAAGCAAAAACCCCTCCGAAAGTTTTGGAAGGGTTTTGGGTTTTAGTGGTGCCTCCAGGAATCGAACCAGGGACACAAGGATTTTCAGTCCTTTGCTCTACCAACTGAGCTAAGGCACCTATTATATGCTTAATCTGAAAAAAGTGGTGCCTCCAGGAATCGAACCAGGGACACAAGGATTTTCAGTCCTTTGCTCTACCAACTGAGCTAAGGCACCTTTTGCCTTAAGCATATTTGCTAAAAGTAATTTGTGGTGCCTCCAGGAATCGAACCAGGGACACAAGGATTTTCAGTCCTTTGCTCTACCAACTGAGCTAAGGCACCAATAGCCTTTTAGCATCTTAAGAATGTTATTCTCTTAAGCGGTTGCAAATATAAAATACATTTTCATTCTTGCAAAACTTTTTCTTTCTAAATTTGCATAACCAATAAAACACAATTATGATTTTAGCCATTGATATAGGTAACACCCGAACTAAAATAGCTTGGTTTGAAAACAATAGCCTCAAAAACTTATCTGTAATTGAAAATGGCGATTTATTACAAAAAGTTCAAAAATTCTCAAAAAAAACTATTGTCAAAATAACTGTTATCCTTTCTTCAGTTGGGAAATTAGATCAAGAGACCCTTTTTTGGTTAAGTGAAAACACGGTTCTATATATCGTTTCTCACCAATCTCCCATTCCTTTTAAGAATTTATACGCAACTCCGAAAACCTTAGGCATCGACAGGATTGTTTTAGCTGCAGGAGCAGTTTTGTCCTATCCGAACAGCAACCGACTAGTTGTAGATGCCGGAACGTGCATTACCTATGATTTTATTAATGACAAAAATGAATACTTAGGAGGAAGTATATCTCCCGGGATACAGCTTCGATATAAATCGCTAAATGATTATACAGCTAATTTACCTCTTCTTTCTCACGAGCCTATTAACTTCTTAACAGGAAACAGTACCTCTGCTTCTATCCATTCGGGAGTTATCAACGGAGTTACAGCCGAAATAGATAATATAATTCACCAATACAAAGGTGTACATTCCAATTTAACAGTTATTTTAACAGGCGGTGATGCAGTTTTTTTGGCAAAGCGATTAAAAAATATAATCTTTGCTAATTCAAACTTTCTTATAGAAAGTCTGAATGCTTTATATCAATATACAATTGAAAATGATAAAAAAAATCTTCCTTAGCATAAGTTTGCTATTTGGAGTAAGTGCTTTTGCTCAGCAAGGTACAGCCTCCCCTTATTCTTTTTATGGAATTGGCGATATCAATAATAACGGTACTAACGAGTACAGAGCAATGGCAGGAACAAGTGTTTATACAGACAGTATCCACATCAATCTACAAAACCCCGCTTCTTTTGGAAAACTAAAATTGACAACCTTTGCCTTAGGAGCAACGGCCAAATATTACGATTTTACATCAGGTGGAGAATCTGATAAATCTCAAAGACAATCCTTGGACTACTTAACTTTAGGTTTTCCAATTGCTGATAAAGTAGGAGTAGTTTTCGGGCTTCAGCCTTATTCTAATATCGGTTATAAAACAAATACCACTACTTCCAACGAATCAAATCAATTATTTGCAAATACATTTAACGGCAGTGGCGGCATTAACAAAACCTTTTTAGGCATCGGGTATGAAATAAACTCTCGATTACAAATTGGTATAGACGCCTCTTATTACTTTGGGCATACCGATAATACCACAGCTGTTCAGATGATCGATAACGGAAGCGGCGTAAGTCTTTTAACTTCTACCAACGAAATTCGCCGTATTGATTACAAAGGTTTTGGTTTAAGAATGGCTGTACAATATGCCGGACAAATAAAAGGTTTTGATTATCAAACCAACCTGACTTACAGTCCTGAAACTAAACTTACTGCTGATAATCTGACAAGACTTGATGTTGTAAATCTGACTAACGGCTATATTATTGACAGAAAAGAAACTGTTAATGCAAGCGAGAGAATCACTAATCCTCAGGTTTATTCGTTAGGTGCAGGATTAGGTAAAAACTTAAAATGGTTCGTTTCTGCCCAGTTTACTTATACTGAAAACAGTAAATTGAAAAATTCATGGAACAGCAGTCAATATTCTTCTTTTGAAGACTCTAAACGCTTTTCTGTAGGAGGATTTTACATTCCAAAATACAATTCTTTTACTAGCTACTTTGACCGTATTGTTTACAGAGCTGGTTTGAGATATGAAAATACTGGTTTAGTTTTAAACAATCAATCAATTAACGATTTTGGTGTTACAGCAGGTTTTGGTTTTCCGGTAGGAAGAAATTTTACCAACTTAAATCTGGGTGTAGAATACGGACAAAGAGGTACTACCAGTAAAAACCTGGTTAGAGAAAACTATTTTAACATTACAATCGGACTTTCCTTTAACGATTTTTGGTTTAAGAAGAGAAGATTTGAGTAGCATTAATTTTAAATGATCCAAAACAATATATTTAAATATCTATTTGTTTCTCTGACACTTTTAGCGTTAAGCAGCTTTATATCTTCTTGTGAAAGCAAATTCAAAGAAATACAACGGTTTCATACTGTATCGTTTTTTCCGGCAAGCGAAGCCGAAGAAATCCGTATGCAATACATAGATTCGGGAAGAGTCAAAGCTATTCTAACCGGAAAAAAAATGCTTGACTATTCGAATGTTGCCTATCCGTTTACAGAATTTCCGGAAGGAGCACATTTGACATTTTTTGACAATAACCGCAATAAAAATACAGTTGTTGCCGATTATGCCATCAGTTATACCAAAACAGAACTCATAGACTTAAAAGGCAATGTAGTGATTACCATGCATGACGGCAAAAAATTAGAATCTGATCAGCTGTATTACGACCAAAAAAACGAATGGCTTTACACTGAAGGAAAGTATAAAGCATCCACAGACAAAGACAATTTCACACAGGGCATACGCATAGATTTTGATAGTAAATTGAATACTATTAAAGCAAAAAACAGTTATGCGGAAAGCCTCCAAAACGAATAAAACATGAAAGCGCTAAAAATCTTCCCTTATTTTTACTTATTTATCGGTCTACTGTTTATCTATGATGGCATTAACAAACTTGTTCAAAACCAAGAAGGCTATGATTTTTTGTGGAGTTTTGTGATCGCAGTCGTTGCAATTTTTATGTTTTTCTTTAGAAAAAGATCTTTAAAAAAGTTTAATTAATAGCACTTGTAAAAATAGTTTATCTTTAGGCTTTCTATCTAAATTTAATACATAATCAACTAATTAGATTTTCTTTTCATTTATATTTTATACAAAAAATACAGTCACATTGTATCAGAAAAAACAAAAAAGTCATCAATCCGCTCAAAATAATACCACTACCTCTTTTATTATTAAATAGATAATTGTATTTTCGCTCACTGAAAAAAATTACACATAATAAAAAACATGGCAGTTTTATCAAAAATTAGACAAAAATCCGCACTGTTAATTGCAGTGATTGGTATCGCTTTATTGGCATTTGTGATTGGAGATGTAGTAAGAAGCGGAGGTGCTGGTTCTTCCAGAAATATCGGGAGCATTAATGGCGAAGATATCAATACACAAGAATTTTTACACAAAGTAGCCCAAGCTGAAAAATCGAATGGATTAAGCAATACACAAGCCAGTAAAATGGTTTGGGATAATGAAGTAAACAGTATTCTATTAGCTGCTGAATTTGAAAAATCGGGACTAAGAATAGGAAAAGATCAATTGGTAAACGTGGTTAAATCTAATCCTATGTTTGCTAATAACCCTCAATTCTTAAACCAATTGGGGCAGTTTGACGTAAACAAGTTCAACGAGTTTGTTTTATCAATGAAAAGCGCAGGACAAGAACAATGGAATGCCTGGTTGAATTATGAAAAAGAACTGGAAAAATTTGGTTTGCAGCAAATGTATTTTTCCCTAATTCAAGGCGGATTATATACTACTCAGGCTGATGCCAAAGCTTCTTATTTAAATGAGAACAGCAAAGTTTCTTTCGACTACGTAACGATTCCTTACTCTACGATTAATGACGCAGAAGCTGCTGTTGAAGATTCTGCTATCATCAATTATATGAAGCAACACGAAAACAAGTTCAAATCTGAGCCTACTCGTGAATTGCAATTTGCTTTTGTTGAAAGCACTCCTTCTGAAAAAGACAAAGAGGACGTAAAAGAAACCGTTGCACTATTTTTACAACCTTCGGTTCAGTACAATACAGAAACCAATAAAAATGATACTATTCCTGGATTTAAAACAATTAAAGATGTACAAACATTTGTAAATTCAAATTCAGATATTAAGTTCGACAGCTTATACTATGCAAAAAGTGATCTTCCTTTGGAGTATCAGGAGGAATTATTTAACCTACAGCCGGGAGAAGTTTTTGGACCTTACCTTTTCAACGATTACTACTGTATTTCAAGAATGCTTGACAAAAAACCGGGACAAAGAGTTGACGCCGCACATATTTTAATTCCATTCGAAGGGGCTCAAAACACGACTGTTACCCGTACAAAAGACGAGGCAAAAGCAAAAGCAGAAGATATCTTAAAACAAGTACAAGTCGATGCATCTAAATTTGAAACATTAGCTGCTCAGGAATCTGAAGATCCGGGTTCTAAAAACAACGGCGGTAAATATGAAGATATCCCTAAAGGACAAATGGTTCAGCCTTTCGAAGATTTCATCTTTGATAACCCTGTAGGCAAAACAGGAATCGTAGAAACCATTTTCGGATATCACGTAATCAAAGTTTTAGATAAAAGAGAAGGGGCTCAAATCGCTACAATTGCCAGAAAAATAGAAGTTTCAGACAGTACAGCTGATGAGATATTTACAACAGCTACTTCTTTAGAACTAAAAGCTGCCGAAGGAAATCTAATTGCCGAAGCGGAAAGAATAAACGCTGTGGTACAAGACAAAGTTACCGTTCGTCCTTTTGACGAAAATCTTCCGGTTATCGGAAACCAAAGACAAGTAATCAGCTGGGCATTCAACAAAGAAACAAAAGACAGCGAAGTGAAGCGTTTTGACGTTACAAACGGACATATCATTGTTAAACTGACATCTAAAAATGATACTGGCTTATTGCCTTTAGAAGAAGCTAAACCTATTGTTGAACCGATTTTAATGAACGAGAAAAAAGCTAAAATTATCAGAGAAAAAATGACAGGCAATACAATTGAAGAAGTTTCTTCAAAATCTAATGCCTCTATAGCTTCTGCAAATGATGTAACACGACAAAGTCCTTTAATTACCAATATAGGCAATGAACCATTGGTAGTAGGAACTGCATTTGCCACTAATGCAAATGAAAATTCTAAATTAATTGACGGGCAAAAAGGAGTTTATATGGTTAAAACTAAAAACATCAGCCAAGCACCGGATTTAGGAAATTACAACACGTACAAAACAAAAGCACAAAGTGCAGCACGTAATTCTGCCCAGTCTAAAGTTTTGGATATGCTAAAAGAAAATGCTAAAATTAAAGATAACCGTTTAGGTATTATCCAGTAATTTCAAATTTTATAAAATAAATTTTGAAATAAAAACACATTAAAGATTAAAAATAAGTGAAACGGTTGTAAATAAAAACTTTACAACCGTTTTAATTTTTGATAATAGATCAAAATTAGAAAAAAGCAACGTTTAAAATATTGTTCTGCCTTAGAATGCTAGATAGAATAACGGTAAAGCTACGGTTTTATGTACAAAATTTCTCTTAAGCGCCATACATTCAACACAAAGCTAAATAGTTACGCAACAAATTAAGAGTTGAAATACAATAGGATTTCATAAAAAAGCCCAAAAGCCCAAAAGCGCAAGAGCTAAACAGCAAACTCAACAAAATCCACTTAGGTAGTGAAAAATGTTATTCTAAAATCTTATAGAAAACAAATGCCACAAAACTTAAAAACACCTTTCTCAAAATAGAAAGTAAAGAATTAACTTTTTTTAAATTTTACGAACAATTTATAACAGACTTAAAAAAAAAAGTAAACAGAGGGCTTCGGGTACAAGGAGCACATCGTAATTTTGTATATTTGCTAAGAGCTTATGGAAATAAGCTAAAATCAAAGCAATAAGTACAACTTGCCTTTGGGTAATCTTTATAAAAGCTAGTATTAAATTTATACAGCTTTTTTCTGAAAACCTTAAAATAAATTGCTAAAAATGAAATTTATATTGATATGTGGACCACAAGCAGTGGGTAAAATGACCGTGGGTAAATCTCTTGCAGATCTTACTAATTTTAAGCTTTTTCATAACCATATGACTATTGATTTATTGCAACCCATCTTTGGTTTTAGCCAAGAAATGTGGAAGCTTTCCAGCCATTTCCGGCAGGAAATTTTTAAAGCATCAATAGAAAGCGATATCAAAGGATTAATTTTTACTTATGTATGGGCTTTTGATCAAGAGGATGATTGGCAATATGTGAATAAGATATGCAAGCTGTTTGAAGAAAGAGGAGTGCCGGTTTTTTTTGTAGAACTACAAGCTAGCTTTGAAGAAAGATTAAAAAGGAATATTCATCCGAGTAGATTGGAAGTTAAGCTTCTTAAAAAAGATATCAACTCGTCTGAAAAAAATCTTTTGGAATCAATGCAGAAATATCGTCTAAATTCTTATGAAGGAGAAATAACTAATCAAAACTATCTCAAGATTGATAATACGAATAAAACACCCGATGAAGTAGCACAGGAAATCAAACAAAAATTCAACTTATAATGGAATTTGTAGTTAAAACGACGTTTATGCAAAATTCACAATGATAAAAAATAAAAGAAATCATAAATACTAAAGATCTAAAAACTCTTAGTTTAAATTCTATTTTCTATTCGGGGAAAATTCAATCACAAAGTACTTCTGGAACTATACAAGATAGTTTATAGTATATAATAAAAATACCTTATTTTTGTCTTTATTAAATTAAAATCAATTTTATGAAAGCATACGTTTTTCCGGGACAGGGAGCACAATTTACTGGGATGGGAAAAGACTTATATGAAAGTTCTGATTTAGCCAAAGAAATGTTTGAAAAAGCAAATGAAATCCTAGGCTTTAGAATTACAGATATTATGTTTGAAGGAACAGCAGAACAACTGAAAGAAACAAAAGTAACACAACCAGCTGTTTTTTTACATTCTGTCATACTTGCAAAAACGCTTCCCGATTTTAATCCGCAAATGGTTGCCGGACATTCTTTAGGCGAATTTTCAGCCTTAGTAGCTAACCAGACATTATCTTTTGAAGATGCATTAAAGCTGGTATCTCAAAGAGCTATGGCAATGCAGAAAGCGTGTGAAATAACTCCTTCTACAATGGCTGCTGTTTTAGGCATGGAAGATGATGCTGTAGAAAAAATATGCTCAGAAATAGATGGAATCGTTGTTGCAGCAAATTATAACTGTCCAGGACAACTGGTAATATCAGGAGAAACAGAAGCAGTAGAAAAAGCCTGTGAAGCTTTAAAAGAAGCAGGTGCAAAACGAGCGCTTATTTTACCTGTAGGCGGTGCTTTTCACTCTCCGATGATGGAGCCCGCACGCGAAGAATTGGCTGCCGCTATTGAAGCAACTGTTTTTAATACGCCAATTTGCCCGGTTTATCAAAACGTTAATGCCCAAGCAGTCAGCAATCCGGAAGAAATTAAAAAGAATTTAATTTTACAATTGACAGCTCCTGTCAGATGGACACAATCCGTTCAGCAAATGATTGCAGACGGTGCAACTTCTTTCACAGAAGTAGGTCCCGGAAAAGTTTTGGTTGGATTAATTAAAAAAATAAATAAGGAAGCTGAAACAATTTCAGCCTGATTATTAAAATAAATTGTAAAATCTAAAATCCCTGCTATCTATAATCAGGGATTTTTCTATTTGTCTTTAATTTGAGTAAACTTACTTTACAAGATTGGATTCTAATCCTGACTTTAGTTAGCTTAACTGCTTTAGGTCCTTTATCTATTGACATGTATCTGCCTGCCTTTCCTAAGATTGCAGGTGATTTGCAAACTCCTATCAATAATGTACAAATATCGCTCTCTACCTTTTTAGGCGGACTTGCGATAGGTCAGCTTTTTTGGGGACCAATTTCAGATAAATACGGAAGCAGAACTCCTATTCTTCTATCTTTATTTATTTTTATTGTTACCTCTCTTGCCTGCGTATACGTACAAGATATCAAATGGATGTGGATTTATCGCTTTTTACAAGCTTTTGGAAGTAGCGGCGGAATCGTTATTGCCCGGGCTATTGTGAACAAACGGTACGACAAAGACCAAACATTAAAAATTTTCAGCATCTTAGCACTTGTTGGTGGAATTGCTCCTATTGTTGCACCATTGTTCGGTAATGTAATTCTAAAATACTTTGACTGGCAACACGTCTTTACAGCAATGGCTTGTTTTGCAGGAATAAGTATCCTTATGACTTTTTTCTTTTTAAAAGATACCTACAAGAACAAATCGCAAAACTTGAAAGTTAATATTATTCTGAAAAATTATTTTCGCCTTTTTGAAAATAAAACGTTTATAACTTATACTTTAATAGGAAGTATTGCTTACAGCTGTCTCATGCTTTACATATCCAATGTACCTGTATTAGTAATGGAGGTTGGCGGTTTGTCCAGCACGCAGTTTAGCTTTGTTTTTATGGCTAATTCATGCGGTATAATGATTGGTGCTTTCCTTACCTCAACGATCTTGAGAAAGTTTTTATTACCTAAAAATATTATTCGGCTGGCTGCTTCAATTCAGGTAATCTCAGCTTGCACACTTTGGATTCTTATTGAAACAGAAGTATCTATTTACATTCAGCTGATTCCTCTGTTCTTTTTTGTACTACCGTTAGGAATGTTATTCCCAACAACAACCACGCTTGCCTTAGAGCCCTTTAAAGCAGAATCCGGAACAGCATCAGCTCTTTTCGGCGCATCACAGCTTGCTTTTACATTTATAACTTCAATTACCTTAAATAGTCTGAACGATGGAGCTATGAATATTGTAGCGATAGTTTTGACAGGTTGCGCATTGTTTTCCTTTATCATTAATCAAGTAACTTATTCAAAATCTTAAATAAAAACGGCTCATTTTGGTGAGCCGTTTCTTTACTTCTTATCCTAAAAAACTCTTTATTTCGTCTGTAATAAATTTAATTTGGTCAGGTTCCAGTTCTGAGTGCATAGGCAATGACAAAACTTCTTGAACCAATTGATTGGTAACCGGAAAATCTGCTTCTTTATAACGAGGATCTAGATATGCCTTTTGTTTGTGCAACGGAATTGGATAATAAATAGCACAAGGTATTTCTTTTGACTGTAAATGAGCCATTAGCCCATTTCGATCTGCATTAACAATTCGCAAAGTATATTGGTGAAAAACGTGACTGTCATCATCTCCTTCAATTACAGGCGTAATAATATTCGGATGATTTTTTAAAGCTTCTGAATATTGATTTGCCGCGGATCTTCTTCTTGTGTTATAACTATCTAATTGGGGAAGTTTAACATTCAGCACAGCTGCCTGAATACTGTCTAATCTTGAATTTACCCCTATCACATCATGATGATAACGCTCATACATTCCGTGATTTACAATACCTCTGATAATATGAGCCAGCTCATCGTCATTGGTAAAAATGGCTCCTCCATCTCCATAGCACCCCAAATTTTTAGAAGGAAAAAATGATGTGGCTGATACATGTCCCATAGCTCCTGTTTTTACTTTTTTTCCATCAGAAAAAGTATAGCTCCCGCCTATTCCCTGTGCATTATCTTCAATCACATATAAATTGTGCTCCTCGGCTATTTTTAAAATTTCTTCCATGTCGGCAGCCTGTCCAAACAAATGTACAGGAACGATAGCTTTGGTCTTTGGCGTAATTGCTTTTTTTATGGCTTCAACTGATATATTAAACGTCTTTGGATCTACATCAACTAAAACAGGTGTCAGCTGTAATAAACCAATTACTTCAACCGTTGCCGCAAAAGTAAAGTCGGCTGTAATTACCTCATCTCCGGGTTTTAAATCCAAGCCCATCATAGCTATCTGCAAAGCATCTGTACCGTTTGCGCATGGGATTACGTGTTTTACACCTAAATATTTTTCAAGGTTTTTCTGGAAAGAATGAACCTGAGGACCATTAATAAAAGTAGAGTTTTCTAATATTTCCTGAATAGATTGATTTACCTCTTCTTTAATGTCTTCATATTGACTTTTTAAGTCAACCATTTGAATTTTTTTCATTTTACACTCTTTTATTTTTTTATAGAAAGTACCCACATAAAACCGCCGGTTCCTAAAGTAAATACTTATTTATTTTCATCTGATTTGATTAACAAAAGTAAGAATTAATTAGCTTTCTATACATTATCTTTGTCAAAAGAAGCGTATTTTCGTTTTACAAATTTTTGAATATGTTCTACCTTTACAATATACTTGTTTACATTTCTTTTTTCGTCTTAAAGGTTATCGCTTTATTTAACCCAAAAATCCGATTATTTGTTAAGGGCAGAAAAGAATCTTTTGCAATCGTACAGCAACACATCCTCTCTTCTGACAAAGTTTTTTGGATCCACGTAGCTTCCTTAGGAGAATATGAACAAGGGCTTCCTCTTATCGAAATATTGAAAAGCAAATTTCCGAACCATAAAATTGTTCTTACTTTTTTCTCTCCTTCAGGATATGAAGTAAAAAAAAACAATTCTATTGCAGATGCAACACTCTATCTACCCATGGATACCATTGGCAATGCAAAACGCTTTATTAATCTTATTCATCCTGAAAAAGTGTTTTTTGTCAAATACGAATACTGGCCTAACTATCTTAATATATTATATAAAAAACGTATTCCTACCTATTTGATATCAGGAATATTTCGTCCTGATCAGGTGTTTTTTAAATGGTATGGTAGTTTCTACAGAAAAACACTTCGGGCATTTACTTATTATTTTGTTCAGAATGACACTTCTGCAATGTTGCTTTCCAAGTTAGGATTTTCTAATATAGAAATAGTTGGTGATACGCGATTTGATCGAGTTTCTCAAATTTTGGAAAACAACAACCAATTAGACTTTTTAGACGACTTTACAAATCACAAACAAAATCCTGTAATAGTGGTTGGTAGTTCATGGACAGAAGACGAAGTACTTTTAGCAGATTATATCAATAACTCTACCAAAAACACCAAATTTGTTATTGCTCCGCACAACATTAAAAAGGAACAAATTGACAATCTGAAAAAAAATCTGAAAAAGAAGACGCTTTTATACTCCGACCGGGAAAGCAAAAATTTAAATGAATATACGGTTTTAATCATAGATGCTTACAGCTTGTTAACTAAAGCATACAGTTATGCTGACATTGCTTATATTGGTGGGGGATTTGGCTCTGGCGTACACAACATCTTGGAAGCAGCTACTTATGGAATTCCCGTAATAATAGGTCCTAATTATAAAAAGTTTCAGGAAGCCAAAGACTTAATTTCTCTCGGAGGGTGTACTGTGATTCACAATCAGCAAGAATTAAATGCGGTCTTGGATAATTTTTTAGAAGACAGCAATAAGCGAATTACAATCGGAAAAATTTGCAGCAATTTTATTCTTAAAAACAAAAACGCGACAGAAAAAATTTTTACTCGCATTTTTAATCTGCATAAATAAAAAGGATAAACTCTATTGAAGCTTACCCTTTTCTTATGTGAATTAATAATTACTCGATAAAATTTATTTGCTTTTTAAAAATCAATCTCATTAGGATGTAATTCCGAACCGCCAATATAAGGTAAATTATCTATAGTTTTAATATCTTTTTCCAATATTGTAAAATTAAATACTTCTAAATTTTGCTTTATACGTTCCGGTGTGACAGATTTAGGTAGTGGCAGATGACCTTTTTGCAGAATCCAACGAATGCACAATTGAGCGACAGATACTTTATAAGAACCTGCAATTTTTTTCAGTGTTTCGTTTTCAAGCATTTTCCCTGTTCCCAACGGACTCCATGCTTCTACTAAAATATTGTTGTTTTTACAATATGCAACAGTTTCAGCTTGCATATATCCGGGATGAAATTCAATTTGATCCACCATAGGTAAAACCTTTACTGTTTTTTCCAGTGCTGTTAAATGTTCTGTCAAAAAATTGCTTACGCCAATAGCTTTAACCAACCCTTCTGCATAAAGTTTTTCTAACGCTTTCCAAGAGTCTGCATTTATTTTTTCCCAATCATCAAATTGTTTCGCATTTGCCGGCCAATGAATAAGATATAAATCCAGATAATCCATTCCCAGATTTTTTAGCGAAATTTCAAATGCTTTAAGTGCAGTATCATATCCCCTGGCTTTATTCCACAATTTACTGGTTACAAAAATGTCTTTTCTCGCTATCTCCGACTCTCTTATTGCTTTTCCAACACTTTCTTCATTCCTGTATATTAACGCTGTATCTATATGTCTATAGCCTGCTTGTAAAGCTGTTTTCACCGCTTCAATCGCTGTTTCGCCATCAGGCGTTTGCCACGTGCCAAAGCCTATTTCTGGAATTAACACGCCGTTGTTTAGTGTATAATTATTCATATTCTCAATTTATTTAAATAAATTCTTTTATGCTTCAAGGTACAAAAATCAAAATCCGAAAAAAAATATTTGTTTTTTTTTGTAACACTTTTTGTTCTTTTGAAGTCTTATAGATAAACAAAAGACTGCGCACACCCTTTTGAACATAACTTTAAAAATAATGAATTATGAAAAAAATAGTAATTACCTTTATCTGTCTAGCTTTTTTTAGTCAATATAGCATGGCGCATGATTTAGATCGTCTTTTAAAAAAAGCAGCTCAGGCTGAAAACGTCGAAAGCGTAAAAATCGGCGGTTTACTACTATGGATGGGAAAAATGATAGAAACAACAGACGATATACCGGATAGTGCAAAAAATATCAATAAAATCGAAGTTTATGATTTATCGGACTGTAAAGCGGATATTAAACAAGAAATTTCAAGGGAAATAAACAATCTTAAATCTGACCGCAATTATGAAACGCTAATACAGGTTAGAGAGAAAGGTAAAAACGTAAAAATTTTAGCGAAGAGAAAAAAGGATAGTATCAAAGAACTATTAATATTGGTATCTGATAATGATGAACCTGTTATCGTCAGACTGCAAGGAAATATCAAACAAAAAGACCTTACAGCGCTGGTAAATAAATACGGGAAATAAAAGAAAATGAATGCACAACGTTTTAAAGAAATTTTTATTCCCTATCACCAAAAGCTCTATCGGATTGCGTATCGGATTATTGAAGACACTTATCTTGCGGAAGACTTGGTACAGGATACTTACGTCAAACTTTGGTCTCAAAGAGATAGACTAAAAAGCATTCAAAATATGGAGGCTTATGCTGTCATTGTTTTGCGAAACTCATGTATGGATTATATAAAACAAAACAAAAAAGAACAAAAAATAAAACAAATGACAGAAAAACCAATTGTTGTGGAAAATGCAGATTGGACAGATGAAGCTGAGTTTATAAAAAAAATTATAGATGCCTTACCCCAGCAACAAAAGATAGCATTTTGGATGAAACATTGGGAGGAATATCCTAACAAAGTTATTGAAGAGACACTGGGAGTAAGTGCCGTCAATTTGCGAGTAATTTTATCACGGGCAAGAAAAACAATCAAAGATCAATTTTTACAATGGAAAAGGATATGAAAACAGCAGAAGAAATTAAAAAGCTAATAGCTCTTTTTTATCAGGGAGAAACCTCTGCTGAACAAGAAAAAGAATTAATTGAGTACTTTAATCAGACAGATATTTCAGAAGATTTAAAAAATGAACAAGTTATTTTTAAGACCATATTTAAAAAAGATCTGATTAAAATCCCCGCAGAGCTAGAAAGTCGTTTGATTGCTAGAATAGATCATCTAGAAATCAGTTCACAACCTCGTATTGTTGCCTTTCAAAAAAGATGGATATGGACATCTCTTGCGGCTTCTTTTACTCTGTTAATTGGAATATATTTTCTTTTTAACATGAACTCTTCCGATCAGTCTTCTAAAAATATGTCCCAAACAGATATTGAAAAAATACAAAAAGCGCAAGAAGCTATTATTCTAGTTTCCAAAAAATACAATCAAGGACTTGATCAGTTATCCCATTCACAACAAACAATAGCATACTCTAATCAAATTTTAAAAAAATCAATAAACAATTTTAATCAACAGTAAAATGAAAGCAAAAATCATATATATCATTGCTCTTTTTCTTGTTAGCATAGGAATGCTGCAGGCACAAGAAAAGCTTTTTAATAAATTAGCCGATAATGACAATGTATCCGTCGTTTACATTTCCAAAGCACTGCTGAATATGGTTCCTGAATTTGAAAGTGCAGGAGGTACCGATATTGGGCAACTTGCTGACAAACTGGAGCAAATAGAAATATATACTTGCGAAGGTGATATCAAAACAATAAATATAATGCGTTCTGAAATGGAATCTTTAACTAAAAGCAAAACTTATGAATCTTTAATGACTATCAAAGAAAAAAAACAAAGTGTAAATTTTCTAGGCTATAAGCAAAACGACAAATTTAAGGATTTAATTATGTATGTAAACGAAGATCAATCCTGTACAATCATTCGCATAAAAGGCTCGTTCACTTCATCTGATATTAAAAAAGTAGTAAAGTCTTCTACAGGTAAAACTAAATAATTATGTACTTTTTTTATAATCAAAAAGGACTATCTTGTTCAAGATAGTCCTTCTATACATTCACAAAGCCTCGATTAGCTTTACTGTAACTGCTGTTTTTTAGCTTTCTTCTCTTTTAATAACTCCATTGCGCCTCCAGTTGCCCAGTAGCAAGCGAAACCAATTAAGAATATCAAAAGCCAAAACGCCATTGTAATAACGGTCATGGCAACGATGAAACCTAAATACTGTTGAAATTCAAACATTTTATTCCGGATTTTTTTTGTATACGTCCCAAATATACATCCTTTTCTCGATTTAGCAATACCTCTTATTTTATTTTCCACCTTCTTTAGAATCAAACTAAATAATTCAGTACCTTTAAGGTAATTTTAAATACAAATCACATCATGGACTATAGAATAGAAAAAGACACCCTTGGGGAAGTACAAGTACCGAAAGACAAGTACTGGGGGGCACAAACCGAACGTTCAAGAAACAACTTTAAAATTGGCCCTGAGGCTTCCATGCCGCATGAAATTATTGAGGCTTTTGCTTATTTAAAAAAGGCCGCGGCTTATGCTAATTTTGATTTAGGTGTATTGAGTCAAGAAAAACGCGATGCAATTGGACAAGTATGCGATGAGATTATTGCAGGAAAATTGGATGATCAGTTTCCGTTGGTAATCTGGCAAACGGGATCGGGTACGCAATCGAATATGAATGTCAATGAAGTGATTGCCAATCGCGCACAGGTTTTAGTTGGGTTTGCTATTGGAGAAGGAGAAGCAGTATTGAAAGCGAATGACGATGTCAACAAATCACAATCTTCAAATGACACCTATCCTACGGCCATGCATATTGCGGCCTACAAAGCGGTTATTGAATCCACTATTCCAGGGGTTACCCAACTAAAAAACACCTTAGCGGCTAAGGCAAAAGCATACAAAGATGTGGTAAAGATTGGACGTACGCACTTAATGGATGCAACTCCACTAACCTTGGGACAAGAGATTTCAGGTTATGTGGCTCAATTAGAACATGGTTTAAAAGCACTTAACAATACTTTACCGCACTTAGCGGAATTAGCACTAGGAGGGACAGCGGTAGGAACGGGATTAAATACCCCAGTCAACTACGATGTGGTAGTTGCTCAACACATTGCTGATTTTACACAATTACCTTTTGTTACGGCTCCAAATAAATTTGAGGCTTTAGCTGCTCATGACGCTATTGTAGAAACGCATGGAGCGCTGAAGCAACTAGCGATTTCACTATATAAAATTGCCAATGATATCCGCATGCTGGCTTCTGGACCTCGTTCTGGAATTGGTGAGATTATCATTCCTGCCAATGAACCGGGGTCTTCTATTATGCCTGGTAAAGTAAACCCGACGCAATGTGAAGCCTTAACCATGGTGGCTGCTCAGGTATTGGGGAATGATGTAACGATTTCATTCAGCGGTACACAAGGACAATATGAATTGAATGTATTTAAACCTGTGATGGCGGCTAACTTTATTCAATCGGCTAAATTATTAGGTGATGCTTGTGTTTCTTTTGATGAACACTGTGCACAAGGAATTGAACCCAACCACAAACGCATTCAGGAGCTAGTTGATAACTCGTTGATGTTAGTAACGGCTCTCAATACAAAAATTGGTTACTATAAAGCAGCTGAAATTGCACAAACTGCTCACGCCAATGGTACAACCTTAAAAGAAGAAGCGGTTCGCTTGGGTTATGTGACACCAGAAGATTTTGATCTTTGGGTAGATCCGAAGAAAATGATATAATTAACTTTATATTTAAAGAAAAAGCCGGTAAAACCGGCTTTTTTATTCTATATTTTTATGTTTTCTCACCATATTTACATGTAGAATTCCATCTTCCAGATAATCATCAGAAACAGAATAAAAACCAAATGATTGATAAAATTTTTTAAGGTAACACTGAGCTCCGATTTGTATATCTTGCACTCCAAATTCTTCTTCTATTTTATCAATAGCATGTCTGATTAGCTCTTTTCCTAACCCTTTTTTTCTATAATTTTCGTGGATTGCTACTCTTCCTATCGAAATCTGAGGATAACTCAATCCCGGCGGTACAATTCTAGCATAAGCGATAATTTGTTTTTCCGAAGTAGCGTAGATATGAAGGCAATGTTTGTCTTTTCCGTCCAATTCCTGATAAGGACAATTTTGCTCCACAACAAAGACATCCATCCTTAATTGAATAATATCGTAGAACTCTTCTACTATCAACTCGCCAAATGCCTTAGTATGCCAATGAATCATATTTATGCTTTTAGTAACAATTCTAGATTATTTAAAATTTCTCCCCATATTAAATTCCTGCTTTCATCAGTTGCTGCATTAATATTTGGCGAAAGCGAAAAAGCTGGTTGCATCAATACCTGAATTGCCGGATGAGGCTCTTCTTCAAAACGGTCAATACCTGCAAAAAAAAGCTGTTCATCATTAACTGCATCAACTAAATCTACTTCATTAATTGCTTCTGGATAAGCACAATTAATCACTCCTATTAATTGTTTTGCTTTGTCAAAATGTTTATTATTTAGTAGATATCTCTCGTAATATTTAGAATGAATACTCAAAAAGTGAGCTTGTTCAACAACTTCATCTAAATCAGAATGCTTTAATGCTACCTTAAAACGGATTTCGTTAGGCAATATAAACTCAGTTTTTATTTGTGGTTCGGAATTGTCGCAATACAAAACTTTCATTCCCAATCCCAGTGCTTTTTGAGCTACTTTTTTACCTGCTTTATTCATTCCTATTACTCCGAGTGTTTTACCGGACAACTCTATTCCATTTGAATAAGAGTTTTGAAGCACCTTAAAACTCAAATCTCCCTCTAAAGGCATATTTCTATTAGATTCCTGAAGAAATCGACATCCCGAAAATAAATGAGCAAAAACCATTTCGGCTGTGGCATTAGAAAGTGATTCTTCTGCCCAAATTACTTTTATTCCGTTAAATTGTATGTAATCTATTAGTTCTAAATTAATAGATGTTCCTGAAAAAACAATAACTTTTAGTTTTTTCAGTTCATCTATCATTAGTTTATTTAATAAAGCATCACTCTTGACAATTAAAATGTCAATTGCATTTTTTGTAATGTAATTAACAAGTTGTTCATGCGCAACTTTCACTTCTACTATTTCAGCTCCTTTTTTTTCTAAACTATTTTTTACTTCTTCCGGAATACCATCATTGGCTAATATTTTCATTGTCTATATTTTTAATACTACACTATAAGTTTCATTTGGTTTAACACATCTGTTAATACTTTTACACTTTCTAATGGTAATGCATTGTACAAAGAGGCTCTATATCCTCCAACTGTCCGGTGTCCTTTTATATTTACAATATTAGCTTCCAAACACAAATCGTCAAATATTTTATTCATTTCCGGTTTTTCAAAATAAAAAGTAGCGTTCATCTTGGATCGGCTTTCTTCTACGGCTGTTCCATATACAAAATCTAAGCTGTCTATCGTTTGATATAAAAGTGCAGCTTTTTTATTATTCAATTTTTCTATAGCTTCTACTCCTCCTTGTCTTTTAAGCCACTTCAAATTTAAAAAGCATGTATAAACACCAAACACATTAGCTGTATGATACAGGCTATTTTTATTGAGGTGTTCCTGGTAATCCATCATGGCGGGAATAACTCTATTTGTATTTCCTAAAATTTCTTCTCGGATTACAACAAGACTTAATCCAGCTGCTCCTATATTTTTTTGTACTCCGGCGTATATCAAATCTATTTTATCGCAGTCAAATACACGAGAATAAATATCGGAACTCATATCACAAACCAGTACATTATCCGTTTGAGGAATTTTTTGAAATTGCGTACCATATATAGTATTATTAGAAGTAAAATGTACGTAATCCAATCTTTCAGATATCTCAAAATTATCGGGAATATAGCTAAAATTTTTATCTTCCGATGAAGCTAAAATTTTCGCTTGACCAAATATTTTCGCTTGCTCAATTGCTTTTAGAGACCAATTTCCCGTATTGATATACCCCGCTTTTGTTGTAAGTAAATTAAAAGGAACCCTCAAAAACTCCATACTTGCTCCTCCTTGTAAAAAAAGAGCAGAATAAGCCTTATTTTGCAATCCTAAAAGCTCAAGCGACATTTTTCGGGTTTCTTCCAGAATATTTATAAACTCTTCACTCCTATGTGATATGGATAAGATGGATACTCCTGAATTATTAAAATTTAATATAGCTTGCGCCGCCAGTTGATAAACCTCATCTGGAAGCAAACAGGGACCTGCATTAAAATTATGTATTTTTTCCATAAATTATAAGCTCAATAAAAAGGTTAGAGTATCTACGCTATCCGCATAATCCCACAATTGAGGAAACTGGGACTTTCCAAAAGCTATACTCCCTGGTATTATTCCACCGGATACGATGCATTGTATTTTTTCATGGTCTACTTTTAACTGCTGCTCTACTCGTTTTAAGTCATCGTAATATTCATAAAAAACTGAAGATATTGGTGAGGAATATGCTTTGTCTTCCTTGATTGTCATAAAACCGTTATCCAGAATTTTATATTCACTCATTAAAAAAACAGCTTTATTGTAGTCATAATTATTAGAATATTTCTCATATTCAATCACTTCCTTGTATTCAAACATCGCTTGAAAGAAGTTGTCAAAATTATAATCTTCAGGAACAAAAAGTTTAGATACGTTACGACACCCTAAGCCGTAATATGTAAAAATATCTTTACCCAGTGCAACTAGATCTTTCTTGCTTTCACTACCATTTAAAACAGCAACTGAATTTCTGTTTTTGCGGATTACATTTGGATAATTGCTAAAATAATACTCAAAATAGCGAGCTGTATTATTACTTCCCGTAGCAATTACAGCTTCAAATCCTTCCAGTCTTTCTTTTACAAATTCAATCCGATCAGCAAACTCGGGTTGAATCGCTATTAAATATTTCGCCAAAAAAGGCAAAAGCTTTGAATCATTAGAAGACAGTTTTACTTTTACAGTATTTCCTGAAATTAAAACAGATAAAAAATCATGAAACCCAACCAAAGGTATATTGCCTGCCAAAATCAATCCGATTTTTTTCATCGGTTCAAAAGAAAAATCATATTTAGAGGTCCACAAATCTAAATTTTCTTTTGTTAAAGCCTTAGTCCAAGAATCAATAGCCACAATTATCTGATCAGCTGTAAACCAACCATTATAATTCACTGAGTCATAAATTAGCTTCTCAAAATCTTTATAAAATAACTCGTTTAAACTAATTTTTTCATTTTTTTGAAAATTCGGAGATGAAAATTGGAATAAAAAATCACCCAATGCTACAAAAGCCATTTTTTTTGTACCTAAATCCATATTGATTTGTTTGTAAATTGTTTTGGACGTAAATTTGTAACAAAGTTAATACATATTAAATCAAAAAAATAAGCTTATGGCAATCATTATAACAGACGAATGCATAAATTGTGGTGCTTGTGAACCTGAGTGTCCAAACACAGCAATTTATGAAGGTGCCGATGACTGGAGATACAAAGATGGAACCAGCCTTACAGGCAAAGTTATTTTACCTGATGGAACAGAAGTTGATGCAGATACAGCACAAGACCCTATTTCAGATGAATACTATTATATTGTTCCATCCAAATGTACAGAGTGCAAGGGCTTTCATGAAGAACCTCAATGTGCTGCTGTATGTCCTGTAGATTGTTGCATTCCAGATGATAATCATGTTGAAAGCGAAGATACTTTATTACAACGACAAGCATTTTTACACAATCAATAAATATAAAAGGGAGGTTTTTTTAAACTTCCCTGAGTATTAAAATATTTTTAGCCTACCAATAGTCATACTTCTCTACTCATGAATCATATAGTTATAAATAATAATCTAAAAGTTAATCAACCAATTTATGTTTTTTAATACCAACTAGAATACATTACATAATTATTAGCTATACGTTCTATTTCTCCAGCAAAATCAGACTCATCAATATCTTTCACTTTTTTAGCGGGAATTCCTGCATAAATCGCTCCTGATTCCACAACTGTATTTTGAATAACTACTGCCCCGGCGGCAATAATTGTATTACTATTTATTACACAATTATCCATCACAATCGCTCCCATTCCAATCAATACATTATCATGGATTGTACAACCATGCACTAAGGCATTATGCCCAATAGAAACATTATTACCTATAACTGTAGGATGCTTTAAGTATGTACAATGAACAATCGCTCCATCTTGTATATTAACTTTATCCCCTATAGTAATAGAATTAACATCTCCTCTGATTACTGCATTAAACCAAATACTACAGTTTTTTCCTACAGTAACATCACCTACAATTGTAGCATTTTCTGCGATATAACAATCCTCTCCTAATTGAGGATATTTACTTCTAACTTTTTTTATAATCATATTTTTATTAACAGAACAATCCCGATGAAATCGGGATTGTATTTTTATATATTATTTTATATCGTCAAGCATTTTGTATTGCCTTTCGACTC